>Ga0302250_1000017_pt1 | contig 397914 bp, 351 predicted proteins | sample AAG_RA_Asp_MG_FD_193536 | JGI IMG/M metagenome (GOLD analysis project Ga0302250, IMG submission 193536) | Enriched activated sludge microbial communities from anaerobic digester in WTTP, New Holstein, Wisconsin, United States - AAG_RA_Asp | ecosystem: Engineered > Bioreactor > Anaerobic >... | reverse complement strand
TTCGAGGCGGTTTTGAACGGTTTTGGGTGAGATGGTGAGGTTGCGCCCCATTGCCCGAAGGCTTTCCCCGGAAGCCAATCGAGAGACAAGGTCCGGAAGGGGGATGAGCTTTTTGAGGTAGTATGCTGGGGAGAAGGTTTGGGTGGAGAAAGTTGTATGACAAACCTTGCATTGAAATCGACGGACGATCCCGAAGGTTTTGGTATAGTAGAAACCTTTGGGGGAAAACCAGCTTGCATCAGCGGGAGCTTGCTGATGCATAGAACAGTGCTTGTTGGGGCAGAAGGGGAAGGTGATCATGGGTATCTCCTTTGAGGGAGTACATAAGACTCCTCAAAGGAAATACGCGCAAAACCTTCAATTTTGATTCAAATTCAGCACAAGATTGGAAACACTAATTAGAGACCCCACGACCTGATGGTGCCACGGTCAATCAGTGCCTTTAAAACATCCGCCGGGTTCTTGAATTTTCCCAGCACAATCATCGCCGCAATAATGTAAGGCTTATAGCTAGCTTCCCGATACGTATCGTCGCGGTACCTGTCGAAGACACTTGCTGCAACTTCACCAGCTTTGCAGGACACATCAGTGATATCAGCGGGCAGACAGTGCATATACAAAGCCTTTCCGCCCTTTGTGAGCTTCATTTTTTCTTCAGTGCATTCCCAGTCCTGGAATTTCGCGTTGTTCGCAAGGCATTCTTTTTCAAGTGATTTAAGGCCGTCTTTATCTCCAGCGTGGAGGAGTGGGACGCGGCGCTGCATAACATCGAAAGGTGCCCATGATTTCGGGTACACAATATCAGCGTCTTTAAAAGCCTCATCCATAGAATTGGTGACGCTCATGGACCCGCCGGATTCCTTGGCTTGTTTCTTTGAAAGTTCGACAACTTCGGGAATAAGGTCATAGCCTTCAGGGTAGGCAAGAGAAATTTCCATACCAAACCGGCTGGCAAGTCCAATGATACCTTGGGGGACTGAGAGCGGCTTTCCATATGAAGGCGAATAAGCCCAGGACATAGCGATTTTTTTGCCTTTCAGTTTATCGATCCCGCCGAAATAATGCGCAAGGTGAAGGAAATCCGCCATGGACTGAGTCGGGTGGTCAATGTCCGACTGAAGGTTGACAATGGTTGGCCTGGACGGCAGAACGCCAGCCGCAACACCGTCATCAAGGGCTTTACCGAATTCGCGCTGATATGTATCTCCTTCGCCGAGATACATATCGTCGCGGATACCAACTGCTTCGGTCAAGAAGCTGATCATGTTGGCGGTTTCGCGGACAGTTTCGCCATGGGCGATTTGGCTTTTTCCTTCATCGAGATCCTGGATATAAAGACCGAGCAGGTCGCTCGCTGAGGCAAATGAAAAGCGGGTCCGTGTCGAATTGTCACGGAAGTTGGATACTGCGATGCCGGAATCCCAGATGCGTGGACTGATATTATTTTCCCGCATTGCCCTGAGCAGGTCAGCGACCAAGAATGTCGCGTCAATTTCATCCCGGGATTTTTCCCAAGTCAGCAGAAAGTCTTTTCCTGCCATGTTGATGTTTTTTGTTCGCAGCTCGTCGATAAACTTTTGCATGTTTTCCTTCGTCATGATTCCTCCTGAAAAAAATTGGTGAACAGGCACCAGGTTTTCATATGCAGAATTTTCAGTATAAAGGCCGCGTTACGCGGCCTTTTCTGATTCAATAAAACGAAACTATTCTATCACAATCACGCGAATCCGAGAAGTCTCGGAATGAAAAGCGATATTTCAGGGATGTAGGCGACTACGAAAAGGGCGATGACTTCCATGATGATAAAGGGAAAGATTGCTTTGCTCAGCCGCGCTAGAGAGATTTTCGAGATCGAACAGGCAACAAAAAGGCAGGCACCGACCGGCGGTGTCATCAGGGCAATGTTCAGAGAGAGAACCATGATAATGCCGAAATGGATAGGAGCAATTCCTATACCGACTGCGATTGGATGAAGAATCGGGCCAAGAATGATTAAGGCTGCCGCTATATCCATGAACATGCCGACAATCAACATCAAAATGAGAATCATGAGCAGAATTAGTTTGGGGTTCCCAGTGGTTCGGAGGAGGAATGCGGCGATAGCCTGGGGTACCTGATTGATGGCCAGTACCCAGCTCAGAATCGATGCAGCGCCGATGATCAGGAAAACACTTCCCGTTATTTTCGCGGTTTTAAGCAGCATGGGGTATAAATCTTTGGGAGTGATCGATTTAAGCACAAAAAAACCAATAATTAGCGCGTAAAATACCGCGACAGCAGCCGCTTCAGTCGGTGTGAAAAGCCCGGAAAGAATACCGCCGAGAATAATAATAGGCATGAGAAGCGGGATAATCGCGTTCTTTGTGCCAATAAGTTTTTCCTTGAAGGTTGTCTTCGGTCCTTTCGGGTATCCCCGCTTGTACGAAAGGTAAGCGGACATAATCATCAATACGCCGGCCAGGACAAATCCAGGCATAAATCCAGCGGCGAAAAGTCCGGCGATGGAAACATTCATCAGCGAGCCATAGATGACCATCATGTTGGATGGAGGAATTGTCGGTCCGATAATAGATGACGCGGCCGTTACAGCTGCAGAAAAATCGACATCATAACCATCATCGACCATGGCGGGTATGAGCATTGTTCCGATGGCTGCGGTGTCAGAAACTGCAGCTCCTGTCATGCCTGCAAAAAAGACTGAAGCGAGGATGTTTGCATGAGCTAGTCCGCCGCGCCAGTGCCCGACCAGGACGTTAGCAAAGGTGACCAGGCGCTTGGTTATGCCCGCTTTGTTCATAAGTTCGCCAGCGAGAATGAAAAAAGGCATGGCCATCAGCGTAAACATATCCAGCCCGGTAAAATACTGCAGCGGCGCCATGGAAAGAAGGCCTACACCGCTACCCATAAGCAAAAGCCCAACTACGCCGGAGATCCCCAGGGTAAACCCAATCGGGATGCCCAGAACAAGGAGGGCGAAGAAAACAACTGCCACTGAAATAAACATATCTGTGCTCTCCTTGTTAAATATCGATATAGCCAGGTGATCCGGCTGGTGGTTCTCCCGACCCTTTCAGCGCTTTAATCGTTGCCAGCACAACCTGAATTGCGGACAGCAGCATCGCGACAGGAACAGCAAGCTTGGGAATGAACATGCTGATTCCGAGCGCCTGCGTCATCTGCGTTTTCGATTCAACAGCCGCAAACCATGAATAAACAAACATGAAAACGACAAACGCGAAAACCAAGGTGTTGATGGCGAGAATGAGAGCTTTTTTACCGGTACCGGGTTTGAGTGCATCAAGAATGATGGTAAGCCCGACATGATCGCCTTGCGATATGCCGATGCTGATCGCTAGGCTGGCACCCCAGATCATGAGATACCTCGATGTTTCCTCAACCCAGTTGAGCGGAGCGCTCAAAACATACCTGAAAAAAACTCCAAGAAAAACGATGACCGTCATGGTGCCGAAAAAAAAGGCACAGGCGATGCCAGTCACCTGGTTGAGAGATTTTGAAATCTTTTCCGCCCTTGTCAGCGAAATTTCTTTGTCAGTCATGCGTACTCCCGAGAAAAAGGCGCAGCGGACGCTGAAATCAGAGCCCGCGTGCGCCTGGCAAATTCGAACAATAAACGCAGGTGGTCCTGATCTTTACAGACCTAGTTCCTGCTCAGCTTTGTCGATCGCATCGAAGAACTTGTCAACCCACATCTCACCATCTTTCTTGTACTGGCTTGCCATGAACTCTTTCGCTGCAGGAATGGCTGCGTCTCTGAACTGTTTCATTTCAGCTTTTGTCGGGACATAGACCTGCATTTTTTCAGCCAAGGCGGGCAGACCCTTTTCGGAAGCATCGATGATTCTGGAAAGTCCGCGTCCGGCCAAGATGGCGGTACGGGCAGCGTCATCGACAACTTTCTGAAGTTCAGGGGTAAGGCCTGAATAGAATTTCGGATTCATGACCCAGACATAGGGTGCGTACAGGTGATTGGTGAGGGTGATGTACTTCTGAACTTCCTGGAACTTCGCCATGGCAATGATGGAAATCGGGTTCATCTGGCCATCGACGACGCCTGTCTGCAGGCTGGTGTATACTTCTGCCCACGCGACTGTGGTTGGAGAAGCGCCCAGCGCCTTGACAATCGCCTGATGAAGCGGTAAAGCCATGGTTCTGAGTTTGATGCCTTTCATGTCAGCCGGGCTTTTGATTGGTTTTTTGGCGTTGGTGATCGCGAAGAATCCGCCTGACTCGCCGAAGCCAAGGACCTTGAAACCAGCTTTCTTTTCGATATCAGCGGCAAGTTCTTTGCCGAACGGGCCGTCATAGACTTTATAGCCGACATTGTAGCTCGAGAAAGCAAAAGGCATGTTGGTAACATCGATGAGGGGATAGAACTGAGCCATGCCGCCTGAAGAAGAAATGAACGACTGCACGACACCGGATTTTACCTGAACCATGGTTTCGGCTTCTTTGCCGAGAACACCGTTCGGATAGATTTCGACTTTAATCTGGCCATTGGAATTGGCTTCGACTTCGTTCTTGAAAACTGCGGCCATCGCGGCTGAAGCAACATCAAACGGCTGCTGGGGATTGAGGTGAGCCAGTTTCAGGACTGTCTGCCCGAAAACCGCGCCAGGTAAAAACATCAGCACGGCAAGCACAAGGATAAGGGTTCGTTTCATAAACGCCTCCATGAATAAAGATTGGTGCATTCTACATCGAAATCATGAAGGCGTCAAATTTATTACTCGCCAGCTGGGGTTTTTAAACCGGTAAACTAGCTTGAATTTATAGTATTCCTGCTTTCCGGTACATCCGCTGTGCCGCTTGTTCGGCATTGGCTCGAATCAGATCTTCGTCGATTGCAGTTAGTCTGGCGTTGCGGACAACAATTTTACCGTTGACGATAAGGTGGTCAACGCCATGGTTGTATCCTGAAAACAAAAGAGCCGCGACAGGATCCGAAAGCGCACCTGCATATTCGAGCTTTATGACATCGAAAAGGGCAATGTCAGCAAGCGCGCCTTCCCTGATTTCCCCAGCTTCTTCATATCCAAGGATGGAGGCGCCCCCCTTGGTGGCGACACGGATTACTTCATCAGCCTTGATCCCTGCAGAGCCATAGCGGATGCGCTGCAAAAGGAGAGCCTGTCTGGCTTCACCGAGCATATCGGAGGAGTCATTGCTGGCGGAGCCGTCTACGGCCAGTCCCACTTTTATCCCGCGGTCGAGCATCTCCCGAACTCGACAGATGCCGCTGCCGAGCCGCATATTGGAGGAGGGACAGTGGGCTACGCCAGTTCCCGTTTTTGCCAGGATATCCAGCTCTTCGTCATTGAAGAAGATACCATGGGCGTACCAGACATCGGGGCCGATAAAATCGCAGTCTTGCATGACTTGGAGCGGGCGCCGCTTATAGACCTGAACGCAATAGTCATCTTCGTCGCTCGTTTCTGCCAGGTGAGTATGCAGATGGGCGCCATACTTGCGTGCGAGAGCTGCGGATTGAGCCATGAGCCGTTCGCTGACTGAGAAAGGTGAGCATGGCGCAAGCGCGACTTTTCGCATCGCGTCGGGAGCTGGATCATGAAAGCGCTTGATGGTTTCCTCACTGTGAATGAGGATGCTGTCTTCATCCTGAACCGTGCTGTCCGGAGGCAAGCCGCCGTCCTTTTTAGAGCGCGACATGGAGCCTCTGGTCGGTGCGAATCGCAGTCCAATATCAGCCGCTGCTTTGAATTGAAGACTGGGAATATCATCCGGGAAGCCTGCAGGATACAGGTAGTGGTGATCCGTTGTAAGGCTGCACCCAGTCTTGGCCAGCTCAGCCAGCGCCAGCATACTTGACCAATAGACAGCTTCCGGGTCAAGGAATTTCCAAATGTCATACAGATAGACAAGCCAGTCGAAAAGCTTTGCGTTTTGCACGGCCGGAAGATTTCTGGTCAGTGTCTGGTAAAAATGGTGATGTGTATTCACGAGGCCCGGCATGACGACATGACGGGACGCGTCGATAACCTGAGTTCCTTCTGGGGCGGAGAGTGAAGCGCCAATTTTTACAATCCGGCTGCCGTCTATGAGAATATCTATTCCCGAAAGCGTACCGGTAGCGGAAGCTTTGGCAGAGGCAGCCGGGCTGCCCCGAACTGCCTCTCGACTGCCGGTAACTACCGTATAACAGTCTTTGAGGAGAATCACCCCAGGACCTCCGCATTGAATTCCTGAATGAGCTTATCAAGCTCTGCGGCCTGCTGGTGCAAGCTGCCCCAGTAATTTCGATAGTCATTCCATTGTGCGCGCAGTTCGGGCAGAGATTTGCCGAGCTGTTCGATCCAGGTAAAATACTTGAGATTGTGGATTCGGCGTTTGTCCACCTGGCTGAGCTCGAGAAGGTTGTCGGTCGACAATCCCTGGAGTCTGTCATAATCCCGATCGGCATCCCGCTGGGTATAAATGCCGCGTTCAGTATTGAGTTCTGAAAGCCGAGACTGATACATGGCCATGGAATCGGTGAACATGGTGAACACAACATCATCTTCGCCCAGCTCGTAATACTTTGCGAACTTGATTGATCCGATTAAATTGCCGACGCTTGAAATGCCGAGAAGCGGCAGCCGTTCAACTTCAGCCGGATCTGCGCCTGCTTCAATGAGGATTTTTTTACCAGCCTCTTCGTTGAAAAGCCGAATAAAGCGAATGGGAAGTTCGTCGTCAACGCCGATAGCCGCATCGGTTTCGCGCATGTTGTGAATCCAGGGGATGTGCTTGTCGCCGATACCTTCGATGCGATGGTCGCCATAGCCGTTTTCAAGTATGGTGGGGCACTGCAGGGCTTCAGCAACACCAATCCTTGTGCCCGGGAATTTTTCTTTCATGTATGAGCCGGAGCCAAGAGTGCCGGCGGATCCTGAAGAAAGAACAACACCGGCGACATGGTCATTGGGACCGGCGACTGTGTTGAATACTTCCTCCATTGCCGGTCCTGATACCGCGTAGTGCCAGAGATGGTTCGGCAGCTGGTCGAACTGGTTGAAAATCACCGCGTCGGGGCGGGTTTTTTCAAGTTCGACACACTTGTCAAAGATTTCTTTGACGTTCGACTCACATCCGGGGGTCGCGATGACTTCTTCAGCCATGGTTTTCAGCCACTCAAAGCGCTCCTTGCTCATGCCTGCAGGCAGGATAGCGACGGATGGGCAGGCCAAAAGCCGTGAAATGTACGCTCCTCCTCGGCAATAGTTGCCGGTGCTCGGCCAGACAGCTTTTTTGGTGGTCGGATCAAAACGGCCGGTTACCAGTTCAGGCACGAGGCAAGAGTATGCGGCTCCAACCTTGTGCGCGCCGGTGGGGAACCACTTGCCGACAAGCCCTATGATGCGGGCTTTGGTTCCGGTAATGGCGCGGGGAATTTCAAAGTAGTTGACTCCGCCATAGGTTCCGCCAAACTCTTTCGGCTCATTGTGCCAGTTGACACGGAACAGGTTGCGGGGGTGGACATCCCAGAGACCAATACCGGTCAATTCTTTTTTAATCGATTCAGGGATTTTAGAAGGATCCCGCATCTGGGCAAAGGTTGGAAGCAGGATGCCTTTTTCCTTGCATCGCTGAATATTCTGTTTTCTCTGGCTTTCAATCACTTTCAAATCAATCATGCTGTTCTCCTTATTACTGTGCAGTACACAAGCGGTCATTCGTCTGCCATGCAGCTACTATTGCGGCAGGAATACCGCGGCGTTCAATCTTATACCAAACCCGGTTCCGTTTCTACAGCCCGGCTCCCACTGCAGCGGCGGCGCTCTTGATGTCCTTGAGTCCTGAGCCTGTCAGCATGATGACAACTGTGTCGTCGATGGGGATTTCATGCTGAACTTTCAGGAATCCTGCAAAAGCGCAAGCGCTCGACGGTTCCGCAAAAAGCCCGCTTGCCCGTGAAAGATAAACCTGCGCGTCAAGGATTTCTTTGTCGGATACAGCGACTGCGCCTCCATGATGCATTTTAAGTTTTTCAAGCGCAAAACTGCCGTTTCGCGGCACATCAACCGAGATGGAATCGGCAATTGTGTTTGACGGCAGGAATTCGAAGGACCCTGCGGCCAGGGCTCGAGCAATGGCACTGGAGCCTTCCGCCTGGGCAGCCCAGACTTTTGGCATTTTGGAAATTCGGCCTAGCTTCACAAGATCCTCAAAGCCTTTTATCACGCCGGCAATGATGACGCCATCGCCGGTCGGCACAAACACATGATCAGGTTCGCCGCCGCCTTGGATCGCAAGATCGCGGACTATTTCGAAACTGCCTGTTTTTTTACCTTCAATGGTAAGCGGGTTATACGCAGTATTCCTGGACAGAACGCCCGCTGCATCGGAATACGCAAGGCTTTGATCAAAGGCAACATCATAGGTGCCATCGACTTCGCGAAGTTCAGCCCCGTACTGGAGAACCTGGATTCGTTTGGCGACAGGAGCTGATTTTGGCAGAAAGACAGTGATTTTCTGGCCTGCCGCGGCGCCGATGCAGGCCATGCTGGACGCGGCGTTACCGGTAGAAGCAAGCGCTATCTCATGAATACCGAATTTTCTGGCAAAGGCGGAGACGAGCCAGCTTGCCCGATCCTTATAGGAACCGGAAGGATTGCAGGTGTCGTCCTTGAGCCAGAGCTTGTTGCGGCCCAGGTCTTCTCGAAGCCGAGTTGGGGCCCAAAGCGGAGTATTTCCGACAGGAACCGGCGGAAAAAATTCTCGCTCCACGGGAAGCGGGATGTCGTCATCATGGAGGACCGGTGTACCTTCCCAGACGCATTCCAAAACACCCTGAAGCGGCATGCCCGGTTTATTCGACTTTGAGCAGATATCACAGAGATACCTGCCCGGTTCGATTGGGTATGCAGCGCCGCATTGTGGGCAGCGATACTGCCATTTCATGCCTGTTTCTCCAGCATGTAGGGAAGGGCTGCGTAGAAGGCGGCGGCGATTTCAAGGTCGTCGATGCGGGTTATTTCGTTCGGAGCGTGGGCTTGGGCTTCATCGCCGGGGCCGAAACCGATAACCGGAATCTTGTGGCGGCCGCAGATGGCGACACCATTGGTCGAGAAGGTCCACTTGTCAACCACGGGGGTTTTGCCGAAAAGTTCGGAATAGGCTTCCACACCGGACTTTACCAGCACATGATCTGCAGGAATCTTCCAGGTCGGGAAGTAGAGCTCCTGCTTGTAGAGTTTTCCGGTATAGGCTGGCTGGGAATATTCAGGCATGTGGACGGTGAAGTTGTCGACACCGGCCTTCTTGAGAGCGTCTTCGACCTGCGCGATAGCGAGTTTGTCGTCCTCGCCCCAGGTAAGGCGCCTGTCGCAATAGAGCATGGCCTGGTCCGGAACGGCGCACTGGCTGGGGCCATGCACTTTGATTTGGGAAACGACGATCGTTCCTTTTCCCAAAAAGCCGTCATCGTCCGGCTGCAATTCAGCGTTGAGTTTTTCAAGCGCGAGGGCTGCGCGCGCGGCTTTGTAGGCGGCGCTGTCTCCGCGTTCCGGCGCCGAGCCGTGGCAGGAGACGCCTTTAATGTCAATCTGGATTTCCATTCTGCCGCGGTGGCCGCGATACAGTCTGCAGGATGTCGGTTCTGTGGAAACCGCGAAATCCGGAATGAATTTCTCTTCTTCAATGAGATATTTCCAGCATAGGCCGTCGCAATCTTCTTCCAGTACAGTAAAGCTGAACCAAACCTGGTAGTCGCCGTTATAGGCCATTTCTTTCAGGATGCGGCCTGCGGTGATCATCGAAGCGGCACCGCCCAGCTGGTCGGAAGCGCCGCGGCCGTACACAAGACCGTCCTTGATAAGGCCGGAATGGGGAGGAGTTTTCCATTGCGATGGGTCGCCTACGCCTACCGTGTCGATGTGGGCATCGAAAACCAGCTTCTTTTTGCCGCTGCCGACACGCGCGAGCAGGGAGCCGAGTCCGTCGAGATGGACATCTTCCATCCCTGCTTCTTCGCACATTTTTTTAAGCAGGGCTACCCGTTCTTTTTCCGTCGTGCTGAAACCGGGGATTTTGATGATTTCACTCAGGTTTTTCGCGGTGTAGTCGCGATACTGCTTTGCCTTTTCGAGAATCAGTTTCTTGTCCATAGCTTACCTTCCTTCCATGTTTTTCCAAAGCCGCCGTGCCTGTTCACGGGCATAAGCCTGGATTTTTTCCGCGTCAAAGAGCGGTGTTCTATCTTGTATTCTGAGCTGTCCTGCGACAGCGACGGTCCTGACTGAGCGCGAGCTCATGCCAAACGCGAGATGCCCGGCAATATTGTTGGCGGAAATCGGGGTGGGCGGATCATAGTCCCAGAGGACCAGGTCCGCAGGAGCGCCAACAGCAAGTTTGCCGAAGGCAAAACCTTCAGCGGTGCTGTTTGAAAAATCGCTGCCAAAATAGCGTTCCAAAATTCGATTGCCGCGGTCCATGCAGACAAGGAAATTGTCCGGCCACCACGGTCCCTGGCTTTCGCGATGCCTGAAAACGGCAAATTTGAATTCTTCGAGCATGTCCGCGCCCATGCCGTCGGTCCCTAGCACGACATTTTTATGGCTGGTTAAGAGGGCGTTGTAGCCGACAGCATTATTCATGTTCGAACGGGCGTTGTGCGCGAGGAAGACATCGCGTTCATTCATGATTTCAACTTCGCTGGGGGTGAGCCAGACGCCGTGACCGATGATGCTTTTGGGGCTGAGAACGCCAGCTCGGTCCATTCGTTCTATCAGGTCCAATCCGAATCGATGGCGCGAATCCACAGCATCGTATTTGTCTTCGGCCAGGTGTATGTGGATCCCTCGGCCGGTTCCCTGGACGGCTTCGGCAAGCGCTTCGAGCGTCGCATCTCCGACCGTAAAGCCGGCATGTCCACCAATCGCGGCGTCGACCAGCGGGCGTTTGCCAGCTTTTCGCATTGCGTCAATTTCTTTCGCAAACCGAATGTTTTCCTGGACACCAAGCCGTGCCTGCTCCATGCCATTCCTGTCGGTTGTTTCGTAGCAGAGCAAGCCGCGGATGCCGACTTTTTCATAGGCTTCGCGAATGATGGAAAGACTGCCTTCAATGCATTCGGGTCCAGCGTGGTGGTCTACCAGCGAAGTGACACCAGCGCTCAAGGCGTCGGCGCAGCCGGCAAGAGCGCTCGCTTCCAGAATCGGAGTGTCTATAGCGCGGTCGAGCCGCCACCACAGGTGTTTCAATTGCTGGGCAAAGTCCTTGGATGGCTTGATAGCCACTTCCATTCCCCTGGCTAGGGCTGAATACAGATGGGTGTGCGAGCAGACTAAACCGGGGGAAAGATAGCCGCCCTTACCAGCTACGGTAGCTTCGGGGTATACGGCGGCGAGATTCTTCCCGATTGCGGCGATGGTGCCAGCCTTTTCGCCGCCTTCATCAGGCCCATAGGCTGCCAGATCCATTTCCTCGGATACTGCGGGCGGATTGAAGGATAAGAGACGAACATTCTCAAAAAGAATCATAGTGCAAGCTCCAAAAGATATGAATGATTTCGATAGATTTCACGGGCGAGCGCTATCATGCTGGATGCGCTCGGCAGTGATACGGCGCCGTTCCATGAGGCATAGTCAAAGCGGCTTATCGAGCCGCCGATTTCGCTTCGGACAGCCAGGGCCGGCAGTTTCCGAGAGAAGATAAAGCAGAAGCCGGCGTTTCGTGAATGCTCCATGTCTTCAATGGTGTCGAAAAGTGTTGGCTTGCCGCTGAAAGGTTCGCCTTCATACGGGCAGAAGAAACCGCAGTTGCCGCATTCATTGCACAGCTTGTCAACATGGACAATTTGCGCATCCTGTTTAAAGGGCAGACCCATTTCGATATAGATGTTGGCCCTGTTGGGGCAGACTTCCACACAGCGGAGGCAGGCTGAGTCACAGGCAAGACAGCGTTCAGCTTCCCGCTTCGCGAAGTCTGGATGGTCAAAAGGAAGCGACGGCAGGAGTTCTCCCCGTCGGGCAAGCTTATTCTTATCGAGTGCAGGAGCTGTATAGTCAGGTTGTGGGGTGCTGAAACCTTCTTTCGCGAGAATAGCAAAGGCGGCTTTGCGTCCATCGGCTTCTGCAGCAATGATGGAAGCTGGACCGCGCCGGGCATCGCCGCCTGCATAGACATTCGCCGCCGATGTTTCCAGCGTTGCAGGATTTACTGTCGGCAAGCTGTTTTTCCCGCACTCGATGCCCAGTTTTTCAAAGAAGGCTCTATCCGGTTCTTCGCCGACCGCGGCTATGACAAGATCACAGGGGACTTCGAAGGTTTCCTCCGTTGGTACCGGAGAGCGGCGTCCCGAGCTGTCCTTTTCACCAAGTTTCATGACCCTCAGGGTGAGCTTGCCGGGCCGGGCGGATTCAGGGAGCGAAAGTTCATGGAGAACAGCCGGGGCTTCCGCATCGGCAAGGTTGATCGCTGAGGCTTCCTGAAGAGCGTTTTCAAGTTCTTCGAGATCAGCGGGCATTTCCTTTTTCGTTCTTCGATAGGAAAGCCGAACTGAAGCTATGCCGGGAATTCTGGTCGCGGCTCGAACGGCATCGCAGGCGGTGTTGCCGCCTCCTGCTACGACAACATGCTGAATTCCTGCAAAGGCCTGCGTTCCCTGCTTCGAGCATTCTTCAAGGAATTCCAGCGCGCTGATAACCCTGACGCCGGAACCTTTCAAGGGCAATTCGCGCGCCTTGTGCGCTCCGATGCCAATGAAAAACGAGGTGTATCCTTTTTCCGACAGCTTCTTTAGTGAGTCGATATAGGTGTTGGGAACAAATTCAACCCCCAGCGCCTGGATTCTGTCTAAATCGGCCTTGAGTTCTTCGCGTGAGATCCGGAAGGATGGGATGATATTGGTCGGTACACCACCTAAAGTGTTGTCGGCATCGAAGACGGTCACTGGATAGCCGGAGAGTGCAAGGTGGTAGGCACAGGCAAGTCCAGCGGGACCTGCACCGATAACAGCGGTTTTCCCCGAAGGCTTAGCGGCATGTTCTGGCAGTTTGGCCGCTGGAATGGGGGATGTTCGAGCTGATGTCAGTTTGACATCGCGGATTCTGACAGATCCTTCATAGTCCAGCCGCGAGCAGTGTTCCTGACAGACATGGTCGCAGAGGACACCGGTCGTGTGCGCGAGCGGATTATCTGATAGAATGGTGGCGAGTGCTTGTTCAGGTTTTCCTTCTCCCTGCGCCTTGATATAGGCGGGTGCTTTCTGGTTGACTGGGCAGGCTTCAATGCAGGGGGCGGCAAAGCAATCGAAAAGCGGCAGTGGTTTTCGGATGGAAACCGTTCCGATTTTCCATTCTTTCCGGTATTCAGGGCGCGCAAGGACAGCTTGAGAAAGCTGTGTCAAGGCTTCGGGATCGACACAGCCAGGAGCGAAGGGCACGCTTCCGGTCACTTCGCTTGCGATCTGCGAGAGCCGCAAGTACCCGCCTGGTTTCAGAATATCGGTAGCAACGGTCAATGGTCCCATGCCGGCTTTGATAAGGTCAGCCGCGTTGAGCGCTGAGACACCGCCGCAATAAGAGAATCGTGAGTCGAAATTCGGCAGAGCTTTTGCCAGTTTGGCTGCAAGGCTGATGGTAATCGGGAACAACGCACGCCCTGACATGTACCGTTCAGCGCCGGGCAGTCTTTCATCAACATTCGCGTTTGCCAGAGTGTTGGACAATTTGATGCCGAATCTGCAGGAATGCTCCCGGGCGACCGTTGTCAGTGTCTGGATTAGTTTGATTGCCTGGTCGAACTGCAGATCATGCTCAAAGCTTTCACGTTTGAGTGAGATCTCTGTCCATCCCAGCTGATCGAGGATTTTGCGTGCCTCATCATAACCTAGGAGGGTAGGGTTGAGTTTGATATACGTGTCAAAGCCTTTTTCTTCTATCAAATAGCGGCCTATTTTTTCGATTTCATCAGGCGGACATCCATGCATGGTTGAAAGTGTGACCGAGTGAACCGGTCGAACCGGCATGTGAGCGGCAAGTGTTTTAGCTTTTTCGAGGTTTGCGTCGCCAAATGCCGCTGCAAAAGTTTTGCCAGCGACAAATGCCTGCAATTCAGCAATGGCTTTTTCCCAATATTCTGTCGCTTCCGGCCTTCGCATTCCCTCGATAAAGCCATCTACTTTTTTACCTTGAATGCCTGCCAAGGTGTATCCAACCGACATGTTGAAAAAGAAGTCTTGCGGCTTTTTTGAGAACAATGCCGCCAGCAGGTTGACCGTGATCCATGCGTTGAGGTACTCCATTCGGGCTTCATCAAGCGTCAGCTCGGTAGACCATTCAACATTGTGGCCTTCATCGAGCGCGTCAATGCAGGGTTTTTCGATATCGAGATGATCGTTTTCCTGTACAGTTTTCAGTTCGAACACCCGTGAGCCAGCCAGGTAGGCCGCGACAATGTTGGGAGCTATCTGGGTGTGCGGACCGGCCGCCGGTCCAATAGGAATGCTGGCTTTGCCCGACATGACTTGCATGCCGGTGCTTTCTGCTTCCATTGAAAAAACATTACTAAAGACAGCCGCTGGTATCTCGAAAATGGAATCCTTTGCCTGATACTCACCGGCGATTCTCTCCAGGAGGCTGGTCAGAGAAGTCGTTTTCATAATTTTGCTCATTTCTTTCTCCATTGCAGATTGTTTCCGTAGCCTTGAGCGGCAACTATTGTTCCTGAAGCGGAAAGCTGGTGCTTTCTGATGGAATGTGGGATATTCCCGCCAAGCAGCCGCGATGTTCCATAAACAAGTTCGCCCCGGACAAAAGTCCCGACAATTCTACCAGCGAATCTCATTCCAGCAAAGGGAGTGATTTTGCTTTTGCTGAACATATTTTCTGGGAGAAAATGAGTCGTTGCATCGGGATCGACAAGAATAAGGTCGGCATCTTTGCCTGGTTCGAGACTGCCCTTGCGGTCATCAAGTCCATATCGCCGTGCCGCAGCAGAGCTAGTTGCTTCAAGAAAGCGCTTAAGGCTCAGTCTGCCCGCAAACAGGCCTTCTGAAAGCAGATAGGGGAAGATGGTCCCGGTGCCCGGTATACCGCCATAGGCGGTGAGGGGGTTTCCAGTGAATTTTTCATAGTCGGGAGCTCCGGCATGATCGCTCGTTATGAAGGATATTGTTCCATCAGCCAGTGACTTCCACAACAGGGCTTTCTGTGTTGGCTCTTTGACGGGAGGGGCTGTTTTCAGTGAGGCACCAAGTCGTTCAAAATCTGTCTCATCGAATGCAAGGTAATGGGTACAGGTTTCGCAGCTGGCTCCCCCTTTTTTCAGCATATGTGCAGCTTCGTCAGTGCCGACGTGAACAACATGCAGGGTCGCTGCGTTTTCTGCGGCTAGCTCCAATGCATGGCGGCAGGCTGCTATTTCGGCTTCCATGGGGCGGGTTGCATAATAGTCTTTCCATGTTGGTTCAGCGCCTGCGCTTTCCATTTCCTGGTGTTTCCAAAATTGTGCTACAACTTTATCATCTTCAGCGTGCAAGAGAAGCGGTCGGCTTACGGCCGAGCAGGCTTTGATGGCTTCCCTAAAAAGATCATGAGATATGGTCGGAAAGGTATCCATGCCTGAAAGAAAATAGGTTTTAAAACCGACAACATAATCTTTGAGGCTCTGGACAATGTCTTCAATCTGCCTCTTGCTCATGGCGCCGTGCAGACCCCCATACAGTGCATAGTCCACGACAGCTTTAGTCTGAATGATTTCGAGTTTGTTTTTTAGCGCTTCCGTGCTGGTAACCGGCGGCAGGGAGGTGCAGGGCATGTCGATGACGGTTGTCACGCCGCCTCTCGCCGCCTCGCAGGTGCCATGGAAAAAATCTTCCCGGTGGGTAAAACCAGGTTCATCGAAATGGACATGGGGGTCGATGGCGCCCGGGAAAGCCATGAGTCCTTCGCCATCAAAATATTCTTCTTCCGGAAAGGATTGTTTCAATGTTCCCGCTGGGGAGATGGCCCGCAGAATGCTGCCTGTGACCTGGATATCGACCTTTCTGAACTCGTTTTCCCCGGGTAGCGCCGCTAGAAGATTCTTAAAAATCATAGTTCCTCTCCATCAAGGAAGCCAGCTGCCTTTTCGGGAGTCAGCGGGATTGAATAGAATGTTTTTCCTTCAGGATTGGCCGCCCGCAGGGCATTCAGTATCGCGAAATAGCCCGCGATTCCATACTGCAGTGGCGGCTCACCTACCGCTTTAGAATTGAACGGTGTCGTGGGATTTTCGATTTCCGGCAGAAACTCGATATCCATACTGCGCGGCATGAAAGAAATATCTGGTACTTTATAGGTGGAAAGCGTGTCAGACATCGGCTTGCCGTCAGGACCAAAGCGCAGATCTTCAAGTAGTGACCAGCCAAGTCCCTGGGCGAGTGCGCCTTCAATCTGGCCTCGGTCGACAGATATATCAAGGCTGTGTCCGATGTCATGGACGATGGAAACTGATTCCAGATCGTAGGTTCCGCGTATGGTGTCAATGGTCGCGACAACAGCTGCGGCGCCGTAGACATGGTAGGCAAATGGCTTTCCACGTTCAGCCTTCATGTCGTAGAAGAGGCCGGGCGTCGCGTAGAATCCGTGAGCCGAGAGATCTATTCGAGCTTCATTGGCTTTTACAATCAAATCTTTCCAGCTCAGCTCGGTCTTTTTGCCATTTTTGAAAATCATGCCATTTTCAAATCGAATGGCGTCGGGGTTGGCGCCGAGCAGTTCTCCGGCTTTCCCGGCAAGTCGTTTTTTGATTTCCAGACAGGCGATTCTGGCAGCCATGCCGTTCAAGTCCGCCCCTGTTGATGCGGCGGTTGGAACGGTGTTTGCGACGGTGAGGGTAGTCGTTCGTTCGACTCTGATATTTTCAAGCGGGACACCGAGGGTTTCTGACACGACTGTCGCGATTTTCCGGCTGACCTGCTGACCCATTTCGATCGCGCCGGTTGAAACGAGCACCGAGCCGTCGATATAGACATGGACGAGGGCTCCGGCCTGGTTCATCGGGAGTTTTGTAAAAGAAATACCGAAGCAGACAGGAATTATCGCCGCTCCCTTTTTTACAGTCCTGCTCTTTCGGTTGAATTCCGAAATTTCACTTTGCAAATTGTGCCACTGCGTTTTTTCAAGGAGCCGGTCGAATGCCTCATGGGTGCGCACCCGTTCCAATTCCATGCCGAAATAGGTCGAATCGCCTTCCCTGTAGAGATTTTTCTTCTGAATCTCGGCAACTGGAATTCCGGAGGCTTGCGACAGGGCGTCAAGGGCAGACTCGATGACAAAAAACGCCTGAGGAGCGCCGAATCCTCGGAAAGCGGTAAAGGATGGCAAATTGGTTTTGCACATATAACCGGTTACCCTGACGTTCGGGACTTTGTATGCGCCGGTGGCATGCAGGACAGTTCTGGCCAGGATTGCGGGTGAAAGATCACAGGTGGAACCGGAGTTTTGGTAATAGTCAGCTTCAAAAGCAAGGATAGTGCCGTCCTGTGCCGCGCCGATTTTAAAATCCGAGCTGTATGGATGGCGCTTGCCGGTTGCTCGCATGTCTTCATGCCGATTGAGGTACAGTTTGACAGGCTTTTTACTCACCCACGCACCGAGTGCTGCCAGAGAAGCCCAGGTTGCAGCCTGATCCTCTTTTCCGCCAAAGGCACCGCCCAATCTTCGCGCTTCCACCTCAACCATGTTCATTGGCAGTCCGAGCGACTGTGCAATGGCTCTTTGAACGCCCGATGGTCCCTGGGTGCTTGAGATGACAAACACCTTGCCGCCTTCGCGAACCTCGGCCATTGCGCCCTGGGTTTCCAGGTAGACATGTTCCTGCCCGCCTGATTCAACCCGTCCCTCTATCACATAGGTGCAGTGCTTGAAAGCTTCCTCAGTATCGCCGCACTGGATTGTTCGGGATGGAAGAATAAAGTCAGAATTGCGTGCGGCTTCACGGGGGTCGGTGACAACCGGCAGTTCCTCGCCTTCAATTTCGATGAGTTTGGCTGCTGCTCTGGCTATCTCGCGGTTTTTGGCGAGAACAAGTGCTACCGGCTGACCCCAATACTCCCATTCATGCTCCGGCAAAAGAGGTTCATCCGGCTTATTGAAGCCGATCTGATTGACACCAGGAACATCCTTCGCGGTAATAACCTGAACTGACGGATCCAGCGCCAGTGCTTTGTCAGTTTTTATCGCGACAATTCGGCCGTGAGCACTGTCGGAAAGCCGAACCGCAGCCTGCAGACAGCCGGCTGGTTCCGGAAGATCGTCGATATATTGTGTCTGGCCGCGCACGTTCAGCGCGGATTCCGCTATGTTTTTCATGGGAAGAGCTCCTCGGTGATGCCATCTTTCGCGAAAAGACGAGCAAAATGAGCCAGAACAAGCCGGCCGGTCATACGTTTCCGGTAATCGGCGGAACCGCGGACATCGCTGATCGGTTTGACCTCTGATTCTGCGGCAGCGGAAACTTGCAGAGCCAGTTCAGCAAGGCCCTTGGCGTCACCGCGATTGCACAGCTTACCTTCCAATAATTGAGCAGTTTTCTCAAGCAGAATCGGGGTCGGTGCGACACCGCCTGCGCTGATTCTGACCGATGTGAAGCGGCCGTTTTCTCTTTTGAACGAAATGGCGGTGTTGACCGCAGCGATATCCAGCTTTTTCCGTTTTGCGATTTTTTCAAAGCTGAACATGAGCGGATTCGCTGGTTTATTGTCCAGCGGCAAACGGACCGCGAGAATGGCTTCCTGTGGCTTCAGGTCGATTTTCTTGTAGCCGAGGAAGAATTTTTCGATTGGCATGATACGGGTTTCCTGTTTGGATGTATCATCCGGGATACCGATGCACAGCAGCGCGCCCAGGCCCATCAGCATGGCGGTTATATCGCCTACCGGCGAGGCGTTGGCGATATTGCCTCCAATGGTCGCAATGTTGCGTATGAGCGTGCTTGCAAACTGCGTTTCGTATGTTTCTATGCCTGGCACGGTCAGCTGGACAAGCTTAGATGTAAAAAAGTCATGAATCGTGACCGCCGATCCGATGCTGACATGGTGTCCGAATTGATCCTGAACTTCACTGATCTCTGATAGATGACCAATCGTTCTCAGCAGAACCGGGCTGAATTGCTGGGCAGGGTAGGGGTTGCGTACATAGTAATCGGTACCGCCCGCAATGAGAACAGCCGGCTCTGCGGGCTTTGCGCTCGCTGACACTGGTGAATTCTGTCGTTTTCCCGGATCATCCATGAAAGCAAGGACGCTTTTAGGCAGAACTTCCCGCTCCACAAGCACGGCAAGGCGTTTTTTCGGGTCGAGCGGAAGATCGGCAAAGTCCCGGCAAAGCTTTTCTGCTGCTCTCCGAATTGAGCCGTATCCGGTACAGCGGCAAAGGTTGCCGTCTACCGCGGTAATGGCTCCTGCGATATCCAGTGTTCGCGGTTCTGCCAGCCACGCGGTCAGCGCGATGATGAATCCAGGTGTGCAAAATCCGCATTGGCTGGCGTTTTCGTCAAGAAAGGCGCGCATAACCGGTGTCAGCCCCTCTTTGGAATTGGCAGTCAGCCCTTCAATAGTAATGAGGTGTTTGCCTTCAAAATCTCCGAGCGCCGAAATGCAGGAAGGGATGGCTCGATATCTGATCGTTCCGTCAGAAAGCTTTTCTCCCATGAGAACAGCGCAGGCACCGCAGTCGCCTTCGCGGCACCCTTCTTTTGTGCCGGTCAGTCCCAGTTCGTTTCTGATAAAATCGAGAAGCGGAGAACCGAAGGAAAGCGCGGGCACACGCCACTGGCTGTTCACCATGATTTTCTGGTTTGTCATATTGTGCATGATTGGCATTCCTTTTTCGATTTCAATATTCCATCTACATCAATCACAGTACAGTGAAACAGGCTCAAATTTATCGACATCGATAAGCCCTTTGTCGGTGATTTTGAGACTGGGAATCACCGGCAGGGCCATGAATGAAAGTGTCATGAGCGGGCTGGTGTTGCTGAGCCCCTCTTCCTTGAACAATTGTTCGAACTCTCTCAGACGCTGGATTACGAATTCGGCGTTCTTATCGCTCATGAGGCCGGCAACCGGCAAGGGCAGATCCAGGATGACTTCATCTCCAACGGTAAACACCAGTCCGCCCTTGATTTTATTGAGATGGCGCGCCGCCTTGAAAATGGAAGCGTCGTCGACTCCAGCGAGAATCATGTTGTGCGAGTCATGGCTTATTGTGCCGCCCAGAGCGCCGCGCCTGAGTCCCAGGCCTCTGATAAACCCTTTGCCGATATTGCCGGAACCGGTGTGGCGTTCAATCACGAATATTTTAACGATATCTCGCTTAGTGTCGGAAACGCAGTATCCTGCTTCCACCTTGGGATACACCGCTGCTGCGCCGGTGATGATGGATTGTTCGTTCGCTTCAATAACTCGAACTTTTCGGCCTTTGTCGGGGATTTTAAAATCGTCAGCCGTCAGCCACTTGATATTGACGCTGTCCCGCAGGGGAGGAAAGACTGATTCGAAATTTCTTTTAAGTGTGCCGTTTTCCGCGACAATGCTGCCGTTTTTAAAGACTTTTTCAACCCTGAAGTCGTCAAAGGATGAAAAAGCGATGAAGTCGGCTTTATATCCGGGGCGGATGGCGCCGGTACCGGGAATCTTGAACCATTGACTGGGGTTGAAGCAGGCAATGCGGAAAGCGTCCATCGGGGTGATTCCGTTGGAAAGCAGCAGTTTCAGCGAATAATCCATGTGGCCTTCATCGCGGAGGTCGTTGGAGTGTCGATCATCCGAGCAGATCATAAAACGCGAAGCGGTTTCCGGTCTGACCGCGGGCAGCAGCTTGAGGAGGTCTTTGGCCGTTGAGCCCTCGCGCATCATGATATACATGCCCTTAGCGGCTTTTTCAATTGCCTCTTCTGGTGTTGTGCATTCGTGGTCTGATCCGATGCCGGCCGCGACATAGGCTGAAAGAGCCGCTCCTGAAAGGCCAGGTGCATGACCATCGATAGCCTTGCCTGCATTTTTAAAGAGGGCGATTTTGTCCATGAGCCTCGGATCCTGGGCAAGGACCCCGGGGTAATTCATCACTTCTCCAAGACCCAGCACTCTTGAGTCCTGCAGAAAGGGATACATGTCAGAAGCATAGAGCGAAGCGCCTGCAGAATCGAAATCAGTCGCAGGAACACAGGAGGGTACCATGAAATAGATATCCATCGGCACATCACGGGACGCGTTGATCATAAACCGCATACCGTCGTAGCCGAGTACATTCACAATTTCGTGCGGGTCGGCGACTATGGTTGTCGTTCCATGCGGCAGCACAACCTTGGCATATTCCGCTGGGGTGAGGAGCGAAGATTCGATATGAACATGCGCATCGATAAGACCGGGCGCAAGATACATGCCTTTCAAGTCTATTGTCTCTTTGGCCTCAAGTTTGTCATTGATACCGACAATAAGCCCCTTTCTGATTGAAATAGTTGCGTCGTCAAGAATCCTGCCGCTGAAAAGGTCCAGCATTTTGCAGTGGATGAGGTTGGAATCGCATATTGTTTTGCCGATAGCGGCGTCGATGATTTCTTTTCCCATGACTAATCCTCGAATGTGTGCATACAGAAATGAAAGAATTGGTGATCACTTCCGGGCGCGGCCTTTGATTCTAGTACGGTTTTTCCCTTTTTGCAAACTGAAATTGAATTTCCAAAGAAAAAAAAACTGAAATTTTCCCTTGCGTTCCAGACAAACCCCATGTATCCTTGAATCGTTTTGCATTTTTAGAATCAAAAGGAAGGAGTATTTATGGAAAAGCTGTTCAAGCTTAAGGAGCATGGCACGACGGTGAGGACAGAAATCGTTGCCGGTATTACTACCTTTATGACCATGGCCTATATTCTGGCGGTCAACCCGGGAATTCTTTCAGCCGCGGGATTGCCGGCAGGCGGCGTTTTCACAGCGACCGCGCTCTCCTCGTTTATCGCGATTGTCCTGATGGCTTTGCTTGCCAATCTGCCGATCGCGCTAGCGCCGGGCATGGGTCTCAACGCATTTTTTGCCTTCAGTGTCGTTCTCGGCATGGGATATTCCTGGCAGCTTGCGCTGACCGCGGTATTCCTCGAAGGCATTGTTTTCATTCTGATGTCGTTCTTCAATATCCGCGAAGCCATTGTTGCCTCTATTCCCAAAAATATAAAGAACGCGGTTTCCGTTGGTATCGGTCTTTTTATCGCTTTCATCGGTCTCCAGAACGCTGGTATTATTGTAAAGAATGACGCAACCTTGGTTTCTCTGGGACATGTCACTTCCGGTCCAGCCTTGCTTGCCATCATCGGGCTTCTGTTTACCGGCATTCTGCTTGCTTATAGAGTCAAAGGCGCCTTGCTGATTGGTATCATCGCGACAACAATCCTTGGAATTCCCTTTGGCGTAACCAAAGTGCCTGAAAATTTCTCACCTGTCAGCTCTCCCGCAGCTCCTTTGCTTTTTCAGTTCCAGTTTGACAAGGTATTCACGCTGGATTTCTTTGTCGTTTTCTTTACATTCCTTTTTGTCGATATTTTCGATACCATCGGTACCCTGGTCGGAGTTACAACGCAGGCCGGGCTCATCAAGAAAGACGGAACTATTCCAAAAGTCAAACAGGCTCTGCTTGCTGACGCTGTTGGCACAGTAGCAGGCGCATGCCTGGGAACCTCCACGGTCACCTCCTATGTTGAAAGCGCTTCAGGTGTCGCAGAAGGTGGAAGAACAGGTCTTACCGCGCTCACAACGGGAGTCCTCTTCCTTCTGTCGCTCTTTTTCGCGCCGATTTTCCTGCTGGTACCCGAGGCGGCGACCGCTCCTGCGCTTATCATCGTCGGTCTTTTCATGATGGCCCCCATCAAGGAAATCGAACTTGGCGACTACACCGAAGCCATCCCTGCCTACCTGACTATCCTGATGATGCCGCTTTCATATTCAATCGCTGAAGGTCTGGTGTTCGGCATGATTTCTTACGTCGTTATCAAGGCGTTTGCGGGAAAACTGAAGGACATTCCGGTTGTCACCTGGATAGTGGCGCTCTTCTTCGTTCTCAAGCATATCCTTGGATGAAATTCTAAGCGTATATAAGAACATGAAAGTAAAAGGCTGCCGGCAAAGCATCGGCAGCCTTTTTTTATTTATATTTTATATTGAATTTGAATGTCACATGATTTTGATCAATCCGCGTGTTTTGTTCTATTTGTCTTCCCGCATGTAGGCGGCACCTAGCGCTGCAGGAGCACCGATTTTTTTAGACAGCGCCTCCCACCAGGTCATTACCACCAGAACTGTAATTGTGCCCAAATAGGGCAGCATGTTCAAAAAGCTGGCTGGGATATTGGTTCCGGAAGCCTGCAGTCTGAATTGAACCGCATTGATTCCGCCGAACAGCATGGCACCCCAGATTGAGCGGGCAGGGTTCCACATGGAAAAGATGACGAGAGCGATGACAATCCATCCGCGTCCGCCTGTCAGGTTTTCAGACCAGCCGGGAGTGTAGGAGAGAGAAAGATGCGCACCACCCAGCGCTATCAGGATGCCGCCTAAAATGGTGTAAAAATATTTGGTTTTTATGACATCAATACCCATCGCGTCCGCGGTTTGCGGGTCTTCGCCTACGGAACGAAGCCAGAGTCCGGGGCGGGTTTTGTAGAGAAAATACCAGGCAAGCGGAATAATGAGGTATACCGCGTAGGTGAGAATGTCCTGCTTGAATAAGGCGCCAAGAACTGGAATCTGGGAAAGCGCCTCAACATTGATCGGCGTGAATTTCGCTCCTTTCAGACCTACCAGCCTGAAGTTGTTGGACTGGGGGCCTAGCTTTTGCCCGAGGAAGCTTGCAAAACCAGTTCCGAACAGTGTCAGCGAAAGCCCTGAGACAACCTGGTTCGCTCGCATGGTTACCGTCAGGAAAGCATGGATGAGCGCCATGAAAGCGCCGACTCCGCAGGCTACCAGGAGGGCGAAAACCAGATTGTGGCTATAGAATGATGCGGCGAAACTGGTCACTGCCCCCATGAGCATGATGCCTTCAATGCCGAGGTTCAAAATGCCTGCCCGCTCAGTCAGTATTTCTCCAATCGTTGCAAAAACAAGACTGGTTCCAGCTCTGATAGTTATGGTTAAAATCGAAGTAATGAGATCCATCAGGCTTCTCCTTCAACGCAAGCCGCTTTGGGCTGTTTTCGTATGAACTTGATTCGGTATTCAGTAAACAGCGATCCCGCAAGCATGGGGAATAGAATGAGTCCCTGCATGACAATACCCATTGCTGAAGGCAGTCCCATCATGAGCTGAACCTGGTCTCCGCCCGTCAAAATCCCCGCGAGCAACAAGGACACAAAAGGAATGGCCAGAGGATTGAGCTGTGACATCCAGGCGACAATGATGGCGGTATACCCATATCCGAGGCTCAAACCTTGTTGGAGGCGATGCGAAATGCCGGTCACTTCAGAAGCACCAGCAAGCCCGCTCAGAGCGCCGGAGAGAAGAATCGCGAGAAAAATATTGCGCTCCACCGCAATGCCCTGGTAGCGGGCCGCTTTCTGGCTCGCTCCAATAATTGAAAGCTCAAACCCCCAGCGGGTACGTTTGAAGACTACCCAAAGGATGAGAGCGGCGACAACTGCGAAATATATGCCGATATGCGCCCGGCCCATGATGCGGGGCAGCCACGCCTCGTCGGGGAAAGGCGCTGAGCCAGGAAAGCCATAGCCCTTTGGATCACGCCATGGTCCGTAATACAGATACTCGGAAAACAGAACCGCGACATAATTCAGCATCAGGGTTACAAGGGTTTCATCGACTTTGAGCCGTGTTTTAAGGAATGCTGGAATACCTGCCCACAGGGCTCCAGCCAAACACCCGACAAGTAAAACCGCAGGAAGGAGAAGAGCGGACGGGATTGAAGGGCTTAAAAATAAGGCAACCCAGGCTGCGGCTACACCGCCGAGGGTCAGCTGTCCTTCAGCTCCAATGTTCCAGAATTTCAGCCTGAAGGCTATGGCAACGCCCAGCCCAGTCAGCATCAGGGGTATCGCCTTGACGAGAGTTTCCGAAAAGCCGTTGCTTGACCCAAAGGCTCCCTTCGCCATCGCGCTAAAGGTGGAAAATGGATTGGTTCCGAAAATTATCAGCACCAGCCCAGTCAGCATCAGCGAGACCATGAAGGAAAAGAGCGGGACAAGGAACAATGCCGGCACCGATGTCGATTTTCTTTTTTCAAAAAGAATTTTCATGATGTCATTACCCCCTGGCTAATATCGATGCCTTCATTTTCCGTCTGGCTGACCCCTGCCATCATAAGGCCTATTTTTTCCGGATCTGCCGAAGCTGCCGGGACGTTCCCCATGATTTTCCCTTCAAACATGACCAGAATTGTATCGGCAACCTGGATAAGTTCATCGATATCTTCTGAAATGAAGAGAACTCCCAGCCCCTTGTCGCGTTGCTCGACAAGCTGTTTTCTGACCGATTCGGTTGCTCCGATATCAAGCCCGCGGGAAGGGTAGACTGCTACCAGCAGGTTTTTGCAGGAGCCTATTTCCCGTGCCAGAATGGTCTTCTGAATGTTGCCGCCAGAAAGGAATTTGACATGGGTTTCAGGACTCGGGGTAGCGATCCTGAATGTGTCGATCAGCTTTTTTGCCATGGAGAGAATCCGCTGAGGAATCAGAAAAATGCCAACAGAGAGCGGCTTTTTCCGATAGTCTTTCATCGCGAGGTTGGACGCGACACTCATGTCACCAACCGCTCCAACCGAGGATCGATCCTGCGGAATATGAGCGACGCCAGCCTTGATGATTGTCAGCGGTTTTGCGTTGGTAACATCTTTCTGCTGAATTCGCACTGAACCTGCTGTCAGTCGCCGCAATCCTGTAATCGTTTCAGCTAGTTCACGCTGGCCGTTTCCCGCAACACCAGCAATACCGACAATTTCGCCCTTTCGAATCTCAAAACTGACATCTTTCAAGGCGGGCAGACCCCTGTCATCCAGAGCGCAGACTTTCTCCAGTCTGAGGACGGCTTCGCCTGGCTGAAAAGGTTTCTTTTCAAGTTCGAATAAAACTTCCCGCCCAACCATGAGTTTTGCAAGATCCCGGGGAGATGTCGAGGATGTGGACAATTCGGCGGCAACCTTGCCTTTCCGCAAGACCATGACGCGGTCCGAGAATGTCATCACTTCTTCCATTTTATGGGTGATGAAAATAGCGGACTTGCCTTCGGTGCGCATCAAATGAATTACCTTGCTGAGCTCCTGTGATTCCTGCGGTGTCAGGACGGCTGTCGGTTCATCGAGAATGAGGATTTCAGCTTTTCTATAGAGGAGCTTGAGAATTTCTACGCGCTGCTGCTCACCGACCGAAAGCTGCCAGATGCTGGCATCAGGATTGACACTGAGATTATATTTTTCAGAGAGCGAAGTTACTTCAGCCCTCACCTTCTTCATATCGGGAATAAAACCCTGGTCTTTCATGCCAAGGATAATGTTTTCCAGCACCGTCATGGAATCGACGAGCTTGAAATTCTGATGAACCATGCCGATTCCCAATCTCTGGGAGTCGCGAGGTGAATTTATTTCCGCTTTTCTGCCCCGTATGAAGATTTCGCCTTCATCAGGTCTGTAGAGTCCGCAGAGCACATTCATCAACGTGCTTTTCCCTGCGCCGTTTTCTCCAAGCAGGGCAAGAACTTCACCAGCGTACAGCGCGAGGTCGACACACTCGTTTGCGACGACACCCGGGAAAGTTTTGGTAACCGAGCGCATTTCAACGACGGGTACTCGTTTATCCTTTTCCATCTTATATGCCTTGTCCAATAGATTTTTTACGAACAACAATGTGAGCCGCACTTTTTGAAGATCAGGAGAGAAGCCGTATCGATAAATACGAGATATCTATTGATACGGTGCACACAGTCATGCGGACAAAGACGCGGACATGGAAAGACCGGCTGCCAGCACCCATTGTGGGAAAGCGCCAGCGTGCCGGTCTTTAGTATATGCAATTATTGCACTTTGCCAACGACGCCTTCAACAAACCAGTCCATGGAAAGCTGTTTGTCATCGGGAATGACAGCCTTTGCCGGATAGACTTCTTTGCCGCTCTGATCCTTGATCGGGCCGGTAAAGATGCTCCAGCCGCCGAGTATCTTGGCTTGGGCTGCTTCAACTTCCTTCTTGACGCTGTCAGGAACTCTCTTGCTGATAGCAGAAAGCTTGGTAACGCCGTCTTTCAGGCCGCCCCAATACTGATGTGTCTGCCACTTGCCATCCAGCGCTTTCTGAACTGTATCAATAAAGTAGGTTTCCCAGTTCCAGATTGCGCTCGCGAGGACGGTGTCGCCGACAAACTTGCCCATGTCGGAGTCGTAGCCGATTGACAGCTTGCCGCGCTCCTGAGCAGCTTTCTGCGGCTCGGTTGTGTCCTGGTGCTGGGCTATGATGTCAGCGCCTGAATCAAGAAGCGCCACGGCAGCTTCCCGTTCTTTGACCGGGTCATACCAGGTGTTGGTCCAGACAACTTTAACCTGTGCTTTGGGGTTGACAGACCGGACGCCGAGTGTGAATCCGTTGATGCCGCGCACAACCTCAGGAATCGGGAAGGCAGCAACATAGCCGATAACATTTGTCTTCGTCATTCTGCCTGCGATAATGCCGGTGAGATAGCGGGCTTCTTCGATTCTGCCGAAGTAGGTTGCCATATTGGGCGCTGTCTTGTAGCCGGAGCAGTGCTCGAAAATGACTTTCGGGAATTCCTTGGCGACAGCGAGGGTAGGATCCATGTAACCAAAGCTGGTTGTGATAATCATATCGAAACCAGCAGCCGCATACTGACGAATGACTCGTTCGGCATCGGGGCCTTCCGGCACGTTTTCAATGTATTTAGTTTCAATTCTGTCACCGAATTTCTTTTCAAGCGCAAGGCGTCCGCGGTCCTGCTCATAAGTCCATCCTAAATCGCCGGGGGGGCCGATGTAGACAAACGCAATCTTGAAAGGTTTCTTGGCTTGCGCTGCAAGCGGCATTGCCAGGGAAAATACCATGGCGACTACCAGAAGGCCGAGAATCAGCTTTTTCATCGACGACACCTCACTCTTTCTTGAAATTCAATGGGCACAAAACCCATGGCAACACAACATGCCACCGTGAATACTACCCTCTGGCAGGTTAGCTGTCAAATTATTTTTTCAATTTTCAGGAACTTAAGCGGCGGCTTGTATAATAGTTCTACTCCTTTCTCACTGATCCGAACTGCTTCCAGCGAAAGTGTTCCAATGTCGCCTGTTTTTGAACGTGTAGCAGACAGCAAAAAGCTTGAACGGCTTTGCGGAGTCCCCGCGTTATTCACTTCCTGAAAATCAAGTATTGCTGCGCCGTCAATCTGCTGCAAAATAAAAAATCCCTTTGCCGATCTGCCGTTGACTGTCATAGTCATTGAACCGTTTTGAAAGATGATTTCATCTCCTGTTTCATTTCGGTACCATCCGGGAAGAAAAGTATAAAGAAAAGAAAAATTGTTTTGATCTTTCAGTCTGGGAGAGGCGGCTGTTTCTGAAGATGCTGCGGCTCCATCAGGCAGCGGAGCGCTTCTTGCGCTCATGCGGCTGAATGAGCCGTCCCATGGCTCTTTCTGAGTAAAACGAACAGTCTGCTGAGCGATGGCAGTTACCGCGATTGTATCTTCGGTTTGTGTTGTGATGGTAAGAAGACGCCTGACTTCCTGCAGAGCGCTGTTTTCTATCGAAATATAAATGCTGTTTTTTGAGACAAGCGTTGACATCCAATTCCACTCAGTCATAGAGTTGTTCGCTATCATCTTGATTTTTTTCTGTTCTGGCGAAAATTCAAGTAATATCGGATCGGGTTCGTTGCTGTTTCGGCCGGACACTGTTCGGTACCATGTTCCAGCAAGATGTTTTTCAAAAGATTGTGCATCAAGATACACTGCTGGTTCTTTTACGATGTTCTCCGCTGGTGTTCCTGAAAGCACTTCCGACTTTCCGGCTTCATATTTTTTAATCTTGGCATTATATGAGAATACAGATCGTGTCTGTTCTTTTGAAACGACTGTGAGAGGAACTGGGAATTGGGACTGGCTGTCATCAATCAGGATGACTCGGCCAGCTTCAGAAAAGATTTCAGTGTATTTTGACAATTGATTCTCAGCCCTGCTGAAAACGGTCAAGCATTGCAGATCATTATTATCGATTCCGAAACAGAGGATTTCGGTTGAGTCTTGTGAAAGCAGGGGTTTTGGCTGTACCACAAATTCATTTGTTCTGACTGCTTTCGTTTCACCTTTGAAAATTCTTATATAATTTCCGGTGAGCGGCTGAAAGTCAGCGATCGCTATCGCGATTGGGCTTTGCGGTTTGGTTGTGGACTTAATAGTAATGATTTGCTCAAGATCTTCATCGGTATCCAGGTTGATTTCCAGAACCGAGAGAAATGTTTCATCCCAGTCCGGGTTGATTTTTGCCTGTTTTATCGCAGTATTGCCCGCGCTAGCGGTATTTTGGACAAGCGATTGGGATGACAGCTCGACAAATCTTCCAGCTACCGGAATGGAAGCGTTGAGACTTTCTTTTCGCTGCTGAGCGAAAAAATAAACAAAGGCGCTGAACGCGAGCACGAAAATCGAAAAGACCGCAACCTCAATCACACGCTTCATGGCTGCATATTACCATTTTACTTTTATTTAGGGTATACTTATCTCACATGAAGAAGAAATCATCGTTATTGCTTTATATTCTCGCGCTGACTGTCATGGTGGCGACTGTTGGACTTTTGTGGGTTGTCATCATCAGAGAATCAGAACGAAGAAACCTTATGCTTGAATATGAGGCTTTCAAGGCTTCAAGCGTTATCATTGATGAGTATCGCAGGGATTCTTCATTCTCTCCCAAAAATGACCCGCGGATAAAAGGCGTTGGCTTTTATAGTGTCGATGGCACAGCTGTCCAGAAATATGGGACCGCTCCCGCGAGGATGACAATTCCCTCACGATTAAAACTCCCTGGCTCGGGTGAGTCTGGTGCTGTGCCTGCGTCCAATCTGCTTTCAGTAATCTCAGCAGACAGAAATTCCATTGAGCTGTTCAGGTACCTTGGCCCGCAGACTGCCGGTCGTGGAATGGGTATGGGAATGGGGCGGGGGCGGCAGAGCTTTCTCGTCAACCCTCCTGCAGCTCCCTATCCTCCAAATTCACTTCCGCCAGGCTCGGCTGACCCGGGTCTCTTATCCAATCTGAACACACCTCTCTATGTCTGGATAGAATATTCTGCAGACAGCTATTTCAGGGCAAGGAATTCGCTCTATCTTGCGGCGTTTTTTATCAGCGCGGTGCTTCTCATTCTTTTCGGCTTTTTGACAATACTTTTTCAGCATAATGAGTCGCTGAAAGAAAAGGAAATGGCGAACCGGGAACTTATCCAGCTGGGGGAAGCAGCGAGAACGCTTGCTCATGAGATAAAAAATCCGCTGGGGATAATGCGAATTCAGACCGCCAGAATCAGAAGAGCCGCGGCAGAGAAGGAGGATTCTGCGCGCGCCAGTCTTGAAAAAAACGAGGCAGTCATCTTCGCATCCGCTGAAAATATTGATAATGAAATCCTGCGTCTTTCTTCGCTGACAGACAGGATTCGGGAATTTTTGAAGGCAGAACCAATCGATTTTCATGACATTAATTTGGTGACTTTTCTGCGTTCTTACAAAGAAAGATACCGGCATCTTGAGAATGAGGGATTTGTTTTTTCGCTGGAATTGCCTGATGTCGCCGAAGCTGTGGTTCAGGCAGATCAGAACAGGCTTGAGAGTGTTCTGGATAATGTGCTGGCAAACGCGAAAGAAGCATGCACCGCCATTGGCTTAGAAGACAAAAGGATTACTATCCGGCTCTATATTCAAGGCAAATATTGGTGCGTGGCGGTCATGGATAATGGTCCGGGAATTCCGAAAGAACTTGAGTCCAGGATTTTTACCCCGTTTTTTACGACCAAGGAAAAGGGCAGCGGCATCGGTCTGGCATTTGCAAAGAAGATTATGCAGTCTTTTCGGGGGGACCTCATTTATGAAGGAAGCCAGGAAAGCGGAGCCGTTTTTATTCTGAAATTTCCAGCAGCTGTGAAACAGTAGTTGCGGCGCATAGATAGGAATTCAAAAACTGTAAAAAAGCCTTCATGCCACAGTTCTTGTCTGGCATGAAGGCTGGGAAAATGCTTCTGATCCGGGGGAATTACTGTATATTCATAAAAACGTTTTTAATGATGGCGACTGCTTCCATCAGTTCTTTTTCGGTAATGACCAGCGGCGGCGCGAATCGGATGATATTTCCATGCGTCTGTTTTGCGAGCAGCCCTGCATCTTTCAGTGCCATGCAAACATTCCAGGCTTCAAATCCTTCTTCAAAAACAACAGCGTTCAGCAGGCCCTTGCCGCGAACAAGCTTCATTTTCGGGCAAGGTATTGCTGAAATTTCTTTCCTGAAAAGCTGGCCCAATCGCTCCGCATGCTCTTCCAGTTTTTCGTTTTCAAGAACTTCAATCGCTGCAATGCCGACAGCGCCCGCGAGGGGGTTGCCGCCAAAGGTTGAACCATGGGTTCCCGGCGTAAATACATTCATGACCGAATGATCAGCGACAATTGCGGAGATGGGCATGATACCGCCGCCGAGCGCCTTCCCCAGACACATGATATCGGGTCTGGCATTTTCATGCTGCCATGCAAAGCGTTTTCCGGTCCGGCAGAATCCAGTTTGAATTTCATCCAGAATGAAAAGGACATTATGCTTTGTGCAGATATTTCTTACTTGCTCAAGATATCCTGCAGGTGGAACGATAACGCCGGCCTCACCCTGGATCGGTTCGATAATGACAGCGACTGTCTCTGGAGTAATCGCATTTTCAATGGCGTTGGCGTCTGCGTATGGCACTTTGACAAATCCAGGAACGTAGGGGCCGTAGTTAACCAGGGATTCAGGATCCGTGGACATGGAAATGACCGCGATTGTCCTCCCATGGAAATTACCCTCGGCACAGATGATTTGCTGTTTCCCGTTCGGGACTTTCTTGACTTCGGCGCCCCATCTGCGGGCTGCTTTCAGCGCGGTTTCGACAGCTTCGGCGCCGGTGTTCATGGGCAAAGCTGTTTCATAGCCGGTAAAGTCGCAGAGCTTTTTCAGAAACAGGCCCATCTTGTCATTGTGGAAAGCCCGTGAGGTCAAAGTTACGCGTTCCAGCTGTTCTTTGACCGCGTTTACAATGTGGGAATGCAGATGCCCTTGGTTGACAGCGGAATAGGCTGAAAGGAAATCGAAATATTCTTTTCCCTCAGGATCCTTTACCTTGCATCCTTTGGCTTGTGAAATCACTACGGGCAGGGGATGGTAGTTGTGTGCGCCGTAGGTATTGTCCAGGGCGATATAGTCCTGGGACTTCATAGGGAGACCTCCTCATTTTGCCGAATTACTGCTGATAAGCGTTAGTCTGGTTCAGCAAATTATTTTTGATTATACACTACTTTGGCTGAAAACGAAAGGGGCTAATTTGCTAATTCATATTGGTATAAATAATTATATAGATTGCCCTGTATAATGATGCAGACAGGGCAATCCGCCGTTCATGGTCATGCTGCTGAAAAATATGCAGTAATTACTTTTAAGTAATGAAAATATTGCATGCATGACCTGTTCGGTCTAATTGGCAAAGGAATATGCAATTTTTTGCTTTTTAGTATATTCCTCTTCACCCAGTTCAACAAGTCTGTCGAGCAATTCGGAATATGAAAGGCCGCCGGCCTGGCACATTCTGGGATACATGGATATCGCGGTAAAGCCCGGGATTGTGTTGGCTTCATTCAGCATGATGTTGCCGGTTCGTTTATCCATGAAGAAGTCGACTCGCGCCATACCATGCAGTGTGAGAGCTGTATAAGCCTCCAGCGCAAGTTTTTTAATGGTTTCTTCCTGGCTGGGCAATAATTTTGCCGGGACCTCGAGCCGTGCTCCGTCCGGATCTTTGTATTTGGCCTCATAATCATAGAATTCGTGCGTTGGGATAATCTCGCCGGGAGCGAAAACAACTGGATTGTCATTGCCGAGAACCGCGCATTCTATTTCTCGGGCGGGAATGAATTGCTCGATGAGGACTTTATTGTCATAAAGAAAAGCCCTGTGCAAAGCCTCGAGCAATGATTCGCCGGCGGGAACTTTGGAAGCGCCGACCGAGGAGCCGGCACAAGCGGGTTTTACAAAGCAAGGCCAGCCGAATCTGGCTTCAATTTTTCTTGTCAGGAAGGCATTAATGTCGGGCTGTTTCATTTCTTCTGACCGGACAACCAGATAATCAGTGATTGGCAGATTTTTTTCAGCCCACAGAGCTTTGGTTATCGCCTTGTCCATGCCAATTGAAGACCCAAGGACTCCAGCGCCGACATAAGGGATGTCCGCGCATTCCAGAAGACCCTGAACCGTCCCATCCTCTCCGAAGGTTCCATGAAGGACGGGGAATGCGATATCGCAGGGCAATTTTTTATAGCGGGAGGGCGATGATTCATACCACAAGCCTGCGCCGGGAAGGACCATGACGCGTTTGCCTTTTTGAATTGCGGGCATCCCCGCCATCGAGCTTTCATTTGAGCTGAACGCTGGCATTTCCTGGAGATACCATTTTCCGTCTTTCGCGATGCCGATCAGGGTGACTGAATATTTTTCAGTGCTGAGGTTTTTTACAATGCTGGCTGCTGAAATGAGAGATACTTCATGCTCTCCTGATTTTCCGCCATAAAGAACCGCAACTGCTTTCATGCTTTTTCCTTTTCGAATAAGGTTGTCACTGGTTCCGTTGTTCGGAACCGAATAGGAACATCAATTAAACCCAAGTTCGCTTAAAGCCTGAAGGGCTTCTTTTTCCTCATCGTAAGGCATCACGCGGTCATGATAGATGATGGAGTTTTCGTGCCCTTTGCCTAAAAGCAAAACAAGATCGCCGGGTTTCGCGAGGCTGAACGCATGGCGTATGGCTGCAGGTCTGTCAGGTATGAGAAAAAGGTCAGTGTTTCCAATCTTGTGCTTGCAGCCCTCAGCTATCTCCTCAAGAATGCGCATTGAATCTTCTCCGCGCGGGTCCTCGTCGGTCAGCACCAGAATGTCGCAATATTTTTCCGCGATTGAGCCCTGAAGCGGTCTTTTTGCGGTATCCCGCTCTCCAGCGGATCCAAATAGACAGATGATTCTTCCTGCATATTGTTTTCTGAGCGGTGCAAGCACCGTTTCAAATGAAGAAGGCGTATGAGCGTAATCGATGACAACTTCGAATGGCTGGCCTCTGGAAATTCTCATCATTCTGCCGCGAACGGGCTTAAGTTGTGAAAGCAGGGGAATCAAGTCTCTGCAGGCGAGCCCTGTCGTCTTTGAAACTGCCAACAGCGCTGCCATCGCATTCATCACGTTGAAGGTACCCGGAAGGTTTATCCGCGCAGGATGGTGTTTGCCTTCCTGATCGTTTAGAATGAAGGAACAGCCGCGTTCATCCGGAACAAGATTGGAAGCATGAACCGTTGCAGAGTTCGTATTCAGAGAAAATGAGTACACCGGCTTTTGCGTACACGCGGTGAAATAAGATGCGCTGGGATCGTCAGCATTAACAATGCCGAAAGAGGGCAGCGGGGTTTCCAGACCGGCAACTTGCTTGCTGTGGCAGTGCGTATCGAGGTTTCTGAAAAGATTGGCTTTGTCTGAACGATACTGTTCCCAAGTGCCATGAAACTCCAGGTGTTCATGGGTAACATTCATCATGATGCCGCAATCGAAATGAACATTGGCTAGTCTGCCGGTACGCGCGCTGAGCCCATGGCTTGAGGATTCGACGACAGCGAAAGAACAGCCTGCATCGCGCATGGATGCAAGATATTGATGAACCGCGATGGCCTCCGGTGTTGTCTGGTGCTCTGGATTCGGCGCTTCACCGCTTCCTGAATCCGACATGACAGTAGAAAAGAAACCAGCCTTGAATCCAGCCAATTTCAGGAGTTGATAGATCAAGTAAACAGTTGTGCTTTTTCCTTCGGTGCCTGTAACGCCAATAACATAGAGGGAGTCTGAGGGGTGATCAAAAAAATCATCAGCCACCTGGCTCATGGCCAGCCTCGCGTCTGGCACCTTTATATAGCTGATTTCTGGATTCTGTGTCGCAAGTTCCTTGTCGTGAATGATCGCCACAGCTCCCTTCTGAATCGCAGCATCGATATAGGCGTGCCCGTCAGTATGAAGTCCCTGAAAGGCAAAAAACAAGTAATTCTTTGAAATCAGTCTCGAATCGTAAGCCAATCCTTCAATAGTTGGATTGACTGATCCTTTTCGGCTGAGGACGGGAATTGAGACAGTCAGTGCGTCAAGCGGTTTAGCCATCGGGTGCAGAATATCACATTCAGAATGTCTCTATCAACCGAGGTTTTTAGAAAACAGACGATTAGGCAAAGTTCAGAATCAGGCTGCTATTCAAGCACAACCTTGAATCCGGCATACGCGGCAAACGGTACTTCTGAAATATCCAATGAAGAAGAGAGAATCCCAATCGCGCCGCCGCCGATTCTGAAGCTGCGTTTTTTCCCAAATCCCAGCCAGACAGATAATTCAGGCAGAAGAACATCCATCTCCTCCAGCCCATAGATATTGCCCAAGGCATAATAGCCAAAATAGAGTCCGCCGATTCCTGCATTGATGGAAAGCGCGCCCAGAGAAAGTTCAACCAGTGCCGCAGGGTATGCGAGGCTCGCTACCAGAATACTCTGCGCCTTGATACCTGCTCCAATCCTGAGAATACCGCCGAGATTGGCCTGCAGCATAAGCGAAAGGTTTGGAATGGGGATCAATCCAACATTTTCAATCACCTCAAGAAAATCTCCGTATAAGGAGCCATCCCCGGTGATAAAGCCTACAGCAACCGGGGCATTCGCGCCTATCTCAAAACGGAATTGGCCAAATGCTGAAGGAACAAGCGCCAAGATAAGGAATAGGACGATGAGTGTCTTTTTCATTTACTGCCTCCTTGAAGCGATAATCATTATTATGCTTCAAGTTCAGTATGGTTCTTAAAAGGTGAAAAGTAAAGGAAAAATGGTCGAAATGTGCAGGAGCGGCACGGACAGAGCTTTTTCTGCGCTATTTTGTGCTATTGGTCCGGTTGCCGAGAGAGCGCCATACCAATATTATATGTTCATGTACCACACGAGAATTGAATCAACTTTTTCCGCCGCCCATCACCTTACCCACTATAATGGGAAATGTGAACGTCAGCACGGCCATAATTACAAGGTATACCTCTGGGCTCGCGGCGGGAAGCTCGATGAAGGCGGCATGCTCGTTGACTTTGGCAGGATGAAGACAGCGCTCAAAGAGGTCCTGGCGATTCTGGATCATCAGGATTTGAATGAACTGGGGTTTTTCAGCGCCGACCCAAGCGCAGAGCGAATCGCCGAGTTCATTTTCAATCAAGTTCGTGAAAACAATCCAGAGCTTCCAATCTGCGCGGTTGACGTTTTTGAAACCGACACTTCCATGGCACGCTTCAGTCTGGATTGATCAATCCAAGGCATTGACAATCTCCACTATTTGCAGCAGCGGCGGTCTGCCGGCTTCGTCTTCTATCATTGAGAATAAAGCAGAAAGATCAGTTTTATGCCCACATGCAATAGAAATCTCAGGGTTTTCACCCTCAGCGAGTACGGCGCTGATAATCATTTTCTTTTGAATCGATTTTGCGGTCAGATCGAAGAAGATTTTTCCGCTGGATTTTCTCATGATCGGAGAAAGGCCGGCATTCGTGAGATATGTTCCGAAAAGCCTTGCGAGAACAGCTGAGTTCATGGGCGGGCAGAGAATGGACGCTTTCAGAGCTTGAGCTGGCGCACGGGCTTGAGCCGTGAGGAGTGAAACCAAGCCTGAATCAGCGGACGGTTTCTTAAGAATTTCAGCGAGCATGGCTTCAGATCTGGCTGGATCTGGCCCATACAGCGCAAATCGGCTCATTCCAAACCTGCCGTACCATGGTTTCAAGATCGATTCGAAAGCTTCGTTTTTCGAAAAAATAAGTTCTTTCGCGGTAAAAAGCAAACGATCGCTGCCGCTGAACGCGGCAAATAAGTACTTCAAGAGCGATGCTTCGCGATATTCTGAAGAGGAAAAGGCAAAATCCCGGGACATGGCGACATCGATGAAAACGGGCTTGAAACGCGCTTTTGCTTCCATCAGTTTGGCCAGACGCTGGGCATATTCTGCCTCTTTCGGCTCTGTCATGGTATGACTGGTCATGAACCTGATTTCTTCTTTCGAATCGCAGACTTCACAGCCGCTGCACGTAGAGCCCAGGCAGAGCGGCCGGTTTTTAAATTCGCTGGCTTCCCGGTAGTGGCGAAACAGTGTCGCGAAATGCGACGGCGGCTCCATGAATCCAAAGTCCGGCGTGAAGGATGCATCTTTTTCAGCCATCAGCGGTTCGAAGGCTATTGTGTTGCGTGCGATGAATTCCCGCAAAGCATGATACGCTTTTTTATCCGCCGTGCCGTCGAAGACAATGCCGGAAGCTGGAAGGTTATTCAGCCAGCCGAAGAGCAAGTGCCCGCCGAGCGTCATCAGCTGGTCGATATAGTACTCGGAGAAATTGGAAGCGAGACGGAATTCGATATGATTGGCCAGACAGGATGTTTCCAACAGGGAAGATATTTTTTCAAGTCTGTCCCTGTCAAGAACAAGCGGCGCGTACTGCAGCGGAGTAAAGGGGAGGCGGACAAGATAGCCAGCGGATACCAGGATTCTTAAGCCCGGGGCTTTATTCCGGCGCTTTTCCGCAAGCTCTTTGAGAAATCCATCGAATTCGGTGAGGTCAGCTTCATTCTCAAAGCCTGAAAGGATATAAAAGAGTTTGAGTTCTTTGACACCCTGAGCTGCGACGAGGTCGATGCATGTTGCTAAATCTTTATCCGTAAAACCTTTACGGTAGAACGAGCGCATCCTGCCGGAGATGCCTTCGATGCCAAGGGTGAATGAGCGTTTTCCGCCTGCCAGTTCGGCTTTAAAAAGCCTGGGATTGGCGGCGAGAATATCGAGTCGCTGGCTCATGAAGGACACTTTCATGAAAATTCGATTCAGCGAAAAAATGAGATTGAAGATATCCTGATGGGTATTAAAGTTGAAGCTGTATATTTCCAATGTGTCGGCGCCGGTGTTTTTCTTCAGTACCTGTGCTTCTTCCAGGAGTATTGCAAGCGGCTTTTCCCGATAGGGCCGGCGATCCCAGCCTTCAAGACAGAAGGAACAATAGCCGGGGCAGCCGGCTGTGATCGCAAGTCTGACTGTTTTCGCGTTGGGTCCGTTGAACAGAAGCGGCTTGAGAACGCTCGCCGGGCGGAGATTTGAAACCTGCCGCCGGGTTCCTTCAGAAAGAAGGCATGGCCAGAAGCCAGGGATGGATGCAGCGGCGGCAAGCCTCCTGCGTTTAGTTTTGGCCGTGTCACAAAGAAAATATACAAGCTTCGTGACAGCGCCTTCGGCCTCGCCAAAAAAAATTCCGTCGACTAAAGCGTCAGAAGCGGGGTATTTGCCGTTCGCTGCCACAACCGCTCCAGCAGCCGCTGCATTGGAACCGCCCAAAATGACAAGCGGGGAGTCTTCGCTTTCCATTCTCTTGCGCGCGGACAATGGAATTCCTGCGGTCGAGAAAAGGTAGGGGAGGTTGATCAGCTCAAGCGCATAGGCGTTCGATACCATGATGAGATCGAAATCTTTCGGGGAACGGCCTGCGATGATGCTCGTAAACCAAGGATTGCCGGATTTTTGATACAGTGCCCGTTGATCTTTGCCCGGGAAAAACGAGAAATCGATAAAATAGGAATTTTCTGCCGCAGCTAATTCCGCATAAAGCACATGATGCGAGGTGGAAATATCGACATCGAAAAAGGGCGAAAGCCGGACGATAAGGATTCTTGCTGAGGCTTTGTCCCAGGCGGGATTTTTAATTTCTGCCTGGCTTGGTGCCGGGAGTATTTCGTGCCCAGGCATATCAGCCTTTCAAGCCTCTGTTTTTCCGGTATTCCTGGCGTTCCTTTTCGGCTTCTTCGACGAAAGCAAAAAACTCTTCAGTCGTTGGCTCCAGAACCTGGGCATTTTCGAGCATTTTCGTTCTGAAGACAAAACCGCGCATGACGGCTATGCGCGAAGCCTTTGAAAGGTCAATCTGATCAGCGAGGATGATGCTGACGCCTTTTTTACCGGCTCTGGCAGTACGGCCTGCCCGGTGAATATAGATTGAAGCGTCTTCCGGTACATCCAGGCTGATAATGTGGCTGATGTTGGGAATATCCAGGCCGCGGGCGCCCAAGTCGGTGGTGACCAGGTAGCGGAGGGATCCAGCCGTAAAACGCTCAATCGCGACACGCTTTTCTTCTTTGTCCTGCCGGGAAATCAAATAAGCCGCGGGCAGGCCCATCTCCTGCATTCGCTCGCCGGCTTTGATAACCCGTTCCGATGACGAAGCGAAAACAAGACACCTGGATGGGCGGAGCGCTGTTTCAAGCTTTCTCAGAAAATCGATGCGCTTTCGGTGTTCCACATAAAAAGCCCAGTGCTCAATGTCTGCCGAGAGGACACCTTCTTCCAGTAGATCCAGCGAAACCGGATGTTTTATAAATTCTCTGGCGGCAGCGCGTGTTTTTTTGTCAATTGTCGCGGAAGCAAGAATCTTGATGCTTTCTTCCGGCGCCCGTGCGAGCAAGGTTTCCACTTCGTCCCGATACTCTTGGGAAAACAATCGATCTGCTTCATCAAGCACGAAAAAAGCTAGATTTTTCAATGAAAGCGCCCGCATGGTTACAAGGTCGGCGGTTCTTCCCGGCGTTCCTACGACAATATGCGGCTTTTTTTTCAGGGCGGCTTCCTGCCGGGAGATCGGGCTTCCGCCGAGCAGGGTGAATATGCTGATTGGCTTTCCTGACAATTGGGCTAATTCATCGATTTTCCGCTCAACTTGCACGGCCAGCTCCTGCGTCGGCGTCAGGATGATGGCGAGCGGACCGGCAGATGCGCTTTTCCCGGCGATTTTGGTCAGAATCGGCGCGGCATAGGCGATGGTTTTGCCTGTTCCGGTTTCAGATTGCAGAAATATATTTTTTCCAGCCAGGATTTCGGGGATGGCCAATTTCTGGGGATGTGTCGGCGTGCTGTAGCCGAGCTTCGAAAGTGCTTCGCAGACCGAACTCTCAAGGCCAAGTGATAAAAAATCATTCATGGACATATACTTGCATACTAATCATCGTTTGCTCAAGGACCTTTCAGGTTCAGCTGCCTGGGTCTTATTGATTGTTCCTGCTAATTTCCGGTATAGTCACTCCAATGAACCTTGAAGCCTTTATCCTTGGTTGCGGCGGAATGATGCCGCTTCCCTATCGGCATCTAACCAGTGTCTTGCTGCGCCGGGAGGGGGACCTCTTCCTTTTTGACGCCGGCGAAGCGACCCAGATTTCGATCAGACGCCTGAATCTGCGCTGGAAAAAAATAACCGCAATTTTCATAAGCCACATGCATGCTGACCATGTCACCGGGTTGCCTGGTATTCTCATGCTTAACAGCCAGGTGGACCGCGATGAGCCTTTGTATATCTTCGGCCCGCCGAAGATCGCTGAATATGTCGAGCAGAGCAGGCGTTCCCTGGATATGTATATTAATTATGAAATCATTGTCCGTGAAATTGCTGAACCGGCAGTTGTCTGGGAAGAAAAGGAATTCAGAATTCGATCCTTCGGTCTGCGTCATACCAAGATGTGTTTCGGCTACACGATGGAAGAGTTCCAGCGTCCGGGCATGTTTTTCCCGGAAAAAGCAACAGCCCTCGGTGTTCCGCGGGGGCCGCTCTGGTCACGTCTGCAGAATGGCCAGTCTGTTACCATTCCTGGCGACATTACAATTCTCCCTGAACAGGTGATGGGACCGGCTCGCTCCGGCAGAAAATTCAGTTTTGTGACCGACAGTCTCTATTTTCCAGAAATTTCGAACGAAGTCGCTGATTCTGATCTGCTGATCTGTGAGGGCATGTTTGAAGACGCCCTTCTGGCAACTGCGATGGAAAAAAAGCACATGACAGCCCGACAAGCCGCACAGATAGCCGCTAACGCTGGCATGACCAAACAGCTTGGTTTGATCCATTACAGCCCGCGCTATGCAGATAAGGAGCTGAAACTCCTGCTCGATGAAGCCAGAGAAGTCTTTCCCGCGACTATTTTGACCAGAGATCGAATGAATCTGCCGATTGAGTTTGTCGACTGAAAGAGCTTACATCTGCGAAGCAATTTTAGGACGGAAGGCCAGAATATGCCAAGGGCTTCCCGAATAGGCTTTATGAAGGGCTGTTGAAGCCTCCCGATACAGCTTCTGGGCGTCGATAGCTCTTCCTCCGGTTGATGAAATCCCGATAAAAACGGGCGGCTCGCCTTCCAGATCCTTGTAGAGGTTCATGGTTGCGGCCAGAACATCGGCAAGATCTTCTGACATTTTTAGACTGCTTCCAAGATCCATGCCCGGCATAACAACAGCAAAGCCGCCTTTATAGAGTTCAAACATGAGCTCTTTGGCGACAAAGTAGTCCCGGATTGTCGCGAACAAGGCGTTTGATGCGGGATCCTGAGGACCTGAAAGCTCGCAATGAATGAGCATAAGCGAGGTTTCCCGCTCCATTCCATGTGCCAACTCATTATCCAGAAGGTTTTCGAGATTCGGCTCGGAGATTGAAAGCGGCATCGGAAGGGCAGAGATATCCCGCTTTTCCTGTTCCTGGCTTTCTTTTTCAGCAGAAGTCGGAATCGCTGCATCGTTTTCTGCATACGGCCTGATTTCCGGTTCGTCATGATTCAGCGGCTTTGAATCTTCTGTTTCAAGCTCCTCAAGTGTTTCTTCGATTTCCTGATCCAACCCTTCAGGTAATTCCTGCGTTTCGCTTTCTTCGCTATGTGATGCCGAAGCTTCTTCTGTATGTGTTTCCAGCGTTGAAGGAAGGGTTTTACTGGCGGTTTCAGGCTGTACAGCCGGGTGTTTCAAAGCTTGTGATTCAAACAAAGCAGGTTGTGCGGGTTCAGCCGGCTTCTGCCTGCTGGTCCATAAAACGATTTCTTCTTCAAACTTCTGCAGACTTTCTTCAAAGTTCCCGCTTTTCGATAAAGGCCCCTGGATAGAACCTTGCTTTGACTCGAACGTGGTTTGAGCATTTCCATCTGAAGTCATTCCTGATTTTTCAAGTGTATCAAGTGAAAGGCCATATGCAGCAAGCAGCTCAGGCGACAACTCAGCCTCACGCTGCAGTTCCAGCATTTGAGAAGTTTCGGGCTTGCTAATTTCAGGTTCCAATGATTCTTTCTCCTGAACGCTCACGGGTTCAGTCCCTGATCCTGAAGTTTTATCAAGTGGAGGTATTTCAATAAGCCCTTCCTGGGTTTTAACCATTTCCCTGATGGGCTCGCTGCCTTGTCTCTCGGCAGCTGCTTTGGTGTCGATTGGTTCAGGAAGCAGTCCTTCTTCTTTATCTTTTGTCAAGAAAAAGCTTAGGAAAAGGACAATAAGGAACCATCCGCCGATAACAAAAGATGGAAGCCTGGCAGCGTTGGATATTTCCGAAGTGAAGACTGAAGCGTAGAGTGCAGCCAGACGCATGTTCCCAGAAAGCGGTGTGGTAAAGACTACCGTGCTCCATTGCGGCGAAGAAAATCCCGCCCGACCCCCTTTCTGATTGGGCAGCGCAAAATATTTGGATTCTGCTGGGATCTTCCAGACTGAAAGGCCGTTTTCATCAAGAACCTGAGCTGCAAGCAGGCGGGTACTGCCGTCATACAGGGCGAGAAGCCTGTCTCTGATAAATCGATCCTGGAAATCTTCTTTTGTCGTTACTGATACAACCGCATTTCGCAAGATGGAGTATTCAGCTCCGCTTGCCAGTTCTCCCGATGCTTTGATCTCGCTGAGTCTGAAAATAAAGGAAATGATCGTAAAGGCGGCAGCGACAAGCGACAAAATGCCTATGGCAACTCGTAGTTTTTTCCTCATATACCCTTCCTGCTCTTTTTATTTATCGGAAGAAATTATGGCATTCTTATCATTTAATGCATTATAATTGGATTTAGTGGAGGTATTTCGCGCTGGTGAAAAATAATGTCCGGCCTTCCATGCTTCCCTCCGGATGGTATCCGCCCGACAAGGCATCCATGCAAGCTTTTTTACGGGAAGCCTTGCGCACTCATGTTCAAAAACCGGAAGAACTTGCCATTGGATCTGAAATGACTGACCGTCCATCATCTGCACAGCCAGCAGGAGCCTGTGCCTGCATCGCGCCGCACGCAGGCTGGTACTTTTCTGGGAATCTTGCAGCCCGTGCGATTGCTTCTCTGGCTCCTGCAGAGACAATTGTTGTCGTTGGGGGGCATTTACATCGGTCAAGCCCTGTCTGCTATGCGCCTGAAGAAGGTTTTGAGACTCCTGCAGGCGTTCTCACTGCTGATACGGCGCTTTTAAATGCCCTTTTATCAGAACTCAAGGAGGAGGGGCTTCCGCCAGTCGTTCCCGACATGCAGCCAGACAATTCGGTAGAAGTGCTCCTTCCCATGGTGAAACTCCTTCATCCTGGAAGCATGGTGCTATGGCTGCGCAGCCCCCCGAGATTCGAAGCGAAATTGCTAGGGCAGGCACTTGCCAGATGCGCCGGCACACTTGAGCGCTCGGTAGCATGTGTTGGTTCAACGGACTTGACACACTATGGGCCGAACTATGGTTTTATGCCTGCCGGGCGCGGGAAGGAAGCTGTTGCCTGGGTGAAAAACAAGAATGACAAGCCGTTTTTAAGCGCGCTGCTTGCGATGGATTGCGAAGCCGCTCTGAATCTTGCGCAAAAGAATAACTCGGCGTGTTCTGCAGGCGCTGCGGTAACCGCACTAGCTTTCGCTTTAGGCAGAGGTGCAGAACAGGCTCGTCTGATTGAATACGGAAACAGTTATGATAGTATGCCTTCAGATTCGTTTGTAGGATATGCTGCACTGTCTTTCAGGTAATTCCGCACAGCCGCTTTGAATTTTTCGCCTCGGTCAAATTCATGCAGGAACATCCCGAATGAGGCACAGCCTGGCGACAGAACGACGGCCATGCCCGGTTTGGCTTTATTTGCTGCTGCAGCGATTGCATCATTTAAATTATCGAAGGGTCCTTCAAACAGCTTTCCTGTTGCTTTCAGGATGGGGATCATTTTGTCAGTACCGCTTCCTTTCAGAAGCACTATGGCCGCGGCTTTTTCAAAAGCCTTTTGTATTGGAGCAAAATCGATATTTTTATCGGTGCCGCCTGTTATCAGCACTACCGGCTCAGAAAAACTGCTGACTGCCGCCTCCGCCGCGTCAGGAATGGTCGCTGCTGAATCGTTGTACCATTGTATCCCGCGGGATTCCGCAAAAAATTCAAGGCGGTGTTCTACTCCCGGGAATTCTCCCATGGCTTTTGCGGCTATTGCTGAATCAAGTCCCATTGCTCTGAGCGCGAGTCCGGCCGCGAGCAGATTTTTGCGCATGTGTTCGCCTTTTACATGCAGGTTGGGGGGGAGGATTTCTTCTATCACGCTTTCTTTGGTTTGCTCAAAGCGGCAGTATCCAAAGATTTTCCCATCCACGTCAGCGGAAAGCCAAGCACCACGTCTGAACGCTGATTCGGAAGCAGCCTTGCCCGAGAACCAGAGCACGTTCGCTCTTGTTTCCGTGGCAAAACTTCTGCCCCATTCTGAATCGAAATCGCATATCGTAAAGTCCGTTTCATCCTGCTCCGAATAGATTACCCGCTTGTCCGCAACATATTCTTCCATCGAGCGGTAATAATTCATGTGGTCAGGCATTATTGAAGTCAGAATGGATACTTTCGGTTTTAAGACACCTTTGCCCTTCAGATCTCCCAGCTGCCAGGAAGAGAGCTCGAGCACGACTGGACGCTCAGGCGCGGTTTCTTCAATGAAGCTCAAGGGCGAAACGGTTATATTCCCGCCGAGCAAAGCTTTCAAATTGGCGAATTTCAGGCCGAAATAAATAGCACTTGCCGTTGAGGACTTTCCTTTTGAGCCAGTGACCGCGACAAACGGCGATCTGGAAAACCTGAGAAATACCGAAATGTCGCTCTCTATCTGTCTAGCGGCTGCGAGATAGGGCGAATCCTTTCTCACTGCGGGATTTTTGATAACGATATCCGCAGATGAAAAATCATTTGCCTCGTGGCGGCCGAGGACATAGCGAATCCTTCGGGAACCGAGCGCCTCGATGGAAGGCTTTAAAACCGTTTCGTCGCGAAGGTCGGTGACCGTCACAAGTGCGCCTCTATCGCAGAAGAATCGTGCGCTTTCAAGACCTCCGCCATGAAGCCCCAGTCCCATGATCGTCACCTTCATCCCAGGAATATCGCTCAGCGAAAATGTAAAATTATCCATACTGTTCTACATTGTATCCAAAGCCCGCGCTTTGGCAAGACTCTTGCTCAGCAGGATGAAGCCTGACCGCCTAAATACGCATGCCGCACACGCTCATCTTCGGCCAGTTTTTTGGCTTCACCCTCCATGACTATTTTCCCCAGTTCGAGAATATAGCCTTTGGACGCCGCCTTCAGGGCTTTCCGCGCGTTCTGCTCAACCAGGAGGATGGCTACCTTTTCCTCTATATGGATTTTCCGAATCAAATCGAATATCTCCTGGACGATGATGGGAGCCAGACCCAGGCTGGGTTCATCTAGCAGCAACAGCGAAGGGGAAGAAACAAGCGCCCGGCCGAGCGCGAGCATCTGCTGTTCGCCGCCGGAAAGGGTTCCTGCGAGCTGGTTTTTTCGTTCTTTCAGAATCGGGAAAAGCTCGTACACCCGATCTTCCTTGCTTTTCTGGCTTGATCCCGGTCTGAAACGCTTTACACCGTACATGCCGAGCAGAAGATTTTCCCTGACCGTCAGCGTAGCGAACACATGCCGTCCTTCCGGTACATGGGCAATTCCCATACCTGCGAGGGTATAAGGAAGGTTGTCGGTTAGATTTTTACCTTTATAACGGATAGTGCCGCCTGAGAGTTTGCCGAGGCCTGAAATAGCCCGTAGCAGGCTGGTCTTGCCCGCTCCGTTCGCGCCAAGGACAGTAACGACTTCATTTTCTTCCACACTGATGCTGACATTATCCAGAGCCTTGATCGCCCCGTAATGCAGGCTGACATTGCTGACTTCCAATAGGTTTGCCATGTTCAGTCCTCATCCGTTCCGAGGTATGCCTCGATAACTTTGGGATTTTCCCGCACAACGCACATTTCTCCCTCTGCAATCTTTTTCCCGGATTGCATGACGATTACATGGTCACTGACTTTATCCACAAGATGCATGTCATGTTCAATTAAAAGAATCGAATATCCATCACGCACAAGGTCGATGAGCAAGTCCGCAAGCTCATCCGTTTCCGCATCATTGAGTCCCGAAGAAGGTTCATCCAGCACTATAAGATCCGGCTTTACGGCCAGCGCCCGAGCTATTTCAAGATACCGGCGCTTTCCATAGGGAAGTGAACTGGCCAGCAAATCGAGTGAATCGCCAAGGCCGACACGCTCAAGACAGCGCTTCGCGGAGTCGAACATGGCCTGTTCTTCTTCCTGCTGGTAGGGCAGGTGAAAAATGGAAGCGGCATAGCCCGCCTTGCCATGGCAATGCTGACCGCAAAGGACATTTTCAAGACAGGTTAGCGTTGGGAAAATTCGAATATTCTGGAAGGTCCGTGCAATACCCTTTTGCACAATCCGGTGCGGAATCTGTCCCGAAATTTCTTCGCCATTAAATGAAATCGAGCCTTTTTGCGGCTTGTAAATGCCCGTGATAAGATTGAAAAGGGTAGTCTTCCCCGCACCATTCGGCCCAATTAAAGCGGTGATTTTCCCTCGTTCCACTTCGACATCGATACCGGCAACCGCCATGACCCCGCCGAATGACAGATGAGCATCGCGGACTGAAAGAAGCATGCCTCCCCTTTTATTGGCCGGGGGAACAGGCTGAACGGAAGGATGGGTTAGGCTTTTTTCGGCACCTGCTTCCGCTGCCTGTTCTTTGCGTCCCTTTCTTTTCCCCGAGATAGCTTTTAAAAGGGTTTCCAGAGAGTCGCGCTTTCTGGGCAAAATCCCGGCAGGTCTGAAAATCATCATGAACAGGAGGGCCAGGCCGAAAAACATGAGCCTGTATTTGGCAAAAGGCCTGAAAACTTCAGGGAACACTGTTATCACGAGTGCACCGAGCATGGTCCCCGGGATGGAACCTAATCCGCCCAGGAGCACGATGCAGAAAAGCAGAGAAGACTCCATGAAGGTAAAGGACTCCGGCGAGACCGACATTTGCTTTGAAGCGTAGATATTGCCTGCAATTCCCGCAAGAGCAGCGCCTAGGATGAATGCGCCAAGCTTGTAGTGCCTGACATCGACCCCAAGCGCTTCAGCGGCTGTTTCATCTTCACGAATAAAGTTCCAGGCTCTGCCTATCCGAGAGCGCTGGAGTCTGAGGAGCCCGAAGGTTACGAATCCCATGACAATCCAGATCAGATAATAAAACTGTCGTGATGAAATAATGGGAAAAAAGAATACGGGCGTATCGATGCCGTTGATTCCGTTCGGTCCGCCGGTCAGTCCTAAAGGATTATTGATCATGGTCAGCCGGACAATCTCGCCGATGCCAATCGTGACAATGCACAGGTAGTCCCCCTTCAGGTGAATGACGGGAGACGTTACAAGCCAAGCAAAAAGCCCTGCGATAATCGCTGAGACTGGCAAAAGAATCAGAATGGGAATGTGGAAATGGGTGTTGAGAATAGCGGTCGTGTAAGCGCCGATCGCGTAAAAACCCGTGTGCCCGAGGTCGAACAATCCTACTTCGCCGAGGACAATGTTGAGCGAAAGCCCAAGCAAGGCATAAATGCCGAAATAAAATCCGATATCAATCCAGTAATTGTCAATGAAGGGAATGAAAGGAAAAACCAGAATAAGAACAATGGCCGCGTAGGAAAGCTTTTTACCAAGGGATGGAGAAAGGCCAGAACCACTGCCAAGCTTGATTCGGTCCAATAGGCTTCGTGTTATGCTCATCAGACTTTCTCCGCGACTTTTTCGCCGAGGATTCCGGTCGGCTTGAAAATCAGAACAGCGATGAGCATCATAAAGACAAAGACATCTTTCCATGCGCCGCTGACATACCCTGAAAGCAGCGATTCAACAATGCCGAGCAGAAGACCTCCCAGCATGGCCCCGGGAATATTGCCGATTCCGCCGAGAATTGTCGCGGTAAAGGCCTTGAGTCCGTAGTTCCATCCCATGTTGAAGCTTATTGCCCGGTAATAGAGCCCGTTCATCAAGCCTGCCATGCCGCCAAGCCCCGGACCCAGCGCGAAGACGAATATGATAACCTTACGCACATCAATGCCAACCAGGGTCGCGGTTTCACGATCCTGCGCTGCGGCACGAATTGCCGCGCCAAAGGGTGTTTTTTCAATGATAAACCAGATGATGAGCATTAAAAGGAACGAAATCCCGAGAATGGTCAGCTGGAGGACCGTCATCGGAGCTCCCATGACTGCGATGCGGGCTGAAGGAACAACGGATGCGGGAAAAGCCTGCGGCCGCGCTCCCCAAATTGCCATGATCCCATTCTGAATGAAGATAGCCATGCCAAGCGCGGAAACGACAAGCGAAAGCCTTCCTGATGGATAGACCGGCCGGTAGGCGATTCGCTCGACCAAAATACCTGCTAGCGCAATGCTCGCGGAAACAACAAAGGCCGCAAAAGCGATTCCGCCCCAGAGCCCGATTGTCTCCGATATCTTGCCGGCTGCGCCTGTCAGCAGGCTGTAGCCCAGAAAAGCTCCCAAAGCAAAAAGATCTCCATGTGCGAAGTTGATCAGCTTCATGACGCCGTACACCATCGAGTAGCCTAAAGCCACCAGCGCATAGAACGAACCAACTGTCAGCCCATTTACGAGCTGCTCAATGAAAGTTTTCACCTAGTTTTCCCGCCTGTCACAGGGATTTTTATACGCTGACAGAAGACACCGAATCAGCGCCCGGCTGCATTCGATGCCGCTCTGTCAGAAACGAAACTTCATATGACTCAACAACAAAGCCAATTGCAAAAGCTAACAGGCTTTTGCAATTGGCTCGACTTCTAAAATTGGTTCTATTTGCTGTAAACCTGAAGTTTGCCTTCATTGTCTACGATGTACATCTTGTACGGAACATCCTTGCGGTCGCCGCGTTCGGTAAAAAGAACTGGCCCGGTTACGCCTTCGACACCGTCCATTGTGCTGTGCATGACATCAGCAATGGCTGTGCTGTCAGCCTTGCCGGCTTTCGCAATAGCTCCGACAATCCCATAGAGCGCGTCAGCTGCGTAGACAGACCACGGGCTGGAGGGCAATTCCTTGTATTTTTCTGCATAGAGCGCTTTGAACTGCTCGGCGATCGGTGTTGTAACATCGGTGACCAGTGGTTCCTGGGTCATGAGCGCGCCTTTTGCTACATCGATGCCGGCAATTTTGACAAAATCATCATTGATTGCCGCGTTGCCGCCAATGAAGGGGCATGTCAGGCCGGCGTCCCGAGCCTGTCTGATGAGAAGGCCGGCTTCAGGATAGTAGCCGGTAAAATACCAGACATCCGGCTTGGTCTCGCGCAGTTTGGTGACCGCAGCGGAAAAGTCTTTTTCCTTGGGGGTGATGGCGTCAAAGTAGACAATTTCGGCCTTTCCCTCAGCGATGTATGGGTCCAGTGCTTTTTTTGCTTCATCCGCGACGCCTTTCGCGAATGTCGAATTGTCATGCATGATGGCGATTCGTTTTGCTCCCATCGTTTCTACGGCGTATTTGCCGAAGAACAGCCCCTGCGCATCGTCGCGTCCGCAGGTTCTGAAGAAGAATTTGCGTTCCTTGTCCATGGTGAGCCGCACTGCCGTACAGCCATATCCGACGGACACAAGTTTGTTTTTTTCATAGATATCAGCAGCCGGTTCAGTCACGGAAGAACCGTAACTGCCGATGACCGCAACAACTTTCTGCGAAACCGCTTTCTGGGCCGCAAGGGCTGAATCTTTGGGATTGGACGCATCATCCACAATCACAATTTCAACCTGTTTCCCGAGAACGCCGCCGGCCTTGTTGATTAGCTCCGCTGCCACAGTGACCGATTGCTTCGCCATCTGACCTTCATATGCATAATCCCCGGTGATCGGCGCCTGCAAAGCGATTTTGATTGTTTTGCCCGATTGGGCCGTTCCGCAGCCTGCAAGGACCGCGAAGATCATAAAGCCAATGACGGCGCTGAAAAATACAGCGTGTTTCCGCATCCCTCTTTCTTTTATCATGTTGTGTGCCTCCTTTCGTATCGTATAATGATGCATAAATATTCGCAAGCTTTTTTTTATCTTTTTCTTGACAGGTTTTGAATGTGGTACTAGCCTTTTGGCAAATGGCAGGACAATGCTGTCAGCACAACAAGAAGGTACTTGATGCCGCGAATTGAATCACATCCCATATTGGCTGTTGAAAAGACAAAAAAAGATGTCGGTTTTCTTTTCAATGGAGAAGCTGTCAGGGGGCTCGAAGGCGAGCCCGTTTCCTCAGCGCTCATAGCGCTGGGATTTTTCGAGTTTTCGCGTCACCCCAAAGATTCGGCTCCCCAGGGGCTTTTCTGCGCAAACGGGCAATGCAGCCAGTGCACGGTCCTTATCGATGGCATACCAAGAAAATCCTGTGTCACCCCGCTTGAGGAAGGAATGGATGTCCGTACTCTCAAGGGACTTCCGGTGCTTCCGGAAACAGACATGCCGCTGAAGCAGGCTGAAAGGCGTACTATCCATACGGATATCGTCGTTATCGGGGCCGGACCCTCGGGTCTCTCCGCAGCTTACGAACTCGGCAAGATGGGTTTTCAGGTTCTGCTGGCGGATGACAAGGAAAAGCTTGGCGGAAAGCTCGTTTTGCAAACTCACAAATTTTTCGGGTCGGAAGAGGATTGTTACGCCGGCGTTCGGGGCATCGATATAGCAGCTATCCTTGAGGAAAAGCTTTCCCGAATGCCGAATGTCACTATTTTACGGAATTCCCCGGTTGTCGCGATTTTCAAGGATAGAAAAGCGGGTATTTACAAAGGATATTCGTCCTATCTTCTAGTCGAATTTACGGCGCTGGTGGTCGCGGCAGGCGCTCGAGAAAAAAATATATTATTCCCCGGCAATGATTTACCTGGTGTATACGGAGCAGGAGCCTTCCAGACCCTGGTCAACAGGGACCTTGTCAAGCCCGCTCGCAGGATACTCATAGTCGGCTCCGGAAATGTCGGCCTCATTGCGGCATACCACGCGCTCCAGGCAGGCATCCAAGTGGCAGGCATTTTCGAAATCATGGGCAGAATCAACGGCTACAAGGTTCATGCTGATAAAATTCGAAGAATGGGCGTGCCGATTCACCTGAACACGACGATTCTCTGGGCGGAAGGCGAGGGGAAGGTATCAAAAGCGATTACAGCCAAGGTTGACGACCAATTCAAACCAATCCCAGGCACCAGCCGGGAATACGATGTGGACACAATTCTCATCGCAGCAGGCCTGGCTTCATGCGATGAATTCCTGCGACAGGCGAGGGAATACGGCATACTCGCGGTTGCCGCAGGCGATGCCGAAGAAATAGCAGAGGCTTCCAGCGCCATGTTCGGCGGCAGGATAGCTGCCTTTACCCTCGCGAAAATGCTGGGTAAACGCGCGGAAATCAACCCCGAGTGGCTCCCGAAACGGGAAATTCTCAAATCCCGGCCAGGCGATACGTTTTCCCGGAGTCCCGTTGTCCCAGGGCCCCAATGGCGGCCGATATTCTTCTGTTCGGAAGAAATACCCTGCAATCCCTGTGCAACTGTCTGTCCAACCAACGCAATCCACCTGCGTCCTTTGCGCGGTACTATCATGGATCTGCCCTATTTTGACAATACCAAGTGCATCGGCTGCATGTCATGCGTTTCGATCTGCCCGGGGCTCGCGATCAGCCTGGTGCGGCGTGTCGCCGAAGACAGTGCGGAAGTGGTGTTGCCCTGGGAGTTCGAAGCGGACTTCGAAATCGGTCATGAGATGGAATTGGTCGATCAGGAAGGCCGGTTTCTGGAAAAAGCTCCGGTAGCCGCAAAGCGCCACAATAAAAAGAACAATACATGGCTTCTGACTTTTCGTACGAGCGTTCAAAACGCATCCAGTATTGCCGGCATACGGGTTCAGCCGGAAGAAGCTACCGCCAGCCTTCCCGTTCAGGAGAGCGAATGCCTGGACCTCGATGCCTATGTCTGCCGCTGTGAGCGCGTAACACTGCGGGAAGTGGTCGAATTCATCAAGGCGAATAACGTCAGGGATATTAACCAGTTGAAGACCCTCAGAGTCGGAATGGGTGCCTGCGGCGCCAAAACCTGCTCCCAGCTTGTCCCCAAGGCTTTCAGACTTGCAGGCGTTGACCCAGCGGAGGTTGAGATGGGGACGCTAAGGCCGCTCTTCATGGAAGTTCCCATGGGAGAGCTGGTCAACGAAGGATTGTCAAAACTTGGCGGCAAGGAAGCCGGCGTAAGAGGTGCACCATGAAAACCTACGATGTCGTCATTGCCGGCGCCGGCTCTGTCGGTGTTCCACTTTCCTGGCAGTTAGCTCTGCGAAAATTGAAAGTCGCGGTTCTCGATCATGAAATGTCATGGGGACGCGGGCAGAACAGGGCTGCAATCGGCGGAATCCGCGCCACGCATTCGGAACCCGCCAAAATCCGGATCTGCCTCGAATCCATCAAGATTTTTTCAACCATGAAGGAAACGCATGGGCTTGATGTCGAATGGCATCGAGGCGGCTACATGTATGTCGCCTATGATGAGGATCGGAGCCAGGCTTTTCACAAGCTCCTTAAAATTCAGAAAGAGGCGGGGCTCAACATTGACTGGATTGAACCTGAAAAAGTCATGGAACTTGCGCCCGGAATCAATCCCGATGGTCTTTTAGGGGGAACCTACAGCCCCGATGACGGTTTCGCCTCACCGCTGATGTCATCGACAGCTTTTCATCAGCTCGCGATGAACGCAGGCGTCGATTTCTTTTTCAATACCAGAATCGACGGTGTCATGAAAAAAAAGGATGTTGTGGAAAGCTTCCAGGCTGGAGGAGAAACCTGGTCGGCGGGGCTTTTCATCAACGCGGCGGGAGCGGAAGCGGCTGACCTTGCCAGCCTTGCTGCCATCGATATTCCCGTATTTCCGGACTGCCATGAAGCTGGGGTGACAGAGCCGGTTCAGCGCTTCATGCAACCCATGATTGTCGATATCCGGCCTGATTCGGAATCGGGCAACTATTACTTCTACCAGGCAGGGACAGGGCAGGTAATTTTCTGCATCACGCCAAGGCCGCAGATCTGGGGCAGGGACAAGGATTCGACCTCAACATTCTTGCCGCTTTGCTCACGGCGGATGCTGGAACTGTATCCGAGGCTCAGAAACCTCAAGGTCAGACGCACCTGGCGAGGGATGTATCCCATGACCCCCGATGGTCTTCCGATTGTCGGATATCCGGAAGGGGCGGTCAATTTTCTGCAGGCAGTAGGCATGTGCGGACAGGGGTTCATGATGGGGCCGGGGCTTGGTAAAATTCTGGCTGAATCTATCGTCTCAGGCGGCAATTTTGAACATCCCGCCGGCGCGACACCCTATGGGTTCGTATTTGATGAATTAGCCTGTTCCCGCGGTTTCGAGCATGTCGAATTGCTGAAATAAGCCCACGCTTGCAACTGACTCGACTCATGAATGAAGTTGACAAAACTCGTAAATCATGCGATATTCCTATTATTCCGATAGGAATTGGGAGAATGCACTCATGTTCCAGGTTCCAACTAAAACTCAATATGCGATACGCGCACTGGTCCACCTTGCTTTAAAGGAGTCGGACAGCGCTGCGAAAATCGCGGAGGCTCAGATGATTTCGCCGAAATACCTGGAAGGCATACTCAACCAGCTCAAGCTTGCCGGCATCGTAACCTCTGACCGCGGAAGAAGCGGGGGGTACCGGCTTGCCAGAAGCTCCGAGCAAATCCGGATGATCGATGTGGTACAGGCTACTGAAGGCGCAATCCGTCCGGTCGATTGCGTTGACAACCGTTCCGTCTGTGCGATGGGTGCAACCTGCATTCCGCGGAAATTCTGGCTTGGCTTGAAAACAGCGGTAGATGGCTACCTTTCATCGGTAACCCTCAAAGACCTGGCCGATGATACCTTTGTGCAGATTGCAAAAGAGTAAAGGAGTTCCCATGGCTTCGAAATTTGTCTATATGGATTACAACGCGACAACGCCCTTGCGGCCTGAGGTCAAGGATCTCATGAAGGATGCACTGGATGTTTATGCCAACGCCTCGAGCATGCATGAATCGGGACGGAGAGCCAGGGCGGAAATCGAAAAGGCGCGGGCTCAGGTGGCTTCGCTGATTGACGCTTCCAATCCGCAGACAGTGTATTTCACTTCAGGCGGATCTGAATCCAACAATACGGTTTTCATGACCATGTACCATTTGGCTAAGCAAGGTACAAGAAAGAAAATCATCACAACCGCTATCGAACACCCTTGTGTTCTCAATTCAGCCAAATATCTGCAGGAAGAAGGATTCCCTGTGGTGTTTCTGCAGGTGGACGATGACGGTCGAATCGATATGGAGCGATACCGGAAAGAACTAGGGCCGGATGTTCTGCTCGTTTCGGTTATGGCTGCGAATAACGAAATCGGGACTGTTGAAGATATTGCCGAAATTACGCGCTTGGCCAAGGAAAACGGCGCTCTTGTCCATACCGACGCGACGCAGGCGGTCGGCAAGATTCCTGTATCCGTCAAGGAATGGAATGTGGATTATCTGACGATGTCCTGCCACAAGATTTATGGCCCAAAGGGAGTAGGAGCGCTCTATATCCGTCAGGGAGCGCCGATCGAGCCGCTTATCCGGGGCGGACATCAGGAAGCAGGTGTCAGGGCCGGCACCTATAACAATTTGGGCATAATTGGTTTCGGCAAAGCAGCCGAGCTTGCCAAAGCTGAACTCGATGAGTACCGCGAGCATGTCGGAGTGCTTCGCAACCGTCTCAGAGATAAGATCAAGGCTTCGATCCCGCATGTCAGAATCAACGGCCATCCTGAATTTGTCCTGCCCAACACTTTGAACGTTTCTTTCCCGGGGGCTGAAGGAGAATCCATTCTCCTGTATCTGGATCTTGCCGGCATTCAGGTTTCTACAGGATCAGCATGTGCTTCGGGCAGTCTTGACCCCTCGCATGTGCTTCTGGCAACCGGTCTCGGTCCTGAGCTGGCCCATGGTTCAATCAGATTTTCTCTTGGTAAATACACAACGGAAGAGGAAGTTGATTATGTCGCGGCCCAGCTTCCGCCGATTATTGAGCGCCTGCGGAAAATGTCAACGGTATCCGCCGAGGACACTTTAATTCAGCATTGACAGGCGAGCACATACTAACGAGGAGAATTTTATTATGGATGCGTTTCAGTGGCTTTATTCGGATGTCGTCAAGGATCATTTTACCAACCCCAGAAATGTGTACAGCCCCGATGAACCTTTTGAAGCCGATGCTGACGGCATAGTCGGCAATATCAAATGCGGCGATCAGATGATGTTCATGCTGAAAATTGAAAATGATGTCATCAAGGATGTCCGGTGGAAAACATACGGCTGTGCTTCGGCTATCGCCAGCACGTCCATGCTTTCAGAATCCATCAAGGATATGAATATCCGGGAAGCCTATACCATCAAGCCTGCCGATATCGCCGCGAAGCTGGGCGGCTTGCCGGAGAACAAGATTCATTGCTCGGTCCTGGGTGACAAGGCTTTGCGCGCCGCTATCGATAAATACCTTGAAAAGACAGGCAGGGCCGGCGCTTTCAAGGGTGAAGACGCGGTTGTCATCTGCACCTGCCTCAATATTACTGACAAGGATATCGAAGAAGCGGTGAAGGCTGGGGCGAGAGACTGGCATCAACTGCAGGAAGCGACAAAAATCGGTACAGTCTGCGGGGGATGCAAGGTTAAGGCAGAAGAATTGCTTCATGAATTTTCCCACATCTATTCCTGAAACGCTTTCAGTGGAGGAATTTCAGGCACTGGTGTATGAGCGGGCCGGGTTGTGTTACCGGGACCTTCCGTGGCGGCACAGCTCGGATCCGTATAAAATCTGGGTATCTGAAATCATGCTTCAGCAGACCCAGGTTGTTCGCGTTGTGCCAAAATATAGTAGCTGGCTGGAACGGTTTCCCGATGTTCTGACGCTGGCACGGGCTGAACCGGCAGAAGTTCTCAAATTCTGGAGCGGGCTGGGGTACAATCGAAGAGCCCTTTCGCTCCAGCAAGCCGCCCGGGACATTGTCAGCCGCTTTTCAGGCCAGCTGCCCTGCGAAGAAAAAGAGCTCTTGAGTCTCCCTGGCATTGGAAAGTATACGGCGAGGGCAATCCTCGCCTTCGCGTATGACATCCCATCCGTCTTTCTTGAAACGAATATCAGAACTGTCTTTATTAAGCATTTCTTTGCAGGAATGGAGTCGGTTTCCGATTCTGCGCTTGAAGAAATCGGGCGCTGGTACCTTGACCGCAAGTCTCCGCGAAGGTGGTATACGGCGCTGATGGACTACGGAGCCGATATTAAAAAAAAGGAAGGCAATTACTCGACAAAAAGCAGGCTGTACACCAGACAGAGCCCTTTTGAATCTTCTTTCCGAAGAGTTCGGGGCGCAGTCCTGAAATCCCTGCTTGATTCAGGACCCGCCACGGCTCAGCAGGTTTATATGCGTTTGCCCTTCGAATATGAAAAAGTAGTCGAAGCCTTGCAGGTTCTTGTCAAAGAAGGTTTCCTGCGTGTTTCCTCATTTTCTTCTGAATATGTTAACGAAGAACCGCAGTATTCCATCCCATAATCGTTTAAGAAAATTGCCTTTGGGCACTGCTTCGGTTGTCATTAGATCGATGGCCGAAACATCTTTGTTCCCAACCGAATAGATGATTCTGCCCACCCGCTCAGCCTTGTCCAGCGGTGCGTCGATATACCGCGGAACTTCGAGCCTGACTCTGAGCTGATCAACCTGGAATTTGGGGATCGTAACCGCGTTAGCGATCGTTGGAACGAGGGTAATGGCGTTTTTTTTGCCGAACCAGATGCGGGGGGATGGAATTGGCCCCGGATCCAGAGAGACCGTTTTGAAGTTGCCAAATGCCCAGTCGAGCATATTGGCGGTGTCTTTGGAACGCTGCAGTCCCCCGCCCGCATAGGATGAGCCGGTGCCGCCGAGGGTTACCGTGATAAAACGGGTGCCTTCCCGTTCTGCGGTAGCTGCCATGTTAAAACCCACTTCGATGATGTAGCCGGTCTTCAAGCCATCCGCGCCGGGGTAATTGAAGATAAGGGGATTGCGGTTGTACTGGATTATATTGCCTTCGGGAACATATCCCGGAGCGGCATGCTCCTTTCGCGGAAACTCGATTGATTTCACAGAATGAAGCTCTTTGAGGGCTTCAGGATGAAGCTGCATGTATTTCATGCAGAATAAGGCGAACTGCCGGGCCGAGACGAGGTTGCGTTCAGACAGTCCCGAGGGTTCAACAAACACAAGTCCGTCAAAACCCAAATCCTGGACTGCCGAGTTCATCATCTTTGCGAATGCTTCATTGGAGCCGGCGACACGCCGTGCCAGCGCGTATGCCGCATCATTGCCTGACACGACAGCGGCGCCGAGCATTAAATCGCGCACCGAAACTTTCATGCCGGGTTTGAGATACATCAGTGAAGAGCCGTAGGGTACATAGGGCGAGCAGTCCCGAGCGTCAATTTCAACTAATTCATCAAGGGAAAGGCGGCCTGCTTTGATTTCTTCCATGACAACATGGAGCGTAACCAGCTTTGCAAGGCTCGCAGGCGGCAGCGCGAGGTCGGGATTTTTAGCGTAAAGGATGGTCCCGGTTGTCGCGTCAATCAGAATGCCCGCCCGTGCGTTGATAAAGGGGGGAGGGGGAATTTCAGCGGCAGGCGCTGTGTTCTGAGCCTGAAGACTGCTGAAGGCAAGAAACAGGAACAGCACAAGGAACAAGGGACCTCGATTTATTTTCATCAATTCAGGTTTCCTTCTGTCAATTATGTCAAAAATCTGCAAGTTTAGGCGCTCGCGGGAAGGGAATGACATCACGGATATTGGTCATTCCGGTGACATAGAGCAGAAGGCGTTCAAAACCGAGTCCGAATCCGGCATGGGGAGTTGTTCCGAAACGCCGCAAATCCAGGTACCAGGAATAGGTTTCCTTTTTAAGCCCAAGCTCATCCATGCGTTTTTCGAGAAGATCGAGGCGCCATTCACGCTCTGAGCCGCCGATGATCTCCCCAAAACGGGGCACGAGCACATCCATGGCCGCGACAGTTTTGCCATCTTCGTTCTGCTTCATGTAGAAAGCTTTAATTTCCTTTGGATAGTTGGTTACAACAACTGGACCGCCGACAACCTTTTCCGTGAGGAATTTTTCGTGCTCGCTCTGCAGATCGCAGCCCCAGAAGGGTGCAAATTCGAAACAATCCTTGCTCTTTTCCAGCTCTTTGACCGCTTCGGTATAGGTCATCTGGGAGAATTCGCCCTTGCTGACCTTTTCAAGACCGGTGATGAGGCCCGGCTGGATCCGCGCGTCGAAAAACGCAAGGTCTTCGGCACAATCTGTCAGCGCGGTGGTAACCAGATGACGGATAAAGCTTTTAGCGAGTTCGATATCATCAGGCAGTTCAGCAAAAGCAATTTCCGGCTCGATCATCCAGAACTCGGAGAGGTGCCGCGTTGTGTTGGAGTTTTCAGCGCGGAATGTCGGGCCGAATGTGTAGACGCGGGAAAGCGCCTGGCAATAGGTTTCCACGTTGAGCTGGCCGGAAACTGTTAAAAAAGCAGGTTTGCCGAAAAAATCTTTCTCATAATCCGGTTTTCCGGAGCCGGCGACTCGATCCAGATCCAGGGTGGTAATCTGGAACATGGCACCGGCGCCTTCCGCGTCCGAAGCGGTGATAATCGGTGTGTGAACATAATAGAAACCCTGGCTCTGGAAAAATTCATGAACTGCGAAAGCCATCCGGTTCCTGACCCGCGCAACTGCCCCAAATGTATTGGTGCGCGCCCTGAGATGCGCAATTTCACGCAGGAATTCCAGCGAATGAGCTTTTTTCTGCAGCGGATAGCTTTCTGCCGGTGCTTCGCCGAGTATTCTGATTTTTGAAGCCTGCACTTCGACTTTCTGGCCCTGACCCGGTGAAGCAACCAGTATGCCCTCTATAACCGCGCTTGCGCCTGTCGTCGCCCTGGCGATTTCCGGTTTGTTGGCATCGCTGGCGGCTGACTCCAGGCTGAATACACATTGAATGTTCGAAAGGCATGAGCCGTCGTTGAGTTCTATAAATACGGCAGTCTTCGTTTCCCGCTTGGTTCTGATCCATCCTTTAACCGTTGCCGGGCCGAGGGCCTTTTCATTGCTCAGCAATTCATGTATGGTTGGTGTCATCGTTGCTTCTCCATTGAGCGTTGATTTCCATCCATAATACCCCGGCAATCCAATAAAATCTATATCCGCGGAGCAGGAAGCTGTTGTCCATTCCATGCTGAAAGTAGTAAAATATTGTTGGACTTGCTAATATAACATTCAAAATCAGCAAGAAAAGGGGAGAAGGGGTGAAATACAGCCTTCCTGTTGCATATGCTCTATGGGCAATATCCGGTTTCGGAGCGCTCGGTCTGCATCGATTTTATCTCGGGAAGACAGGGACCGGTTTCTTATGGCTTTTGACAGGCGGCCTTGCTGGCGCTGGCGGTCTTTATGACCTTTTCACGCTTCCACGGCAGGTTCAGGAAGCCAATTTGAGAAACGATGTGGAAGCGGCTTTGACGATGGGCGGAGCAAGATCCGCTGGTGAACTTTATGCCCCAGGCATGGATTCGAGATTCAGAAAAAGCGAAAGCCCTGAAAAAACGATTTTGCGCATTGCCCGAAAAAATTCCGGACAGGTAACTCCCGGAGAAGTGGCCATTGAAAGCGATATTTCCATCGATGAAGCCAGGAAAGCGCTGGATGAGCTTGCGAAAAAAGGTATCGCGGAAGTCAGGGTCCGCTCATCGGGTGTCCTTGTGTATTTTTTCCCTGAATTCGCTGACGACCGCAAGGATTTTGCGGATATTTAGTTTGAATTTAGGGTTTGTTGGAAAAAAGAACGATATCGCGCAGACCGCCTGAAATATGGGGATAAAAGTCCCAACCCCAGGTGCCGTATTTTCTGTTCCATTCCTTGGCAATGCTGCTGGTGGCATAGTGATATGCTTCTGTTGCAGTGACAAAGCCATCTCTATTTACATCACCAAAATATGCTGCTTTTAAAAAGAAATATGTGAAAATACCGTGCTGGTATAGTTTTAGATAATTATAGGCTTCAGGCCTGAAGTCTTCATATGAAAACTCAAGCGAGCCTGCAGCGCTGATAACCATGGGAACAAGAGTTCCGTCAGAATCGGCGTTGTTTTGAACCAAAGCGGCAAGATTTTTAAAAGCAAAAAAAGGGAAAGCCTCTTTTGTGGAAAACCTGGATGCGCTGTAGTCAGAAGGAACAGCGTCCAAAACTTCGGTGTCTGGAATAAATCCCCCCGAGAAGCATGAGTCCGCGATAAAAATCAGGTTATCTGTTTTCGCATAGCTGCTGAATAAGGCCGCAAGCTCATCCTCGGAAATGAGTTTTGAATTCGAATTTATATCATAATCATAAGGTACTAGGTAGGAAGTGCCATTTGATTCTGTTCCATGCCCCGAATAATAGATGAGCGCATAGTCGCCTTTTGGGACCGATTCCAGCAAATTCTGGATTGCTGAAATTATTCCTGCCTTGCTTGCATCGCTGTCAATGAGCGTTTCTTCAACATCCCAGCCTTGCGCAGCAAGCAGGTCAGCCATAGACATGGCATCATCATCGGTATAGAAAAGATCATTTATCCTTGTTGATTGGTAATCGGCGATGCCGATCACCAGCGCATGCCGCGCCGGCAGGGATGGAGCCGACAGAAAAAGGGAGCAGGAAGAAACAGTAAGAAAAAAGGTGAAAGGGATAAGAAATTGAAGCAGTCTGGCAGACTTTAAGTTGGTTTTTCTCATGGTGCTCTCTCATCTCGAGATGGAGCGTTGCCCAACTCAAAGCCAAGCGAAAGGCCGGCAGAAATCATCGAAGCGCCTGCCATGGTTGTGTAACCAAACGGTACCCTGACAAGAAGATTGAAAGTTCGATTTTCAAGCCTGAAAACTTCTGAAAGCCGAATTCCAAATGAGCCTGTCCCTGCAATCTGGGCGCCTGCCAGAGGGGTGCCTAAGTATTCGGAAACCCGAATTTGCGCTGAGGCATCGGCCACAAAAGCGGCCTGAACATTAAAAATGGTCATGGCTTCTGGCGCGAACAAAAGTGAAGCACCGAGACCCAGTCCATAGCCATGAAAGCCCCGGTAGAGATTGCCGTCTGAAAGCAATGCAGAAGAGCCGAAAGAAAAATAATCAACCCGAAACAGGAACCCCGCATGAAATGGCCGCTTGAAATTGTCTCTATTGTAGATGCTGTTGCTCGACAGAAAAAGTCTGTACCCTATTTGGAATCCTGTTTGTGCTTTCCACTCAAGAGAGGGAAGCTTGACCAGATTGAACATCAAGCCAGAATCCAGCGCAGAGCTCGCTGTCACATCTCCAAAGGCAAAGCTGGGAGCAAGCAGAAGAGTAATAAGAAGACAACTGAGTATTACTTTTAGCTTTACAGAACGAGCCATATCAAGAAATGTATTCTATTAGCTTCTCTAAGTCCACTAAATAAAGTACATTTCATAGTGATTATGCTGAAGAACAGAATAAAGACAGGCATGATGTCGGGGGGCTGTGCGGTTTTCGCGCTCCTTGCTCTGACGCTCTTTGCTGGTTGCAGCCGATCCGGATATTCCCGGTCGCTGAGACTGCCGCCTGATCCATCAATGATAGGGAATACCTGGTGGTTTCTGGTTACGGCTGACTACGCGCAGGCGCAAATCCAGGCCGATGCCGCATCACCCGCAGGTGTTTCCTCAGCCATGGTTATTCGCAAAGGCACGATTCTTGAATGCTCAGAACGGAGAATAGGCCCTCAAGGGCTCGACAGCGGCGGCTTGCTGTATCGTTTTAAGGATGGCGGGCGCGATTACTGGATGAGCGAAAAATTCGGGCAAGCCTTTTTTTCCTTGCAGGAAGCGGAAAAAGCCAGAGCCGGAATGTAAAGATGCAAAGACATAGAGGAATGTGATGGAATTTTTCAGGACATGGATTGTGCCGCCTCTTATCGGCGCGGTAATCGGCTATTTTACCAATTGGCTGGCAATAAAAATGCTTTTCAGGCCGCTGAAACCTGTCATGCTGGGTTCCTGGAAACTACCCTTTACGCCGGGGATTCTGCCCCGTGAAAGAGAACGTCTTTCGGTCAGCATAGGTGAAACGGTTTCGCGCGAACTTCTGACAACTCAGGTTTTTGCTGAGCGTCTGCATGATCCATACATGATCGGCAAGGTGGAAACATCGGTTACCGTGCTCCTTGAAGGCATCCTTTCTATGCCGCTTGATGAAAGTCTTGCCTCGATTCTGAATAAGGAACAGCCTGCATCTGGCGATACTGAGCCTGATCTTGGCGCTTTAGCCCTTGGAATCAGCAAAAAAGCTTTATCTTCTCCGGAATTTCGCAATGCTTTGTCGATGGCCCTGAAGTCATCCGCGGAAGAAATCCTTGCGTTTCCGGCTGAAGCGTTTCTTGACCGAAAAGGCCTAGAAAAAGCACTTTTTTCTTTTGCTGAAAACTGCGGAAAGCCTGAATTCCGGACCAGGCTTCAAGAACTTTTCTTCGGGAAGCACAGGCCCGGAGCCGGAAAATTGCCACATGAAGCTGACAGTTCAGGTGCTCCTGGCGCGGCAGGCTCTCATGCCGGATTTGAAAATGCGGACGATAAGCCGGAGCAGGAACCCATTCTCACTGAAAAAGAACTGACGCCGCTTGCAATTCTTGCCTCGGATATTCTCTATTCAAAACTGGTTCCCGTTGCAAATTCAATTCTGGAAGATACGGCAATCAGAAAGGAGCTGGAAACCCTTGCCATGAAGGCGGTCAAAGGGGCAATAAACCATCTTGGTCCGGTTCAGCGGCTCATTGTGACTGCCGCCAATTATGAAAAAACTTTGCAGAATTCAATGCCGGACACAATTGAAGAACTTTCGCATGCCATAATCCAACTGCTTGCATCGCAGACCATGAAAGAAAAACTGGTGAAAGCGGTAGCAGGCTACATCGCTGCGATGCGTTTTTCCGGTAATGATACGGCGCTTATCGGAACAACCACCGATGGGCTTGGCTGGGCTCTTCAGCATGAAGCTGATTTCGATACGGAAAAGCCGGCGACTGGAATAGCTATTCAGTCTGCTGCAGCCATCTTCGAATCAGTGGATCGGTTTCTGAAAGAGATATCGGAAGACGCAGAAGGATTTTCCAGGCGGCTGTCAGAACGATATGAGCGCTTTTCAGGAAGAAGGCTGTCCGAGATTATTCCTGTTCTCAGCGCTGATCTTGCGGAAGGACTTTCACGAGTAATTGTCGCAGGAATAGCAAACCCGGACTCGGGAGCTCTTATTTCTGGTGTATTTAAGGCTTTTATTGAGGGCTTTATAAAGGCGAACGCAGGGAAATCTCTCAGAGATGTGCTTTCCATCAGTCAGGAAGATATTAAGCAGATAGCAAGGCTTGTGACACGGACTGTCCTGAACGCGCTTTCTGCTCAATCAGAACAGCTTCTGGATGCTCTGGATATCAAAACAATGGTGGTTGAAAAAATCAACGCTCTAGATATGGTGGATGTCGAGCGTATCATTCTGTCGGTGGTGCATAACGAATTATCTTGGATTACCGTCCTGGGCGGAGTCCTGGGAGCGCTCATCGGTCTGTTTCAAAGTCTGGCTTCATTGTTTTAGGCCTGTCTGGCCTTTTGTTCCAAGTACCTTTGTGGCTTCTGAGCAGAGGTAGAAAGAACCAGTGATGAGCAAGACGGCATCGTTTTGCAGGCATCTTTCCAGGCCAAGAATAACAGCGCCTGCGGTATCTTCTGCCAACCTGACCTTATTTGAGCGCTTCGCGAAGCTCTGGAAAATCCGTTCTGGATCGCTTTGCTTAAAATCGCCTGGCTTTGTTATAATGATTTCATTGAATCGTCCAGCGAGGATCTCTGCCATTTCCTCATGCTTTTTATCGATGGCACAGGCGAAAACCAGCACCGCCGGTTTGCCCGGAAACAGTTGATTCAAATTTTTCAGTGTCAGCTGGACTGAATCCGGGGTGTGGGCTCCATCCAGTATGATGGTAGGCCTTGATGAAATAATTTCAAACCGTGCCGGCTGCCTTGCGTTGGAAAACCCTTGCGCAATTGCCTCTTTTGTTATGCCAGGCACTGCTATCGCGAGCGCTGCCAGTGAAAGAGCCATATTCTGCGCCTGGATTTCACCAATCATCGGGCTAGAAAGATTCAAACCATTCTTTAAGAGATCCTGAAGCTGGGGCAGGGGCATCCGATTTTTTGCTGGCAGCATTGTGCACGAGGTCCCTTCGGGAGAAATCCTGATCGAGCCAATCTGAACCAAATCCGATATTTCAAAAAAAGGAGCGTTTTTCTTGGCGGCAGCCATACGGAAAACCGGCATTACCTGGTCTGTGGTTTCAGGTTTTTGATAGCCAATACAGCATGGTCTGCCTTCCTTGATGATGCCAGCCTTTTCTCTGGCAATCGCTGCCAGGGTCGTTCCAAGGAACTGGGTGTGCTCGAGCTCAATTGCGGTAATGGCTGAAACATCCGGAAGCACAATATTGGTGGAGTCGAGCCTGCCGCCGAGTCCCGTTTCGATAACCTGCGCCATGCAGCGCGCTTTTCTGAAAGCGCAGAAGCCTATGAGTGTTGTCAGTTCGAAAAAAGTCGGAAGTTCTCCGCCGGGAAAGAATTCCGCCGGTTTTCCTTCAACAAGCGAAAGCACTTCCTTTGCTGCACCAATGAGTATATCTTCTTCCATTTCTTTATTCGGATATGAAATACGTTCTTTCCACCGAATAAAATGTGGACTTGTGTAAAGGCCGGTGCGGAAACCGGCTGCTTCAAGCGCCGATGCACACATGCTGGAAACCGAACCTTTGCCCTTTGAACCAGCGATGTGGATTGTAAGCCTGCCGAGATGGGGATTTCCAAGCTGTTCCGCAAGAAACTGCATTCTATCCAGCTTGAACTCAGTCTTTTGCCCCTTTTCGACATTTACATAACGCATGAGATAGTCAAAAACAGCGTCGCTGGTGCTGAAATCCAGTACACTCATACCGTTGAGCATCCAGTTTTTAAATATTCCAGTCAAGTAGTCGCGTCCTGGATGCTGTCTTTGATGAATTGCTTTTCAAGACAGGGCTGGTACCTGCCGATATTTGGCTAGAGGGAGCCGCCACATTGAGAAGCACCAATTTTCTGGAAAATCTTGTATCTGCCGGAGCAAAAAACAGAAAGCGCTCAAGGACTTCTCAAATCAGGATTCGTGAAAAAAGCGAAACTGCTTCGCTGGCCAGCGATGAAGGGGCAGGACTTTTACGAAAAAAAGTTCTCATTATTGTGGAATCTGAGGGTGCAGTCTTTGATTCATTGTCCGTGTATTGCGAGCATGCCTATGTTCCGACTTTTACAGCGTGTTTTTCGATGGGGCAGGATCCGCTGCTGTGCGGCCATATCTGGCGGACAGTAGCGCTCACAACCCGTCTTCGAGGCAGTTCGCCTTTTGTGATTCTCGCGGCGAGCCTCCGGCTGCTGAATAAAAAATATCCGTCGGTGCGTAGAGCAGCGATCATCAAAACACTGGACGCGTTTTTAGCCTCTGATGATAAAAACCTCCTTGCGCTTGCCGATTCGCCAGCCGGCAGTCCAGGCCGGATAATCGCGGATTGGTACTCAATGACACGCGGCGTCATTGAAAGGGAGCCGCCCGTTCCGCGTTTTGCCCGGGCGCAGTCCTTTCTAGAATCTCTGCCTTCAGCGGCGCCTTCAGCTGATGTTCTTGTCCATAGCACAATGCCAGAGTTTTCCGCCCTTGGTCAGTGGGAAATGGCAGGAATGGGTTCATTGTTCAGAAAAATCGCCGGAAGAGAGCGGGGCAGCATCCTTGAGTATCTCAGAATGGTAGTCACCAATGGTTTTGATAAAATACCGATTCTGGCTGTGGGAACAACCCGCGAATCATGGCTTGCGGCTCAGTCTGTCGGAGCAAGATTCTATCCAATCATTCCTTCGCGCGAAGAAGAGAGCTGGGCTTTTCTGGAAGAAGTATTCTTTCCCGCTTTCATGAAAGGTACTGCTTCCTCGGTTTCAGGTGATTCCTATGAATTCATTCGAATGATGACGCAGGATCTTTCGCTTGCCGCTATCCTTGAAGAATTTGAAAATGTCTATCTGGCCTGACGCGGCGAAAAATTTACCATCGCCAGAAAAATCGGCCATTTTCCGAAGGGCGCATCATTCTTCACCATGCTTTTCACGCTCTCGGAAAAAGCCTTGCCCCTTTTTTCAGTCAGTGCTTTTTGGTATTGTGAAGCATCGGAAAACCATGACTCCAGTTCTTCGTCTGCAAGCCGTTTCGCAAAGGTCCCTGTCAGTTCGGTTGCCTTGAGCTCTCCGGCAAGCCCTGTTGCAGCAAGCTTTTGGGAAATACTCTGCAGCAAGTCTCCGCATGATTCGATCCCTGCGGTTTGCTCTTTTCGATAGCCCGGTCCGCTTCCATACTCGTTTTCAAAGTGCTCGAGCTCAGCGATGATTCGCATCTTTTCGCTGTCCTGCGGCTGTGCACTCAGCTTGAGGAATTCGGAAATTCGGCTCGAACGCTTGGCGAGGATTTCAAAAAAAACGATCATGCGCGGCAGCTTTTCATAGGTTGAATCTGACAGAAGCCAAGGTAATAGCTGTTCGCCGAAGTTTTCGGTTTTTGAGGTTTCGCAGACCAGAATCATGTCGAATGAAGAAAATCCGAATGCCGTCTGCATGTCGGCAGGACCGGCCGACTGATTCCACACGAGGGTAAAGGGGCGCGCGAGTTCTGGCAGGTTTTTGGTTTCCATCTCCAGAAGGGATCTGGATTCTTCGTCCTGGATTATCACAGCGCTGGTGCCTTCCGGACAGCGTCTGAGCGCTTCAAGACCATAAAATCCCTTTCGCGGGTCGATTATCAGCAGATTTTCGCTCCGTGCAGGCCGCAGAAAGTCAAAAACGAGGGAGCGGGCAGCGAGAAGCCGGGACGATGCTGAGCCTTCAGCCCGAGCCAGCCATTTTTTTCGTTTTTCGCCCTCCATGGACCAGATTGCCGCTTCGCTGACATTGGGCAGATCCTGACTGGCAATATCACCGTGGAGAAGGGCCAGCTGGGCTTCTCGCTTTTCAAGAACTGCGGTTTTGCGTTCTTTTTCAAATCCGCTGTCGCTCGGATAATAGAAAACAGCCTGTCTGAGGGAGTCAGGGAGATACTGCTGAGCGACCCAATGATCCTTGTAGGCATGGGGGTATTTATATCCTTCTCCATGTCCAAAGCCTTTCTGATCGCGGTTCCCGTCCTTCAAATGGTTGGGTGCCTCGGCGAATTCCTGCTCAACGGCGGCAAGCGCGTTAAAATATCCCATGGTGGAGTTGGATTTGGGGCAGGTAGCGAGGTAAAGGGTGGCGAGGCTCAAATGGTATTGACCCTCGGGAAGACCTATGCGGTCAAAGGCTTGGGCGCAGGCGTTGATGGTCGCGATAGCGCCGGGATCCGCAAGACCGATATCTTCCGCTGCAAGTATCAGAAGGCGTCTGAAAATGAAGGATGGATCTTCGCCGGCATAAACCATGCGGGCAAGCCAGTAGAGGGCAGCGTCGGGGTCTGATCCCCTGATGCTCTTGATAAAGGCGCTGATCGCATCATAGTGGTAGTCGCCATCTTTGTCGTACAGAACCGCTCGCTTCTGGATGCTTTCTTCCGCAATTGCCGTTGAAATCTCGATTGCTTCACCATCTCGGGGCGGCCAGGCTGGAACCGAGGTTTCCACCGCCAACTCGAGCGCGTTCAGAAGACTTCGGGCATCGCCGTCAGCGGTATGGATGAGGTGTTCAAGTGCCCCTTTTTCAAAATGAATGTCGAATTTACCATAACCACGCTCGGAATCATGAAGCGCCTGCCAGGCAATTTTCTCGAGGTCAGCATCAGTCAGCGTTTTGAGCAAAAAGACCCGTGAGCGGGAGACAAGGGCGTTGTTGACTTCAAAAAAGGGATTTTCGGTGGTAGCTCCAATGAGAATGATGGTTCCGTTTTCAACCCAGGGCAGGAGTGCATCCTGCTGACTTTTATTCCATCGGTGGACTTCATCGACAAAGAGTATAGTTCTTTTCCCGTAGAGATCGAAATGCTCTCTGGCCTTTTCAATGGCCGTTCTCAAATCGGCGATGCCTGCCAGGACCGCGTTCAGTGAAAGGAAATTGCTGCTGGTAGTGTTGGCGATGATCCGCGCGAGAGTGGTTTTCCCGGTCCCCGGAGGGCCGGACAAAAGAATTGAGCTGAGCTGGTCTTTCTGGATAGCCCGTCTGAGCAACCGTCCCGGTCCAACAATATGATCTTGCCCGATAAACTCATCCAGCGTGCGGGGGCGCATTCTGGCGGCGAGCGGCTCGCGGGATGCTTCACCGCGGTAGTCATGAGAAAACAGTGTGCCCTTGCCGCTCTTTGCCATTATTTTTATAAGTTATTCGGCTGTCCAGCCGGACCATTTCCCCGTGCCGCTGTCATAGTCGGTCCGATAGAGGCCGTAGGTTGAGGTCCCCTGGGCTGACAGTGCGATAAAAAATGATTTTCCGTCTTTAGATCCATAAAAACTGTTCACAGGCTTTCCGTAGACAGTGGAAGCATAGAGGCTTGCGGTCGCGTTGACTAGAATGCCATCCTTTCCTTCCGTGTAGGTACTGTCAGATGGCTTGAACTCACTGTAACCATCATATGCATCTGATTTTGCTATAATGAGATAATCAGTTGAAGGATTGCCCGGCATGGCAATTGGTCCAAGCGTTAGGCTTGTTTTTACGGTTGCTTTAGTCCATGCGCCAGTCTGATAGGCATAGAGCAGCCCATCCGCGGTTGTCACGAAAACCTTTCCTGCTGCGGTATCAGCACAGATGCCGCCAATGGTTTTTGTTTCAGCCTTCGGTGAACCAGCCGAAGCTTCTTCAGTCATGCTTCCTGTGAGGCCTTTATAAAGGGCTGAAGATGCCGCTGCCCAATAGGATGTCCCATCAAAGGCAACCGATAGTACGCCTGAAGCCAGGCCGCCAAATCCCGCGCCGGCGAGCGCAAAACCGCTTCCGTCATCATAGTAGAGCTTGTAATTGTTTTCGGCCGGGCTGCCATGCGCGGCGACAAAAAGCGCGCCGTTGACAAGCCACATCCCGTCTATGGCAAGACCCGAAAGGTTTGTCGAAGTCACCGCAGTCCAGCTGGATCCACCGTCTGCCGATTTGAAAATCCCCAGGAAGCCATTATCCGTGCTCGAGGAAATTGCAGCGTACACCGTAGATGTGCCGTCGCCCGCTATGCCGTTGCAGAAATAATTTGTGCTGTCATTGACTGAAAGGAGATTCCAGCCAGTGCTGCCAACTTTAGGGCGGAAATAAATCTTCGCCATGGCTGCGTAGAAATTGCTTCCATCTTCAGTCACCGCCTTGACGTTGGCATTGAGAAAAACATCGGTTCCCGTTTGTTTCTTTTCAGTCTGGATGCTCTGGAAAACTCCGAAAGTATTGTCACAGGAAATAACTGCGCCGAGAATGAAGAGCGCCAGAACAAGGAACGCGAAAGCCGTTCCGGAAAGATTCTTTTTCATGATTGTCTCCTAGAAATGATACAGCGCGGACAATGTGAGCCCAAGAAAATTGCCGTATCGGGTCAGGTTGGAATACGCGCCGGTATGAATTTCCGGAATCAGCCAATAGCTCAGGCTGCCTCCAAGGCTCCAAGATTCACCAATTTGCCGGTATATTCCAAAATTCAATTTGGTAAAAGGAGTTATTACTCCATTACCGGACAGGCGCATGATTGTCAGGCCGACATCGAGCCCGAGGCTGTATTCCATGGGGGCGATGCCCCAGAAATAGCCCGCGTGAGCCGCTATTGGCGCGATGAAGAGGGTTCTGCCCGCTACGGTCGTATTGAAGGCACCTGTCAGAGATCCGCCGATTGTCAGCCGGTTGGCGATAAAATATTGATATTCAAGAGAAAAAGAAGCGCCGAATCCAAGAGGGTAGCTTTCAGAAGCTCCCGCATCCTGCGGCAGAATAAAAAGGGGAATTTCGGCTCCGGTAGAAAGAGAAATCAGCTGACTGCCTTTCTTGTGAAGGCCGCCGAAATAGTCTGTGCCTTGCGCATCCTGGGCTGCAAGCGGGATTGCCAGAGCAATCAGCAGAATCAATAACGCGGGGAAATGCTTCATCGTTCCTCCCTGAAACTCAAACGTACAGCAAAGCGCCAATCTTCGCAACCATTCCGGTCTTTCTATTTTGGGTGCTTCTGTCTGAAAGCCCTTGCTTTTTGAGCAGGTTTTCCAACCAGCCTCCGCGCGGAAGCCAGAATTTTCCAACGGGCCCCAGTCATGCATTCATCCCATGGCTCAATGGCGTAGAGGATGGCGCTCAGCTTTCTGAAAGAAAACGCATCAACAGCCGGCTTTGTAACACCGCATCCCAGGAAAAAGCCGAATTTCGGCCAGACCTCGGTCAATTCGCATGCAGAAGCAGAAACCCCTGTGGTTTTCAGTATTTCCTGCCCAATTTCCGCAAGCAGCTCTTCCTGGACATTGTCCGGTTTGAGAAGCCATGAATCGCCGACCCGGACAGGTTCACTGAAATCAAGCTGAAATGGAAGCGAGTTGAGAATCTGCGGCACCTCCAGCCGAAAGCGCAGAGCGGCCCGGGCAAGCTGCCTTTCCAATTTTCTTTGGACCTTCCGCGCGGAATTAGATTCGGAATTCAGCTTTTCCGAATCAGATTTGCTGGCATAGGGAAAATCGGATTCGGCGTAATGCAGAAAAATCCCTGGCGGAAGAGCGCAGAACCGCTGACATCTATTCTCTCTGAAAAGCCTGCTGCCTGCGGCATTGACGATTCGCAGGATACTGCCATCCGGCACGAGCGCTATTCCCAAAATTCGCTGTTCATGATACATCTCGGTAGTCTTATCCTCGATTCCATGATACAATTTCACACAGGAAGGGTAAAGGCGGACAGCTATGAACCAGAAAATAGAACAATTGACGGAGTTTCTTAAAAATACGATTTCAGGCTGGCAGAACGTTGAGTGCATGACTGTCGTGCCGCGCACTGAAACCTTTACCGACGATCCATACTTCGCGCTCGTTATTGATGTCTACCATCGGGGGAAGATTCCCTCGGCGAGAGCGCGCCGTGACGCATTCGGCGATCCCGGAGCCTTTGAAAGCGCAGCAGGCCGTTCCAAAGACCGATTTTTCCTCGAGCAGATTCCCATCAGGATTGAATATAAAAACATTCACACCATCAACAAGCTTGTCACCAATCCGATGAAATATATCAACATTCTCAAGAATTCAGGCACCTATCCCTTCTATCGGCTTCAGCACAATACCGTCATTTATGCCTCTACTCCATGGATAAGCGGGACCCAGCAGCATCTTGCGAATTTCCCGTCGCGCGCCTGGGTTGCGCTCAAGGACAGCTTCAGCGCCAAAATGGAGCATTATCTTTCGGACATGGGTGTCGCGCTCTTTTCTGATGATCGATATTTTCTTTTAGTATCTGAAGCTGGCTTTATGCGATATGCTGCGGCTAGTGTCTTCATGGCCAATCGCCGCTTCGAACCGTCCCATCGCTACATCGATGAGCATCTCCATGATCTTGAAAAGGTGCCGGCAGGGTTTTTTGAAGCCTGGAACTTTCTGCTTGAGCGAAACAGCCAAGCATCTCCCCAGAAGCGCTTTGAGACAGCCAGGTTTCTTGCTCACGCGGTATACAGCCAGGCATGATCCACTAGCACCATGAATCATTTCACTTTTTCGGGCAAAACAGGCCGCAGACTCGCTTTTCTCATTCTGGGACTTTCTGTCTTTATCATCTCATGCAGGTCAGAACCAAAGCCAGCATTTCCATGGACCGATCGCTCAGGGAAATCGCTGACTTTCAGTGCAAAATACGCCATTTCTGAACTTTCACAGGCTGTTTTTTCTTCAAAGCAGCCGAAAAACAGCTTTGTTTTAACTGATGCGGTCAAGCCTGAAGAATCCTCAAGCCTTGTCTGCGTGCTGAATGTCAGAAAAGAACACGTCGAAATTACGGTGTCCATTTTCGATGCGCAAAACAAGATTCTGCGCGAAGCGAAGCTGCTTGCTGCTGCTGGCAACTATGCGTTTCACCTGCCGCTGGAAGCAGGAAAATCTGTAAAAACAGTGAACATTTCCATCTCCAGCGCCCAAAGCTCTGAAGACCCAGCTGTCGTACTTGAGTCCCTGGCCTTTTCGGACTTTTTTTCAGGGTATCGAAAAGATGAAAGCGGCCGAATTATTATTTCTTCCGATTTTCAGTATTCCTTGATGGGTAACAGCGCTGAATGGAGTATGGCCATGCCTCTTCGGAATTCAGCGTCACCGTGGCTGGTTCTGCATATCGAATATAACAAGCCGGCGCAGGGCACCATTATGATCGATCGTTTGAAGAATGGTAAGTTTCTGCGGGCAAATCTTGAAAAAGCCAACACAGACCATTTGATTCCGCTGAACCTCATTGATACCGCTCATGACAGGATACGGGTTACTGCAAGCAATCCAGCGGCCATCAGCGCTTGTTTTATCCGGAAAGCAGAAAGCGGGCAGGATATCCCTGTCGACGCGGGGTTGATTCTGCAAGCCTCCGAACCGATAGACAGTGCAGATTTTGTTTCATATCGATGGAACGCTCAGCCTTCGGTCATAATTTTCGATTTCGCTTCGTATGATGTTCAGGATGCGTATCTGAAGCGTCTTGCATTTTTTGTCGAAAAAAAAGGTTTTGCCGGCAGGCTGGCCCAGGATGCGGAGATTGCCAACCTCCACGGCTGGAACGCCCATGATTACAAGCCTGAAGACATCGCCCGTTTTTTTTCGGAAGCTGAAAGGCTTGGCTTTGCGCTGAATACGCAGGAACTCAAGCTCAAGGAATTTCTTCTGCAAAATGGAATTATCGCAAAGAGCGGAGGGAAAATCGTGCCTGGTGAAGGCGCCATTGTCTCTATAAGCCGCGAATCAGCGGATTATCTTCGCTATACCTTTCTCAATCATGAGCTGACTCATGCAATTTTCTTTACTGATAAGGAATACCGCGAGCTAACCCTCAAGCTTTGGAATGACATGGATAAAAAGGAACAATGGTTCTGGTTTCTCTATTTTGGATGGATGAATTACAATATCAGCTCTTCCTATCTAATGGCGAATGAGATGCAGGCCTATCTCATGCAGCAGCCGGTTTTCAAAGCTGAAGAATATTTTACAAAAACACTTCCGAAGCGGCTGTATGAAAAATATCCTGAACTGGAAAAGGAAGTGACAGCGTACATGGAAACATATGGAAGCCGGTTTTCCAGCAAAGCTGGGGAGCTTGAAAGCTTTTTAAAGCAAAAATATGGATTCAGCGCGGGCAGGCTCCTGGTTTTCAGTGCAGCTGATTCGTTCTGAAGACTTTAAGTCAGCTCAAAATACTCGAATACCTTTCGATAGAGCTCAAAGTATTCCGAGCGGGCAAATTCATCGATTCGATCTTCGGGAAGCGATTCAAGCAGCTTGTCCAGATAGGATAGCAGTCTCTTGATATCATCGTAGTGCTCGTCGTCCAATCTGTGCCGCGTGTCTTCTGCTCCTCCGTTTGCTTTAATTTCGCGTTCCGCTATTGTCGTGTCATAATGATCTTTCAGGTTGCTCAGCTCTGATTTGATAGTCCTCAGTTCGCCAGCTATTCGGGTCAGAAGGTCTGATTGCACACCGGAAAGCGCTGTACCAGTTTCTGCGGGTTTGCTGGTTGGGGCTTTGGATAAACTAATATCGGGGCCTGCGTCAGGAAAACTGCCGCTTTTTTTATTTTCAAATTCTGAAAAAGCATCCGGCGATATGAATTCGCCCTCATCTTCATCCCTGCGGACAGATGACTCTCCAGCTGAAACGCCAATGAACTTTTTATCATGCTCTTCTTCATTTTTCAGCAGCAACCGCGCTTGGGAAGGACTGACAAAGTCAGAACCATCTCCTGAGGACATTGCTTGCGAAGTGCCAGTCTTCATTGCGCTGTTTGCTCCCGCTGATTCTGAAATAACCATCAACAATGAATACTCTAAATTCGCTTGCGTGAGAAGTCAATATCACTCAAGGATGAGATTGCTTCTTCCGTAAATCTTTTTGATGGCCTCACGACAAAAAGAACAAAAAAATCTGCTGGCAAGACTTTCACTGGCAGGCACTAATGCGGTGTCTGTCTGTATCATCGCATACTGCATAATATCGGTCTTTGCGGGTCAGGCCGGCTTCCTGGCATACCGGGATCTGAGCGCCGGAATCACGCAGATGAATGATCGGCTTGAAAAGATGCTGCAGGAAAATGAAAAACTGAAAAGTCTCAAGTCGGAATTGCTCGCGGGTGGTCAGAATATTGAAAGTGCCGCAAGACAGCTTGGCTATATCAAGCCTGGAGAAAGAATCGTCGTCATCGCAGGCAAATCGGGCATGGAAAACACCCGTGCATTACTTGAACCGCTTTTTGCGGGGGTTTCGACCGGTCTGCCTGATAATCTCATTAAACTGCTGGCTGCTCTTACTGGCTCAGCGATATTCTTGGTTTCTATATTTCTGTGACGGCTGAGATTTCTATAATAGTTCCGTCTATTGCAAACCAGGCAGATCCACTTTGATGCTGCTGTCCAGGTTGGGAATTGCCAGCGGGTTTGGCACCAGTTCTGTGCCGTCATTCGTTGATGAAATCTTGGAGAGCAGATCAAGGGCGTCTTGTGATGAGTCCTTGTGAATGTCGCAATAGGCTGTCGGCTGAGTGCCTTCAAGATACAGAAGATTGACAGTGCCTTCATTGCAGTATTCTGTAGGAAGAAGCCCTGAAACAGCACAAACTCCGACAGACACAAGGCCGCTTTGCGGTCGAGGGAAATCTTTGTAAGGCAATCCTTTATGGATATCCCGCATGTAGCCGGCCCAAATAGGCGCAGCCACCGTCGCACCCGTTTGCTCAACACCTAAAGAATTGCCAGGTCTGTCAAACCCAAACCATATAGCTGTTGTGTAATACGGGCTGAACCCGACAGTCCATGCGTCTGCCCAGTTCTGGGTTGTTCCGGTTTTACCTGCCATCGGGATAGTATACGGTTTGCCTGATTCATCAGTCTGCCTGAAGATGGAGCCTGAGCCTGTCGCTCCGGCGAGAGTTCCTGACGCGATAACACGCTGGAGCATGTCTGTCATAATCGCTGCGTTCTGGGGGCTTACCACCTGAGACTTGTTCCCCTGGCGCTTCTGCGCTTCCCGCGCGTCTTTTTCGGGCTCGAGAATGACATTGCCATTTCTGTCTTCAACATATCGAATCGCTATCGGAGTCGGCGCAATGCCTCCAGCGGCGAAGGTCGAAAAGGCTTTGGCCATTTGCAGGGGGGTAACGCCGATAACGCCCAGAGCGAGCGGATACAGCCTTGGGAAGGTTTTCTGGATTTCCTTGGGGTCGGTGATCCCGAGAAGCGAAGCGGCACGCTGAATGGCGGTATCAAAGCCTATCAAGTCTAGAACCTTGACTGAAGGAACATTCATGGATTTTGCGAGGGCCTGCCACGCAAGAACCTTGCCTTTCCATTCACCTTTGAAGTTGAGCGGGATATAGGGGGTACCGTCTTCGTTGTAGAAAATTGTTGGGGAGTCATAGATGAGGGTGCCTTCGGTGAGCTTGCCTGAATCAATGGCGGCAGAATAATACAGCGGCTTGAATGTTGAACCGGGCATCAATTTGGCCTGCGTAGCCCGGATGAGCTGGTTGGCCATGTTATAGTCTGAACCGCCAATCAATGCCGTAATATAGCCGGTCTGGTTGTCGATTGTTATCAGGGAGCCTTCTACAATCGTTTTTTCCAGCTCTTTTTTGCTGGAAGCCGTACTTGTGTTGGCAAGGGCTTTCAAATCGGAAAGCCCGAAAACAAGACTCATTGCGTCGACAAGAGGATTCAGCTTTGTACGGTAGGTTTCATAGGTCTGAAATTCGTTTTTCGACGTGGAAACAAAAAGAGGTTTCAGATTGAAAACAAGACCGAGCATTTCTACAATAGGTGTGTAGGTGGTGTCAGCCTGCGCAAGGCGCTGCTGGGAAGCTCGCCTGTATGAAGCATTCGCCTGCTCAATCCCGCGCTTCATGTAAGCGTCGGCAGCTTCCTGCGCGTCGAGATCCAGGGTTGTATAAATCGAAAGCCCGTCGGAATACAGGTCGAGCGAGCCGTACAGCATATCTTCAAGCTGGCGCCGCACATATTCGCTGAACCAGGGCGCCTTGTCCTGGCGCATGTAATAGGCGGAAGCGACGACCCGGGTATAATCGAAATTATCCCAGAACGCATTGTATGAGGTCTGCGCCTCAGTCTTTGTTATCAGCCGGCGTTTTACCATCTGGTCGAGAATTTCCCGGCTTCGAGCCTGTGCGTTGGCTGGATTTCTGAATGGGTTGTATTTGGATGGGCTTGAAAGCTGAATTGCGAGAATAGCGGCTTCAGCCGGCGTGCATTCACGTGCTGAATGGCCGAAAAAATATTGGCTTGCGGCTTCAACCCCATAAACCCCCGAACCCATAACCATCCGGTTGAGATACATTTCGAGTATTTCGTTTTTGGTGTAGCGGCGTTCGAGTTGGAGCGCCCACCACAATTCGACAATCTTTCTTCTCAGGGATATATCGCGCCTGTCTGCATAGAGGGTGCCTGCGAGCTGCTGGGTGATGGTCGAGCCTCCGCCGAGATTTTTTCCAATTATTTTGCCAAAAAATGCGCGGGTCAGACCTTTTATGGTAAATCCATGATGTGAGTAAAATGACTGATCCTCTCTAGTCAGAAACGCTCCGATCAGCGCTGGAGGCAGGTCTTTCAGCGGAACAGGTTCCCGCTTTTCTTCCGCATAGAATTCGGTTATGAGCCTTCCTTTTATATCATAAAGCTTGGAGGGAAGAGCCACTGTGAATTCTGAGAAATTTTCGTTTCGTATTATATTGAGGGTGCTGCCAAGACCAATGCCGAGCGCCGCGCCGGTTAAAAGCGCGATCGCCATGAAAACAACCAGAACAGGTCTGAAAGTCCCTTTGCTGCCTGATGCCATGGTTCAAGAGTATACAACTGTCTGTCCTTGGTCAATTGCGCACAGACTCGAGGCTTGCGTACTTTTATAGAGAAACCCTACCAAACTACTAGAATATTATTGCGAAAAACAGTATATATGAGGGTAGCATCTATTGACCATTAAATCGGTTTATGGATATAAATTTATTGAAATGCCGGCTGATTCAGTTTCTTATTGTTGCTGGCAGGAATGCATGACAAAGGAAAAGAGTGCCTGCGCACTTTTTATAATCTAATCTGTTCCCAGGGAGGAACGAACATGAAAGTAGCAATCAACGGATTCGGCAGAATCGGAAGGCTTGTCTTCCAGTCAATCGTGGATCAGGGACTGCTTGGAAAAGACAAAATCGATGTTGTTGCGGTTGTCGATGTTTCCACCGATGCCCAGTACTTCGCCTATCAGCTCAAATATGATTCAGTCCAGGGAAAGATGAAAGCGGAAATCTCATCCAGGAAAAGCGATCCTTCCAAGGCTGAAGATGATGTTCTTGTTGTCAACGGTCACGAAATTGCCTGTGTCATGGCAGAAAAAGAATTGAAAAACCTGCCGTGGGCCAAACTCGGCGTTGAATATGTCATTGAATCTACCGGTCTCTTTACCGATGAAAAAGCATTCGCCCACCTTGAAGCTGGCGCTAAAAAAGTAATTATCACAGCTCCTGCGAAAAGCAAGGCGGAAGACAAAAAGATTCCGACCTTCCTTGTCGGCGTCAATCATGAAAAATATGATCCAGCCAAATACGATGTCGTTTCCAACGCTTCCTGCACTACCAACTGCCTTGCTCCGCTTGTCTATGTGCTCCTGAAAGAGGGCGTCGGCATTGAAACCGGCCTCATGACCACCATTCACTCCTACACAGCGACCCAGAAAGTGGTTGATGGTGTTTCAAAGAAAGACTGGAGAGGCGGTCGCGCTGCCGCTATCAACATCATTCCTTCCACAACTGGCGCTGCAAAGGCAGTCGGCGAGGTCCTTCCCGAGATAAAAGGCAAGCTGACCGGAATGTCGTTCCGGGTTCCGACCCCAACGGTTTCTGTCGTTGACCTGACCTTCAGAGCTAACCGCGATACATCAATTGAAGAAATCGACAGCCTCCTGAAAAAGGCTTCTGAAACCTATCTCAAGAATATTTTAGGAGTCAGCACGGAAGAGCTTGTTTCTACTGATTTTATCCATGATCCGCGCTCTTCAATCTATGACAGCCTCGCTACCTTGCAGAACAATCTGCCTGGCGAAAAGCGCTTCTTCAAGGTTGTTTCCTGGTACGACAATGAATGGGGTTATTCAAACCGGGTTATTGACCTTCTGCGCTACATGGATTCGAAGAAGCAATAATTATTCATAAGAAAAGCGATATCATGCGCCCGATTATTGCAGATCAGGCGCTGATATCAGGTATTTGCTGAACATGCGCTGAGCCGGCTGCTGCTGGCAAGGAGCCCTGGCAAGGAGCCAAAATGATAAAGACAGTCAAAGATATCGAATTGAAAGGCAAGCGAGTCATCATGCGCGTGGACTTCAATGTCCCCATGAAAGACGGCAAGGTTCAGGATGATACCCGAATCATGGCTGCGCTTCCTACAATCAAATATGTCCTCGATGCCGGTGTCAGGAGCCTCGTCCTCATGTCCCATCTGGGAGATCCGGACAAGGATGCGGCAAAAGCAAAGGAAAAGGCAGAGAAAGAGGGCAAAGCCTTCGATCTGGAAAAATATCTGAACGGAAAGCACCGGATGCAGCCGGTTGCTGAATATCTTTCCTCAAAACTCGGCAAACCGGTAATTTTCCTGCCGTCATGCAAAGGTCAGAAGGAGGCGATTGACGCGCTTCCCGACGGCGCTGTCGCGATGCTGGAGAACACGAGGTTTCACAAGGAAGAAACAGCCAAGGATATCGCTGTTCAGGAAGTGCTGGCCAAAGAACTAGCAAGCTATGGCGATGTCTATGTCAACGATGCCTTCGGCACCGCACACCGGGCTCACGCTTCGACGGCCACAATATCGAAATTCAGCTCAGTCAGCGTCGGCGGATTCCTCATGGAAAAAGAAGTCGCCCATCTTGAACCGCTTCTGACCAGCCCTCCCAAGCCGATGGTTGCTGTTATCGGCGGCGCCAAGGTTTCCTCGAAAATCGCGGTGCTTGAAAGCCTGCTGAAAACCGCAGACGCTTTGATCATTGGCGGCGGAATGGCCTATACCTTCCTCAAGGTTCAGGGTATCCAGGTTGGCAAGAGCATGGTTGAAAATGATTTTGTGGATGTGGCAAGCAATCTGCTCGCAGCGGCTGGAAAAGCGAATGTGAAAATCATTCTGCCGGTGGACCATGTTTGCGCAGAAACATTCGCCCCCGATGCCGATCCGGTATCGATTGATTCGGCAAACATTCCCGAAAATCTCATGGGGCTTGATGTCGGTCCAAAAACCCTCGAGCTGTACCGTGCCGCGCTCGCCACGGCACGCAGTGTGGTTTGGAACGGACCGGTTGGCGTTTTTGAATTTGACGCGTTCGCAAAGGGAACCGAAGAAATAGCCCGAATGGTAGCAGCGGCAACAGGGCGGGGCGCTTTGACGGTTGTCGGCGGGGGAGATTCTGTTTCCGCAGTCAATAAATTCGACCTTGCTTCTCAGATGAGCCACGTTTCGACCGGCGGCGGCGCAAGTCTTGAATACCTGGAAGGTAAGATTCTTCCCGGCATTGCTTGTCTCGAACAAAAATAGCCTCCCTTTCGGAAATTAGACCAGACCATACAAGGCTGTCCGAAAGGGCGGCCTTTTTTTATTTTCAAGATGAGCCAATTTCAAACTTTTTTATTTTTTGTAATCGGCTTTGCGGTTTCTCGCGGTTCTTGAGAACCGCTGTAAAACAGGCGGAAGGAGTAATCAATGAAAGTTGCGAAGCGTGTATCGGATTTAATCGGCAATACGCCGCTCGTGGAATTGAGCAGGCTCAATAGTGAGGGCCATGCAAGGGTACTCGTCAAACTCGAATATTTCAATCCAGGTCATAGCATCAAGGACCGGATTGCGCTATCGATGCTGGAAGCAGCAGAACAGCAGGGGTTTCTTGTTCCGGGCATGACGATTGTCGAGCCAACCAGCGGAAATACGGGAATTGCCCTTGCGATGATTGCCGCTTCCCGAGGCTATCGATGCATTCTGACCATGCCGGAAACCATGTCCAGAGAGCGAAGGCTGCTGCTTCAAGCCTATGGTGCTGAACTTGTGCTGACCGATGGCAAGCTCGGAATGGCAGGCTCCATCGCCAAAGCGCGGGAAATCGCGGAATCTGACCCCTCGCGCTATTTTATACCGATGCAGTTTGAAAACACTGCAAACCCGCAAGCGCACTTTTCCGGAACAGGGCCTGAAATTTACCGTGATACTGATGGGTTGGTAGATATTTTTGTAACAGGTGTCGGTACCGGCGGAACCATTACCGGAACCGGACGTTTTTTAAAAGCGCAAAAGCCATCGGTCTCTATTGTCGCAGTAGAGCCGGATGCGTCTCCGGTTCTGTCTGGCGGCCAGAAAGGTCCGCATGGCATTCAGGGAATAGGAGCCGGATTTGTTCCGGAAATCCTTGATACTTCAATCTATAATGAAATAATCAGGGTAAAGGATGAGGACGCTTTGGAAACAGCGCGCAGAGCGGCCCGCGAAGAAGGCTTGTTGGTCGGCATTTCTTCAGGCGCAACGCTCTGGGCCGGCCTTGAATTGTCCAGGAGGCCTGAAAACCGGGGGAAAGTCATCGTCCTTATAGCGGCTTCCTATGGAGAGCGCTATCTGTCGACACAGCTTTTTGCTCAGTTGGCAGCTGGGACTCTAAACAGCCCGGAAAACGGGCGGGGAGAAAACCGTGCGTAATGCACATGATTATGGCTTTTTGCTGACTGAAAAGAAAAAATCCGCGATGGCTGAGGATATCGCCGCAGTTCTCCAGCGTGACCCTGCAGCGCGTTCTGCCCTGCAGGTAGCCCTGGTCTATTCAGGTCTTCATGCGCTCTGGATGTACAGGATGGCGCACCGCCTCTGGCGCGCCAATGCGCGTTTTTCAGCGCGGCTGCTGTCTCAGGCTGCACGGTTTCTGACCGGGGTCGAGATTCATCCGGGCGCTAGTATTGGGCGCAGGCTTTTCATCGATCATGGAATGGGTGTTGTGATCGGTGAAACCGCCGTAATCGGTGATGATGTAACCATTTATCATGGGGTAACGCTAGGCGGGACCTCTCTTGAGAAGGGAAAGCGCCACCCGACAATCGGGAATCGAGTGACAATCGGAGCGGGTGCCAAGATTCTTGGCAATATAAACATCGGTGATGATTCACGGATTGGGGCCAATGCCGTCGTTGTCAAGGACACGCCGCCCAATTCCGTCGTCGTCGGCATTCCCGGGCAGATAGTGCGGAGAACCAGAATGCATCATGAAGGAGACAGGCCTGATCTGAATCATGTCGAACTTCCTGATGTTGTCGGCAAAACGCTCCGCGAATTGCTGAATCGGGTGGAAGAGCTCGAAGAAAAAGTGGCTGGCTTTCACCATGTCGAAAAGCATGCAAAAATCCAGCACTTTGACAGGGAAGGAGCCTGGATTGATGGGGATTTTGTAATTTGAAACGGCAGGCGCTTTACTAAAGCATCATGTTGTCGGTAGTATGGGGCAGCGCGAAAGGCGCTGACTTCTATGATAAAACCCTGATTGGACAAGAGGAAACAGAATGAGATCGTATTTTATCGCTGGTAACTGGAAAATGCATAAAACAGCCGCGGAATCTGTGGCGCTGGCTTCGGAGCTTCGGGAAAAACTTGCCGGATGCAAGGAAAAAGTCATGATTGCGCCGGCTTTTACCGCGCTTTCCGAAGTTTCGAAAGTTCTTGCCGGAAGCTCAATCCTGCTTGGCGCGCAAAATATGGGACCTGAAGAGCAGGGCGCCCATACTGGTGAGGTTTCCGTCCTCATGCTCAAGGACCTTGGCGTCAAGGTTGTAATCCTCGGCCACTCAGAGCGCCGCCACACCTATCTTGAGACTGATGAACTCATCAATAAAAAGGTTCTTCTTGCGCTCAAACACGAGCTCGAGGTAATTCTCTGCGTCGGCGAAACCCTGGAAGAACGGGAAGCCGGCAGGCTTGAAGAAGTTGTCGGGACTCAAATCGAAAAAGGCCTTGCTTCGGTCCCTGCTGAAAAACTGCCGATGGTTACCATTGCCTATGAGCCAGTCTGGGCTATCGGTACCGGAAAAACCGCCACGCCCGAGGACGCTGATGCTGTTCACGCGTACTGCAGAAAAGTTCTTGCCGGAATGTATGGCCAAGAAGCTGCCCGTTCCATGGTTATCCAGTATGGCGGTTCGGTAAAACCTGACAATGCAGCGACACTGATGGGGATGCCCAATATCGACGGAGCGCTCGTGGGCGGAGCGAGCCTCAAGGCCGAAACCTTTGTCCCGATTGCCTGCTTCAGATAATGCTGCAAAGGTCTTGCATCAAGACCTTGTTCTCGGATAGTATGTGACGCCGTGCGTGTTTCTGACGCGCACGGTTTTTATAATTCTTAGAGTGGAGTCAATATCATGGGTTTCTTTGCAATACTCCTGCTGGTCATTTTCGTCATTGTTTGCCTGCTTCTGATTTTTCTTGTCATCATCCAGGATGAAGATTCCGATTCACTGGGCGGCATTTTTGCAGGCGGCTCGGGAAGCGCTTTTGGTTCAAGAGCCTCCAATGTGGTTATAAAGATTACCTATGTTCTTGGCGCGCTTTTCTTCATTTCCGCTTTTGCCATGGCGCTTATCAACAAGACTCCGACTGGAAGCATTCCTCAGACAGTCACTCAGCAAAGTACTGAAAGCGGCAATGCCGAGTGGTGGAAAACTCAGCCGGCGCAGACTCCGGAAACCACAACCGAGACGACAGCCAAATAATATTCTGCAGTTTTTGCAGATGAGGATTTGCCGATAATGATTCTTCAGAAAGCCTTTCGCCCTTCGACTATCAGAATAGGTCTTGAGAGCGAGGACAAGGACGAGCTATTCGAAGAGCTCGTAGATATTCTGGCACGCTCATATCCTCAGGATAAAGCTTTCCCGCGGGAAGCTGTCCTGCAGGGGATTCAGCAGCGCGAGAAGAAAATGTCCACTGGCATCGCGAAAGGTGTTGCCGTGCCGCACGCCACCATTTCCGGCCTTGACGGCTTGCACGGCGTTCTGGGTATTTCCCGCAAGGGCATTGATTACGAAGCGCTTGACGGAGAGCCAGTCTATCTCGTGTTTCTGCTCGTGTCACCTCCTGGCGACGCAGAACTTCACTTGCAGGCTTTGCGTCAAATCGCGCTGATTCTGCAGGATCATGATTTGATGACAGCACTTTTGAATTCGCAGAGTTCGGAGAAAGCGTATGAAATTCTGACCACCTGCGATATTCTGCAATTCGAATAGAATTACATTTTGTGTGATTCCACCAGACGAGCGGTTTTGGCTCGCCAATGATGGGACCGCACCTTGCTTTGCTGTATGGCAAAGTGAAAGGGGCGACCATGGACTCGCTGGATAGCCTTGAAAGGCTGCTGGAAACAGAGAAGAAAGCTTCCCGAATAATCGAGGAAGCTGAGACTGCTGCTGCGCGAATTCGGCTTGAAGCGCAGGAAAAGGCCGCTGCTTTGGAGCAGGAAAAACTGCTTGAGGCGCGAAGATTTTTTGAAGCTGAAGCCGCCCGAATCAAAAAAGATATAGAGAATGAAGTGCAGACGGAGCTTGATACCTTCAAACTCCATTTGCGGACTATAAAAATCGACAAGGATAGGCTTGCCCCGCTGGTCTGGAATATTGTTCGACAGGACAATTGAAAATGGCAGGCTTCGCTGATTTTTCCTATATCTACGCTCGAATTTGCGGCGCTTATTCGCATATGCGTCTTTATTCGAAAAGCTCTTCTCTTGAAAGTGTTAAAAGTCCATCCCAGCTGTGGAAAATCTGGTTTGATGAAGAGCCGCCTGCCCTCCCGGAATATGTGCTGGTCAGCCTTGCGGAAAAGAAAATCCTAAAGGATTCAATAAGCAAATTCAGAAATTTGGCCGAGATATTACCCGAAACAGATGCTCTCGTACGTTCGCTTCTCTTGAAATTCGAAATATCAACCTTGAAAAACCTGCTTTTGAAAATTCAGAAAAACGAAGCCAGGCCCGAAGCCATCGAGTATCAATCCCCCGTCATCTCAAGCCTGCTTGAGTTCTGGCCGAACTTGAAAGCCGGCCTGCGGGGGACCGACTATGCATGGATCGATGAAACGGCGTTGAGCGATATCGGCAAGACCGAAAATCTGCTTGACCGCTATTATTATCTGAAGCTGTGGGCTGCGGTTCAGGCTTTGCCTGGCGGGAAAACAGGGGCTATTCAGGATTTGCTTACGCGGGAAATGCTGTATCAAAATGCCATCTGGGCTTTGCGGACATACCATTATTATGGTTTGAGCCGTGAAAAAACTCAGACCATGCTGATATCGATTCCTCAGAAGGATATTACGAGCGATTCCCTGAAAATCTTCGATTACACGCTGGAAAACCTGACCAGTTTTGCTGACTGGCCGCTCAAGGCTTTGCTGAAAAATCAATCGGAAAAGGGGCTCGATATTCCATTGCTGGAAATTACCGCTCAGCGGGAGCTATTTCTCGCGGTCCGCAGGGCGCTTCATTTTTTCCCTGAAACCTACACTCCGCTCTATTGCTATTTCAAATTGCTTGACGGCGAGGTAAACCTTTTTTCTGTGGCGATGGAAAGCGTGAGACTCGGAGTCCCGCTGTCCGAAAGCAGTCAGTTTATCTGGGCGCTTGGAGGAGAACCAGCATGAGTCAGGTCTCGATGCAGAGAATCGAAATGATTCTGCTTAAATCCGATATTGACAATCTTTTGCACTATCTTGGCAAGCAGGCCTGTTTCCAGATTATCTATCCGGATGCATCTGAACGTGAAAAATACTCAGGCGTATCAAAAAGCGATGAGGAACAAACAGAGGCATATCTTGTCGAACATCTCGAAGAAGCTCAGCGAAAACTCGAAGAGATGGGGCGAATGCTTGGCTATGTGATGCCCATGCAAATAAAACCTGACACTCACCTGCCTGACGAGGCGATGATCGGTGTAATAGATGAAAGATATGCGGCTGTTACGCATCTGGAAGCTGAAATTCAGAAGCAGACGAGCGTCATAGCGGAGCTTGAAGAAACCGTTCATGAAGCGAAAGCGAGTACCAATCTCCCATTGGCGAATGAGAATCTTGAAAGACTTTCGTTCATTACCATAAAGACCGGAACCATTCAGCCTGACAAAATGGCCCGCCTGCAAGAAACTCTCGGCGCGCGCGCCATCATTGTGCCTCTCGACGAAAAAGGCAGGATAGTCGCGGCTTCTTCACGAAAAGGGCGATTCGCGCTTGAAACGGAACTCGAGCGGGCTGGCTTTGTCAAGCTGGATTTGCCGACGGGCAGTCAGCCTGTTTCGTCTGAAGCTGTCGATGCGCTTGAAAAGACATTGAAGCTGAGAAAAGCGGAATTATCAGCCCTGGCGGTTGAAAAAGAAAAGACAGCTGCAAGCTTTCAAGATACCTGGGAGCTTTTCGTATTATCGATTCAGCTGAAAAGAGCTTTGCTGAAAGTTGAAAACCGCCTTGAAGGAACTCGTTGGGCATACCGGCTTGAAGGCTGGGTTCCCGCTAACCGGACAAAAGGCTTGATCCGCGAGGTTACCGCGATGTTCAAAAATGTCGCAATCAGGCTTGTGGCTCCTGATGAAAAGGGGAAAGATGAAACTGATATAGAGAGCATCCCTGTTTTGCTGAAACAGAATGCCTTCACCCGCGCTTTCCAGTCTATTGTTCTATCCTACGGAACTCCGCTGTATGGCGATATCGACCCGACTCCCGTTGTCGCATTCTTTTTTACACTGCTGTTTGCCATCATGTTCGGTGATTTAGGGCAGGGGCTTGTCATCTTTTTAACTGGAATCTTGTTTGTGAGGACAAAAAAGGCTTCGTTTGAAAAGTACAAACGATTCGGTCCAGCTTTTATAGCTGCTGGCACTGGATCCATGCTGATGGGGCTTCTTGTTGGCTCGTTTTTTGCGGATGATGCCATTCTCGTGCCTTTTGAGCACATGGTAACCCGTGTAATATTCAACCGCAGCTCAGACAGAATTCTGGACATCATGCCGCAGGGCAATCTGGATGCCATGTTCAGATTTTTCGGCTTTACGCTTGGTGTCGGTGTCTTTATCAACTCAACTGGACTTGTCATCAACATGATAAACCTCTGCAGAAGAAAAGAGTATGGCGAAGCGATTTTTTCAAAGACAGGCCTCGCCGGAGCTTTTGTTTTCTGGTGGGCGATTGGCATAGCAGTTCGAATTGCCGCAGGAGGAAGTCTGGCCTGGTTTGACGTCCCCGGCCTCGGCATACCGCTTCTGGCGCTTTTCCTTGCGGAATCCTTAAAAGCGCTCCTGCCTTCCCGCGACGGACACCGCGAAAAAATATCCCTGGTGGATGCAGCTGTTGGTGGGATGGTGGAGATTATTGAAACCATATCATATTACGCATCCAACACGATGAGTTTTCTCAGAGTTGCGGCATTCGCCCTCGCACATGCGGTTTTGTCATTTGTTGTCTTTACAATGGCGGAGCTGATTCGAACCAGAGCCCCGGGCGGATCCTATGCCCAGATATTTGTCTATATCATTGGGAATATTATCATTATCGGGCTTGAGGGGCTGATTGTCACAATTCAAGTGATACGGCTCCAGTATTATGAGTTTTTCTCGAAATTTTTTACTCGCTCGGGAAAGAGCTTTACCCCGATGAGTTTTGAAAAGGTTGATTGAAATCGAGAAGGAGAGTGGTATGAAAAGAAAATGGATGAGCGGAATTTTCGCTTTTGCGGCCTCCGCGTCGGCATTCGCACAGCAAACTGCAGCAACAGCAGCTCCGTCAGCAGGCGCCAGTATCGCGAAATATATCGGAGCGGCTCTCGCGGTCAGCGTCGCGGCGGTAGCAGGCGGCATGGCTGTTGCAAAAATCGGTTCCGCTGCAATGGGCGCCATGGCGGAAAAACCGGAGCTTTCCGGAAAAGCGCTTCCCTATGTTGGGTTGGCTGAAGGTATCTGCCTTTGGGGATTCCTTGTCGCCCTGCTTATTCTGCTTCTGTAGGATTCAGCTCTTGTGATTGAAATTTTTGTCCTGGCGGAGGAAGAAATCGTCCTGGCTTTCAGGATGATTGCCATCGAAGGCCTTAGTGTCGCAAACAAGGATGAAGCGTGCCGGATTTTTACCGCAATTACGCACGATAAGGCCGCTCCTGGTCCGAAAGGCGGAACTTTCGATCTTTCTCAGTGCAAAATGCTGATCATATCGGAAGATGTTGCGGACATGCTGGGGAACGGTCTCACTGACTGGCAGTTGGAAGGCCAATTTCCGCTGATTGTGGAAATTCCCCCGCTTTCCGGCCATGTTGAAGGGCACGCACGCCTTGTCGATATGGTTCGCCAGGCAATTGGCATTAAAATTCAGTAAGGACCTGATAATGGAACAAATACAGGGAACGGAAGCGCTTGAGCGTGAAATTCTTGAAGATGCCGCCAGGAAGGCTGACAAGATTAAAAAAAAGGCCGAAGGCGATGCGTCCCGGATTCTGGCAGAAGCCCAGTCCGGAATTCAAAAGAAAATCGCAGTATTGCAGAGCGAGCATGAAGCACGGATAGCCAGTCTGCAAAATGAGCTTCATTCGCGGGTGCCGACTGAAAAAAGCAGGCTTCAGAGCAAGTTCAAGGAATCAGTCCTCGAAGCCGCGCTTGAGGAGTTTTTTGAACATGAAGGAAGCGATCTTTTAGGGCAATGGTGTCTCAGCCAGCTTGAGAAAAGCCAAAAGCTCATTTACGCCTCATCAGCGGATGTTTTCTGGAAAGGCCTGAATGCAGCTGATCAGAAAAAACTGGAAGAATTCTGCGGGAAAAGCAAGTCCTCCCTTGCCTTGCATGAGGATGCAGGCTTGCCATACCGCGGCGTCAGGGTCAAACCGAAGGATCAATCCTACGAGTGCAGATTCACGGAACGGGAATTGCGGGATTGGCTGCTCGATAATAAGCGGGGCATGCTGGCTGACGCTCTTTTCGGCAGCAATTTAAACGAAAATCCGCAAGAAAATGAGCGAGCGGGGAAGGGCATTGGAGCAGATTCCATGCCGCAGGATAGAGCATGAAGAAGTCTGGTATCATTACGCGGATTTCAGGACCTGTCGTACTGGCCCAGGATCTTGAAAACGCTGGACTGTATGATGTTGTCAAAGTCGGCGGTGCAGGCTTGATCGGCGAAATCATTAAGCTGAAAGGCGATACGGCGACAATTCAGATTTATGAAGACAATACGATGATGAAGGTCGGCGAACCTGTCGTTTGTCTGGAATATCCCTTGTCAGTCAGTTTGGGGCCAGGGCTTATCGGCTCGATATACGATGGTATTCAGCGCCCGCTCCCGGTGCTGAAAACCCTGTCAGGCCCGATGCTGGTTCCCGGTGTGGCCGGAGAAAGCCTCGATACAGAAAAACGCTGGCACTTCAGGCCCGCAATCAGACCGGGAGAAGCAATCGCACCCGGGAAGCTGTTTGGCACAATTCAGGAAACACCTTCCATTCAGCATCGGCTTATTTTCGACAGCAACGCGAAATCCGAAAATGCCGCATGGGTGGCTGAAGAAGGCGATTATACGGTTACTGAACTCCTTCTTAAGGGTGAATCAGGCGCGCAGTATTCGGCCAAGTCGCAATGGCCAGTCAGAAAACCTCGGCAGTTTTTGGCGAAAAAAGTTCCACAGGAGCCTTTGGTCACAGGCTTGCGGGTTATCGACGTTTTGTTCCCAATCGCAAAGGGCGGCTGTGCCGCGGTACCCGGAGGTTTCGGCACCGGAAAGACCATGACCCAGCACGCCATCGCCAAATGGTGCGACGCGGATATCATCGTTTATATCGGCTGCGGAGAGCGTGGCAACGAAATGACCGATGTTTTAACGGAATTCCCGCACCTTGTGGATCCAAGGACCGGACGTTCCCTGATGGAACGCACCATTTTGATCGCCAACACCTCCAATATGCCGGTTGCCGCGCGTGAGGTTTCCATCTACACGGGCATCACCATCGCTGAGTACTATCGTGACATGGGCTATCATGTTGCTGTCATGGCGGATTCCACATCCCGATGGGCCGAAGCGCTCAGGGAACTGTCAGGGCGGCTTGAAGAAATGCCGGCCGAGGAAGGTTTTCCGGCGTATCTGCCGTCACGGCTTGCCGAGTTCTATGAACGTGGAGGGATGGTGACAACCATGGAAGGCAAAAGCGGCTCGGTTACCATCATCGGCGCGGTTTCACCCCCGGGTGGAGACTTTTCCGAGCCAGTCACACAGCATACAAAACGCTTCATTCGATGTTTCTGGGCCCTCGACAGGGACCTCGCGAACGCCCGTCACTACCCGGCCATATCCTGGAACGACTCATATTCGGAATACACTGACGATATTTTCCTTTACTGGAATGAAATTACACCAGCCTGGCAGAATCTCCGTTCTCAGGCTATCGATATCCTGAAGCGCGAACGGAAGCTGGCTGAAATCGTAAGGCTTATTGGTCCTGACGCCCTTCCGGACGAACAGCGCCTTGTTCTCATGACCGCAGAATTGATCAAAACAGGATTCCTCCAGCAGAGCAGTTTCGATGCGGTCGATATGTACTGCAAACCAGCCAGGCAGGTTGCGCTGCTTCAGTGTATCGTCATGTTCCATGAGGAAGCTGCCGCCGCGGTCAATGCCGGCGTACCCTTGCCTAAAATAGCGGCACTTCCTCAGCGGGAAAAGTTGGCGCGTCTGAAAAGCACGATGACCAACGATGATCTATCGCCTGCCCATGTCCTGCAGGATGAAATAAAAGCAATGTTCGCCGATCTCCGGTCACACTATGAAAAGGCGGCACATCTATGAGAGGGGTTGAATATCGCGGTCTTTTAAAAGCCGATGGACCTATTGTGATTGCGGCCCGCAGGGAAAACGCGGGGTTTTCCGAACTTGTTCAGGTTCGGGATAGAAATGGCGAAATCAAGCTGGGAAGGGTAGTGGACCTATCCGAACAGGCTGTCGCCATCCAGCTTTTTTCCGACACCTCCGGAATCACCATTCATGATGCCTGGGTAGAATACCTTGAAAAGCCGCTCCAGTTCCGCGTTGGGGATGATATTATAGGGAGAATTTTCAACGGCCTTGGCGAGCCAATCGACGGCTACCCAGCCATATTTTCCTCGGATCTGCGGGATATTAACGGCCAGCCGATAAATCCCTCTGCCCGGGTCTACCCGAGGGATTTTATCCAGACCGGCATTTCTGCGATCGATGGCATGAACACCCTGATCCGCGGCCAAAAACTGCCCATATTTTCTGGCAATGGATTGCCGCACAACAAACTCGCCGCCCAGATTGTCCGCCAGGCTCAGGTGCGCAGCCAGGACAGCCAGTTTGCCATTGTTTTTGCGGGTATGGGCATCAAATATGATGTTACCCGCTATTTTATCAGTGAATTCGAGAATTCCGGCGTCCTTTCGCGAGTTGTCATGTTCCTTTCTCTCGCTGACAGCCCTTCAATAGAAAGGCTTGTTACGCCCCGGACAGCCTTGACCGCTGCCGAATATCTTGCCTACGAAAAAAACATGCAGGTGCTGGTCGTCCTGACCGATATGACCAATTACTGCGAAGCCTTGCGCGAAGTCTCCGCCGCCCGGAATGAGGTGCCCTCCAGAAAAGGTTATCCCGGCTACCTCTATTCCGACCTTGCCTCGATTTATGAGCGGGCAGGCAAAATTGAAGGCTGTTCCGGTTCCATCACCCAACTGCCCATTCTTTCGATGCCCAATGATGACATTTCCCACCCGATACCGGATCTGACCGGCTATATAACCGAAGGGCAGATCGTGCTTGAGCGGGACATGTCTCAGCGCGGCATCTACCCGCCGATAGCCGGCCTTCCGTCGCTCTCCCGGCTCATGAAAGACGGTATCGGCGAAGGCATGACGCGCGAAGACCACCGAGACTTGGCCGCACAGCTGTTCTCCGCCTATGCCTATGTCAAGTCGGTTCGCGATCTGGCGGCGATTATCGGCGAAGAAGAAGTTTCGGAGCGGGACAAGCTATTCCTTGCCTTTGGCGAACGGTTTGAGCGAGAATTTCTGGCGCAAGGCGAACGCGAAAATCGAACTATTGAACAAACGCTCGATATCGGCTGGAAAGTCCTGTCCGTCCTTCCGCGGGAAGAATTGCTCAGAATCCCGGAATCCTTGCTGAACAAGTATCTTCCCGCCGGTGAAACCCCAGATGGCGGAGAAAGGAGCTAATGTATGGCTCAGCCGATGCCCGCTCCTACCAAGACAAATCTCATAAAGGAAAAGCGCACGCTCGCTCTTGCCCTGCAGGGTTATGACCTGCTCGAAAAAAAGCGTGAAATCCTGGTCATAGAGCTTCTGAAAAGAATTGACGAACTTGAACTGCTCGAAGATGAAATCCGGAAAACGACCGAAAAAGCCTATGGTACGCTGAAAAAAATGCTCCTTTCAGCAGGACGCGAGCGCTCCCAGGCTATTTCAGCCTTGCCTGCAAGACAGATGATTCTCAAAGCATCCCGTGTCAATGTCAGCGGCATGAACCTCCCGGTCATCGACGCCCAAGCCGGCGAACTGAAATTGCATTATTCTTTTTTAAATTCATTTGCCGTATGTGACGAAACCATGATAGAGTTTACAGAGTTGGTCAGCAAGCTTGCTGTGGCTGCAAGTTTGCGCTCCATCGTCTGGAGGCTCGCCAGAGAAGTGAAGAAGACCCAGCGTCGGGTAAATGCGCTCGATAAACTGGTGATTCCGCGTTCGAAGGAAATTGTCAGCTTCATCGAAGCATCGCTTGATGAAAGGGATCGAGAGTCGCTGTTTGCGATAAAAATGCTGAAACAGCATATGTCTGAAGAGGTTTGACCATGGTGAAGTGGGTTGAATCGGTACTCGTCGCTATCAACGGATCGGAAGCATCCATCTCCGCAATGAAATGCGCAATTGCATTGGGCAAGTTGCATGACACCCGAGTTGCCGCCTGCTATGTGGTCGATACCGCAACAATCCGCCAGCTGGCATTGTCCCGGATTTTTATCCAAGAAGAGAGCGAAGAATACGAGCGAAGCCTTGAAATGTCTGGCAAGCGATATCTGGGACTCTGTGCGGAGCTCGCAAAACAAAAAGGTGTGGAAATCCAGCTGCTTTTAAAAAAGGGCTCGGTGCCGGGTGAAATTATCAAAGCGGCCATGGAGCTGAACGCTGATATGATTTTTCTCGGTGGAAACCCGCAGGAGCCCCAGTACCGAGATGTTATCGCTGAGGCAAACCGCGAGATTGTGAAAAATGCCCGCTGTTCAGTCCTGGTTGTCAAGCCGCACACCGGCGATGAAATATATAAGAAACTGCCATAAAAGGCCGCCGATTTCGGAAGCAATCAAGCTGCGCTCAAATCACTGCGGATTATGAAAAAGCCCCGATATTCTGAACCAAGAGGTTAACACGCTTTTTCATTTCTGGTATTATCGAAGCAAGAGGATCTAATGCGCATAGCTGTTTTGACCATCAATGACAATGATGGCAGCAACACTCTTGACCGCTTGGCCAAGGTGGCAGAAAACGAGTTTTCCCGCGGTGGGAACCATGTGGAAATCGTGAAGGACGCAAGCCTCCAGCTGCAGTATTTTGATTTTATCATCCTTTTAACCCGCCCGGTCGGCTTCTCTGGCAAACCAAGCATGAAAATCAGACAAGTCTTGAAAAATTCCGGAAACCTTATTGGAAAACGCAGCATGGTTGTGCTTTTCAAAAAAGGCTTGTTTCTGCAGAGCATGCTGCGCAATGCGATGAGCGAGTTGGAAAAAGAAGGACTGCTTGTAACAACGGGAGAACGCATAACCAACGATGAACAACTGATCGCCGTGCTTCGGACTGCCCCGCTGACCCGGAGATAATCACATGGAAAACTATTATGACGTGCTCGGCGTATCACCTGACTCCAACCAGAGTACTATTAAAAGCGCGTTCAGAAAAAAAGCAAAAAAATTCCATCCCGACCTTGCTGCTTCTGATACTATTGAAAAAGCAGAAGAGCTTCAGGCTGAGAAAAAGACCGCGAATCCGTCAGGCAAAACGAGGAATAATTCAGTCGCTTCAGTCAGAGAATCAGCGATGCGGCTCATTCTTGAAGCGTACAGAATCCTTTCGGACGCTGAAAAACGGCGGGCCTATGACAGGATTCTGCGCAGGCAGAAAAAAGAGGAAGGGGGCTTCAATTACCGGGAGTTTCTAAAAGCTCGGAACAAGGACCCTGAAAGTCAGGCCAAACTTATCGTCTACGATCTGCTTCATAATCTTGAATCGGAAGCATTGGAAATCTATGAGCGATCCAAATCCTTTCCTGATTTCCGGCTTGAGCGGTATCTTGATCGCGGAGACGCTATGGATGCCGAGTATTGCCTGGCTGAAGAGTATGAAAAGCGCGGCAGACTGCTGAAAGCATATAGTATCTATAAAAAGCTGATCCTTATGGAAAAAGAGAAGGCCTGGTTCAGGTATTATTTCGATGTCGTCACGCTTCGCTTCAGAACGCTGATGCTGCAAAAAATGCCGGGAAGAATCGATGAAGAAGATTATCTTGACAGGCTCGATGAAGTTGTGGGATTAGACATCGGCTTGCGCGACAGCGCCCAGTTCCTGCGCAAAAAGGCGGAAGTTCTTATCAGAAGGAAACAATATCTCGAAGCAAGGCTCGCGCTGCAGGAAGCGGAGCGCAGAATGCCCCGCCTCCCAGGGCTTTCAGCGGTTCGTCATCGATTGGAAGAAGTTGGTTTCTGAGCCTTTATACTTGAAAAATTGCCGGGTTTGGTTTACTTTCGTTATTTGAGTTTGTTATAGACTTCAGCACAACGCATGTGTGCCAATACTTTTCATAATGAGTGAGTTAAGCATGAAACGATTATTCCTGTTCTTTTTTGCCTGCGTGGCTTTTGCGTCAACAGGAGCCCAGACAACCATCGATAAACCTGCGGCAACCATAAAGCTGACAAAACAGGAAGTCATCTCCGTACGGCAAATCAAGGCCGATGTCGAAAAACTTGAAAAGGCGACCGGCGCAAAATTCACAGCCGATCAAATCAAGCAAGTCCTGGATGCGCGCATCAACAGCATGCTGTTCATACAGTTCTGTGACCGCGAAAAAATTACGGTTTCCGAGGCTGATGTTGCCAACGCGCTCAACCAGATGAAAGCCAGCCTCGGATCCAAAGCTACCGATGCGGACCTTGAAGCTTCACTCAGAGCCAGCGGCGTTTTTGTCGAGCCAAAAGTCTATGTGCGCCAGAGATTGCTCTTTGAAACCTACGTTCAGACAAAGCGCGCTGATGAGTTAAAAAAGGCGCTGACCCCGCCGACCGCGGATGAAATTCTGAAAGCATATGATCTGGCCAAGGCAACCCTTGTCCGTCCCGATACGATGCGTATCAGCATCCTGTATGTTGATATTCGGGGAAAGAGCGATGCCGATATCAAGAAAGCAAAAGAAACCATGCAATCAATGGCTTCATCATTGAAGCTGAATTCAACCAAGTTTGACGAGTATGTTCTTCGCTCGGGCGATGCCGCAGGATACAAAGCGATCCAGTCCATGTATCTTGAAAAGACAACCCAGAATAAAACGATTTTTGGACAGGAGTTGTTCGACGCTGTTTTCAAACTAAAACCTGGCGAAATATCTCCGCTCGTTGAAAGCCCTACCGGTTTCAGGATTGTGCGCGCCAACGAGTTTCTTCCTCAGAAACAGCTCGGGCTTTCGGACACTGTTCCAGGCAATCAGAACATGACTGTGCAGGATTTTCTCATTTACCAGCTGGCTGGCGAAAAAGAACAGAAATTCATGGACACACTTGAGGCGGATCTTATTCAGAAACTTAGAAATGACGCCACTATAAAAATCTATGATGAGAATCTGAAATGGTGAGGAACTGATGGCATCACGAAGAAAAGCCCGAATTCTCGCTTTCCAGGCTATCTATGCCTGGGAAGCCTCAGGGACTCCGCTTGAGGAGCTTCTTAAATTTTCGTGGCTCGAGCAAGACAAGGTCAGCAATATCGAAGATGAGATTGCCGCTTTTTCGCGGCTGATAATATCCGGAACTTTGGAAAAATGCGCGGAAGTTGATGCAGCAATCAAGCGCCATCTTGCCCACTGGCCTTTCGAGCGGCTGAAAAAAGTAGATCTCGCCATTCTCCGCATGGGAACCTATTGCCTTCTTTATCAGAAAGATCTGCCGGCACAGATCACAATCGATGAAGCCATTGAAATCGCCAAGGAATATGGATCCGATGAATCCTATAAATTCATCAATGGCGTCTTGGATGGCATCAACAAGGAAAGCCGCTAACCATGATACGGGTGAAGAACCAGAAGCAGATTGAGGGAATACGTGCATCTTGTGCATTGCTGTCGCGATTGCTTTTCGAAGTCCGAAAAGCAATCGCACCTGGGGTAAGCGGGCTTGAGCTTGATGAGCTGGCAGAAGACTTTATCAGAAAACATGGCGGGCGCCCTGCTTTTCTTGGATATGAAGGGTTTCCAGGCACACTCTGCATCTCGATCAACGAAGCGGTAATTCATGGAATTCCGGATAAGCGGAAACTGCGGGAAGGGGATATCGTCGGCATTGATTGCGGGATAGACCTGGATGGCTATTATTCAGATGCCGCAGTCACCTGGCCGGTTGGGCAGGCTTCTCCAGCTGCAGATCAGCTCATGCGGGTAACCCGAGAATGCCTTGATAAAGGTATTGCTGCAATCAAGCCCGGCGCCAGGATTTTTGATGTTTCAAGAGCTGTTTTCAGTCATGCGACAGCCTATGGATATGGTGTTGTACGGCAATATTGCGGTCATGGCGTCGGACTGGAAATCCATGAAGACCCTCAAATTCCGAACTATGTTTCATCCGGACCCAATCCTCGTCTAGTCCCCGGGATGGTTGTCGCGATTGAGCCGATGATCAATGCGGGAAGGCCTGAAGTGAGGATTCTCGCTGATGACTGGACTGTCGTAACCATGGACGCATCGCTGTCCGCTCACTATGAACATACGGTCCTTATTACCGAAACAGGGCATGAGGTACTGACTTCCTGGGAGTTTTGACTTCCCGCTCATTCCTCCTTTTTTCCAGTAACTTTTTTTAGTATCTTTTATTTGAAATATCGAATATTTGCACGAAATTTGGAGGAGTACTCATGAAATTCGAAAAGATGCTCTACTCGAAAAAATTTTTTATCGCTAATCTGATTGCATTGGGAGTAATTATCGGGTTTGTTTTCGCCTTTGTCGGCGGCCGCGGACTCATGCTGAATCAAAACCGGTCAGCACTTCCGGTAGTACAGGCTGAAACACCCTCAGTTCAGGTTTCTCCTGAAGTGGGTGCCGCTTTGTCACAGGCAGAAGCCGTACAGACTGCCTTCCGATACGTAGCCAGGACTGTCCTTCCCTCTATTGTAGAACTTGATGTTGTGGAAAAGCCGGAAACCAGCCCGAAGACAGCTCCGTCTATTCCCTTTGAGTTTTTCTTTGGTCCCCAGGATGACCAGCAAGGCCAAACCCCCTATCAGCAGGAGGGGCTTGGTTCAGGAGTTATTTTCAAGCGCGACGGAAACACCGTCTATGTTCTGACCAACAATCATGTCGCTGGAAATGCCGACAAAATCACAGTCGTGCTGAATGACGGACGGGAATTCTCCGGTACCCTTGTCGGCGCTGATGATCGCAAGGATATCGCAGTTGTAAAATTCGAAACCAGTGACAAGGATATTACGGTCGCGAAACTTGGAGATTCATCGAAGATCGAAGTCGGTGATTGGGCTATAGCGCTTGGCAGCCCCTTCGGTTTGGTTAGCTCCGTAACTGCTGGCATCATAAGCGCGCTTGGAAGAAATGGCGGCCCAGACGGAAACATCAATGATTTTATTCAGACTGATGCTGCTATCAACAAAGGGAACTCAGGCGGCGCCCTCGTCAATATCAGGGGCGAGGTCATTGGTATCAACACCTGGATTGCCTCTCCGACCGGCGGTTCAGTCGGTCTTGGTTTTGCAATTCCTATCAATAATATCAAGAATTCTTTGGATGATCTGATTACCAAGAAGCAGATCCAGTATGGCTGGCTTGGCATCAGTATGCTGAATATCGGTCAGGACAAGGCAACCGCACGAGAACTTGGCATTGATGGTAAAAAAGGCGCCTTTGTCGCGCAGATTTTCTATGGCGGCCCAGCTGAAAAAGGCGGAATTTTACCGGGAGATTTTATAACAGCGGTCAATGGGCAAAGCATAAAGTCTCAGGATGAGCTTGTCCGCATCATTGGCGACATCAGGCCGGGGGCAACCGCAACAATCGAATTTATCAGAAACGGTTCAGTTGGAAGCACCAAAGTGAAAATCGACCTTCGAGATAAAAATATCGCAAGCAACAATAAGGACTTGTATCCCGGTCTTTCCATCCTCTCCCTTGCTTCGGACAATCTCCAGAAGGACAAGCTGCCGAAAAACGTAAAAGAGGGAGTCTTTGTCACTGATGTCATTGCCAAGAGCCCGGCATCGACTATGGGAGTCAAGCCTGGCGATGTGATCGTCAAGGTGAACGACAAGGCGGTCAAAGACAGCGCTGCGTTCTATCGCCTCATCAACGATCCGAAGGAAAAGAAACTGGTATTTACAATCGTCCGGGATGACCAGACTGTCGATACGCTTGCTTTTAACAAGAAGTAATAGTATAGTCATGCTTTAAACTTCAGCCCGGGAAGAAGACATGCATAAAGAATTTGTTACATACGATACGATCAGAAACAACGCCATGAAGCTGGCGTACAGGATTTACAAGGATGGTTTTATCCCTGACGTGATTTATGTGTCCCTCAGGGGCGGAGCTTACATGGGCAATGTGATGAGCGAATACTTCAAGTTCATCCGCGGTGAAGACAGGCCGGTATTTTACGCGGCTGTCGTAGCCCGATCGTATACAAATGTCAGTACCCATGAGTCGATAAAGATCGATGGGTGGACCTACAATCCTGATTTTCTGCGGGGCGGAGACAAAGTGCTGCTCGTTGATGATGTCTATGATTCCGGGCGGACCATCAACTATCTGGTTGATGTGATCATGCAGCGAGGCCTATCGAGAAGCAACATCAAGGTTGCGGTTCATGACTACAAAATTCGGCATTACATCGAAGATAATCAGCCAATCAAACCGGATTACTGGTGCCGGAAGATTGAGGTTGCCAAACCAGAAGATGAGACATGGATTCATTATATGAGCCACGAGCTTGTAGGCTTAACAAGGGAAGAGGCGGAAAAATACTATATTTCCCAGGATCCTGAACTTGCTGAAGCGATGAAGATGGTGACAGGCTGAATCTAGCCAATAGCGAAAGAAGAGGCTGCCTTGAAAAGGCAGCCTCTTCTTTTAGTCGAGGGCTTTAAAAATTGCGTCGAGCCAATTTACCAGTCTAGGCAATACTATATGACAGTGCCGTCCGGAACTACCATGTTTTTGGGTATGACGATGACTCCATCGACTACATAATGGGTCGCGTATTCACCATCCGGGCGGTTGACATTATCGACACCGATCCTGCAGTTAAATCCAATGCGCGCGTTTTTATCGATTATGGAGTTTTTTATAATGCTCCCTCCGCCGATGCCGATATTGGGGATTCCTTTTTTTGCATTCAGTTTCTTGTCTTCAGGCCTTTCATAGCGGTCCGCGCCCATGCAGACAACACCTTCAAGGCTTGCGCCTGATTCGATGATGGTTCGCACGCCAACTATGGAGCGGCTGATGTATGCGTTGGTAATGATGCAGCCGTCGGTTGCCAGGACCTGGTTCAGCGTGCAGTGATTGACCTTCGATGCCGGCAGATTGCGGTTGTGGGTGTAAATCGGCCGTTCTTCATCATAGAAATTGAATTTCGGATTGATATCCGTCAATTGAATATTGGCATCATAGAAGCTTCGAATAGTCCCGATATCTTCCCAATAGCCGTCGAAGAGGTATGCGTTGATCTTCTCGTTTTTAAGGATATCAGGGATGACTTCCTTGCCGAAGTCATTAGAGTCGCCGGAAAGCGCTTCTTCCATGAGATCCGCGTTGAAAATGTAGATACCCATCGAGGCGAGGTACTCTTTTTCCGGAGATGCGTCAGCGGGGCGAATTTCTGCTGGCAGTTTATATTCGGAAATATCTTTTGTTGGACCTGGTTTTTCAAGGAAGGATTCAATGATTGAATTTTTCCCTGCCTTGATAATGCCGAGTGCATCGGCTGTCGGTCTGTCCACCATGGTTCCCGCGATAGTCAGCCGGCAGCCGGATTCGACATGTCTGCGGAACATGTCCGCTAGATCCATTCTATAGAGCTGATCGCCGGAAACAATGAGATAATGGGTGGGGTTCTGCGGTCTGAAATGGATCAGATTTTTACGGACAGCGTCAGCTGTTCCTTCATACCATCCCGAATGAATCGGTGTCTGCTCGGCAGCGAGGATTTCCACAAAACCGCCGGAAAACTGGTCAAAGTTATAAGAACGGGAAATATGCAAATGCAGACTGGCCGAGTTGAACTGCGTTAGAATATAGATCTTTCTGAATCCTGCATTGATGCAGTTTGAAATGGGAATATCAACGATTCTGAATTTGCCGCCAAACGGGACAGCTGGTTTGGATCGCTCCTTTGTTAAAGGAAAGAGCCTGGTACCCTTGCCGCCTCCAAGAACAATGGATAAGACTTTTGCCATATTTTTCCCCTTCCGCCATCCGGCCCATGCCTGCTGATAATCAATCAATTGACAAAAAACATATAAACATCTGTTTACCTGATGGCATTTCTTGGGTAAAGTATACAATATGAAGGAAAATTCCGCCACCAATTTCTTGCAGGATTTTGTGCCATGGCTTGAAAAGCAAGGCGAAATATCATGGATGCGCACTATAGGTGCGCAACTGCCGAGCCTGTCACCACTGCCGCAGGGCTTGCATGAAAAAATAGCTTCCGCCCTTTTACAGCGCGGCATTTCGTCTCTATACACCCATCAAGCCAGGGCGTATCAAAAAGCGCGGGCCCGGTGCAATTTCGTTGTTGTAACGCCAACCGCTTCCGGCAAGACACTTTGCTACAACATGCCGGTCATGCAGAGCCTTCTTGAAAACCCTGAGGCGCGGGCGCTCTATCTTTTTCCGACAAAAGCCCTGTCCCAGGATCAGCAAGCTGAACTGAACGAGATTTCACTTGGCGGGGCAATGCCTGTCCGCGCGTATACCTATGACGGGGACACTCCTGCGTCGCTTCGCTCAATCGCCCGGACGCAAGGCCGAATTGTGATCACCAATCCCGATATGCTGCATGCCGGCATTCTCCCGAACCATACCAAATGGATAGCCTTTTTTTCCAACCTCAACTATGTAGTCATCGACGAAATGCATACCTACCGGGGAGTTTTCGGCAGCCATGTTGGGAATGTCATTCGCCGCCTGAAGCGCATTGCGGCCTTCTATGGTTCCAAACCCTGCTTTATCCTTTCTTCCGCGACTATCGCCAATCCCCAGGAGCTTGCCAGCATGCTCATCGAAGATGAGGTCGAGCTTATCGATGAGAATGGTGCGGGGACATCGGAAAAGACCATCATCTACTACAATCCGCCGATTCTGGATTCTCTGCAGGGCATACGGCGTTCCAGCGCGCTTGAATCTGAAAATATAACGCTCAAACTGTTGTCCATGGGTATTAAAACCATTTTATTCGCCCGATCACGGCTGAAAGTCGAACTTATCGCCTCATACCTGACTGAACATCTTGCCAACCGCTTCAATGACAATTCGCACATTCGGATAAGTCCCTATCGTTCGGGCCTCCTGCCTTCAGAACGAAGGGCAATTGAGCGCGGGCTCAGAGACGGCAGCATTCAAGGGGTTGTGTCGACCAATGCGCTGGAGCTGGGTATAGATATCGGAGGACTGGATGCCGCAGTCATGGCTGGATATCCGGGAAGCACCGCCTCCTTCTGGCAGCAGGCGGGCAGGGCTGGGCGAAGAGGCGCCGCCTCAGTGGCGGTCATGGTAGCCACCAGCTCGCCGCTTGATCAGTTTTATGCGCTGCATCCTGAGTATTTCTTTTCGCAAAAGCCTGAGAGGGGCAGGGTTGACCTTAATAATCTCTATATCTATATGGATCACGCAAAATGCGCTGCTTTCGAGCTTCCTTTCCAGGATTCAGCCGATTCGAATTTCGGCATATCGGATAAAGAAGATTTGGAGGAAGCGCTGGGAATGCTTGAGGCAGAAGGGGTTGTCAGAAAAACAGAAGGGCGGTGGTTCTGGGCCAGCGAGGGATACCCGGGAGAATCAGTTTCCCTGCGCTCGGCCCGATCCGACAATGTCGTCATTGTGGATACGACCAATGGTGCCCATACCGTGATTGGAGAGATGGATCGCCCCAGCGCGAAGGAGCTGATTTTCGATAATGCAGTCTATATCCATAATGGAACGCAATACATGGTGGAAAAGCTGGATATCGGCAATCGGGTCTGCCGGGTGGTTAAAAAAGATGTCGAATACTGGACAGATTCGATTGTAAAAACTGATCTGGAAGTGCTGACAGAGGATGACGATATCGCGTTTGAGGCGTCATCGCTGGAATGTGTTGTCGGCGATGTTCTTATTCGCGATCAGGTGCAGAAATTCAAGAAACTGCGATTTCATACCCATGAAAACATCGGTTACGGGGAGGTCTTTTTGCCGCCTGAAGAAATGCAGACCCGCGCTGCCATGTTCATTGTCAAACCGCAATCCCATGCAGGGCTGTTTCTGGATTCTCTTTCGCCCGCACAAGCCCAGGATGTCCTTTCCGGTGCTGGAAAACTGCTCAAATCACTGGTGCCGGCATTTCTTCTCTGCGATCCGGTTGATATCGGCATGATTGCCCGTGTCAAAGATCCACATTTTCAAAGGCCTGCACTCATCATTTACGATAAATATCCTGGAGGAACCGGTCTTTCTGAAGCCCTGCCAGACAGAGCGAAGGATCTCTTCATGGCTGCGGGTGAACGGGTATTTTCATGCGGATGCAAGGATGGATGTCCCTCCTGCGTAGGCGCTGATGTGCCTGGAATCAAGCTAATCTCCCGGCAATTCCTTGTTCTCTGCTTTGCAGCTGATAGCTTGCTCAGCTTTAATGAGCATCACCGGCCCAGAACTTAAGGATAATCATGGCCTCCTTGAAAGCAAGGCTTGAACGCCTGAAAAGTCTGGGGCTGGGTTTGGAACCAGCTTCCGAACTTGGCAAGCATCGGAAAGAAATGCAAAACAGAAGCGACGACTCCTCGGAAGATGGTTTTGCAAGGAAAAAGCCAGAAAGCGAAACTAAAGTTTGTACCAGGGATGCAGATCGAACTCAAGAGAGTTCAGCACAGGGGTTTCTTCCTGGTTGGGAAAAACTCGCGCCGCATGTTTTCATGAAAATAACTGAAACTAGCCTGGATGCCAACCCGTGCGTGCTTTCTCCCCGCAATTTCGAGCCTTTGCGTTTTGCCAAGGAAGCGGCCCGGGATGTCGCTCATTGGGATGTTCCCCTTGAGGACATCAGCTTTTTCGATCTTGAAACAACAGGGCTTTCAGGAGGAAGCGGAACAATCGCCTTCCTTGCGGGAATCGGATGGTTCGCTGGGTCAGATTTTATTACAGCACAGATATTTATTGATGACTTTCCGGGAGAAGGCGCCGCGCTTGGTCAAATCATAGCAATGTTGGCTGAGAGGTCATGGATCTGCAGTTACAACGGCAAAGCTTTTGATATGCCGCTGCTTCGAACCCGCTGTATCATGAATGGAATTCGTTTTTCAGAAAAAGCTGGCCATGTCGACGCCCTTGCCGCATCACGAAGATTGTGGAAACGGACGCTGGGAAGCTGCGCGCTGACTGATCTTGAAGAGTCGGTTTTAGGTCATAGCAGGGAGGCAGATGTCCCTGGCTCTGAGATACCGCGTCTCTGGCTTGACTATTCGAACATGAGATCATCAGGCGAAGTTTCTGCCGGGATGATGGCGATGATGGAATTAATATGCTCTCATAACAGAATCGACATACTTTCTCTTGCGCGGCTTGTTCTTCTCATCCAGAAGCTGTATGAAAATCCAGGGCGATACCTGGCTCTCAATTGCTCTGGAGTTTCTGTAGATACCAATAGACTGGCGCGCCATCTTATCGCGCTAGGCCGAATTGAAGAAGGCTGCGCTCTGCTTGAGGAATCCGCCGCCAGGGGAGATGATGAAGCTCTGTTTTTGCTCGCCAGACATTATAAATCCAGCCGTGACAGGCTGAATCAGGCGCGTGTCCTATCTGCCCTCGGCGCCGACAGTTATCGAGCCTGTGTTGAAAAAGCAAAATTCGCCGAGCATGTTGAAAAGGATTATGAAAAGGCACTTTTTCTCGCTGCGAGGGCAGCCCGCATTGCGGAAACGGACAGCCTGAACCCGATTCATCGAGAAAACTGCGAAAAAAGAATCAGGAGAATCAGAAAGAAAATGGGTACTCTTTGAGGATAGTGAAAATCTGCACTGCAGCATTCTGCTTGCTGCATTTACTCTTTCAGTATGAGCGTGTCGCCGAGCTGTCCGCATGCCCCCATGACGCCTCTTCCTCGGTGCATTCGCTGAACCGTGATCAATCCTGCTTTTTCGATAATGTCTGAAAAGGTTCGGAGCTGATTGCTGTCCGGTTCCGTAAAGGGCAAATCAGGAATACTGTTCCAAGGAATGAGGTTCACCTGTGCATGCAAAGGTTTTACCCATTGCACGAGCTTTCTCGCGTCTGCTGGGCTTGCGTTCCGGTTGCCTGTTAGGGCGACTTCAAGGGTAATCCGTTCCCTCGTTATTTTCTGATAGGTCAGTAATGCTTCTTTCAGCGCGGCCAGATCCCATGATTTGTTGACCGGCATCATTTCACTGCGAAGCTCATTGTCGGCGGTGGTCAGCGATACAGCGAGCCTCACTTTCGGTCCGTTTTTAGCAAGATCGAGAATACCCGGAACAACGCCGCTCGTGGAAATCGTGATTTTTCTCATCGACATGCCGATGCCGTCGTGGTCGGAGAGCAGAGCGATGGCTTTTCTGACGGCGGGTAGATTGAGCAGGGGTTCACCCATGCCCATGAACACTACATTCGATATGAAGCCTCGCCGTTCTTTAAGAAAGTAATACTGCTCAAGGATTTCATCGGGGCCGAGGTTCCGGAGGAACCCCAGCTGTCCGGTCCTGCAGAACGTGCAGCCCATAGGACAGCCCACCTGGCTGGACAGACAGGCTGTTTTTCTGCCTTCGATATCTTCCAGAAGAACACATTCCACCGCTGAACCATCCCTGAGGCGGATTTGCAGTTTCAATGAGCCATCCGAATCCTCCAATTCAGAGCTGACAGAGGATGAACGGAGCGAGCCATAGAGCGAGGCAAGCCTCTCACGCTCGGCGGCCGGGAGATTGGTCATTGATGCGAAATCTGATACGCCTTTGACAATCCAGGAATACATCTGCCGGGCTCGGAAAGCATCCGAAAACCCGGCATCCTGTGCTATCTCGGCGGGGAAAAGCCCCGATGGAAATATTTTTCCGGCAGTTTCCATGGGAAAGATCAAGCCTGCGAGCGTGATTGCAGTTTGGCGATCGCTTCCTGGATAAACAGATTCTTGATCCCCAGTTTCTGGAACTCGTTGAGGACATCCAGCGCCTGCTGCGGTTTGCCGGCTGCAATGTACGCCTGGGCAAGCTCAAGATAAATCCGGTAATTTTTCGGATCATTCTGAATCAGCATTTTCAGGCTGGTGATTGAATCTTCATGCTTGCCCTGCATTCGCGCTATAACAGCAAGCCCCAGGACGGCATAGATATCGAACTCGATATTGAGCGCGTTCTCATAGTACTGGGTGGCTTTTTCAAGGTCCCCCATGTTGCGGTAGGCATCGCCTGCGCGGGTGAGAATAACCTTGTTTTTCGGATCCTTTTCAAGAATTTTGTTCCAGTAGACCAGCGACTGATTTTGCTTGCCGATACCACGGTAGCAGTCTGCGATTCCGAAAAGCGCATAGAAGTTTTCGGGTTCGCGCTCCAGCGCTTTGTCAAAATAGGGAATGCCTTTGTCAAATTGCTTGAGTTTGCGGTAGCAGTTGCCGATCGACGTCAGCACGCGGATATCCACCTCATTTCCCTGCAGATCGACCATTCGCTGCCAGTAGCTGAGGGCTTCTTTGTATTCCTTGAAATCATAATGCAGATGACCGAGTCCAATAAGGGCATAGTGATTGTCTGCTTCCATCTCGAGCACCCGCTGATAGATTGCCTTGGATTTTCTGAAATCGTGTACCTTGCGGTAGGCATCGGCAACTCTGGTCAGAACAGTAATATTGGTATTGTCGTGGAGCAGATACTGTTCCCATATCTCGATTGCTTTATGATACTGGTTCAGCGCTTTGTAGCAATCGGCAAGACCGAAAAGCGCGTAGCTATTGCCTGGGTGGAACACGAGGCACCTGCGGTAATAGTCAGCGGCTTCCTTAAAAGAACCGCGCTTGCGGAAGGCATCGCCCAGTCCGACCAGGGCATAGTTGTTTTCCCTGTCTTTTTCAAGAATCTGCGCAAAACTTTCCACCGCTTCATCAAAGCGGTTTTCCTTAAGGAGCTGGTAGCCTTTTTTGGAAGCATCGGAAATTTCGCTGATCTCGGTTTCCAGAGTTTCGGGTATGTCAAAACTCTCATCAGTGAAGGGGGGGGGAATTGTGTCATTCATATTTTTTCCTCTTGAAAGAAAGCGTATTTTAAATTAATGACGTTCTTAATCAAGATGTTGTAATATTTTTGCTTTCTTTCCAAAAATTCATTATATAGCAATATTCCATTATTTGCAATGAGGAAAATTCGATGTGATTCTATGATGCGGGGCAGCTATTTCATTCTATAGAATCTGACAATCGATCTGCCATATGCTCTTTCATCCTCGACAGACAATGCGCCAAGGGTGGTCGGTATCCTGTTTTCCCGCGGAAAATGCAGGAGCACAAGGCTGCCTTGTTTCAGGCTCCGGCCGGATTGCGCAAGGGAGAGCAGTTCTTCTTTGTAGGCATAGGGGAAGGGAGGATCGAAAAAGAGTATGTCGAAACTTTGGCGGTTGCGCAAAAGGAAACGCTCAACCGGCATTGCATGGCATTCGATACGCTGTTCAGAGATGGAAACATTTTTGAGCAGAATAGGAAACTTCGCTCTGTCCTTTTCCACGCAGGCGACAGGATACGCGCCCCTGGACGCTGCTTCAAGTGCAATAATACCTGAACCAGAGAACAGATCGAGAAAAGACAGACCGGTCAGATCACCCAATACGGCAAAGACTGATTCACGCATCCTGTCCATTGCCGGGCGGATTTCGAGCTGGCTGTCAGGCAGTTCGACCGTCCTTCCGCAATATTTGCCGCCAGTAATTCTCATGCTGTCACCTAAAAATTCCGGGAGCGGAATTCGCGCCGAATTTCTCGTTCGACATCGCGCTCCTTGATTACCGCACGTTTGTCGAAAGCCTTTTTACCTTTGCAGAGCCCCAATTCGATTTTGACAAGCCCATGCTTGAGGTACACGGAAAGGGGGATCAGGGTATAGCCCTTTTCCTGGACTTTCCGGGCGATACGCTTGATTTCCTGCGCGTGTAAAAGCAGTTTTTTGGGACGTTCCGGATCATGGGAAAAAACGGAGGAAAAGCTATATTCGGCAATGGTAAAATTCTTGAGCCAGATTTCGCCGCTGCGGACTTCGGCAAAACCGTCGGGGAAGGATACTTTGCCGTCTTTGATGGACTTGACCTCGGTTCCCTTGAGTTCGATGCCGCATTCGAAAGTTTCATCGACAAAATAGTCATAATGGGCCCGTCGATTGACAGCCACGACTTTAACGTTCTCTGGTATACTCATTTTTTTACGATAGCCGGCCGGAAGCCGAGAAAAGCCGAGCATCGTTCTGCAGGCATGACACCCCGCGAAGTCGGTTTGATGACGCCTTCAGCATTTCCCCATGAGCCGCCGCGAACAGCTTTTTCTGAAGCCGCATACGTGCCGGCTGAAAGAGCGGGATAGGCATAATATGAATCGCTGGTCCATTCCCAGACGTTCCCACCCAAGTCGGCGAGCCCCGCTCTACCGTAGCCCCGGCTGGCAGCTGGCAAGGGACCTGTCAAGTCAGCACCAGCCCAGACTGCCTGAGCGCCGAAATCATAGCCATTATTGGCAACCGCCGCCGATTCCCACATGGCTTCAGACGGCAGGAGTACCGAGTAGCTGCTTCCTGTCTTGCCTGAGAGCCAAGAGCAATATGCGGAAGCCGCATGCCAGGAAATTGAACGGATCGGAGCTGAATCTGTGGTTTCTTCCCATGTAGAAAGGTAGTCTTCGTCGACAAGGCGCTGTTGAATCAGTGTTTCCTTGTTTTTCAGGTTCCAGAATGGGTTTTCGGCCATAAAAAGTTTCCATTGGTTTTTTGTGATTTCAGTAGCGGCAAGCCCGAATTCAGGCACGCTGACGGTATAGGGAAATTTGTTGCCGGAAGGGGTTTCGCCAGTCATTTGGAAAGAAGTCTTGGAGAACATGACAAATGAAACCCCTGCTGCCTGAAGTCTTCCGGAAGGAGAAGGTCTGGTTGCGGATGCCGAAAACGCAGCGGCTTCATTTTTCAGAGTCGAGAGTTTTTCAAGGTATTTCCCGGCGCTTTTACCGAGCAATTCATAAAGAAAAACAGCAGAGCCTTTGTCGGCCCCCGCGATGGACACAGCAGTCCGGATCGTTGCGATAATGCCGAGAGGTCCGGGCTGTCCATGAGACACAACAAGGGTGCCTGCCCGCAGAGCATCTCTGCCGGCTTCAGCGGACACAGCAGAGGATGCAAGGTTCCGTACAAATGCCGCTTCCCGCGTCATGCCGGCTATTGCAGAGGGCTGCAGAAACTTGCTGCTGTCTTTCAGCATGCCTGCAGAGGCAAGGTTGCTGATTGGTTCAGAAATGGCCGGGGGAAGCTGATAGAGCGCACTCGGTTTCCCGGTGAGAGACCATGAAGAAAAGGCGGCGAAGCTCTCTTCAACAAGCCGGCCGGGATTGTCTGCCTGCATCTGGTAGATGATAGTCTGCTTCCGAGGGAAAAAAAGACTGCCCAACAATCTGCCCTTGACGGCAGCTTGCTGTTCATGCGGCGAAAATCCTGAATATTCAAAGCGAATTTTGTGATTCCCTGATTTGACAAAGATGGGGGCGGTGGTATCGGTGCGGTACGCGCCATCGATGTACACAGCGGCAAGACGGGGTTCGCCTCGAAAAACCAGAACACTTCCGTTATTGACGATGCCAGGATATACCAGCAGGAAAAAGAGAAAGACTATCGTCAGAATTCCGTAGATAACGGGGAGATAAGTCCTGGGAGATATTCCAAAGACCGGTTTGAGAACTACCCTGGTCTTTTCAATTTCCTCAAGTGTCGGGAGCTTGCTTTCTTTCATCGAAACAAGGGTATAGGATGCCTTGGTCCTTGTCAACGCCAGCGGAAGATGCTAGTGTGAATTCGATGAAACATGATGAAGATTTTCTGACCCGGCTTCAGCGCTTTACTGAAAACCTGCTGACCAAAAGAAAAATCCGCCGCCTCAAGGAAAAGGTAAAACAGCAGAAGCGCAACCCGATTCTTGACTGGGTTTATGCCATTGTATGGGCAGCCTGTGTCGTTCTTGTTATCAATCAGTATTTTTTTCAGAATTACCAGATACCTTCCGGTTCCATGGAAAAAACACTCCTTATCGGGGATATGATTTTTGTCGACAAGCTTTCTTTCGGTCCGGAACTGCTGCCAGGCGTCGCGAAAATGAAAGGATTGGCCAAACCGTCGAGAGGCCAGGTCATCATTTTTGAAAACCCCAGTTATCTGTCCAGAGGGCCGATTTTTACCATTGCCCAGCAGATGATCTACATGCTGACGCTGACGCTGGTTGATATCGATCGAGATCAGAACGGTGAGCAGAAAGTGCATTACCTGATAAAGCGGGCGGTCGGAACTTCCGGCGATACGGTCAAAGTGGTTAGGGGCGAGGTTTTTATCAAACCAAAAGCAGGCTCTTCTTTTATCGATGAGCCTTCCTTGATGAAAGGCGAAGGTCTGCCGTGGAAAGCCGCGCGTATGGTGAGCAAGGCCGAGTATGCGGATGTGGAGCATGTTTCAGTCGCTTCAGCATATCAGGAAGCCGGTTTGCCGCTTCCCGCTTCAATCGGCTCGCCTTCGGTATCGAATGCCTACAAGGATGCTTTTTCCTACGACATGAAGCGTGTTGCAATATTGCGGGACATAAATCCCGCGGAACCAAGATATGCGATGACCGCTCAGCGATACAGTCAGGGCTGGTACATCCCTGAAGGAAGAATTTTCCCGATGGGCGACAATAGAGACAATTCCCGCGATGCCCGGTATTTCGGTCCAGTCAGCACATCCAGGGTTTTGGGAAGGGCGCTCTTTATCTACTGGCCGTTTTCACGTGCGGGTGCCATCAAGTAAGCTGGATAATCATCTCAGGAGATTCGTATAAACATGTTCGGCCGGCATTTGACCTATACTGAAAGAGTTCTCCTCCGTCGCCGGCGGGCACGAATCATCCTGCTCAGCCTCTTGGTTCTGGCTGGGATCTCCCTCGTTCACGCGTTTTTTTTAGCTTCCTACACGGTTGCTTATGACGCCCGCTCAATAGGCTTTGATAAGGCTGAGAGAATCCTTGCAACGCCGCTGCCATTCGGTCCTGAAACCATTCTTGGAAAGCTGCCTGCTTTCCGAAATCCCAAGCTGGGCGAAGCTGTTGTCGTTTCAGCAGGCCAGAGCCCTTTCAGACCTTCATCTGAAAGATTGTGGCTGCATTTGGTTCGTTTCTTTTCTCTGCAAGCCCTGGGCGAGCCGGAAAACATTTCGATTGGCATCGTGCAGGCTGTACCGGGGCAGGGGATATCGCAGGGAAACGGATCCTATACGCTTGATCAAGATGAGATTTTCCTGAAGTTTGCCGCCAGCGCAAATGGAGACGGCGGAACTGGAACTGCCATCGTCAGGCTTTCGGAAATTCGGGCTTCCGTCGTTTTGGTTTACTGGCCGCTTAAGCACATCAGAGTGCCATGAATCTATCGCAAGTTCTCCATGAAAAAGCCTCAGTGCTCGATAAACCTCAGGGGCTCTATATCAACATTCCGTTTTGCACCGCGCGATGCGCTTATTGCGATTTTCACTCCTTTGTCTGCTCAGCCGTTTCGGAGCGGAGCCGGGCCGACTATATAGAGGCTCTTTTCCTGCAGCTTGACGAGCTTGAAAAAATACTGGGGACTTTCCAATTTCGTACAATATATATTGGCGGAGGAACGCCAACTTCGCTTGAAGATGTATTATTTTTAAGACTTTTGGGTGAACTTCGCACCCGTTTCGGACGTTTCGCAGAGGAATGGACGGTGGAAGCCAATCCGGAAACCCTGAGCGATGCCAAACTGAATATGCTGGGCGAGAATGGCTGTACCAGGATAAGCCTTGGCGTGCAGAGCCTTGATGAAGCCGAATTGCATGCGCTGGGGCGGAAAGCAAGTGCTGAAGCTTCAAGAACGGCGCTTGAGCGGGCATTGAAGTCAGGTCTCAAAGTATCGGCTGATGTGATTAGCGGGATCCCCTTTTCTCTTCAAGAAGGCTCAGCCCGAAAACCAGCACTCCTTTCAAATGTTGAATACTTGATAAAAGCCGGAGTTCAGCATATTTCGATGTATGACCTTATCGTCGAGCAAGGCACGCGCATTGAGCAACAGCTGACACGCGGACTGCTCATTCTCCCTGATGAAGACGCCATGTATGAAGAAAGAAAAGCCGCTGAAGCGATTTTGGCACAGAATGGCTATTACCGCTATGAAATTTCCAATTTTGCGCGTCCGCATGAAGAAAGCCTCCATAATCAGATATATTGGAGCATGGAATCCTGGATCGGTTTAGGAAGCGGGGCGGTTTCCTCGCTGAATGCATCCGGAAGTGACAATCAATCTTGCGCAACTGTCCGTTTTGAGGGTGACAGGAATCTTGACCGTTTTCTCACACAAGTATCCTTTTTAAATGTCGAGCCGGAATTGGTGACTCCATCGGATGCCGAACTTGAAATGATCATGATGGGTTTGAGGACCAGGCAGGGTCTCGATGCGATGCATTTTCAATCGAGATTCGGCAGAGATCCCCGTGCTCTGATTGCGAATACCCTGGAAAAGTGGGCGGAATATTACATCCCAGACTCCAGGTTTGTACGGCTTTCCGATCGGGGCATGGATCTGCTGAACAGAATTCTTGTCGATTGCATGGACGAAATCCAAAACTAAGGAGCTGATCGTGGCTGTTCTCTCAATTCAATCGCATGTCGTATTCGGTCATGTCGGCAACAGGGCTGCCGTTTTCCCGCTCGAACGGCTGGGGCTGGAAGTCTTGCCGCTCAATACAGTCCAATTTTCAAGCCACACTGGCTATGAGGGCTGGACTGGCATGATTTTTCCAGCGCAGCACCTTCGGGATGTTCTTGAAGGATTGCGAAAATCTGGAATGCTTTTTTCCTGCGAAGCGCTGCTGTCCGGCTATCTTGGCGATCCGGAAAATGCGGATACCGTCGTGAATATTGTGAAAGAATTGCGAGGCCTGTTTCCTGGGTTTTTGTATTGCTGTGATCCAGTGCTTGGTGATGATGAACATGGTATTTACGTCAAACCGGAAGTACTCCAGTTTATGCATACAGAGGTGCTTGAGCAGGCATCCGTTCTAAAACCGAATCGATTTGAAGCGGAACTCCTTTCAGGCATAGCCGTTGAAACCGAGCAGGACATCAAAGAAGCTTGTCGGATTCTCCATGAAAAAGGACCAGCAATTATCATTATATCAAGCTTGGAGAGCAGACATAAAAAAAAGGATACAATCTCAATGGCGCTCTCCTTCGGTAACGCCGGGTACAGAATTACAACACCTCGTCTGAATTTCAGCAGACATCCGCATGGGGCAGGAGATCTGGCTTCAGCCCTCTTCCTTGGCAATTTCCTGAAAACGAAAAACCCTGTTACAGCCTTTGAACGTATGACAAACGCGGTTTTTGCCGTATTTCAGGCAACACATCAGGCAGAGAGCCGCGAATTGCGCGTTATTGAAGCTCAAGAAGCTTTTGCCGCCCCGCCAGAGCTTTTCCACGCTGAACAAATCTGGTAGAATCATGGGCCGCGGAGAAAAACAGGGGGCACTTAAATGCAGCGATTTACTTTTACGGTAGCCAGCTCGGTATTGCATGACTCGAAATCAGTTGATGCGATATTTTCACGATATCAGCCTTTACTTGAGGCTGCGGGAGGAAGAAGAATCGGCGCTATTGCAGATGCGCCCGAAAATGAACCAGTATTTTTCTTCGTTCTGACGGGAGGAACAGAGTCGGTAGTGCTTCCGCAGATTCAGGAAGCCCAGCTGCTTGCCAAGCGCCTTCCCGTTGTTCTTCTGGCGCATCCCCACCAGAATTCGCTTCCCGCTTCTCTAGAGATTTTGGCAAAGATTCAGCAGGATGGGGGCGAAGGTACCATTGTGCTGGTTAAATCCGATCAGGATGAGCAGGCAATGCTCGAGATTGAAAAACTCGCGAGCATTTTCAAAGCGCTGATTAGAGTTCGATCCGCGGCAATAGGCGCGATTGGTGAAGCTTCGGATTGGCTGGTTGCCTCCCGTCATTCCCCTGAGACGGTAAAAAAGAGTTGGGGCGCTGCCATAGTGCCCATTGATTTTCATGAACTGCAAAAAAAAATCGATAGCATCAGGAAAGAAGGCGGAGCAGACGCGAGCTACGGAGCGGCGGCGGCAAAATTCCTCGCAAATGCCTCATTTATCCGGGAAAGCAAGCCAAACGACATCTATAAATCGGACACCATTTACCGGGCTATCAGGGAAATTGTCGCCGAGCGGAAGCTCGACGCGATTACCCTGCGCTGTTTTGACCTGGTTCTGCTTGATCAGTCGACTGGCTGCTTCGCCCTGTCACAGCTTGCAGATGAAGGCATCGATGCTGGCTGTGAAGGCGATATTCCTGCAATACTGGCTTTGGTGTGGATGCGGGCTCTCACCGGCAAACCAGCATGGATGGCCAACCCTGCCGATATTCAGCCAACCATGGAAACATCCGCTGGACGCGGCACAATGCTGCTCGCTCACTGTACGGTTCCAAGAACGCTGTTGACAGGGTATGGCGTGCGTTCTCACTTTGAATCCGGGCTGGGTGTCGCTGTCGCTGGCACGATGCCTCAGGGACCGGTTACGATCGTCAGAATTGGAGGAACGGTGCTCGATTCAGTATTCCTGGCTGAAGGTACTATCATAGCGAGTCCGCATGAAGAAGGACTTTGCAGAACCCAAGCTGTCATTGAGATGGATGGATCTGCGCTGAGAGAACTTCTTGAAAAGCCGCTTGGAAATCATTTGGTGGTAGTTTCCGGCCATTGGGCAGATGCAGGCCGAAAATACCTGAAATTTGCAGGACTTGCTAAGAAATCATAAAATGAACGAGGGCCTTTCAGTCAGGGATCAGACAAAAAAGTCGTAATTGGGGTGGAGAAGTTTGGCAAATCCCGGGCGAAGGCCCAGATTGAACCGCTTCTCCGTGCCAACTGTGGTTGGCGGGCCGTGCCCTGGGAAGATCATAACATCATCATCATAGCAGAGAATCCGGGAGTTCAATCGCTCAGCAAGAGCCTGTGTGTTGAAAGATGACGTCGTCTTGCCGATAAGCCCCGCATGCAGCGCGTCACCGGAAAAAATCACATTGCCAACCTTGTAGGCTATCGAATCCTGGGAATGTCCCGGTACAGCTATTGCAAGAATGGAAAAACCTGCTTCCTCGAGCATATCCTGATCTCGGACTTTTCTGCATACAATGCCGAAAAGCCGTGCGTTTGAGGCGTAGATGGTAGGCTCATATATTCGCATGAGGGTTTTCAGCCCGCGAATGTGATGAATGTGGTTGTGAGTAACCAGAATCGCGCTCAGCCGATATTCGTTGTTTTCAATTTGATCGATCATGAGAGGCGAAATTTCCGCGGGATCGACGATGAGTGCTGATTTTGTGTCTTCATTTCCAAGAATATAAGTGTTTGAAAAACCATAAATTGAATAGTGATGATAAATCTTCATAGGTACAGGTGCTCCACATCCCTGATTGCTTCCATGAAATTCGAATTATTCACGGAATACGCTTCAGATCCTTCTTCCGGAATAAAATAGACTCGCTTGAAATCGCAGTTTTCGAATGTTGTATGGCTGATCAGCGACAATATGAAACGGGAATCATAAAGATTCGAGCTGGAAAACGTACTTTCCCTGATACGGCTCCCCGTAAAATTGACATGGATTAGTTCTGAATTTTCAAAGGTTGAGTCGATGATATCAGCGTCGCCGCAGGAACAGAAATCCATATCAACACCTGAAAAATCGCAGGAATCAAGCATGGCTTGGTCAAAAAAACAAAGACGGAAAGAGCCGCCGGTGAACATGACATGGCTGAGAATAGCCTTTGAAAAGCGGCAGCCAATAAAGCGGATGCGTGAAAAATCGGTTCCAAGCAGCCTTAAATTTGAAAAATCCACATTGACCGCGGATTTCTCACGCTGAATATGGCGTACCAGCTCTTTTATCGAATTCTCCTGGTCAGAGTCATGCTGTGAGCAAAATCCGCTTCCGCTGACGGCAGGCCGAGAACAGCCGGGAAACGCGCACTGGTTTGTCCGAAACATATATTCAGGCTACACCATGCGAAAGCTTCTTGCAAGGCTGAACACAGCATTTTGCAGGCAGCGGCCTGATTGCGCTTGAGTTCATAGCGGTGTAAAATGAAAATATGTGCTATTTTTGCGGTACCGCGGTTCCCAGGGACATGCAAATCGGGTTCAGCGCAATTTGCCCTGATTGCGGCAAAGACCTGCACGTGTGCCTCATGTGCCGGTTTTATGCACCCGGGGCGCATTGGGATTGCAGGGAGACAATAGATGCTCTGGTGCAGGATAAAGAAAAGCGGAATTTTTGCGAGTGGTTTGCGGTGAATGAAAAGTATTTTACAAAAGCAGGGCAGGTTCCTGCTGGAATTGGCAAGGCGGAGTCCGCGAAGAAAAAATTCGACTCGCTTTTTAAGTCCTAAGGTGGAAGCAAAAGCATGTATTCAGTAGCCTTTCTTGACTCAGGTGTCGGCGGACTGCCATATCTCCAAGCGGCAAAAGAAATAATTCCTGGCATGTCCGTTCAGTACCTTGCCGATAACGCCGGTTTCCCCTATGGGACAAAGACAGCATCTTCTCTGAAGGAGATACTTGCTGATCGAGTGCGTCGGCTGCGATCTCGATTCCTTCCCGATGCTCTCGTTATCGCGTGCAACACTGCCAGCCAGATTGGGCTGACTTCGCTCCGAAAAGCGCATCCGGATTTCCCTATCATTGGCACGGTTCCTGCAATAAAGCCCGCAGCTCAGGAAACAAAGACCGGGAGAATCGGTGTGATGGCGACCGAAAGCACGGTAAAAGACATCTATCTTCAGAATCTGATTGCCGAGCATGCATCCGATGTTGAAGTGATTAAACTCCCAGCTCAGGCGCTTGTTTCTTTCATAGAAAAGAAATATCTCTTTTCAACACCGCAGGAGCGGGAAAGCGAGATAAAGCCGTATATCGATTTTCTGCTCGAAAAAAAGGTAGACCGGATTGTGCTGGCCTGCACCCATTTTCTTCATGTCGAAAAGGATATTGAACAATATCTGGCAAAGGCAGCTGCAAACAGCGTCAAAGTTGTGGAATCCCAGTGGGGTGTGGCAAGACGCCTCGCGCAGATACTTGCATCGTGTGAAGCGCCGGCTGAGCGGGCTGAGCAGGAAAACAGGTTTTTGCTCACATCAGACCCTCCGTTTGATCCCATGTATGCGCTGTGGGCAGAGCGGTTTGGCTTGTCTGCGCCTGATAAGCTATAGTTACGCAAAGGAACAGGTGAATTCTTGAACGGAACAATAATTGCAACTTCCAATAATCTATCCAGGGTGCTGTGCGAAGATGGAACAGTCAGAATTTGCACAATCAAGGGAAAGCGGATAAAAACCCTGATAGGAAGCTATAACAGCCTCGCTGTTGGAGATGAGGTCACTATAATTCTCCAGGATGGAGATCGGGGACAGATAGAAGCGCTTCAGGATCGCCGCACTGTTTTTGGGCGCTACAACGAAAAAGGCAGGGCAGAGCAGGCTATCGCAGCCAACATTGACATGGTTTGCTGTGTAACATCGCCATCCCTTCCTCCTTTCAGGCCGCGATTCATCGATCGTGTGGCTGTGCTTGCTGAGCTGGCTGAAGTACCGCTTCATATAATCTGCAATAAATGTGATTTAGGCTTGCCCCCTGATGTAACCGATCGTCTGGATGGATACAGATACCTGGGATATCAGGTTCATCTTGTCTCGGCGGAAACGCAGGAAGGCATTGATGGCTTGAAAAAAGCGCTCGCGGGAAAGCTCAGTGTTTTCGCAGGGCAATCCGGTGTCGGCAAATCCAGCATTCTCAATGCCCTTATTCCGGGCCTTGAACGGAAAATCCAGAGTGTTTCGGTAAAATACGAGCGCGGCAGACATACAACAACCATGGCTGAAATGATCTTTTCTGATTCGATGCGCATTATTGATACCCCGGGAATCAGACGTCTTGCTCTTCGAAGTCTTCCGCTTGAGGCGCTTCCAGCCTGTTTCCCAGAGATCAGAGCGCTTTCAGCGGATTGTGCTCTCGGTGCACGCTGCTCCCATGTGGATGAAGATGGCTGCGCTGTCAAAAGAGCGGCAGAAAAAGGTTTGATTCACCCCGACCGATATGAAAGCTATTTGAGAATTCGATCCGAACTCAGCGTTCCAGAAACATGGAAAAAAGAAGGCGTACGGGATCCCGGCAGAAAAGAACGGGCAGTCAATCCCGGCGGAACACGGAGGAAGGGCAGATTCCTCAGGAACTTCTCCGCGGAGCATGATGATGATGAATTGGAATGATGGCATCTGGATGCGGATGGATGAACACACCGCATCCCTTTTAGATTACATGACTGTTCTCAATAAAACGGCTGATTACAGTGTTTCCCCGGAAGGACGAGAGCTTTGCCTTGAGATGCCTCCTTTGAAAGAGCCAGCTTCGCTTTTGCAGCTCAAGCATGAATGCGAGCTTTTTGTAAAAGCCTTGGAAGAATATCCTGCCCCCGAGTGCGGTTTTCCCGACATCGAGATTGTTTTAAAAAAGCTTGCTGTGGAAGCAATGGTGCTTGAGCTGGAAGAGCTGCACGCTCTTTCAGTCTGGATTCGGGATTACGAAAAACTGCTGAATTTTGCGCGAAAAGCCCTGGTTTTCCAATCAACAGAAAAACAAGCAAAAAATGGTACGGAAAATTATACAATTGAAAGCGATATGCAGTATCAGGATAGGCTGGTTCCTTTGAGTCTACTGATTCAGCGAGCTCCCTCGCTGAATGTTGTCTACAAAAAAATACAAGAGATCCTTACTCCCGATGGGCAACTACGCGATCTGCCCGCGATAAAAAGCATACAGACCGCAATAGCACGAAAAAACAAAGAAATTCTGGCCCTCTCCGGTTCTTACTCCAGAAATCCCGAGCTTCGTGACGCATTGCAATCCGCTGAGCCGACTCAGCGTGACGGACGGACCTTGCTAGCTGTACGAGCCAACTTCAAAGGAAGGATAAAGGGAATTGTTCATGAAGTTTCAGCCTCTGGTCAGACGGTCTTCATGGAGCCGTTTGACATAATGGAAAAAAACAATGAACTGGTTGAATTGGACGCGCAGCTTAAGGCTGAAATCAGGAAGATACTGAGAACCGCAACAGAGGAAATTCGCCCGCATCGCCTTTTCATCAAGGAAGGCAGAAGGATTACCGCATGGATCGATATGCGTCTGGCGCGGGCGATTCAGGCAAAACGTGAAAACCTGATTTTTGCCCAGGAATGCAGTGAAGGGTTGACACTGTGGAAAGCCCGCCATCCTTTGCTTGGCAAAAAGGCAGTTCCCATTGATGTCCTTCTGCCGGAAAACATTAGAACGCTGATTATAACCGGTCCGAACACGGGCGGCAAAACCGTCACCCTGAAAACAATAGGTCTCCATGTTCTGATGAATCAGGCTTGTCTCGGACTGCCGGCTGTGGTGGGTACCAAGCTGGCCATTTTTGACAATGTTTACGCGGATATCGGCGATGAGCAATCAATTGACCAGTCTTTGTCGACCTTCTCGGGACATATCAAGGTCATTTCGGCAATAGCACGGAATGCGACGAAAAAAAGTATGGTGCTTCTGGATGAGCTTGGTGCCGGCACCGATCCGGAAGAAGGCTGCGCGATGGCCATGAGCCTTCTTGATTACTTTATCCGCAAGGGCGCGCTGACCATTTCCACGACGCATCACGGCATTTTGAAAAATTATGGCTATACCAAGCCTGGCTGTCTCAACGCTTCCATGGAGTTCAATTCGGCAAGCCTCAGCCCCACGTACCGAATCGCTATGGGAATTCCGGGTGAGAGCCGCGCGCTGGATATAGCCTCAGGTATAGGGCTCGGCCAGGAGATTGTCGAGCAGGCCCGTTCGTATTTAAGCAAGGAGCGGACCGATATTGGCGAACTCATCAGAGGCTTGAGCGAAAAGCATCGGGAGATTGAACTGCTTGAGCGGGAACAGCGGAAAAAGCTGAAGGCAGCGGTCGAGGATCAGCGAAAGGCTGACCTTGCGCTCCTCAGAGTTCGCCAAAAAGAGCTGGAACTAAAGCGGAACGGGCTGAAAGACATGAAAAAACTGCTTGATGCTTCCAGGAAAACCTTGGAAAACCTTGTGCGGGAACTTCGGGAGCATGGAACGGCCGTAGAAAAAACCCGGGAAGTCAAACAGTTTCTTACGGACCTTGCCGAAACTGTGGAAGAAAAATGGACTGAACTGAATCAGGAAGAGACCGATCTCGAAAAGGAAGCTGAAGAAATCGATGTGCCTGAGGCTGACAAGACTGCACCTGCTTCAGCAGGTGAATTGCGTGAAGGGATGCTCGTCTTTTTTGGTTCTTATAAAAAGCAGGCGCGGCTTATCAGAAAGGAAGACGACAACACCTGGCTCGTAGAAGTCGGTTCCCTGCGGATGCGTGCATCAGAAAGTGACCTGTATCCGCTCAAAATAAAACAAGAGCAGAAGCCTCTTTTGCAAATCGAATTGGCAGCTGATTCGGCGGGAGCTCCCTCGGTCGCGGTTTTTCAGCTCGATGTGCGGGGTATGCGCCTTCAGGACGCATTGAGAATGGTGGAGAAGCAGCTCGATGCGGCAAGCCTGCAAGGGCTCAAGCTCTTTTCAATTGTTCATGGCACAGGCGAAGGCATTCTAGGCCGAGGAATCCATGAATTTCTGAAGCAGAATCCGGCTGTCGCGGACTATTATTTTGCACGGCCAGAGGAAGGCGGGTTCGGCAAAACCATCGTAAGGCTCGGTTCCGACTGAAATAAACTCGGAACTTTGGATAAAATCCTGAAGCCCGAGCGTTGAGTACGTTGACATATATTTCATTACTGTGCTAATCTTTTGCGGCATTTACCGTTCTAAAAGGGAGATTATATGTCCGGTCATAGTAAATGGGCGACCATAAAACACAAGAAAGGCGCTCTGGACGCAAAACGCGGCCAGATGTTTACAAAGCTTATTAAAGAAATTTCAATTGCGGCTCGCATGGGCGGCGGCGATCCTGACAGCAACGCCCGGCTGAGAACAGCCATCCTCAAGGCAAAAGCTGCGAACATGCCCAAAGACAACGTCGAACGGGCAATCAAGAAAGGTACGGGCGAGCTTGAAGGTTCAACCTATGAAGAACTGACCTATGAAGCCTACGCTCCGGGTGGCGGCGCCATGCTGATTGAGGTTCTTACCGATAATAAAAACCGCGCTGCCGCGGAAATCAGAAACATTCTGACCCGCTCCGGTGCCAACCTCGGTACTTCCGGTTCTGTGTCCTACCTTTTCAAGCGAAAGGGCGTCCTGACCTATGACGGTGAAAAATATACTGAAGACCAGATTATGGAAGCCGGCCTCGATGCTGGCGCTGATGATATCGTGAACGAAGAGGGAAGCATCATTGTCTATACTGATCCTGCCAATTTCGAATCGGTTCTCAATGCCATGAACGCAAAAGGTTTTGAAACGCTTGGCGCTGAAATTTCGATGGTTCCCGATACCTATGTTGCAGCGGATGGTGATACGGCAGGAAAGGTTCAGCGGCTGATCGACAAGCTCGAAGAAAATGAAGACGTCCAGAACGTCTATCATAATATCGAGCTTCCTGAAGTCGAAGAATAAGACAGACATGTCCGTCTGGCAGGCACCCGGTGCTGAAGAACCCGGGAGGATCATTCTTGGCATTGATCCGGGGCTTGCTTCGGTTGGATTTGGAGTAATCAGGGAAGTTTCCGGCCGGCTTTTGCATGTTGATCACGGAACGATACAAACCAGTTCCGGCCAGCCAGCCCAGGAAAGGCTTTTTGCCATTTATGCTGGGATTCTAACCTTGATTGATTCATACAGACCCTCTGCCGGTGGCATTGAGGGTCTTTTCTTTTTCCGGAATGTCAGTTCCGCCCTGCCTGTAGCTGAAGCCTGCGGCGTTATTAAACTTGCTTTCCGGCAGAGAGCGATTGACCTGTCCGAATTTTCGCCAAATGATATCAAGAAAGCCGTTTCAGGAACCGCACGAGCTGAAAAAAAGCAAGTTCAGGAAATGGTGAAAATGCTGCTGGGTCTTGCTGAGATACCGAAGCCCGACCATGCAGCCGACGCTCTTGCTGCTGCAATCTGCCGCGCGCATTTTGAAGGGCCGTCGGGATTGTCCATCAGATGAAACGGCAAAATTCAAAAAAATAAAGGCAACAAGCGCTCAGCCAATTTAATCCGCTATGAGACTGGCACAGCCGTACATTCTCCTGCTATAATCATCATACAATGTTCAATCGAATCGTAGGTATTCTGACGGGCTGTACCGATGAGTCTCTTTTTGTGATGACGGCCGGCGTGGAATGGGATATTGCCGTTCCTGCGCGGGCAATTCCGCTGTTCGGTCCGGTTGGGGAAGAAACCGAAGTCTTTACCTGGCTTCACCATTTTGAAGATGGAATGCGGCTCTATGGCTTTCCTTCGGCTTCTGAACGAAGGCTTTTTCTGGATCTGGTCAAGGTCGAAGGAATCGGTCCTCGGCAGGCTTTGAAAATACTCTCGGGCATAGCGCCTCAGGAACTAGCCCTCGCGCTGGAACAGAGCGATTTGAAGGCTTTGCAGAAGATCTCAGGCGTCGGTCCAAAACTTGCACAGAAGATGGTTCTCGCTTTGAAAGGCCAGCTTGTTGAACTGGCAGAAGGAACAGCAGCCGGAGCAGCATTGCATAACGCATCCCCATGGTCTGATGTCATTACCGCACTCGTGGATATGGGCTATGACCGGAAAGCCGTCGAAGCGGCTGTGAGAAAAAACGCCGACTCCGTTGCAGCATCGGATGACAAGGAAAAGGAACTGTTCCGGCTCGTTCTTCTTGATCTTTCTTTTGGGGGTTCTCGGCAATGAAAAATGAAAACTCGAAAATGGACCCTCAATTCGACCCACTCGAAGATGAAAAGGAAGCGACTCTCAGACCGCAGATTTTGTCCGAATTTCAGGGACAGGCACGGCTGAAGGAAAACCTTTCCATTTTCATCAGGGCTGCGGTTGAGCGCAAGGAAGCGCTGGATCACCTGTTTTTAATGGGGCCGCCGGGGCTGGGGAAAACGACGCTCGCGCTGGTTGTCGCCTCGGAAATGGGTGTGGATTTCAAACCTACGAGCGCTCCCGCGCTGGAAAAGCCCAAAGATCTGGCGGGAATTCTGACTACACTACGGCCAGGTTCGGTGTTCTTTATTGATGAAATCCACCGATTGAAGCCCGCGATCGAGGAAATGCTCTATATCGCGATGGAGGATTTTGAACTCGACTGGATTATCGGGCAAGGGCCATCAGCCCGCACGGTTCGTGTTCCGGTTCCGCCTTTTACGCTTATCGGAGCCACAACTAAAGCTGGCATGGTGTCCGCGCCGCTTTCAAGCCGCTTCGGCATTTCTCTGCGCTTTGATTATTATTCGCCTGAGGAACTTGAACTGGTCCTGCGGCGTTCCTCCAGGATTCTCGCTATTGATATTACCGACGACGCGACACAGCTTTTGGCTTCAACCAGCCGGGGCACACCACGTATCGCGAATCGGCTTTTACGGCGGATGCGCGATTTTGCCCAGGTTGCAGGAAGTGATAGCATTACAAGAGCAATTGTCGCTGATGGCCTAAACCGGCTGGAAGTTGACGACCTGGGGCTTGAGCGGATCGACAGGGAAATTCTGAAGGCTATCATTCTGAAGTACGCTGGCGGGCCGGTTGGAGCTGAAACGCTTGCTATCACGGTGGGCGAGGCTGTCGACAGTCTTGAGGATTATTACGAGCCGTTTTTAATACAGGCCGGCCTGATTGCCCGGACGCCGCGCGGGCGGATAGCGACACCGCTCGCCTATAAACATTTAGGACTGGAGACTTCTCGTGAAAACGGACGATTTCAATTTTGATCTGCCCGAGCGGCTGGTAGCCCAATACCCAGTTAAAGAACGGGGCAGTTCGCGCCTTTTTGTGTTGAATAGAAGTACAGGTCAGTACGAACACAGCATGGCAGCCGAGCTGGCTCGATTCATAGAGCCCGGAACCGTCATGGTATTCAACGACACAAAAGTGCGCAGGGCACGTCTTTATGGCTCTGCCATTGAAACTGGCGCCATGGTTGAATTTCTCCTGCTTGAGCCGGTTGCAGACAGCACGGGAAAGGCTGACGCCTCGCTCATTCTGGAGAACAAGGGGTCACAGCTCTGGCGAACCATGACCAGCAAGGTAAAACGCCAGCGGAAAGGGCGGCGGTATTCATTTCCTGAAGGTTTGCAGGGAATAATCGTAGAAGAGCTTGGGGAAGAGCGAGTCGTGGAGTTTTCAGAACCCATTTCTGAGGCCTATCTTGAGCGGAATGGGCATATTCCCCTTCCACCCTATATAAAACGCAATGATGAAGCAGAAGATGCCCAGCGGTATCAGACGATATATGCTCGGAATACAGGCTCTGCAGCCTGTCCGACGGCGGGTTTGCATTTTACGCCGCACATAATGGATAGTCTTCTGGAGCGCGGGATAGAACTGCGGTGGGTCACGCTTCATGTCGGGCTTGGGACCTTTCTTCCGGTTCGATCTGAGACCGTGGAAAATCATGTCATGCATGAAGAATGGTATCATGTGCCGCATGAAACCGCTGATGCAGTCAATAAGGCCAAAGCGGAAGGGCGAAAGGTGCTCTCAGTGGGCACCACAAGTTTGCGGACGCTTGAGTCGGCAAGCCAGTCGGGCGAGCTGAAGGCTGGAGCTGGCAGTACGAGTATTTTCATCTATCCCGGATATCAATTCAGGATAGTGGACCAGCTGTTTACCAATTTTCATACCCCGAAATCGACGCTGCTGATGCTGGTCTCCGCTTTTGCGGGCCGAGAACGAATACTTTCAGCCTATGAAGAAGCCATTCGTCTTGAATATCGATTTTTCAGCTATGGGGATGCTATGCTGATTCGCTGAGATGCCGGTCGATTATTTCGACAAGCTGGCGGGACACATTCTCGAGACTCTCCTCGGCATTCAGAATTTCAATCTTCCAACCAGATTGCATCGCTGAAGCGATTTCCGCTTCATATGCCGCTTCCACAGCCAGCTGAAAGGGCAGTTTTTCGAATATTTCCAGCTCTTGCCGCCTCTGAACCCTTTGCATGGCTTTGCCGGCTTCAATTCTGAAAAAAACCGTCAGCCCGGGAGGCGGGAATCGCGCGTTCAGGTAGCGCGGGAGATCATTGCCACAGGATATTCCCTGATATGCGAGGCTTGATAGCACGTACCGGTCGCAGATGACAATTTCACCATGTTGAAGATGTTCAATAATTCCATTTTTACCGTAAAGATGCTGATACCGATCAGAGGCGAATAAATGAGCCACCGTGCCGGGATCAGCGTCGAGCTCACCTTTGAGAATGCGGCGGATTAGCTTACCCTCGGGCCGCTCTGTCGGCTCAGCAGTAAAAAAAACCGGTGTTTTCCTCCGAGAAAATACAGATGCCAGATATGCCATCTGTGTCGTCGTGCCTGAACCGTCAATTCCCTCAAAAACGATAAAATTATTTACGCTAAAGTTAGTGTCTTTGCCTGCCATGATATGTTAGTATATAGAACACTTTAAGATTTTGCCATTCGGGAACAAGGTGCATGACGAAGAAAAGAGGAAGACTTTCAACAGTTCTGATACTCGCCCTCATTTCAGCGGTTCTTTTTGCTGTCCTCATTCTTCCGCCTATCCATCGAGAAGCCAATTATCAGATAGAAAAAGCAGTCAATCAGGCTGTCAACCTTGTCTATGAGGCTACCAGCCTTCGTTTAGGCTATGAGTATGTGATGTTTACCGGGATTGACCATGTTTCATTGCACGGGCTTGAGCTTTTTCAGGAAGAAACCAGTCAATACGCCGTTTCACGCAGAAAAGTCGCTTCAATCAAACAGCTCGATTTTATTTTCAATCCTTTTGCAGCCTTGTTTGGCAGGACATCAGGAATTTTGAAAGAAATTGTTGCCGAAGGTTCCGTGATTGAGCTTTTTCTTGAGAAGGATATATCGATATATAATAGGCTTTCTGCCTATCTTGCAAAGCAGGCAGAGCAGCCCTCGCCGCGGCTCTCTGTTCTTCTGAAAGACACCGACATAGTCGTGCATGCGGGTCTTGTCGATGTTTTTCATGTGAATTCTTCCGCAGTTCAAATTTCGACAAAAGCGGGTGCGCCTGAAATTTCCAGTCCATTGATAAAAGCTGATATCAGACTGTCCTCGATAGGACTGGACACAGTATTCGTCGACATTTTTTCTATTTCATCCCAGCTTGCGGCTGATTTTTCCTCATCGCATTACCAGGCAACGGCAGATATAGCATACCGCGGCATTTCAGTGCGGAATCTCGCGATTGAGGCTGATCAGGGCACAGGAGGGGTACACTGCAAAGTGTCACCCTCGGACAGCCTGATAATCGCGGGTAATTACGATTTTAAGGATCTTGTCGGTTTTTCAATCCAGATGGCTAATTATATCCCATCGGCAGATGTTGCAGGGACGGAAGGTCTGCTGAAGGAATTGTTGGGGCTTCGGTATGAGGGAAATATCCGGGGCGGCTATCATGCGGGCTCGGCAGGAAAGGGTCTCTGGTATTCAGGTGAAATATCAGCGCGAGGTGCTAAGGGGCAGAAGATTGATGGTGTCGATGTTAGTGATGCGCTGGCGAAAATTGCAGGCAAGGGGGATGGTACAGGATTCAGCGGAGAAGCCATCGCACGACAGAATGGGTATGAAGCCCGATATAACGGAAAAATCGCTTATCGGGAGCTGGAACTGGGAGGAAAGATAACCCTCAAGGGGAAGGATTTGCTGGCTGAAGGGCTGATCAATGGAAAATCGGGGAATTACAGCCTGAAAGCTGGCGGAGAGTACAGTTCCGGCAAGGAAAAGCTATCATTTTCTGCGGATGCGGTTTTAAAGAACGCTGAAAGCTATGAGCTCAAAGAGTTGAAGCTTGGGTATGGGAAAGAAGAAGTGACGGGGCGGGGGAGAGGGAAGCTGGGGGGAGGATTAGGGTTTGAAGGGGTTATTGGGTACAAGGGGCAGGAGTATGAGGTATCAGTTGGGTATGGGCAGGGGGTGGTAAAATTCAGCGGGAGTCATGGGCTTTTTGGGGAAGTGGCGCTGGAGAAAGGGGTTGTGAAGGGGAAGGTACAGGCAGAAGGGCTGCCGGTGGTGCTTGGGGAAGGGGTTGGGCGGTTTGGGTTTGACGCGGAGTTCCGGTATGGGGGAGCAGGGGACTGGGAAGTCCAGGGGAAGGGGCTGAAGGTTGGGTATGAAGGTTTGCAGGCAGTGCCGGAGGTCATGATTGAAGGGTACAAGGCAGATGGGAAAGGGTTTACGGTCAAGCGGGCGGCAGTCAGCGGGAAGGGGTATGAGGTTATAGGGTTGGTGAGCGGGGTTTATGGGCAGGGAGGCGTCACGGTACAGGGATCGCTGACGGGGAAAGGGCAGGTGATGGGGAATGGTGCCCGGTATGAGGTCAGGGTCAGTTATGGGGAAGGTTTCGGGAAGGTCCGGGTGGGGGTGCTGGGGTACGAAGCGGCGGAAGGGCTTGTAGTGAACGGGTATGTGGAAGCGCAGGGGGGTCTTGATCTTGCGAAGGTTATGAGCGGTGAGTATGGGGAACTGTTGACATGGAGGGGTGAAGGGCAGGCAGGGCTTGTGGGGAAGGGGTATGAAGTCCGGGAGCAGAAGTTTGGGATAGAAGGGTTTAAGGAAGGTGGACGGGAAGGGGTTGCGATACAGCTCAAAGGTGGAGGGTACAGCGGGACTTTGGCAGCAGGCTTTGACGGGCAGATACGCGGGGAGATTACGCTGCGGGAGTTTGTGCCGGGGACGGTGGTGACAGCGGAAGCAGGGGTTCTCAAAGAGCTCGGGGTATTGCGGTATACAGGGGTAGTCCGGGCAGGGATGATTGGGGGAGAGAGCGGCGTCAAGACGGGCACAAGCGGCATGTGGTATGAGGGGGACGTGACGGTGCAGGGGGCTGCGGGGGACCTGGTATTCGGAGTGGATGTCAGCGAAACGGAGGTAAAGCTTGCAGGGAAGGGGGACAGTGCCGGAGTCCGGGGAGAGGCGGTGGTGCGGCGCGGGGAGGCGGAGGCGCGGTATGAGGGAGTGGTTAGGTATGAGGCACTGGAGCTGGGGGGAGCGCTGCGGGTTAAGGGGAAGGGTTTTGAAGGGGCGTTCGATATTGCGGGGAAAAGCGGGAAGTATACAGCTCAAGGGAGCGTGCAGGCGAAAGCAGGAGCGGCCTGGGGTATAAAGGCGCAGGTAACGGAGCAGGCGGATCGATATGATATTGGGCTGGAAGCTGGGTTTGGGAAAGGGAGGCTGGAGGCGGCGGGGAGCTACGGGAAAGAGAAAGGGTGGTATGAAGCGCAGCTGAAGGCGGAAGGGGTAGGCATTGAGGAGATCAGGAAGCTTTTTGAGCTAGCGGGGGTAGGCGATGCCGGATTGCTTGCGGGAGTGGACGGAGGCACCGTGAGTGTTGAAGGGAGTCTGCAGGGGCAGGGGAAGAAAGTAAGCTGGGTGATTGGGAAGGCTGAAGCGAGCGGGAGCATGAAAGGGACTTCCGTGAGGATAAGCGGCAAGGGGATTGTGGGGGATGAGCAAAGCTATGAGCTCAAAGAGCTGAAGCTTGGGTATGGGAAAGAAGAAGTGACGGGGCGGGGGAGAGGGAAGCTGGGGGGAGGATTAGGGTTTGAAGGGGTTATTGGGTACAAGGGGCAGGAGTATGAGGTATCAGTTGGGTATGGGCAGGGGGTGGTAAAATTCAGCGGGAGTCATGGGCTTTTTGGGGAAGTGGCGCTGGAGAAAGGGGTTGTGAAGGGGAAGGTACAGGCAGAAGGGCTGCCGGTGGTGCTTGGGGAAGGGGTTGGGCGGTTTGGGTTTGACGCGGAGTTCCGGTATGGGGGAGCAGGGGACTGGGAAGTCCAGGGGAAGGGGCTGAAGGTTGGGTATGAAGGTTTGCAGGCAGTGCCGGAGGTCATGATTGAAGGGTACAAGGCAGATGGGAAAGGGTTTGAATTGGCAAAAATAGCAATTCAGTCCGGCACCGATATATATGATGGTACACTCAGAGGTTCCTATAAAAATAATTCCATGGATGAGCTTTTGCAAATAGAAGCCAGTTTCAAAAATCGAAGCCGGGTCGCTGAAAGAGCAAGCCTTTCATACAAAAACGAAAATAATCAGCTTGAGGCGTTGCTGAAGCTTGAAAATATCGATTTGGATAAGTATCTCCCCAGCCTAAAAATAAAAGGTTTAGCGTACGGCAAGATTGAAGCGAAGGGTTTCTTCTCTCTGGCTGCGCTGACGCAGGCAATCCGCGACAAACAAGACCTTTGGGCAATACTTCCGCCAGCTACGTTTGAATTCGATATGAAAAATGGTGAACTTCAAAATGCTCCTGTAAATCTTGCCGGAAATGGGACGTTTGAAGGAGGCAATCTCCTGCTCAATATTCCCGTTTTGGAAATAATGCGCAGCAAAATTACCAAAGCAAATCTTTATCTGCAAATTCCAACAGGCAATTTTGCACTTGATTCGCATCTGGAGACGAATCTTGCAAGTTCGCTGCTCGAAACAGACCTTGGTGTGAGCGGACAAGCTATTTTCAGCACAGCTGAGGGTTTTGCCTTGCAGAGCATCAAAATGGCGGGAAATTTAAAAAACATGCAATACCATGAAACCTCAATACTGCCTTGGGCGTTTTCAGGTTCATACCAGAACGGAAATCTGAATTTCCAAGGCGGGAAAGGAGCTGTCAGCCTCAGCATGCTTGCAGATGGTACATTCGATATGCAACTTGAAAAGGATTTGCCAATTCTAGGCAGACTGCGCGGTATTCTGTCTCCGGACGGAACAGTCAATGCCAATATCGAAAATCTCCAGGCTGACCTCAAGAGTCTGGGGAAATACCTTTCAACAAAAACATTCGATATACGGCAGGGCATTGCTAAGGGAAACCTGACAATCAAAGGTTCGCTCGAAGACCCTGAAATCTTCGGCGAGCTTACCATGACAGATGCAGCAGTTTATTCCCGGGAATTGGTTCAGGGCCTGATAGGACCATTTTTTGCCAAAGTTGTCATAAACGGGAAAAATATTGAAACAATGCCCACGGAAATTCCGCTTGAACAAGGAAAGGTCACCGTTGCTGCTACGGGATTGTTTGATCGGTGGAGCATAACGGATTTGCGCTTCAATGTCTCAACCAAACCAGATAGTATCATAGCCCTTTCAGGCAAAATTGCCGGCATAACAGTCATCGATGCAAAAGCCAAAGTCGACCTGACACTCAGCCTCAACGATGAGCTTGTAATCGCGGAAGGCAAACTTTATCTGGAAAAAGGGCAGATTCTTATAGACCCTCAAGGCTTCTTGCCTGAAAATGCGCCGCCTGTAGATGAAAACGCCCTGGCTTTCAGGGTGAAACTTGCGATGACATTTGGCAAACAGCTGGAAGTTTTTATTCCTGACAACAAGATACCGCTCGTCAAAGGATTCACCAATCCGTCAAGCTTCTTGAGTCTCCAATATGACAGCAACAGCCAGGACTTCTCGCTCGATGGAAAAGTAGATTTGAGAACTGGCTATGTCCTCTATTACTTCAGGAATTTCTTCCTGAAAAGCGGAGTAATCGAATTTGCTGAAAACAGCACAAAATTTAACCCCTTGATAACCGCCATTGCCGAACTCCGTGAATCAACGCTGACCGGGCCGGTCAAAATCACGCTCAGCGCTGAAAAATCTCCACTGGAAAACCTGAATCCACGGCTCACATCTGTTCCTTTCATGACAGAAACACAGCTCATCGCATTGATGTCTGGCGGAGTTCTGGCGCTGGACACCAGCAAACCCCTCGATATTCGCGAAGCTGCAATCGCCTCCTCTGAGTTCCTGCCCCAGTTCAACATTTTTAAAACCTTCGAGCAGACAGTCCGCAAGGCACTCGGTCTCGATATCGTTTACATTCGTTCATCATTTATCCAGCGATGGCTGCTCGATCTGACAAAACCTGCCACAGAGCCGGCAACCGAAGATCCGCTTGCCCGCTATCTGGACAAGAGCGAACTCTATATGGGCAAATACCTCACCGATTCAGCCTTCCTGTATGCAGCGCTCAAATTCACGGAAAACCCCCTTGTTAGTTCTTCGCGATTGCGATTAGACTCCGAATTCGGCATTGAACTTGACGCCCCCTTCGGCATTCTCGATTGGAGCATCACGCCGTCACTTTCTGAAGGTTCGTTGGTAACCGGACAAAAACTCAGCCTGAGCTGGCAATTCCAGTATTAGGAAGTTTAAGGAATGAACATGAAACGTGCATTTGCAACGCTGATTGTGCTGCTGGCTGTTCTCTCTGCGGCTTTTGCGCAGGAAACTGAATCCGATTGGTTCTGGAATAAGCCTATTTCCTCCGTCCAATGGGAGGGGATCCGCAGAGCTAATCGAAACGAGCTTGACGCTTTGATGAAAAGCTATATCGGTCAGCAATTTACTGAAGATCTGTGGCTGACCATCCAGGCAAGACTGTATGAGCTTGATTGGTTTGAGACAATCGAACCGCAGGCAGTTCCGGCCAATGATGAAAAGAGCAGAATGATTCTCAAGTTTATAGTCACAGAAAAGCCAGCCATTCAATCAGTCAGAGTAGCTGGAAATTCCGCGGTCAGAACTTCAGAAATTCTGAATGTCATCAGCACCAAGGGCGGCGAAATCTTCAACAGCACGAAAGCCAATCAGGATGATACAGCCATTCTTAAACTTTATATCGAAAAAGGATATCCTGATGCACGAGTGTCGCATCAAATCCAGCCTGTTCAAAACGACCCCTCTCAGCTGGTTCTTACATTCCAGGTAACCGAAGGAAGCCAGGTAGCCCTTCGTTCCATAAATTTTACCGGCAATGCCAGCGTGTCAGAAAAATCACTGAAGGCAGCTGTTACGCTGAAAGAAGCAGCCTTATTCCAGCCGGGGACTTTTCAGGAAAGCAAGCTTGAAGAAAGCCGCAAACTTATCGTTGATTATTACCAGAGCAAGGGATTTGTTGACGCAAAAGTCCTGGATGTTTTTAGGGAAATTGAAAAAGACCCTGATACCGGAAAAAACTGGCTCAATCTGACATTTTCCATTTCGGAAGGAAAACAATGGAAATTTGGCGGCATGGAATTTTCAGGCAACGAGGTTTTTGACAGCGAAAAGTTAAAGAGCCTTGTCAGCCAGAAACCCGGAAACATGCTCAACTATAAAAAGCTTCTGCAGGATAAACAGAAAATTGACGATCTTTATTACGAATCCGGCTACATTTTCAATCAGATTTCAATGAAAGAAAAGCGTGACGAAGCCAGCCAGTCAATCGTTTACCAGATCTCGATTGTCGAGAGGAGTCGGGCGCACATAGAATCACTGAAATTCAGCGGCAATGAAAAGACAAAGGAGTATGTGCTCGCGCGTGAAATGCCGCTCGAGGAAGGTGATATATTCTCCAAGAGCAAAATCATTGAAGGCCTGCGGAATCTCTACAATCTGCAATACTTTTCGGCTGTCGAGCCGCAAATCAGCCAGGGCAGCGCAGAAAACCTTATGGATTTAGTCATCAATGTTGAAGAGATGAGCACTGCGGATATACAATTCGGAATCACACTGTCTGGCCTGGGGCAAACCGGCAACTTTCCGCTTTCCGGCTTTGTAAAATGGAACGACCGAAACCTCGGCGGAACAGGACAGAACCTCGCCGTTAACGCGACAGTTTCTCCGACCGAGCAGTCGCTTGATACCAGTTTTGGAGAGTCCTGGCTTTTCGGCAAAAGAATTTCGCGAAGTTTCGGATTGAATATAACGCATAACTCCCAGACTACCGGCCAAGACATTCTTGCACCCATTTTCAGCAATGAAGATATCCCTGATCCCTTTACCAGCCTCGAAGGGGCAAACAGCTGGAGCGGGTCTATTTCCTCGATTCCTGCCGAATACCTTATGCCGTATGACAATTACAGCATGAGCTTGAGTTTTAGCGCTGGATACACCATGCGAACAGCTGTTGGCGATCTTGGTATTTCCGGCGGTATATCATCAGGACTCGGCATGGTTAGTTTCGATGAGAATAAATATCGCCCTTATGAAAAAGAAATGCGCGAAACCAACAACACCTGGCTGCTTACCAACAAGTTGTTCGCGAGGTTCAATATTAATAATCTTGATTTCTGGTACAATCCCTCCCGCGGATACTTTGCCAGCCAGCGCTTGACTCTGGCTGGATTTCTGGGATTTGAGCGGCAGCATTATATAAAATCCGAAACCAAACTTGATGCCTATCTCAAGCTCTTTACTATTCCGCTGTCGGAGACATGGAAATTTTCATGGGTTTTAGCAGGACATACAGGTTATCAGACCCTCTTTGCCCAGCCATGGACCGCTTTGAGCGTGACAAAAGACTGGGTAAGCCTTGACGGAACCTTCAACGCACGAGGCTGGAAAGAGCTTTATAGCACGAAAGGCACTGATGTTTGGGAAAACTCCCTTGAATTGCGAATGCCGCTTGTTGATCAGATGCTCTGGATGGATTTGTTTGTTGATGCTGGTGCCATGAAAACTCAGGGCGGTTGGCTCGATATGACTCAAACAACTCCTGTTCCTTCTGCCGCAGCATTTGGATGGAAAAACTTTGCCTTCAGTACAGGATTCGGGTTCAGGTTTATCGTTCCGCAATTCCCATTTAGATTTTATCTGGTCAAGCGTTTTACCTTTGACGGCAGCGCCTTTGCCTTTAAGACTGCAGGCGCAAATTTTGATTTTGTTCTTTCCATTACGCAACCGCTGTATTGATTGCCAGAATAGAGGAGGCTGAAATGAAAAGAAATCCGTTGCGAATATATATCATCGCGCTGGTGATGATTTTTGGTTCTGCCAGTCAGACTTTCTCACAGCAGATTACACGTGTTGCAGTTCTGGATATAGGCAGGGTTCTCTCGTATTACTCCAAAGAAGCCGCCGCCCTTGCCAATTTTGAGAAGAAAAAAGCTGAAGTGCAGGCCGAAGTTGACAAGCGAAGCGCTGAAATCAAATTGCTGCAATCGAAAAAAGCGGAGGCGCAATCTCGCAATGACCAGGAACTCGCATCGTCGCTCGACCTGGAAATTGTGAGAAAAACCGCAGACCTGAAAGAATTTTTAGCAGCGCGCCAAAACGAGCTCGACCTGCTTGCCAAAGCGTTGAGTTCGAGCTCATCGTTTTTACAGCGCCTGAATTCGACCATTGCAAAAGTCGCTGAAGCCGAAGGCTATTCGCTCGTGCTCAATATGAAACCTCAGGATCAGAACGCAAATCTGGTGCTTTGGAACAGTCCCTCAATTGACATCACTGATAAAGTCATTCAGGCTTTGGCTGTAAAATGAGACAGTCTGGAAGTACTCGCCGATCTCTCCTACGGGCGGCGATCGCTTCCTTCCGATTTCTCAAGGAGTGTGGTGAGCAGACGGAATTTTTCTTCGTTTTCCGGGGAAAGCTGAGAAAGCTCGCGGTGAGTTTCCAGTAAAAATTGAGCCGAGACATCCCTGGGAGCTGAAAGAATTTCCAGCCGCTTGCATGCTCCGCAGGGAATATCTGCGAAAATGAATTTGCGCTCCATTCCCATGGTGCTGAGAAGCGATCGGCAGACATCATTGGTTTGATGCATGGTTATAGGCTCAAAACCATGCGCGCGGGCGGATTTTTCAATTAGAAGCAGCAGTCCGAGAAATGTTGAATCCATATATTTGCATGCGCTCATGTCGAATTCAATCTGCTTGACCCCAGCAGCATCCATCTGAGAAAAAAGCCGCGTCTTGAGAACCTGGCAGAGCTTTGCGGTTACATGTCCAATCGGCCGGACCACAAGCCGCCTGTCAGAAATACCGATTTCAATCTGCTCATTTTCCATAAACAATCCTTTCCGGTATTGTAGGGTACCCGGCGAGCCGATATAATTCAAGCCTATGCCCGAACGTGTCACCATGCTGGATCAATACCGCAAGATAAAAGCTCGCTACCGTGATGTCATCCTTTTTTTCCGCCTCGGTGATTTTTATGAAATGTTTTACGAGGATGCCATCGAAGCAAGTGCTTTGCTTGACCTTACGCTTACCAAGCGCCAGGAACAGCCGATGTGCGGCATACCCTACCATGCCGCAAAACCCTACATTGCCCGACTCTTAAAAGCCGGCAAAAAAGTCGCCATCTGCGAACAGCTGACCGCGCCGGGCTCCAAAGGAATCATCGAACGTGATGTCATAGAAGTTGTAACTCCTGGTACTTCTCTTGAGGAAGATTTTCTAGATCATGGTTCGAACAACTACATAGTCAGTGTCTGTACCCTGCAAAAGCAATGCTGTATAGCCTACCTCGATGTTTCTACCGGAGAATTTCTTGCATATCGGCATGACAACGCTCATGAAGACGCAAGCCAGTTTCTCCGTTCCGAATTCTACCGGCTGAATCCGCGCGAAATTATCATTCAGCAATCCATGTACGAAAATCCATCCATCCTATCCCTCTTGCGCGAATTTGAAAGCATGCTCATAGAGAAACGTCCCGATTGGAGCTTTGACATCGAAAAAGCCAGTCAATACCTGAAAGACCGCTTCAAGGTCGCTTCGCTCAAAGGCTTTGGTTTCGATGATCATGCGCCGGAGCTGGCCGCTGCTGGAGCTGTTCTTGAGTATATAGAAGAAAACTCGAAAACCCGCTGTCCGCACATACGATCCATTTTGCCCTATCAAAAGGACGATTACCTCGTTGTCGACGAAGCAACTAAAAAGAATCTGGAAATTGTCCGCAACCTTCAGGACTCCGGAAAGCGCGACACTCTTCTTTTTGTTCTAGATCGAACAAAAACCGCAGGCGGTTCCCGCTTGCTGAAGCAATGGCTCCTTCAGCCGCTTAGACAGAAAAACCGTATTGAAGAAAGGCTTGATGCCGTTGAACACCTGTACCGCGATCAGCTGCTCCTGAATGAGGCACGCCGAAGGCTCGCCGCCATCCTCGATACTGAACGCCTCACCGCACGCCTGGCTATGAACAAGGCACATGCCAAAGACCTGCTGGCGCTCGCCGATTCGGTTCATGCTTCTCTGGAATTGACCGCATTCATGTCGCAAACCCTTGGCAGCAACCAGGAAAAAATCCCTAAACTGCTTGCAATTCGCTTGAGCCCCGAACAGCTGGAAGATTGCCGAAAACTCGTTCATTCCATAAGGACCGCGATCAAAGATGAGCCCTCCATCCTTTTAACAGAAGGAAATCTCATCAGAAACGGATGGAATGAAACCTTGGATCATCTCAGAAACCTGAAGAAAAATTCGACATCCGTGCTGGAAGGCTACCTGGAACAAGAACGTGCTGAATCCGGCATCCAGAATCTGCGAATTCGATATAACAAAATAATCGGCTATTACCTCGAAGTAACGAAAGGGAAGCTCGACAGCGTGCCTCCGCATTTTATTAGGCGCCAGTCGCTTGTCGGCGCCGAGCGTTATACAACCGATAAGCTTGCCGATCTTGAAAGCGAAATCAATGGCGCGACCGAAAAAATAATCGAACTTGAAAAGAGCATTTTCCTGGAAGTTCGCGAAAACCTAAAGCAGTACATCCCTTCTATGGAACAGCTGGCGCGGCAGATTTCCGAAATCGACTGTCTCGTTTCCTTTGCCCAGGCGGCCACGGAGGGCGGCTATTGCAGACCGCAGTTGCTTGAAGCACCGATCCTCGATATCAGCCAGGGCCGGCATCCTGTCGTTGAAACCTGCATCCCGCAAGGCTCCTTTGTGCCGAATTCGATAACGCTGTCAACGCAAGGTACGTATTTTGCTTTGATTACCGGGCCGAACATGGCGGGAAAATCCACCGTTCTGCGCCAGACCGCCTTGATAACCCTGATGGCCCACCTTGGCTCTTTCGTCCCGGCTGATGAGGCGCGGATAGGTTTGACCGACAAAATATTCTGCAGGGTAGGCGCGCAGGATAACCTGGCGCGCGGCGAAAGCACCTTCCTGGTTGAGATGCACGAAACAGCCTATATCCTGAATACCGCGACGGAGAACAGCCTTGTCATCATGGATGAAGTGGGAAGAGGGACTGGAACCCTCGATGGCGTTTCAATCGCCTGGGCAGTCAGCATGTATCTTTTGGAAAGGATTCGATGCCGGACACTCTTTGCTACCCATTATCATGAGCTAACCTCAATGGAACATCCTGGCCTGAAAAACATGAGCATGGCAGTGCTCGAAAATGAAGGTGAAATCGTCTTTCTCAAGCGCCTTAAGGAAGGAGCCTCTGCCGGTTCGTACGGCCTCCACGTCGCGTCGCTTGCTGGAATCCCCGCGGCAGTTCTGGAAAACGCCCGAGTCTTGCAGGAAAAACTGAGCCGATTTGAACACAGCCTCAGCTTGACAGACACCGTATTCAAGCAGGCTGAAGAAAAACAAGCTGAACAACCAGCTTCTCAAAAGGCCAAAGCAGGCGAGCTTTTTTCAGCGGAAGACCTTGCTTTAACCCGACTCAGGGGCCTTGACCCAGATTCCCTAACCCCGCTGCAGGCGCTGACGATTCTGCATGAGCTCAAGTCCATGCTTTGATTCGATTTTTTTAAATCCGGCTTAATAAATTGAATCAGCTTTTACCGCTGCGCGCGTATATTTAATGATGAGATTTGCACAACAATTACAGAAGCTGCTGTTTCCCCATTACTGCGTGCTGTGCGGCAGCCTGTTGAATGATAAAGAAGATAAAGGCTATCCGCTTTGCGCTGTCTGTGAAAGCAGCCTGCCTGTTCCAGGCAATAATCGATGCTGCCGCTGCGGAAGGCCTCTGATTTCCGAAATCGATACCTGCATGCTGTGCAGACAACATGCCTTCGCTTTTGACCGCCTTATCCCCTTGTATGCCTATCAGGATGAAAAAGCGGGCGCCCTAGTAAGAGCGTATAAAAAAGGCAAACGATATTCTCTTGCCCGATTCTGGGCAGCTGAGATTGAAAGAGTTCTGAAGATCGAATTTGGAGCCGCGATTATTGTCCCGGTTCCGCCGAGACCGGAAAAATTACGCTCTGGTGAGCAGGATCAGGTAGAAACGATGGCATCCATGCTGGAGCAGCGAGGTTTTGCCGTCGCGAGAATCCTCGCCAGGGGAGAAAGCATACAGCAGAAAAAATTGAACCGCTCCATGCGGCAGGAGTCCGCGCGCAAAGCCTATCATATTCTCGAGACCTGCAAAAACGCTGTGCCGCAGAAGCTCGTTCTGATTGACGATGTCTTTACCACTGGAGCCACTTTGGACACCTGTGCGAAGATTTTAAAAGCCAATGGTGCCGAGTGGGTCGGCGCTATAGTTCTTGCCTATGATTAGCCTTGGAAACAAGTGCTTGACGCGCGGCGCTTGCATGAGTATGATACAAACATCTAAAAAATGAGGATTCTTTTTAGCGATAAGGAGAGTCGTACAGCGACTCTTTTTTTTTGGCAGGATTCCGCCGCCGGGCAGAATCTTTACCTTCGCTTTCTTTCGCGAACCCCCTGACATTATTATTGTACGAGCGAATTCGCGAAAACGGGCGAAGTTTAGCGGCATGCCCATGTTCAGACATAGGCGTGTGAAGGAAATGAGCGTGGAAAACGAGAAAAACATTGAAGCGGAAATCGCCGAACTTTTGTCCGGAGCTGGATTGCAGTTACTGGAGTTTTCGCTGGGAAGACAGAAAGGAAATGTCAAGGTAAAAGCGGTTATCTATTCTCCAAAAGGAACCGGAACTGACGAATGTACCAAGGCATATCGCCTCATTCTGCCAAGGATTCAGCTCGCGACCAACAACCAGAACCCAGACATAGAGGTCGCAAGTCCTGGCATTGATCGTTTGATAAAGACAAAACGAGAGTGGCAGGCTTTTATCGGCAACGCGGTCAAGGTGCTGGAAAAGGATCAGACTGAATGGATAAGCGGCATACTCAAATCTGCCGATGAAACTTCTGTCGTTCTTGAGAACAGGGGCGGCAGAAAAACCTATGAATATACCGCAATCGTAAAGGCACGATTGGATTCTGCATACAAGGGAGAGTAGGCACATGGCATCAGAAATGGCGGAAGCCATCAGGCAATTAATCAATGAAAAGGGCATCTCCGAAGATCTGATTATCAACACCCTTCAGGAAGCCCTGCTTGCGGCATACAAGAAAAAATTCGGTTCCAATGAGAACGCCATCATCAGGATCAAGGATAATTATGAAGGCGTTGAGGTTTATGCCAAGAAAGTAATTGTCGATTTCGATGAGTTTGAGGACGAGGTGACGCAGATTCCTCTCGAAGAAGCCAGAAAATTCGCGGAGGACGCTGAAGTTGGTGACATCCTCGAGCTGCCGATTGACCTTAAAGAATTCGATCTGCAATCGGTTATGGTTGCCAAACAGACAACCAGGCAAAATTTCAGGGATATTTCCCGCGATACACTCTACGCGGAATACAAATCCAAGCAGGGCGAGCTCATTATCGGATATTACCAGCGTGAACGGAATGGCGTCATCTACGTTGACCTGGGAAAAATCGAAGGCATATTCCCAAAGAAATATCAGTCTCCCCGTGAAGTCTATCATGTTGGCGACCGGATTAAAGCCCTTATCTGGGAAGTTGAAAAAGGGAAGAGCGGCTTGCAGATTGTGCTTTCGAGAAGCCATGCTGAATTCGTCAAGAAGCTGCTAGAGCTTGAAATCCCTGAAATTTATGACAAGACCATTGAAATCTTCAAAATTGTCCGCGAACCAGGGTATCGGACCAAAGTAGCTGTCTACTCAAGACGAGAGGATATCGATCCTGTCGGCGCCTGTGTCGGCCCCAAAGGCATGCGCAGTCAGCTGATAAGCCAGGAGCTCGAAGGCGAAAAAATCGACTTCCTGAAATACGATGTCGACCCGAGGCAGTTTATCAAAAACGCCCTGTCTCCCGCGGAAGTCAAGTCTGTTTACATTTTGGATGAATCCAAGCACATGGCGCTCGCCATTGTTCAGGAGAAAGAGCTTTCAATCGCCATTGGGAAAATGGGACAGAACGTAAAACTCGCAAATCGGCTGTGTGACTGGAACATCGATGTAAAGACTGAAGAGCAGTATCTGCAGGACTCGAGAAATATCGAACTCAAGAAAGCAGCTGACAGCCTCTTTGCCGTCGAAGGCCAAGAAGGCGAGGAAACAACCGAAGAATATGTCAGGCTGTCTGATCTCCCCGGCATGAAACAAGATTGGATTTCCGCCATCCAGAAAGCAAATCTCGATATGGTTGAAGACTTCCTTGAAAAGGAAGACGATGAATTGCTTGCCGAGCTTGGTCTGAAGCAGGCGGAACTTGACAGCATCAAAGCAATAATCGAAGAAAACTTCGAAATTGTTCAGGAAGAAGAAGAGGAAGTAGTAATTCCTGAGGAAGAAGAATATACTTGCCCGGACTGCGGCAGTATTGTAACACCTGACATGACTCATTGCCCGTCCTGCGGTGTTGAATTAAGTTTCGAATTTGGTGACGACCAGCAAGCGTAAAGGTAGGATATGACGGATAGTACTGACAATTCTGAGAAGAAAGTTCACTTGATCAAACAGCCAAAACCGGTAACCCCGGAAAAGCCTGCTCCATCATCATCTGCAGCCCCTGCAGCAGATGAGGAGTCTTCCCAGGAGAAGAAGAAGGTTGTTGTTGTCAAGAAGAAAGTGGTTGTCAAAAAACCTCAGGCAAAAGTGCTCGCCCACCATGATAAGGAACAGAGCCAGCCAATAGAAACGCCGGGACAAACCGGCGCGCAGGAAAAGCCGCAGCAGGAGAAGCAGGTTCAACACGCTTCTCTGTTGAAGGCTCAGGTGGAAAAAGCAGGGGAAATAAATCAGACTGCTCCCGCACAGACTTCGACAGCTTCCTCTGAATCTGTCCATAGTGTAACAGACACTGCTGGAAATGCGGCAAAAGCCGATGCTTCCTCACAGCCTGCGTCCCCGGGTTCTAAAACACAAAGCCAGCAAGCGCCAGCGGAAAAATTCCAAAGCCAAGGATATCAGGGGCAGCGCTCATCAAGCGCTTCGTCCTCGAACCGAGGCTATCAGGGAAGCAACTATCAGGATCAATCAGCATCCGGGTATAATCGAAATCAGCAGCCGCAGGGCTATGGCGGCAGACCGCAAGGTTCAGGATATCAGGGTTCGAGTTATCAGGGAGGAAGCCGCACAGGGTCAAGCTCTGGCTATCAGGGTTCAAGCCGCTCAGGCCAACCAGGCGGATACCAGGGATCGGGATATCAGGGATCCAATTATCAAGGTCAGCGGCCTTCTTCCGGTTATCGCGGACAGCCTGGTTCTCAGCCATCGGGAAGCTATCCATCAGGCGGTTATCCGGGGTCGCGCCCATCTGGTTATCAGGGTTCGCCGGGCAGTTATCCGCAGGGAGGCTCTCCTCAGGGCGGTTATCCTCAGCGCCAGGTAAGGCCAGGCTCAACTGGTCCGGTCGGCAGGGTTGGCGGATACCCGGCTCCAGGTTCGCAGCCTCGCTCGGGCGGATATCCTTCATCATCGCCGGGCGGAAGGCCTGGCGGCTATAGACCGCAAGGCGCGCCTGGAGCTGGAGGCAGCAGGCCAGGCGCTTACCGGCCAGGAGCGCCAGGAACAGGCAGACCGGGAGGCTATGCTGGCAGAGCTCCTGCCGGAAGCCCTCCACCGATGGAGAGCAGCAAGACAGCTCAGCGAAAAACCGCAACCAAGCGAAAGACAACCTTTGTCCGCCGTGAGGATGAGCTGGAAAAGGAACTTCAGCTTAAGAAGAAGGAAGAATCGCGGGCAATCGCAATCCCGAAATCCATCGACATCATGGAAAATATTACCGTCAGCGACTTGGCCAAGAAAATGAACATCAAGCCGGCTGAAATCATAGCAAGGCTCATGAAACTCGGCGTCATGGCGACTATCAACCAGAAAATCGATGCCGACACTGCGACCATTCTCGCCAGCGAATACGGCTGTGAAGTCAAGATCGTCAGCCTTTATGATGAAACCGTCATCGAAAAGGCGGCTGAAAAACCCGAAGACCTCATGCATCGGCCGCCCATCGTAACCGTCATGGGACATGTCGATCATGGAAAGACAAAATTGCTCGACGCTATCCGGAAAACGGACGTTGTTTCCAAGGAGTATGGCGGCATAACCCAGCATATCGGCGCTTACCAGGTTGAAACGCCTCATGGAAAGATTACCTTCCTCGACACACCAGGCCATGCGGCATTTACTAAAATGCGGGCGCGAGGCTCTCAGGTGACGGATATTGTCATTCTGGTCGTTTCAGCTGTTGAGGGCGTCATGCCACAGACAAAGGAAGCCATTGACCACGCAAAGGCGGCGGGTGTTCCCATCATCGTCGCCATCAATAAAATCGATTTGCCTGAAGCCAATCCAGACAGGGTCAAGACTCAGCTCTCGGAAATGGGGCTGATCCCGGAAGAGTGGGGCGGTACAACCCAGTTCTGTGAAATATCGGCGCTTCAGAAAAAAGGCATTCCAGAACTGCTGGATGCAATACTTCTCCAGGCCGAGGTTCTCGAACTGACAGCGAGCTACAAGCAGCTGGCTGAGGGAAAAATCATTGAATCCAGGATTGATCAGGGTCGGGGTATCGTTGCGACAATCATTGTAGAAAAAGGCACCTTGCGGATCGGCGATCCATTTGTTGCCGGCATCTATCCCGGAAAAGTCCGTGCGATGTTCAGCGACAAAGGCGCCCGCGTTGATGAAGCGACTCCTTCAACACCTGTCGAGGTGTTGGGTTTTGAGGGCATGCCAATGGCTGGTGATCCCTTCGAAGTAGTAGAAGAAGAGAAGTACGCCCGAGCGATATCGCTGAAACGGCAAGAGCTCAAAAAATACGAAGAAGGCAGAAATGTCAAGAAAGTGACGCTTGACAACCTCTATGAAACCATTTCCGCTGGAGAAGTCCAGGAACTTAAGGTCATCATAAAAGGCGATGTCCAGGGATCAGTTGAAGCTTTGAAGGGAATGCTCGAAAAGCTGTCAACCCGGGAAATTCGGCTCAACGTCATCCGCGCAGCTGCTGGCGCAATATCCGAGGACGATGTCATGATGGCTGCCGCTTCGGACGCCATAATCATTGGCTTTAATGTCAGACCGACACCTGCTTCCAAAGCACTTGCCGACCGCGAAAAAGTTGATATTCGAAAATACAATATCATCTATCGCGTGCAGGAAGACATCCAGAAAGCCATGGAAGGCATGCTGTCGCCTGAACTCAAGGAACAGGATATCGGTAAAGCTGAGGTCCGGGAAGTCTTCAAGGTTCCGAAAGTCGGCATCGTCGCTGGCTGCTACATTCTCGAAGGCATTGTCCGTCGAAACAGCCAGGTACGAATCATACGGGAATCGATTGAAATTTTCCAGGGCAAGATCAATTCGCTCAAACGTTTCAAGGATGATGCGCGTGAAGTCAGTGCCGGCTATGAATGCGGTATCGGCATAGAAAACTGCAATGATCTGCAGGTGGGTGATATTCTCGAAATCTTTGAAACAGTGGAAGTAGCCCGTACTCTAGGCCAGGCGGTGGATAATGGATCAGATCAGACTCAGAAGGCTTGAAGAACTGCTTCGTGAAGAGATTTCCAATCTCATCAATCGAGGCGAGATAAAAGACCCGCGGGTCAGTTCACTGGTGTCAGTAACCCGCGTGGAAGCCTCACGTGACGGCTCCCACGCGAAAGTCTGGGTCAGTTGTCTGGATAGTGAAAACCTTTCGCTGGATGAAGCCGTACAAGGGCTCGAACACGCGGCAGGATATATCCAGTCCCAGATAGCCAGATCTGTCAGACTCAGATTGACGCCTATTTTGCATTTTATTGCTGATGCAGGCATCCGTGACGGTTTTGAAATGACTGAAAAAATCAAGGGACTTGTCAAGGAATGATATCCGGAGGATTTCTGCTTCTGGACAAGCCATCCGGCATCACCTCATTTTCTTCCTTGGTTGGAGTAAAGAAGGCTTTCCCTGGCTTGCGTATCGGCCACACCGGGACGCTGGATAAATTCGCGTCTGGTTTGATGATTGTGCTGGCTGGCGATTACTCGCATCTGTCCCCCTGGTTTACCGGACTGGATAAGGTGTATGAAGCCGAAATCGAATTTGGCATTGAAACCGACACGCTCGACCCGGAAGGTGAGATAACCGGCAGATCGCCACCTCCGGACAGAGCTAGCCTTGAATCGGCAATTAAGCACTATACAGGTCCTCAGAAGCAAAGGCCGCCTGAATATTCCGCTATCCATGTTAACGGAAAACGATCCTATGAACTCGCCCGCTCTGGCAAGCAGGTTGCATTGACTGCCAGGGATATTGAAATCTATTCGATTTCACTGCAGGACTATAAAGAAAATCTGGCGAAAATGACTGTACATTGCTCCTCCGGAACCTATATCCGTGCGCTTGCCCGTGATATCGCTCATGCCTGCGGCAGTCTGGCCCATGTGAAAAATCTTCGACGAACCAGGGTCGGCGTCTTTGAGCTTCAAAAAGCGATACCATCTGAACATCTGCCGAACCATGAGGATTTTTGCAGCCTTACACCGCAGATTGCCGAGTCGCTGGGGCTGAATGTCGGCACAATTCCGCTCGAAGCCGAAAAAGCCTTCTTGAACGGCAACCCGAAAGCTTTAAGCCAGCTGACATTGGCTGCGGAACTGAGAAAATCCGGCGACATTGGGGGCGGCTGTGATGCGGCAATTTTCTCTGAGAATTCAGCCTTTCTTGGGATTGTGTCCATTTCGCGCGGAAAACTGGCATACCGCAAAGTCATGCCGATTCCTGGAGTCGGAGTGCAATGAATATTCTTTCATGGGAAGAAATGACAGCTCAGAAGGGAGCAGTTCCCCGGGCAGTGACGGTCGGCGTTTTTGATGGTGTTCACCTTGGACACCAAAGACTTCTCGCAAAGGTTGCTGATCAGGACAATAGCTTGTGCCGGACAGTTGTTACATTCAAAGAAAACCCCAAGAAACTGCTTCACCCGGCAACGTATAAAGGCAGCCTATTTTCGCTTGATCAGAAAATTTCCAGCTTTGAGGATGCTGGCATGGAAGCCTGCGTACTCATTGACTTTTCTCAAAATTTCGGTAAACTGACAGGTGTTGAGTTTCTCTCTGGTCTTGCGGCTGGAGGGGCGAAGTACCTGTGTGTAGGTCCTAATTTCAGGTGTGGGTATAAAATGGATACTGACGCGCAAGCTCTGGTTACCATTTGTGCCTCACGTGGGGTAAAGGCTGAAATACTGGAGCCTGTGATGCATAACGGGCACCCCGTTAGCTCCTCTCGCATTCGAACAGCCATTCTGGATGGCAGATTGAATGAAGCAAGAGCGATGCTGGGCCGGGAATATGAGATTCCCGTCATGGCGATTGACAATGGTTCCGAAGCGCATTTGATTTTCAAAACGCCTGAGGATGCCGTTCTTCCACCGGAAGGGCTGTACTTTGTCAAATGCCGTGATGGCAAAATCGAGTACGAGGCTGAAGCGGAAATTGCCGCACGACGAGTATGCATACATTCAACTGCGAATCGCCGGTGGGAGAAGGTGGCGATCGTGGCAATGTTATCAAAAGAGTAGAAGGAGATAGGAAAAGATGGCTTTGACGAAAGAAGAAAAATCCCAGATCATTCTCGAATACGGGAAAGATGAGAAAAACACGGGGTCAATTGAAACGCAGGTAGCTCTGCTGACGGGAAGAATCACCTACCTGACCGAACATTTCAAGACCCACAAGAAAGACACGAACTCCCGCCGCGGACTTCTCAAACTTGTCGGCCAGCGCCGCAAGCTTCTGAAATATCTTCAGAGAACCGATCTTGAAGGCTATCGAGCACTTGTCCAGAAATTGCAGATTCGCAAATAAGGTATAGGCAGGAAAAAATGGAAAGGCCCCGCATGATACATTCTGCGCGGGCCTTTTGGTGTTTCATCCGGCGTTCTGAAACGATGCGCCGGCAAAGGTAAGAAGGAAAAGAAATGGTACAGACAGTACGTTGCCAGGTTGGCAATGAAACAATGGTGTTCGAGACAGGCAGAATGGCAAAGCAAGCAGCCGGTTCGGTTTTCGCGACCTATGGCGGAAGCGCCGTCATCGCGACAGCCTGTTGTTCGGACAAGGTGACTGAAGGGCTGGATTTTGTTCCGCTCACAGTCGAATACAATGAAAAATATTATGCCGCCGGCAAAATTCCAGGCGGATTCATCAAACGCGAAGCCCGACCGAAGGACAAGGAAATCCTGGTTTCCCGGATTATCGATAGGCCGATGCGCCCGCTGTTCGACAAGGCTTTTGGCCGCGAAATCCAGGTAGTCCCAACCTGCATCTCAACCGATCAGATCAATCCGCCTGACATCCTTGCCGTCAATGCGGCCAGCGCTGCGGTCCACATTTCCAGCATCCCCTTCGCGGGACCGATCGCGGCAGTTCGAGTCTGCCTCTTGGATGGCGAGTATATCGTCAATCCCACCTTTGATCAGATTGCCAAAGCAAAGCTGGAAATTGTCGTAGCCGGAACCGCTGTCGGCATCACAATGGTAGAAGGCGGTTCGCATGAAGTGTCCGAAGAGGAAATGATTGCCGCCATCGAATGCGCGAAAGAGCCGATCTCGCGGTTGTGTGCCGCAATTGAAGAACTACGGGCTCTCGCCGGCAAGGAAAAGCTCCCGCTCGCACCGCTGACCATCACCCTGAATCGGGCTGACGAAATCCGTGCATACGCCCATGAAAAACTCTCCAAAGCCCTGTTTACCAAAGTAAAGCAGGAACGCGGCAGGGCAGTCAGTCAGGCAATCAAGGAAACCGAAACCGCCTTTGCTGATGCATTGACCGACGATACCCAGAAAAAGCTTTTCTCGACGCTCATGGACGATCTTCAGTATGAAATCCTCCGGAGCAGCATTCTCGACAAGGGACTTCGCGTGGACGGGCGCGGCCTTGAAGAAATCCGCCCCATCACCTGCGAAGTGGGAGTTCTGCCCAGGACGCACGGCTCAGCCCTCTTTACCCGCGGGGAAACTCAGGCACTGGCCATAACCACTTTGGGGACAGTCTTCGATGAGCAAATCCTCGATGATATCGAAGGCGACCGCCGTGAACGATTCATGCTGCACTACAACTTCCCGCCGTTCTCGGTCGGCGAAGTCGGCAGGCTTGGTACCGGCAGGCGCGAAATTGGCCATGGCGATCTTGCCCGCCGTTCGGTAGAAGCCATGCTCCCGCCGAAAGAAAAGTTTCCGTACACTATCAGGGTGGTCTCGGAAGTACTTGAATCCAATGGCTCATCTTCCATGGCGACCGTCTGTTCGTCATCTCTGTCGCTGATGCATGCCGGTGTTCCCATGAAAAAACCGGTTGCCGGCATTGCAATGGGACTCATCACAGACAGCGAGCGCTACGCAGTGCTTTCCGACATTCTCGGTGATGAAGATCACCTCGGCGATATGGACTTTAAAGTCGCCGGGACCAAAGACGGCATCACCGGATTCCAAATGGATATCAAGATTTCATCTGTATCGACTGAGATTCTTACCAAAGCCCTTGCTCAGGCGAAAAATGGCAGACTCCACATCCTCGGCATCATGGAAGCGACCATGGCTGAACCTGCCAGCGATATTTCGGAATATGCACCGAAAGTTGTTGTCGCGAAGGTTGACCAGGACAAGATCGGTGCCGTCATCGGACCGTCCGGGAAAAACATCAAAGCCATGTGCGAAAAATTTGATGTTCAGATCAACATCGATGAAGACGGCAATGTCACCATCTACGGAAAGAACCAGAAATCTGCCTATGAAGCCCGTGACGCCGTGCTTGGCATGGTTGAAGAACCTGAGATCGGGAAAGTGTACAAAGGCACGGTCAAACGCATCATGGACTTCGGCGCCTTTATAGAAATTCTTCCCGGAAAAGAAGGACTTGCCCATATCTCCAAGCTTTCCAAGGGAAGAGTAGAGAAGGTTACTGATGTTGTCAAAGAAGGCGACAGTGTTGAAGTGAAACTATTGGAAATTGACCACATGGGAAGGCTCAACCTCGCGTTGGTCGGCGCTCTCGATGAAAACGGCAACGCTCCAGCTTCCGCGCCGAGACCGGACAGCCGGCCCCGTGACCCGAGGCGTTTTTCGGACGACAGGCGTGATTCACAGCACCGCCGATAAGTCACAACCATGCTGACTCACGTCAGCCTGCATGACGGCCCAACCCTTCTGGTTGACCATCGGCAGGCGGCAAACAGTTTTTTCTGCTCAATCTGGTTTCCTTTCGGTTCCAGACATGAAGCCTCTTGCGAAAGAGGCTTTTTGCATTTTATCGAACATATGCTGTTCAAGGGCAATATCCGCTATAGCGCGCAGGAAATCTGGTCGCTGGCTGAAGGGTCAGGCGGTTTTCTGAATGGTTTCACTGAACGCGATACGCTCTGCATTCATGCACATGTTCCTAAATCCGAGTGGCAGACAGCGCTCAATCTGCTCTTTCACATGGCTTTTACCTCCACATTTCCAATTTGTGAATTTGAAAAAGAGCGGAATATCATTGCTGCCGAGATCCTGCAGACTCAAGATGATATTGAAGAACGGTTGCTGGATGACTTTTTTATTCAATTCTGGCAGGGCCAGCCAGCATCTTTTCCGATAGCGGGAAGCCTCCGGGATATTAAAGCCCTGACCCGCGAAAATGTCATAGAGTTCTATCAGCACGTTTTCAGGCCGCAAAACGCAATCATCGCTGTGTCAGGCCCCGTACCCGCTTCGAAAATCACTAGGTTTTTGGAACGAATTCTTGCTGAAATCTCCGCACCATTCGACTCAGGCCGTGTCACAAAACTATGCACACCCGATTTGGCACCAAAGCCATATGCGGGCAGAATCTATAAAAAAACTGAATCATCCCAGCAATTCCATATCGAAGCATTTCAGCTCGACCGGCCATTTCCCGGTTTCGACTATTATTCACTCGCTCTTGTTTCAAACCTTATCGGTGAATCCTCGTCATCCCGGCTTTTTAGAAAAATCCGCGAAGAAGAGGGGCTTGCCTATACCATTTCCAGCAGCCTTTACCATTCTCGGACGGAAGCCCTCCTTCTCATTGTATCGGCATTCGAGGAGGAAAATACCGCTCGTCTGCTTTCGCTGATCGATGATGAACTGAAAAATCTGTTTTCTGAACCTTTGAGAGAAAAGGAACTGGAAGATCACCGGAGGCGGTTAGCGGGCAGTTTTCAGATCATGCTGGAGGACCCTGAGTTCCGAGCCAGAAGAATGGCGCGCAATTTTATTGATAGCGGGCAGGTGCTTGATGAGAATGAAGAACTGGAACGGTACCTTTCTGTTGACATGCAGCAAGTGAAAACGGTATTGATGATGGTGAATCAGGCGCCCTGTATGCAATTTCTATACGGCCCTATTGGAAAGAATAAAGCGGAGGAGCTTGGTTTCTTAAACGCGAAATCAAGGAGAGAAAGCCCATGCAAAAGCTGAATATATCAATTCCAGTACTCCTCGATGAAGGCGCGGCTCTGCCCGAATATAAAACCATTGGATCTGCAGGCGCTGATCTGCGCGCCAACCTTGCTGAAACAATAACAATAAAGCCTATGGAACGGGTTGCTGTGCCAACCGGTATTCGCATTGAGCTGCCTGAAGGACATGAGGCTCAAATCAGGCCCCGCTCGGGGCTCGCACTTGAAAAAGGAGTAACCTGTCTTAATACACCTGGCACAATAGATTCCGATTATCGAGGCGAAATCAAGGTCATACTGGTAAATCTGGGAACTGAAGCTGCAGAGATTCACCCTGGAGACCGAATAGCGCAAATGGTTATTGCGCAGTATACTAAAGCAGTGTTTTTACCAGTAGAAGCCATCGGCGAAACCAGCAGACAGGAAGGCGGCTTCGGTTCGACTGGCCGCTAAAAGCAAAAAGCAAGCATTATGGAGCGGTGATGCACGAAAAGAATTTTGCTCCTTTTCGACAAAATAAGATATTTCTTTATATCAGCAGAGAATTCATGCTTTCTCTGTTTATTTCGTTCTGCTTTTTTTTCGTGATCTTTTTCATCAATCAAATTCTGCTGATGGCGGAGGAAATTTTATCTAAAAATGTCCCGCTGCATAAAACCATCCTCTTGCTTTTTTATTCGCTTCCATCAATTGTAACAATTTCATTTCCTTTTTCCGCCCTGGCAGGCGGCCTTATGGCCTCAGCCCGTTTGAATTCCGACAACGAATTTCTTGCAATGGCTGCGAGCGGCATCTCGATCAGGACCATGTATCTTCCATTTATCATCATTGGATTGCTTTCTTCGTTTATTTCCTTCCAGTCGAATGATTATTTTTTACCTCGAGGAACAAAGGCATTCCAGCGGGAATACGGCCGTTTGGTAGCCAAATCGGCATCCGTCGAGCTTGGTGCCTATTCAGTAAAGAATTACGCGCAGATGACGATTGTCACAGGCGAAAAAAAGGATGACGCAATCGGTGCCGTGCTGTTGTACCCTCAGAGCGGTACTCCTGGCGTTTCTTCCAAAACACTGATTGCGGCAGGAAAAGCCAGATTCAGCATTTCGCCTGATCAGTACAATGCCTTGGTAACGATGGATTCAGTCTGGCAGCAAGAAATTGATACCAAAAAGCCAAATCATTTTTCAATTTCCAGAGCGGAGCAGGTTCAGTATCGGATCAAAATTAGTGAACCTATTGCAGGCTTCAGCAGCGCTGGACCTTCGGAAATGTCTTCAGCTCAGATAAAAGTCAAGATAACGGATAAGACTGCCAATCTCGAGAAACGGATTTCTGACAGCAGAATTCAGAAATCGCGTACCCGGGTCCGGCTCATCTCAGCATATGGGACAGAGCTTTATTCCGCGCCTGAAGAAGCCATCCCGGTTAAGACTGTCAAAGCCAAAAACAATCCTGCCGAGGCTCCGCTTGCGGCGCTGGCTAAAAGCACCAACGAATACCGTGCTTCAGTCACAGCCCTGCCGCAGGACCGGACCCTGCAAATCTATAAGCTTGAGTATCATAAAAAGTTTTCGATTCCTGCCGCGGGATTTTTCTTTTCATTACTCGCGTTTCCCCTCGGGCTCGGTACTGGCAAAGCAGGGCGAACCGCTGGCTTTGGCCTGGCGCTTTTGCTCTCAGTTGTCTATTGGGCTTTGCTGTTTGCGGGCCAGACTCTTGGGCTGAGAAGCGCACTTGAGCCAGGGCTGGCAATGTGGGCACCAGATCTCCTTGTATTAGCAGCGGCTGCTCTGATGCTCGTGCTCAGGCACTTTTCATCCAGAAGGTTCCTATGAAGCTGCTGATGAAACCTCTGCGTCTCCAGAAATTGCTGATTGGGTCGGTGCTCAGGCGTCTGGCCGGCGGAGAACTTTTTCTTGTTATGATCTTTTTGCTCGCTGAACTTTTCAGTTCCTTGTGGCGCTTTCTTGCTTCTGGCGCCGAAGTGGGCAAAATATTCCTCTGGGTTGCAGCCGGCATACCACGGCATAGCATCGAGGTTTTTCCCGTTGCCTTCTTGTTTGCGCTAACCATGAGCCTTTCCGAATTGCAGGCTAATGGCGAACTCATGGTTATCTACAGTTCCGGTGTCAGCCTCAGAAAATTGAATATTCCAGTTTTCATGCTGGCAGTTGCGAGCGCTTTTGCCATATTCGGCATGAATGAATATCTTGCCATTCCTGCTACTGTTCAGCGCGATAATCTTTACCAGAATATGCTGGGAGCAAAAACCACAGGTTTCAATCCTCAGGACATCACGATTCTTGCTCAAAAAGGGCAGGTGGTTTACCGCTGCGCAAGTTTTAATCCTTTGACGGCAACCATGCGGGATATTGATATTCTGGAGCGTGATGAATCGGGAGCGCCTTCGCGGCGAATTTTAGCCGATTCAGCGATATGGACTGAAAACCGATGGCTTTTTTCAGGAGCAAGGGTTTTTTCTCGCACACAGAGCAACTTCTGGACTGAACTGCCGGGAGGCAATTTTTCTGATAACGCTTTTTCAGAACCTCCTGAATCCTTTGCCATGATTACTAAAAATCCAGCGATGATGCGGCTTATGCCGCTTAAGAATTATATAAGTTTTCTTATAAACGCCGGGCTGCCGTCTGTGGAAGCAGAGATAGAATATAATAAGCGATATTCAACATTACTCACAATTCCCATCGTTTTTGGGTTGTCGCTGGTTTTTTCAGGGTTGTTCAGAAAGAATATCCTGCTTATGAGCCTGCTTTTCAGTCTTGGTACTGCTACGGTATATTATGTTGCCCAAATGCTTGGCTCTCTGGCAGCGAAAAGCAGTCTGGTGAGCCCATTTTTCGGGGTTTGGAGCATAACCATTCTATTTTCATTGCTGGCTGGGCTTTGCTTTTATAAAGCGAAAACCTGACCATGGGCGGTCTTGTCCGCAGCGCCTCCAGCTGTATAGCAAATTGCAACTATTAGAGGAGCAGAAATTTTCATGAGCGAAAAGATTTTTTTCGAAGGCCATTACGATAAAAACAGCAGAGCGCGGACTGGAGAAATCCATCTGCCTCATGGCATCATTCAAACTCCGGCATTCATGCCGGTCGGCACAAACGCAACTGTTAAAGCTGTTCCGCCTGAAGATTTGCAGGCGATGGGCTTTAGAATCATCCTCGCCAACACCTATCATCTCTATCTCCGCCCAGGGCATGAACTTATCCGGAAAGCGGGCGGCCTCCATGGTTTTTCGGGATGGCGAGGTAACTTTCTGACAGATTCAGGCGGTTTTCAGGTTTTTTCTCTCGCGCCTTTCAGAAAAATTGTCGATGAGGGAGTAAAATTCCGCTCCCATATTGATGGTTCAAGTCATTTTCTGACACCGGAAAAAATTGTCGATATTCAAACTGCTTTCAACTCCGATATCCAGATGCAGCTGGATGTCTGTGCCCCCTGGGGAGAAGCTGACAAGAAGGCCTGGAAGGCCATGATGCTGACCTTTGAGTGGGGCAGGAAGGCCAAGGCTCAATGGGAAAAGGCAAAGCATGAGGGTTACCAGGGTAAGCTCTTCGGTATAGTCCAGGGCAATTTTTACAAGGAACTCCGAAAGGAAAGCGCCGAGCGGACAATCGAGCAGGATTTCCCTGGCATCGCGATCGGCGGACTTTCAGTAGGGGAGCCGACTGAAGTTTTTTCAGAATTCCTGGAGTATACCGCTGAGCTGCTTCCAAATGACAAACCCCGCTATTTGATGGGTATAGGAACACCCGATTACATTCTGGAAGCAGTGCGCAATGGTATTGATATATTCGATTGTGTGTACCCAACCCGGACGGCACGCAACGGCCTTCTATTTACTTCAAGCGGGCAGATTACCATTAAAAAGGCCCTGTATGAAGATGATTTTTCGCCGATTGACCCCGAATGCTCATGCCCTGTCTGCCTCAACCATTCGCGTGCCTACCTGCGGCATCTATACCGGAATGGTGAAATCCTCTATTCGATTTTAGCCACGCGGCACAATCTGCATTTCCTGGGGGATCTGGTTCGAAAAATCCGGCTTGCCATTCTACAGGATCGCTTTGAAGAATTCAGGAAAGACTTCCTGAACCGATACTTTGCCCAGCCGTGAACCGGATTCTCTTCCGTCACATCATATTCCTCGCGCTTGCGGCTGCCTTCCTGACAGCGGCTGTTTCGCAAACATTTGCGTTCACCTTGATACGCTCGAGCGACAGCGTTGATCAGGATATTGCCTCGTTTTTACCTCCGATCCGGGGCATTCCCTTTGATGAACTTCCTCACTGGCTGCCGGAAGGACCGCCGATTGATCCAGGCGAAGAAAATGAGGAACTTCTTGTTCTTATAGCTCAATCACTCACCTGGCTCGGAACACCATACCGTGCAGGCGGTTTTTCTCGCAATGGAATTGACTGTTCTGGTTTTATGCACACCATCCTCACCGAAGTTCTGCCAGGGAAAGGCCCCTTCCCGCGGCAGAGCGCTGAATTCGCAAAAATCGGGAAAAAAGCTGATAATATTCGTCCCGGCGACATTCTGCTGTTTGCGATAAATGGCGAAATTTATCATGTTGGACTGTCGCTGAGTTCCTCTACCTTTATTCATGCCGCTTCAGAAGGAGCGCGGACCGGTGTCATTATTTCAAGCCTTTATGAAGGGAACTGGAGAGCCAGGCTTTTTGCAATACGCCGTATCTGGAACTGAAAACCCTCAGTCGCGAACCTTGCATTTGCCGCAATAAAAAAAGCCCGAACCTTTTCTGCAGGCCGGGCTCTCTCAATTCTCAGGGTAACCAACACACAAAATTGCGCTCAGAAATCAGCAGCCTCTATCTTCTCCACACGGTACTGGAACTTGCGGTCATTGATGGAAAAGGAGATTATTTCTCCCGGTTTGTGGTTGAAAAGCTTTTTGCCAAGCGGGGAAAGATAGGATATGACATTGTTGGAAGGATCGGATTCCCAGGGACCCAAGATTGTATAGACTTCGTTTTCTCCGGACAGCTCGTTTTTCAGAACAACCCTGGTGCCAAAGGAGATCTTGCTGGTTGTCACTGTTGTCTTATCGAAAATTTGCGCTTTTTCAAGTTCAGTCTTGAGTTTTCCAACCTTAGCGTTCAGTTCATCCTGCTTTTCTTTTGCTGCCTTGTATTCGGCATTTTCCCGCAGATCGCCAAGCGAAAGGGCAAAGGCGATTTCCCGCTGGTTCTGCGGCACATCATTTTCCATGATGTGAGCGAGCAATTTCTGTTTTTCCTCGTATTGTTTGGCTGTTACCATCAGCCCGCGCGAAACAGTCAGTTTTTCTTCCTCAGCTCCGAATTTGAAAGAGGGGAATTTTTCAGCGACTTTGCGCTTGATATCCATCTTGACAGCTGGATCAATTTCCCTGATATCCATCATCAAAGCGTAGACACGTTCGATTGTCTGAACGGTAGTATCGGGAGCCAGCAGGAATTTTTCGAGCAAACGATCCTTGAAAAGCAACTGCTGAACAATACGATTGATTTTCTTGTTCTCAGTTGTGTCTTTATGGTTTTCAATTTCCTTGAATGTAATATCAACAATGTGCAGCAAGGTCAGAAGGATTTTTTCATACACAATGCCGAGATCCGCGAACCAGGGCTTTTCATTCAAATCCTTGACCAGCCAGATGAATGCTTCACGATGGTCGCGATAGTTCTCAATAATATCCATTGCCATCTTTTTCAGGAGATCTTCATGTCCCGCTGACTCGAGCCACTCGAGCATCTTCATCGACCGGGCGTAAGGAAGGAGTTTGATAAAGATGGAAGGCCATCCAGGGATGAATGTCTTGATGCTTTGGACAAAAGAATTCCGCAGTTCCGTATCCTTGATTTTGAGATAAACCGAAAGCGGGTCTTCAATCAGCGCAAAAAGCTCTGTGAAGTTGACTGTCAGATATTGGGCATACCTTCCGTCAATGCTGACAAGCTCCTTGATGATGAAGTATGAAGAAACCACATACTCGTCGGCTGTCTGAACGGTTTTTAGGTAGGCGGTGAAAAATCCGAGCATCTCGGTAAAGTAATCCGAGTCGAAACGGTTTTCTTCGATGTATTCTCTGAAATAGCTGACTCTGGCGAAGAAATCTTTTTCAGCCTTGAACTGATTGTAGATTTTCTCCTCAAAGGATTGTGGTCGGTCGCGGACTATGAACACAGAAATATCATCAGCGGAATTTCCAAACATGCTGTTGGTTTTTAGAATATCCTTTGCTTTCGCGCTCCAGGAATTCCACTCGCTGAGACTCAGCACGGAAGGAACCAGTTCTGCCTTAATCCTTTTCAAATCAGCCTGGTTGTCAAAGCTCTTGATTATCGTTTTCAAAGCCCATTCCGGATCATTTTTCACTTTCGCATACAGTTTTTCTTTCTTCCAAATTGCTTTAAGAACCCATATATGGTCCTTGCTCAAAGGCATAAGGCTGTCAATGGCCATTTTGAGCGACATTTTATGACCGCGTGATTTCGCGAAATCAATGATTACTTCATCCCCCTGGATGTTGGCAATCCGGCCGATATTCCAGGTTCTATGGAATACGAAATTGCCGATGTCAAAGGAAATGTGTTTTTCAAATTCAGCTATTGCTTCATGCAATGAGCGGTATGATTGATTGATGTTGGACAGCCGCAAATAATCCTGCAAGCGTGAATGGCCTGCATACTTTCCTGAATAGCACTCAATGAATTCGCGCCGTACGGCTGGACTCTTTTCATCATATTCAAGAATCAGTTTGAGAATATCGAGCGCAGTGTCCCAATCTTTCAGATTCTTGTAATGGTTGTACAGATCCATGAGCAGCATAGCTGCCTTGTCAGGAGAAATTTGGGAGGCAATTTTTTTCTGAATATGGTAAAAGTAATCCAGATCCTGCGGGCAGTATTCAACCAGCTTCTGCCAAATTTCACGGACATTGGTCGGCAGAACCTTTCCGATATATCGAATGAGAGCTTTCTTGTAGTATTCAATAGCTTGCTGTCTGTCGCCCTGCTTGTCCTTTCGCTCAGCGATGAGTTTGACAATGTCAGCTTCCTCATAATCGATTTTTATAAGCCGCTCCCAGAGAGCGAATTTCTCATCCGCTTTTTCTTCGCCTTCCTTGCATTCGGCAAGACGGGCCAGCGCTATTCGGTTTTCTCCGAAATCAAGGATTCGTTCGCACAGGTACTCAACAATATTTGTTCTCTTGCTTTCGGCAAAGAGATCCATGAGTTGCACCATGTAGGATTCGTCCACGGGCTGTTTAGACATATTGGCTATTCCAGCAATATAGAGAGCAATGACAGAATTTCGGGTGTTGGCAAGGTGTTCCAGACAAAGATCGAGCAATTCAGTTTTGCAGTTGAGCGATTCAGCCTCTTCGATGAGTGCGTCCAGCTCTTTGAGGCTGGAAATTGAATAATTGGAAAGCGTTGTCCGCGTCCACTTTTCCTCATTGAGCATATGCTGCACTTTATCAACAAGCTGGTTATCTGACATTTCATTCTCCTCTCTATGATACATACTTCTTGTAGACATCTTCATCAAGCAGTCTGATTTTCAGCAATACCTTTTCAAGGCGGGAGCTGTCCGACTGAGCAGCTTTCAGATAATCTATATATCTGAAATATTGATTAAGAAGTCTCGGTTTTAACGGTTCCGTTCGTGCTGGATAGGTTTTCCGTTCATTTTCCATATGCAGGATGGATGTGTTAAGTCGAGCAACTTCAGCCTGCGACAAATCCCGCTTTATATCCAAAATTCCTGAAAGCTCTCCATACACAGGAATCCACTCATTCACCGCCAAACCCGAATGTCCAGCCTCACGGGCCAGTTCTTCAAGCTTCCGAATCATTCCAGCTTCCAGAAATTCTAGATCAACTTTGTCTGGCTCAAATAAAAAGGCATCCCGAAACATCATTTTGGAAAGCCTCTGGTCACCGGAAATTGCATAGCAATCTGCCAATTCTGCTAGAAAGCGGGCATCGTCTTTCTTGAATTTTGCTGCCCGTTCAAAATGCTTTATCGCGGTTTCGTAATCACCGAGTGCTTTTCTGCAACGTCCAATACGAAAATCCAGGGCTGTGCCGAGAGATTTCTTGGATTCATCGGGCAGAGCCAGAAAGAAATCGAGCGCGACACTGAAGACCATCCGTTTAAATGCGTACAGTGCTCTATCCGAGTTTCCGGTAATTCTTGCAAGAAAAACCTGAAAACCGCGCCATTGTTCGATCATGAAATCTCCGCGCTCAAGAAGCGGTTCAACGCCAGAAGCCTCCTCAAGCTGCTCAATCCAGAACAGGTTGCATTTCATGGCAAAAAGAACTTCTTCGTTATCGTAATCCTTCCCGAGGGCTTCGTCAAAAAAACGGCCGGCTGTTGCCAGATCAGCATTTTTGAGGCATTCATATCCGTTGGAAAGGAGATCGTTCACGCTGTCGTCTTTTGCCATTTACATCCAAACCCGAAAGTATTTTCAATTTTCCATACTATCCGATTGAAGGCAGTCACGTCAACGGTGGGATTGGTTTGATGATCAGTAATATACTTATAGGGAGCATCTGAATGACCTGTGCAGAGAGTTGAGAAAAATGCCTGAATGCCGGTTTTTGATATCGAAATAAATATCTAAATATGATATGCTGTTGATCCATGAATAGACCAGTGATCGCTCCATCAATTCTTTCCGCCGATTTTTCCGACATAGCTTCCGCGATCAAGCTTATAGAAGAAGCTGGCGCTGAGTGGATTCACGCTGACGTAATGGACGGCCAATTTGTTCCGCCAATTTCATTCGGTTCTAAAATGATTGCCGACATTCGAAAGCGAACCCGACTGCCGATTGATGTTCACCTAATGACAGTTCAGCCGGAAAACCATATTGATGACTTTATACTTGCTGGCGCTGATTACATAACATTCCATGCGGAAGCGTGTGTCCATGCGCACCGGATTATTCAGCGCATTCGGGAAGCTGGAAGGCATCCCGGTATTTCCATCGTTCCTTCTACATCAGTGGATTCTATTCGCGAGAGCCTGCCCTTTGTCGATCTCGTGCTGGTAATGACGGTCAATCCAGGGTATGGGGGCCAGGCTATGCTCCCATTCTGTCTTGATAAAGTCTCAAAACTTAAAGAAATCCGATCTATGCTGGGATTGCGGTATCTTGTTTCCATTGATGGCGGTGTCAGCCTGGAAACTGCGCCGCTGATTGCTTCTCATGCTCCTGATATCCTTGTCATAGGAAGCGCGTTTTTTTCGGCAGCGGATAAGTCTGATCTTGCTGAATCCATGAGAAATCATTGCGGAACAAATCCTGTTTGTTGATTTTTTCATCCAGATATGGCATCATTTTCCCGAATTTGCCTGGGAGGAGTTTAAAAACAGATGGGCATAAAAAAAAGTATTATTGTGCTGATTGCTGTGCTTTTTTGCAGCGTACTGCCGACATATTCTCAGAAGCTCGATCCTGAGATTGCCTTTGCAAAGGCTTTTGACCTCTTCAGGCAGGGCAATTTCAGAGAAGCTGCGCTAGCCTATGGGTGGCTGTTTTCAGAGATTTCATCATCAGACAGCAGCCTTGCAGAACAATCAGCCTATATGCAGCTTATTTCAACATTCAACGCAGGGCAATACGATGAAACAAAGATTCTCGCTGAAGCCTATCTGGCTCGGTTTCCTGAATCTGAGCGCTTTGTTGATATTCAATATCAAGAAGCCCGAATAGCTTTTGCTGAAAAACGATATGATGATGCCATCCAATTGTTTACAGACTTTATCACTCAATATGAGTCAATAAAGGATTTGCAAGAGTTTGTGTCGCAGGCGCTTTTCTGGCGCTCGGAATCTTTTTATCAGCTTGGCAGACTGACAGAAGCTTTTTCAGGATTCTCTGCCCTGGCAGATAATTATCCCAATACAAGCAAAAAAAATGAGGCTTTGCAGCGTATTGAGATTATTGGAGCTGAATCACGCGAGCGTTTTCAGCGCCGAGTTATCGATTTCAATCTGAAAGAATCTTTGCAGATGCAGAGCAGAATGGAACAAGCAGAAAAATATGCAGAACAGCTTCTGGAACGTTATGCGCTTCTGGTTCGCCATCTTCGGTCAATTTACGGTCTTGGTCAGCCGGGCAGGCTTCCTCTCTATGCCAACGCTCTTGCTATGCCCCCCACACCTGCGCCTCCGCCTCCTCAAATCGTCATTGTTGAACAGAGCCAGCCCGTAAATGCAATTTCAAACCTTGAAATTGCCCGAAACAACAGGCTTAAGAAACTTCTCTCAGCAAAGCAGCGAGTCCTTTCGCTTCTTGCGGACAGATTGCTGAATTATGCCGGGGAGGTTCTCAAATGAAAAAAGCACTGCTTGCATTGTTTTTCGTGGGATTGGTCTTTTCTCTTTCTGCACTTGATATTCGTGACGGCCTGGTCCGGATTCGCATTGATGAAATAAACGGAAGGGTCTTGCTGTATCGGATGACCAATGTTTCCGGCTCGCAGTATGAACCGATATTTTTCGATAGCGACCCACGAACAAGCACCCTCATGGTTTCGATAGATGGAAGAAAAGCCAGGCTTGGCGATTCTTCAGAATATAAATTCAATGTCAGACGCACCGCGACCGGCGCCGAGGTGGAATATTCATCCGTTGTCGCCACGATCACTGAAAAAATAAGTTTTATAAAGTCCCTTGATTCCAGGGTTTCAAACGGTTTTAAGGTCGAATATGTCATCAAGAACCTGAGTTCGCGAGAGTATAAGGTGATGTTGCGCCGCATCTGGGATACCAGACTGGGAGAACCCAAAGGCAGGCATTTCAGTTCGAATCTCTCTGATAAAATAGAAGACGAGCAGGTTTTTACTGCGGAATCTCCTGAAAGCTATGTTATGACACCAGGAGAATCTGCTTCCATGGCTGTGCTTCTTGCAAAGGTCCCAAGGCCGGATGCTGTAGTCATTGCCAACTGGAAACGGCTTTCTGATGCGGCCTGGATGTATTCGACCTATATGAAAGGCTTCTCAATGGCTCCGTATTCGCTCAACGACTCAGCAATCGGATTTTTCTGGGATGAACGAATCTTGAAGCCTGGTGCTTCTGTTGTATTTACAAGCTACCTGGTGACCGGCGGACCATGGACAGAGTTCAGAGATGCGCTGATAAGCGGTGGCTATGGTATCAATGAGGACTTGCCGGGTGTACAGCCGACTGAGACAGGCATTGCCCGAAAGAATCCAGGACTTGACATTGAGGCTATTCGGCAATTGCTTGCGCTTCTCGATTCAGCAATCGACAATATAGACGCGATTTCCGAGAGTGATATAACAATGCTGATGAACCAGGTTGATGATCTTCTTAACCCTTATGAAGCAATAAAATAGAAAGGACACGCTATGAGAGCGGTTGTTCAGCGAGTCAGTGATGCGTCAGTCAGCATACAGGATGGAGATTCTTCCATCATCACAGGCTCAATTCCCAATGGTTTGCTTGTGTATCTTGGTGTCGGAAAACATGATACAGAAAAAGATGCAGAATATCTCGCCGATAAAATAGCAAACCTTCGGATTTTCATGGATGTCGATGAAAAAATGAATCTTTCTTTGCTCGACATGGGAATGCCGGCTCTTGTTGTATCGCAGTTTACGCTGTTTGCAGACGCTCGAAAAGGAAGAAGGCCATCATGGTCAAACGCAGCTGACAATGATACGGCATTCACATTGTATCAGCGTTTCTGTGATGAGCTCGGGAAAAAAGGTGTTCCGGTTCAAACTGGAAAATTCCGGGAAATCATGAAGGTACGTTATACGAACGAGGGGCCGATAACTATTCTGCTCGATTCTGAAAAGACCTTTTAACGTTATTCGCTCGGGGTTTTTTGACGGGCTTTTCGAGCAAAATGCTTTTTTACATTCTTGTGCCAGAAAAGCCGTGCCTTTTCCATGAACATGAAAGCGCAATATGGAAGAATGGCGATAGGAGTGTCATAACAGCCTGCTCGATGAACAATCCTGCCTCCGAAGCCTGTTTTAAATTTGTAAAGCCCTGCCATTGGATGATTTGGATCATCATTGGGCGGGATGCCGAAAAAATCATAATCGTAGCAGCCCGCTTCTTTCGCTGCACATATTGCAGCCCATTGCAAAGCATGAGCGGGCATGAGATTTCGTTTTGCATTGCCTGCAGCGCCATAGAGATATATGGCGTGACCTCGGTAGAACAAGGTTATGATGCCAGCAAGAACGTCACCGTCATGGCTTGCTGTCCAGAGCCGAACATCCGCGCGGTTTTCATGAAGGGTTTTATTAAATTGCATCGCTATTTCAAAGATTTTTTCATAATAGCCTGATGAGTGAATCGCAATGCCGTCGCGTTGTGCGGTTTCACGATACATCTGCATGAAAATCGGCAGCTGATCTTTTCCAGACCAGGATACTGACACACCTTTTTTCTCGGCAAGCCTGATATTGTAGCGCCATTTGGGCTTCATCCCAGCGAGGATTTCTTCTTCTGATTGGCGCAGATCCAAAAGCACAGTGTCAGGTACCTGCACCGCTGTTCCTCTGGATAGATGATGAAGTTTCAGGTACTCAGCAGAAGATAACATTTGAGACTGGGCGGTTTCAGCATCCCAGGCCAGATCGAATCGAAAAAACAAGGGGTTTTCTGGCAGTTTGTCTACTAGTGCTTTGGCCAGGTTGGAAAGAAATATTCCTGGCTCAATTGATTCGGGACAAACTGGCGGCCCATGCGGGATATAGGCGAGGGAAAATCCGAGCGCCAGATTTCTGCAGAGTATGAAAAGCGGGAATGATGTGTGAGAGTCTCCAAGCCGGAAGCGGCAGTAATAAGCTCTCCATCCGGTTTTAGTTTTAAACACTGACCAGAATGCCGATTGCAGAAAGCTTGATGTTTCATCTTCTCCGCATTCAGAAAAGTTTTCCGCATTGACGGCTAGGAAAGCATCAATGCGGATATCAGCTGCCTGATTCAGATTTTGTGGAACAGGCGTATCACTTTCATCAATCATCCGATTTCGCCGTCTCTGACCTTTTCAAGGATGATGGGTTTTCCATCAATGATCAGCTTCTCTTTTCCCGCAAAGGCGAAGCCATCTTTAGCTTCAAGGGGAATCGAGAAAAAGGTATCCGCATCAATTTGATCAAAAAGCGTTTCGCCCAGGGTAGTTTCGAGGTGAACCCGGGTTCCTGGTTTTGCCCAGGGCGCTGTCAGGACTTCAACAGCTTCCTTGCCTTCTTCGCCATGGCGGGACGCAGCAAGCAGCATTCCTTTGGATTCAATTCCGCGTAATTTCGCAGGTTTTAAGTTGTTGACGAGAATGATGGTCTTACCGAGCAGCTCTTCTTCTTTATAGAAAGGGACAAGACCCGAAACAATCACTCGTTCGGCACCGCTTCCGTCATCGAGGGTTTCAATGTAAAGCTTATCAGCCTTTGGATGGCGTTCAATCTTGACTATGGTTGCGGCGCGCAGGTCCACCAGCTTTGCAAAGCGTTCTTCCTGTGGCAGATCAGCGAGCGGTAATGCCTTTTCTTTTGCAGCGGCAGGTTCAGATGAAGCTTTCGGCGCGGAAGAGGGCTCGGCCTTCTGTATTGAATGAGCCTCAACAGCTTCCTGTTTTTCCTTTCTGTCTTTCTGCGACCCCGAATACCGCTCACGCAATTCCTCAATATGCGCGTCTTCGAGCTTCGCAAATAGAACTTCAGGAGAATGCACCGATGACAGGCCTTCAAGTTTACCCAAATCTTTCCAGCTAAGACCATCCTGACCGATTTTCATGCCGAGAAAATCGCCAATTTTCTTCGCAGCAGCAGGCATGTAAGGCTCAATCATGATGGCAATATCTTTCAGAATGTAGCAGAGATCGGAAAGGAGCGACGCAGCGGCCTCAGGATTGCTGGTTCTGGTTTTCCATGGTTCGCCATCCTGGAAACGTTTGTTTGCTAGATTGGATAATTCGAAAATTGCTCTGAATGCGTCGCGAAGATCGGCGCGTTCGAGGCATTCTGTCGCTTTGCTTTCTAGCTCTCGAGCCTTGCTCCAGAAAAGTTCATCCGGCTTTCCTGCGGGTATGGTTCCGTCGAAATAGCGCATAATAAAGGTAAGGGTGCGATTGACAAGGTTGCCAAGGTTGCCGATGAGTTCGCCATTGACCTTTTCTTTAAAGTCTGCCCAAGTAAAAGTGTAGTCCGAGGTTTCAGGGCGGTTCCAGAAAATATAAAATCTCCAGACATCGGCAGGGATACCGGTTGCCATGACATCGGTGCCGAAGACGCCGACACCGGCAGATTTGGAAAATTTGCCGGCTTCATAATTTAGATATTCCGTGCTGGACATGTGATGCAGCAAAGTCCAGTTCTTTCCTGAACCAAGCAAGCTGGATGGAAAAATAACCGTATGGAACGGAATATTATCTTTACCGATAAACTGGAAAAGATCCACTTCTTCAGGATTCTGCCACCAGGATTTCCAGTCGAATCCTTTTTCCCGGGCCAGACTGGCTGTCATGGAAATATAGCCGATGGGCGCATCGAACCAGACATAGAATACTTTGTCTTCAAAGCCAGACATCGGAACCGGAATGCCCCATTTCAGATCTCTGGTGATTGCTCTGGGTTTCAGCCCGTCGCGAAGCCATGCCTGGGTCATTTGTATGGCATTGTTGGCCCAGAACCCTTTTTCACTGGCTGACTGTATCCAAGGTTCCAGTTTTTCCTTGATTTTCGGAAGGTCGATGTAGAGATGAGTCGTTGCTTTTGGGTGCGGCGTGGCTCCGCATGATGAGCATTTTGGGTTTTTCAACTCGGTAGGATCGAGCAGTTTCCCGCAGTTTTCACACTGATCGCCGCGAGCGTTTTCATAGCCGCAGACAGGGCAAGTGCCGCGGACATATCGGTCGGCTAAAAATCTGCCGCAGTGATCGCAAAAAAGCTGTTCAACGGTCTGGGAAACGATATAGCCATTCTTCTCAAGATCGAGAAAAATGGACTGGGTAATCTCCGTATGTTCCGGCGTAGAGGTTCTGCCGAATTTATCGAAGGAAATTCCAAACCAGGAATAAATGTCGCGATGAATAGCGTGGAATCGGTCGCAGAGCTCTTTGGGGCTGATATGCTCCTCAAGGGCTTTGGTTTCCGTGGCTGTGCCATATTCATCGGTACCGCAGATATAGAGGGTTTCATAGCCCCTCGAACGGCAAAAACGCGCAAAAACATCGGCAGACAGTACCTGGATCAGGTTGCCGAGGTGGGGTACGTTATTCACATACGGAAGGGCGGATGTAATGAGTCTTCTTTTCATGCGTGACACAATAATCCCGCAGGGAAGGGGGTGTCAAGAATCGCCCTCCGTGATAGTATTGAAACAGATGGTAGTATCGATGCTTCTTCTGGTTTTGGAACTGCCTGAAACAACAAGCCTTAAGGACAAGCGAAAGGTGGTTTCGGGCATCAAACATCGGCTTCACAACAAGTTTCGATTGAGCTGTTCGGAGGTCGATCTTCAGGACTCGCTAGGTTTTGCAGAAATTGGCGCAGCGCTGGTTTCAAATTCACCAGTCTTTGGGGAAAAAGTACTGAACGAAGCGGTCAGATTTGTGGAAGAAAATTTCCCGGTTAATATTTATGAAAGTCAAATTCATTCCGAAGTATATGGTTGAGGAACAGCAATGAAGAAAATTTTTACGGCAATCCTGCTTACTACTTTAGGTGCGATTCTTTTTTCCTCCTGCATGGGTATGGAAACCGCTATAACAATTAATAGCGGAAACTCAGGAACTGTGACTGCCGAATACCGATTATCTGAAGAGCTTGTAAATTTCGGAGCTATCGAAGCCAACAAGGCTTTGCTGCCTATTCCCATAACGAAAGCAGATATTGAAAACAGCCTTGCTTCGGCAAAAGGCCTGAAGCTGGTCTCATGGTCATCCAAGAAAAGCGGCACCGATACGGTTATCAAGACCGTCATAAGCTTTGATTCCTTGGAAGCCCTTGTATTTTATCTTGATCCGCAAGGACAGATGGCACGGTATTCGGTGTCCGATGCTGAAAAAAAAATCATTTTTTCGCTTGGCGACACGATGCCTCCGATGGATGAACAAATGAAGAGTCTTGCGAAAGAAGCCTTCGCTCCTTATGCATTTAAGTTTACTGTTACAACACCTTCAAAAATCATTAGGGCAGGTTCGTCATTGTCAATCATTTCCGCTGCCACCGATGGGAAAAAAGCTGTGTTTGAAGGAAAAATGCAGGATATAGTAACGAGCGGTGAAGCTCCCGTGATTGAATTTACCTGGTAGAGAATTTTACTGAAATCGAAGTGGGTTTGCAGGTTTTAAAGCTTTTTTCTAATAGGCTGGATAGATTTTTTACCGCTGACAGTTCAGCCTCTGCGATTAAGCCGGGTGCCACGGATAAGATTGCCTTTCCCGCTTTTCTGCAGCTCGTGCACTACCTGCTCCGCGAGGGCGGACTTAGGCGGTTCTTCCTGAAACAGGCTGTTTTCAATGTGACTTTCAGGCACAAGTGATGAAAGAAAAATGCCGATGAGCCTGAGTGCTTTTCCGCAAGTCCAATTCGCATCAAACAGCTGCATCGCTTCCTGAAAGATGCAATCAGCGCTGGCAGTTGGTACCGCTAAACTTCTCTGGCGTGTGATCGAGGTAAAGTCGGCAAATCTGAGTTTTATGCCGACACAGCCTGTATGCATTGTATTATCCCAAAGCCGGAACGAAAGCTCATCAGCAAGCATTCGTAATTCATCGATCAGAATTGTTCTGTCTGAAATGTCTGCTTCAAAGGTTCGCTCAGTGCTTACCGATTTATTTTCACCATCGCGTGTAAAAACACCTGGATCCTGGCCTTGGCAGGCCATTGCAAGAAAACGGCCGCCCGCGTTGCCGAAAATCGACATGAGAAGCGATACAGGAGCGTCCTGAATTGCCGCCATGGTTGTCAAACCTCTCGCTTTCAACCGTTCCCGTGTTTTTTCGCCGGCACCCCAGAGCTTTTCCAAAGGAAGGGAGCGCATGAATGCGCGCTCATCTCCAGGTTTGATCAATAAGAACCCGTCAGGCTTGCTCATACCGCTGGCAATCTTTGCCATATAGCGGTTTGCACTCGCACCGATGGAAATGGTGAGCCCGGTCCTGTCACGGATTGTCTTTTTCATTTTAAATGCGCATTCTTCAGGGGTTCCCCATAATTTTCCCGTTCCTGTCATATCCAGCATGGCTTCATCGATTGATAGCTGCAGAACATCGGGCGTGTATGTGAAAAGAATCGACATGATTATCGCGGAAACTTCTGAATATCGTTTCATGCGGACTGGGAGGAATACTCCATGCGGACACAGCCGAGCGGCTTCCGCAATCGGCATTGCCGAATGAACTCCAAAGGCGCGGGCTTCATAGGAGCATGTAGATACAACACCACGCCTGCCGGGAGCAGCACCTACAATGACAGGCCTTCCCGCAAGTGCTGGATTGTCTGCTTGTTCAACCGAGGCAAAAAAAGCATCCATGTCAACATGAAAAAATATTCTTTCCATTGAGCTGATTGAATTGTGGATAGAGGTTTCTGTCAATGGCTTTTTGAATTTATTATTTCCAACAAGACAAGCAGCATCGCATAACGCGTTGCCCTCTTTCTTGACATAATCATCTCTTTCTATTAGCTTACACAAGTATATAATCAGAAGCGAATATTGATTCGCATGTCCCAAGGGAGGGAACGCCTGATGGCTAAAAAGAAGTATGTTTATTTTTTTGGGAACGGTGTCGCTGAAGGCGATAGCTCAATGAAGGAACTTCTCGGTGGAAAAGGTGCGGGCCTTGCCGAGATGACGAAAATTGGATTGCCAGTTCCAGCTGGTTTCACAATCACGACGGAAGTCTGCGATCTCTATTACAAGAACGGCAAGCAGTGGCCAGAGGGGTTGGACAAGGAAGTTGACAAGCATCTGAAGCTGCTTGAAAAAACAGTCGGGAAAAAACTGGGCGATCCGAAGGATCCACTTCTTGTTTCTGTCCGTTCAGGCGCTGCAATTTCCATGCCTGGCATGATGGAAACAATTCTCAACCTGGGTCTCACTGATGCATCAGTAGAAGGGCTTGCCGCCAAGACCGGAAACCGCAGATTCGCTCTTGACGCATATCGACGTTTCATCATGATGTACGGATCAACCGCGATGGGCATCGATCGTGAAGAATTCGACCATGCATTCAATGAGGTGAAAGAAAAATTCACCCGCCCGAGACTGAAAATCGCTGCGGGGAAAAAAGTTCTCGACACCGATGTCAACGCTGAAGAGCTCGAAAAGCTTGTTGCTGAATTTAAAGCAATTTATCGCAAATATATTAAAGCCGAATTTCCTCAGGATCCGCGTGAGCAGCTGAAAGGCGCCATTGACGCTGTATTCAATTCGTGGATGGCTGATAAAGCAGTTACCTACCGCAAGGTTGAAAAAATCCAGGGTGTGAAGGGTACAGCGGTCAACATCGTTCAGATGGTGTTTGGAAATATGGGCGATACATCCGGAACCGGCGTATGCTTTACCAGAGATCCGAATACTGGAGAAAATACTTTCTATGGTGATTACCTTGTCAACGCTCAGGGTGAGGATGTTGTCGCAGGAATCAGAACCCCGATAAAACTTATCGAACTTGAAAAGCGCGATCCGAAAGCATACAAACAGCTTCTCGATGTCCGCAAGAAACTCGAAGCAAATTACAAAGATATGCAGGATCTCGAATTCACCGTCGAGGAAGGCAAGCTCTACATGCTGCAGTGCCGAACCGGCAAGCGGAGCCCAATTGCTGCATTCAAAATTGCCGTTGATATGGTCAAGGAAAAGCTCATCACGAAAGAACAGGCAATCATGCGGATCAAGACTTCGGATATTGAAGGAATCTTTTATCCAATGATTGATAAGACCCAGGCTGCGGCTCTTAAAGACGCCTTCCTTGTCCAAGGTATCGATGCGGTTCCAGGCGCGGCTGCAGGCAAGGTTGTCTTCAATGCCAAGGACGCAGAAGCTTGGGCTGAAAAGGGAGAAAAAGTAATTCTTGTCCGAAAAGAAACGAGTCCGGAGGATGTCGGCGGCATGCATGCGGCGCAGGGTATTCTGACCGCTACCGGCGGCAAGACCAGCCATGCGGCAGTTGTTGCCCGGGGATGGGGAAAATGCTGCATCGTCGGCTGCGAAAAGCTGAACATTGATTATACGAAGGGAACCTTCTCAGTCGGCGAAAAAACTGTCAAGCAAGGTGATTTTATCACCTTGGATGGTTCAAGCGGAAATGTGTATGTCGGTCAGCTCAAGCTTGTCAAACCTGAGCCTCCCGAAGCTTACACTACCCTCATGGGCTGGGTCGACAAAATTAGAACGCTCAAAGTGCGAACCAATGCCGATACCCCCTATGACGCTGAAAATGCACGAAGGCTTGGCGCTGAAGGTATCGGTCTCTGCCGCACCGAACATATGTTCTTTGATTCCGAGGAGCGCATTCTCGCCATCCGCGAAATGATTATCGCCGATGACGAAGATACTCGCAAAAAGGCGCTTGCGAAACTGCTTCCCTTCCAGACAAAGGATTTTGAAGGAATTTTCAAAGCTATGGATGGTTACCCTGTCACCATTCGTCTTATTGATCCTCCTCTTCATGAATTTGTTCCGCATGATGAAGCAGGTCAGCGAGCCCTTGCTGAAGCGGCCAAAGTCAGCTTTGAAAAAGTTGTCCAGCGTGTCAATCAACTTCATGAAGCCAACCCGATGCTTGGTCACCGCGGATGCCGCCTCACCATCACATATCCTGAAATTCTCGACATGCAAGTAACCGCGATTATTACCGCAGCTTGCAATATGACCAAGAAGGGGATTTCGGTGCTTCCCGAGATAATGATCCCTCTTGTAATAGACGCGAAAGAACTCAAGATTCTTGAAACGCGAGCTCGCCAGGTCGCTGACGCGATCATTACCAAATCCGGTGTTAAGCTGAGCTACATGGTCGGTACCATGATTGAAGTACCGCGTGCAGCGCTGCTGGCTGACCAGATTGCAGAAGTCGCTGAATTCTTCTCATTCGGAACCAATGACCTTACCCAGATGACGCTTGGCATGTCTCGTGACGATGCCGGGAAATTCCTTCCTGACTATGTGGATGAAAAAAAGGCCGGCATTTTCAAGGCTGATCCCTTCCAGAGCCTGGACCAGGTCGGTGTTGGGCTTCTGGTTAAAATGGGTATTGAAAAAGGCCGCTCAACCCGGGCTAAGCTCAAGGTTGGCATCTGCGGTGAGCACGGCGGTGATCTGACCTCAGTTAAATTCTGCCACAGGGTTGGCATGAACTATGTGTCTTCTTCTCCCTTCCGCGTGCCGGTTTCGAGACTTGCCGCCGCTCAGGCTGTCGTAGAAGAGCAGGCCGCGATGGCAGCCGCTACACCGGCGAAAAAAACAGCTGCCAAAGCGAAAAAGGCTCCGGCAAAAGCTGCCGCCTCAAAAGGCACAGCATCAAGAGGCAGTGCCGTGCGCGGCAGAAAAGCGGCAGCGGAAAAAGTTGCTGCAAAGGCTAAGCCGGCGGCAACAAAAAAGGCAGCTGCTGCGAAAAAGACTTCCGTTAAGTCGGCAGCAAAGACTGTTACGAAAAAAGCTCCCGCGAAAACCTCAGCAAAGACTGTTGCAAAAAAAGCTGCCTCCAAGACAGCCGCGGCAGCAAAAAGACCTGTAGGAAGACCCAAGGGGACTTCTAAAAAGGCAAAATAAGTAAACTGTCTACTGACTGAAAACGGCTCCTGGCAAAAAGCAGGGGCCGTTTTTATTATTGCTGGTGCTAAAACACTGTTCCTTCAAAACGATAGAGAACAACATCGGGACTTTTCCAGGTTTCAGGCGGCAGTCCCGCCTTGAGACAGACATGCTGCAGAAATTCAGTTTTGTTCCATCCATACTCAACTGCAACTTGAGGAAGAAGTACACCGCTTCTTCCATGTGACGCAATAAAAAGCCCATGGATACCCAGCGTGAAATTGTCTGGTGGAGAAAGCGGCTCAAGCGGACCTAGAATGGTAATTTCTATCTCAAGCAAAGAGAGCTCATTATGGGAAAGGGGAGGGAATCTCGGATCTTCAAAACCCGCGGCAAGCGCCATGTCTTTGACAGTTTCAATGAGCGGCTGATTGGATGACATTCTGCCGATGCAACCGCGCAGCTGACCATGTACCTTGATAGTGACAAAGATCCCGTATCGTTTTTCCAATGCCCGGCTGTGCTCAGGATATACTGGCGACCTATGTTCCAGCCTCGCTGCCAAAGTTTCACGGGCTATGGTTTTTAAGATATCACGGTCCTGCTTTGATAATTCGATATCCATACCTGCCTCCAGTTTCAGGCTGGAAAGCCGAAAGAGGCGTATCCTACAACTGGTTCATCTGCTTCAGTCATAAGTTTGGAAGTTCTTGAACCGAGAAAAACCGGAGCTTTGCCAGTACTGCAGGAACTTTGCAAATACGCCTGGATAATCCTGGCGCCGCAAAAAGATGGCTCTCCATGCGAGAATGCTTCCATGGTTGTAATGTCCCGACTCAGAAGGGCAGACCTGAATTGTTCAGTCAGCTGAACAGTCTGCTCATCAGTCTCGGAAACCGCCATATTCGATGAAAGCACAAAGAGAGTTCTTGACAGTCTGTCCTCCAGAATATCTGAAAGACAGTTGAAAAGTGTGATAAGGCTGGGAACATCGGAACAGGCTGCAATGATCGGAATCAGGCTTGAATCTGGGAAGAGATGCGTTGCAAAAGGAAGAATTGCCTCAATGCCATGCTCTTCCAGATGCGGAAGGTCGTCTTTTACATAGGCTGAATTGCAATGCAGCAGGGCTTTTATGGATTTTTTATCCACCCGCAGCTCGCAGCCGGGAATCGTGAAATACTCCGATTCCGGCAGAAAAATTCCATTTTCAAAGCAATGATGCGATGGTGTTATGATGACGATAGTTTCGATATTCATGCGGGAAACGGATTTCCATGCGAGAGCGGCAATATCCCCGCTATATTCAAGGCTGCCGTGCGGGCAAATGATTGCTGAAAACCTCTCAGAAAGCTCAATTGCCGCACTTTCAAGAAGAATTCTAATTTGCTCGGTGAGGGCTTCAGGGGACTGCGGATAGAAAATGCCTGAAACGGTTGGTGCTCTGATTTTTTTTCGCTGATTCAGGCTTGAAAACAGGTTTGCATTGTCCATGCTTCAAGTATAGTCTATATTAGAAAGAATTCAATTTTTACAGGCAGATAACCATGAAAATTTTATTGATTGATGATGAAAAACAGCTTGGCTTATCCTTGAAATCATACATGCTCGATGATGGCATAGAGCTTGATGTGGCTTTTGATGGAAAGTCGGGCATCCAGAAACTGGAAGACGAAAGCTATGAGGCGGTTGTGACAGATTTACGAATGCCGGGACTTGACGGAATGCAGGTGCTTTCCTGGATACGAGATGAAAGACCGGGGATGCCCGTTATCATGATATCTGCCCATGGAGAAATTCAAGATGCTGTCACTGCGATGAAGCTGGGAGCGCAGGACTATTTGGTCAAACCCTTTGATCCCGATGAACTCGTGCTGAGACTGAAAAAGGCGGTCGAGTCACGGCGGGTCATGCAAAAGCTGCAGGCTGGAATGGCTGCCGGTCATGAGGAAGCCGGCATGATCGGAGAAAGCCCGAAAATGAAAGAGATCGTGAAATTGCTCGAAAAGGCCTCTCCTTCTGCGGCAACTATTCTGATAACCGGTGAAAGCGGAACCGGCAAAGAGGTTGCTGCACGGTTCATTCATGCACGGTCTGGAAGAACAGGGCCGTTTCTTCCAGTCAACATGGGAGCTTTCCCTGAGAATCTGCTTGAAAGCGAACTGTTCGGCTTTGAAAAAGGCGCGTTTACCGGCGCGGACACCCGTAAGCAAGGGCTTTTTGAAAGCGCTCAGGGCGGAACGCTGTTTCTCGATGAAATTGCGGAACTGCCGCTCCATTTGCAGGTAAAACTGCTGAGAGCGATTCAGGAACGAAAAATTCAGAGGCTGGGGAGTGTAAAAAGCATTCCAATCGATGTCCGCATCCTGGCAGCGACCAACCGGGATCTTGAAAAAGATGTCAAAGAGGGGAAATTCAGAGAGGACCTGTATTACCGAATCAACGTGATACGTGTCAGACTGCCTCCGCTCCGCGAGAGAAAAGAGGATATTCCCCTTCTCGTCGGAAGATTTATACGGCGCTTTTCTCAGGCAAGCGCGCGAAAAATATCCAGCATTTCAAAGGAATCTCTTGATCTTTTATTGCAGTATGATTTCCCCGGCAATATAAGAGAGCTCGAAAATGCCATTGAACGGGCTTGTATTTTAGCAGAATCGGATGTTTTGGGCGCGGAGGATTTTGACTTTTTACGCCCGGCTAGAAGTATTCTCGGGGAAGAAAATATTGAGGCTCTAGATGTGCACTCTGGAAATCGAGCAGGCGAGGCGGAATCCCGGAATGGTCCCAAGACCATCGAGGAAATGGAAAAGCAACTGATCGAAGCTGCCCTGAAGCGAAACGCTTTTCATCGTGAAAAGACAGCGATGGAATTGGGCATTACTCGCAGAACCCTGCTCAATAAAATGAAGGAATACGGCCTTGAGCCCTGAGCTTGAAAACAAGGCTCAAGCGGTGCAGACAAATCATGGTGCATCCCACTCGAATGTATGCATAAATGCTTGCCAACCAGGAATACTGGATTTATACTGAAAAACGTATATTTTCAACCTAATCCACAGGAGGAGGAATCATGAAAGCATCTCGAGGTTTCCTGATCATTTGCATGGCATTGTGCCTTATTGTGCCGGTATTCGCGAAGCCGGGAGCAACACTTGTTGTCTATTCAAGCGTTGACGAGCAGAACGCAAAAAAGATTTTTGACGCATTTACCGCTGACACGGGCATCCAAGTCCAGTTTGTCCAGCTTTCTTCAGGGCCGGCGTACGCACGAATCAAGGCGGAAGCTTCCAATCCGCAGGCTGATGTCTGGTTTGGAGCACCAAGCGAAAACCACATCGTTGCCAAACAAGAAAAGCTGACCATTCCGTACAAAGGTCCCGGATTTGACAAACTTGGCAAGGAATTCAAAGATCCCGATGGCTATTGGAGAAGCTTCTACATGAACCCTATGGCTTTTGCTGTCAACAAGGAAGTGCTTGCCCGTATCAATGCTCCTAAACCCACCAGCTGGGCTGATTTGCTCAACCCTATCTACAAAGGCCAGATACAGATGCCTTCACCGCAGTCTTCGGGTACCGCGTACAATGTCGTGGCATCCCTCGTCGTCATGATGGGCGAAGACAAAGCTTTTGATTACCTGAAAAAGCTTGCGCCGAATGTTCAGACATACACATCATCAGGCACCGCTCCTTCCAAGGCAGTTCAGGTTGGACAATGCGCCATCGGCATACAGTTCACGCCGGCATTTTTTGAAGCAATCGCGAAGGGATTCCCGATTGAAGTTGTTTTCCCAAAGGAAGGTGTCTGGTTTGAAGCTCCCGCCATCTCCATTTTGAAAGGCACAAAGAACCTTGAAGGTGCTCAGCTGCTTGTCGACTGGCTTTCCTCAACCAAGGGGCAGAATGTATTCACGGAAAAGGAAACCTATTTCTACCCGGTTATCTCAGGGGCAAAGCTCGGCAAGGGGATGCCTGAATTCGATTCTCTGAAAACAATCGATGTCGATCCTATCTGGGCTGGGGAAAACAAGAAGCGGCTTGTCGAGCGCTGGGTACAGGAAGTCCTGACAGCAAAATAATTACCGCGCAAGGATAATCAGTGAAAACCTCATCATTGACGAGGGCATCCGCCGAAATCCGGCGGATTGCCCGTGATCCTTTATTATTCGCCATCATTGTCATCACCATGCTGTCTCTGCTCGTTTTTGTGATTTACCCGCTCGTGAGTGTCGGCCTCCAGAGCCTGAAAACCGACAAAGGCCTGGGATTCAGCATTTATGGTGATGTACTCAAATCGGCATACCTTCGAAAAGCTTTTTTCAACAGCCTGTATATGAGTGTTCTCACCGCAGCCACAGGAACGCTTATAGGATTTCTTTTTGCCTTTGCCGTAACGCGTGCCGATGTGCCCTGGAAAAAGCTGTTCAATGCGATTGCCATCATCCCCATTGTCTCGCCGCCCTTTATCGGAGCTTTGGCGATCATTATGCTCTTCGGCAATAACGGGCTCATTACCTGGAACTTGTTGAAAATTAACAATTTCCCGATCTATGGGTTTAACGGTCTTTTCCTGGCGCAGGTTGTTACTTTTTTCCCGGTAGCCTTTCTGACACTTAAGGGTGTGCTCGAATCGATGAACCCGGTTCTGGAGGACGCGGCGCTTGACCTCGGCGGTTCGCGATTCAAGGTTTTCACAAAAGTAACCTTGCCGCTTGCAATCCCGGGAATAGCAGGGGCGATACTTATCCTGTTTGTCGAAACGCTCGCGGATTTCGGCAATCCGCTGATTCTGGCTGGCAGTAAATTCCCAATCCTCTCGGTGCAGGCATATCTCCAGATTGTCGGCATGTACGATCTTCCTAAAGGTGCAGCTATTTCCATGCTGCTTCTGATACCATCGGTAACGGCGTTTTTTGTTCAGCGGAAAATCGTCGGGCGGCGGAAGTACACAACGGTGACTGGGAAGCCTCAGTCATCCTCGGGTAAGATAGTCAGCCCCGGGGCGAGGATTTTTCTTTTCATATTCTGCCTGTTCATTACCATCATCGTCGGGCTTATTTATTTTTCGATTCTGATCGGCGCTTTTGCAAGGGTTTGGGGATTCGATCATCGCCTGACGCTGGATCATTTCAAGTTTGTATTCGGTGTCGGCTTCAAAGCAGTTCGCGATACCCTGATGATAGCTGGAATTTCTACGCCTATCGCGGGGCTTTTCGGCATGCTGATTGCCTTTCTGGTTGTACGCGTTAAGTTTCCTGGCAAAAAACTGATTGAAACGACCAGCATTTTAAGCTTTGCTGTACCGGGAACCGTCATCGGTATTGGGTACATTCTCGCTTTCAACCACAAGCCGCTCGCGCTGACCGGCACATTGGCGATTCTCTTGCTCAACTTTGTGTTTCGCTATATCCCCGTCGGCATAGAATCAGGAACGGCGATCCTCGCGCAGATTGATCCCTCGATAGAAGAAGCCGCAATCGATTTGGGCGCCGACGCTCGAAAAACATTTTCGCGGATAACGCTGCCAATGATTGTGCCGGCATTTTTCTCAGGCCTGGTTTTTGCCTTTGTCAGAGCCATGACAGCGGTCAGCGCGGCAATTTTCCTCGTTTCATCCCGCTGGAACCTGATGACGGTTCATATCATGTCGCAGGTCGAGTCGGGAAATCTGGGTGCGGCAGCGGCATATAGTGTTCTGCTGGTTGGAATTGTCGGGCTGGCGATAGTGTTTATCAGAATGGTATTGAAAGCTCAGTATGGAAAACTTGGCGGAACAATGCTTCATTTCTAGGGTCAGGGAGAAATCATGAGTGTCAAATTAATACATATCAGCAAAGAATTTCCGGATCTTGAGCGGGAAGACAGAAAAATGCTTGCGGTCAGGGATATGAATCTGGAAATCAATGAGGGCGAATTCGTCACCTTGCTTGGACCTTCGGGCTGCGGCAAGACAACCACGCTCAGAATGGTTGCAGGCTTTGAAACGCCAACAACCGGAGAGATTTGGATTGGCGGTCGATGCGTGAATGACGACCCGCCGAATAAACGTGATACAACGATGGTTTTCCAGAGTTACGCGATTTTTCCGCATCTGTCTGTCGAGCAGAATGTCGGCTTCGGCCTTGAATTGAAAGGCCGGCCGAAAAACGAAATTAAAGATGAAGTGCGGAAAGTCATGGAAGTCATGGGTATCAGCGATTATGCCAAGCGAAGACCTGATCAGCTGTCAGGCGGTCAACAGCAGCGGGTTGCTCTAGCGCGCGCAATTGTCAATAAGCCCGGTGTCCTTCTCTTTGACGAGCCGCTGTCCAATCTGGATGCGAAACTCCGTGAAACGATGCGAGTGGAAATCAGGCGAATTCAGCAAACCTTCGGCATAACAAGCATCTATGTAACCCATGATCAAGCTGAGGCTATGACGGTATCCGACCGAATCGTTGTCATGGAAAAAGGGAAAGTCATGCAAGTTGGGACGCCTTTTGAAATCTATTCACGTCCTGAAAATCGCTTTGTTGCAGATTTTATTGGACGAGTGAACCTGTTCCCGGTCACAATAAAGAAGCTGGGTAAGGAAGACAGCGGCGGGACAGTCCTGAACAATAAAGGAAAGGAAGTTCGCGCTGCAAGCATAGCTTTAGGTTTGTGCGAAGGAGATGCGGCATTTATGATGGTTCGTCCGGAATCATTCGTGCTCGCTTCAAAAGAAACCGAGACAAGCTTCGGCAGCGGTGTTGTTACGAAAGCCGTCTATCTAGGGTCTGTGGTAGAATATGAATTGGATATCGGCGAAGACAAGCCGATTCTTGCGGTAACGCATGATCCCATCAATAATGGATTTTACAGTAACAATGAACGGGTGTGGTTCAGCTTTACAGAACAAGCCTGTCATGTTTTGCCGCAGTAGACAATGTCCGCCCCGAAACAAGCGGGGCGGTTTTTGTTTTAACGCAGGCAGAAATCAGGGACTCTGGTTGATATAGCGCTCAAGCTGTCCGAGTTGGAACTCCTGCTCCGCAATAATGCTGTCCTGGTTGGCGCAATAAGCCTTGACTACATCACCGATTGAGATGATTCCCACCAGCTCACCCTTATCCATAACCGGCAGGTGTCTGATCTTTTTTTCGGTCATGAGCGTCATGCAATCATTGATAGTCGTCTCGGGATCAACATAAAGCACCTGAGTGGTCATGATTTCACCAACTGTGGTTTTTTCTCCATCCCGGCCTTTGATGATAATCTTGCGGGCGAAATCACGCTCACTGAAAATTCCAGCCAGTTTGCCATTTTTATCGGTAACAAGGATGGCTCCGATATTTTTATCGGCCATGATTTCAAGCGCCTGATACAGGGTTGCGTCTGATTGAACGGTGAAAACAGCTTTCGGTTTCTTGGCGAGAATGTCTTTTACTTTGTTCATAGGTGCCTCCTCTATAAAATATAGGTTATATAGTAACACAAGGCAATATCAATTTCGCTTGCGCCAGGCTGCAATAAGCGTATACTTGTGATATGCAGATAAAGGCTGATGGACAGACATACGCGCCGAGGGGCATGGTATCTCCAGTCTGTGAACCGGGAACATTCAAGATAGGCGTAATCGGACTGGATCATGGGCATATCTATGGCATGTGCAACGGGCTGGTTGAAGCTGGGGCAGAAATAGCATGCGTCTATGATAACGAAAGAATGAAAATGGATGCCTTTTGCAAGGTGTTCCCGGATGCAAAAAAGGCTGAGAGCGAACATGAGATTCTCGAAAATCCTGATATCGCGCTTGTCGCTTCTGCAATTCTTCCTGACAGACGCACAGAGCTCGGTATTCGCGTCATGAAAGCTGGAAAGGATTATTTCTGCGACAAACCGCCCTGCATCACAAAGCAAGATGTTTCCCAGGCGAGAAGAGCGGTCGAGGAAACTCAAAAAAAGTTTGCCGTGTATTACAGCGAGCGGCTCCATGTTGAAGCTTCTGTCTGTGCGGAAAAGCTCATTAAGGACGGCGCGATTGGGCGGGTAATTCATGTAGCGGGGTGGGGTCCTCATCGAATCAGTATTCCGCAGCGCCCATCCTGGTTTTTTGATAAAGCGCGATATGGCGGAATTCTTGTCGATATTGGATGTCACCAAATAGAACAGCTGCTTTTTTTCTGCGGAGCTTCCGATGCCGTCATTTCTTCGAGCAGGGCCGGGAATTATAAATACAAGCAATATCCGCGCTTTGAAGATTTCGGTGACGCAGCCTTGCTGATGAACAACGGCACAACAGGATATTTCAGCGTCAACTGGTTTACACCTGATGGTCTTGGAGCTTGGGGCGACGGAAGGACTTTTATCCAGGGCACCGAAGGGTATATTGAATTGAGGAAGTATATAGATGTCGCAGCAGACCCGGAAGGAGATCATGTTATCCTGGTGAATAATAAAGGAGAACAGCATATTCATGCTGCCGGAACTTGCGGTTTTCCGTTTTTCGGCAGGCTGATAAAGGACTGTCTTGAAAGGACATCGACAGCCTATGATCAGGAACTGACCTTCAGGGCGATTGAACTTGCCATTGAGGCAGAGACACAAGCGACAGCAGTGCAATGAAAGCAATTGAAAGAAACAAGCTGATTCGATTTTCAGCGCGCATTTTCATGGCATGCGGGGTGCCGGAACAGCAAGCATTTGAGCAATCTATGGTCCTGGTGGCTGCCGATGCGCGAGGCATCCCATCGCATGGAATAGCCAGGCTTCCGCGTTATGTCGCTGGGCTCCAGCAGGGATCGATGATTCCAAACATCCAGCCTGAGGCAATAAAGGAAACACTGGTTTCCTTATTGGTTGACGCCAGAGGCGGACTTGGAGCGCCGGTCAGTATTGCAACCATGAAAAAAGTGATAGAAAAAGCTGAGCTGGCAGGAATGTCTTTTGCTGCTGTCAGAAACTCGAATCATTTCGGCATTGCAGGATATTACGCCATGATGGCGCTGCCGCATGACATGATTGGCATGGCCATGACCAATACCGCGGCGCTTGGAGTTCCGACACATGCAAGGCAGGTTATGTTCGGGACTAATCCTATCGCCTTTGCTGCTCCGGCGTTTGAAGAAAAGGCCTTTGTCCTGGATATGTCAACAACTGCGGTGACACGGGGAAAGATAGAGGTTTTTGCAAGGCTCGGAAAGCCCTTGCCGAGAGGCTGGGCAGTAGACCGGGATGGAGCTCCGGCGGGCAACGCGAACGCCTTGCTTGATGATATGCTGCATCGAAGCGGCGGTGGGCTTGTCCCGCTCGGCGGTGATGATGAAATACATGCCGGATATAAAGGCTATGGTCTGGGTGTGATGGTCGATATTCTGACAGGAGTGTTGTCCGGAGGGCTTTTCGGACAGCAGGTCGCCGATACTGAAACGACTTCAGCCCGGGTGAGTCACTGCTTTGCAGCGATGAAAATCGATATGTTTCAAAAGCCGGAAGAATTCAAAAAAAGCATGGATAGCATGCTGAAGGCGCTGCGTACCGCGGAGCCGGCGAGAGGCAAAGCCCGTGTCTATTACGCGGGGCAGAAAGAGTATGAGGCTGAAGAAGAAGCCTCGAAATTCGGCATAAAGATTGATGACACAACCTTTCGCATTCTCACCGATCTCGGAAAAAAATTCGATATAAACCCCGAGGATCTTTTGTTTCATTGACTTCCCCGCCGCTGTATCCTACAGTAAAAACATGGATAGATTTAAATTGGCCGTCTGCAATGAGCTTTTTGGAAGCATGGATGCACGAACCTATATCCCGGTTGTTAAAAGATCTGGATATGAAGGAATAGAATTTGCTCCATATACTATCTTCCCTGATTTCAATGTTCATCAAGCCAGAAAGAGGGCAGTGGAAATTCACGAGCTACTGAAAGGCGAGGGGCTGGCATTTTCTGGCTTTCATTGGCTTCTTGCATATCCGGACGGGATGCATTTGCTCAGTGATAATAGTGATGCGCGGAGAAAAGCATGGGATCATCTGAAGCTTCTCTTTGAACTTTCTTTTGAATTCGGCGGGGGGACTTTGGTTCTCGGCTCACCCAGGCAAAGAACAATTCCTGATAACACGGAAAGAAATTCAGCGATACGCCGATTTATCGATGAAATGGTTTTTTTCATCGAATCGATTGAGGGAAGTAAATCAATGCTGCTTATTGAAGCGCTGTCGCCCGATCAGACCAATTTTATCAACACTCTCCAAGAAGCCGCCGAACTGGTACAACAGATTGATTCCACATATTTTCAAACCATGTTCGATTTTCACAACGCAAGAGATGAGAAGCAGCCATGGGACAAACTGATCGAAGAGCATTTTAAATGTATCAAACATATTCATATCAACGAAATTGATGGCGGCGCCCCCGGTACTGGAAAATCAGAGTACCGGAACGCATTTTCAGCAATAAAAAAACTTCGGTATGAAGGCTGGATCAGCATGGAAGTTTTCACAACTCCTGCCGATCCGGAGCGATACATAAGCGCTGCGCTCCAATTTCAAAAAAAGATTTTTCATCTGGTTGAAGAATAAGGAGGAATAAAACTGTGAAATTCGGCATAATCGGTACTGGTCTCATTGCGGAATTCCATGCCAGGGCATTGTCAGAGATTAAAGGAGCCGAACTAGAAGCCTGTATGGATGTCAATTCTGAACGGGCAGCTGGTTTTGGGGCAAAGTATCACTGCACATCATATAACTCCATTGAGCATTTTTTGAAGCATCCAAGTCTTGAAATTGTCACGGTTTGTACGCCGTCAGGACTGCACCGCGATATGGCAGTAGCCGCTGCCCATGCAGGAAAACATGTAATCGTTGAAAAGCCACTTGAAATTTCGACGGAACGATGCCAGCAAATAATTGACGCCTGTAAAAAGAATAATGTTGTTCTTTCAGGTATTTTCCCATCTCGATTTTTCAGCGCTGCTTCAACGGTAAAGAAAGCCGTCGATGCTGGACGTTTTGGAAAACTAACCATGGGGACAGCTTCAGTAAAATGGTGGCGTGAACAAAGCTATTACAGTACGGGAGGATGGAAAGGGACGAGAAGCCTTGATGGAGGCGGAGCACTCATCAATCAATCTATTCATGCCATAGATCTGCTGCTCTGGTACATGGGCGATGCCGAAGAAGTGTACGCTTGCATGGATACAAGCGCCCACAGCGGAATCGAAGTTGAAGATAATGCCGTTGTTGCGGTGCGATTCAAAAATGGTGCTATCGGAACAATCCATGGTTCGACTTCGGTCTGGCCGGGCTTTTTAAAGCGTCTGGAGATATCCGGTACCGCTGGAAGTGCCATTCTTGAAGAGGAAAATCTGACATTCTGGAAATTCAAAGAAGAAAATCCGGATGACGAATACGTGAGAAAGCAATTCGCTGGCGCGACACATACAGGCGGGGGAGCCTCCGATCCTGCGGCCATCAGCCACCACGGACATAAACTTCAGTTTCTGGATATCATCGACGCAATTCAGAATAACCGGGAACCATTGATAGACGGCGAAGAAGCCATGAAAGCGGTAAGGCTTATTGAAGCTGCTTACAGAAGCGCTGAGCTGGACAAGCCGGTTTCCCTAGGAGAAATGTAGCATGATCCTCTCAGGTTTCGCCGACGAGGCTGGCGACAGCCTGGATGAACAGATAGCAGTAACGCGAGAGCTTGGCTGGCGCTATGTCGAGCTTCGCTCCATTGACAGAAAAAACGTTCTTGATCTTGACGACAAGGCCTTTAAGCAATGCGCAGACAAGTTGACAAAAGCAGGCATCAAGGTCAATTGCCTTGGCTCAAATATTGCCAATTGGGGAACTTCAATCAACGATGATTTTGCCGCGACAGAAAAGACCGTTGATCGGGCAATTAAAAGAATGAAGTTGCTCGGAACTGAAATGATCAGGATCATGAGCTATGCCATTCTTTTCGGATCGGATGGAAAGCCGCTTGCCGATCAAAGAGCTGAAGAGCGAATCCGGAGACTTAAAATCATCTGTTCCAAGTTTGCAGATGCAGGAATAACCTGTGTGCATGAAAATTGCCTTAATTATGGCGGAATGAGTTTTTCCGCCACCCAGCAGCTGCTTGATGAGATTCCGCAGCTCATGCTGCTTTTCGATACCGGAAATCCCTGTCTGACTCCGGATTTTTCCAAGCCGGAACCTTGGCCTAATCAGAATCCTTTTGAGTTTTGGAAGCTTTTTTCTCCCCGCATACGGCATGTGCATATCAAGGATGGTTGGCGCAATCCAACTACTGGCAAGGAAGAATATTTCATGCCTGGAGAAGGTCCCTGCAAGCTCGAACAAATTCTCGAGACGATACTCAAAGCTGGCTATCAAGGTGCTTTTACCATTGAACCTCACATAGCTGTGGTCTACCACAATCCTTCAGTGCAAAGTTCTTCAAAACAAAGGAAAACGATGTATATCGAATTTGCACGAAAATTTGAAACAATGATGAGCAAGCTGGAATACCGGGAGGAACATGGAAGCCTGTAAAGACCTGAGGCTGACAAACTGCAAAATTCTGACTCCCTTTGAGATGCTGGAAGAGGGATCCATAACCATCACGGAAGGAAAAATTGCAGAGGTCAATCGGGGAATTAGCGAAGAATCCGGCAGCCTGAAAACTCTGGATATGCGCGGAGCATTGGTCATTCCCGGGTTTGTCGATCTGCACTGCCATGGCGCTCTTGGCGAAGATTTCATGAGCGCAAGCGAAGAAGCGGTGCAAAAGGCCGCCTGGTTTCACCTCCAGCATGGGACGACAAGCCTTCTTCCAACCTCACTTTCTGCCCCGCTTCCAGCCATCCTTTCAATGCTGAAAACCATGCAAAGTGCCATGCAAAAAGGAACGGTGCCGAATCTGGCCGGTGTCCATATCGAAGGCCCATATCTTTCTGAGCTTCAATGCGGCGCTCAGGATACCCGCTACCTTAAAAATCCCGATCCAGAGGAATACTATAAAATACTCGAATTTTCTTCAATAATTCGGCGATGGACAATTGCCTGCGAGCTGCCCGGGGCTTTGGAACTGGGGAGAATCCTTGCGCGGCTGGGTATACTTCCTTCGATTGGCCACAGCAATGCGCAGTATTCAGAAGTCGTCGAAGCGGTCTCTTCCGGATTCAGGCTCGTCACCCATCTATATTCAGGGACTTCTCTGGTGACGCGGAAACGCGGAATTCGCTATCCAGGGGTTGTGGAAAGTACCCTTCTGCTCGATACCCTCGCCGCCGAGATCATTGTCGATGGTATGCATCTTCCAGAAGCCCTGGTTCAGCTGGTGTTTAAAATCAAGGGCGCAGACAATGTCATCATGGTTACCGACGCGATGGCTGCCGCCGGCATGGGAGATGGTATATATCGACTTGGCGATGCTGAGTCCGGGCAGGATGTCAGCGTGCATGACGGTGTCGCATGGACATCTTCCGGGGAAGCTTTTGCGGGGAGCATAGCGACAGCTGATCATCTGCTGCGAAAGGCTGTGCTCTGGGCAGGGATATCTTTGAAAGATGCTGTCACCAGTCTTTCGGCAACGCCTGCGAAGCTTGCAGGAATTTATAAGCGGACTGGAAGCATAGAGCCGGGGAAAGACGCTGATATTTTAATTCTGGATGACAACCTTGAAATTCTTATGGTTATCGCAAAAGGCCGCATCGTGGGTTCTGGAGGCTCCTATGGCAGTATATCCTCTTCATTTTGATTCAGAAGATCAGCTTGAGGATTTCATGGCAACTCCATCGCAAGAAGCGCTTGAGACTTTGTCGCAGCTTACTGGTGATATAGCAATACTTGGGATTGCCGGGAAAATTGGCGTGACGCTCGGCATGATGATTCAGAAAAGCCTTGCTGCTCTTGGCTCAGCTCGGAAAATTTATGGCGTCTCGCGCTTTTCAGATTCTGAAGCAAGGAAAAAGCTGGACGTTGCTGGCATTATTACTATCCCCTGTGATTTGCTGAATGCAAAGGATGTTGCGAATCTGCCTGACGCCGAGCATGTAGTTTTCATGGCAGGGAGAAAATTCGGAACAGCCGGCAATGAGGAACTTACCTGGGCAGTTAACACTATTGCTCCTCGTAATGCAGCAGAACGATATAAAACATCGAACATGGTTGTGTACTCAACCGGCTGCGTTTACCGACTGCTGTCACCAGAGACTGGGGGAGCTACGGAAGATTCTCTGCCTGATCCGATTGGCGATTACGCGCAATCAGCTCTTGGCCGCGAAAGGATATTTCAATATTTTTCAAAGATTTACGGCACTCGGGTTGCAATTCTGAGATTGAATTATGCTATCGATCTTCGGTACGGTGTCCTGCGCGACTTGGCTGACAAGATAATGAGTGAAACAATAATCGACAATCCTGACGGTGCTTTTAATTGTATCTGGCAAGGGGACGTTCTCAATCAGACGATCTGCTCCCTTGGACAGACCTCATCCCCAGCAGCCATTATCAACATCACCGGACCTGAAACTGTTTCTATACGATGGGCAGCTGAAGAATTGGGTAAAAGATTGGGGAAGAGGCCGATTTTCAGAATCGATTCCGCCATGCCGGATCGCATATATCTGTCAAATGCAGCCAAAGCTGCCCAATTATTCGGGTATCCTGAAATACCCTTGCTTGCCATGATCGACATGACAGCTGATTGGGTGCTGCATGGCGGCAGGTCGCTGGGAAAGCCGACGCATTTTGAAACTACGGATGGCCGGTTTTAATATCAAATGCAAGGAGAATACTTATGGATACCGCCGCTCAAGCTAAGATAGCGTATGATCGATTTGCTGCAGGAACTGTCATTCCCGCCATCCCGCTTGCTTTGGATGAGCATCGGCATTTTGATGAGCGGCGACAGCGGGCCCTTATCCGGTATTATCTGGATTCAGGAGCGGGCGGCATTGCAGCAGGGGTTCATACTACCCAGTTTCAGATTCGGGACCCGGAATATAACCTGTTTGAACCGGTGCTTCGGTCGATTTCAGGATTCATCGACGACCATGTAAAAAAAACAGGAAAAGCAGTCATGAAAATTGGGGGAATTTGCGGCAAAACCGACCAGGCAGTCAGAGAAGCGAAATTTCTTTCGGCAGCAGGATATCACGCAGGTCTGGTCAGCCTCGCCGCAATGAAGCATGAAACAATCGGCTCAATGTTAGAACACTGTGAAAGAATTGCCCGAGAGATACCAGTCATTGGCTTCTATTTGCAGCCGCTAGCAGGCGGCGTAGTGTTGCCGTATGAATTCTGGAAAAAATTCTGCTGCATCGAGAATGTCATTGGAATCAAGATTGCTCCGTTTAATAGATATAAGACGCTTGATGTTGTTCGAGCTGCTGCGGAATCGGGACGGCAGGGGAAAATAGCACTCTACACTGGCAATGATGATGCGATAGTCTATGATCTAGTTTCTACGTTTCGAATTCCGGTTGCAGGAGTTGAACACGTTCTTGAGATCAAAGGCGGATTGCTGGGGCAGTGGTCAGTTTGGACAAGCAAGGCTGTAGAAATTTTCGAAACTATCCGTACAATCAAAAAGAACAAGGAATCGATTCCAAATTGGCTTTTTCAGTATGCCCAGGGGCTGACCGATGCCAATTCAGCCATTTTTGATGCTGCTCATGATTTTGCAGGCTGCATCCCCGGTATTCATGAAATTTTGCGCAGGCAGGGCCTTTTGGAAGGCACATGGTGCCTGCGCAAGGAAGAAATTCTAAGTCCTGGTCAGAAGGAAAATATTGATCGAATATGCGCTGCCTATCCTGAATTGCAGGATAATACATTTATCCAAGAGCATCTGTCATCGTGGCTGGCATGAAATTTTCCTCAGGCTGCACGCTTGAGCGAGTTTTTCAGCTTCGCTAGCGCGGTTTTATACCATTTCGCCCGTGTCACTACAATCAGCAAGGTCAGTACAAAGAGAATGAGACAGATAGGACGGGTAAAGAACGGCGCAATACTGCCATTTGACAATATGAGAGCTCTCCTGAGATTCTTATCCAGAATATCACCGAGAATGATGCCAAGTACAAGCGGAGCCATTGGATAATCCATTTCTCGGAGAATGAAGCCTAATATTCCGAATACCAGCATCACCAGAACATCGAACAGCCTGGCTTGAAGGGCAAAGGAACCAATAACACACAGCAGGAAAATTACAGGCATCAGCTTCTGCCGTGGAACCATCAGCACTTTAACAAGCGGCCGTACAAGCGAAAGTCCCAAAACGAACATCGCAATCGTAGCGAGGAGCACCATCGCGATGACTTCATAGATAAAAGTCGGGAACTCGATCATGATGAGAGGTCCGGGACGAACGCCATGGATCAGCATCGCGCCTAGCAATACAGCAGCAGGTGCGGAACCCGGGATGGCAAGCGTGAGCACAGGGATTATGGCGCCTGGAACACAGGCATTGTTGCCTGTCTCGGCAGCGAGCAATCCTTCTATTGAACCCTTACCAAATTGCTCCTGATCTTCTTTTTTTGCGCTTCGCTTCGCTATGTCATAGGAAACCCATGCTGCAATATCTTCACCAACTCCAGGAATTGCTCCAATAAAAGTGCCAATAATGCCTGAGCGCAGAATAGTCTTCCAGTATTTCAATACATCGCGCGGGCGGGGCAAAACCCTCGAAATTTTTGTTTTGACAACCTCATAATGCTCGACACGCATGACAGAAATAATTTCAGCAAAACCAAAGGCTCCGACCATCGCCGGGATGAGCGAAATGCCTCCAGAGAGATCGGTATTGCCAAAAGAAAAACGCACATAGGCATGGATTCCTTCCATACCGATCATGGCAATAAAGAGACCGAGAAAGCCTGAAATCCATCCTTTGAGCGGATCCTTCGGCGCAGTCAGATTGCCGCAGATGATGATGCCAAAGATAGAGAACCAGACAAATTCGAATGATTGAAAGCTCAAGGCAACTGAGCCGATTAGCGGTGTAAAAATAGCGAGAGCGAGCATTCCGATGACAGAACCAAGAAATGAGCCTGTTGTGGCAATACCGATCGCTTCTCCAGCCCTTCCTTGCTTTGCAAGCGGGTATCCATCTACTGTTGTTGCAGCGTTCGCTGGTGTACCGGGGATGTTGAGCAGGATGGCGCTTCTGCTGCCGCCATAAATAGCTCCGATATACATGCAAATGAGAATGAGAATAGCGTTATTGGGAGCCATGCTGAAGGTAAGGGTTGTGAGCAAAGCTACACCCATGGTAGCTGTCAAACCAGGCAGCATCCCGATGATTATGCCAAGCTGTGTCGCCCATAATGCGTCAAATAAAGAGCGAGGATTGAGAAAACCAAGGAGCGCGTTTGAAAACATTTGCAGGCCTTGTAGCATTGATTGCTCCTTATGGCAGATTCACGAGGAACACATAACGAAATGTTCCAGCAATTACAGCTGTCGCCACTACTGCGATAATGAAAGCGATAAAGATTTTCTTTAACTGTGATTGAAAGCTTTTTTGCCAATCAAATTCAAATGCGACAATAAAAAGGAAAATATAGATTACCGTAAGCGCGGGAAACCAGATTTTCCCGAGCAGCAGCGCATATCCAAGGCAGAGAGCCAGTGTAATTATGATTCTCCGTGTCGCGACATCACGGAAGAAATTAGAAAACGATGATTTAGTTGGCAGCAAAGGGAGCCCTGTTTTTTTTATGCGGGCTACAGAACGTATTAGCATGAAAAAACTCAATACTGCGAGCACCGCTCCAATAAATGCAGGCACTAGGCCTGGTGCGGAGTAGATAGTTGCCTCTTTTTCCGCCATGGTCGGCATCGAGAGTGAAATCGCTACTATCAGAATACCAAACACGATAAGGATGATTGAAGCGAAAAAATCGCTCTTCACCATGGTTTTTTCCTGCATGATGTTTCTCCGAAAGAATTGAGTAGGGGCTGCTGGAAAAGCGGCAGCCCCTGGTTGCTGCTATGGTTTCGGTATTCCAACAGTGTCCGGCGAGACTTTTGCTTTGCCTGCTTCATAATAGAGCCAGGCAACCGGTTGGTAATAGCTGAAAGCTCGATCTTGAGCTGTCTGTCCGTAGGATGGCGCGAACAATGCGCCGCGGCTGCGCGCGTATTCTTTTATTTTCTGTGAATTGAAAATGATTTTTTCCCACAGAGCGCTGACCGTGTCGATCACTTCCTGCGGTACACCCTTTGGAATGAAAATTCCGAAATAATTCGGACCGCTCTTGAAATCCTTAATCCAGTTCGTGATTGGGGCGATTTCTCCATAACCTTCAAGATAGAGCGGTTTATCGGACAGAACTGCGAGAGGACGGATTTTCTTTCCTCGGATCATGTCTGCCTGTTCAACAGCCAGCTGGGTAGTAACCTGCGCTTCTCCGGAAACAGTCGCAATAACTGCCGGGTTGCCGCCATCATAGGTAACGTGTTTGTATTCAATACCTGTGAATTTTCTGATCATTTCTATCCCGATATGGCCGGCTGAGCTCTGGCCTGCTGTCGCGACCGCAATCTGTCCCGGTTTGGCCTTGAATGCGGCGAGCAGTTCATCGATGGTTTTGTACGGTGTGTTGGCGTTGACTCCGACAATGCTGACATTTGCTACACTCAGGAAAATGTGCCAGTCTGTTCGGATATCGGTATCGAGCATGCCTTGCACTTTATAGGTAGCAAGATCCGCAGCCGCACCAGCTGTCCATGTGTAGCCATCCTTTTTAGCGTCAAGCGTATTCTTCGTTCCGACTGAACCGGAAGCGCCAGGCTGGTTTACGATGACTATCTTCTGGCCAAGAGCTGTTTCAAGTTCAGCTGCGGTTATGCGGGTAATCTGATCAGTTGAGCCTCCAGCTCCCCACGGCACGATAATAGTAATCGGCTTATTGGGTTTCCATGTTGCCTGTGCGCTGACACCAACGGTGATTATACACAGTGCGAGAATCGCGATGAGCAAAGAGCCTGCTGTCCTTCTCATAGAATGCCTCCTTCAAAATACTTAGATAAAAAGAAGTATAGGAGCCGTGAATATTCGCTGTCAAGGAAAATATTTACCATCTTGAGAAAAATATTTTCAACGTGAGCAAGGTGGTTTCTTGACAACTGCAGTGCAAGGAAGCATGCTTGATGTCATGGATGGAATGAATACGATGACGATAAGTCCGCGGATAGCTCTTGTAACCGGCTCAAGCAGGGGCCTAGGCCGAGGTATTGCATTGGAGCTTTCAAGAAATGGGTATTCCGTAGCAATACACTATTCCGAAAACAAGGATGCGGCGTTCGAAACGCTGCGTCTCTGCGGAATAAGCAAAATTAATTCACTGCAGAAGTTTGAAATATTCAAAGCGGACATATCAAGCAAAAAAGATCGGCATCGCCTGATCGATGCTGTCCTTGAAGCAATGGGGTCAATCGATGTGCTGGTAAACAATGCCGGCCGCGCGCCGGACAAACGCGCTGATATCTTGATTGCTTCTGAAGAAAGTTTTGAAAAATTGCTGTCAGTCAACCTGGAGGGGCCATATTTTCTAACACAATATCTTGCGCAGCGGTGGATGGAAAAAGCAAGCGATTTTGAAGCAACTCAATCTGAAAAGAATTGCAAAATAATCATCTTTGTAACGTCCATTTCCGCGGAGACAGCTTCAACGGGCAGAGGAGAATACTGCATTTCGAAAGCCGGACTTGCCATGGCAGCAAAACTTTGGGCTGCGCGGTTGGCAGAATCAGGAGTGCAGGTTTTTGAAATCAGACCAGGCATCATGGATACCGATATGACGAGAGCCGTGCATGATACCTATGAACTGCGTATCAGCCAGGGGTTGGTCCCGCAAAAGCGGTGGGGAATACCCGAGGATGTCGGAAAAGCAGTTGCTGCTTTGGCATCAGGGAACTTTGGTTTTTCTACCGGAAGCGTTATCCATGTTGATGGCGGTTTTCATATATCTCGGCTTTAGGGGGAGCGATGATTTCAATTTCCTCGAATCATGACTTTTTACATTTAAAAGAAAAAATCCGGCGTTTTTTTGAAATGGCCGGAGTGAAAACATTGAACCTGGCCGGACGGTGGGAAGGTATTCAGGGAGCCCCAGTCTATACTGTCAACGGCATCTATACTCAGCGCGGGTGGACAGATTGGACTGAAGGATTTCAATACGGCAATGCGATTCTTGTCTATGAATCAACTCATGATCCCCGGCTTCTCATGTACGCCCGCAGGAAAACCCGTGAAAAAATGGCGATTCATGTCAGCCACACAGGAGTTCATGACCATGGATTCAACATCATGAGTACCTACGGGAACCTCCTCAGGCTGTCGCGCACAGGTTTGATAGATGCGGATGCATGGGAGAAAGAATATTATCTGCTTGCAATCAAACTATCGGGTGCAGTGCAGGCCAGCAGATGGACAAGCCTTCATGAGAAACTAGGTTATATTTACTCGTTCAACGGACCTCATTCTCTTTTCGCGGATACAATTCGGTCGCTCAGAGTGCTTGGCGCAAGTCATCTTGCGGGGCATTACCTCAAAGCTGAGCAGGATGAGACAATAAATCTTTTAGAACGATTGCTGGCCCATGCCGAAACAACCGCCCGATATATTGTGTTTGAAGGGAAAGGGCGAGATCGCTGGGATGTCAGAGGGCGGGTAGCCCATGAGGCGATTTTCAACCCGGTGAATGGAAGTTATAGATGCCCTTCTTCTCAGCAAGGCTATTCAGCTTTTACTACATGGACCCGGGCATTGGCATGGATCATTCTCGGTTTTGCCGAAGAACTCGAGTTTGTTTCTATGCTTCACGAAGATGCCATTCAATCGCTCGAACTTCCTTTCGTAAAGACAAAGACCGAGATTATTCAACGGTTTACGGAGGTCACTCGAGCATGCGCTGATTATTTTATTGAGAACACAGCGCCGAACGGCATCCCGTACTGGGATACCGGAGCTCCGAATCTCCATAAGCTGGGCGATTATCTCATAAAAAATCCAGACCCCTATAACCCTTGGGAACCAGTCGATTCATCTGCAGCTGCTATTGCCGCCCAAGGCTTGCTTCGGCTTGGACTGTTTTTAAAAGAGCGGCAGCTTGCTGACGCTGAAAAATATCTTGGATGTGCAATCACCATATCACAAACCTTGTTCTCCGATGAATATCTATCCTTGGATGAACAGCATGAAGGATTGCTCCTGCATGCGGTGTATCATGTTCCCAACAATTGGGACAACCCATCGAGCAAATCCTCTTTGCCAGCTGGCGAATCTTGCATGTGGGGAGATTATCATATTCTGGAACTGGCTCGATGTATTCAACAGATGAATTCCGGCATCAATCCATCACGCTTTTTTGATGGCATTTTGGAGGCGGACTGATGCGCGATCTTGCAGATATGGCTATCCACACAATAACAACGAAGCCTTGGAAGCTTGATACTGCATTGGAGAAATACGCACAAGCTGGCATTACGGGTGTCTCTGTATGGAAGGAATCGCTGGAAGGCTTTACGCTGCCGGAAGCCCGCTCATTGCTTGAAACTTCTGGGCTGAAAGTTGTCTCGTTGGTTCGCGGAGGGTTTTTCCCTGCGTCCAGCCTGGCTCAACGGATGAAAAAGGTTGAAGAAAACAAGCAGCTTATCGATACTGCGACAGCGATTGGCGCTCCTCTGATAGTATTAGTTTGCGGAGCTGATCCCGGTATTCCGCTCCAGGAGGCGCGAAAGCAGATAGAAGAAGGCATTGCCCAGATTCTTCCTTATGCAGAAGATAAGCATATAAAGCTTGCCATTGAGCCGCTGCATCCCATGTATGCTGATGCACGCAGTGCCATCGTAACAATCAGGCAGGCGCATGAGCTGTGTATTAAATTCGATAGCAAAAGCCTTGGTATTGCCGTGGATGTGTATCATGTTTGGTGGGATCCAGATCTCGAATACCAGATTGAGAAGGCTGGAGAATCAAATTCGATTTTCGCCTTTCACGTCTGTGACTGGAAGACACCTACATTGGACATGTTGAATGATCGCGGGCTCATGGGAGAAGGGTGCATCCCAATCCGAACTATCAGACAGTGGGTCCAAAAAGCCGGCTTCTCCGGATTCAATGAAGTGGAAATCTTTTCAAACCGTTATTGGAGCATGGATCAAGATCAGTATTTGTCAATGATAGTCAAAGCTTATGAGGAGCATGTATGAAAGAGACAACTATCGGAATAATCATGAATGGCGTCACAGGCAGAATGGGCACCAATCAGCATCTGGAACGTTCAATCATGGCGATACGAAAACAAGGCGGTATCCGTCTCGCAGACGGGAATTATCTTGTCCCTGAGCCAATATTGTGTGGCAGGGATGAAGGCAAACTTAAAAAACTCGCTGACACGTACGGAATTTCGAAGTATTCAACCCAGCTTGATACCGCGCTTTCTGATCCCTATTATAAAGTCTATTTTGATGCCCAGGTGACCAACCTTCGCCCTGAAGCATTGCAAAAAGCCATGAAAGCCGGCAAAGCGGTTTATTGCGAAAAACCTACTGCCGGGAGTACCAGGGAAGCTCTGCAGCTTGCGTCAATGGCTGAAAAGCTGGGGCTGAAGAATGGGGTGGTTCAGGACAAGCTTTGGCTTCCAGGCTTGCGAAAACTCAAATACCTTGCAGACACAGGCTTTTTCGGCAGAATTCTTTCGGTGCGCGGGGAGTTCGGCTATTGGGTTTTTGATGGATTTTCGCAACCTGCCCAGCGTCCGTCATGGAATTACAGGAAGGAAGATGGCGGCGGTATTATCATGGACATGTTCTGCCATTGGCAGTATGTCATTGAGAATCTCTTTGGAAAGATTGACGCTCTTTCCGCGATTGGAGCTATCCATATTGACAAGCGTGTCGATGAAAACGGCCGGCAATATGCAGCAACAGCGGAAGATGCGGCATATGGTACATTTATGCTGGATAATGGAATAGTATGCCAATTCAATAGCTCGTGGGATGTCCGTGTCAGGCGTGATGATTTGCTTGTGATCCAGTTGGACGGAACCAGGGGGTCAGCTGTGGCTGGTCTACGAGAATGTTTTATTCAGGATGAAGCCATGACACCCAAGCCAGTATGGAATCCTGATATTCCCAGCAGTATTGATTATTTTGAAAACTGGGCACGAATGCCGGATCGACAGCACTACGATAACGCGTTTAAAGTTCAATGGGAAAAATTCCTGCTGCATGTCGCTCAGGATGAGCCGTTTCCCTGGACACTGCGGGAAGGAGCAAAAGGCGTGCAGCTTGCGGAACTCGGCATGCAGAGCTGGAAAGAAAAAAGGTGGCTATCAGTGCCATCTCTTGCAAGCGAGGAATGATTCGTTCCTAATAATATGCAGCGGTATTGAGAAAAGTAAAGCGACCGATGGGAGTCGAACCCACGTCTCCAGCTTGGAAGGCTGGGGTAATAGCCGTTATACGACGGTCGCGAACAGGCATATTATTAACGTCCAACAGGCTTGAGTGTCAATACCATGATTGCATTTTAGATACTCGGCTAGATGGGTAGTGATTGACCTTAGCCTGAATCGATACTATAAATATCGAAGATTGGACGCTCTGAGTTTCGCCAAGGCGCGCCGTCAGTATGAATTGAAACAAGGATACTATCATGGAACTACAGGTTCAGGAACTTCTGGAACGGATTAAATCCGAAGGAATTGATTCTGCAAAGGCTGAAGCTGGCAGAATCATCGCTGAAGCTGAAGCAAAGGCAGCAGCCCTTTTGGAAGATGCTGAAAAAGCGGCTTCGGGAAGCGAAGAAGCTGCCCGGCTGCGTATCCAGAACATGGAAAATGCCTCACGCGTCGCGCTGGCGCAAGCTTCCAGGGACACGCTCCTGGCTCTCAAAGAGAGTGTTCAGACCTTCTTCGATAATTTGATTGTCGCTTCAACCGGTGAAGCCTTTGATGCCAATTTTGTTCAGAAAATTCTTCCTGAAATTCTTAAAGAAATGGCGAAGAATTTGAATGGTGATTTTATTGTTTCGGTTCCTGAAAAAGTGCAGGCAAGCCTTGATCAGGCCCTCTCAGTCCGAATGAGCAAAGAGCTGTCACGGGGAGTTGAATTCAAGGTGTTCCCAGGCATAGACGCCGGTTTCCGTGTTTCAGGTAAGGATAGCACTATACAGTACGATTTTTCTGCTGAAGCTGTCGCTGCGATTATCTCAGCGCGTCTGAACGCCCGCCTTTCCGAGATTGTCAATGAGTCAGTCAAAGGGAGCCGGAATCTGTGAGCCGATACTGGTATTTCCCCGCTACACTCCCTGGTTTGATGTTCGGTTCTGCCTCGCCCATGACCGATGAGCAATTCATGGAGATGGCAAGACAGGCGCTTTCTCCTTCAGACTTTGCCGAACTTGAAACATGCTTGGATATATCCGACATAGGCGCGAAAGAAAAAACATACAACTCACGGCTTCTTGCTGACTATCGCGCTTGGGAGCGGGCTTTCAGAAACGAGCTCGCGCGCCTTCGATCCAGAAAAGCCGGCATCGATGAAGAACAATATCTTCGGCAAGGGCCTTGCAAAGACGAGGCAGCCGCTGCTGCTCAGTCCTGCTTCACGTGCCAGGATCCGCTTGAAGCGGAACTTGCAGCCGAGCATGAACGCTGGCTCGCTGTTGAGCGATATTCTGCGCTTTCTTCCTTCGATTTGGATTCAATAATTGCCTACAGAATCAAGCTCGGTATCGTCAACCGATTGAAAAACCTGGAAAAAGAAAGAGGAATACTCGAGTATTCCAGATTGTATAAAGAAATAATGGAATAGGCAGCCTCGAGGGACGCCTATTCCCCGGGAGATGAAGAATGATCCAGACGAACGGTCATGTCATAGCAGTCAACGGCAACATGGTTTCCGTCCATGTCGAAGGCGTGGTTTCAATGAATGAAGTCGCCTACATACTATCAGGCGGCCGCCAACTGAAAAGCGAAGTGATCAGGATCCGAGGATCGGAAGTCCAGGTCCAGGTTTTTGAAATTACAAAAGGAATCCGGATAGGGGATTCAGTAAGTTTTTCCGGAGAAATGCTCTCCGTTGAACTGGGTCCTGGCTTGCTCGGGCAGATTTATGACGGACTTCAGAACCCGCTCCCCGAAATTGCTGAGAAAACCGGCTATTTCCTGGAGCCGGGCATATATCTGAAAGCGCTGAACCGCAGCATCAAGTGGAGATTCACACCTGCGGCAAAACCAGGCGATGTGGTGAGACGCGGATATACCCTGGGGACTGTTCCGGAACGGAATTTTATCCATTCCATCATGGTTCCTTTCAACATGTTTGGCGATTATACGGTTGCCAGCATTGCTCCCGAAGGGGACTACACGATCGACGAGGAAATAGCGGTAGTAGAAGACAGCCGCGGGAATCGCAAAAGCCTCACGATGACATTCTTCTGGCCGGTCAAACGAGCGGTCGACTGCTATGCCGAACGGCTGAAACCTACGCAGCCGATGGTCACTAAAACCCGCATCATCGACACATTCTTCCCTGTCGCGAAAGGCGGCACCTATTGTATTCCTGGCCCATTCGGCGCTGGTAAAACAGTACTTCAGCAGGTTACGAGCCGCAATGCCGATGTTGATATTGTCATAATCGCTGCTTGCGGCGAACGCGCCGGCGAAGTTGTGGAAACCCTGCAGGAATTCCCGGAAATCATTGACCCAAGAACTGGCCGCTCTCTAATGGAGAGAACAATAATAATCTGCAACACCTCAAGTATGCCGGTCGCAGCCCGTGAGGCTTCAGTGTATACCGCGGTAACCCTCGCCGAATATTACCGGCAGATGGGCCTGGATGTTCTCCTGCTGGCTGATTCGACCTCGCGGTGGGCACAGGCAATGCGGGAAATGTCAGGTCGCCTTGAAGAAATTCCCGGTGAAGAAGCTTTTCCAGCCTATCTTGAATCAGTTATTGCCGCGTTCTATGAACGCGCGGGTATTGTCAAGCTTTACAATGGAAAGAAAGGCTCGGTTACCATCGGCGGAACCGTTTCTCCAGCAGGCGGGAACTTTGAAGAGCCTGTAACCCAGGCTACACTGAAAGTTGTCGGCGCCTTCCACGGGCTTTCCCGCGAGCGGTCCGACGCGCGAAAATACCCCGCGATCCATCCTTTGGACTCCTGGTCGAAATACCCTGGAATTCTGCCTGAAAAAGCTGTCTCATATGCCCATCATTACCTGGAGCGGAGTTCGGAAGTCGGCGCGATGATGAAAGTAGTCGGAGAAGAAGGAACCAGCCTTGATGATTATGTCATCTATCTCAAAGGCGAATTTCTCGATGCTGTCTATCTCCAGCAGAACTCTTTCGATCCAGTTGACGCAGCTGTCAGCCCTGAACGCCAGAAAACAATGTTTACGCTCATCATTCGCATTCTCGGTTCCAGGCTCGAGTTCAGCAATAAAGAAGAAGCCCGTTCCTGGTTCTACGAACTGCGGCAGCTTTTCATCGATCTGAACGGCACAGCCCAAGATTCTGATCTCTATCAGCAATTCCTGGACAAAATCGAAAAAGCCCTCGAATCGAAAAAGCCGGTGCTGCAGCACGGTGCGAAAGCAGTTCTGTCCCTTCTGGAGTAAGTCATGAACAAGATATATTCACGAATAGAATCCATCACCGGGAACGTTATTTCAGTCAGAGCTGAAAACATTGCCTATGGCGAGCTTGCCGAAGTATCGACGCGATATGGGACATCGCTCGCTGAGACAATCCGATTGGATAAAGACCTCGTGTTTCTGCAGGTTTTCGCCGGCGGACGAGGCGTTTCAACCGGTGACGAGGTGCGGTTCCTCGGTCATCCCATGCAGGTCAGTTTTTCCGATAATCTCCTGGGGCGAATTTTTGACGGCGCCGGTGAGCCGCGAGACTCAGGCCCCGCACTGAAAGATCATCTGATTACCATTGCAGGCCCCTCGGTCAACCCCTATAAGCGAATCATTCCCCGCGAAATGATCCGCACCGGTATTCCTATGATCGACCTCTTCAATACCTTGGTCAAAAGCCAGAAACTGCCGATTTTTTCGGTTTCCGGCGAACCCTATAACCAGCTGCTCGCCCGCATCGCCATGCAGGCGGAAGTTGACCTCATCATCCTTGGCGGCATGGGCCTGAAATTTGATGACTATCTCTTCTTCAGGGACACGCTCGAAGAGGGCGGAGCGCTTTCCAAAACCATCATGTTTGTCCATACCGCAGCCGATCCGACAGTCGAATGTCTGATGGTTCCCGATATAAGCCTCGCTGTCGCTGAACGCTTTGCGCTTAAAGGTAAGAATGTGCTTGTTCTGCTCACCGACATGACCAACTTTGCTGATTCTATGAAGGAAATCGCCATTACGCAGGAGCAGGTGCCTTCAAACCGCGGCTATCCCGGCGACCTGTACTCACAGCTGGCTTCCCGCTATGAAAAAGCGGTCGACTTCTCTGACGCGGGCTCCATAACCATTCTTGCCGTTACGACCATGCCGGGTGATGATGTTACCCATCCCATCCCAGACAACACAGGCTATATCACTGAAGGACAATTCTACCTCCGAGGCGGCCATATCGAACCTTTCGGCTCCCTTTCACGACTGAAACAGATGGTTAACGGGAAAACCCGTGAAGATCACCGCGCCATCATGGATGGCATGATCAAGCTGTTCGCCTCCTATCGTGATACGCTGGAAAAGAAGTCCATGGGCTTCCAGATGACCAGTTGGGACAAAAAACTGCTGAAATACGGCGAGCTTTTTGAATCGCGAATGATGGATCTTTCGGTCAATGTCCCCCTGGAGAAGGCGCTGGATGAAGGATGGGAGATTCTTGCAGCATGCTTTGAACCCCGTGAAACGGGTCTGCGTTCCGAGCTCATTCAGAAATTCTGGCCGGCTAGGGAAGGTGCTCTGAAATCCCAGGCTCAATAAAGCCCTGGAGCAAATACAATGGCAAAGATCAAGCTGACAAAAAACGAGCTGAAGAAGAAAAAAGACGCGCTGAAAATGTATCGGCGCTATCTTCCGACACTTCAGCTTAAAAAACAGCAGTTACAGATGGAAATTCGCGGGGTGGAAGCGCGGCTTGAACAGCTGCTCGCTCAAAAAGCTGCTTTTGAGAAAGCCTTTGAAGCCTGGATCGCTGTTTTTTCCGAGCCGCAATACACGCATGACCAGAACGGAATGCCGCTATTAAATATAAAGAAGACTATAGTCTCTGAAGGCAACATAGCCGGTGTTACTATCCCTGTCTTTGAGAGTGTTGAATTTGATCTTTCTGAATATGATTTGTTCCTGACACCGCTTTGGGTTGACAAGGCGCTTGAACTGATGAAAAACGTTCTGTCCGTCGATGTGGAATACTCGGTTGTGGAGAAGCAGAAAGATTTGCTCATGTCAGAACTGAGAACGACGACACAACGGGTTAACCTCTTTGAAAAGGTTAAAATTCCTGAAACGCTTGCAGACATCAAACGAATCAGTATCTATCTCGGTGATCAGCAGACAGCTCAGGTTGTGCGCGGCAAGATTGCGAAGAACAAAGTGGGAGGCCGTGAATGATTGCTCCAATGAAACGGTTTACCATCGTTGTCACCAGCCATGATATAGATTCTGCTCCGCACTATCTGAGAAAACTAGGAATCGCCCACATTGAGCCGCTCGCTGGAGCAGGACAGCACTTCCAGAATCTTGAGCAGCGTAAAAAAGATGCGGAGCTGGCGAAAATCATTCTCGCTTCATATCGAAATAAAAAACAAAAAACTGAAGCAGTGTCGCAGCTTTCAACCAAAGAGCTGATCTCCCGTGCTATCGAAGCCAATGCCTTGATTAATTCTTCGCGGGACACGATTGCCGATGCTGAAAAAGAGCTTGAGAGAATCCGAAGCTGGGGCGAATTTTCACCTGATCTGTTTCAGCGTTTAAAAACAGATCGAATTCATATCAGACTCTTTGAAGGGCTTGAAAAAAACCTTTCCGAATTATCTTCTTCCGTTGAATACCTGAGACTTGCTGCCCCAAAGGGTAAAGTTCGAATTGCGGTTTTTAGCAATGAAGACGTGCCAGCAAGCTTCATGGAGTTCCATGTTCCTGAGGAGAACGCAGCAACGCTTCAGAATCGGATCGCTCAGGAAAAAGAAAAAAGCGCAAAAGCCGAAGCAGACCTGAGAGAGCTATCAAAAAGCATTGCGAGGGTTGAGCAGGAAATCCGCATAATCGACGCTGAAATAAAAATCGAGTCACTGCGTTCGGGCATGCCGCGTGAGGAGCAGCTTGCCTATTTTTCCGGCTATGTGCCAGCCAGGGAATCAGAAAAGCTTAAAAAAGAAGCGAAAAAGCGAAAATGGGCGCTTCTTGTTGATGATCCGTCGGATGAAGAAACACCGCCGACAAAAATTGAAAACCCGCCGGCTGTCAAAATCATTCAGCCAGTTTTTGATTTTCTCGGAACTGTCCCCAATTATCGCGAATATGATATCAGCGCGTATTTCCTCGTCTTCTTCTCTCTCTTTTTCGCGATGATCTTCGGCGACGGCGGTTATGGCATGCTTCTTTTAGGCCTGGCGCTGTTCATGCTCCTAAGAACACGGGCTCAAAAAGCTCCGGTTGGAGATTCACTGAAACTGCTCTTTGTCCTGTCTGCGGTAACAATTGCCTGGGGTTTTGCAACCGCTTCATGGTTTGCCATTCCCTATGAAACCCTGCCTTCGCTGCTTCAAAAACTTTCTATCCCTGCAATTAGCAGCAACAATCCCAATGCAGGCACAAACGTCAAGATTTTTTGTTTTATCCTCGGAACACTTCAGCTTTCCATCGCGCATATCAAGAATATCAAGCGGGATTTTCCAAACCCAAAGTTTCTCGCCCAGCTGGGATCTCTGTTGATGGTTGTAGGAATGTTCAATGCAGTTTTGAATCTTGTAATCGACTCCCGGCGTTTTCCCCTGCAGGACTGGGCGCTTGTCTTGATCGGCGGCGGATTCTTCTTGGTTTTTCTCTTTGGGAACTGGAACGGATCACTTGTGGGAAGCTTGATTGAAGGGCTTAAAGGCATTATACCTACCTTTTTGGGGACGGTCAGTGTTTTTGCCGATATCACATCGTACATCCGTCTCTGGGCTGTCGGTCTTGCTGGTTTAGCGATTTCCCAGACAGTCAATGGAATGGTTGTGGGAATGTTCGGCCCATCAGGCCGGATCATATCCTTCATCATTGGAGCAGTAATGGGGCTTGTCCTTCTTTTCGTAGGGCATGCCCTCAATATTGTAATGACGGTGTTGAGTGTGGTTGTCCACGGAATCCGTCTGAATGTACTCGAGTTTTCCAGCCATCTCGGTATGGAATGGTCAGGATATAAATACGAACCTCTCGGTGAGATCGCCGAGAATATAAATGAACAGGAGAAAGAATTATGAACATCGCAATGATTGGCGCCGCATGTGTTCTCGGTTTTTCCGCAGTTGGATCGGCGATTGGAGCTGGCCTGGCAGGTCAGGCAGCGATCGGGTCCTGGAAACGTTCCTATATGTCGAATAAGCAGGCGTCATTCCTTCTGGTCGCTTTTGCAGGAGCTCCCTTAACCCAGACGATTTACGGCTTTATCCTCATGTCACGCATGATTGCTTCAACCAAGGACCCGCTACTTGTTCTTGCCGCAGGCATGGCCGGAGGTCTTGCCATCGGCATGTCAGCAGTCGCTCAGGGACAAGCTGCTGCGGCAAGCTGTGACGCATTCGGCGAGACTAAAAAAGGCTTTTCCAACTACATGATTGTCATAGGATTGTGTGAAACTGTCGCATTGTTCGTCATGGCGTTTACGTTCGGCGCAATCTGATACAATCATTTTTAGGATTATTACTGACATCTTGGCGGCGCAGGCGGTATTGTCTTGCGCCGTTTGCATTTGAAAAAGGGAAAGACAATGGAGACAGAGACTGTCAAAGTTGGTTCGGTCATGATGGGCGGCAGCTGGCCGGTCAGCATTCAGACAATGTGGAAAGAACCTTTGCCCGCGTTTTCCGGAACATCGGATCCCCGGCTTGCGGAAACGGCTGCGCGAATCAAGCAGCTTCATGAAATTGGATGCGACATCCTTCGGTTCGCCATTCCTGATGAGCGGAGTGTCGAATCTCTTGGTTTGCTTGCTGCAATGAGTCCAATCCCGCTTGTTGCGGACATCCATTTTGACTGGCGTCTGGCTCTTAAATGCCTTGATTTCCCGATTGCAAAAATCCGTATCAATCCGGGAAACATCGGGGCGCGGTGGAAAGTAGAAGAAGTTGTCAGAAAAGCGAAGGACAAAGATGTCCCAATTCGAATAGGTGTAAACGCAGGCTCTCTGCCGGAAGATCTGCGTTCCAATGAGGATACGGCCCATGCCTGCATACTCGCCGCAGAACGAGAAATCGAGGTTCTTGAAGAGCTCGATTACCACACGATTGTCGTTTCCATGAAACTGAATGAACCCGCCGAAGTTCTCAAAGCCAACCGGGAATTTGCCTCGAGATTCTCCTATCCTCTCCACCTGGGAGTAACGGAAGCCGGACCCCTCATCAGCGGCATCGTCAGGAATACCGCGGCACTGGTGCCACTTCTGCAAGAGAAAATCGGAGCGACCATCAGGGTTTCACTGTCTGACAGCATGGAAGCGGAAATCCTGGCTGGAAGGGAAATTCTAGCGTGCGCAGGAGCACGGAATGCAGGCGCTCGGATTGTTTCCTGCCCGCGATGCGGACGAGCCAGCTTTGACACGCATGCCTTTATTGATAGATGGAGTGAACGCCTCTACCGAATACAAAAACCAATCACGATCGCTGTCATGGGCTGTGTCGTGAATGGGCCGGGTGAAGCAAAAAACGCAGATATCGGCATTACCGGGGCAGGGGATTATGTGCTTATTTTCAGAAAAGACCGAGAGCCTCTAAAAATAAAGCCTGCGGAAGCCGACTCGGCATTCTCACAGGCTCTTGAAGAAATAATAAACGAGTAACGCAATCGGAATTTTAAACCGGAGAAGTCGGTGTCTGCCGCTCATCCTCGTGGCCTGTTGCTGAATCTTCGATATTGCAAATGATGGATTCAACCAGTGATTTAATAAACGGATCTTTAATGGAATAGACACGGCGAGTTTTGACGACTTCCGAAGCGACGATGCCGGTTTTTTTCAGGATGGCCAGATGTTGTGATACGACTGGCTGCGGCTGGTTGAGACAGCGCCAGATATCTCCGACACAGGGAACATCCTGGTGCGCAATGAGACAGAGAATTTTAAGACGGACCGGATGACCTATGGCTTTGAATTTGGAAGCGTATGGCTCAAGATAACTTTCATCACAGGGGGAATTTAAATCACTGCTCATAAAAGAAAAATATCATGATTCGATAAAAATAGCAACATAAAAAAATGCATATATGCAAAAAAAATTTAAGTTTTCAGCAATATAGTATCATTCAGTGTCAGACACGGAGATATGCTTCGCTTGTGACGCCTGATCAAGACATGCACGGAACATGTTTTTATCAATTGAGCCAGTATATTCGAGCCAGGACATCTTGAGTTCTTTGAATTGTCTGAAGTTTTGCGGACAGGATGATGATGCGAGAATGACGGTCGTACCTGTCATCCCCAGCATCGAGATTTCTGCTGAGAGAACCTGCCAGTGAAGAGGAAAGTCCCGCCCATTGACGATAACGAGATCAGGAGCGAGCTCTGCGATATTGTCCGAAAGCTTAACCGGATCTCGGTAGCGAATGAGGTCATAGCCCTGCAATCGGAGCCGATGGCTCAATTGGCGGGAAAATGCATCATCATCGGCAACTAGAACGGCTATCATTTTTAAAATCCTTACTGGAACAAAACCTGTGAGCCCGATATACTGAGCTGAGCAACGCAGGAAAGCATACGATGAATAAAAAAGAACCGCAAGTACTTCTTGATTTTCTCAGACACTACGAACCCTATACCGCACTCCGTCGTTTGCTTGAAAATGGCGAGAAAACCATAGATATAAAAGAAGCGGAACTGTCATTTCTCGCGATGATGGCTGCAGCGCTTCACCGTTTTGAAAAAAAAAGACTTTGTGTCGTGGTTCCTACTGACCAGGATGCAGAAAACTTTATCCGTGATACTGGTTTTTTTGGTGCAAAAGCTGATGTGTTGCCCTGGTGGAAGACCGGGGCGTATCGCTCGGTATCGGTTCGGTCGCGCATATTCGGCGAACGTGTCAGGACACTAGCAGATCTACTGCATGGCAAGGCTTCTCTGGTTATCGCCAGCGCTCGCGCTTATATGACGCCGGTTCCTCCGCGCGACTATCTGCGTGAAAAACTCCTTGTTTTCAACCGCTTATCCAGATTCGATCCAGAGCGTATAGCAGACCGTCTTTCGCAGTATGGCTACCTGCGGGTTCCCCGTGTCAGCCTTCCTGGAGAATACGCCCTGCGCGGTGAAGTTCTGGATATTTTCATGCCTGGCGACAATACCGCGTTCAGAATCCAGTTTGAATTCGATATGATTGAAAAAATTACTGCATTTGATCCCATCACCCAGACTGCTTCGGGAAAATTGGATTCGATTCTTCTCCGCCCCATTAAAGAAGTCATGTGGGAACCTGAAACACTCAAAAGTGTTCAAGAGAAGGGCTCAGGTTATCCGCAATGCAGGGAAAGGATGAATATCCTTGCGGATTCATTACAGCGTCAGGAAGATGGAAAGGCTGAAGAATACTGGTTTGGATCAGCGTTTGATTCTCCACACTCGGTTGCTGAATATTTTGACTCGGACACAATAATCCTGTTTGCAAACATTGAACGGATTCTCGCCCAGCAGGAATCGGCAAGAAAAGAATATGCAGGCATGTACCGGCAGGCTTTGAGATATGGAGCCGTGCCCCCGCCTGAGCGATGCCTTGTCGAATTCGGAACGGATTTTGACGGAATTCATACTATTGTACGAAGCTTTGCCCTGAAAGATGAAACGCAGATGGAAAGGCTGTCACTCGGTTCCGAGCCAGGGCATTCGTATTTTGGCAATATTGCCTATTTAAAAGAAGATATTTCGAATTTTGAAAAGGCGGGGTATCGCCAATATGTTGCGGCAGGAACCGATATCCAAGCCCAGCGCCTTGCAAGCCTCATCAGCAATGAAAACTGTGCTTTTCTGATTGGAGATCTTTCTGCGGGTTTTACTATTCCAGGCTTAAAATTGCGGGTTATCCAGGAACAGGAGATCTTTGGAAGAAAAAAAAGGACTCCCAAAAGCCTTGCCGCATCTCAGAGCAGCGCTATCGAGAATTTTGTCGAACTGGCACCGGGGGATTTTATTGTCCATGTCAATTACGGCATCGGCAAGTTTCTGAGCATCGAGCGGATGAAGGTGCTTGGCAACGAGCGGGATTATATAAAAATCGCCTATGCCGATGCGGAAACAGTGTTTGTACCAATAGAACAGGCAAATCTTGTCCAGCGATATATCGGTAATGAAGGTGAAGCTCCGCGTCTTGATTCCCTTGGCTCAAAGTCCTGGGAAAACAGAAAGAAAAAAGTTAGGAAAAGCGTCGAAGAACTGGCTGAACGCCTCATACGAATTTATGCCCGGAGGAAAGCGGCGAGAGGCTACGCCTTCCCGCGGGACAATGAATGGCAGACTGCTTTTGAAGCTTCTTTTCCCTACGATGAAACTATCGATCAGCTTCGATGCATTGATGAAATCAAAAAGGATATGGAATCTCCCCGGCCCATGGACAGGCTCGTGTGCGGCGATGTGGGGTATGGGAAAACGGAGATTGCCCTCCGCGCCTGTTTTAAGGCTATTGCGGCAGGCAAGCAAGTGGCTTTTCTGGCACCTACGACAATCCTTGCTGAGCAGCATTATGAGAATTTCAAAGAGCGGATCGAGCAGTATCCAGTGACGACAGCCATGTTATCCCGTCTCGTAGCGCCAAAGGTGCAGAAGAAAGTACTGAAAGGCCTTGCTGACGGCAGCATCGATATGGTAGTGGGAACACATAGAATTCTGCAGAAAGATGTTGTTTTCAAGGATCTCGGTTTGCTCGTCATCGACGAGGAGCAGCGCTTCGGCGTCAAAGACAAGGAACGCCTCAAGGAGATGAAGGCGGGGATAGACTGCCTGACTCTAACCGCGACACCGATTCCCCGCACCCTGCACATGTCCTTGCTGAAAATCCGCGACATGTCCATTTTGCAGACACCTCCCGCTGAACGTCAGCCTATTGAAACCTTTGTAGAAGAGTACAAGCCAGAAGTTGTTGCGCGTGCTATCAGGAATGAAATAGAACGAGGCGGACAGGTCTTCTATCTTCATAATCGGATAGAAAGCCTTCAGGAGGTGGAGGCTTTTTTAAGAACAATTGTTCCTGAAGTGCTCACCGAGTCGGCTCATGGGCAGATGGAGCCGCGGGAGCTTGAAGACATCATGCACCGGTTTATCCATGGTGCGTTCCATGTCCTTGTTTCGACAACAATTATTGAGAATGGCATCGATATACCTAATGTCAACACCATTATCATCGACAGGGCGGATATGTATGGCGTATCCCAGCTCTACCAGCTGCGAGGCAGAGTCGGACGCTCTGACAGGCAGGCGTATGCCTATCTTCTCTATCCGGATAAGCGCGCTTTAACCGAAATAGCAATGAAACGGCTGCAGATCATCTCAGACTTCACGGAACTGGGTTCCGGTTTCAAGATTGCCATGAAAGATCTCGAAGTGCGAGGTGCCGGCAACCTGCTTGGCCGTGAGCAGTCAGGCGATATCTATTCCGTAGGCTTTGATATGTACTTAAAACTGCTGGATGACGCGGTCAACGCGCTTTCAGGCTTTGAACCTGAAGAAGAGCCATATCTGGAACTTGAATATTCTGGCTTCATTCCAGAAGACTATATCAATCAGCCGATGCTGAAAATGGAAATTTACAAGAAAATAGCTTCAGTCAGCCGTCAGCATGAACTTGATGCCTTGCAGGAAGAAATGGAAAACCGCTTCGGGCCGATGCCTGAGGAAGTGCAGTCCTTGCTGTCCCTTGCTGAGATCAGAGTTATATGCAGAAAGTTGTCAGTTGCCTCTTTGCGTGAAAAGAAGGGTATGGTTCATGTCGAATTCTCCAAGGTTTCCAAGATTTCAGTCGAACGGCTGGTCCGTCTCATTAAGGAATCCAATGGACGGATTCGCCTCGATCCTGAAAAACCCAATGCGATAATCCTGATGACTAAGGCAATCGGATTGCGGGAAAAGAGCGAATTTATCCGAGAGCGCCTTGCATCATTGCTATAAGATTCAGACGGTGTTTACCGGCTTTATGGTGGCGGGATAACCGATGACGAAAACCGCCGGTACCTTTGCCGGCATGGTGACTGTAAACGTTTTCCACTGGTCAACCGACTGGCTGATGATAAGCTGTTCAGAAGTGTCAAGGTTGGCTGCAAAGCAAAAATGCATATCTCCGGGCAGAAAGCGCAAAAGATCCTGAATCAGGGCGCGATTTCGGTATGGTGTTTCAATAAAGAGTCGGGTTATTCGATCTTTTGCTGTATCCTGACCAATACGGCGGATTACATGCTTTCGCTGTACTGATTCCTGAGGAAGATACCCTAAAAAGCTGAACCGCTGCGCGTCAAGTCCAGAGGCAATAAGCGCTAAAATAATCGAGGATGGTCCGGAAATCGGTACGACGGTGATATTCTTTTTATGTGCTGCAGCTGTGAGGGCTGCTCCGGGATCAGCGATGCACGGAAGTCCTGCTTCTGAAAAAAAGCCTGCATCTTCGCCGTTTTCTAAAAGCCTGATAAAATTGAAAATATCCTCTTCCTTGCTATGCTCATCGAGTATGTTGATTGACAGGCTGGCAAGATCCTCATTTGGTCTGATCGCTGACAGAAGCCGGTACGCAGTCTTTGAGGATTCAGTGATGAACGTGGATAATCTTCGATATTCAAAAAGCGCGCGGGCAGGAAGCGAAGATTCGAGGTTGGCCAGCGTCCAGGCATCTCTGCTGTATGGCTGAAGCGGTGCGGGAAGAAGCAAGAGTTTTCCTTTTGCGCTCACATGCTTGCTCCAAACAAGGTTTCGAATGCGTCGGTTACCAGAGATGAGAAAATGGCCGGTTTTAAAAAACCGCTGCGAGAAAATTCGCGGATATATTCCTGGCGCGCAAAAGCCAACTCTCTGGAATTATTGGTGATTTTCTTGGCAAACAGGGATAGCTCGACTTCCTGCAATCTGAACACCCTGGTGCCGGAAAAAACAAGCCGGAAACTCTCAATTTTATTCTGCTGGATCTCTGCCATGCAGACAAAGACCGCCGACTCATGATGTGGAAAGCCCTGGCCGCCGATTTTTCTATAAAAAACATTGCTATATTCGACAAGCGGGATTCTCACCCTAGTCAGTATACTTTTTTCTGGGAAAAAAGGTTTGCTGCTGCTATCAGCCAGATAAAATAGGTTAGCCCAATGCGAGTTTGTTCGATTCCTTATTTCTACCTGAGCGTCCATGCAGACAAGAAAAGGCCAAAGATCCATGAATTGCCGTCTTGAGGCCAGGTTCCCGCCTAAAGTCGCAATGTTTCTGATTGTAGGGTTGCCAATAGATTGGATAGCTTGTGCAAGAGGGTGGGGCAGAATTCCCGGTCCGAGCGAAAGAAGACCTGTTAAGCTGGTACAGCTTCCAAACTCCATAAATTGCTCTGTTCTGGTGGTTTTTTTTAGTTCGGGAATTTTAGCGATGCAAGCGATTGATTGAGGAAACTGAAGAAAACGCGACACCTGGGCTCCAGCGATTTCTGTTCCGCCAGCCAGCAGAATTGTCTCCGGCTGTTCATCAAGCAGAGCCAGCGCGTCATTTACCGAAGCGGGATAATGGATTTCACTTATCAGCACGATGGTATTTCCTCCGATTTTTCAAATCGGCAGCGAGAAAAACCGCTTTTTTGAGACTGACGGGGTCAGTGCATGAGCAGGAAACAACTGACAGACTCTCTTCGATCTGGCTTTCGTTGGGGAGCGCAATACGATTGAGCAAATCCCAGATGACAAGAGTTTTGGCGTTTTTGCAGAAATTGCAGGGATGACAGTGGGCTTCCTGGAAACCTTTTTGGATATCGCGGATATCATCGGAATCGGACAAACCTTCTATAGTCGTGATTTCAGCGTCACGGGCACGGAATGCAGGAACCAGACAGGAGTAAACGAGGCGTTTGTCCATAATAACGAGGCACTTTCCGCAATGCCCCGAAAGACAATCCGGAATAAGGCTTTTAATAGGCGGATGTTCCTGTGTTAAAATGGTGGAAAGGCGGTCCCCGCTTCGGATTTTTACGTTTTTTGTTATGCCATTCAATTGGAAAGTAATAGTCATGTGGCCTCCCATATCCGCATGACATCATGAGGACTGGCTGGGATTGAGGGCAAATTGAGCCCCAACGCCTGCGATAGAGCGCCGTAATATGCCGAGGGGATTGTTGCAAACGGCAATTCTCCTATCCCGAGCGCTGAAGTTCTGTCCGAATCCATAAATTCTATGACAATATCGGGAATCTCATTGAATGGCAATCTTTTTTTCGCGAGATAGCTGGACGAGTCGAGTGTTTCCGGCACCACATCATCAAGAAGGCATAATCGCAATGCATTGACAGCCTGAGCCCGCAGAGAGGATTCCGCAACAGGCTTATTGATGATTCTGCCGGCGTCGACAGCCATCCAAATTGTTAGCGGCTTTACCTGTCCGGTTATGGCGTCAACTTCCAGTTCAATAATTGTACCGCACCAGCTGGCTGCGTCAAAAGCTTTTCCAGACAATCCATCTTCGGTCCATTGAATACTAGGATTGCACTGCATCTGCGATTTTACAGTAAGCGGAAGAGTTTCTCTGAAGCGTTTTTTCTGCAAGGCTCGGCAGGACCGCTCGATAAGTTTGTTGATTGCAAAGACGCCACGGGACACAACCATTGGTCCGCATCTACTGTTTGAGTGAACACTTTCCTGAATGACATGTATTGAACGTTCAGGCAGAGACAGTATTTCGCTGACTGTTTTTTTCCACATGAGCCTTGCATTTTCAGATGAAATGGCTGCTTCTGTTTTAATGACAATCGTGAGGTCTTTTTCAAGCTGTACTTCGACTGAATATCGATTCTTTTCGGGAATGTTTAAAAATGCGTCTCCTGTCAGATAACCAAAACTGCCTGCTATGCCCCGGATGATTCCCTTCCTGCTTGCCGGATCGCGCTTTCTGATAACTTCATAGCTTGCATGTTTACGCTGGAAGTCAGCCATGATTTCGAGCTTTTGCTGAATTTTGGAAAAAGGAATGACCGATGAAACCTGAACATCGCCATGAACGGTCATTCCCTTTGCAATCATATTGATGGCTTTGATTTCCGCTGGTGATTTCTGACATTTCCGGGCAAGATGGTTTAAATGAGCGTCAAGGGCGAAAAAGCCATGAATTGAACCAAGATTGCCGAGAGCGCCGAGGGGAATAACATTTGATTGAACAGCAAAAGCATCAATGGAGACAACAGGGCAGGCATATATTCCAAGCAAAGAAAGCACCGCGTGATCGAGCAGCTCCTCAGCCAATGGATTGTATGCCCCAATGTTGATGACTAGGCGAATATCCAATGAGGCCAGGCGCCCCTGCTGGTCGGAAAGGGAGCTTATTGAGATGCAGCTGCGTGCTTGCTTCGGCGCGAAGCAGTAATCTTCGCCTCGCGTGTAAAGGATTTTAACCGGTTTATTGCACAGCCGGGCGGCACACGCGGCGTGACAGGCAATCAGAGAAGGAAACCAAATTCTGCCTTCGATGCTTTGTCCCAGATCTGTTGGCCGTATCAGAATGTCTTTCTGCGGAACTTTAAGTACCTCGGAAATTGAGCTTCGAACATGGTTTGGCCACTGAGAAGCGCAGTATATAACCAGTTTGTCATATTCCCAGACTGCAAGGGCAGATGAAGGTTCAGAGTACTCGTGGTCAAATGAACCAGTCCAATGTGTTGTCGTTTCCCACTGCTGATCTGATATGCCCTTCGGGGTTGACACTTCGGTTTTGCCGATCCGAATTCTTTTTCTTGCTGCGATACGCGATGAAGGAAATGTCGTCCAGCTGAAATTTGGTTCGGACTCGCGGTAGGCGACTTTTACGTTTAAAGACAGGTTGTCGCAGAGCACGGGATCAGGTCCGACAATCAACCCAAGCGGCTCCCCCCGATATCGAATTGTATCGGTCGCAAAGAGCGGAATTCCATCTGAAAATTCAAGTGACATGCCGTCTTTTACCATATCTTCAGGCAGAATCATTCTGTAGCCAAAAGGAAGCTGTGAACGCTGAACAGAAAACTCTTTTGCGTAAGCAACTGTTGAGCGGATAGTCGAAGCGAAAAGCATATCCCGGACTTCAAGAAGAGTAAGAATGGGCAGCTGCTCGCCCGGTTTCATGCTACTCATGTTTTTACGGTCTCAACGGTTTCAAGTATGTCAAAACCAAGTACGATAGTCATCTGGGAATTGCAAATATCGAGCTGTATAGTAGCCCTCCGCTTTCTTTTATTTACCTTAACTATATTCCCTTCATAACCGGCAAGCGGACCATCTATAACCCGAATCTTGTTGTTCTCATCGAATACGACACGTGAATTGCCGATTTCATGTCTGAAAGAGATGAAATGGCGGATTATTTCCGCATCCCTCTGACAAAGGGGCTGGATATTGTCAGTAGATGGAAGGATTCGCAGAAAATATTTCGTTTTTCGAATAGCCTGAACCAGTTCTGGGCTCAGGTGCTCATCATGGTACTGAAAAAAGAGATATCCCGGGAATAGGCTGGACTGAATTTTAACGGGTTTTCCTGCTTTTCTTGAGGAAGTTGTTTTGACAATGTGATGAATGGTGATGTCAGCCCTGTGGCGGAAGAGGAGTTCCTTATAGAGTGCCTCTCGGCCAGAAATTACCTGAATAGCAAAAAAATTCATGACGTACCTTTTAACGTATTGATGATGTTCTGACAGCATTCTATGATTGCAGAGGAAATTTTGCAATCGTTTTTGAAAGCCCGAAAGGAGAAGGATGCATGGAGCAGGATCAAACAGCGGCACGTGTCAGAGAACTCGAAATACTGATAAAAAAACATCAGGACTTGTATTACAACGCCGAGCCTGAAATCAGCGATGAAGCGTTTGACGCTCTCTGGGATGAACTTGCGCGTCTTGATCCGAACAACAGCCTATTGAAAAAGGTTGGTGAGGATCGCCTTGATGGATGGCCAAAAGCCAGACACCTGATCCCAATGGGAAGCCAATCCAAGGCAGCGGATCCGGAGAGTTTTTCCTCATGGGCAATGAAAAATCCTTCCAACCTGTATCTCGTGCAGTACAAGCTCGATGGGGCGAGCATAGAGCTGCAATATAAAAATGGCAGGCTTGAAAAAGCGGTTACGCGTGGAGATGGAATTATCGGTGACGATATTACTCCCAACGCCCTGCGTATGATCGGTGTGACAGCCGAACTGCCCATACCCTTTACTGGCGGTGTCCGCGGCGAAGTACTGATGTCACATGAAATCCATCGTACAAAATACGCTGACAAGGCCAACTGCAGAAATGCCGCGAATGGATTGATGAAGCGCAAGGACGGTACGGGTTCTGAAGACTTGCAGGTGATTTGCTACGACGCGGCTGGCATGGCTGCTGAGCAGGAAACAGCCGCTCCTGACATACGTGTACATCTTGATTTTAAAACCGAAATGGACAAGCTTGGCTGGCTGGAAAAAATGGGGTTTACGACAGTGCCTTCTGTTTTGCTGAAAAGCCCGGAAGAAATTATAGAGTACCGAGGAAAAATCATGGCAATCCGCAAGGATTTACCCTTCGATATCGATGGACTTGTGATCAAACTGCCGGAAATTGATCCTGAAGATGCTGCCAAGCCAAGACCTGAAAAGCAGATCGCATTCAAATTCAGCCTTGAAGAAGCGGTGACGACGCTTGTCGCGATAGAATGGAGCGAAAGCGGCGTCAATTATACACCAATAGGCATCGTCGAACCTGTACGGCTTGCCGGAACAACCGTTCAGCGCGCAAATCTCTGTAATCCGGACATGATACGAACCATGAGGCTTAAAATTGGCTCACGGGTGGTCATTGTCAAACGGGGGGAAATCATTCCCAAAATAGAAACACTGGTTGAAAACCCGCCTGACGCAGAGGAGATTGGACAGCCCGAGCACTGCTCACGATGCGGGACTGCTCTTGTTGATGAAGGAACCCGCTTGTATTGCCCCAATCCGGCTTGCCCCAAGCGCGCTCTGCACCGTATTGAAAAGTGGATTTCAACCTTGGGTATCAGGGAACTTGGCGATGTGCTGATTCAAAAGCTTTTCGACGCGGGCAAACTCCGTTCCATAGCTGATCTGTACAGGCTTACTGCTGAGGATTTGGAGCGCCTAGAACGAATGGGTCCGGTTTTGGCTCGAAAGATAATCCGAAGTATTGAAGCAGTCAGAGAAATACCGCTTGAAGTATTTCTGGCTGGTCTCGACATTGAAGGAGTCGGTCCTCTGGTTGCCCGAAATCTGGTAGTTAATGGTTTCAATACCCTTGAAAAGCTGCTTTCCGCCCGGGAAGAGGATTTCCTGACTCTGGACGGCATCGGCCTCATTATGGCCAAGAGCATTGTTGGCGGGTTGAAGGAATGCAAAAATGAAATCGAAGAAATTCTCATGACTAGCAAAATCCGGATTCAGACGCACGTTGCAGATTCTGCAGAAGCTGTTTTGGCTGGTAAAAGCTTCTGCTTTACAGGTGAACTTGTCTCAATGAAGCGTCAGGAGGCTGAAAAGCTTGTAGCACGCTTTGGGGGTACAACAAAATCCTCGATAACCAAGGACCTTTCATACCTGGTTACCAATGAACCTGGATCAGGATCCGAAAAAAATAAAAAAGCACGGCAGTATGGCATTCCCGTTATAAATGAAACTGAGTTTTTAGCTCTTATCGATAATGCAAAAGAGCAAGTAGCTAAAAATGAATGATTTATCATACATGGTAAAGCAGGCAAGGGTATTCTTCCCTGTAACCGCTATTCCTAAGGCATCGCAAGACAAGGTGGATGGTATCAGAAATGAGGCTCTACTGATACGAATCCAGGCTGCCCCTGAAGATGGAAAGGCAAATACCGCGATTGTCAACGTTCTCTCAAAAGCTCTGAAACTTCCGAAATCAGAAATTCGAATTGAACATGGACATGCAAATCGGCATAAGATTGTTTCCATACCGCAAAACAGTCTCGCAAGCCTTCAGAAACTCTGCCTGATCAATCTTTCCGGAAAAGAACCCAGCGATTCATCGCCTTGATATTCATGCATGGTGAATAGTATTATGGTTCGATTTTTACAAGGAGCGTACCCGCATGACCGAACTGAAAGCGGCCTGGAAACAGCGCGTCTATGCTGCGCTGCGGAAATTTGCCCAATCGGGAAACCTGGCAATCGATACTCTATCCGAAGATATGATTGTTGCAGAATTTCCCCCGAAACCAGAACTTGGCGATATAGGATTTCCCATGTTCAGTTATGCAAAAATTTTCAGAATGAGTCCCGCGAACCTGGCATCCCAGGTTGCTGCCGCTCTTGAGCCTGCAAAAGGCGATGATGGAGCAGATTTGGGCGCAGCCAAAGCAGTCGGCCCTTATCTCAATGTCTATTTCAACCGCGAAGCGCTGTCGAAGTACATTTTTCAAAATGGAACAAGCTTTGCCCGAAGCCCGCTCGCCGGCCGCAAGGTCATGATCGAATTTTCCTGCCCGAACACAAACAAACCGCTTCATCTGGGTCATTTGCGCAACAATGTTCTGGGTGAATCACTGTCCAGAATCATAAAAACTGCCGGTGCGGAGGTTCGGAAAGTCAATCTGATCAATGACCGCGGTATACATATTTGTAAATCCATGCTTGCCTATCAGGTATATGGGGGAGGGCGAACGCCGGAAGACGAGGGTTTGAAAAGCGACCATTTTGTGGGCAAATACTACGTTCTTTTCAATACCCTGAAGAGCGAAGACCCCTCGGCCGAAGAAAAAGCGCAGGAACTTCTAAGAAAATGGGAAGCGGAAGACCCCGATGTTATGAATCTGTGGAAAAAAATGAACACCTGGGCAGTCGACGGCATCAAGGCTACCTATGCCCGCCAGGGAATCTCTTTTGACCAGTATTACTTTGAAAGCCAGACCTATATGAAAGGCAAGGAAGAAATTCTGGCCGGTCTTGAGCGGAATATTTTCTATCGCGAAGAAGATGGTTCAATTTGGGCAAATCTGGAAGATATCGGGCTTGATCGGAAAGTCCTGCTCCGCAAGGACGGCACCAGTCTCTATATTACCCAGGATATCGGCACCGCCATCTACCGGCATGTCGATTGGCCCTTTGACCAGCTGATTTATGTAGTTGCGAGTGAACAGCAATATCATTTCAGAGTTCTTTTTGAAATCTTGAAGCGGCTTGGCTATGCGTGGGCTAAAGACCTTTATCATTTATCCTATGGACTCGTCAATCTTCCCTCGGGGCGAATGAAAACCCGTGAAGGCACGGTGGTCGATGCCGATGACCTGATCGACGAGCTCGCGTCACTGGCGCAGAAAGAAATAGCGGAACGGGAGCGGGAATCGGCAATCGATGACGCGGCAAAAGTGGCGGAAAAAATAGCACTGGGCGCCCTTCATTATTATCTTTTGCAGACTTCACCCGTTAAAGACATGCTCTACAATCCGGAGCAATCGCTCTCGTTCACAGGAAATACTGGGCCCTATATACAATATATGGGCGCTCGCGCCTGCTCCATACTGAGAAAATACCACAAAGGCGAGGGCAATGCCGGAAAAGGAACGGTTACACCGGCAAAACTGTCCTCTGATGCAGACTGGATGCTCGTAAGACGTCTTCTGGCCCTGCAGGAGGCAGTAGAGCTTGCGGCGCGCAGCAAGGAGCCTTCTGTCGTCGCGGCCTATGCACATGACCTCGCTTCCGATTTTTCTTCCTGGTATCGGGACAACCCTGTTCTTGCAAGCGAGGATCCAGATCTCTCAGCTACCCGTGTCGAGCTTGTAAAAGCTGTCAAGTCAGCGCTGCAGAACGTATGCTGGATGCTCTGCATACCATTTCTCGAAGAGATGTAATTCACGAAGCAGGATGACAGAAGTTTCCCCATACCCGTTGACAGTCATGGACATTACAGTGTATAAAGCTTCGCCACGCAAGGATTTTTAGTGAGGATAACCAATCATGTACGCAATTGTTGAAATTAACGGAAAGCAATACCGGGCCGAACAGGGAAAAAAGCTTACGGTAGACCGCATTGAAGCTGATCAGGGCTCAAGCCTCTCTCTTGATAAAGTACTGCTTGTTTCCCGGGATGAAGCGGTTACTGTTGGCACCCCCTATGTTGCCGGCGTTACTGTCAAGGCTGTTGTTGAAGAAGAAGTCAAGGGCGACAAGGTCATCGTTTTCAAGTACAAACCCAAGAAAGACTATAGAAGAACTCAGGGACATCGCCAGCCGTATACTGTCCTCAGCGTTCAGGAAATTGCCGGCGTCTGATTCGATTTTTCAAATTACTGGAGGAAATTATGGCACATAAGGGCGTTAACGGAAGAGATTCGAATCCCCAGCACCTTGGGGTCAAAGTATATGCAAATCAGGCGGTGAGCGCGGGATCAATCATTGTTCGCCAGCGCGGCACAAAGATCAATCCGGGCACCAACGTTGGTATCGGTAAAGACGATACTCTGTATGCCCTGGTAGACGGCATGGTGTCCTACAAGGAATTCCGCGGCAAGAAATATGCCCAGGTTGAGCCGTTCCCCGCCGAATAAGGGAAAAGAGGCTTTCCGGACTTCGTTTTCATAAAGAAAAAATAAGCCGCTCTGCTTCTTGTAGGGCGGCTTTTTTTATTGCTACTATAATAACCAGCAGGAGTTTGTATTGATAAAATTTGCGGATGAGGCAACTATCATAGTCGCTTCGGGGAAAGGCGGCGATGGCTGTGTGGCGTTCCGGCGCGAAAAATATGTACCCCTGGGCGGACCGGCAGGCGGAGATGGGGGAAAGGGCGGGGATGTGATTTTTGTTGTCAAGCGAAACCTGCGCACCTTATCCTACCTTCGTTTCAAACAGACATTCAGAGCCCAGAATGGTATTCCTGGGATGGGAAGGAACATGCACGGCAAGGACGGCGAAGATATGATCATCGCGGTTCCTCCCGGCACAATTATCAAAGATTACGATACCGGTGAAATCCTCAAAGACTTCGGCATGTCAACCTCCGGCACCGGCGCTGAAAGGGAAGGGGAACGCTGGGTGTTTTTAAAGGGCGGAAAAGGCGGCTGGGGCAATACCCACTTTAAGAATTCGGTCAACCAGGCACCGAAGCATGCTCAGCCAGGACAGCCCGGGCAGGAGCGGCGTCTCAAGATTGAGCTCAGACTGATTGCCGACATCGGGTTGGTAGGTTTTCCGAATGCTGGAAAATCAAGCCTTTTAGATGCATTTACCAACGCTCGGCCCAAAATTGCTCCGTACCCCTTTACCACAAAAATTCCCAATCTCGGCGTTCTGACGCTTCATGATCGCGATATCATCGTCGCGGACATCCCGGGGATCATCGAGGGAGCTCATGAAGGCGCGGGCCTTGGAATTCGCTTTTTGAAACATATTTCGCGCACTGCCTGCCTTGCTTTTCTCATCGATCTTTCCGATGACAATTGGAAAGAAGCGTACGGAATCCTTAAAGCCGAACTGACTTCATTTTCCCGCGAACTTGCTGAAAAACCGCATATGATCATAGCGACAAAACTGGATCTTCCCGAAGCCAGAGAGCGTTTCGAAGAATTCCGTCAAATGATTGCCGAGCCAATTTTCGGCATTTCAGTGTTTTCTGGTGAGGGCTTGGAAGATTTGAAAGAGGCCTTCTTCAATCAAGTCGTTCATCAGGAAGCGAGCGACGAACCGCAAACATCCACGATGGGTGACCTTTTCGGCCTTGAAGACGAGCTTCTTGAAGAAGGACAGCAAGAATGAAAACCGCGATTCTCGGCGGCTCTTTTAACCCTGTCCATATCGGACACCTGATCCTTGCTGAAGAAGTCCTGAGCCAATGCGGATATGACCAGATTCTCTTTATTCCTGCCAATATCCCGCCGCATAAGAGCATTGACGATCCGGGACCGCATATTCGCCTGGAAATGCTGGAAGCCGCCATCAAAGGGTATCCCTCGTTTGCCGTGTCTGATTGTGAAATTTTACGGAAAAGCGTCTCCTATACGATCGATACGATTCGCCAACTGAAAACTGACGCAGGACTGAAAGGTCAGATGGACGGCAAACCAGGGCTCATAATCGGTGATGATCTGCTTGCGGGTTTTTTTGAATGGAAAGAGCCGCACTCCCTTGTCAAGGAAGCTGAAATCATTGTCGCCCACAGGCAGTTTCCTTACCGGCTCAGCCTTTCGTATCCACATAGATATGTTGAAAACACCCTCATCCCAATATCATCGTCAGAAGTGCGCGCAAGAATCTCGGCCGGGAAAGCCTGGCACTCTCTGGTTCCTCAAATGGTGCAACACATAATCGAACAAAAGGGGCTGTATGGATTTTCAGCATCTTGAAACAAACATTCTGCAGTGCCTCGATCTCAATGTCAAAGAAAGCCGAAAACAGCATTCACTCAGAACCGCTGACATGGCAGTTCGCCTTTGCGAGCGCTTTGGAGAAGATCAAAAAAGCGGTTACATCGCTGGAATCGCCCACGACATGATGAAAGATATGCCGCTCGACCTGCAATGGCAGTATGCACAACGCTTTTCGCTTATCCCGCACTCGGATGGATTCAGATTCCCAGTTCCGGCTCGTAGTGCCAGCATGAATTTCTATGACAAGATCATCCATGCACCAGCAGCATCTGTCTATATTTTTGAAACATATGGAGTGACCAGCCCCCGGATTCTCGAAGCAATTGCCTGCCATGCATCCGCCGCCGAAACCATGAGCCGCCTCGCCAAAATCATCTATATTGCAGATAAGCTCGAACCCGGCCGCGCTCATGTCAGTGAAGAACTGCGATCGAAAATGGACAGTCTGACGATGGATGAGCTGTTCTTTCTATCGTTGGAGAGCGTTGTAAGCTGGCTTTCGAGTCAGAATGCGGCTATTGCCCAAACAACACTCGATTTATACAATAGCCTCACAATGAAAGCCGGGATATGATGAAAAGGATTTTTGACAAAAGCGCTATTTTGCTCTGGCTCATTATCGTGCTGTTCGGCGGCTTATTGCTTGGCGGATTTTTATATATCCGATCCGAAAGCTTGGCAGCGCAGATTCGAACCGATAAACCAATCAGCATCCTGCTTGTATTCGAAATGGATAAAAAGCCGATTTCCAGCCAGCTGCTGATGTTTTTTCCAGCGAAATCCAAGGCTGCCCTTGTGGATATACCGACAAACATGGCTGTTATCCTGAAAAGCATCAAGCGAATGGACAGAATCGACTATGTCTACAAACCGCAGGCCCCCAAAACCTACATCCAGGAAGTCTCGGCATACCTGGACACAGCAATTCAAGGATATCTGATATTTAATGAAAAAAACCTTGTAAAACAGGTGGATTTGCTGGGCGGTATCCAGATTTTCATACCGCAGATGATCATTCAGGAAGGTAAGGATGGCATTCGCCTCCCGGGAGGCTATGTCACACTCGATGGAGATAAAGCCCTGCAATACCTAATGTATAGGGATCCTGAAGAAGCTGAAGCTGATTTTCTTGCCCGGAGACAGAAATTTTCCCTTATGCTGCTGAAACGGATTTCACAGAATGCTGAGCTCCTGGCATCAAAAAGCAATGCTGACAGCATCGTTGCCGCCATGAACAGCAATTTCAGCAATCCTGCTAGGAAATTGCTTCTTTCCGAAATGGCAAAAATAGACACCGACGCACTGCTGATACAAAAAATTACCGGCATGTACAGAACCGTGGAAGGCCAGCAGCTTTTCTTTCCTTTCTATGATGGAGAACTGGTTCGTGACATGCTCAAGCAGACTATGACAGCAATGGTTTCAAGCGAAAACAGCATTTCGACAAAAAAGAGTTATACGGTCGAAATTCTCAACGGTACTCAGGAAAAGGGGCTTGCCAGCAGGACAAGCGATATTTTTGAAAGTTTTGGTTATGATGTTGTTGCGATTGGCAACGCGAAAACAATGGATTATGAGAAAACGGTCATAATAGATCGCTACGGAGACAAAGATGCCCTTGTCGCGATAGGCAGTGTTATCAAATGCAGCAGTTACGCGGATTCATCAAATTACAAGGGTTCCATAAAAGCCGATTTTACCATAATACTCGGAAAAGATTTCAATGGGAGGTATTGTGTTCGATAGCAAATCACTTGCCTTTACTGCAGGAGCTCTTCTTGCTGAACATAAGGCGGAAGATGTCGTTATTCTTGATTTGCGTGGTATAGCAGGTTGGACAGACTTTTTTGTCATCGCTTCCTGTAATTCCAGCACGCACATGAAAGGACTCGCAAGATTTATTGAAGATTTTATGTCCGCCGAAAAAATTCAGCCTCTCAATAAACCTGTATTTAAAGAAGATGAAAGCTGGCTGCTTGAAGACATGGGTGATGTGATAGTCCATATCATGAGCAAGGAAGCTCGAAGTTTCTACGAGCTTGAAAAGCTCTGGTTTTCTGCGCCATCCTTCAAAATAGAAGCTGGAGCGAAACAGGACTGAATTTCCCAGGCGCTGTGGGCTTGGTGTATAGAAAAAGGGCTGCCGCAATCCAGCGATTACGGCAGCCCTTTCATATTCCGAGCATTAAAGATTATTAATCAGAGTGTTGTCAATTACTCATCCAGATCTTCATAATCGATATCATCATCATCGTAGTCAATATCGTCTTCATCTTCATCGAAGTCTTCATCATCAAGATCATCGTCTTCATCATCGAAGTCATCGTCAAAATCATCCTCGTCATCGAAGTCATCATCATCAAGATCGTCGTCATCTTCGTCTTCAAACTCGTCAAAATCATCGTCATAGCTCTCGTCAAAATGAACCGGCGACCTAAGGATGAATTCAGATTTACCGGCCAGACCATTGGCGATAGTGACAAGTTCAAATTCGGATTCCGATCTGGTCGATGCGCTTGAAATGGGGGTCATTGTTTACTCCTCCCTGCAGGAAACTGAAACGGAAATTTACGCTACCATGCGCAGAAATCAGGAGATTGTCAATACTAATCTTGTTGTTCTGCAACGAAAATCTAAAGAGCTATGGAGATTCTGTCAACTATAAAAATGGATAAATCGGAATTTTTTCTGCAAATTCGCTGTTTCTTTGACAAATTTGAAAAAAAGCAATACAGTCCAAACCATGTTTAACGAAATCCGAATTATCGCCAACGCAAAAATCAATATTGGACTCGCGGTAGGAGAACCATTGTCTGATGGATATCATCCCATTGTCTCCATATTCCAAGCGGTGAGCCTGTACGATGAGCTTGGCATAAAGCTTGGCAGCAAAGCTGGAGATGTTACAATAGCAGGTGCTTTCGACTGCCTGCCTGAAAACACCACGGTGTATAAAGCCGCGAGGCTTTTCCTGGATGAATTGGGTGAAAACAGATCAGTCGGTATCGAAGTTAAAAAACGCATACCGGCCAGAGCGGGAATGGGCGGCGGGTCTTCCGATGCTGCAGCTGTTCTGGCAGGACTCAACCGACTCCATGGAAACCCTTTGGATGAAGCCCAGCTTGCGCGCATTGGGAAAAAGATTGGCGCAGATGTCTCATATTTTATATTAGGAAAAGGAACTGCTCTGGTTTCTGGAATCGGTGACATCGTTGAGCCTATACCGACGAGAACTGATTTTGGAATTGTCATTGTTCTACCGGATATGGGAATTTCAACGCCCTGGGCATATAAAAGGCTGGACCAGATGCGGCATTATTCAGATATTGGCATACATCCGGGCCATTTATTGGAAGCAAAGTTTACTATGAGAAAAATGTACTATGAAGCGCTGACCGATTGGGATTTCGTCAATGATTTTCACGAGATTGCTTTGGCGGATTTTCCAAATTTGATGGAAACTGCCGAAGCGCTCAAGGCGCAAGGCGCAATCCTTGTTTCGCTGACTGGGTCAGGCTCAGGTATCTTTGGAATATTTGAGAACGATGTAATTGCAGACCAGGCGGCAGCGTCGCTGAAAATACCGCAAACCCAAGGAATCATGCCTTTAAAACCGCTTGAAACAACTCTGGAACTAGGGTAATATCGAAGAAGTAACTGCTTACTACAAAGGAGCGTCCTTGCCATGGAAATAACGGACATCCGCATCCGCAAGGTTCCGACCGAGGGAAAACTGAAGGCTTATGTTACTGTAACGTTTGATGAGTGCTTTGTTGTGCACAATGTGAAGATCATCGAAGGAAAAAACGGAGTCTTCATTGCGATGCCCAGCAGAAGGACAAAAACCGGAGAGTACAAGGATATTGCTCATCCGATTTGTCCTGACTTCCGAACAAAGTTGCAGGAGCGAATCCTGACAGCGTACTCGACGGATGCAGGAAGCGACGATTCCGTGCCGGAGTTTGACTGAATCCCGCTCGTTTTGCAGTTTAATTACTCAAACATTGGGACGTCGGCAAGCGGTAAGCCCCCGGGTTTTGGTCCCGGTATTCGCAGGTTCGAATCCTGCCGTCCCAGGTAAGCCGTGAGGCCATTAATAAGGAGATTTTGATGGATCATTTCATTCTACAAGCGTTCAATCGTGAATTGACAACAAAAGGCGATATCAAAACGGCCAGAAAAGAAGGCCGAATTCCAGCAGTCGTCTATGGCGGCGGAATCAGCCCGAAAAACATTTTTATTCCCGCAAGCGAATATATCAAAGTACAGAAAAACCTTACTGAAAGCACAATCATTACCCTCGATATTGAAGGAACAAAAATCGATGCTTTCGTGAAAGAACATCAGAAAAGCGCGGTCGCCAAGGATTTGCTGCATATCGATTTTCTGGCTGTCCAGGCTGGCAAGAAAATTCATGCCCATGTTCCGCTTCATCTGGTTGGGACTCCAAAATCGGTTTTGGAAGGTGGTATCCTTGAGCATCTCGCCCATGAAATCGAAATTGAATGCGATCCTTCAATCCTGCCCGAGAAAATCGATATTGATGTTGCTGGGCTGGAGATAAATCATCCGATCCATATCCGTGATATTCCGGTTGAAAAGGGAATGAGAGTCCTCACCAATCCCGAAACGGTTGTTGCTATTGTCAAATACGCCAAACATGAAGAAGCTGCCCCAGCTGCCGCCGCTCCGGAAGCTGTTGCTGCAGCTGCTGAAGGCGCCCCGGCAGCAAAAGCGGAATAAGCCCGTCAGGGTTGAATGCCATCCTGTATCGGCAGACAGAATATAATCATTATGAAAATCAGTTCTGAGGGCAATGAGTCTTCGGGACTGATTTTTTATTTATTGAAGGCATTAGCCAGCAATTGGGCTGGTGATTGGCGGCAGAAGGAATAGATTACCTATGCAAAGTTCCGGGAAGATATCCGGTCAGACCGCTGGCCAGTCCTCAATCGAAGACAGCATTGCAGGACTGCTGACCGCTCTAGTGCCAGAAAAAGAACCTGTCTTTGTGGCTTTTTCTGGAGGCCTGGATTCCCGTGTCCTTTTGGAGGTTCTCGTTCAGCTGGGGAAAAATCCACTCAGGGTCATCCATGTCAACCACAATATCCGACCCCGCGAAGAACTGGAAAAAGAACGTGAGCTTGTTATTGCCACATGCAAAAAACTGAAAGTCTCTCTGACAATCGCGAAAATACGTCCCGGACTGATCACTGGCTATGCCCGAAAAAAGAAATGCGGTGTTGAAGCAGCAGCCCGCCATTTTCGATATCTTGCTTTTAAAAAAACATGCAAGAGGTTCGGTTTTCGATATATTGCTACAGCGCACACGGCTGATGACCAGATGGAAACCCTGATTTATCGCATTTTTACGGGATCAAACCCTGAAAGCCTCGGCGGAATTCCTAAAAAGAGGGAAATGGGAAAAGAGATTTTTGTCGTGCGTCCCATGCTCACACTTCAGCGCAAGGATATTGAGCTATACGCCCGAGAGCGGCAGCTTGAGTATTCGGAGGATTCGACAAACAGCGGAACAGCCTATGTTAGAAACAGGATACGGCACTTTGCTATACCAGCCCTGGATAAAGCCCTTCCCGACTGGAGGAGCGGGCTTTTACGCTCTGCGGCGCAGATTCTGAAAATGGTAAAGCTTCAGAACAGGCAAGTCAGATCTGTGCTTCAGACCAGTCACAGGGATCTTGAGGAGAGAAGAATATCCATATCTTATGGGCTCTTTTCTTCACAGCCGGAAGCTGTAAGGGGATTTGTTCTCAGGGACTGCCTGCAATGGGTTGCCTGCAAAAGGAACATTTCTGTGAGGGCTTGCGCGTCAGCGGTTGACGCTCTGGAAAAAGGCGCTGAACAGATTGTTTGCTGCGGCGTTGTCATCTCGCGCAGCAAGGACACAATAATTTTTCATCCAGAGAAGCAGTATCAAAAAATGGATGGTTATTGTTTTCTTTTTCATGAACCCAAGATAATTAGATATGGCGAGGCGCTTGTCGGTTTTTCGTGGGAAGCTGTACAGGAAAAATTCGATCATGAATCAGCTGATGATATGTACCTATACGAGGGATCTTTCAGTTTTCCGCTGATTATCCGAAGCAGAAAGGCTGGAGACGTAATAAAAACCGAAAAGGGCCATACCGCTATTGATGATATCCTGAAAAGTTGGCATATTCAAAAAGGTATGCGTGATATTGTGCCTGTCATTGAGGATCGTGACGGGATTGTCGCTGTCCTGCCTGCATTGCTTGGCAATACAGCATGCAGCCAAAAACGTTTCAGACCTTTTTCCATCAATGGAAATCCTGGGAAATTGCATATAATTCTGAAAGGAGTTTCATACATTCATGTTTGACAACAAAAATGAAAAAGAGCCGGGAAAGCCGGATCTGCCGCAGCAGCTGCCGCCGAGAGCCAATAAGGCTGCTTTCGCGGTATTTCTCTCTCTTGCCGTGCTTTTTGGAGCGCTTTTTCTGTTTAATGATAAATCAAGCTCGAAGGAAATTCCTTATTCGGCATTTATCTCCTATCTTGAACTGGGAGAAGTGGATTCCGTGCAGATTATCGACCAGAAAGATATAGAAGGAACCCTGAAAGGAAGTTCGGGTGTTCCAGTTCAATTCAAAACAACGATTCCTTATGTTGATCCGGAACTGCTGTCTCGGATGCGGGAAAAGAATATAAAAATTTCCGGCGCGGTCCGCGGTGCGAGTCCCCTGCAGATATTTTTCGAGCTGACGCCCTGGTTCTTTGGTTTTTTCCTGATTTGGATCATGATGCGGCAGATGCAGGGCAACAATAAAGCCTTCAATTTCGGTAAAAGCAAAGCAAAGCGCTATATAGAGTCGGATAAAAAAATCACCTTTGCAGATGTCGCCGGCCAGAAAGAAGCCAAGTACGAATTGATGGAAGTCGTCGATTATCTGAAAAATCCGCAGAAATTCGCGAAGATGGGTGCCAAGATCCCCAAAGGCGTTCTTCTTGTCGGTATGCCGGGAACGGGCAAGACGCTGATCGCCAAGGCTACCGCGGGAGAAGCCGATGTTCCTTTCTTTCATATGTCCGGTTCCGATTTTGTGGAGATGTTTGTCGGTGTTGGAGCAAGCAGGGTTCGGGACCTATTTGAGCAGGGGAGGAAGAATGCACCGTGCATTCTGTTCATTGATGAGCTGGATGCGGTAGGAAGAACCAGAGGCGCCGGGTATGGCGGCGGCCACGACGAGCGTGAGCAGACCTTGAATCAGATGCTTGTCGAAATGGATGGCTTCGATACAAAAGATGGAGTCATTATTCTGGCAGCGACCAACAGACCAGATGTTCTTGATCCCGCTCTCCTGCGCCCAGGACGATTTGACCGGCAGGTTGTGGTAGCAATGCCTGATATTCAGGAGCGTGAAGCCATCCTAAAAATTCACATGAAAAAAATTCCAGTAGCGCAGGATGTTGATGTCATGAGGCTTGCAAAAGCTACTCCAGGAACTTCCGGCGCTGATCTCGCCAACCTAGTCAATGAAGCGGCGCTTTTCGCGATTCGGAAAAACAAGAACCAGGTAGAAATGGATGATTTTGAGGATGCCCGCGACAAAGTTCTCATGGGTGTTGCAAGAACCAGTCTGGTAATCGCTGAAGAAGAAAGACGGGCAACCGCGTATCATGAGGCCGGGCATGCCCTTTTGCATTATTTCCTGCCAAACGCTGACCCGTTTCATAAGGTAACAATTGTTCCAAGAGGCAGAGCGCTAGGGCTGACTCTCTCGCTTCCCGAGAAAGATACATATTCAAGATCCCGCGGCTGGCTGTTTGACAGGATTGTCATAACGTATGGCGGCTATGCTGCGGAGACTCTGGTATTCGGAGAAACTACAACCGGAACAGCACAGGATCTCAGGCAGGCGACAGATCTGGCGCGCAGGATGGTGTGCGAGTGGGGAATGGCTGAAACGATGGGTCCGATTGCCTATGGGCAGGAAGACGAGCCAATTTTCCTTGGAAAAGAAATAGCGCGCCATAAAGATTATTCGGAAGAGACCGCCAGGAAAATTGATGAAGCCATTCGTTCAATTCTTGACCAGGGAATGAACAAGGCGATGGAAATTTTAAAGCGCGAACGTGAAAAGCTTGAGGCGCTTGCGAAAGAACTAGTCTTGAAAGAGACACTTGAAGATGCCGAAATCAGACAGCTTCTTTCCTTATCCGCAGGCGATAATTCTATCTCATCGGAAGCATGACAATGAAAAAGCGGGACACCAGCACCGGAATATTGTGTCTTGAGGTGCTGGCGCTGCTTCTTACTCTCTTTTCATTGATGTTCTCATCATGTGCACATGGCATGGCTGTCATAACCAAGCCATACACCCCCACGGAGATGAATATCCAGAATCTTGCTGCCTTGGCAGCAGATAAACCGCTTGAATTTTTTCAAGCTTTTACGGCAATGGCCATGGAGCCTGAAAAAGCGCCTTTACTGGAAGAAAATCAAATAGCCCAGACTTTATCCAGCCAAGCTGCCATAAAGCTTGCCGAATCGTACAAACAGTCGAAAGCTGAACACGATTACAAAAACGCATTGAAATATTTCTATTCCTTGAAAGCAATTGCTGGAATGACAGATAAACGGCTCAATACAGCTGCATCTTTAGCGTCCGCGCTGATAACCAGCTCGGAACTCTTCGAACTGCTATCGGCGCAGGTTCAATCATTCCGAAACGCCAAACAGTATGCACCGGCTAAAAGCATCATGATCAGAGCCTTTAACCTTTTTCAGGAACATGAAACTGAATTTAACCAATCAGCAAAAAAAAATGCAATAGACCTCTTTCAGGAGTGGTCGGAATACGCCAACGCCAATAGCGACAAGAACACCTTGGCTTTACTCAGCAAGACAGATATGGTTGGGGATTTCAAAGACCCCGCATCTCCATTTTCGAAATTAGTATCAAGTGTAGTAACGGTCTATGTCGACAGAGGCATAAAGTTTCAGCAGGGAGCAGGCAGGCCTGACAGGGTTCTCGGTTCTGCATTCCAGATTGATCCTGCCGGCTATTATTTGACCAATTATCATGTAATTTCAAGCGAAGTGGATCCTGCCTATAACGGCTACTCAAAGCTTTCTATCCGTCCGTCAGACAATCCTGACGAGAGAATCCCTGCCAAGGTAATCGGCTGGAACAAAGAGATGGATCTTGCACTCCTGAAGAGTGTTGTAGCAGCGCCCTTTACCCTGCATCTGACTGAAAAAGCTGAAACTGAAAAAGGTCAGCAGGTCTTTGCCATCGGTTCTCCAATCGGACTTGAAAATACAATTACTTCCGGAATTATCAGCGCTGCGGGAAGGCGGCTGCTGACACGCGGAGATGTCATCCAAATCGACGCACCAGTCAATCCGGGCAATTCAGGCGGGCCTTTGGTGGATCGCTCCGGAAAAGTTTTAGGAATTGTTTTTGCTGGAATGAAGGATTATCAGGGCATCAACTTTGCACTGCCTTTGTCATGGATCAATATCTATATTCCGGGCTTGTTCTCTGGCGGATCTTTGGAAAACCCTGTTCTCGGTGTTCTGCTTGCCAGAAATCTTGATGGTTCCATGGATATTGTATACACCTTGCCGCAAAACCGGATGTTCAAGGCTGGAGACAGACTGATAATGGTGAACGGAGAAAAGCCGCAAGATATTTCTTCAGCGCAATACAAGATTGCGGGAATTCCTGCGGGGTCACTTGTTCGTGTTGATATCATGCGTGATGGAAAAAATTGGCAGGTTTTAAAAATAGCAGAATCATCTAAAACTATACCGCTTCAGGATGCAGCGAGACAGGATGATGTTGAAAATTTCATGGCTGGGTGCCTTGGAATAAAGCTTGAACATGTTTCAGGGCCGCGAGGGCCAGGAAGTTTGTATAAAGTTCTCCGAACCTGGCCGGGGCTAGCTGCGGATGAGGCGGGAATCCGTGAAGGCGATACTATAAAATTCATCAAAATGAGCATTGATCAACGAGAATTGCTAGCAGGTTTTGTAATCAGTGTAGTTTCACGCAGTACAGGCTATCTGGAAAGGAGTTTTCAGCTTACAGTCTCCCTGGAGAGCACAAGCCTGCTTTGAGTTTCTAGGCTTGACGGACAGCGAGGAAAAGACAATTATGTCAATGAAGTGTATTTGAAATGGAAGGACAACATGGCGGTCATTGGCATCGTCGAAGATGAAGCGCTCATTGCGCTCGACCTGAAAAAATGTCTCGAGATGGCTGGCTATCGAATTGCCGGACCTTATTCAAACGCCGAGGCATTTCTTGATAGAGTGCGTTCGGGGTCCATGGATCTGGTTTTAGTGGATATAACTATTCAAGGCCGGATTGATGGGATTGATGCGCTTAGAATGGCGAAGGAAGAATGCGGTCTATCCGGTATTTTTATAACTGCCCTTGCTGATGATGCCACACTGTCAAAGATCAAAGCTGCCAGCCCCCTTGGAATTCTGGTCAAACCTTTTTCAGAGCGCGAGCTTCTGAGCACCATTGATTTAGCATTATTCCGTGATGGTATGGAACGCAAATTGAAAGCAAGCGAACAGCGATATCGCAGTCTTTTCAGTGACAGCATATCCAGCCGATGCATTCTCGATGAACAGGGGTTCATCTTGGAAGCGAATAATGCTTTTAATCTACTATTTCAGGGGGCTGAAAAAGATTCTTTTCCAATATTTTTGAAAAAGCCTGAATCATGGGCTTTTATCAAGGAACGCTTGCAATCGCAGCCTCTAGTCCGGGCAATTGAACTAGAGATGATGGATAAGGCAGGCAGACCTCTGGCAATTTTGGGCTCCTTTTCTAAAATCGATATAGTTAGGCAATCAGAAGCAGGCATTGCCTGCGAACTGGTTGATATGACAGAATCAAAGCGGCTTCGCGAAGATCTATACCAAGCCCAGAAGATGGAAGCCATGGGACAGCTCGCTGGAGGCATAGCCCACGATTTCAATAATATACTTACCGCTGTAGTGGGTCATGCTGAAATGCTGAAAATCGATATCCATCAGGACAACCCTTCCTACGAGGACGTTTTGGGAATCATTGGAACCGTTGGCAGAGCAACCCAGGTTACCAGACAGCTTCTAGCGTTTTCCAGAAAGCAGCCATTCAGTCCGAAAAAGATTTCACTCAGCAGCCTTGTCATGGATTCACAGAAATTACTTAAAAGGCTCGCCGGTGAATCAATTCTTTTTTCTTTATACATAAGTGATGAAGAATTGCCCGTATATATCGATCCTGTGCAGCTGGATCAGGCGCTTATAAATCTGGTTGTCAACGCCCGCGACGCGCTTGAAGGGAAAGCGGATGGACGCATCAGTATTGTCGTGGGGAAAAGGGTACTGCCCGAAAGATTGATGATCCGCGGAAAACCCCTGGAAGCGGGTGCGTACGCAGCGATAGAAGTAACTGACAATGGCTCTGGAATCCCGCCGGAAGCTGCAGATCGTATCTTCGATCCATTTTTTACGACAAAAACATCAGGGAAGGGAACGGGGCTCGGGCTGGCGATTGTCGCATCCATTACAACCCTGGCAAAAGGCGCGGTTGACGTTCAGTCTTTATATGGGCAAGGCACAACCTTTACGCTTTTCTTTCCGCTTGTCCGTGAAAATGAGAACGAAGGCGTGGATAATTCTGCGTCAGACCAGGACACAAGTCAGAACCCATCAAAAACACTGCCTGTTTTTAGCGGCAACTTGCAAATTCTGATAGTCGATGATGATGAAAATCTTCTTGGTTTTCTTGCCCGTATTGTTAGCAAAGCTTCAGCAACCGTTTTTTCAGCGCGGAATGCAGGCGAGGCCTTGCTAATTCTTGAAACAAAAAAGATCGATCTTCTGGTTTCCGATATTTTTCTGCCGGGGATGGATGGCATCAAACTCTATGAACGGGTACGGCAAAAGCAGAATATCGCAGCAGTTTTCATGACGGGAAGATTGGATCATCAGATTGAGATCCCGTCAGGGACCGTGCTGCTGGAAAAACCATTTACACCGCAGGAGTTGCTGCAATCCATCGAACATCAGTGTAAAATCATCTCAAGTATTTCATCTTCAAGGTCATGATATTCTGTGGCATTGAACAGTCGTCGGTTTCGAGGCTTATCGAGAAAAAAGATTTTCAAAATACGGGCGGGGCGTGATGAAAGCAGGATGATTGTATCTGCGAGATAGAGGGCTTCCTTTATGTTGTGCGTAATGAAGACTGTTGTCCGTTTTTCTTCTTCCCATAACCGTGAAAAAAGATCCATCAATTCAATTTTGAGTTTCAAATCCACGCTGGAAAAAGATTCATCCAAAAGCAAAACATCTGAAGGGCAGGCAAATGCCCTCGCCAGTGAGAGCCGCCGCTTCATGCCGCCTGAAAGCGCGGCGGGTTTTCGCGTGCGGAATTTCTCCAACCCGGAATCAGCGAGAAATTGATGAATCCGCGATTTTTTAAGTGCCTCATCCTGAATGGCTGAAAGAGCAAAACGCATATTGTCTTCAACAGAAAGCCAGGGAAGCAAGCGAGGATCTTGAAAAGCGTATGAAAACCTTGCAGCGGCAAATTGGCCGATATTTCCTGAATCTGCTTTGACAATGCCAGACAGTATATTGAAAAGCGTTGTTTTTCCACAGCCAGATGGGCCGAGAACGGCAGTGACAGAAGCAGTTTCGAAGTCTTGGCTGATATCATCAAGAACATGGATTTCGCCGAATGATTTGCTGATATTTCTGATCTTATACTGGCTCATGATGGGTGCTCCAGCCACCGGCGGAAAAACTTTGGCTTGCGTAGCTGAGCAGGTATTCGCTCATGCCGCACAAAAGGACAGTAATGAAAACCCAGGCAAAAACCTCGGGAGTTTCCAGGGAAAGGCGCGCTTCCTGGAGTTTTGTCCCAAGCGCAAACTGCGGCTGGCTGATGACTTCACCGGCAACAACCACTTTCCAGCAGAGACCCAGGCTGTTTTTTGCGCCTGACAGAAAGTGACCAAGCGCGGAAGGCAATCTCAAGAGAAAAAACATCGGCGCTTTGGGGACTCTGAAAAGCTGAGCCATCTCAAGGAGGTCCTTGTCTGTCAGCCTGATACCGGTGTGCAGAGATGTGTGCATGACCGGATAGGCCATGAGAAAGGCAGAGATAACTGGAACCTGTGAGGAAGGCATCCAGAACATGAGAACGAGGATGAGCGCTAGCACTGGTGTCGCTCTGATTGCTGTCAGAAATGGTGAAAGAAAAAATTCGATAGATTCATGGAGTCCCGAGAGAATCCCTGTCAAAGATCCGATAACCAGCGAAAGCGTAAAAGCTTCAAGAACCCTGAGAAATGTTCCAGAAATTGCTTTAGCGAGCGCCGAAGAAGCGGAAAGCTTGCCAATGGCTTGCATAACATCAGCGAGGCGGGGCAGGATAAGGCTGGCGTTGACCACTTCGCTTGCGATTACCCAGATGAGGATCAACGCGGTGGCTCCTGCAAAGCCAAGCGCCAGTTTTTTCGCCTTTTTCATGCTGAACTATCGCTCCCACTGCGCTGAATAAGAATAATACCGTTGCCAGCGGCAGTCTCTTTGCGTCAGTTGAGATAAAAATCCTGATCTGGAAGCTTGCCGCCAATTGATGCTGGTTCAAAGGAAAGAAACAGCGAAAGCAGCGCTTCGATTGATTTTTTATCTGAAGCGGCGTCTTCATAGACATAATTCGATTTTGGAATAGCTGCTTCTGCAACCGCGGCCTTTAAGCCCAGATCAAGTTTTTCTACCAGGAGTGCGGTGCCTTTCGGATCTTCGACAGTTTTTTTGACGGAAGCTTCGAGCGACTGGAGAATTTTAGTCAGCAACTGCCTGTTTCCATCCGCAAGTTTTTTTGAAACAACAAATATGGACATCGGATAGGATTGCATTCCCGTATGTTTTTGCCATAGGCTGTCCAGGCTGATGGGGGAGAGGAGTTCCTTGCCGAGAAGGAGTGCCTGGGTTGCAAAGGGTTCAGGCAGTACTGCGTATTGAATTTTGCCTGATGCCAAAGCAGCTGCAATCTCCGGATAAGACAAATTGTAGACAGCAGTATAATCTTTTCCTGCTTCAAGACCATCCTTGCTTGTCAGGAATCGGAATAGATAATCCGGCGTAGCTTTCTGCCCCGCAATGGCAACGGATTTGCCGCGAAGGTCGCTGAGTGATTTTATCGCTGGATCATTGGTCAGGAATTTGACCATCCCATTGCCAACAACCGCCGCCGCTCTTAATGGAATACCTGCCGAATAAAGTTTTGCCGCAACATTGACCGGCAATACTCCCGCGTCGATTTCTCCCGATACCAACTTCGCGGTTACGATATCCGCGCTCCCCGCAATAAGAAACTCGATTTTCGCGCTGCCGGTTTCGGGCGGACTGCTGACGAACCATGCGCTGCTGACTCCTGATGGACCCTTTAATATGGAAATCCTCACCGTTTGGGGTCCCTGTGAGTTTGCCTGTGCCGACGCAAGCCCGCTGGATGCGACAAGCAGCACCCCAATGAGAATTTTTGCCGCGAGGCTCTTGAATAGGCTTTTCCGTATCATGAAAGTTCTCCTGATTGTTGTTCATTGGCGTGCGCCAGCAAAGCTTTGAGACGCTCAGGGGTAATCCGCACATGCAGGTTTTTTTCAAGCATGGGGATGACGAGTCCTTTTGGTCCGTCCTTAGCTCTGCGCACATGTTTGACCGGCGTGTAGTATATATCGCCATCAATGTTTTTCCTACCCTTGGAATAATAGAGAGCAAGCATTCCCGCATCGATAAGAACATCGAGCGGCACGCTTTTGCCACGCGGCACTTTAATAAAAACATAGGAGCCGGCGTAATCACGAGCATGCAGCCACATATCTGAGCCGCGAACAAAACGTCTCAGAATCTCGTCGTTTTCTTTGGCTGAGCGCCCGATGAGAAAAGTCCATCCATCATTATCGATTGCAATACAAGGGTAGCGATTTTTCTGTTTTTCCCTGACAGTGCCGCCTTTTGAAAGCATTTTGGCGAGAAGGAACGGATCTTCGGTTCCAAAGACCTTTTCCTTCCAGGCTTCGAGCGCAGTAATTGCTTCCCGGAGTTTTAAAAGTTCTTCTTCAACAGCGCCAAGGCCGGATTTGGCTTTTTTAAACTTTTCATAATAAGATTGTGCGTTTTGCAAAAGGCTCAGAGAGCTGTCAATCTGGATACTGATTGGTGAGTTGGAAAAAAAGTCGGTGGCATGAAGAAAGCAGGTTTTTCCTTTCGGGGTTTTGCTAAGGACAGTCTCGCTGTTCTGAGAAGGCTGTGCCGAATTTTCTGCCATTAAAATGTCGCCGATTTGGCGATACCGCTCGGCATTTTCATATTCTAGCCTGCGTTTCTCCAACTCGGCAAGTTTCTGCTCCAGAAAACGCTTTCGTTTTTCGTATCGAATTTCAGCTTCCGCTAATAGTGCTTCGCGGGAAAGCTGTCCTGCCTGCTCTGAATAGAAACGATTTATTTTTTCATTAAAGCTGCCTTCGCCAGGCAGCTCTCGGAGTGTAAATTCCTTTGCTGCGGATGGCTTTGTGCCTGCTTGGCTCGGTCTTGATGGCGCAAACTTTTCAAGAGAAAAAGATACCCCTGAACTTTCACCCTTTTGAGGCCGACGATACAGCGCGTCTATGATGATGCTGTTGCTATCGACCAGCAGAATATTGCCGGCTCCGCTCCAGAGTTTTAAAAACAACGAGAGTCTTTCTTCGCCCTCTTCGCCGCTTGATTGTATTGAAAGCCGAACAATGCGGTCATTTCCGATCTGAACCGCCTCCGTGATAATTCCATTTCGTATCCGGGAGCGCAGACATTGCATAAAGCGAAGCGGTCGCTCGTTCTTCATGGACAAGGATGAGATCGAGTGAATCCTGCAAGCTCCTGATGCGACACTTACAAGAAACAACACCCGCTCCCCCCGCCTGTAAAGCTCCAGAATAATAGTATCGTAGGAAGGCTGGAAGATTTTCTGAATTTTTGAACCCGACAGGTCAAGTTCTTCCAGAATGCGATTGATTTCCTTGTAGTTCAACGACATCCAAAATCATCTCCCATGGCAGTGCTTATATTTTTTACCTGAACCGCATGGGCAGGGGTCGTTGCGGCCGACTTTTGGCATTGTCCTGACTACCGTCGCGCCTTCAACCCCTGATGCATTGGCCATAGCCGCGGATTGCCGAGGAGCCGCGAAGCTGGATTCAGCCCGGTTCTGCTGTCCTGGGGAAAATGAACTTGCGCTTTCATGGATAACCTGGGCGGGGATCCCTGGTTTTGCAGCAGGCCGACGTTCTTCCTCGGCGCTGATTCGTACCCGGTACACCCGCGATGCAATGCTTTTTCGAATCGAATCTACAAGCTGTTCAAAAATATCGGATCCTTCAATCTTGTATTCGAGCAGCGGGTTTTTCTGCGCGTAGGAACGCAGATAGACAGCTTCCCGCAACGCTTCCATCGTTTCCAGGTGATCAAGCCATTTGTTGTCGATTTCCTGAAGGTATTGATACTTAATAAAGAGATTCAGGTTTTCTTCTCCAGCAAGCGCTTTCTTGATTTCGATGTCTTTATCGAGACATGACTGAATAAAGGCAGTAAGCTGCTGCCGGTCATGCGCCATTGAGGACAACTGGGCTGCTGAAAGCTCGATGCCGAAAGTGTCCCGGAGTGATATAGCAAAATCGGTCTGAGCGGATTTACTGCCGCTTTTCATGGCTTCCAGAAAGTCTGAAATCATTTCAGAGAGCATTTCCGATGCCGAAGCCTGTATCCGTTCTATCAGTTTCGTGTCATGAAGAATTTCGTCACGCTGTTCGTAAATGTAATTGCGTTGGCGATTCAGGACATCATCATACTCCAGCAGATGCTTTCGTATTTCAAAATTGCGCTCCTCTACTTTTTTCTGGGCGCTTTCGATTGTGCGATTCAAAAGCGGATGATAGATCGGCTCGCCCGGTTTCATGCCGACTTTGCTCATCATGCCCTTGAAGTTCTCTCCGCCGAACAAACGCATAAGGTCATCATCCAGCGAAAGGAAGAAGACAGATTTCCCCGGGTCTCCCTGCCGGCCTGAACGCCCTCGAAGCTGATTGTCGATTCGCCGCGATTCATGGCGTTCGGTTCCTATGACATAAAGACCGCCAAGCGACCGAACTTCCTGATAATCACGGTTCCATGCCTGGTATTCAGCCTCCATGATTTTTCTAATATCTTCATCCGAAGCAGAGCTTCCTGCCTTGTGCCGTGCCCTGAATTCAGGATTGCCGCCCAGTTTAATGTCGGTTCCGCGTCCGGCCATGTTGGTCGCGATTGTTACGGCTCCCTTGGAGCCTGCTTCAGCGATGATGAGTGCTTCCCGCGCGTGGTTCTTGGCATTGAGTACTTCATGACGGACACCTCGCCGCAACAGAAGGGCAGAGAGCTTCTCTGATTTTTCGATCGACACTGTTCCAACCAGTACAGGCTGTCCCTTTGTATTGGCTTTTTGAATTTCATCACAAATCGCGTTGAATTTTTCATCTTCGTTCAGAAAAACAAGATCATCCTGGTCCTCGCGGATAACAGGGCGGTTTGAAGGAATAACCACAACGTCAAGGTTGTAAATTTTGTTGAATTCCGGTGCTTCGGTATCCGCGGTTCCTGTCATGCCGGAAATTTTTTCATACATTCGGAAATAATTCTGAAAGGTAATTGTTGCCAGTGTCCGGTTCCTGCGGGCGATCTTGATCCGTTCCTTGGCTTCAATCGCTTCGTGCAAGCCGTCTGAATAGCGCCGTCCATGCAAAATTCGCCCGGTAAATTCATCGACAATCTGCACCTGCCCATCCTGGATGACATAATCGACATCCTTAGAGAACATGCGATGCGCACGCACAGCTTGGGTAAAATAGTGGACATATTCAAAATTACTTTCATCGAATAGGCTGCCTTTGATAAGGTTTCGCTTTTGCAAGAGTTCTTCAATGTGGTTGAGACCTTCCGATGTGAACATGATCCGCTTGGATTTTTCATCGATCCGGTAGTCTCCTTCAGCGCTTTCACCATTTGCCTCGTCAGGATATTCGCCGGTTTCGGGATTTTTTTTGACTTCCGTCAATGACTGGCTGAGTCGGCTTACTTCGGTAATTTTAGCGGAATCATCATCAGCAGGTCCGGATATGATGAGGGGCGTTCTTGCTTCATCAATAAGGATCGAGTCGATTTCATCAACAATGCAGTACGCATGACCTCTCTGGACCCGGGTTTCAGGATCCCAGGTCATGTTGTCGCGCAGATAGTCGAAACCAAATTCGTTATTTGTTCCATAGGTAATATCGCAGCCATAGGAAATTCTGCGGGCTGCCGGATCCATCGAACTCAGAATACAGCCAACAGAAAGACCGAGAAACTTGTAAACTTTGCCCATCCACTGGCTGTCTCGCTCTGCCAGGTAATCATTGACGGTGACAATATGAACACCTTTTCCGGTCAGGGCGTTGAGGTAGGCGGCACTGACCGAGGAAAGAGTCTTGCCTTCACCGGTTTTCATTTCTACGATTTTCCCATTATGAAGAACAATTCCGCCAAGAATCTGCACATCAAAGGGACGCTCGCCAAGCACGCGCCGGGCTGCTTCTCTTGCCAGCGCAAAAGCCTCCGGAAGAAGAATGTCCAGTGACTCGCCGTCCTTGATTCTCTTTTTGAAGGCTTCTGTCTTTTGCGGGAATTCGGAATCAGAGAGGCTCATTGCCCAGGATTCGCGTTCATTGACACTATGCAGCAGCGGCAAAAGTGTCTTTATATCTCTGTCTTTTTTTGAACCGACAAATGCGGTGAGTAAGTTCAATGCCATAGCTGTAAAGATACTTGTTGCACGGGAAACGTTCAATACTCTTTTACAAAGATGCTGAAAATCCTGAAAATTTACGTCGGATCAGGTAGAAAGCTCTGCCTATTTATCCATTGACAGAAACAGCCATAAAAGTTAAGCATGATAATCATGCGAATTATAAAGGCAGTTTGTGCAATCCTAGTTGTCGCTGCGCTCTCCTCCTGCGCTGCTTCAGCTCCAGCGACTGAATTGAAGTATACCGAATTATTTAAAATTGGATATGGCTATTCTGATTCCCAGATTACGCGAAACAGCTTTGAAAACAGAAATTCAGATAAAAGCGCGCATTCGGCTGACAATATTAGCCTGGAGGCGCGCAATGGGCTTTATCATATTCTTTCAGGTAATAATGGGAAAATCATGCGATTTTCTTCCTATGGTGATCTTTTGCTTGTCATTCAAGACGCGCGATATATAAAAAACCTAATGAACGCCGATACTGAAAAGACTGAAATTTCAGAAAACGAAGAAGATAAATCCCGTCTGAGTCCGAGGATAAATCCTGAAATTGGTTTTCAGCAATTATCTCTCCTTGCTGTTGATTCGGCGGGAACCATGTATGTATCAGACAGACTTCCGCCTTCGGTAAAAACATTCTATGATGAAAAATCGCAAGCCTTCTCTGATGCGATTGTGCGAAGATTCTCAAAGGACGGTACTGAATTGGGTTTCCTGGGACAGGAAGGAGTAGGGGGAAGCCCTTTTCCGGTCATGCAGGGATTGCGGGTAACTGATGATGACAAAGTGGCAGTTATCTCCGCTTCCAGTTATTCATATCATATTTTCTTTTTCAACGCTGATGGGTCTCTTCTTTCATCTTTGAAAATCTCGCGCTCGACAATCCCGCTCCCCGATTCTGAAAGCAGCGCCGATTCAGCTCTGGCATCCTCTCTGGCATCCATTGAAACGCTGCTTCCGCTTCCAGACACTTCGCCAAAACCTCTTGTCATCGCAAAAGTCGATTATTATCAGCAGAACCTTGATGCCGTTAAAAACCTCCAATCCTGGCTGTTTACAATTGATGCGAGCAGAGGCGAAATAATGCAAAGTATTAGAATTCCGGCAAATGGAAAAGAGACCGAAGCACCAGAGCTCATCGGTGTTCGAGGTAAACGCTACTATCTCATGCAAAAAGCGGATACTGCAGGCAGCAGCACAGCAAGTGCGAATAATCGATTCACTCTTTCGATTTTGCTTGAGAATGGTGTTATCAGCAAGCGGTATATGGTTGATCTGCCGAAAGATGTCACCGAAGCGACGAATTTTGCAATTGGGAAGGATGGTTTATTGTATTGCCTTGGGTTCTCCCAAGACTATGTCAGCTGTCTGTCCTGGGCGATTCCCTGATGGTTTGTGAGGAGTGTTCTCTATGAAGCGTATTGTTAGCGCGGCAGAAGCCCGTGCCCTGGATAAAAGGACCAGAGAAGCCTTGGCAATTGAGGACGTCTTGCTTATGGAAAAAGCTTCGCTGCGGCTGTGGAGTCTGCTTCAAAAAATTATTCTGAAAGAGCAGCCCCGGTTTTTCGTGTTTTTATGCGGCAAGGGTGACAATGGGGGAGATGGGATGGCTGTCGCACGGCATGCCTGGTCCTCTGGGATAGAAAAAGAAAAGCTGCAGGTAATCGTGGCGAAGGAAGCAGGAGGCGAGGCGAGCCAGCTTCAGCTGAAATCATTGAAGGCAATTGGCATAACTGTAACAGCATGGGAAAAAGGTTGTCTGGAAAACATTGCTTCTAAGAATTCAGGGAAAATTGCGGTTATTGACTCGGTACTGGGAACTGGCGCATCGGGACAAGCACGAGGCACTGTGCGTGAAATGATTGACAGCATCAACAACCTTTCTGGAAATCTTGGAAGGGAGAGGGTGGTTGTTGCGGCTATAGATGTTCCCTCGGGGCTCGGCGATGGTTGGATGGAAGGTTTTCCTATTGTCCGCGCCGACTATACCCTTACGCTCGATCCCGCTAAACAAGCCCTGTATCATCCAGCTGCACGGCTGTTCGCTGGGGAAATTTCTATAGTAGAAGACATTTTTCCTCACACTATAGTTCAAACTATGTCTGAAGGCTGTCTTATGGAGACTTCCGATATCCCGCTGAATCGGGTTCATCTTTCTAATAATGCATATAAGATTTCTCGCGGCCGAGTAACGGTTTTTGCAGGAACAGTCGGAACTCTCGGTGCTGCATTGCTGTGCGCCAAAGCCACCCAGGCAGCAGGTGCTGGATATGTTCAATTTTTTACACAAGATGAAGCATACACACTACTAGTGTCAGCAATGCCTGCAATCATGGCAATACCGGAAAGCGCTTTTTATAGTGGTAAACTGAAAGCTGACACAATTGTTGCAGGCCCAGGATGGGGCAAATCAGCAAAGCACGCAGAAATTTTGAAAAATCTTCTGGAACTCGACCTGCCGCTTGTTCTCGATGCTGACGCACTCCGAATTCTAGCCGCTGATAGCAGCACAGATTTTCTTAATACCATACAAAAGCGGACAGCGCCACTTGTTCTGACGCCGCACCCTGGAGAGTTTGAATCTCTTGTTCAGCGATATATCGCCGCACCTGAAAACCTGGCTTTCGCTGAACTGCTTGCCCGAGTTGCGGAAACCCTCAATGCAATCATTGTCTTTAAAAGCCATGTTACCTGGATTTGTTCGCCAAAGGGCAAAGCTGAAAACCGGTTCTCAATCTGGGATGGTCAATGCCCAGGACTCGGAACCGCTGGCTCTGGCGACGTCTTGGCAGGTTTTCTTGCAGGGGATTTGGCTATTCGATCTGCGGCAAATAATAAAGAAACATATGAGTTATGGGAGCTCGCCCTTGAAAGCGCACGGCAAGCTGTCGTTTGCCATGGTTATGCTGGCAGACTTCTGCATGGAAAACAAGGATGGTTTTCAGCTTCGGAGCTGCTGCCGTTCTTGAAAAAGCTTGCTTGTGAAGTGGCTGAAAACAAAAACGAGCGGCTTGACGGCAGCAAAGCATCCGGATAGGGTAGCGTCAGAGGAGTTACTGTGGGAGAACATCGTTCAGTAGCCGGCATTGCGGTACGAGACGGGAAAATTCTTGTTGGAAAACGCAAGGCTGGTGGTTCAATCGGTTTGTTGTGGGAGTTTCCGGGAGGGAAGGTTGAATCTGGCGAAACCGATGAGCAGGCGCTTATCCGTGAATTTCTCGAGGAATTTAATTTGATGATCATGCCCATCAGAAAACTGGGAGAAAGCTCATTTTTGAATCGTCACGGAAGGAGCGAACTTGCCGCGTGGGAAGTGGCTTTGCCGAAAACAGTTTCTGACGATTTATCCCTGATTCCTCTGCATGAGCATACACACTTGCGATGGGTCAGCATGGAAGAGCTGGCTGCTTTGCAGATGCCAGAAAGTGATCGATCGCTTATCGAAACATTAAGTAAACAATTTTCAGAATTGTTCTATTGATCTTCGATGTCTAAAACAGCGGTTTTTGGATTTTCAGCGTCTTCTGGATCATTCAGAAGAATTTCGATCTTGCCCTGAATGGCTTCCAGCTCCTTTTTAAGGCTCCGGGATAAATTTATTCCTTCTTCAAAGACTGAAACAGCTTTTTCGAGCGGCAGTTTTGGATCCTTTATCTGCTCAGCAAGCTGCTCTAGCTTTTCGAGCCTTTCCTCAAAGCTTTTCATCAGTATAAATCTCCTTTACAGTTGCGTCGGCTTTTCCCTTGGCAAAGGTTATCGCAAGCACATCCTCATGCTGAAGATCTTGTGCCGCGCTAACCGGCTCTTTTGAAAGATGTCCGGATTTGGGGTCTTTCCGGTATACGACTGCATATCCTTTATTAAGAATCGCAAGCGGATTGGCAGATTCCAGATTGCTTTCCAGCAGCGCAAGGGTGTGCAGCATATTGATAGTTCTATCTTTTATTGATTGTCTAAGGCTGTCAATTGAATCATCGAGCCTTCGCGCCAAGGGCATGAGTATGCGCGAAAAGCGGGTTTCAATATCCTGCGGAGAAAAACTCTTGATTGCAAGCTTTGCATAATTCAGCCTTGACTTGATTGAAGTGATAAGTTCGTCTTGGAATTGCTCTATCTGGCTTGCGATCGCTTCCTTGTTTTCAGAAACAATCTCTGCCGCTGCTGAAGGAGTTGGTGCGCGGACATCAGCGGCAAAGTCAGCGAGGGACCAGTCAACCTCATGCCCGACCGCGCTGACAACCGGGATGCGTGATTTAGAAATCGCTCTCACCAGGGACTCGTCCGAAAACGCCAGAAGATCTTCCAGCGAGCCGCCACCTCGCCCGATAATGATGACATCGCCAAGGTTGAAAATATTTGCCTGGTGCAGCCTCTTGACCAGAACTGGCGGTGCATCCTCGCCCTGGACTGGCGCTGGCAGAATGACAACATCAATGCCGCTGTTTCTTCGCTTCAGAACTGTCAGGATATCATGCAAGGCTGCGCCTTGCTGGCTGGTGATGACCACAATTTTTTTTGGAAGGCGCGGAAGGGGTTTTTTCTTTTCACTGTCGAACAGGCCTTCCCGAGCGAGGCGTTGCTTGCGCTCTTCGAGCATTGCAAGGATGTCGCCGACCCCCTGTTTCCTCAGAGTGCTGACAATCAGCTGATACTGGCCGCGCTGTGCATACACTGAAACCGAACCTGTTGCGCGGATTTTCATGCCATCGCTGACCTGGAAATCCAGCGAGTTCATTTGAAAGCGGAACATGACCGCCTGAATCAGCGCTTCACGGTCTTTAAGCGAAAAATAAAGGTGCCCCGCTGAAGATAATTTGGCGTTTGATACTTCACCATCAACCTGAATGTTGGAAAATGATGATTCCAGATTATTCCTGATCATCTGCGTAAGGCTTGAAACGGTGAAGATTCCATGTTCCTTCATCACGGGATTTTCATCGTCGGAATAAGACTCCAATTCCTTGCCTGGTCTATATGGATTCATCATTTACCCTCATCGTACAAAGCCCAGCCATACAGCACCGAGCGCAATTGAAATTATGGTTACCGGAAAGCCGACTTTAAAGTAATCCATAAAGCTTATTCTAATTGAAGACTTTTTTGCCTGTTCCGCAACGATAAGATTGGCGACAGAACCAAGAAGCGTCAAATTACCCGCGAAGGTACTGGCCATGGCGAGCATGAGCCACGCGGTCATCGGGTCAGAAAAGCTTTTTGCCACGGGAGCAAGGAGCATGACTGCCGGCACATTGGAGACTATGTTTGAAAGCACAGCAATAACGGCAGCGAAAAATCCTCCGGGGCGATGGAGCATTGGAAGAACATCAATCAGGAAGTTTTTAAAAACTGGTGTTCTGGCAACAGTGCTGGTAAGAATGAAAAGCCCTGAAAAGAAAACAAGAAGAGTAAAATCCACTTCAAGAAATACTTTTTCAGGATGGATTCGCCGGGTTACCAGAAGAGTTGAGGCTGATATCAGCGCTGCGACACTTGTTCTGACTCCGAAAGCCAGCAGAAAAAGCAGAAGAGCAGAGGCAAACAGACTTTTGGCAATCAGCGCCTTGTCAATATGTTCGTTTTCTGATTGCCCCTGGCTGACTCTTGTCTGGCCATAATGCAGTTTTATCTGGTTCTGTTTTGAAAACTCCTCAGGGAATGCCCTGATAGTCACAAAATATGCAAGGAACATGGCCAGAATTGCAGGAGGTGCAAGATAGAGAAAAAAGGCCAAAAAGGAAATACCCGACTGCGATGCTATGAGCATGTTTTGCGGGTTTCCGATTATGGTAGCGCAGGAACCAGCGTTTGCGCTGACTGCAAGCGCTATAAGATAAGGCCTGCCGTCCCGTTTGGAGAGCAAAGCTATTTCTGCCACCAAAGGTGTCAGCATGATGCAGATAGTGTCATTGAGGAAAATGGCGGACAGAAAACCTGACATGAAAACGACCATGGCAAGGAAAGACCTTGGAGCCTGCGCTATGGAAAGGATTTTGCTTCCGGCAAGGGTAAAAAAGCCTGAAATCCGAACATTGGCGACAATAATCATCATCGCAAGCAGTAAAGCTATAGTTTCAATATCAATCGCTGCAAAAGCTTCTTCAGCGGTAATCCCTCGGAATACAATCAAAAGAATAGCCGCTGTCAGAGCAATGCTTGCCCTGTTCATGGCAAGCCTCGGTATCTTGCCTGAGGCGATTCCTGTGAATGCCAGAATGAGGATCGCGTATACAGCTGGTATATACAAGCTCATTGCTCAACTATACCAGATTTCGATAGAAGATGCATCATCATTTCCGGTTGTCTGCTATGGCAAGAAAGGCAAAGTTCAGATATTATAGCAATATGATTCCTCATGAACTTCCTGTATATCAGCAAAAAGAAAAAATTCTTTCCGCCCTTGAGGGCAATCAAGTCATCGTGGTTGAAAGCCCGACTGGATCGGGTAAGACTACTCAACTCCCGATTATTCTCCATGAAGCTGGCTATGGCGACCATGGCATTATTGGCGTGACGCAGCCTCGCAGAATCGCTGTTCTGTCTGTTAGCGACTTTATAAGCCGGCAGGTTGCGTGCAAAGTCGGAGAGCTGGTTGGCTATAAAATGCGATTTGAAGATAAAACCGGCATAAAAACCAAAATAAAAATCATGACTGACGGTATTTTGCTGCAGGAGCTCAAACTCGATCCCTATCTTTCAAAATATCAGATAATCATGGTCGACGAGGCTCATGAACGCAGCCTCAATATCGACTTTATTCTGGGACTGCTAAAAAAAATCATCGAAGCCCGGCATGATTTCAAAGTGATTGTCTCATCAGCAACTATCAATGCTGAGGTTTTCTCTGAATATTTCGGAGAATGCCCTATTGTCAAAATTGAAACCCAAACTTATCCCGTAACTGTTATCTATGATCCCATAGTCGATCGTGCTGAGCAAAATAAGGAAGCAGAATCCAATGTCCTGCGGTATAGCGATGAAGCTTTATATGAGAAAATTCATGCAGTGCTGCTGCGAACACTTGAAAATCGAGACGAAGGAGAAAGAGGAGACATTCTCATTTTTCTTCCTGGTGAAAAAACAATAAAAGGCTGTATGGTACGCCTTGCCACAAGCCCCATCTATCCGCGACTGCACCTGGTGCCGCTGTATGCTCGTCTTGGAAAGGATGAGCAGGAAAGGGTTTTCGATCCCGCTCCTGAAGATAAAATAAAGGTTATTCTTGCGACGAATATCGCGGAAACGAGTGTCACCATAGATGGTGTAACAGTCGTCATCGATTCGGGTCTAGCCAAATTGAATTATTACAATCCAAGAACCTTTACATCCAGCCTGATAGAAGCGCCGATAGCCAAAGCCTCCAGTAATCAGCGCAAAGGAAGAGCCGGGAGAACCGCTCCCGGTGTCTGTTACCGGCTCTATGCGAGAAAGGATTTTGAAAGCAGACCGCTCTTTACAACCGAAGAAATCTATAGAACCGATCTCTCGGAAGTCGTTCTGCGGATGGCGGAGCTGGGCATAACCGATTTTGAAAATTTCGACTTCATATCGAAACCGCCGAAAAGCGGTATTGCCGGCGCCATAGATGTCTTAAACCTGCTTGATTCGCTGAACCCCGATAGAACGCTCTCATCTACCGGACAGATGATGTGCGCGTTCCCGCTTTTGCCAAGACTTTCAAGGATGATAGTTGAAGCGATTATGAAATACCCGGAAGTCCTGCATGAAGTGCTGGTCGCTGCTGCCTTCCTTTCTACCATGAGCCCGTATGTTCTGCCTCCTGGACAGGAGCTTGAGGCGCGCAGCGCTCATCATGCGTTCAGGGATCCAATGGGAGATTTCATTACCTACCTCAGACTTTTTGAAGCGTTTTCAGCTGCGCCCAATAAAACCAAATTCTGTGAAAAGAATTATCTGGATGAGCGGACCATGTTTGAAATCGTGCGTATTCGCGAACAGCTCGAAATAATTGTTTCAGATATGGGGGTTCCCATTTTGCGCGGCGGTTCGAAATTCGACTATCTATGCGCGGTCAGCAGGGGGCTGATACAATTTGTCTGTGCGCGGCAGGAGCGAGGTCTGTTCCGCTCCCTGACTGCGGAAAAGATTCAGATACATCCGGGTTCCGCCATGTACCGGGAAAACCCTGAATTCATTGTAGCTGGCGAAATTGTAAGAACAACAAGAATGTATGCAATGTCCGTTTCTCCGCTTCCGAGGGAAATTCTGCAGAAAATATCACCAGTACTGGCTTCACGGCTTCTGGCCATAGCGCCATCTGGCAGAAAAGAAGAACGGACGGGCACTAAAAAACCAGCAAAGCGTTCTGCTGAAATTATGAGAGGCATACCTGCAAAGGCTCTTGCTGATACATCCGCTTCCCGCGATTTTACAAACCAGATAAAAATCGGTTCGCAGGTATTCGACATAAAGCCGGCAGCAGGAAAGCGAAAAAAAGTCATACTCGATTGGGCTAAATTCAAACTTGTAATCCCAGAACTCGACCGTGACGCTGGAGATGGATTCAAAGGCCTGCTCGGTTGTGTTTATTTTAATGGCTACTCTTTGCTGGATAATGAAAAACTGGCAACAATTATTAAAATCGGCTCATGGCTTTCACTTGACGCTGATTTTGGAAAAGCCTGGCCTCGCGGGGGTAACTTTGAGACCGTCAACCAGGACGGCTCGGTCAATGCCGAAGGTTTTCAAAATCTGGCGAATCATCTGCACCATGTTTTCCAGGTAGTACCTGCGAAAAAGAATGAAAAATCTCTTGGCTTTGTCACCCTGTTTACCGACGGAAACGGAAATTTTTGGTTCAAAATTTCGCGAGGCTTCCATACAGCGCTCAATGAGAGCCTTTCAAGCCTGGAAAGTCTTGCCGATATTGCGAGCAAAGATTCAGTCTCAGCGGCAGAGCGCGAAAAAGTTGGAGCGCTTTACAGAAGGCTTTCAGCGTTTTTTGATGAATAATCCGCGAAATCTGCGAGAAAACGCTGCTGATACACGCGCAATTTAAAGTTGGTCTTACAAAATGCATCTGCATGCAGCTTTAATTTCCCGTGCGGAGAAAATACAATTCCCAGGCAGCTTTTTCGATGCCTGCGGTTTTCGCCCGTTTTTCAAATTTTGTCTCGGGTCGCCACGCTTGACGGGGTGCGAATCCCTCGAAAGGATTGCGCAGTTGAGAATTTTCAGACAGGACTGACAAGCTGGCAAGCGCGTATTCTTCGACATCGGTGACAAAATAGAAATATCCGCCCGGCGCCAGTTTCGAAGCGAACAGGCTGACCAGTTCAGGACGAACGATCCGGCGCTTGTGATGGCGCTTTTTCGGCCATGGATCAGGGTAGAAAAGATGAATTCCTGCCAGTGAAGCATCAGGGATCATGTTCTCAAAAACCTCTACTGCGTCATGCTGGATAATCTTTAGGTTTTTAATTTCATGATTCGCTATTTCCATGACAAGCCGGCCTACGCCGGGTGTATGGACTTCGATGCCCAGATAGTTGAATTCAGGATGCTGGATTGCAATCTGCCAGGTAGCCTGGCCCATCCCAAAGCCAATTTCTGCTACGAGCGGTTTTTCCTCATTAAAAAAACGCTCGAAATCGGTCTTTTGATTCGAATACGGAATAATAAAGCTTGGCCTATGGAGCTCAAGCGCACGCTTCTGAGCATCGGTCATGCGCCCCGCGCGAACGACAAATGTCCTGATTGGATGTGTATCAGCCATTGTCCTGACCGCTTTCCCTATTAAGGCTGGCAAGCTGTTCCTTTAAAAAGCTGACAAGCCCCTCTCGTGATTTGAAACTTCTGGTTTCTCGATTGGCGAGTATCCGCAGCGGAATTTCATTGGCATCCAGCGCTTTGCAATCCAGCAGAACCATCCAGGGTATTTTCTTTTTTTCCGCGAAGGCAAACTGAACCGGGAGTTTTTTTGCTTCCGGATAGACTTCAACCGAAATCCCGTGAATGCGCAATTCCATTGCGAGTGCATGATAGTCGGCGAAAAGCGCTTCATCCAGAGCACCTATGAGAACGGCGGGGCAGGGTTGCTGCGATTTTTGCGCCTCAATTGTTTCAAGTGCTGCTATCAGACGATCCAGCCCGACACTGGCACCGACGCCAGGCAATTTTCGGTCAGTGTAGAGATTGGCAAGCTCATTGTAACGGCCGCCCGAACATACCGAGCCGATTTCTGGCATTTTCCCCAGAGATGTTTCAAAAACAATGCCCGTATAGTAGTCGAGTCCACGGGTAATGCTGGGATCGAGCTGAATGCAGTCTGCAAAACCCGCCTTTTTCACAATAGCATAAACAGCGTTAATCCGCTGATAAGCCTCATCGGCGAGTGGGTCATCAGCTGCACATAAAGCACGCATCTTATTCAAAGTTTCTTGAAATTCCACTTCCGGATGTATGAAATATAATATTTCATCTGCAGTCTTTTCATCAGATTCGGCAACTAGAAGTTCACGAGTCGCCTGAACTCCGATTTTTTCGAGCTTATCGACTGTTCTCAATATCGAAGATGATTTTTCCGACATGCCCTTGTTTTCGAGAAAACGATTAAAAAGCCCGCGATGATTTATTCTGACCATGAATCCGCCGATATCGAGCGATTTCAGCGCTGTAATAATCGTAAGCACGATGTCAGCATCAGCTGAAGCTGAATCCGTACCGACGATATCGAAATCGCACTGCATGAACTCGCGATATCTTCCCCGCTGGGTGTTTTCGCCTCTCCAGACTTTGGCTATATGATAGCGGCGGAAGGGCAGGTACAATTCCTCAACATGCTGGGCCATAAACCGGGCAAAAGGAACCGTCAAATCAAATCTCATGGCGACATCGCGGTCCCCGTGATCCTTGAAGCGGTACACTTGCTTGTCGGTTTCACCGCCGCCTTTGCCAAGCAGAATTTCAGCGTATTCTAAGACCGGTGTATCGATGGGAACGAATCCGAAATGAGAAAAAGCGGTTTCAAGTTTTTGAATCAGCTTTTTTCGTTGGATCTCGGCTGTGGGAAGATAATCTCGAAAGCCTTTTAAAACGCGCGGTTCTATGTAAGCGGGCATGGTTCCTCCAATATGGGCTTATCTGGCATTATGAGAAAAAGAGCCATTCTTTGCAACTGTCCCGAACCTTGTATATTTTTCGCTTATTCAGACTGTCATCGCTGTTCACCGATTGCACAAAGAATAGAAAATGTGCTATAAAACAAAGCCCTCTTTATCCAGTCCGGCGCAAGCCTGAGATTGAATCAAATCCTGCCCGTATGGGCAGATACGTCCACAGGGAGGAATACATGAGACAATACGAACTTGTCGTTATCCTGCCATCGGAAGAAGAACCCTTCCGAAAAGCCAAAGAGTCCGTAACTGCTGAAATCGCGCAGTTCGGAGCCGCAGAAGTAAAAGAAGAAGACATGGGTGACCGGCCGCTTGCCTATCCAATCCGGAAGAAAGAGCGCGGACATTACATGCTCTACAAATTCAATCTTGAACCCAACAAAGTCATTCCGATGGAACGCGCGTTCAAGCTGAACACCAACATTCTCAAGTATCTGTTGGTCAAGGTAGAGTCATAACTCACCAGGAGGGCTTATGCGTGATATCAATGTTGTCGTGTTGATTGGCAACCTTACCCGGGACGCTGAACTGAAATATGTAAAAAACGGAACAGCGATCGTTCATTTCAGCATTGCGGTCACCAGAACCCGGAAGCAGAATGACGAATGGGTCGATGAGCCGAATTTCTTCGATATCGACTACTTTGGCAAAGGCGCTGAATCAATTTCCAAATATCTGCTGAAAGGTCGGATGGTCGGTGTCGAGGGGGAACTTCGGCAGGACCGTTGGGAGCAGGACGGGCAGGCGCGCAGCAAGGTGTCGATTGTTGCCAGCAATGTAAAGCTTTTAGGCTCGAATCCCGGCAGCGCAGGCGGCGGATACGCAAAGCCAAGAACAGAAAATTCATCATCCCCATCCAAAGCTCCGGCACAGTCGGAACAGCCAGATACGGCCGGTTTTGATGATGATATCCCATTTTGAGACAATAGAAAGACAAGGAGAATAACAGTATGTCTGATTCAAGAGATATGATGGAAGCACGAGCTGGAAGAGGCGACTCTGACCAGGGAGACGGACGCAAAGACCAGGACGATCGCAATGGCGGAGTCCGGAAAGGCAGAGGATTTTTCAAGAAGAAAGTCTGCAAATTCTGCACCCAGAAATCCAAAATTGATTACAAAGACGCAGATACGCTCCGGCGCTTCACGACTGAACGCGGAAAAATCCTGCCGCGCAGAATTACCGGTACTTGCTCAAAGCACCAGAGAAGCCTTGCTGTCAATATCAAGCGCGCACGTGCGTTGGCTCTGCTGCCCTATGTTTTAAAATAATCAAGGCGAGAGAACAGGGCATGGAAAACAGAAACAGAACAATAATCCAGAATCAGATTCTCATTGATTCTGTCCCGGGACTTGTTTCGGGAGTTCTGTATCTTTCCTATATCCTGTCGTTCGCTTTTCTTGTTCCAATCCAATATTCATTTGCTTCCAAAGGAAGAAAGCCCGGTCTCATTACCGTTGCGACAGCCTTTGCGATAATTGTTTTCGGTCAGCTTGGACGAATGATTTCTTCTGGAATAGCATCATTCGGGTTGGTCGCTTCAGCGGTTCTTCCGCCAGCGCTTTTTCTCGTATCCATGATCTACATCAATGGAGAATACCAAGCAAAAAAGCAGAGCCGGCGGCTCTTGCTCGCCGCGATCATCCTGTCGCTGATTTCAGCTCCCTTTGTGTATCTCGCGGTAACCAATCACGAGGTGCTGGAATCCTTGACATCAATGGCAGTCGCTACGCTTGGCGGCGGCTCGATGAGCGAAGAGCTGAGCACAAACGCCAGGCTGGCAGTGCAGGCTGCAACAGCGACAATTTCTTCGGCTTTTTCAGCCTTTATTCTTTGGATCCTTGCTGTGTCATATTGGCTTGGAAATCGATATGCTTCGCGAATACGAATGAGGCATGAAGTCAGCCTTGAGGCTGCAAAGTCTCAAACGACATTGGCGCTGGCGGACATCAGAGTCCCTGTGACGCTGCTGTGGCCGACGCTCATCGTCTGGGCTTCTCTTTTTGCTATCATTGTTACCAAAACAGGCGGCATCATTTCTGCGGTAATTACCAATGCTTCGCTGTTTCTCGGTTCCCTGTACGCAATACAGGGCATCGCGATTTTGTCATATCTCGCGAATCATAGTCGAGTTTTTTTCTTTATCAAGGTATTGTTGCCCTTGCTGTTTTTATTCTCTTTTCTGAATCCGACAGTCGGGACAATTATTTTGATTGCATTGCCTGTACTGGGCATTACCGAGGTATGGTTTCCATACCGCAACCTTAAAGGAGCCTGATCATGAAAGTCATCCTGAATCAAGATGTCCAAAACCTTGGCGAAATCGGCGATGTGAAAGAAGTCGCTGACGGATACGCCAGGAATTACCTCCTTCCCCGCGGCTACGCAGTCGCGCACAATTCAAAGAACGTCTCGCTTTTTGAAAAGCGCAAAGCGGAAATTGAAGCCATCAAGGAGCAGAAGAAAAAGTCATCCGCCAGCCTTAAAGAAAAGCTTGAAGCTGAAGAATTGGCTCTGCTCATGCCTGCCGGCGCAAACGGCAAACTGTATGGCGCTGTCACCAACGCGACAATCGCTGACGAGCTGCTCAAGAAGGGCATTGAAGTTGACCGTAAGAAAATTGAAGTGCCTGGCAAGGCCATCAAGAGCACCGGCAACTATAAAATCATAGTCCATCTCTATGATAAAGAAGAAGCCATTGTGAAAGTCGCCGTCGCCGGACATGAAGTAAAAGCTGAAACCAAAGAATCTTCCGAGGATCAGCCCAGAAAGCAGCGTGTCAAGCGAACTCGCGCTGAACATGCCGAGCCAGCGACCGAAGAGGAGCAGGCGGCCGCTTTCGAAGCTGCCATCAATGCTGGACGCATGAACTGATATTGCCGCTTCAGCGAAAATATTAAAAAAGCATCAGCCCAAAAGGATTTTCTATAAAATCCGCAGCGGGACTGATGCTTTTTTATTGAGTTTGGCGTAATCTTCGGTATACTGGAAATCGCAGGGTGCTATGATTCAAAACACGCAATTAAAAGATAAAATTCCGCCATCCAACCTCGAAGCCGAACAGGCATGTCTGGGAGCTCTGCTCATCGATCCGGACTCTCTGACATCAGTATTGCGATATATTCGTTCCGACGATTTCTATTCGCTTGCCAACAGTGAGATATTTTCAGCGATACTCGCGCTTCATGAAAAAGGGCAGAAGGCTGACCTCATCACCCTCACTGATGAACTAAAGCTGGCCGGCACCCTGGATAAAGCTGGCGGACCGGCATATATTGCGTCGCTGACATCCATGACCCCCTCTGCAGCAAATGTTGAATACTACGCGAAAATTGTTCAGGAAATGTCAACGCGGCGAAGCTTGATAAAGCTTTCTTCGACTGTCATGTCGCTCGCTTATGATGATTCGATTGAAACCGGACCAATCCTCGACCAGATTCAGTCCCGGATATTCGAAATAACCCAGAATAGAAAAACCGCCTCCTATCACTCAATCAAAGATTTAATACCGGAAATAATCAGTATTATTGAAGAGCTAAGCCAAAATCCAAATGCTTTTACCGGTATTCCGTCGGGACTCGCCGACCTTGATGCCATGACAAGCGGTTTCCAGAATTCGGAGTTCATAGTCATCGGTGCTCGGCCATCAGTTGGAAAAACCGCCCTTGCGCTGACCATTGCCAGTCATATTGCTATAGATCTGAAAATTCCAGCTGCCTTTTTTTCGCTCGAAATGTCCGAGCATGCGCTCATGAATCGAATCATAGCCTCCGAAGCCCGTGTCCCCGGTGATCGAATAAGAACAGGGCGGCTCAGGACATCCGATCTCAATGACATCATGGAAGCAGCTGGACGAATTTATGAAGCGCCGCTCTACATCGTCGACATGCCAAATATGAAATTGCTTGATTTAAGAACAATGGCGCGGCGATTAGTGCTTGAAAAAGGTGTGAGAATAATTTTCATCGACTATATTACGCTCATTACCCATGAAAACTCGGATTTGCCGAGATGGGAGCAAATATCGGAGATATCCCGCTCTTTGAAAGCTTTAGCGCGTGAAATGAAGGTGCCGGTAGTCGCTTTGTCTCAGCTGAGACGCGAGGCTGAAGGAAAACAACCCAATCTTTCAGATGTCCGCGAGTCAGGATCAATTGAACAGGATGCCGACCTTATCCTCTTTTTGCACCGTGAACGTGAAATTAACAAATCTGCTGACCAAAGATCCGAGCAGATTGAGACTGATCTCATTGTCGCAAAGCAGCGAAATGGCCCTATCGGAAAGGTCACCGTGCTGTTCAAACCGGCATATGCGAAGTTTGTCAGCCTTGACCGGCGCGAAAAATAAAAAACAATACATCGCTGAAGGTGGCAAAAAGAAAAAGCGCGAGAATCATCACCATACCGATTGTCTGGAAACGATAGATGGATTTTGTCGAAATCGGTTTCCCCTTGATCATTTCCGAAAGACTTAAAAGAATCTGGCCGCCATCCAGCGCTGGTATGGGAAGCAGATTCATTATAAAAAGGCCGACCGATAAAAAGGCCAGAAAATTTAAAATCGGAACAATACCAGCCAAGCCCGACTGCTTGATGCTCTCGGTAGCCGCGTTTCCAATGATATATGTCAGTCTGGCAGGCCCGGAAATAGCTTTGAGAACATTGACACCGCTGAAAAGAAGCCCGATTCCTCTGATTGTCAGAGAAAATGTCTTCGAAAACTCACTTACGCCATTGATAAAGGCATCGCCAACGCCAGCCGCTTTGTCATGCCGGACAAAGGACTTGAACTGAATACCGAGATTGAGCGAATTCGCATCTGAATAGACAACAACTAATTTCTTTGTAATGCGCTGAGCGCTGCGCTCCACATTCAATTCAATTACTTCAGGCTTGGATTCGAGAATCTTCATGATATCAATGGTGTTTCTGACCGATTGACCATTAACCGAAAGCACCTTGTCACCCGGAAGCAATCCGGCGATTTCAGCTGACGTACCGCTTTCTATCTTTTCAATGACTGGATCCACCCAGGCATAGATTCCTATGAGTCCTTGTCCGCTGTTCTTGTCGAGCATGGGCGTTATTGTCGTCGCTATCTTTTTCCCATCCCTCAGAATTTCGATATCCATTGTTTTGCCGGGATTGAAGCCGATCAGCTCCTGAATGTCGGAATAATCCCGGACGGTTTTGCCGTCCAGAGCAAGAATGATATCACCGCTTTGCAGCCCCGCAAGGTCAGCGGGGTTTGAGGAGGCATGGGCTTCCGTGGTTTTATTGAATTCCGATGCGAGAACAATTCTATTCGGCGCGGTAATTATCGTGATTCCGACAAGTGAAACAAAAGAAAACATAATGATGGCAAAAACAACATTCATAAGCGGCCCGGAAAAGAGAATGATGATTCTTTTCCAGGGGGAAGCACCGTAAAAAGAATCACTGCTCCCAGGAATTGTATCTAACTTCAAGTCAAGAGCCTTTTTAAAATCGTCCTCGCCTTTCATCTTGCAAAAACCGCCAAGAGGAAGCGCGGAAATTCTCCATTCGGTTTTGCCCCATTTTTTACCTACCAGTTTAGGTCCCCAGCCAATCGAAAACGCTTCTACTTCGACGCCGACAGACCGAGCTGCAAAAAAATGACCAAGTTCATGGAAAATTACGACTATGGATAACCCGATAAGACCTGCGAGAATGGTCAGCATTCTATCTCCTGAATGAATTGTTTTGCGGTTTCTCGTGCATGGCTGTCAATTTCCCGTATATGCTCGAAATTATCCACAAGCCGTGGCCAGGATGCCGAAAGAACCCGCTCAGTTACCACAGAAATGTGAGTAAAACGGATCAGCCCTGCCTCAAAAGCATGAACAGCAACTTCATCTGCCGCATTATACGCTATCGTTCCGCCTTCGCCAATATCCAGGGCATTTCGGGCGAGCTTCAGCATTGGAAATCGGCTGTCATCAGGGTTTTCAAAAGACAGTGTTTTGCCGGCAAGATCGACATTTCCATACGATAAATCCGTTTTCTCAGGCCAGGTGAGTGCTATCGCGATGGGGAGGCGCATGTCGGGGAAGGATACATGGGGCCAGAGAACGCTGTCTCTGGTTTGAATGAATGCATGAACGAGGCTTTGCGGATGAATAAGCACTCGAACATTGTCCTGCCTGAATCCAAAAAGCCTGACTGCTTCAATGAGTTCAAGCCCTTTATTTGCCAATGTTGCAGAATCGATGCTGATTTTCCTGCCCATATTCCAGACCGGGTGGCGGACCGCTTCATCCGGGGTGATCGTTTCCAGCTCCCTAAGACTCTTGTTAAGAAAGGGGCCGCCAGAGGCTGTAATGCCGATACTGGCGATATCTGAACGTCCAATCCGCGCAATGAGCTGAAAAAGCGCTGAATGCTCTGAATCAACCGGAATGATCATCCGGTCATTTGCATTCGCAAGCTGGGCCAGCAAGCGGTAACCCATGACAACCGACTCTTTATTGGCCAGTGCCAAGTGCTTGCCGGATCGGAGCGCATGCCAGGACGCTTCGAGGCCTGCAGAGCCGGCAATACCATTGACAACAATGTCAGCCTCGGTATTTTCAAGCAAAAATCGAATCGCGTCTTTGCCAGAAAAATGGATTCTCCCGGTCTCGGATTTTTCAGCAAGAGCCAGCTTGGCAGCTGTTCCGAACCTTGCGTATTCAAGAAGTTTTTTCTCATTTGAATGTGCGCACATCCCCACGATTTCAAAACTGCCTGGAGCTTCTCTGTTTGCCTGTTCGACATACTCCAGCGTTTGAATTCCGATTGTGCCGGTAGCGCCTAGAAGTATTATCTTTTTTGCTTTTTTCTCCATAAGTTCAAATCCTGTATGAAAGCGCCATGACATAAGAGCCGGTTCCGGAATCAGATCGGCAAAACACAGCCATTATTTGAAAAAACCGAAGAGCAGAGAAAGAAAAACAAAAACCGGAGCTGAGAACAAAAGTGAGTCTGAAGAATCAAGAATACCGCCTCTGCCAGGAACAACAAGCCCTGAATCCTTCACATTGGCTGAACGTTTAAGAGCGCTTTCCAGCAAATCTCCCACAATAACCGCACAGCCCATAAGTGCGCCCATGAGAATCAGGGGCGAAATGGAAGAAAATCCGGCTTCAGGAAACAGGAAATATCCAAGTATGCCGGCAAAAATAGATCCCAAAAAACCACCGATAAAGCCCGCGATGCTCTTATTCGGCGAAACATCAAAAAGATCTCGCCGTTTGCCAATCGTTACACCGAAAAGCCAGGCAAGACTGTCGTTTCCGAATGTCATCAATGTAAACAGAAAAACTGGTTCTTTTTTCTGCGGAAAGCACGTCGCGGTATAAACAATAAACGCGCCCAATATTCCAATATAAAAAAAGGAAAAAACGGAAGCTGAAATTTCCGCGAGTGCTGACTCAAAATCATCTTTTTTTATAAAAGCATACTGGCCGGCGATGAGAAGAAGAGAAACAGCAGACATGATAAGCAGAATTTCAAGTGAAGAAAATTGTGTCCTCGACTCTTTTGCAGAAAACGATGAAGCGAAAACAGCACCGCTGGTGGCGAAGGAAAAAATGGCGATTCGAACCGCATCAATTGTAATTGCCTTTGCCCGGAAAATGCCTCGCATTTCGTAAATTGCCATTACCTGCAAGGCCGCAACAATAAGAAAAAACAGTGCGTTATTCCAAAAAGGCAGGAAAAGAACCGCCAGAATGAAGGTGGGAATGCCGATAAAAAAGAATAAAAGCCGCTGTTTTGTGTTTCCAGTCATTTTAAACCGCCAAAGCGCCGTTCCCGCCGCGAGAAATCCTCAAGAGCCAGCATGAAATCATCGATTTGAAAGTCCGGCCATAGTTTTTCCGAGAAATAGAGTTCGGCATATGCTGTCTGCCAGAGCAGGAAATTGGATAAACGCAATTCACCGCCAGTTCTGATAACCAGATCAGGATCAGGAACCAGCGGCGAGTCAAGATTGTTTCTGATATCTTCTTCGGTAAGCTTCCGTGTTCCACTCGCAATCGCCTTATTGGCAGCCCTAATAATTTCATCTCTTCCCCCATGATTTATTGCGAGGTTGACGGTCATTCCTTTGAAGGAGGCTGTATCGCTCACGACTGAATCTATTTCTTCAAGGATGTCAGCAGGCAGCGTATCCCGGTTTCCGGTATGAACAACCCTTATCTGATGGTCCCGATAGAAATCCAGCTCTTTGCGCAGATGGTTTTTTATCAGGTTCATGAGAAAACTGACTTCAGATTGAGCTCTCTTCCAATTTTCTGTCGAAAAAGTATACAAGGACAGATATTTTATACCGGTCAGGGAAGCATATTCAACAATCTTTTTTGCAGTTTCCAGCCCGGCTCTGTGACCTTCGGTCCGTGCTTTGTTACGGCGGGTTGCCCAGCGGCCATTGCCGTCCATGATGATGGCAACATGCGACGGCAAATGTTCTTTGCTTATCATACTTCCATGATTTCTTTTTCTTTTTCTTCAAGTACTTTGGCTACTTGAGCAACAAAACTGTCAGTCAACTTTTGAAGCTCATCTTCTTCCTTCTTAATCTGGTCCTCAGGAACACCGCCCGCAGCAAGCAGCTTTTTCAGCTCTTCCAGCCCGTCACGCCGAATATTCCGAATAGCGACGCGGGACTGCTCCGCTATAGCTTTCGCTGATTTGACAAGCTCTTTTCGCCTCTGCTCAGTGAGCGGCGGAATAGCGATTCTGATCACTTTTCCATCATTGGATGGATTGAGTCCCAATTCAGATTTCAAAATGGCTTTTTCAATATCGCTGAACAGCGATCTATCCCATGGCTGAATAACAATCAGCCGGGCTTCAGGCACGGATACGGTAGCGACTTGGGAAAGCGGCGTTTTTTGGCCATAATAATCGACCCGAATTTTATCAAGAAGAGCAGGGGATGCTCGGCCGGTACGTATTGCGTTGAACTCATCCTTGAGCGATGCAATAGTTTTTTTCATTCTTTCTTCGCATGCTGTTCGTGTAGAATCCATGTATTGCTCCTTTTGAACGCGGGCTTTATAAAAGAAAGACATAAGGGCTCGCTTCAGGCTGCCCTTATGTCTTCATTATGTACGAAAAACAGGAATTTGCAAGATGTCAGGCGTTTTCTCCAACTCTGACATAGGTGTAACCGGCGATGGTGAACGAAAGCCCAGTCTCCTTCTTGACCGCTTCAAGCGCTTGGGCAACTGACATTTTTTCGTCTTTGACAAAGCCCTGATCCATCAGGCAGACTTCCGCCATCAGTTTTTTAAGCTTGCCCTTGAGAATGCCTTCAATGACATTGGCTGGTTTGCCCTTCATTTTCTCATCCAACTCAACCTGCTTGGCGAAAATCTCCTGCTGTTCTTTCACCCAGGAGGCATCTGGCTTGCTTTGATCAAGGAACATTGGATTGAAAGCTGCGATATGCAGAGCAACATCATGAATAAAGGCTTTTACCTTGTCGTTGGCAAAGGTTTCAGATGAGGAAGAAGCAGCTTTGACAACAACAGAAATTCGTCCTTCGCCATGGGTATAGCTGTGGAGATATTCTCCAGCACCGGCTTTCAGGAAGAAGACTCTTTTCAGTGCGATGTTTTCCTTAATGACAGAGGCAATATCCTTGACCATGTTTTCAAGTTCGGGGGTAGGGCCATTGGCTTTGGCAGCGAGGGCTTTTTCAGCGATCTTATTGCCGGAAGCAATGAAATCAGCGTTTCTTGCCACAAAGTCAGTTTCACAGGCGATTTCTACCATGGCAATTTCGCCGTCTTTCTCGGCAATAAAAATCCGGCCTTCATTGGTAGCCCGGCCAGCTCGTTTTTCGACCCCAGCCATCCCCCATTCGCGAAGCAGTTTTTCAGCTGCTGCGAAATCGCCATTTGACTCAGTGAGCGCTTTTTTGCAATCCATCATTCCCGCGCCAGTTTTTTCGCGCAGGTTTTTTATATCGGATGCTTTAATTTCCATATTGTATCTCCTTACTTTGTTTCGTAGAGCTTGTCTTCATCTACGAGCGGAAGTTCATCCGCAGCATCAGCCGGTTCGGCGGCGGCTGCTGAAGAAGCATCTTCTGCGACAGCGGTATAAGCGTTGATGTCGATCTCAACATCATCATCCTTGGCGGCATCAGCCGCGATATCTTCCGCTTCATCGCTGGGGAGGTTTTCAATAATCTTGAGTCCTTCGGAAGCACCGGCGTCGATGACCGCGTTGGCAATGATCTGGGTAAAGAGGCTGATTGAGCGGATAGCGTCATCATTTCCAGGGATGGGGTAGGTGATCCCTTCCGGATTGCAGTTGGTATCGACGACCGCAACAATGGGGATGCCGAGCCGCTGGGCTTCGGCGACCGCGATAGCTTCTTTTCGGGTGTCTACGACAAAGAGAATGCCTGGCAGATCCTTCATTTCCTTGATTCCGCCGAGGTTTTTCTCAAGCTTTGTCTTTTCTTTCTGAAGGCTTGCGATTTCTTTCTTGGTGAGGCTTTCGAATGTGCCGTCTACTTCCATGCGCTCGATTTTCTTGAGACGCTGGATCGATTTCTTGATGGTGGAAAAATTGGTGAGCATGCCGCCGAGCCAGCGATTGTTAACGTAGAATTGCTCGCAGCGTTCTGCTTCTTTTTGAATCGCTGTCTGTGCCTGTTTCTTTGTACCGACAAAAAGAACTGATTTGCCGGAACCGACCACCTTCTGAACGGCGTCATAAGCGTCTTTTATCGCCTGGATGGTTTTCTGAAGATCGATGATGTGAATGCCGTTTCGTTCCGCGAAAATGAATTTTTTCATGCGCGGATCCCAGCGCTTCACCTGATGTCCAAAATGGACACCTGACTCAAGCAGGTTTTTCATGGTAACTACAGCCATGTGGTTCTCCCGTGATCAGAATAATCTGATCCCCTTCTCTTGTTCTCGTCATCGCGGAAAGACGTTTGTCATCCGCGAAGCGGAAAATATTTGGCACAACTGTGCCATGTGTCGTTATTCAAAAAGAAAAACGAACGTCACGTAGCATGCCATAAAGCTCGCGGATTGGCAAGCCCATCACGCAGGACCAGCTGCCTTCGATGGATTCAATGAAGAGCGAACCTTTGCCCTGAATCCGATACGCGCCTGCTACACCTTTCCATTCGTCCGAATCGAGATACCAGGATATTTCCTGGTCAGTCATCGGCGCGAAAGTCACACTGGCGGCAACTGTTTTGGAATACGGAAAACCTGTACGGCAATCCAGCAAGGTCATGCCGGTAAAAACACTGTGCGTCCGACCGGATAGAATTTCAAGCATTTCGCGGGCTTCATCTCGGGAAGAGGGTTTCCCGATTGTTGCCCAAGTTTTATGGTCACAATCTTCAACGGCTACAAGGGTGTCTGCTGAGAGAATCAGCCAGGAATGACAAGGGGTCTCGGAAGAAAGCGAGGCGCTATCCTCAAAAAGCTTTCGCGCCTTATAAGCTTTTTGCTCGGAAATCCGAATAACTCTCTCCTCAGGCGGGAGATGGTCATGAGCGGTTTCATCTATATCGGGTTCGATTATCGAAAAAGGAATGCCCAGCGCAGTAAGGATATCTCTGCGGCGAGGCGAAGATGAAGCGAGAATCAGTGAATCCATGCGGCTATTAAACCGAGAAAACGCTTTGTAATCAAGATTCCTGAAAGTGCTTGACGAGAAAGGCTTTCAAATACTAGTATAGCCAGCGTTCAATCTTGACGATTGGGCGATTAGCTCAGCTGGATAGAGCGTCGGCCTCCGGAGCCGAAGGTCACGCGTTCGAATCGCGTATCGCTCATAGACACTTTTATCTTCCATTCCAATTGCTCCTGGTGTATCTTAAAGATATGAACTTCTCCGCAATCAATGGCATGCTCCAGCTCGAACATGTTCAACTAGCCAAGAAAGTCGAACGTCTCAAAAATGAATGCGGGCAGAGGCCGAAAGGTTCATTGGTTCTGAAACGGCGCGGTTCTCAGCAATACATCTATCTAGTAAAAAGGGTGTCGGGAAAGGTTGTAACTGAGTACATCGGCAAGCAGGATTCGTGGAAAGCAAAAGGGCTCATGGCAAAAATCGCGGAGCGAAGAAAATACGAAGATGATTTAAAGCTTGCTGAGGCTGAACTTGCCAGACTTGAAAAAATGATGAAGGCAAGCGGTGTTTTTTTTGTTGAACCAAATCCATAAGTAATGTAAAATAGAGAAAATTGGTTGTCATTGCCGTTTCAGCCACAATAACGAGGAGCCGATGAAAGATATTTTTGCACTGCATCTGGCAGAATATGAATCTGCGCCGGAAGTTATTGCAGTCGCGCCTGCTGTCATGAAGCTCCTTGGCGAGCACACAGCCTCTCATGAGGGGCTTGTAATCGCCGCGCCCATATCCTATGAGATGCGAGTAGCAATTTCTCGACGCAAAGATACATCGATGCGTTTTTTCGCGGCAGATCTCAATGAAAGGAAACGATCTTCAGCTGGTAATCTCAAATTCAAACGAGAAGATCGCTGGGCAAATCATGTTAAGTCCGTGTATGACTATTTTATTCGGAATTTCAATATTGAAGCGCGCGGCATCAATGTAACAATCAATGGAACAGTTCCGCCCGGACTTGGACTCGGTATTTCAGCTGCCATCAACATGTCAGCCGCGCTCGCTCTCAAAACGCTCTACGGACTCAGTCTTAAAAACGAAGAACTTGCTGAAATCGCCTGCAAGGCTCAATCCGTATTCTTTGAGAAACCAGTTTCTCTGGTAGACTACCTGGCAGGAACAGCGCCTGGGTTGCGCTCGCTATCTATTATCGATCTCAGAAGCAGCCGAAGAAGAGCCGTACAGTTTCTGGATGAGTCATGGAAAATAATACTAACTGATTCAAAAGTCCCCCGTGCTTCCGTTGAAGCTGAATTGAAGCAGCGGCATGATGATTGTCGAAAATGTCTTCAGCACATTCCAGGAAGAAGTGCCAAGACTTTAAGAGATATAAAATTATCAGAACTTGACGAGTTGATGGGAGTATTCCCGGAAAGCATGCGCCGCCGGTGTATCCATGTGGTTGAGGAGATCGCACGCGCCCAAGAAGCGGAAGATGCCTTAATCCGCCAGGATGCGCCGGCATTCGGACGGGTTATCAATAAGTCGCAGGCTTCGCTGAGAAACCATTTCGAGATATCGTGCCCTGAAATCGATTGGCTTGCCAAACGGTCGCTCGAAATCCCTGGCGTTCTTTGTTCACGCATGACAAGCAACGGATTTGGCGGATGCGTCTATTCAATCATGAAAGAAGACGCGCTTGATGCCTACCGTAAACGGCTTGAGGAATATGAAAGAATCTTTGGATTCAAGGCTCCTGTCTATGAAATTTCCATCAAGGGAAATCTGCGCGCAACGCTTTATAATGGCAATGAACCTTGAAATACGGCCATTTTATGAGTTCTAGTCGCTACTGAACAGCTGCAGAGAATCAAATTCTAAGCCACAATGGAGAAATAATGAGAATTCTGGTCACAAATGACGATGGCTTTGACGCGGATGGTCTTGCCGTGCTAGTGTCATATTTGGAGAGAAAGAATAGCTTGCCGGGCAAGTCGGATGTATGGGAGATAACCGTCTTGGCTCCTGAGTCGGAAAGGTCGGGGGTATCTCACGCGATGACACTTAAAAAGCCGACCAAAGTCAGGAAAATGTCTGAAAAGCGTTATACCTGTTCCGGCACACCGGCAGATTGTCTCATAGTGGCCGGTCTTGGTGTCGTAAGTGAAAAGCCGGATGTTGTCATATCAGGTATAAATCGCGGTCCAAATCTTGGTACCGACATTATTTATTCAGGAACATGCGGAGCGGCAAGACAGGCAGCCCTTGAAGGTATCCCTGCCATCGCTGTGTCATGCGCGGAATATAAAGGCGATCTTCACTATGAAGCCTGCGCGGCTTTTGTAGCCGATAATCTATCCGCTTTGATTTCAGCTTGGCAGCCAGACACTTTCATCAATATTAACGGGCCTTCATCGATTGAGGAAAATCTAGAAGCAGTCTGGGCGGTTCCTGGAAGAAACCGCTATATTGACCAGCTGAAATGCTTTGACGGCGCTGACGGGTACATGTATTGTTTCCTCACGGAAGGACGCCATGAGCGGACGCCTGATCCGGTTTCAGACCATCATGCAGTCATGAGCGGAAAAATTGCTATCAGCCTCATCGCTGTTCATCCGGTTTCAGCGCATGATAATCGTTTAAATGGCAAACCTTTTAAAGTCTGGGCGTGAAAATCTGCATGTGTAGGATTTTTATATTGATTCAACTTTTTTAAAATTACTCTTGACTTGTTCAGAGGCTTTTCGATATAGTCCATTTTGTCGCCGTTGCCATCTTAGCTCAGCTGGCAGAGCACGTGACTTGTAATCTCGGGGTCCCCGGTTCAATTCCGGGAGATGGCTCTGGGTTAATAACCCTTTGTTTTTGGGGAGATTCCCGAGTGGTCAAAGGGGGCAGACTGTAAATCTGTTGGCTTACGCCTTCGAAGGTTCAAATCCTTCTCTCCCCAGCACCTCCTCTTTTCAGAGGAGGTTTTTTTTCGTTATTGGTTTTTCTGGAGTTGCAATTGTTCGAATCAGCTGAAAAGCATGGCTTGCGATTTCAATGTACGCAGTGCGGCGAATGCTGCCGCGGCAGTCCTGGATATGTCTGGCTGTCTCGAAACGACATCCTTGCCATCGCCCGGCATTTGAACATTTCAGAAGAATTCTTCCTTGAAATGTATTGCATACCAGTATCTACACAATATGGTATTTCATACTCACTCAAAGAAAAAAATGACTATGCGTGTATATTTCTTGAAAAAGCGTCATGCTCCATATATCCAGTACGGCCAGTGCAATGTCGGACCTATCCTTTCTGGGATGATATTCTCAAGAATGAACAATCGTGGAATGACGAAACTCAGTGGTGCCCGGGAATTAATGGTGATAAGCATGTATTGCCTCAAACAATAAAGGATGCGATTATTCAAAACAGAATAAATCCAGCCTGGATAAAGGATAGCGAATAGACGCTGATGAAAAAAAGACACCTCATTCTTGCAGCAGCGGGTTTAATTATTTTTATTACGATTGCTGCGCTTCTCATGGTGCTGAATGCTCCTCCTCATGTTTCAACTGATCTGTCTGATGCAGCAGGCAGCGAACCAGTTTCAGTTGTTTTTGAAAAGGGACAGGCAGTCACATTCCTTGCCGAAGAACTGGCACAAAAAAAGCTCATCCGAAGTTCCGAATTCTTTAAACTCTATGTAAAGGTTTCCGGAAAAGATTCAAAGCTGAAAGCCGGCTCATATCGAATTAGCCGTGGCCTTTCAGCGGTTCAGATAGCTCGGCTTTTTGTTGACGGGAAAGTTCATACGATTCGAATCACAATACCTGAAGGGTATACCTCCCGGCAGATTGCCGATATGCTTGAACGCGAAGGAATTACTGACGCAAGAGAATTTCTTGAAGCTGCGAATTCGCCAGAACTGCTTAAAGAAATCGGCATACCGTCGCAGTCCGCAGAGGGGTTTCTTTTCCCTGACACCTATATGCTTTCAGAAAATACACCGGCGCAAGAGATTGTGCGGCTGTTGTCTGCAAACTTTTTTGAAAAGCTGAAGAAAGTTATTGGGAACACTGGAATTGATGGCAAGGATCTGCTCGACAAGATTATTCTTGCTTCGATTGTTGAGCGTGAATACCGAAAGGCAGAAGATGCCGGCAAAATAGCAAGAGTTTTTCTTAACAGGCTGAAAATCGGCATGCCGCTGCAATCCTGCGCAACAATAGTCTACATTCTCACAGAACGGATGGGGAAACCTCATCCGGAAAAGATCTTTTTCAGTGATCTGGAAATAAAAGATCCGTACAATACATATCGAAACAGGGAGCTTCCGCCCGGACCGATCTCAAACCCCGGACTTACGTCCCTGAATGCGGTTTTCAATCCTCCCGAAAATGATTATCTTTATTTCAGACTTTCAGAAGATGGAAGCGGATCACATGTCTTTTCCAGATCATTTGATGAACATATCCAGAATGGCATTTCCGTAAAAGGATACTAAAACAAGGAAGATTATGGCAAAAATTCCCGAAGCGACAATTCAGGAAATCATGGATCGCACCAACTTCCTTGCTGTCTATCAGGAAAAGGTCAGGCTGATAAAAAAGGGAAACAAGTGGTGGGGTCTCTGTCCTTTTCATACTGAAAGGACGCCGTCCTTTTCAATCGATGCAGAGCGCGGGCTTTTCTATTGTTTTGGCTGTCATAAAGGCGGATCCATTATCGATTTTTTAATGGAAACAGAGAAACTTAGTTTCTTTGAAGCCGTATCTGATCTCGCTGAAAAAGCGAATGTGCCGCTCAAGCTCGAACAGAATGGAGATACCCGTGAGGAGAGCGAACGTTTTCAGCTTTATGAAATGTATGAAAAACTTGCCCGAGCCTTTCATTGGCTGCTTATCAATCATGATTCCGGCCGTGAGGCCTTGCAGATTCTTGAGAAAAGGGGTTTGTCGGATAAGGAGATACAGGGATTTCTTCTTGGATATGCGCCTGCTGATAAGAATTGGCTTTACGGTTTTCTTAAAAGCAAGGGATACTCTGAAGAGTTTTTAGCGAGGACAGGGCTTTTTTCTCAACGAAACAGAACTTTTCCGCTGTTTGCTGATAGAATAATTTTCCCTATCAGTGATCCAAAGGGGCGAATCATTGCTTTCGGCGGAAGGCTTATTCATGGAGAGGGTCCCAAATATATCAACAGCCCCGATACTGCTATTTTCAAAAAACAGGAAAACCTTTTTGCCTTTGACAAATCCATGGAAGCTATCAAGGAAACGGGAATTGCGGTTATATGCGAGGGCTACATGGATGCCATCTCCTTTCACGCAGCTGGGATCCGGAACGCAATCGCCCCCCTTGGGACCGCTTTTACACCACGCCAGGCTCAGCTCGTACGGCGCCGTGCTGAAAAAGTGATTCTGACATTCGATGCTGACTCAGCAGGGAAAAAGGCGACAGAGCGCGCCATTTCGATTGCAGCAAACGCAGGACTTGAAGTAATGGTTGCAAGTTTCAGAGACTTTAAGGATGCCTCTGAAATACTTGAGAAACAAGGGCCGCAAGCATTGAAAAAATCCCTGGAATACTGTATAAATGCGGGGGTTTTTCTGATTCAGCAGGCCCGCGAGACATTTGATCTCACATCAATGGAGGGTAAAGCCAGAGCAGTGGCATTTTTCTACCCTTATCTTGATGCATTGGATTCAGAAGTCAAGCAAAACTCTTTCATCGAAGAGGTTTCAAGGAGTTTTGGTATCAATTCAGCGGCGATACAGGCCGATTATTTAAGAGCAAAAAGCAAAATACCTACGGCAAGAAATTTGCAAAAGATTGATGGAAGGCCTATACTTGGTAATGCTAATGGAAGCGCCCGTACAGCAGACCTTGTTTTTATGGCTGCCGTTGCGCTGAAACCGCAAAGTTTTTCAAGACTTTCTGAAATGGTAAAGCTTGAAGATCTTGATGATATCCGTGCGCGAGACATCTATACGGCACTGGATCAAATGTATCGGGATAATCCCGACAGCTTTTCTACAGCCAGGATTGTTGAGCTTATCGAGAATGAATCCGCGAAACGATTTATTCTTGAAGTTGCCGCTTCAGGAGAACTGGATGAGAATATCCAGAAAGTAATCGATGATGGCGCACTCGGTGTGCGAAAACGCAGCCTGGAGAAGAAACGGTATCGCTTAACGATAGAATTGGAACGCGCCATGTCCGATGCGTCCGGCGCAGAAAAAAAAGATGGAATCATCAATGAATTCCTGAAGGAAAAAATGCTTTTAGATGCCGAATTATCAAAGCTTAAGGGTGAAATGAATGAGTGATATGGATCTGGATCCCGCGATTTCAAAACTTTTGGAGTACGCTAAAGAAAAAAAGTCCATCAGTTTTGATGAGCTTTCAGACTTTCTTCCTGAATCGGTGCTCAATTCTGAAAAAATTGATGGAATTCTCGCTTTGCTGGAAAGCAATAACATTCGGCTTGAAGAAGAAGAAATCCAAATAGAAGACGAGCAGACGCTTAAAAAAGAGCTTGAAAGCAAAAGGCTTGTCAACAACTCCAAAGACTCGGGAACTGATGATCCGATCCGCTTGTATCTTTTTGAAATTGGCAAAGAGCACCTTCTGACCGCTGAGCAGGAAGTCGAGCTTTCAAAGCTAATGGAAGAAGGGGAAGAAATAATCAAAGCCATTCTCAGAAAGTCCGGCATGCTGATCCCTGAATTCTATCAATTAACGGTCAAAGCACTGAAAAAAGAGCCAAAAGATACTTCAGGCCAGCGAAAAGAAAATACTGAAAAAATCGCTGAGCGAAGGCGTCTCAACCAATTTTACCGAGATGTTATAAAAGATACGCTCCAGGAACTTCGAGAATATGTTGACTTAAAAAAGAAAATAATAGCCAAGGGTGGAGACATCTTTGCAGATCCGGATCTGGTTGAGCGTCGGGAAAAACTCCTTGAAAAGCTGCAGAGCACAGAAATTCATCCTGAAGAAATCAGCAGTTTTTCTGAAAAATTCATCATTGCCGCTAAGCGAATAAAAAAGTACCGTCACGAACAGGATAGAATCCAGAGAATCCTTCAGATTAATGAGATGCGTGATATTAGGGTATTAGGTCGCAATCTTACAATCAAGGAAAAGCGTGAAGAAATAGAAGACAGGCTCGGACTCAAATCGGATGAGATCAAAGAGAAAATTCGACAGCTTCAGATAACGGAAAAAAAACTGAAAGAGCTGGAAGCCTCTTTTGAATCAAATTGCGATCAGATCATTACAATGGCCAGAGAAATAAATCGCGGCCGCAAGATGATGAAAAACGCGAAGGACAGGCTTATAAAGGCCAACCTCAGGCTTGTCGTATCAATTGCGAAAAAATACACCAACAGGGGACTTCACTTTTTCGATCTCGTTCAGGAAGGCAATATAGGACTTATTAAAGCGGTTGAAAAATTTGAATACCGCAAAGGCTATAAATTCTCGACCTATGCGACATGGTGGATACGGCAGGCGATTACCAGATCCATTTCCGATCAAGCCCGGACAATCCGAGTACCAGTCCACATGATTGAGCAGATCAATAAGGTTGTTCGCGAGTCTCGCCAATTGATGCAGAAACTCGGACGGGAGCCAAATGACGAGGAAATCGCTGAACAGCTGGGCTGGCCGGTCTCCCGGGTAAAGAGCGTGAAAAATGTTGCGCGGGAACCCATTTCTCTCGAAACGCCTATTGGCGAAGACGAAGATTCGCTGCTTGGCGATTTCATTGAAGACAAAGAAATAGAAAATCCTTCAAATCAGACTGATTATAAGCTTCTCCAAGAGCAGATAAAAATGGTATTATCCACCTTGCCTCCTCGTGAACAGGAAGTTCTCAGGATGCGTTTCGGTCTGGATGACGGCTATTCACTGACGCTTGAGGAAGTAGGGCTTTATTTCAATGTTACCCGTGAACGAATAAGACAGATAGAAGCAAAGGCGCTGAAAAAACTGCGCCATTTCAAGCGGAGCCAGAAGCTTCGCGATTATATGGATCACTGATAGGGGTGTGCGCATGACGACAATGGAAATGCTGGAACGGTTGAAAAAATATCAGGAGCTTCTCAGCGAGCGTGTTGCTTTGGAAGAAGAAATCGCTACCTTGCCGAAAACCCTCGAAACTCAGAATGAAATGCTCTCCAGAATTAAAAAGAGTTTCATGGAAAAGGACGAGGAATTCAAACGGGTTGAAGAAAAGGTTCATGAACTGCGGCAGGCACTTCAGGAAGCGGAGATGACCCGTGAGCACGCTGAGCAGCAAATGGATGGCATTACAACCCAGCGGGAATACGAAGCGATCAATAAAGAAATCCGCGACGCGACCGACAAGGAACAAGCTCTCCGGAAGGATATTCAGCAGGAAGAGCGAGTTTTTAGTGAGATTGAAGAAGAACTGAGAAAAAATGCTGGCACCATAGAGCAGCTAGAAGTCGAAATTGCTGAAAAAACGAAGGTAATCGACAGCCAGAAATCTGAAAAGCTTCAGGCAATTGAACAGCTGCGACTGCAGGAAGCCGAGGTTTCTCAGGATATTTCAAAGGAAATTCTTTTCAAGCTCGAGAGGATTATCCGTAACAAAAAAGGTGTTGGTGTTGTTCCTGTACATGGTGTTGTCTGCTCCGGATGCCACATGATTCTGCCGGCGAATTTTGTCAATGAAATCCGGGATTCGGAGAGCAATACCGTTCATTTCTGTCCATACTGTTCCAGAATACTTTTTTATGAAGAAGTTAAGGATGAATCCGGGTTCCTTGGCGATATCGAATCCGGCGCATTGGCCGATCTGGCATTCGATACTGAAGAGGAAGAAGAAGAAGCCGAAGATGAAGATGTTGCTGAAAGCGAAGAGCTTGAAAAGCCCAAGGCATCTAAAAAGAAGGCTTCAAAAAAGAAAGCTGTCATTGCCGATGATTTCCTGATGGATCAGGAAGACTGAATCAATTACAGTAAATGGAATTTGGGCGGGCTTAAGCCATCGCGGTACGGGTTTCCGCTACCGAGGAAAGTCCGGGCTCGAGAATGAGCGCAATACCGGCTAACGGCCGGGGCGGAATCTGACCAGCTATACGCTAAGGCGTTTTCCGCACAGACAGTGCAGCAGAAAACATACCGCCTTGAAAAAGGCAAGGGTGAAATGGCGGGGTAAGAGCCCACCGCCTGTCCAGCAATGGACAGGGCACGGCAAACCTTATTGCGAGCAAGGCCAAACAGCAGTTGGACGCTCATCCTCGCTGTTTTGACTCTCCCGATGGGAGATGCTAAAACAGCAAACTGCGGGTAGGCCGCTTGAACGGTGAGTGGCAACACTCACTCAAGATGGATGATGGCAACATGGGAAACCATGTACAGAACCCGGCTTACAAGCCCGCCTTTTTTATTTCAGCGGCTGGTTAAGGGCTATGCATGAGTATTTTTTTTAAAAGAAGAACAAGCCGTACCTCCTCCCGTCATAGTAAAGCAAAATCGGTGGCCATCCTTGCTGTTTCAGTCATGGCGGCTGCGGTAGTTATAGTTCTATTGGTCTTGCTGTTTTCAGGCAAAGCATCGTTTTCCACCCTCATTTCTGGCCGCCGGAAATCTGAAGTCCTTGCATCTTGGAACGCAGGTGACCGAGTCAGCACCTTGCAGCTTTGCCGGCAGGAGCTTGAAAAGAACCCGCTTGACCCATTCTATCTGAGTTTTAATGGCTTTTCCGCATATTATCTGGCTATGGAAAAGCAGGAAGGCGAAGAAAGGCTCAGCCTGTTGGACGAAGCAGTGACAAGTTTGAGAAAATCCCTAGCAGTTGATGAAAAATCTCCGGTTCTAGGGCAGGAAGAGTATGTGCTCGGAAAGGCATATTATCAAAAAGGCTTGCCGTGGTATGACCTTTCTCTGAAATATCTCGAAAAAGCTAAATTAGATAATTATTCAGCACCTGATCTGGATCAGTACCTGGGACTTCTGTATGCTGCATCAGGCGATCATGGTACTGCTATCAAGCATTTTGAAACAGCCCTGAAAAACAATCCTTCCGATGTCTTGATGATTTCCGCGGCTTTAAGCTATAAAGAATCTGGCAATACTGCCAAAGCCGTGGAAATACTGAATTCGGCAATATCATCTTCTTCTGACGATCTTGTTGTTCTAAAATGTCGAATGATGATCGCCGATATCGAATTTGACACTGGAAATTTAAAGAAGGCGGAAGAACTGTATAATGCCTTGGTAAAGGCAGACCCCAGTCTTGCAGACGCCTGGTTCAGACTTGGTGTAATATATGAAGCATGGAAAGATCCGATACGGGCTCGAGCGGCTTGGCGCAAAGCTATAGCGCAGGATCCTAATCATGTTGAAGCAAGAAAAAAGCTTTCAGAACGGTTATAGGGGGATCGCATGGCAATCAAAAATATATTTGAATCTTTTTCACAGGATATAGGAATAGATCTCGGAACCTGCAATACGCTCATATATGTCAGGGGAAAGGGAATTGTATTGAACGAGCCGTCTGTTGTCGCGGTGGAGAAGGGCACCAATCGTCTGGTCGCTGTGGGTACGGAGGCGAAAGGAATGCTTTCAAGAACCCCTCGAGATATTATCGCGAAACGGCCTTTGCGCGATGGGGTCATAGCGGATCCTGACATGACTGAAAAGATGATCAAGTTTTTTATTCAAAAAGTAGTCCCGAGAAACTGGTTTTTCAAGCCGCGCATCGTCATTGGGGTTCCTTCTTGTATTACGAAAGTTGAAGAAAACGCTGTCATTGACTCTGCATATAAAGCTGGCGCACGATCAGTCAAAGTAATTCCTGAATCGCTGGCTGCCGCCATTGGTGCGGGCATTCCCATTGTAGAACCCGCCGGCCACATGATTTGTGACATAGGCGGCGGTACTTCGGAAATTTCTGTGATCTCACTGAAAGGAATGGTTGTTACTAGGGCAATTCGTGTGGGCGGCGATGAATTTGATGAAGCAATCATTCGTCACATTAAAAACGTTCATAATCTCATCATAGGAGATCAGACAGCTGAGCGCCTTAAGATCGAAATTGGCAATGCAAGCCCGGAAAGGACTATTGAAAAAGTTGAAATCAAGGGGAATGATGCTATAACAGGATTGCCGAGGCGGTTTGAGGTAGATTCAGTCGAGATCCGAGAAGCCCTTATCGCATCAGTAAACCAGATTGTCGATGAAGTGAAAAAAACCTTGAGCGAAACACCTCCCGAGCTTGCGGCCGACATCGTGGAACGAGGCATAGTGCTTTCGGGCGGCGGCGCCTTGCTCAAAGGCCTTCCAAAGCTGATAGCTAAAGAAACTGGAGTGCCGGTAATTCTGGCTGAAAAACCGCTTGAATGTGTTGCTATTGGGGCCGGAAAATACTTTGAAACCATGAACAGCCACGAAGGTTCTGAAAGTGTCTATGAAAGCCTCAACCTCTAAGAGTACTTCATGGCTTCTCGTGGATCGATGCTGTTCGATTCCGTCAAATTTCTCTGATTTCAAGCGAGGATGACAATGCCGCGCAAGCAGAAGAAAGCGCGCGTTCCATTTTTACATACAACCGCAATTATAATGGTGTTGTCATCGCTTCTCATGGTTTCAATTTCTACTAAAACACTGAACGATTTCCCTGCAAGGGCATTCCGGGCTGTGGGGTCTTCAGTGCAGGAGATTTTTTACAAGGTCGGAAGTTTTTTCAGCAACACTATTCTTTCTATACAAAAATTGAAAAATTTGCAGAACCAGTATAATTCACTTGCTGAGAAGCTGGAAAGCTACTACCAGATGGAGCGTGATTTTGCCGATACTAAAGCAGAAAATGAGAGGCTTAAGGAGCAGCTTGGCTTTTACCAGACAATCAATACGGTCAAGACATCAGCGCAAATCGTAGCCTCTGAACCAGGGAATCTCTATGAAACATACACCATCAATAAGGGCAGCAGCGACGGTGTTCAAAGAAATATGGCGGTTGTCGCTTTCCAGAATGGTATGGAAGGCTTGGTGGGGAAAATTATTTCTGTCAATGCTTCGACAAGCGTCGTCCTTCCCCTTTTTGATAAACGATTCTATGCCGCGGCGCGGTTTTCACGAACCAGATCAGCAGGCCTTGTCAATGGCAGAGGCAGCTTCCTTGACGATCTGGTTATGGAGTATGTACCAAGGCCGAATGCCTCCGAAATTCAGATTGGCGACCTTGTCGTGACGAGCGGACTTGATTCGATATATCCTGCAGACCTGGCTATCGGCCGAGTAAAAAGCATCGAAACAGATGTAATTGGGACCGCAGTTACGATTCATCTTGACCCGGCTTTGGATTTTTCCCGCCTAGAATACGTTTTTGTCATTGAAACGCAGAAGATAGTTGATAATTCGAACGGAGAAGTTATCAAATCAGAGGCAAAACCATGATCAAATCGGTTTCTCTTGCTTCTATGCTTGCCGTGCTGATTCTTTTTATACAGACAACCTGGTTTAAAAATGGGATACTGGCTTCAGCCACACCGGATTTTACTTTGCTTTTAATACTTTGGATGTCTTTTAGCAATAAAAATATTGAAGGACTGCTTGCCGCTTTTGTCATTGGAATAGCGCATGATTTTCTCTCTTCTTCACCGCTTGGTTTTCACGCATTTCTGTATGTTGTTCCAGCATACGTCGCGCTGCTCATCAGGGCATCCATATTCATAGACAGAATTTTAATGCCGTTTGCTGCTGCACTTCTGGCAACAATACTCAAGGCTCTATTGAGCATCTTTCTTGCCAGGCTGTTCGGCAAAGGCGCAATCATTGCATACTCCTTCGGGAACATACGATTCTGGATGGAGTGCCTGATGAATATCCTTCTGGCGCCGCTTGTTTTCTGGGTGCTTTCCAAAACTGGCAAAGCATTCATTACTAAAAGCCATACCGAATGATGAAAACAGGAAAGCGAGACCTGATGCCATGAATAATAAAAAGAGCATTCCTGAAAAAACCAAGTATTTTAAAATACTGGTTGCAGTCATTGGGGTTGTCTATAGTATTTACCTTTTTTCTCTGCAAGTAATTCAAGCGCAGAACTTCAGAACTGAAGCATTGCGGTACGCATCGCAGTCAATGAAGCTGCCGGCTATCCGGGGAGAAATACTAGACCGAACCCGCAATGTTTCTTTTGCTTCCAACGAAGATTCCTTTTCACTCGCTGTCATCCCTGCTGAAATCGAGAAGGGGCTTCACGAATCACTTTTTTTAAAAATTGCAGAAGCTACCGGAATTTCTCTTGATTCAATAATGAAAAAAATTCCACCCAAATATTATCATCTTTATCAGGCTATAATAATTGCAAGCTCTGTCGATTCCAGCGCAATAATTAAAATTGCTGAAAATAGGGAACAGTTCCCGGGTGTATATTGGAATCCGCAGCCCAAGCGCAAATATCCAGCAATAGGCTCCATGGCCCATGTTATCGGATATGTCGGCGAAATTACCCGTGACGAATATAAGTTATTGTACAACAAGGGATATTCCGCGAATGATGTCATAGGGAAAGCTGGATTGGAAAAAGTATATGATGAGGTCCTGAAAGGAAAAGACGGCTATGTCCTGAAGAATGTCGATGTAAAGGGCAAAGATCTATCGGCATATGAAAGCAAGGTGGAAAAACCGGTTAACGGTAAAAACCTTGTTCTGACAATCGATGCAGAAATTCAGAAAACCGCAGAACGAGCCCTCGGCCAGCGCATGGGATCGGTAGTTGTGCTGAAACCGGCAACTGGCGAAATACTTGCTCTTGTCTCATATCCCTGGTTCGATCCAAATCTCTTTACTTCAAATAAAGCTGGTGATGAATATGCACGGCTTCTGCAGGACGAAAAAAAACCGCTGCTCAATCGAGCTGTGCAATCATCCTATCCACCAGCCTCGACTTTCAAGACAGTACTCACCGCTGCAGATCTTGAGGAGAAAGCTTTTCCAATCGATGGGAAAATCGTCTGCAAAGGTGTTATCGATTACGGCGGGCGCGAATGGAATTGCTGGATTCACCGTCCAGGTCATGGTCCGCTGGATTTGAAAGGAGCGCTTGCCCAATCCTGCGATGTTTATTATTGGACACTGGGGCGCGACTATCTTGGTATCGATACAATCGTCAGTTACGCGAAAGAATTTGGCTACGGAGCGCCGACTGGCATTGACTTGCCAGGCGAAGCTTCTGGTTTTGTACCAACCCCGCAATGGAAGGAAAAAACCTATAATGAACGATGGACCCCGGGAGATACCATGAACCTTTCGATAGGGCAGGGGTATATGCTGGCTTCACCGCTCCAGGTTGCCAATATGATGGCTATGGTCGCTAATTCGGGCAAAATCATGAAACCGCATCTTGTCAGGGAGGTTAGGGATTCTGGAACCGGAGCCCTGCTTTCTTCGGTTGAACCGGAGCTGCTTGCCACATCAAACATCAGCAAGGAGTCATTTTTACATCTCCAGGAAGATTTGCGCGGAGTCATCGTCAATGGAACCGCAAGGACGCCAATTTCGACAAAAGTTGTACAGATTGCAGGGAAAACAGGTACCGCGGAAGTTGGGTTGAAAGATCGCTGGCATTCCTGGTTTGCCTCCTATGGGCCCTATGATGCACCAGTAGATCAGCAGATTGTCGTAGTAACCATGATCGAAGCTACAAATCCTTGGGAGTGGTGGGCTCCCTATGCAGCTAATGTCATATACCAGGCCATATTTGGCGGACAGGATGTTGAAAGTGCCGCAAAAACTGTGGGCGTGAATATTGACAGGATGAATATCAGAGGAAGGACTGAATGAAAACTCTTCAGGTGCCGAAATTCCTTTCCGATATGGATTATCTGATTTTTACCAGCGTTTTTTTTCTTATTGGAATTGGTATTCTATCCATCGCATCTGCCGGCGTCGATGCCGATGGTTTTCGCTTTTCCAATGAATATTTAAAGCAGATAATCTGGGCTGTCAGCGGCTTTATATTGATGCTGCTTGCAATCTCGCTTGATATATCGAGGCTCAAAGACTATTTTATTTTCGCTTATTTATTTATCCTGCTTATACTTATATATACAAGGTTTGCCGGAAAAGTGGTCAATGGCGCGCGTGCCTGGATTGGCGTCGGCGATTATGGCATTCAACCATCGGAATTTGCAAAAATCATCACGATTCTTTTTCTTGCGCGCTATCTGGATGCAGCGGAGATGGAAAGCAGTTTCAAAAGACTGGTCATTTCCAGCCTCATAATAGGAATACCTGTTCTGCTCATTCTTTCCCAGCCGGATTTTGGTTCGGCACTGGTATTCTTTCCGATTCTCATTGCTATGCTCTTCATGGCTGATGTGGATAAGCGCTATGTCTACTTTATTCTTGGCACTTTGCTGACAACCTTCTTGCTGCTTATCATGCCGCTTGCCGGCAGCTATTTTTTTCCAAAAGGCAATCCTGTGGAATTGCTATACCAGCGCAGAATTATTCTCAACGTAATTACCATGTTTTCCATCGCTGTATTCGCGCTTTCCGCCTATGGGTGGATCAAATTCAAAAAACGGTATTATTTCTGGATAAGCTATTTTTTCTCTATTTTTAATGTTTCCATCATCATTTCTTTTATTGCGCAGAAAATTCTGAAAGAATACCAGATCATGCGTCTTATGGTATTTTTAAATCCCCGCGTCGATCCCCAGGGCGCGGGTTGGAATATTATTCAATCCATAACTGCGATAGGCTCAGGAGGTTTCTCGGGGAAGGGTTATTTACAGGGGACGCAAAGCCACGCCCGTTTTATTCCTCAACAAAGCACTGACTTTATTTTTTCAATAATTGCCGAAGAGTGGGGCTTTGTGGGCAGCCTTGTTCTTGTCGGACTTTTCTGTTTCTTCTTTTACAGAATCGTGCTCTTGATTGAGTCAACGAAAGATCGCTATTCAGCGCTTGTCGCAAGCGGCATTTTCGGCATGCTTGTTTTCCATTTTATTATCAATGTCGGCATGGCAATCGGAATCATGCCGATAACCGGCATCCCGCTCTATTTTATATCATACGGCGGATCATCTTTATGGGCTGCCATGACTGCGGTTGGAATTCTATTGGGCATATCTGCTCGAAGGTATCGAATGTGAAAAAGCTATCTCTTATCAATCCAGTTGAAGCATTTGGCTCGCAACTCTTTTCGATAATAAAACCTGCCCGATATATTGGCGGTGAAGTTGGGTCGAATAAGCCTGTCGCAGAAACAGAGCAACGCTTTATTTTCGCTCTCAGTTTTCCTGATCTCTATGAAATCGGCATGTCGAACAACGCAGTTCGAATTCTTTACAATGATTTGAAAACCATGTCTGACAGCGTTGTATGCGAGCGTGTATTCGCGCCTGCGCCTGATTTTGAAAACCTCTTGAAGCAAAAAAACGTACCGCTCTATACGCTCGAAAGCGGCATCCCGCTGAAACAATGCGACCTTATAGGCTTTTCCATTGGCTATGAGCTGTTGGCAACCAATATTTTGACGATTCTCGATACGGGAAAGATACCATTACGTGTCAGCGATAGAGGTGATGAGGACCCGATAGTCATCGCTGGCGGGCCTGCTGCGACCAATCCCCTGCCTTTTAGCTCGTTTCTGGATGCAGTCTATATCGGAGAGGCCGAAGCGGGCTTTTATAATCTGCTGAAAAAACTGGCAGAAATAAAAAAATCAGGCGGCAGTCGCTCTGCTATGCTGCAGGCAATTGCAGATGAAAATTCATTCTGGCTTTCTCCTGAAAGCCCTGTTGCCCGTGATCCGGACGGAAACATGCGGTTGCGAAAGGCAGTCAGGGCGGTTCAGGCTGAATTCGGCAGACAAGCCAAAGACACGGCCTATCCAATTCCCGTCCTGAACACAATCCAGAACCATGGCGTTGTGGAAATCATGCGCGGCTGTCCGAACGGGTGCCGTTTTTGTCACGCAGGATTTTTTTACCGCCCGCAACGCATCAAACCGCCACAGCAAATCCAGGAGGAAGTCCGGAATCTCATCTCGAAAGGCGGGTATCGTGAAATCACCCTTGCTTCTTTGTCCAGCGGTGATTATCCAGGAATCATTGAACTTGTTCATTCATTGAATGATACATGGAAGAGCAAAAAGGTGTCATTTCAGCTGCCAAGCCTGAAAGTCGAGAGTTTTACTCTTCCTCTTCTGTCTGAGCTTTCAGAGACTAGAAAATCCGGTCTTACTTTTGCTGTTGAAACACCTGTGGATTCATGGCAGAAGTCAGTCAATAAAACAGTCGAATTTGAAAAGATTACCGCAATTCTTCACGAAGCAAAGAATTATGGTTTTAGATCCGCTAAATTCTACTTTATGATAGGCCTGCCGGTGCCAGGAAGAGGAATGGGGGAGGCCAGGGCTATTGTCGATTTTCTGCTGAAAATCAGCCATGTTGAAAAAATTGCTATAAATGTTAATATCGGTACTTTCGTCCCGAAACCACACACTCCGTTTCAGCGATCCGGCCAGTTACCGGAAGCAGAAGCCCTGGCCGCCATTCATTATATCAAGGATTCTCTCAGGCCATATAAATTTATCAGTGTTTCATATCACTCGCCATTCACCTCAATGCTGGAAGGAATTATTTCCCGCGGCGATGAACGGGTAGGGGAGCTTCTGCTCAACGCCTATCGAAAAGGCGCGCGGCTCGATGCATGGGAAGAGCATTTTGACAGAAACCGCTGGAAAGAAATTTTACTGGAGTCGAGCCTTCAGCTTGGATTCGATTTAGAAAAAGAATATCTCCAACCTATACCGGAAAATCATGAACCCCCATGGGAGCGTGAAATAAACCTATTTGTCTCAAAGACATATTTGGAAGATGAGGCAAAAAAGAGCATAGAATCCGAGATGACATCAGTATGTGATGACGAATGTGATCACCCTTGCGGTTCCTGCAATTCCAGGTTTTCTATTGTCAATAAATTCATACAGTCTGAAGTTCCTGACAGGGCTTCGATGCCGCAGCCGGAGGATTTTGGTTATAAAATCACAAGAACTCAGGATTCTATCCTTGAAGATCAGCGTTTCGGTATTGTCTTTAAAAAGACTGGCAAAGGCATATTTTACCCATTACATTCAATATCAAATATATTCGCTCGAGCCTTGAGTATCCTTGAATTCCCTGTAAGGTTCTCAGAAGGTTTTAACCCTTTACCTAAAATGGAGTTCACACAGCCGCTGGGTCTTGGGATCGGTTCAGAATATGAAGTTCTTGCTGTATGGCTGAAAGATATCATTCAAATTACGGATTCGGACCTTTTTATCAAATCCTTTAACTGTCAGATGCCGCAGGGAATTGAAGTTGTATCTGTAAGATTTGGCAAAAAGCGCTCTGCCGGCAAAAACAGCATTGGTACCTTGTATTCTGGTTCAAGCTTTCAAATATCGCTGAAAGAAAAAATGGACATAAATTCTTTATTGATAAGTGATAAGTTCAACCTGCTGAAAAGCGAGCTTGAGAAACGAACAGAAGTTGAATCGTCTGATGAAGTTCAAAAGAATGTATCGGTTTATATCAATGATTCGCATGGCGGTGAAAATAATATCCAACATGTTTTAAAAGATATACTGCAGATTGAAAACATCCATGATGAATACCGAATTGTAAAAATCCAATCTTGGGCACAGATTCAGGAAAATGATGGAAATCGCAGGATTCCTCTCATGGAAGCTTTATAAATAACAGCTCTCGTAATAATAAGTATTTGTTAGCTATACAGTAGACAGAATATACATTATACGAAGTCATTAGAATTGAATCGGTACACTCAAAACAACCGGGATGCTGTAAACAATCTGCCCTATTGTTTCCGGGTCGTGCGCATATGCGACGGCAAAGAACACTGCATATAGAGAATCCGGGCTGTCAGTTGTGCCCGAATAATCGCTATCCGAAGATAGATAATTGCTTTTTTGGGAGAACGATAGCCGGGTACTGTCTGTAATGGTTCTAACAACATCGATTGAAATTCCCAAGGTTTCACCAGAAATGGTCCATTCGGAATCTTGATTCAAAGTCAGATCAAATTGCCCACTATTTTCAGGATTACCGATTGTTATGAGCGGTTGGCTGCTCGTCGAGCTGTTTTTCATTCGTAAAAACTTAAGCGTATCAGCTGCATATCTCATGATAATATCCGGAGAATCAGGAGCTATATCTATTTTATTATTAATTAAAGAAATATCTGATATTGCCTTACTTTCAGTATCGTAAATTCGATAAAAAATTTCATACCCCTTGAATGACTGATTTGCTCCTTCCAAGGCATCGTAATTCTTGGTATCGTGTACAAGTATAACCGTGCTGCTGCCAGATGCGTAAAATGAAAGCGGCGGATAGAGATAGAGAATTTTGGGAAGTCCGCATGATCCGGCAGATATCGAAACAAGACAAAGCAAGATAAAACCAAACAGAGTCGGATATTTTATCATTGTTCGTGTCCGCATCGCTGCAATTCCCCGTTTACTATAAAAAAACCCAGGAACCTGCCGGACTGATGGATACTCAATCCCCAAAGCAGCCTCTGAGGATTGATATCCAGATAAACAAGGCTCCTTGTATTTATTTATCAAGTCCCTGCGCTTTGAGATAAATTAGCCGGTCTTTTGCCAATTTTGCCCAATCAGAGGCAGCGAAATCAGCGGTCAGCTTTTCATAGTTGGCAATCGCGTCTTTCCAGTTAGACGATGCTTCAGCAAGGCGGCCCAGAGAAAAGTAGGCATGGGCAAGTCCAGGAGTATCGCTAACATAGGTCTTAACATATTTCTGGTAATATTCAAGGGCCTTATCGGCTTTCCCCTGCTCTTCCGCTGCAACTGCCGCTGCCTCGAGCGCTATGGGTGCGAGATAGGTTTTCGGTAATTTATTAGCTGCTTCAAGGGCGAATTTTTCAGCATCTTCCCATTTTTTATTGGCCGTAGCGATTCCTGCTTTGGTGAAAAGCGCATGCTGGGCAGCGAAGGTTCGCGGCCATTTCTTTATGATTGCATCGAGATCAGCAGTTATTGCGCTTTCCAGTTCTGTCTTTTTTGTTTCGTCTGATTCTTGCCCCCATTGTTCAAGCTTGGTCCGGGCAAGTTCCATGGCACGGGATGAATTCTCAGCGACGCTATTTGAAATAAGGGTGTAAGCGCCGATAATAACAATTACGGCTAAAATTGCGCCGACTGCTGCAATGATGGCAGTTCTATTCTTGGTGAAAAATTCGTTGATTTTATCGGTCAGTGACTTTTTTTCTACCGGTGCTGCGTTTGCAGGTTTTGCGGCAGTACTTTTCTTGTCCACGATATTACTCCTTAGGCTGTGCAATACTAAGCTCTTTTACCAATCTTGATAAGTAGGTTCTTTGAATTTTCAGTGATTTTGCTGTTTCTGTCTGGTTCCATCCATGCAGTTCCAGCGCTTTTCGAATAAAATGCGTTTTGAAAATATTGACTGCGTCCTTGAGATTTTTCCCCCGGAACTCATCGATGTCGGCTGTCTTTGTCCCGAGCATCAGGTCTGCAGGCGAGATTGTAGAATCCTGTGACATGACAACCGCCCGCTCGACAGCATTTTCGAGCTCTCTGACATTTCCAGGCCATGAGTACGAGAGCATCAACTCCATCGCGGTATCAGAAAATCCCTGCAGACATTTGTTCGTTTCCCTCGCATAACGCTTAATAAAAAGATCGGCAAGAACCGGGACATCTTCTTTTCGCTCTCGCAGCGGGGGTATCCATAATGGAAGAACGTTAAGCCGGTAGTAGAGATCAGGTCTGAAAAGGTTTTGCTCAACCATAGCCTCGAGATTTCTATTTGTCGCAGCAATAATGCGGATGTCAACAATTTTTGTCTGGGACGATCCAACCCGTTCAAAGCTTTTCTGCTGAAGCACTCTCAGAAGTTTTGCCTGAAGCTTGAGCGACATTTCTGCAATTTCATCGAGAAAGATGGTTCCCCCATCGGCTGCCTCGAAGCGCCCCACCCTATCCTGAACAGCATCGGTAAAAGCTCCCTTCACATGGCCGAAGAGTTCGCTTTCAAGGAGCGTTTCAGGCAAAGCCGCGCAGTTCACTTTTATGAATGGCTTGTCATGCCGTTTTGATTTTCTGTGGATTCGCTCAGCAAAAAGCTCCTTGCCGACGCCGCTTTCTCCCAATATAAGAACAGATGCGTCACTAGGAGCAATACGGTCAGCCAGTTCGACTTTCTCCAGCATTATTCGCGAGGCGCACACTATCTCATGTACGCCTTCAAGTTCCTGCGCTTTTTCTGATAAATACGCGATTTCATTGCGCGCCTTTTCAAGAAAACGAGCGTTTTCAATGGCGATTGCGGCTTGCAATGCGAAATATTCAAGCCACTTGAGGTCTTCTTCAAGAAAATACCTTTTACCGGCCTTGTTTATGACTTCTATGACACCAACAAGAATTCCCTTTATTTTCATGGGAACCGCTAAGATTGAGTATGTCGGGAAATCAAGGCTTCGCGAAATATCGGGAGAAAAGCGCACATCGCTTTCAGGGTCATTGACGATGAGCGGTTTCCCATGCCGTATAACCCATCCAATAATGCCTTTTTCAGCGTCAATGCTCTGGCCGGTCAGTTCGTGTTGCCTCGGGCCGACCGCTAATTCAAAACGAAGTTTGTTTTTATCAGCCTGGTATAAAACAAGGCTCGCAGCTTCAGCGTCTACGAGCCTTGCGGAAAATTCGATAATCTGAGTGAGCAGTGTCTTCGCATCAGCATAGTTCGAATTGATCAGAGCGCTTGTCTCGATAAGCAACGCAAACTTCGCCGGATCAATTGACTCTGTCATAACCTTCATCTTGAACGATCAAAGATTGATCAATCAGGAATTCTTCCTTGAATTGTCACGTTCTTTGATCAGGTCGCCCAGTGTGTATCCAGCATCGCTTTCTTCATCCTGAATGAATTTTGAGAGCTCTTCGCGCTGCTGGCGCTGAACCAGGTCTTTAATGGAAAGACCTAGCTTCTGTCGATCCGGATTAAGATCGATGACAACCGCTTTGACCTGCATGCCCGGGGTATATTTCTTAAGGGCATCTTCATAAGATTCATCACGATCTGATGTCAGATCCTGCTTTTTAACCAAGCCGTCAATATCACCCTGAACTTTCACGAAAACGCCAAAATCGGTAACATTGGATACTGTGCCTTCCACAATGGATCCGACTCTAAAAGCGCGCGCAAATGATCTCCATGGATCGTCAGACAGCTGTTTGACACCAAGTCTGATATTCCTGTCTTCCGGATTGCTCTCAAGGACAATGACTTCAATCTCATCGCCTTCATGGAGAACCGAAGAGGGATTCTTTATTCTCGCGGTCCAGGAGTAGTCGTCAATATGAAGGAAGCCGTCGATTCCTTCTTCAAGTTCGATAAAAGCACCGGCATTGGTTACTTTGACGATTTTTCTGGTCAGGCGCATACCGGCTGGATACTTCTCGTTGATAGTGTCCCAGGGGTTTTCCTGAACCTGCTTGAGACCAAGCGAGACTTTTCCAGCCTGGAGGTCATAGCCAAGAATCATGCAGTCGACAACATCGCCCGGCTTCAGCATGTCTTCTGGCTTGTGCACTTTCTTGATCCAGGAGAATTCGGAAATGTGTGCAAGTCCTTCGATTCCCTCTTCAAGCTCAATGAAAGCACCGTAATCGGTAAGCTTGGTGACTTTGCCTTTGACAATTTCGTTGACGTGATATTTGTCTTCAAAGGTAAACCATGGATCCTGAGTAAAGTGCTTCAGCGAAAGGTTGATGCGTTTTTCTTCCGGCTCCAGGCGAATGACTTTCAGCTCGATTTCCTGGCCTTTGCGGACAAAATCCTTCGGACGGGTTACGTGTCCCCAGCTCATGTCATTGATGTGCAAGAGCCCATCGAAGCCGCCCAGATCGATGAAAGCACCAAAGCTTGTAAAACTTTTTACAATGCCTTTTACGGTATCACCAATCTGAACATTCTGGAAGAATTCATTTCTGCGCAGTTCGATATCTTCTTCCATCCACTTGCGGCGGTTCAGGATGATGTTGATCTTCTTTTCAGAATACAGCCGTTCGAGATAGAATTTAGCAGTCTGGCCAACCAGAATATCGGTCTTTTCAAGGCGCTGGATGTCTGCCTTTGATGAAGGCAAGAATCCTTTCAGGCCATGGCCAAGGTCAACTTCATAGCCGCCTTTAACTTCCTTTTCAATCAATCCATCGACTGGTTTGTGCTCTTTGAAGGCAACTGCGATTGATTTCCAGAAAACCTTTTCATCAGCGCGCTTTTTGGAAACGATTACTTCCCCGGAATGTGTCTCTTTTTTGATCAGAATGACCTTGACATCATCTCCGACGTTAGGAAGATCATCGCCAAATTCCATTATGGGGATCTTTCCCTCGGATTTATAGCCGACATCAACAAATACAAAGTCGCCGTTAATCTGCACGACTTTGCCATCAATCAGATCTCCCTCCTCCAGGCCCTCAAAGCTCTTGAGGTACTGCTCCTGCAATTGTGTCTGGAATTCGTCGCGGGCGGGAGCGGCGGCGTCCATTTCCACTTCCTTATTGTCCATGTGCTTCCCTTGTGTAAAGAATTTTACTGTATACTTTCTCATAAACTTGCTCTATGGTCAAGCCTGAAGTATCCAAATATTCAGCATCTTCAGCTATTTTCAGTGCACCAACTGGTTTTGTTTTATCTATTTGGTCGCGCATCTTAATATTCCTGATTATTTCATCCTCATTCTGGTTTGAAACATGCTCGTTGAGGCGCCTGCGCGCTCGCTCTTCGACAGAAGCATCGAGATAGAATTTCACTTCGGCATTTGGGAAAACGACAGTCGTGATGTCTCGGCCTTCAGCGACCGCATCTCTGCCCTTCGCGCTTTCATGAACAATCATGTTAACAATTTCGCGTATTTCCGGAATTGCTGAAATTTGCGAAACAACAGCATCTACTTCAGCGCTCCGCAATTCTCTGTCAAGTTTTCTTCCGTTCATGGTAAGAGAGCCATCGGATTGATAGCGCAAATCAAGTTTTCGGGCTTCTTCGATAATTTTCGAGCCTTCTTCTGGAGGGATACCATGTTCAACAGCCCACAAGGAAATCGCCCGATAGATATTTCCTGAATTCACATAAAGAAAACCCAGGTTTTGTGAGAGCATTCTTGCAATTGTTGATTTTCCGCAACCTGCCGGCCCATCAATTGCTACTATCATTAAAAGATCCTCCCCTGTTCGGCTTGAATGATTTCTGCAGGCTTTGAATTTCCGCATCGCAAAGCTTTCGATACTCACCGGGCTGCATATTTCCGATCACCAGGCTGCCAATTCGCACTCGTTTCAGTGATAAAGCGCGCAATCCAAAAAACTCGAGAACCCGCCGGATCTCCCGATTCTTACCCTCTATCAGCGTTATGCGAGCGTTTTTTGCTCCCGTTACGGATACTGATTTGGCAGTATATCGCACGCCCTCGATATCCACACCGTTTTCAAAGCGCAATTTAAAATCCGAGGGCAAATCCTTATCGGTTTCAACTTCGTATTCTTTTTCAAGGTTGTTGCTTGGATGAACCATTTTCAGTGCGAGGTTGCCATCATTGGTGAACAGCAGAAGCCCTTCTGACCATTGATCCAGTCTGCCTACATTATAGACTCTTTCCGGACAGGCATCTTTGAGTAAATCTATAGCGAGCGCCCTGCCTTCCGGATCTTTCATTGAAGAAAGATAGCCACGAGGCTTATATAGGAGAATATAGTGTTTTATCTCCTGGTGAATAACCGGCTTGCCGTCAAGAAGTATTTCGTCCCCTGGGAAAACACTCTGCCCGAGCTGGGCAGGATTACCATTTACCTTGACTCTGCCTGAACTGATTAGTTTTTCACAAGCCCGACGTGAACCCAGTCCAGCCGCGGCTAGATAGGCTTGCAGTCTTTTTTTTTCTTCCGCCATCAGCCTTTCTCGCTTTCATCAAGACTGAACCGCGAGTTTTCAAGCTCATCCAAACGGGGCAGATCGGCAATCGAGGCCAGCTTGAAATACTTGAGGAATTCAGTTGTTGTGCCATACTGCATCGGCTTTCCTGGTATGTCTTTTTTGCCTACTTCCTGGATAAGTCCGCGAGCTAGAAGAAAGCGCATCATGCCGTCGGCGGAAACGCCTCGAATAGCTTCGATTTCTGCGCGAGTCACCGGCTGGGAATATGCTATGATAGCCAGGGTTTCCATCGCCGCTTTTGAGAGTTTTGTTTCATTTTTTTTGCCATAATGATCTTTCAATTTTTCCCATAGTGTAACCTTGGGTGCCAGAATCCAGCCGCCCGCTGACCGCATGGGTGCAAAACCGTGAATTTCATTTTCATATTCGACACAGAGCTGCTGTAAAGCTTCAGCAACGACAGCTTCATCAAGGCCGGTGATTCTGGAAATGCCTTTTTCATCGATGGGTTCGCTTTCCAGAAAAAGCACCGCTCCGACAAGCGCGGTGGTTTCTTCAATTTCCATGCATTACCTCAGAATTCCTCTTGAAAATTCGAATGTCTCCGAACAGCTTGTGCTGTTTTATCGTAATCAATTTGTTTTTCACTGATTCAAGTATCGCAAGAAAGGCGCATGCAAGGTCAAGCGCGGATCTTGGGCGAGTGATCAATTCTGTAAAAGAAAGGCTCTGATTTTTATCCAGTTTTTCCAGAATGAGCGCCACTTTTTCGTTTATCGAGATTTCTTCATACATGTCGATAATCCGTTCGGAACTAAAATTCTGAACCAGCGATGAAAAGGTTCTTAAAAGATCCCAGGCGTCAATATCCATCCAGACATCTTCAGCTTCCGCTGAGGCGAAGGGCAAGGTGCGTTGCATGCAGGAGCGTTCGAGTGTCCATTCGACTTCCATTTCCCTCTGCTCCATCAAAGTTGAAAGCTTTTTGAATTTTTGGTACTCAATCAGTTTTTCAATGAGTCCTTGCCGCGGGTCCTCAAAATCATCATCTTCAATTTCGCTCGAAGGAACCAGCATCCGCGATTTAATAAGCAAAAGCGTGGCCGCAAGGTTGTAAAACTCCGAAAGTTCATCCAGGCTGATATCTTCCTCAGAGTTCAGACACTCAAGGTATTGCTCGGTTATTGATGCGATATGAATATCATAGATGCTCATATCGTTCCGCTTTATGAGAAATAGGAGAAGATCGAGGGGGCCTTCGAAGTCTTTGAGCCTGAAATTCCGGCGATTTTCCTGATGCTCATGAAATTGCGCAGAAGGCACCGTCATTCCCGATTCTGTCTGATAGGTCGTGCTTGTATTCATGCTGGATACGGAGCATCATAACGCTGCGACAGTATCGGGTAAATACCTTGACGTGGTATGCGCGACAGAATGTCTTGAAATAGTGTGCCCGTGACCGGGTCTTGCAACGTGCTGTCCAGCTGCATGAGCGGAAGCAGAACAAATTTTCGCTCGCGAATTCCCGGATGCGGCACAATTAAGCGGTCAGAAGCGATTATTTCTTTTCCATACAAGAGTATATCGATATCAATCACTCGCGGGCCTTTTTCTGCCACTAGGCTTCTGTCTCTTCCCATCTCCGCTTCAACAGCATTGCAGAGTGCAAGTAGTTCCTCAGCTCCCAGGCAGCAGCGAATCTCGCCAACCGCATTTATAAAATCAGGCTGTTCAAGATAATATCGCGCTTTTGACCGCCAGAAACCGGACAGTCTGACTACGCTTCCTGTCCGGTTTTCAATTTCACAAGCGGCGTTCTGAATATTAGCGATACCGTCGCCGATATTCGAACCAAATCCCAGAAATACCCTTACCGACTCCAAAATTATTTCCCTTTGCCTGTTCACTTAAAAAAGGTCATCCGCAGTGATAACATCCTGATTTTCAGACTTGGGTTTTAGTTCGGGGCGTGGCTCTGCCGCAATCTGGCCTGTTTTGGATGTGGAATCACTGGAGCTTGCAGAAGCAGGCTTTTCAAATATTTTTTCTCTTACCAGTTTCTCAATTTTCTCGGCATAATCTGCGTTCTGCTCGATGAAGAGTTTGGCGTTCTCCCTTCCCTGCCCTATCTTTTCTTCGCCCCAGGTATACCACGAGCCTTTTTTCTCGATGATATTGTATTTTACTGCAGCATCGAGCAAGGAACCGGAACGGGAAATACCTTTCCCGAACATGATTTCGAGTTCCGCTCTTCTGAACGGTGGAGCTACCTTGTTTTTAACAACCTTCACTCGGACTTTGTTACCGATTGCGTCTTCATCGCCTTTTTCGATAGTCTCGACCTTTCTGACCTCAAGTCGGACCGAAGCGTAGAATTTCAAAGCATTGCCGCCAGTTGTTGTTTCAGGATTGCCGAACATGATCCCGATTTTCATTCGAATCTGATTGATAAATATGAGAATGGTCTTGCTCTTTGCGAGTGTTCCGGCTAGTTTTCGGAGCGCTTGGCTCATGAGCCGTGCTTGAAGTCCGACATGTGAATCCCCCATTTCGCCTTCGATTTCGGCCTGCGGAGTAAGCGCGGCTACAGAGTCGACAACAATAATGTCTACCGCCCCAGAACGGATAAGGGATTCAGCGATATCAAGCGCCTGCTCGCCATTATCGGGCTGGGATACCCACAATTCGTCGATATCGACACCCAGGTTCCTTGCATATACAGGATCAAGCGCGTGCTCAGCGTCAATAAATGCTGCGATGCCGCCGAGTTTCTGCGCTTCTGCGATCGCATGCAAAGCAAGCGTCGTCTTGCCAGAAGATTCTGGTCCATAAATTTCAATTATCCTTCCGCGAGGATAGCCGCCGATACCCAGCGCCTCATCAAGGAGAATTGACCCTGATGGAACCGCTTCTATGCCCTGCGAGCTCTCATGAGCGCCAAGTTTCATGATAGAGCCTTGGCCAAATTGCTTTTCGATGTGAAGCCTTGCCACTTCTAGGGCTTTCAGCTTTTCAGAATTATCAGCCGATGCATTTCCTTTTTGCGAAGAAAGCTCAGGAATACCGGTATCGTTGTCCAGCGAAGCCGCTGCAGCGCTTTTTCTCGCCATTCTCTCCCTCCATTATAAATACGCACGCAATCATATCATATGATTCAAAAAAATAGTAGAAACCTGAAAATTTATGCCTGCGAATGATCTTTTTTCAGGTTTTCCGGAACAGCTCTAAAACGGATATTTTCGAAGCGTTTCTGGCGGGTATGAGAGATGCCATAATGCAGACTAGAAGGCTTGCAGTGGAAATGATTCCTATTTCAATAATATTGACGGTAACCGGTATTTTTTCAAGATAATATGACGGGTCTAGAAGCTTGACCGGCAGTGCTGGTTGGCCTGCCAGCAGGGCAAAAAGCACATTGAGGCTATTTACCAGCCATTCCATTCCTCGAATGATCGGATTGATAAAAATCGAGATGGTTATGCCCAGCACCATACCGACAAAAGTTCCGACAGCACCGGTCAGGGTCCCGGCCCATAAAAAAATCGCCCCGATAGAACGGCTCGAAGCACCGTAACTTCTGAAGATTGCGATTTCTGTGGTATGATCTGCAACAAAGGTTAAAAGCGCCGAAGAAAGATTGATTGCTGCGACGGCAATGGCGATCGCCATGATAAACAGCAAGGTCGAGCGTGTTACTTCAAATGATCGGAAAAGACTTCTTTCAATCTGTATCCAGCTTCTGAGAAAAACTGGCTCAAACCAAGAGAGCCCGATTTGGCTGACTATGGCTGCTATCTTGTTCCGAGCAATTTCGAGCTCTTTTCCATAAGGCTTGTCCGTTTTGATGCCGATGAACGATGAAGCTCCCGCGAAATTCAGGATTTTTTCTCCTTCTTTTAAAGGGATGAAAGCAAGCTGAGCATCTAGCTCGTGATAGCCTGAGCTTATAATCCCCGACACCCTGTAAAACGAGAGCTTTGGCTGGTAATTTGCGATTGATTCAAGATGCTCGCTGTCTCCAGGTTCTGCTTTTCTTGGCGTAAGCACTGTCAGGGTATCACCAACAGAAATTCCAAGAGCCTCGGCAAGTGGCTTTCCCAGGACAATGCTTTTTGACGCGGAGAAACCGAATTCACCATCCTCAATTCGCACATAGCGTATGGTTCCTGGATCTGAGCAGAAGGATTGATCGACGGCGCGGAGATAGACAGAATGATTTTCAGAGCCAGCAACCGCCACAGCAGGGCCGGATCGTTCTTCAAAAAACCTATCGCCAGGAAAGGCATCCTGTAAGGCACTCATGATTTCTCGAGCGTCTTTTCCGGCTTCCAAAGGCAGGGCTATTTGGAGGTGATAGGTTTTCGTTTCCATGTAACGATTTGTAATGCCTTCAATCATACCATCAGAGACAAGCAATACAATAATCAGCGGAATAAGACTTATTCCTATTCCCAGTACAGCCCCGCCAAAGCTTCCACGGGATAATCGCGATCTTTTTCTTGTTACCTTGCCGCTATCGATGTCTTTATTGAAAAGAATTCTATAGGCAACAAAAAGCTCAGGCTGGTGTTTCATACTGCTTCCAGGCTTCCAAGGCTCAGTCTGAAAACGAATTGAGCGCGACGGGCAAGCGCTTCGTCATGAGTTGCAAGAATGACCGTCGCTCCGCTGAGTTCTGGCAATCTGAACATGAGCTCCGCCACCGATTCCGCATTGTGCCGATCGAGATTTCCAGTCGGTTCATCCGCGAGGATAAGGATGGGATCATTGACCAAGGCTCTGGCAATGGCTGTCCTCTGCCTTTCTCCGCCTGAAAGTTCGGAAGGGAAATGGTTTTTTCTGTCAGCAAGTCCTACTTTCTCGAGCAAGGCTTCAGCTTTTTCCCAGGCTTTCTTTTTTTCTGCGCCCTTCAGATACGCAGGCAGCGCAACATTTTCCAATGCGGTAAAGTCTTTAAGAAGATAGTGAAACTGAAAAACAAAACCGATGGTTTCGCTTCGATAGATTGCAAGCTTTTTCTCATCCATGGTGTGAAGCTTATGTGCCCCAACCTGGATCTCGCCAGAGTCAAATCCTTCCAACCCCCCAATGAGCGACAGCAGCGTCGTTTTTCCCGAGCCGCTGGCCCCCATGATGGCGCAAGTGCAGGAAGCCGGCAGCGAAAGGTTCAAACTTCGCAGTACATCCAGACGCTCAGCCTTGCTGACAAAGCTTTTGAACACATTGCTGCAGAAAATTTCATTCATTGCGGAATACCTCCGAAGGTCGGGCGAGCGCAGTTTTGCGGGAAGCGAGGAACGCCGCAAACACGCTTGAAGCAATGGCTGACGCTATTATAAAGAAAATTTCGAACGAAGTTATTGAAACAGGAATTTTGTCAAGATAAAAATATGAAGTTGTCAGCCGTTGATAGGTGTACTGGCTGATTTTAAGCCCCAGGCTCTGAAAAACCGCAGCCAGACTCGCCGCGAGGTTCAGAAAAAATCTGATGATCTCGTTAATATTACTTGAAAGAATCATTCCTGCCGCAAAGCCCGCAAGAGCGCCGAAAATGCCGATTTCAAGACCCTCCATGATAAAGATACTGTTAAGTTCCCCACCTAAAACGCCAAAAGATTTCATCACCGCTATATCTTGCATCTTTGAGGCAATTGTTCTTCGCATTGAGTGAAAAATATTCATGCCGACAACAAGAAAAATAACACCAACCAAGAGCATCATGACGGTCTTTTCAGTTCTCAGTGCACCGAAGAAGCTTCGGTTATATTCCCGCCAGGTCTGTATTGATACAATATCAGAACCCAGAATCGCTGCGATCTGATTTTTAGCTTGAAAATCACGGTATTTTTGATTTAATTTTATGCCCAGCACCCATGGTTTGCCTTTCATTGAAGCTGCAAGGAAGCTTTTTGAAGAAATAAAGGCCATGCCAGAATCGAACTCATAATACCCTGAACGGAACATCGGTCCGGCTTGCATGGCGGTGGAGAAAGGCAGTATTCCTGATTGATCATCGGAAACGATATTAAGAAGCTCAAGACTATCACCCTCCCCGATTCCCAACTGAAACGCCGCTTCGCTTCCCATAAAAATCCTGGTGTCTGATAGGGAGGTCTCAATTGTCTTGAAATTCAGGGCTTGCATCATGGATGGGTCACGCTCGGCAGCGTCATCAGGCAGTGCGCGTATCAGCATAGTGGCGGTTTTTCTGCCAGGACCGGCCGCGAGCATTGTTGTTTCCTGAAATGGAAGTACTGAGACAATTCCGCCAACATTCTTTATCTTCTCACTCGCGATTATAGGATCGGTATCCGGAGAGAGCACAACTCGTACATGAAAACTGGAAATCTCCAGAATCGCGTCGATGTATCCTTTCTGAAGCCCCCCCATGATGCTCACAACCGCGATAAGGGCAGCAACACCGGCAGCGATCCCTGCAGATGCCAGCATTGAGCGGCGTGCAGATGCCTTTTTACGGGACGAATAGCCCCATCGCAGAGCAACATACAGGAGCGGGCCGGGTTTCACAATCAGATTCCTATGAAATCGTTCAGGAATTGTTCCGGATCAAAGGGGGCAAAGTCTTTGTATGTTTCACCGGTGCCGATAAAGACCGTAGGCAAACCGAACTGTCGGGCGAGGCTCAGAATCATGCCGCCCTTTGCTGTCGAATCATATTTTGTCAGGATTACACCATCCAACTTTACCGCGCCGCTGAAGGTTTCTGCCTGTCTGATTCCATTTTGCCCGGTTGTTGCGTCAAGGACCAAATAGCGCCGATAGTTTGCGCTGTTGGTTCTCTGTTCAATGATTCTATCCATTTTTTCGAGCTCTTTTAAAAGATCCTGCCTCGTATGCATTCTCCCGGCAGTATCAGCAATCACCAAAGAAGCCTTATCTGACTGCGCTGCTTCGATACTGTCCCAGAGGACTGCTGCTGAATCTGCTCCCTGATGCTGAGCAACCACGCGAACGCCAAGTCGTTCGCCATGGATTTTCAGTTGATTGACTGCAGCAGCTCTGAAGGTATCACCAGCCGCGAGAATAACTTTGCTTCCAGGATTTTTTTTCATGACATAACTGGCCAGTTTCGCACAGGAAGTGGTTTTGCCGACTCCGTTCACTCCAAGCAGCAATACAATGTTCAAATTGCTGCTATCGAGCAAAAAATCGGTCTTGACCGCGTATTGCCTTAATAAATCTTTGAGAATTTTCCTTGCGGTTTCAACATCCTCAACTTTTTGTTTTTTACATTGCATTCGCAGCCTATCAGTCAATTCGAAAGCAAAGCTCGCACCGATATCCCCTTCAACAAGCAGATCGGCCAAGTCGTCGTACACGGTATCATCGAGTGTCGATCGTTTAAAAAAATTCTTTAGCTTTTCAGCAAATCCCATAGAAGACTCCAGTATTCATTAAAAAGATGTTCTTAAAAGCTGTCGCAGGTTGATGAATGTGTCAACCAGAAAACCAAGGGAAACCGCTGAACCTGCCAGCGCGGTTCCAAGAAAGAAATTAGAAGCGGCAGTGAAATCGGAATTCCGAAACGCAGCTTCATGATACCCCTGATAAAAACCGAATAGCAAAAGTGTGACAGGAATACTGACTATAGTTCGGCTCATGCTTGCCGTGAGTTTTTTTTGCGCGATGCTGTGGGCTTCCTTGTATTGCCACGCTAGCATATCCTGGCTTACTTGTATCAGCTGTACCGCTTCTGCGTCGGTGCCGGAAGACGAACGCATGGCGCTTTTTAATTCTTCCCTTGAATAGACTTGTGACCAGAGTAGTTTTGAAAAGTATGCGAGAACCGTTGGCGGAAATTCTTCAATGGAGAATACATCAAAGACAGCGCGATGAATAAAAAACTCTCTGGTCTTTACCTCTTGATAAAATGAAATAATGTCGACTTTTGAATCTTTGACTAGAAAGGCTCCGCCGATTATGCCGTCTAAATTGTGCAGCTTTTCAGCTTCCTTTAAAAGCTCATTTACGATGAAAAAGTTTCCATCCAGAAAACGGGCTTCGAATGGTGAAACCGCAAGCCGCGAATTTCCCCGCTGCATACCTCGCAGAGCATCGCGCAGCAACGCAGGCAGAGTCATCGCGAGCGGATTGGTTTTTTGCACTGCAGAGCCCTCCATAGCTGCGGAAATTTGGCAGAATTCTGCCATGGAGGCGGATTTTTCAAGGGAGTCCAGCAGGGATGAATTCGATACAAAATAGGATGCGAAACCAATCTTTTTTGCGGGACTTTGCGCGTAACTGAAAAATACCTCAAAAACAAGGTATATCAGAATAATCAGCTTTCCATATCTTTTGCTATTCAATTGAATCGTCTTCCTCATCAGCTGCAGCAGTACCGCCATTCCACTTCCATCGCAAGAATGACTCGATGAAGGGGTCAATATCACCATCCATGACAGATTGAACATTGCCTACTGAAAATTTAGTCCGATGATCTTTCACAAGTGTATAGGGCTGGAAAACATACGAGCGGATCTGAGAACCCCAGGCGATCTCTTTTTTATCGCTTTGGAATTTGGAATTCTCTTTTTCTTTCTCTTGTCGATAGTACTCGTAAAGCCTGGATTTGAGAACCGACATGGCGACATCTTTATTCTTGTATTGACTTCGCTCGTTCTGACAGGTTACGACAATGCCGGTGGCGAGATGCGTTATTCGCACCGCAGAGTCAGTTTTGTTTACCTTTTGCCCGCCTGCACCGCCAGATCGGTAGGTGTCTATCCGAATATCCTCCGGTCGGATATCGATTGTAATAGAATCATCAAGCACCGGCAGTACATAGACTGAAGCAAAGGATGTGTGCCTTCGCGCATTAGCGTCAAACGGTGAAATTCTTACCAGCCGATGAACACCGCTCTCCCCCTTCAAATACCCATAAGCATATGAGCCTGATATCTGAAGTGTTGCGGATTTAATTCCACCTTCAGCCTCAAGTATGTCTACTACTTCTGTTTTAAAATTTCTTCGCTCCGCCCAGCGAGTATACATTCGAAGCAACATACTGGCCCAATCACAAGCCTCTGTACCTCCAGACCCCGCATGAATCGCGATATAGGCGTCAGTGCTGTCTGCTTCGCCTGATAACAGCTCAAGAACGACAGCCTGATCAAATCTTTCACGCAGAGCATTCAATGTCTCCTGGATTTCAGCTTCAAAATCCTGCTGGTTTTCAGCCAATGCCAGTTCGAGGTATTCCTCAAGGGACACGATATCGGTGCAGAGAGATCGCCATATTTCGATTCTATCTTTTATCTGCTTGATTTGTGCGTAAAGTTTGCCCGCTTTAGCCGCATCATTCCAAAAATCCGGACTTTCGGTGAGTTTTTCTTTTTCAGCTACCTGCTGCTCGAGCGATGCTGCGTCAAAGACGCCCCCATATGTCAAGAATTTGCTTTTTCAGTTCGCCTACCGGCTTGGATAGTTCTTCAAGCATGTTTCATCTCCAAATATCTAATTTTAGTCATCTGATTAAAATTTTAGATGACTTAATATTGTATATATTAATATACTTACAATTACAATCTCAACTCAAAAATTAATAAATGTATACTATATCGAACAACATCAACTTATACTGAAACAGTACTCTGTTTCATGCTCCCAGGTTTGGCCGGGGCTGAGGATGCATGATGGGAAATCATCCCTGTTCGGTGAATCGGGGAAATACTGAGTTTCCAGACAGAAGCCTGAATACTTGTCATATAGTGAGCCTTGTTTGCCTGTCAGGCTGGAAAGATTATTTCCTGTATAAAACTGAACACCTGGCAAAGTAGTACTTACTTTCAGCCTTCGCCCTGAGATAGGTGCCGATATAGCAGCGCATTCCATGATGCTTGTTGTTTCACCTCGATCGATAACATAGCAATGATCATAGCCTGACAGCTCGCTTCCCATATCAGCGCCAACCCTTTTTGGTTTTCGGAAATCAAAAACCGAACCTTCAACTGTTAGCGGTGCGGCTGGAAGCGGAATCTGCCGTGAATCGACAGGCAGATACCGAGAAGCGTTTAAGGTCAGAATATGATTCAGGATCGTGCCCTTCCCTTCTCCTTCAAGGTTGAAATAGGCATGGTTTGTCAAGTTTACAGGCGTTCTGGCATCAGCATTCGCGGTATACCTGAGTTTTAGCCTGCCGTCATTGCTGAGCGAAACAAAAACTTGGCATGTGAGGTTTCCAGGGTAGCCTTCTTCGCCATCAAGGCTCTTTCTGCTGAAACGAACGGCATTTTCAGACTCAAATATAGATGCTGACCAGAGCACTTTATCAAAACCACGCCTGCCTCCATGAAGGTGGTTGGTACCATTATTGGCAAATAGCTGATATTCTTTCCCATCGAGCTTAAACCGGGCATCGGCTATGCGGTTGGCAAATCTTCCGACAGTTGAGCCGAAAAAAGGATGCTTGGCAGCATACGGACTTAGCGTTGAAAAACCAAGAATCACATCTTCAATAACACCATTTCGGTCAGGCATGAGAAAACTAATCCATGTTGCACCATAGTCTGAAAAAGCAGCCTGGAATCTTCCGGCTTTGAGGATATACAGTGAAACGTCACTTCCGTCTGCGAGTGTTCCAAAGTATTTTTTTTCTACTGACATCACACACTCCTGGCAAGCAGTCTTATAATCGGTAATAGATCTTATACAATAACTCGAATAATTTCGCAGGGATTATCCGCTTTAACCCAGCAGCGAATTTTTGAAATACTGGACCAACAACCAGTCTCAGCGGCATATTCTTTTTTTCAAGAATGCCAGCGACAGCGCGCGCGGCGATACTCGGAGCCGCTCCATGGGTCTCATCATGTTCCTGAATACTGATAGTCCTTAGAAATGCCTTTGAATAAGGGCTTCCCGATATACCGAATTTTTTACGAGCCGCTGTGAATCCGGTATTGAAATCTCCGGGTTCAACTATGCAGACATCAATACCGAAGGGCTTCACTTCATGCCGCAATGATTCAGTAAAACCTTCGAGAGCAAATTTGGATGAGGAATAAAAAGCCTGATAGGGCATGCCGATTCTGCCGGCAAGCGATCCAATAATGACAATTTTTCCGTGTTTCTGCTGACGCATGATTGGCAGACAGGTTTTTACAACCAGTACGGTTCCCAGAAAATTGGTTCGCATCTGCAGATCAGCATCGCTGATGGATGTGTCTTCCACAGATCCAGCTATACCCATGCCAGCACAGGCAATGAGAACATCAAGCTGATGTTCTTTTTCCAAGATTCGGCCTATCCCTTCGGTCACCGAGGTTTCCGAAAGAACATCCATCGCAAGGAAGACTATTCCATGTTCATCTGTCTTGCCTGGCTGGGGGGGCATTCTGCCTGTACCATATACTTTGTACCCGCGTTCAGTCAGTTCAATGGCAACAGCCTTTCCAATGCCGCTGGTCGCGCCCGTAACAAGCGCTATGGGAATTTGGTCAACCTTACCATCCTGTTTCATTTTTATTCCCTGCTGTAATTACAAAATCATATCGATTTCACCAACCGCTGATACAATAATATGCGAAATCTGCTTTGGGGTCCATCGCTCCGTATCGATAACCAGATGAGCTGGTGAAATATCGTCTGTATCGAGATTGTAAATTTCTTTATACCTTTTTTGATCCCGTGCATCGCGTTCCGCAGTAAAGCGAGCCAGAGCTTCCTTGTCGCCACCCTCACGCTGATGAATACGGTCAACACGGGCAGACTGGCTGGCCTTAAGATACACTTTGAGCGTTGCTTCTGGTAAGAGCCACATTGCAAGCCGCGAGCCTATTACGCAATTCCCCTGGCGAGCCAGTTCGATTTGCCTGGCATCGAGCAATCGGTCCCAGGCGGGATCTTTATCGGCCTTTTCCAGGATATCTGCCAGTGCAAGACCCTTCTCTGCAGCCAAGGCTCTGAATGTATAATTAATAAACTTCAAACCGAGCGCTTCAGCGACAAGGCGTGAGACTGTTGTGTTTCCGCAGCCCGATTTACCAGAAATCGCGATAATAATTGGTTCCATTCTTCCTCACTCGATATTTTTCAGCTGTTCCCGAATATTTTCCAGAGCATCCTTCATTTCGATAACCGCATGCGATACTGGAATGAGAATGTTTTTTGAACCGATGGTATTCACTTCACGATTCATTTCCTGACAAAGAAAATCCAATTTTTTAGCGGGCATTTGTTCAGCTGAAACAATCTTGAAAGCAGCAATGTGCGCTTCCAGGCGGGCTATTTCTTCATTAATTGTCAGACGAACCAGCTGAACTGCCACTTCCTGCAAAAGACGCTGTTCATCATAACCATTGGGTAGCAGTTCCGCAAAACGTTCCCGGAGTTGATTTTTGATCATTTCATCCATTGAAGAAGCATGTTGGCGAATAATGGCAAGCATGCTGGTAAATCGCTCCAGTTCAGAGAAAATATTGGTCTGTGTCGCTTCCCCCTCGCGTGTACGGTGTTCATTGAATTCAGCAATCAGTTCATCCAGAATCGGTCTTAGAGATTGCCAAACGATATCAACATCGACTTCGCGGTCATACTGTAAAACACCATCAAATCCGGCGATCAACGCGAGGTCGGGTTTTTCAGTCAATTCCAGCGATTTCCCGATTTCTGCCAGAGCTGAATAAATCGCCTTCGCTGCGCCGGTATCCGGCTGCACACTGATAGGATACGAAAAGCTTTTTACCCTGAGGTTGAATTCGATTTTTCCTCTGCGAATATTCTCAACCAAAGCCTGCTGGAACAGAGGTTCAAACATGGACAACTGCGGCGGAAGACTGATTGCAACATCCAGATATCGATTATTGTAGCTTTTTACCTGCATCACTCCAGAGATTATATCGGTTTTAAATTCCCGTCGCGCGAATCCTGTCATGCTTGTAAACATTATTGTGTCCTTTCAGCCAATTTTTCATAGAGCGCTCGCCCTAATTTCCAGTTGTCACCAGCACCCATGGTAACGAAAAGATCCCCGGGCTTTAGCAGCGTCTCAAGCTTATCAAGCGCATCCATCGGCTCTTCCGTGTATAAAAGAAAAGACCACTTTCCCGGCATGGGCAGTTCTTCAACTTTTTTTAGCAAAGTACGACCGTTTAGTTCAGGATCAGGAGTTTCACGAGCAGAAGGATAAATTTTATGCAATAAAATGGCGTCCGCAGGGGTTAGGCTTTCCGCGAAAGAATCCAGAAGGGCTCGGGTTCGCGAGTACGTATGGGACATAAAGTCAACGACAAGTCGACGGGATGGCCAGAATGCCTTGATCCCTTCAAGTGTCGCCTTGATTGCTGTTGGGTGATGCCCGTAGTCATCAAGAAACAGGATGCCGCCAGCCTCTCCAATTACTTCACTTCTGCGCCGCGAGCCTTGAAATGCAGCGAGCGCGGTTCGAGCTGAAAGCAGAAATGACTGCAGTTCTTGTGCAGTGGTCTGCGGATTTTCTATCTTGTAGAGGGTTGTACATACCGCTATTGCCCCGGCCGCATCAAGCACAAGATGCTTACCAGGAACATGCAGGGTGAATTCTTCAGAAAAAAGGCTAAGCCTGAATGCGGTCCTACCCTCTTCCTGCCGTGAAGACAGAACAGAAAAATCTCCTGATGCTGAAAAGCCATATGGGATAAAATTCAGATCTTTGCGATCCTCGCGTAAACATTCGGCAGCCTTGCGCGCTCCAGGATCATCATTGCAATAGATAAAGGTGCCGTTCTTCGGCAGTCTTTGTCCGTACTCTACAAAGGCTTCCAGAATGGAATCATAGGTAGGGTAATAGTCCTGATGATCCGATTCTACCGATGTCAATATGATAACAGTAGGTGAAAAATTGAGAAAATGACGGCGATATTCACAAGTTTCAGCTATGAAGTACCGGTTGCCAAGACTCATGGTACAGCGGTCGCCAAAGCTCGCTACTGCTGATCCCGCCAGAATAGTCGCTGGGAATGACGCTTGTGCCATTATGCTCCCCGCCATCGCAGTTGTTGTCGTCTTTCCATGGACTCCTGCGATACCGGCAGATATCATAGTCCGGGAAAGTGCGCCCAGGGCTTCCGGATAGCTGAACAAGGAAAGGCAGCGCCGCTTTGCTTCAAGCAGTTCAGGATTGGTAGCGGGATTGTATGCAGCTGAATAAATGATGGTTGTAACGTCTGCAGGTACATTTTTCTCAGAAAAATTCTCATAAACCGGAATGCCGAGGCTTGAAAGAATTTTATCAGTATAGAAGACATCGGGAACGTCACTGCCTGAAACCTGCGCCCCTGCCCTGACAAGAATTTCAGCTAGCGCTGTCATTCCGGTTCCTTTTATGCCTACAAAATGGAAACGAGCTGAATTCAGGTTTTCTGGAAACTGCTGTATCATGTCCGTATTGTAGGAGAAAGTATAAAAAGCGACAAGCCACAATTGCTTTGAATCAGGTATGGAGATGAATTGAAAGCGAGAATTGAGAAGCGGAATCAGGCGGCAGAATCGCATCCCATCCAGTTTTAATCACAGTTCCCTGATAGATCCGTTCATGAACAGCCTGAAAGTCACTCTGTGCTTCAGTATATGGCATCATTGCAAAGGTGTTGTACTCATCAGAAGGCGGTAATTCTTCAATTGAATGGAAAATGCTGAACCATGTATTCTTTGGTGACCGAAGCTCAAGATTTTCCTTGAAACTATTGTTATATGACAAGAATGCAATAGATTGAAACTCCAGCGATTCTGCTTCAGCAGGAATCGGAATTCGATCATGGCTTTCATATCGAAAAAATTCGAGGTCCCGCATATCGAGGGCCAGCTGAAACCGGATTTCCGGACCAAAGCGAAACTGTATTGCCGTTGTGGAGCGGTTGATTATCTCATAATCTACGCTGATGACATGTTTTTGAAAAAGATAGTTTTTTCGCAAAAAAAGCGGATGGATGGAATCTCCTTGCCTGAGAGAAATCTCCTTGCAGAACACAACCCTGTTAATGTTTTTATCCGCCTCAATCAGACTGTATTGAAGCTTGCTCATATCGAGCTGCTCATCAAGAAAACTTCCCGGAGCGTAAAATTTATCTCGGAGGCATTCAGGCGGAATCAGCATGTTTGAACTGTAGGTGCAGCAATAATTGTGTTTGCTTTTCAATGAATCGAGTTCGAATACCGCAGCACCTTTATTGCTGACATAGCAGTTATAGTCATTTGCCTGATATGCGGCTTCAGACTCTCCATCACAATCAATATCATCAAAAACGAGTCCAGGAGAAAAACTGCCGTGCGCGCGGGTCGCTTTTTCCGCATGAATCAAAGCATGATAAGCTCGAGCTCTGATTTCAGGCCGTTTTATTCCGCCAAAATCACCTTCCCAGTAGGCATTGCCGTTCTGTCCTTTCCAGAGTTCTTCCATGGCAACTTTTTTTCTTGTCTTATCACCTCGAAGCAGGTTCATGATTGCATGCATATAGTACATCTTGTCAAACAATCGCTTCGAATATGGATTTTGCATGATGAGTTTTCTGACTGGATTTGCATTGCAATAGCTGTTTTGCTTGATCGGAGACGCGATTTTATTAATCATTCGCGATGAAGCGCACGGCGATAAATAAAAAAGACTACCCGATCTGACTTGTTTCATATAGCTCTGGGCTGTGATTGTCTCAAAAATGAGACAATTCTTTTGGAACCAAGCAAAGGTCTTTTCAAAAAGAACATCGGGCGAAGCAAGGCCGCTCACTTCCCACATGCGTGGTATGGCACTCCCGCGAAGCATGACAGATATCAACGGAAGATTAGGGTTGCTTGAAAACTGGTTTTGAACAATGTCCTCGAAGGAAGCGATTGTTTCTAAATCCTCTTCTATGTCAACAACAGGAAAGATATAGAAAAGTTTATGCTGATCTTCAGTAATTCGGGGTTTAAAAACAGTATCAGAATCTACATTCTCAGTATCCAAAAGTTTGAGCGGAAGAAAAGAATAGGAAAGCCCAGAATTTCTGAAGACAGAGGGAAGGCTTGCGTCCCAGGAGTATTCAGGTATCCAGGTCCCTGAAGGACGCTTGCCGAATGCCTTCCTGAGATAGGTTGTTAGCATTTCAATCTGGCCAAGACGATCACCAGGCTGGATTACAGGGTATAATGGGTCGAAATATGGCCCTCCAAGCAATTCAATCTGCTTTTTACCAAGCATTTCTTCAAGCAGAAGCATAAACTCCGGATGGTTTTCTTCTATCCATTGCAGGACTGTGCCAGAGTAATAAAGCACAGCGTGAATTGTCGGAAACTTGTATAATCCAGAAAGAAAGGGACGCCATGAGTTTTGATAGGTCCGCTCAAATATCCTGCTTGAGATTCCATGCGGCATTGAGTTGTATGTTCCAAAAATTACCTTGGTACCCTGCATCTGCTACAAACCTTATTCGAGCAATCATTCCATCATATACCAGACAGCGCCTGAAAAGGAAGGCTGAAATTGAGCAAAAAAACATTTACATGGCTTGCCCTACATTTTTTATATTGAATATTTATGTATGACACACAATAATCAGGCGATTATGTGTGCCATACATATTGCGATACCAAGGCCAAGCATCGCACCAGCTATCACCTCAGGCCAGGTATGGCCATGTACCTCTTTCAGAGCCGAATAAGCAATACCTAACCTTGAGGCCAGCTCCTGGCCCAGGCGATTGAGCGTTTTTGCTTGCAAACCTGATGAACGTCTGACACCCAAAGCGTCTCTAATAACAATCAGCGTAATGAAAAAAGCAAGAATGAAGAGATTTGAAAATCCCTCCTCTATGGCGATTGAAGTGGTAATCGCCACTGCGACTGCGGCATGACTTGAAGGCATTCCGCCGGTCCTCCAGAGAAAGATTATGAGCGTCTCTTTGATTTCTTCTTCCAACTCCTTTCGTGATCGAACCTTTAATAGGACAATAATAGCTTTAACTAACTGAGCGATAAAAAGACTTATCAAGGCTGAGAGAAAAATTGGATTGGCAATCAGCGCTGAAAAAGGCGGTTTAGATATCGTGTTCATTATTTCCAAGTTTCGGCCGAGAGATTGCTTCCTGTCAAGGACTATGCAGAAAATTCAGCTATATACAAGGTTCGTGACACTTCGATATTATTCTTCTGAGGATGGAGTCTACAATTTTTCAAGCAACCCCAAACGATCATGGTAGGCGCCTTGATCGCATACTCAGGAAGCTTTTAAAAAACCAATCTCTTTCATTCATTTATAAATCGCTTCGTGAAAAGAAAATACTTGTAAACGGCAAGTCTGCTGTTCCTGATTACCGATGCCAGAGCGGAGACCTTATAGAGATTTTTCTCTCCATACACGCAAGCCAGTCAGTTCCCGTGCAACCAGAAGACCAGCAAAAAGAAACAGCAGACAGGCTGAAAAACATGATTTTGCTTAATACTGCTGATTTGCTCATTCTCAACAAGCCTCGGGGCATTCTCGCACACGACGGCAAAGACTCTCTTGATGCGCTGGTGCAGTCTTTTTATCAATCATCCCATCCTGAAAAATCCCTTGCCTTCAAGCCTGGCCCTTTGCATAGGCTAGATAGAAATACAAGCGGAATTATTACCTTTTCACAAAGCATTGAAGGAGCCCGCCAATTTTCCGCCGGGATGCGGGAGGGAAAACTTAAAAAAACATATCTTGCCATCTTCGACGGCAGCCTGTCAGAACCTGAATCATGGACCGACACGCTTGAAAGAGACGAAAAGCAAAAAACAACAGTGCTCGCTGAACCGCTTTCCAATAATTCATTGAAAAGCGCGAGAACCGATGTTTGGCCGCTTGCCTGCCATGAAGGCTTTACATTTGCGGCAATACGATTATTTTCAGGAAGGACTCATCAGATTCGTGCCCATTCATCGATCCATGGCTACCCGCTTTCAGGCGATAGAAAATATGGCTCGCGTACTGATCTGCAATACTACTTCCTGCATGCCTGGATGCTTGATCTTAGCTTTCTCAAACTCCCGATGCTTCCAGAGCAGATTCAAGCCCCAGTTCCGCCTGAGTTTTTGTTTTTTTTATCAAAACGGCTTTGTTTGTCTGAAAAAGAAGTATATTCTTTATTGCAGAGCTATACAAAGAATTTTTAAAGAGACTGCGATTTCCAATCAGAGACAAGGAGGCTGCGATGCCTGGTACTGTTTTCAAACCCAAAATTCCAAAAATCAATCTGAAAGGATCTACTATCATAATTGGATTGATTATTATCGGAGTGATCGCTTTTCTTTCAACGAGCTTCATAATCGTTGACCAGACAGAAAACGCGGTCATAACAACACTTGGCCGCTATACTAAAACGGTCGGGGCCGGGCTGCATTACAAGCTTCCTTTAGGCATTCAGAAAGCCTATCTGGTCCAAACTAAAATCATCCAGACAGAGTCATTCGGATTCCGCACAATAAAACCAGGAGTTGTAACGCAATACTCAAACAAGAAATATCCTGAAGAATCCACGATGCTGACCGGAGATCTCAATATTGTTGATGTCGAATGGATCATTCAGTATCGCATTTCCGATCCAAAGGCCTGGCTTTTCAATGTGTCAGACCGGAACAAGACTATCAGGGACATCTCCCAATCGGTCATGAACAGGCTGGTCGGCGATAGATCCATTCTTGGCGTAATAGGACCCGACCGACAGACCATACAGGATTCAGCTGTTATACTAATGAATGAAATCCTCCATCAATACGGGCTTGGAATCGACATTGTGCAGGTTCAGCTTCAGAATATTGTACCCCCCCAGGGTGTTCAGGATGCTTTCGAAGATGTAAACAAGGCTATTCAAGATATGAACAGACTTATCAATGAAGGCAAAGAAGCATACAACGCTGAAATTCCAAAGGCCAGGGGGCAAGCTGACCAGACTCTTGAAATAGCTCAAGGGTATGCGACTGAAAGAGTGAACAAGGCCAGAGGCGATGTCGCGAGGTTTATTTCTGTTTTGGATGAGTACAGGAAATCGCCGGATGTCACCAGAAAGCGGCTGTACTACGAAATGATAGACGAAGTATTTACAGGCGCTGAAAATGTTGAGCTCATTGATAAATCGCTCAACAACTTCCTCCCCATTAAAAACCTGGGGCAGAATTCCTCGGGGGTGACAAAATGAAAAAGAGCATTCTTATTCTTATTATTTTAGCAATTGTTATTGGCGGGGTCGTCATTGCGAAGCCGTTTTTCATTCTGAATGAAGGTGAGCAAGCGGTGATTGTAAGGTTTGGCCGAATTGTAAAAGTTCACACCGAGGCGGGTTTGAAATTTAAAAGCCCGTTTGTTGATGAAATCCATAAGTTCCCCAAACGGCTGATGTCATGGGATGGTGAACCGCAGAGAATCCCAACCAAGGAAAACCAATTTATCTGGATTGACACAACTGCCCGTTGGAGAATTGTGGATCCGACTAAATTTTACGAATCAGTCAGCACGCTTGAGAATGCCTATGGCAGACTTGATGATGTCATCGATTCAGCGGTCAGAACTGTCATTAGCTCCAATTATCTTCGCGAAGCTGTTCGCAACTCGGATGAAATACTGAAATCAGGGAAAGCCGAGACCTTTCAAACGGGCGATACCGAAGGTTCTACGTCGCTTGAACAGCTGACTATTTCTCAAACACAGTATGAAAAAATCGAAAAAGGCCGGCAGGTTCTTTCCTCTGAGATGAAAACGCTTATTGTTGGCATTGCCCCTTCCTTTGGCATCGAAGTTTTGGATATCATTCCTCGACAAATCAAATACTCCGAAGAACTCACTGATAGTGTCTATCAGCGGATGATAAAGGAAAGAAACCAGATAGCGCAGGCTTTCAGATCGTATGGTGAAGGAAAGAAGGCAGAGTGGCTTGGAAAACTCGACAATGAAAAGCGCTCGATTCTGTCTTCTGCCTATGCAAAAGCGGAAACAACGAAGGGAAAGGCTGACGCGGAAGCGACAAAGATTTATGCAGAAGCATATGGCCGCGACCCTTCATTCTTCGAATTCTGGAGGGCAACTGAATCATACAAGCGGACCATGCCGAATTTCCAGAAGACCATGTCGACTAGCATGGATTACTTCAAGTACTTGTATAGCCCAACGGGGAGATAGTTGTTAGTTTGTGGCGAAAAACCTGAGGCTTTAAAGAGAACGGCTATTTTTTATTAAAATCATAGCTGAGGGAATAAGGATAAAAAAAGAGGGCTGTTTAACAGTCCTCTTTTTTATCTGGAACATAGGATAGAATGCTAATCAATGAAACGAAACGTTAACGTTTCCATAGGAGATTCCAGTACCAAACTTTACTTGGCCTTCAGAGTCAGCGGCTCTGGCTACCATAGCGATATAATACGGAGCATCAGTAACAGGAGTATCGAAGATAACACTCTCTTCCTCACCGGTTCCTGTAATATCATTGATGACAGAACCGGATGGATCAAAAATATACACATCCATGTCACCGGCTAATGATTTGACGGATACCTTAGTCTTTGAATCAGTCGCATAGAACGAATACCAGGTTTCACCTTTATCGTTCAGAGTGACTGCTGAAGAATAGACATCTTCTTCGAGCAGCTCTGGAGCATAGGGATACATGGTAAGGTCAACACTGACAGAGCCGTCAACTGGGACAATGACAGATTCTGATTCTGTTTGACCAGCAACAACAGGAACTGTATTGGATACGGCAGTGTTGAAAACCGACACAATCATTCTGGTGTATGTTCCAGCGGGAACCCTGACACTTCCCGTAATGGCGTTTAGGGTTTCATCATAGTTGGTTTGACCTAGCATGACTGCCTTGACAAGCTCCTCGCCATCAAAGAAATCCACCTCTACAGCATCGACGAAAACGAAAGCTTTCTGTCCAGCGTCATTTACAGACTTTCCGGTTGCGGCAACCCAGGGAGCGATACGCGGGAAAACAAAATTGACAATTCCGGTTTTTCCATCGGGCACCGCGGTATTGGTTGCAAGCTGACACGATGCAAGTGTTACAAGAACCAACGTTATGGCAATGAAGAATTTCTTTAGTTTCATAAAATCCACCTCCTGTTGAGTCCCAGGCAGGCTGTACAAAAACAAGCATAAACTTTTTCTGCTATGGACAATTACTACTTGATACTATTTTCGTTCTTCTTTTATGCAATGTCAAGGGATTTTAGAGATTTTGGAGATTTATTTTAATCCGCAGCACTTATTTAAAACCATTTGGCACAGAACATCAAAGCATCCCGAGACCGGCGCTGAAACGGCTTTGGCTGCCATCTTGAAATTTTTTATCTGTATTATAGGAAAGCACGGCATAGCACCCTTCCGAGCAGGGGCCGGGATTGATAATCAGCGTTTCATCTTCTCGGGATACACATCGTGATTCGTGGATATGACCGCATATCCAGACGCTGGGTGCATATTCGCTTAATAGATAGCCAAAAGAGCTGCTCCCCACATGCCTTCCATAACGATTGTCCGCATTTGTGCCATGCGGCGGCGTGTGCGTCACGACAATGAGCGGTTTTTCCGTTCTGCTATCCCGATATTGCTCCAAATAAGGGATAAGCGAAGATTCCAAATCGTCTTCCGGTCTTTCATAGCAGGTAAGGCTGACAGGCCGCTTTAGGCCGCCGCCGCTTCCAGTCAGCATGAATTCCGGGAAATCCAACAATCTGCCTTCGATATCCTTCCCCTGCTCTCTTAGGAATTTTCGTACAGAAACCGGATCGCAGTTTCCCGCGACACCGAGCACTACTGAAGCGGATCCAACTGATTCCTGAACTGCGTGCAGTATGCGCTCAGCCTCCCCCTGCGTTCCAAAATTCGAGATATCTCCGCCAATGAATACATAAGAAACTCCCGCATGGAGTCTCGCAATGGCAGCGGCCTTATCCGCATGCCCGTGGATATCAGACAGAATAAGCGCCAGTTGCATCATGGCTCCTGTTTTTCTATGGATATATCATCATAATAGCAGGCAAAACAGCTTGAACGCAAGAAAAATCATCAGTTTTGCCTGCAAGGACTTGAAATATTCTCTTGAAAACGGAAGTATTCCAGGTGTGATAACAGTAACCGATCTGAGCATGGGCTTCGGTGAAAGAAGCCTTTTTAAAGATGTCAATTTGAAATTTGTTCCGGGCAACTGCTACGGTATTATCGGAGCAAACGGTGCCGGAAAGACAACCTTCTTGAAAATTCTTTCAGGCGAACTGCCATATGATCGCGGAACCATAACCATTTCAGCACATTCACGGCTTGCAACCCTGAAGCAGGATCACTTTGCGTTTGAAGATTATCGGGTCCTCGATACAGTGATCATGGGGTATGAAAAATTATTTTCAGTCATGAAAGAGCGGGATGCTCTGTATGCGAAAGAGGATTTTTCGGAAGAAGATGGCATCAAAGCCAGTGAGCTTGAAGCGGAATTTGCTGAACTTGGCGGATGGGAAGCAGAATCACAAGCTGGGATTCTGCTTTCAGGGCTTGGTGTTGATGAAAGGAACCATGAAAAATTGATGCGGGATGTCGATGAATCCGTCAAGGTGCGTGTTTTGCTTGCCCAGGCGCTGTTTGGGAATCCTGACATCCTTCTTCTGGATGAACCGACTAACGGTCTTGACCTTGAGTCCATAGCATGGCTCGAAGAATTCCTCATAGAATTCCCCAACATTGTCATTGTTGTTTCGCACGACCGCCATTTTTTAAATGCTGTCTGTACAAACATCTGTGACATCGATTTCGGCCACATCCGGATGTATGCCGGAAACTATGACTTCTGGTATCGGATGAACAAAATTCTGGTTCAACAGCAGAAAGATGAAAAAAAACGACGCGAGGAAAAGGCACGCGACTTAAAAGACTTTATCCAGCGCTTTGCCTCAAATGCTTCGAAGAGCAGACAGGCAACATCCCGAAAAAAAATCTTGGAAAAGCTTGAACTGGACAATCTGGTTCCTTCCTCGCGGCGATTCCCCTATGTCAGTTTTAAACCGGCCAGAGAGATCGGCAACAATGTCCTGAAAGTGGTAAACCTGAGTATTCCGGCAGAAACCCGGCCGCTGCTTGATGGTTTCAATATCTCAGTTAACAGGAACGATAAAATCGCTTTTGTCGGTCATGAGCATCTTGCCAAGAGCGTACTATTTTCTGTGCTTGCGGGGGAGTCTGAACCTTCAGGTGGCGACATTTATTGGGGCCAGACCGTTCAGACGGGGTATTTTCCCAAAGACTCATCGAAGCTGTTTGATTCCGAAATGACGATTGTTGAATGGCTTCAGCAATATACCGATAATGATGACGAAACCTATATCAGATCATTTCTGGGGAGAATGTTGTTTACCGGCGATGACGCTCTGAAGCCGGTTCGGGTACTTTCCGGAGGAGAGCGGGTTCGATGTATGCTCTCTAAGTTGATGCTGATTTCAGCCAACTGTTTGATTCTGGATGAGCCAACCAATCACCTCGATCTTGAGGCGATAACCGCACTGAACGATGGTTTGATCGATTTCCCTGGTGTGTTGCTGTTCGCAAGTCATGACCATGAATTTGTCGATTCTATCGCAAACCGGATCATTGAAATTTGTCCGGGAGGAATCATCGATCGATATATGAGTTTTGATGATTATATGGGTGATTCACAGGTCAAGGAACTGCGGGATCAGTATTATCATGGTCATGTTATTGTGGAAATCTAGCACGGCTTTTAGGCTGCACCGTTTCGGTAATGCATAAAAAGACGATGCTTCAATTTTTCAGGAGGTAGTTATATGAAAAGAACGCTGATAGTCGTTCTTGCGCTGCTCTCAATCCTGGTTGTTTCCTGCGGGAACAATCAAGCAAAAGCCAAGGCTCCAGCCATGCCGACAACCCGTTTGCTGACTGATGCAACAGGTATTGATGACAAATCATTCAATGCCGCGGCTTGGCGGGGAATCCTGTCCTTCTATGGCGACAGCTGGGAAAACCAGGCACAGAAAGGGAAATTGTATGATGTCGTGACCGCTCAGACGCAAGACATGTACATCCCTAATCTCAAGCAGGCTTCTGATGAAAAATACGATCTCGTCATCGTAACCGGTTTTACCTGGGCTGACGCGCTTGGCGAAGTTGCCCCCAAATATGAAAAGCAGAAATATCTGATTGTCGATGTCGATTGGGTTGGAAAACCGAATGTCATGGAAGCTACTTTCTCCGAACATGAAGGCTCTTACCTGGTTGGCGTAGCCGCAGCGCTCAAAGCACAGGCTGACGGCATTAAAAATCCGAAATTCGGATTTATCGGCGGTGTACCAGGGCCAGTTATCACCAAATTCGAAATGGGCTATGTACAGGGAATCAAGTCGGTTCTGCCGAACGCGACCATCGTCGATTACTACGCGAATGACTGGGGCAAGCCGGAGCTCGCCAAGGCACAGGCCAAGAACTGGTATGACTCAGGCGTCTATGCAATTTTCTCCGCTGCGGGCGGAACCGGCAATGGTACAATCGCCCAGGCCAAGGAATATCGCTCACAGGGCAAGAACGTTTGGGCAATCGGCGTAGACTCAGACCAGTACGAAGATGGCATTTATGCAGAAGGGAAGTCCGCTGTTCTCACCTCGATGCTGAAACGTGTCGAATCCGCGACCAAATACGCACTTGAACAGGTGAAAGCTAATACCTTTAAAGGTGAAGTGGTTGTATTTGATACCAAAGCCGATGGCGTTGGTTTCTCTGACAAAAACCCCGAGCTGGGTGCCGATATCGTCGCGAAAGTCAACGAAGCAAAAGCCAAGATCATTTCCGGTGAAATCAAGATCATCCCAACCTATGCCGAAGCCAAGCAGGCTGGGGTTGTGCCGGGCAATCTGCAGGCAAGCGACAACCAGTAATTCATGACGCGCGGCTTCTGACAAAAGATCAGGATCCGTTTTCAAAGCCGTGTCAGGCAACTGGCGCGGCTTTCTTTTTCTATGGTATTTTAAAATGATTACTCCGTGAACAAGGACAATTCGATGGAAGATTTCGCGATAGAAATGCTCGGGATCACCAAAGCTTTCCCTGGTGTGGTTGCCAATGACGATGTGACCTTGCGGGTCAAAGACAACGAAGTCCACGCAATACTGGGCGAAAATGGCGCCGGAAAATCGACGCTGATGTCCATTCTTTTCGGCTTATACCAGGCTGACAGCGGAACGATTAAAATTCGCGGTAAAGAAGTTCGAATCACGGACCCGAATCATGCGACCCGCCTCGGCATTGGCATGGTTCACCAGCATTTCAAACTCGTTCATAATTATACAGTCACCGAAAATATCATATTAGGAAGTGAGCCGCGGAACCGCTTTGGCAATACCGATGTAAAATCAGCGGAAAAACGTGTCTCTGAATTGTCGCGATTGTACGGTCTCGATGTCGATCCGCGCTCCACCATCGATTCTATTTCAGTCGGAATGCAGCAACGGGTTGAGATTTTGAAAATTCTCTACCGAAACGCCGATATTCTGATTTTCGACGAGCCAACCGCAGTTTTAACACCGCAGGAAATCGATGAGCTCATGAAAATCCTTGCACGGCTGAAGCAGGAAGGGAAAACAATAGTTTTGATTACGCATAAGCTTCGCGAAATAAAACAAGCTGCCAGCAGGTGCACCGTTTTACGGCGTGGCAAAGCTATCGGTACTGTCGATGTAGCGGAGGCTTCTGAATCCGAAATGGCTTCCATGATGGTTGGGCGCGATGTGAAGTTTTCAGTCGACAAAGCAGCCTGTAATCCCGGCAAGGTCATTCTGGAAATTAAAGACCTGACTGTCCGGAACAATCGAGGCCTGCCGGCAGTCAAAAATCTCTCGCTGAACGTTCGGAGCGGTGAAATCCTCGGTATTGCAGGAGTCGACGGGAACGGCCAATCCGAACTGGTGGAAGCACTGACAGGTTTGCGCCCTGCAGAAAAAGGCACGATCCTAGTAAATGGAAAGGACATCACCAAAACCAGCATCAGAGAAAGAATCAGCGCCGGTATTGGCCACATTCCCGAAGACCGTCATAAACATGGGCTGGTTCTTGATTTCAGACTGGATGAAAACCTCATTTTGAAAACATATCAAAGCAAGAATTACGCAAAACCCTTTGGCGTTCTAGATCCCAAACCTGTCAGAGAAAACGCCGAACGGCTTATTGCAATGTTCGACATTCGAGCCGGTCAGGGACCGGCAACCAAGGCGAAATCCATGTCCGGCGGCAACCAGCAGAAAGCAATCATCGCACGGGAAATCGATTTATCTCCTGATCTTCTGGTAATCTCCCAACCAACCAGGGGTTTAGATGTCGGCGCAATTGAAAACATCCACAAACGAATCGTGGAAGAGCGGGACAAGGGTCGTGCTATCCTCCTTGTTTCGTTTGAGCTTGATGAAATCATGGCGCTCTGCGATCGGATCGCTGCGATTTCCAAAGGCGAAATCACCGGAATCATCGACCAGGTGGAAGCCGAAGAACATGAAATCGGAGCCATGATGGCTGGCATCCATAAAACAGCATCACCGAAGGCGGCCTCGGTATGAAGAAAAACACAACATCGTTCATCTATAAGGCATTGGCAAGTGATGCCTATGTATCAATTTTCGTCGTAATCCTGGGCTTTCTGCTGGGTACCATTCTTGTTGTCATTGTCGGAAAGAATCCTGCCGGCATGTATCAGGCAATGCTCCAAACCCTGACCGGCTTGGACATCACAAGAGGTGTCTGGAATTCCCGCTATATCGGCGAATGGCTGACTGCCAGCGTTCCGCTCATCTTGTGCGGACTCTCCATGGGCTTCGCAGCACGCACCGGACTGTTCAATATCGGCGCGGAAGGTCAATACATCATGGGTCTTACCGTGGCCCAGTTTGTCGCGCTCTATTTCCCGGCTGTGCCGTTTTTGCATTGGCTTGTTGCATTGCTGGCGGCTGGATTGGCCGGAGCCCTCTGGGGTGGAATTGTCGGCTGGATGAAGGCAAAATTCTCAGTTTCCGAAGTTGTCGCCACGATTATGCTGAATTATATCGCTTTCTTTTTTTCTCGATGGGCCAGCATGCAGATTCCCGGCGCGAACACCTATAAAACGCCAAATTTCCCCGAGACTGCCCGACTTTCCAGCCCGCTTCTGGAAATGCTCACGAACGGTTCCCGACTGAATCGGGGATTATGGGTCGCTCTGTTCTGTGTTTTGATTTACTGGTTTGTCATTGAAAAGACCAAACTCGGCTTTGAACTCAGAGCAACTGGCCTCAACAAGGAAGCTGCGCGCTATGCCGGAATAAAAGTCACTCGAAGTGTCACAACCTCTATGCTTTTTGCAGGAATGTTCGCGGGACTTGCGGGAGCTGCCGTCGCGCTTGGATCTTTCAATTACGGACGGGTTCTCGCCGGCTATGATAATTACGGTTTCAACGGCATTGCGGTTGCGCTTGTTGGAAACAGCACCGCAGGCGGTACACTCGCCTCAGGTTTGCTGTTCGGCATGCTGGCATCCGCTCAGCCGCTGATGCAATCACGACAGATACCGAAAGAAATTACCTGGATTATTTCGGGACTGGTTGTCGTGCTTATCTCGCTCCGAGCCGGCGTAAAGATGTTCCTGGATTGGAGAGCGAGAAAACTTGCCAAGGAACTCAAGGAGGCCAATCATGAATAGTCTCATCGCCATGATCCCTTCAGTACTCATGATTGTGTCCCCGATTCTTATCACTGCGATTGGTGGGATGATTTCCGAGCGTGCGGGCGTCGTCAACATCGCGCTCGAGGGGCTTATGGGAATCGGGGCATTTACAGCAGCTACCGTCCACTACTTTCTGGAACCTTCAACCCAGCTTTCTGTGCCGATAGCCTTGTCGGCTGGACTTGCCGCAGGCCTTGTATTTTCTTTGATTCACGCTTTGGCTTCCGTCACGCTTAACGCAGACCAGGTTATTTCAGGAACCGGCATCAATCTGCTGTCTATCGGCGCAACAGCCTTCCTGGCTCAGATAATTTTCAAAATGGAAAGGACAGCGCCATTCCGTCTCGGCATGATGCCAGGACTGTGGGGAATCTACCCGACTGCATGGATTGCGCTGGTCATCGTTCTCATTTCCTGGTTTATCCTTTACAAGCGGCCTTTTGGTATGAGGCTCCGTGCTTGCGGCGAACATCCGCAGGCGGCGGCTTCAGCCGGTATCAATGTCAGGAAAATGCGGTACATTGCAGTCATGATTTCAGGTGCGCTTGCAGGGCTTGCTGGCGGCTGTCTGGTTTTGACGCAGACTATTCAATATACCATATATACCATCAATGGAGCTGGCTTTATCGCGCTGGCAGCTGTCTCTTTCGGGCGATGGCTTCCCAAAGGTGTTGCCGGCGCTTCCCTGCTCTTTGGCACGGCTGTCGCGCTTGCAATCTATATGGTCAACATTCAGAGTCTGCGTTTTCTGCCATCCGAATTCTTTTCCGTCATGCCTTACATTATTACCCTTATTACCTTGATTCTCTTTTCCGGCAAGGAATACGCGCCCCGCGCTGCCGGACAGCCCTATGAGCGGAGCGGAAGCTGAAGGAGCATTGCCATGGATAATTCTTTTTTTCATCAGATTGAAGAGCGCGGCCTTGCGCATTTTTCAAATGGAACCCCTCACAACACTGCGAAAATCGGTGATATCGCCAAATTAGTATTAATGCCCGGAGATCCTCTACGCGCACGGTTCATTGCGGAAACCCGATTATCAGATGTGCGGCAAATCAATGCTGTTAGAAACATGTTCGGCTACACAGGCCGATATAAAGGCAAAGATGTCACCGTCATGGGTTCTGGAATGGGCGGCCCATCCATGGGTATCTACTCTTTTGAGCTTTTTGCCTTTTATGGAGTTGATCAGATAGTTCGAATCGGCACCTGCGGCGGCATGACGGATGCGATTGATGTTGGCGACCTCGTTATCGCAATGACAGCCTCGACCGATTCCAACTATGCTCACCAATATAACCTTCACGGCAGTTTTTCCCCCTGCGCCGACTATGGTTTGCTTGAAAAGGCTGTCACATCAGCCAGGAAGCGCGGAATAAAATTCTGGACTGGCGGCATTTTTTCCTCAGACGTTTTTTCTCTTTACAGCGCGCTTCCGCCTGAAGAGGGCTGGAAAAAGTGGGCTGACATGGGTTGTGCCGCAACCGACATGGAATGCTATGCGCTTTACTGCAACGCAGCATACCTTAAAAAAAGAGCGCTGACTCTGCTGACCTGCTCAGACTCCAATATCAGCAGAAAGGAAATGACACCGATTGAACGGCAGACAGCGCTTAACGGTATGTTCGATGTCGCTCTGGATTTGCTGTAAAATTCAATATAAATAAAAAAGGAGGCTCTATGATCCCAAATCAGTGGTATGTGGTGCTGGGCTCCTGGCAGTTGAAAGACAAACCGCTGGGCGTCACTCGACTTGACGAAAAGCTGGTTTTCTACAGGACCCGTAAAGGAAAACCGGTTTGCCTTGCTGATAAATGCGCACATCGCGGCGTTGCACTCTCAATCGGAAAACTGTGCGAACATGACACCATACAATGTCCTTTCCACGGTCTTGAATATGATCCAGCCGGAAAATGTACCATTATTCCTGCGAATGGCAAAAACACACCGGTGCCGCCCAACTTTAAAGTGCGTTCCTACCACACTTTTGAAGATCATGGTTTTATCTGGATTTGGTGGGGTGATTCAGCGCCATCCCCCGAAAAGCCGGAGTTTTTTGATGATATCCCTGAGGAAGCGAAGTACGCGAACAGCATTGATCATTGGAATGCCCATTATTCAAGGGTTATAGAAAATCAGCTCGATTGTGTCCACCTTCCCTTTGTCCACTACAACACCATTGGACGAGGCAATCGAACGCTTGTAAATGGACCTGGCATCGAATGGGTGCATAAAAACAAGTTCTTCATGTATGTGTATAATGAGGTCGATCGGGGACAGACCCCCCAAAAGAATTCTGAAGTTCCTATTCCATCACCCTCTCGTTACAAAATCGAATTTCTCTTCCCGAACCTCTGGGAAAACAGAATTGACGATAAAGTGCGTGTTGTCGCCGTCTTTGTCCCTGTCGATGAAGAAAACACCTTGCTCTACCTGCGTTTCTATCAGGCATTCGCTCGCATTCCGGGAATTGGTACTTTAATCGCGAAATCGGCAATGCCGTTCAATCTTTTCGTTACCCATCAGGATCGCCGCGTTGTTATAACGCAAAGGCCCAAAGCATCAGCGCTTGCCAGTGGCGAGAACCTTTTTCAAGGTGACTACCCGATTATTCAATATCGGAAGCGGAGAAACGAGCTAAAGAAACTGGCTGGCTTGGAAGAATAACTGCGAACATAAAAAAGGCGGGTTCATTGCCCGCCTTTTTTATTACTGAACAATGACTCTGCAGACTCGCTTTTTGCCTGCCCGCAGGAAGAGAATTCCTTCATCGAGATCCTCTGTGCTGATCGTTGCGGTCTCATTGGAGATTTTTACTCCGTTGACAGAAGCACCGCCTTGCTGAACCAGTCTCCGAGCGTCGCTTTTTGAGCACGCAAGTCCTGATTCGACAAAAAGATCCAGAACACCGATACCCGTTTCCAGACGCTTTGCGGGCAGGGTCACGCTGGGAAGCTCATCAGCGTTGCCGCCGTCGCCGAATGCAGCTCTCGCTGCACTTAAAGCTTTATCCGCTTCATCTTTCCCGTGAATCAGTGCTGTCACTTCCCATGCAAGGCGCTCTTTTGCCTTGTTGATTTCCGCATCCTTGCCGGCAGCAAGTTTTTTGCATTCATCAACAGGCAGGAATGTGAACATCAGCAGGAAACGCTCGACATCAGCATCCTGAATATTCCGCCAGTACTGGAAAAAGTCATAAGGACTGGTCATGGCCGGATCGAGAAAAAGCGCCCCTTTTTCGGTTTTTCCCATCTTTTTACCGTCACTCGTCATAACCAGCGGGAAGGTAAGGCCAAAACATTCAGCTTGTTCCACTCTTCGTATCAACTCAATGCCGGCTACAATATTGCCCCACTGATCATCACCGCCGATCTGAAGCCTGCACCCATGGCGCTTATACAATTGCAGAAAATCATAACTTTGCAGAAGCTGATAATTGAATTCGATAAAGGAAAGTCCTGTTTCCAAGCGAATTTTGTATGCTTCAAATGACAGCATCCTGTTGACAGAAAAATGCTTCCCGATGTCCCTGAGAAATTCGATATAGTTGAGATTAGCGAGCCAATCCTTATTATTTGCTGTAAATGAATGTTTGCCGTCAAAGCCGATAAAGCGATCGAGCTGAGTTTTAAAAAGGTCCGCATTTCGGTCAATATCTTCATAGGATATCATTTTTCGCATTTCACTTTTGCCGGAAGGGTCGCCAATTCTGGCAGTTCCTCCCCCGAGCAGCGCAATCCCAATGTGGCCAGCGTCCCGAAGATGCCGTAAAGCGAAAAATGGAACCATATGCCCGATATGCAAAGAAGGCCCTGTCGGATCGCAACCTACATAGAAAGTCACAGGCCCCTCATCCATGACCTTGGATAAACCTTCAATGTCCGTACACTGCTGAATAAATCCTCGTGCTTTCAGCGTTTCAAGCGCCTTGTTCATCATAGCTCCTTGTTATTGAAGCAGTATATAGGGCAATGAGGGCAATTCTCAATATCCTTGCGCGCGATTTTAATAAAACTGCAAAATATTGTTTCGCTTTTCAATTCCCTATGGTAGAATATCAATAGATTTATTGCGGATATGATTTTGCTGGAAAAATTCGAATCAAAAAGGAGAATCAGATGGCAGACAAAGCAACTGCAATGACAAAGAACGAACTGGTTTCCGCGCTTGCTGAAAAAACCGGACTAACAAAAAAAGACGCAAAGGCGGCACTCGAAGTTCTGGCTCAGATTGCATACAAAGAAGTGAAGAAAAACAAGAAATTTACACTGCCGGGATTTGGCATTCTTAAAGTCTCCAAGCGCAAGGCTCGCATGGGACGCAATCCCGCTACCGGTGAGAGCATCAAGATTCCAGCGCGGAATGTCCTGAAATTTTCAGTATCAAAAGCCTGCAAGGACGCTGTTCTATAATTCATAGGCGGGTACGAATTTTCATGTACCCGCCAGATTTTCAGAACACGTTTGTTGTTGGCTTGATCTGCTTTTTATACAGTTTCCTTCTCTGAAAGACTTAAACCACTGGTTCTGCTGGCTGTTTTCATAATCTCAGCTATTATTGAGACGGCAATCTCTTCAGGAGTTTCAGAGCCGATATCAAGGCCTATGGGTGCATGAACTTTTGCAAGTATCTCAGCCGGCACCCCCTCCCCCGCCAGTTTTTCAAGCAGCAGCTTGACTTTCCGCCGTGAACCCAGCATGCCAAGATATGCCCATTTTCTGCTGACCATGGTTCGCAGTGCCCGCTCATCTTCTGAGTGCGTTGCGATAACCACGATCTGTCCTTCCTGTTCAGGCACCTGATGAATGGCTTTCACGAGATCGGCATTGCTGTAAATCGCGGCAGCCATGGGAAACCGTTCCTTGCTGGCAAGCGCAGGGCGTTCATCGACAACGACAACCGAAAAGCCAGTCATATCAGCAAGATTCGCCAAAGCAAGCCCCACATGCCCTGCCCCGATAATCACCAGCTGTCTTCGTCCGGCGACAACATCAATAGCGATATCTACCGTCCCGCCGCAATTCATATCCAGGCGCGCTGTGTCAGAATATGGGCCAGCTTCTTGTATCGGGCGCTCATTTGTCGACGAACAGGATGTTAGAACATATGTTTTTACCGCTGAAGTGCCGTGTTTTATACACTCAAGCGCATCTTTGACGACCATTGACTCGAGCAAGCCGCCGCCGATTGTCCCAATACAGGTTCCATTTTCCTCAACCAGCATACGGGCAGAGGCCCGGGGAGTTGAGCCGCGGGCTTGCACAATGCTGGTTATGGCAAAATTCACCCCGGCGCTGCACAATCGGGCGGCATGGGCAAAAACATTAACGGAATCCATTGATCAAGCCTGCCGTTTATATTCTTTTATCTTTGTTTTGATAAAGTCCGAAAGGTTTGGACAAGGAACCCGCACCTGCTCCATGCTATCGCGATCTCTGACGGTGACGGTGCCGTCTTCTTTTGTCTGATAATCGATGGTAACGCAGAACGGGGTTCCGATTTCATCCTGCCGGCGGTATCGTCTGCCAATCGCTCCAGCCTGGTCATAGTCTGTTGCGTAATCTTCCTTGAGATCACCGCGGATCTCCTGAGCGAGCTCGGCGAGACCATCTTTTTTCATGAGCGGCAGAACCGCAACGGTCACCGGTGCGACAATTGGATGGAAATGCATGACAGTTCTGTAGTCGTCGTCATTACCCTTGTCGGCGACTTTCTGCTCTTCATAAGCATCGCAGAGAAGCATCAGCAGCTGTCGCGTCAGGCCAGCACTTGTCTCGATAATATAAGGAACATAGCGTTCGTTATTGTTATCTTGATCAATGTACTGCAGATCCTTGCCGGAATACTGCTGGTGACGGGAGAGGTCATAGTCCGAGCGATTGTGGACGCCTTCCAGTTCCTTGAAGCCCATCGGGAATTCATACTCAATGTCATAGGCATCTTTAGCATAATGCGCGAGTTCGCCAGGGCCATGCTGGTGCCATCGAAGCTTTTCCATATTGACACCGAGCTTTTTGTAATAATTCCAGCGCTGATCGCGCCAGTAGTTGAACCATTCGACATCGGAACCAGGTTTGACAAAGAACTGCATTTCCATCTGCTCGAACTCGCAGGTTCTGAAAATGAAGTTCTTGGTCACAATTTCATTGCGGAAAGCTTTTCCGATCTGGGCAATGCCGAACGGGATCTTCATTCGATTCGACTGCACGATATTCTTGTAGTTGACATAAATACCCTGGGCTGTTTCCGGGCGGAGATAGATGAGCCCGGAACCGTCGTCAACCGGCCCGATATTCGTCTTGAACATGAGGTTGAATTTGCGGGTATCGGTCAGCTCGCCGCCGCACTCTGGGCAAGTCTTGCTGGCAAGATTCTCTTCAGGAATCTGATCCGCCCTGAATCGCATTTTGCATTTCTTGCAGTCAACCAGCGGGTCGGTAAAATTTTCGACATGGCCTGAAGCTTCCCAGACGCGCGGATGCATGAGGATAGCTGCGTCAAGGCCCACAATATTGTCATGGAGCTGGGTCATTTCCTTCCACCAGAACCTGGCGATTCTGTTTTTTAATTCAATGCCATAAGGACCGTAATCCCAGGCTCCCGCCTGGCCGCCGTAAATCTCAGATGACTGAAACACAAAGCCTCGCCGCTTGGCAAGAGAAACAATTTTTTCCATCGTAACTTGGGTATCGCCCATCATGTTCTCCTTCTCGCTATGAATGTCCTGATATCAGGAGTTTTTCTTTTCGATCTTTGCCCAGGTATCCCTGAGGCCGACAGTTCTGTTGAATACTGCTGAATCACGGGTCGAATCAGGGTCCTTGCAGAAATATCCGATGCGTTCAAACTGGACTGTCTCACCAACGGGGATAGCCGCGATAGCCGGCTCACCGAATGCCTTTGGGATTACTTCGAGTGAATGCTCGGAAAGATTTTCCATGAAAGAATGTCCGGGAGCTACATCCATGGGCCGCTCCGGCTCAAACAGATGATCGTACAGGCGGGCTTCAAACGGTACCGCTGATTTTGCTGATACCCAGTGAATGGTTCCTTTTACCTTCCTGTTGTCCTTGGCATCACCGCCGCGGGTATCCGGATCGTACTCACTGTGGACCGCGATGATTCTGCCCGTCTCAGGATCCTTTTCAAATCCTGTGCATGTTATGACATAACCATATCTCAGCCTAACCTGGTTGCCCGGGAAGAGGCGATAATACTTCGGTGGCGGGACTTCCCTGAAATCCTCGCTTTCGATATAGATCACGTTCGAGAAGGGGATTTTCCGCGAGCCGGCCTCCGGGCTTTCCGGATTGTTGACCGCGTCAAGCAGTTCGACCTTGTCTTCTGGCCAATTATCGATAATCAGCTTGACTGGATTCAGAACCGCCATGTAGCGTGAGGCTTTTTTATTTAAATCCTCGCGGATGCAATGTTCCAATAGCTGGATATCCACCATAGAGTCGGTTTTCGCGATGCCGATTCTTCCAAGAAAATCTCTGATGGCCCCAGGAGAGTAGCCGCGCCGCCGCATTCCCGCAATGGTCGGCATGCGGGGATCATCCCAGCCGGTTACCTTGCCTTCCCGTACGAGCTGAATGAGCCATCGTTTTGAAAGAACGGTATGAGTCAGATTGAGCCGAGCAAATTCAATCTGGCGTGAGGGAAACACCTCGCAATTGCTGACAAACCATTCATACAGCGGTCTGTGAATTTCGTATTCTAGAGAACAGAGTGAGTGTGTGATACCTTCAATCGCATCAGATAAAGGATGCTGAAAATCGTACATGGGATAGATGCACCACTGTGTTCCGGTGCGATAATGCGGTTCGCGCCTGATCCGGTACATGACAGGATCGCGCATCAGAAGATTGGGATGCGCCATGTCAATCTTAGCGCGAAGCGTTTTGGAGCCATCGGGGAACTCGCCTGCCCGCATTCTGGCAAAAAGATCGAGGTTTTCTTCAACACTTCGATCGCGGTACGGGCTGTTTTTCCCAGGAGGGGTATACGTGATATTGTTCTTGTCGGGGACATTGGTGCCTCGATATTCTTTAATCTGTTCTTCATCGAGGTCATCGACATAGGCGAGTCCTTTGCGAATCAGCTTTCTAGCAAGCTCATACAAAGTTTCATAATAGTCGGAAGCGTAGAATTCGCGATCTTCCCAATCATAGCCAAGCCATTTGACATCCCGCTTGATAGCCTCAACATAGGACATGTCTTCTTTTTCGGGATTGGTATCGTCAAAGCGAAGGTTACATTTACCCCCGAATGACGCGGCAACTTCAAAATCGACAAAAATTGCTTTCGCGTGTCCGATATGAATCCATCCATTCGGCTCGGGAGGAAAGCGGGTATGAACTTCTTTATACCGTCCTTCCTTCAAATCTTTCGCTACAGCTTCTCTGATAAAATCGCTGTAGCCTGATTCCTCTTTCTGTGATTCGCTCATGCTGACTCCTTGCCATACTTCAGAGGTATGGTTTTTGTACTATGCCGTTATTTGGGATATGCGGTCAAGCCTCAGCGGTTCCTGATTGCTCCAGCGCCTTGCTGAGCCATTCGATTGCTACCTGAATCCTTTCCTTTATCTCTTCTACGCCAAGAATACCGATGGATTCAAACAGCGGCGGACTGACGCGGGCACCAGTTACCGCGACTCTCAATGGCATCAGCAGATCCCCGAGCTTGACACCTTCACGGACCGAGTATTCCTTGAAGGCTTCTTCAGCTTTGAGAATATCAGAAAAATCAATCGTATCGACCAGGAGAAGGTCGCGTTTCAGCATTTCTATGGTAGCGGCTAGATCCAGCTTTTTCGGAAGGAATTCTTTTGCCTCGGGCAGCTGGGGTTTTTTGTAGAGGTACGCCATCATGGCTGGCGCTTCAGACAACAGCTTGAGCCGCTCTTTGACCAGCACCATGGCTTTCAGCTCAAGGGCATCGGCGCCAGGGTCCGATTCCTTTCTGAGGCCGGCGTCAATGAGAAATGGACGCACCAGCTGTGAAAGTTCCGCATCCTGCTTCTGCCGGATATATTGGCCATTGAACCATTCGAGCTTTTGGTAATCGAAAACGGCCGGAGCTTTGTTCAGTTTTTCGATTTTGAACAGATGCTCGAGCTCATCCAAGGTGTACAAATCCCGCCCATCTTCATAACTGCAGCCAAGCTGGGCGACATAATTGATAAGCGCTTCGGGCAGGTAGCCGGCTTTTCTGAACTCGTTCAGCGATGTCGCGCCATGACGTTTTGACAGCTTGTGGCCGTCTTGACCGAGCACCATGGGTAAATGGCAGAGTTCAGGCTGTTCCCATCCGAACGCGTCATACATGATCTTGTGCAGCGGCGCAGAAGGAATCCACTCCTGCGCCCGCATGACATGGGTGATTCCCATGAGATGATCATCAACGACATTGGCAAGGTGATAGGTAGGAAAACCATCAGACTTTAAAAGCACTGGATCAGGGCTTATGTCGGAGTTTTTCCATTCTATCCTGCCAAGGAGGCTGTCGTGAAATACCGTCGTTCCTTCAAGAGGAATCTTCAATCGGATGACATAGCCCGTCTTCTGTTCTAGTTTTTCTTTGACTTCTTCTGGAGAGAGACTGCGGCAGTGTCGATCGTATCCCTGTTCACCAGTTTTGCTTGCCTGCTGTTCTTCACGCAGTTTCTGAAGCCTGTCTTCGTCACAGAAGCAATAATATGCCTTGTCCATTTGTACGAGCTGTTCTGCATATTTTCGGTAAAGATCGAAGCGTTCTGACTGGACATACGGTCCCGCTGGTCCGCCGACATCAGGACCCTCATCCCAATAGAATCCAAGCCATTTGAAAGTATCGTAAAGGTTGCGGACATACTCTTCCGAATATCGGGTCCTATCCGTATCTTCCAGCCTCAATATGAATTTCCCGCCTGTCGAGTGTGCGAAAAGATAATTGATGAGCGCGGTTCTCACCCCGCCAATATGCTGGTTGCCCGTTGGAGATGGCGCATATCGAACACGAACTTCCATGTCGAACTCCTTGATTATTTTAAAAGAGACTTAGCCGCTTTTAAAACTTTGTCTGTAATTCATGCATAAATAAAATTCAAGTATAGCGGGATGATCTTTGACCGGTCAAGGTTGTTCTGTTATTGTTTTCATACAAAGGTCAGAATACGTATCCCTTTGCCAACGTAATGACGATTGAAGCAAGCAGAAAAAACACAAGGCTGATTGCAACCAATACAAGAAGCCCTGCAAGATTCATCCAGGATGTTTTTTCAAGCTTAAATATTCGATAATAAAGTCCGATAAAGAATTTCCCTGCCGTCATCAGAACGAAGAATACCACCGCCGCAAGCAGCGCCTGAGTCCTGGTTTGCAGCGTCCAAAAAGGCAGACTGGATTCTGAACCTGTATTGAATAATATCAACACTGCGACTGAAACAAGGGCACTGAAAATAACGATAAATGAAAATATTTTTCTCGCTTTGACAATTTTCGTCCCGGTTTTGTCGGCTATCTGCTCCCCTGGCAAAACCGAAGGCGGCTTATTCTTATTCTCCTCAAGATTCGAATCCTCAAGATTAGAATCCTGCAGATTCGGATTTTCCACTGGATTTTCCATGGAATAATGATATCATGGAACAAGCCTGTACAACAGGAGTTTTGATGGAATACTTCTTTAATTTCAATAAACTGGGCTATCTCAAGGGCAAGCGTCCGGCAGGCTGTATTTTGTGCCTGGTCGGCACAGGTTCAGATGAGGTTGAAAACCTTATCGTTTATGAGCGGGGAACCATGCTGGTTTCGCTCAACCTTTATCCATACAATCCAGGCCACCTTCTGGTTTTCCCCAAACGGCATTGCATCGATGTCCGCCAACTGACAGACGAGGAAAAGTCTGATCTGTTCAACACGCAGGACAAATGCCTGGGTGTTCTCGATTCGTTATATAGGCCAGCAGGCTACAACATTGGATTCAACATGGGACTTGCCGCAGGAGCAAGCATCGAACACCTACACATGCACATTATCCCGAGATACAGTAATGAAATAGGTATAGCTGAACTTTTAGGCGGGAAAAAAGTTCTGGTTCAGAATCCGCTTGAAACGCGAGAGCTTCTTTTAAAAGCTTTCGGTTCCTGATGGTGTGATCACAAGAAGCGGACACGTTCCAGCGGTGACTGAAAATTCAGGACCGACACATCGATTGCTGATGCCAAAAGAGCCTCTATCCCAGATAAGCCCATCGAGTGCCCATTTTAGATTTTTTGAACGCATCCCCGCTGAACTTTCTCCGAGCGGGAAAATGGAAACAAACGACTGCTCTGCAGCTCTAAAATGCTTAGTCATTCCAATCGGTACGCAAAATATCGAATCCTCTTTCGTCTGCCATTCGTCCGGGTGAAACCTGCGGGAAAATATTGTAAAAACTGCCAGAAGATGATCCAGCCGCCCCCCTCCCGCGCCAGCCAGAATGATATAATCAGCGCCTTTTTCCCGCGCCAGTCTGAGGGCGATTTCTGTATCCGTATCATCCTTGTCTTCTGGATACCGTACAACTGAAACACCTTGCGATGCGATAGAAGCAATTGAATACGCGGTACTGTCAAAATCACCGACTGCCACATCCGGAATTATTGAAGCGGATACCGCGGTATCTATCCCAGAATCCGCCGCAATTACAAGCTGGCAGCGAGCGGATAAGAGCCGCAATGTTTCAGCTTTGGGGGCATCCCCTCCGGTTATGACAAGGCAATTCATTGGGCTATGTTCCTTGAACTTGCCCTGTCTTGTCAATGCCCATCATCCCGCCATGATGGACAACGTAAGGATTTTTCGGCTATTCTCATTGAGGATGCGGGTAGTGGCTCTGGCAGGGTGCCGCGTGAGATGCTGACGCCGCAAGAAGAGTTGGCGAGCCCTAAGCTCCCGCCCGCAGGCTTTTTAAAAGGTTGCATCGCATGAGACTTCGAAAGTTCAGAATACCGCACGAAATACTCTTCCTTATTGAAAAAATCGAAAAAAGCGGAAAAAAAGCGTATATTGTCGGAGGCGCTGTCAGAGACTATCTGCTTGGCAGATCCATCGCGAACGATTTTGACATAGCGACCGACGCATCCCCGCAAGAAATAATCCGACTTTTTAATCGAGTCGTTCCGACAGGTATCAAGCATGGAACCGTGACCGTATTGATTGGAGAGCATTCTGTCGAAGTTACCACCTTCAGAGTAGACAAAGGCTATAGTGATTCACGACGCCCCGATACTGTCGAATTTACTCCAAACCTGATAGAGGATCTCTCCCGGCGCGACTTTACCATGAATTCAATCGCATATGACGCTTCAGAGGCAAACCTCATTGATCCATTCAATGGACAGAGCGATATAGCGCGAAAAATTATCAGGACTGTCGGCAATCCTCTCGAGCGCTTCTCGGAAGACGGCTTGCGTCCGCTTCGCGCAGTGCGTTTCGCCTCCCAGCTTGGCTTTTCGATCCATGAAGATACACTTGCCGCCATTCCTGTCTGCATGGAAGCTTTCAAGAAAGTCTCCTGGGAGCGGATTCGTGACGAACTCATCAAAATTCTCTTAAGCCCTGTGCCTTCTGTCGGGCTCCGGCTTCTCGAATCGACCAGGCTTATGGAACACGCCTTGCCAGAGCTCCTGCCGGGGAGAAATTGTCTGCAAAAAGGCATGCATGTCTATGATGTCCTGGACCATAGCTTTCTGACTGTTGACTCATGCAAACCCGACCTCGAGCTTCGGCTTGCAGCGCTTTTTCATGATGCAGGAAAACCTTTTGTAAAAAGCAGCGATGAATATGGCATTCCAACCTTTTACAATCATGACAAGAAATCAACCGAACTGGCAGTCCAGGCTTTGCGTCGGCTTAAATTTCCTAATGATTGCATTGACACAGTTTGTCATCTGATCGCTTTGCACATGTTTCATTACGAGGACAATTGGACAGACGCCGCGGTTCGCCGTTTCATCGCCAAAGCAGGTGAGCAATATCTCGAAAGACTCTTTTTGCTCAGGCTGGCTGATGGAAGCGCAACAACAGGCATCCCAGCAGACCCGCGCAGCCTTGTTCCTTTCAGAAAAAGAATCGACGCAATTCTCGCTGAGCAATCAGCGCTTCAGCTGAAAGATTTGAAAATTTCCGGGAATGATTTAATAGACATCGGCATTCCGAAAGGACCGGTTATCGGCAGGATTTTGAATGAGCTTCTCGAAACCGTGCTTGACGATCCAGCGCAGAACAATCGGGAAACTCTTGTAAAAATTGCAATGGGATTGAAATCCAAATATCTCTGATATTTTGTTCTGCTTTCTGTTTCAGCGCTGCAATCCCGCAATTTCATCAAGAAGCTTGGCAGCCCGCTTGCTTGATCGTGCCAAAGTCCGGCAAACATGTTCAGCCGCGAGCCGCTCAGCTTCCTTTATCGTTTTGCCAGCGTAGGGACCATGAATTTTTCCTGCAATCTCACAGGTTACATGGAAAAGCCGCGCATGATCCGGGCCTTCGGTTTTTCCCAGGGTATATGTTGGCAGCGACTTATATTCTTTCTGAGCGAACTCCTGCAATATGGTTTTCCAATCTTTGCTGCTGTGCTTCAGAGAATCGCTGATTTCTTGTTCCAACAATCTTTTGACAAGCTGAAAAGCGGCTTCGAAACCCTGATCGAGATAGACAGCGCCGATGAGTGCTTCAAGCGCATCGGCCAAAAGAGCTTTTTTTTGCCGGCCGCCGGAAAGCTCTTCGCCTTTTCCAAGCCGAATCAGCTCAGAAATTCCAATCTGCGCTGCTATGCGTGACAGGACCTGCTCTGAAACCACCCGGCTTTTAAGGCTGGCAAGTTCACCTTCAGGTCTGCCTTCAAGTTCTGTGTAAACAATCGTTGCTACGGCAAGGCCGAGCACTGAATCCCCGAGGAACTCGAGGCGTTCATTATGCGGCATTTCGGCGTCACGGCATGAGCGGTGGGTAAGGGCAGATTCTAGTAAGTTTATATTTATAAAAGAAACAGAAAGGGAGTTTTGAAAGCGGTGAAGAAGTTCAGGGCGAGGGATTTCGTTCTGCTTGTCCATAAGCCAAACCGCGGCCTCCCCCGCCTGAAAAGAAAGTTATTTTACCTGGGTTTTGATGAATTCGTAAGCGTCGCGAACGGTTTCGAATTCGTTGGCTTTCTCATCTGGAATCTGGATACCGAGTTCTTCTTCGATACCGTAAACGAGTTCATAGGTGTCGAGAGAATCAGCGCCAAGATCCTGGCGGAAGCTGGCATCCAAGGTTATCTTGCTTTCTTCAACCTCAAGCTTATCAGCAATGATCTTCTTAATTTTCTCAAAAAGTTCGTCCATCAAAATTCTCCTTATTTGGATTCAGGGGAGAAAATCTGTTTACCCCTGTAAAAGCCGCATTTTGGACAGACGCGGTGAAGAAGGACGGGGTTGCCGCAGTTTCCGCACTGTACAATAGTAGGAACAGTAAGCTTCATATTGACGGAACGTCTTCTGCGAGTTCTCGCCTTGGAAGTTCTAAATTTGGGTACAGCCATGATATAACCTCATTACTTCTGATATTCAGCCAATATATTTGGCGACATTAAACAAAAATCGGAATTTTGTCAAGTTAAAATTCCGATGCAAGCGCATAAAACAGTACAATATTTTCAAATTTTATGTAAGTAGTCCGTGCCTATTTTCTATTGCTTTCCTGACAATTAACGGAACTATTCCATCAGGAAGATTTCCCAAAGCTATCAATTCCCGCACCGCCGACGAACTTATGTCTGCTAATTCATGCCGCGCCGGCAGAAAAACCGTATCAATCTCCGGATCCAAACGGCGGTTCATAGATGCCATATTCTGCTCATACAGTAAATCACGCGAGTTGCGGATACTTCTGACAAGCACTCGGCATCCATGTTCGCGCGCGAATGAAACCAGAAGTCCTTCAGCTCTTGCAACAACAACGTTGGAAAGTTGATGGCTCTTGGCAATGTCAGTTACAAGTCTGATACGTTCTTCCATGCTGAAAAAAGGCATCTTTACCCCGTTTTCAGCGACTACAACATATAAGGTATCAAACAGACGTGCTGCTCTGAGGATGATGTCTTCATGCCCGCAGGTGGGTGGATCAAAGCTTCCTGCAAATATCGCTTTCATTCGATGTACACAGTACTGTCATGATATTGAAAGGTCAAGACAGAAAAAAATGAAAAATTCTGAAGAATTTTGGATATCAACCACGACTTTCTATAGTTCAATAATTCAGATGAATTTTGAATTAGTTGCATCTACCATATTTTTCAAGTCTGTAGCATACTATCATCATGGTTCGCACTCTTGCGCTCTCCTTGTTTTCAGCTGTTCTCTGTGCAATTTCACTGCCCAACGAAATTTTCCCTTATGGTGTATGGCTTTTGGGATTCATAGCTCTTGCGCCTTTATATTTTGCGCTCTTGAAAGCAGAGAACCATCGCCAGGCTTTCAGCGTAGGCGCTTTGTTCGGCGCCGCCCATCACGCGCTTACATCATATTGGCTTTTCTTTTACAAGGACTTTGCGTTCTGGACACTGGGTTCAACTACCATCGCCTATGCTGTTGTCTATGGCGTCTGCGCCATGTATGGCGCTTTTTTAGTCCGCAGCACATCCGGATGGCGGCGTCCGCTGATCTTCGCGATCGCCTGGACAGTTTTTGAATATCAGAAATCGATTGGCTTTTTAGGATATCCCTGGGGCTTGATTCCCTATTCGCTGACATCCTTGCCAATTTTACTGCAGATTGCTGATATTACAGGTGTTTATGGACTATCTTTTATCCTTGCGTACTCATCAGCAGTTATTTCGGATATTTCAAACTCTGCGCAAAATAAAAAATTTTTGCTAGCCCAAGGCATCGCGCTTATTCTCGCGATACTCGGACTTTTAGTTTATGGCGGGCTGGCTTTTTCTGCCAACTATGAAAAGAAAGCCGAAATCCAGGCAGTATTGGTTCAGCAGAATACCGACCCTTGGATAGCAGGTGAGATGGCAGCCCTTGAAGCAAATATTCGCAATGCCCGCAAAGCCATGGATGAAGTTCAGGATTCATCTGGCCGCACTGCTGATTTGGTTATTTTCAGCGAAACAAGCCTAAGACGCCCCTATACGGATTTTAAGCCGTGGTTTTCCACAAACCCATCCGATCTTCCCCTGACAGATTTCCTGCGGCACTATAAAGTCCATCTTCTGACTGGCGCACCGGTTGTACTCGATTGGAACACCTATGAAGCGAGTAATTCCGTGATTCTCATCGATTCGGAGGGAGTTCAGCACGGCTCATACGCGAAAATCCATCCTGTACCCTTCGCGGAAGCCATTCCGCTCTGGGAATACGAATGGTTCAGAAAATTCATGCGCGAAAAGGTAGGCATTGAGGGCGGCTGGGTCATGGGAACCAGAATTTCTATTTTTACACTTCCGCTGCAAACAGGCGGAAGGGTACAATTTGCGACCCCCATCTGTTTCGAGGACGCGTTCTCCGATCTGTGCCGGCAGTACATCCTGGATGGGGCTGAGCTTTTTATCAATTTGACGAATGATTCATGGTCGAGGCGGGAAAGCGCGCAGATTCAGCATTGGGCAATCGCCCGGTTCAGGGCTGTTGAAAACCGCCGAACCCTTGTTCGCAGCACCAATTCGGGTGTCAGCTGTGTTATCGACCCAACAGGGAGGAGCATTCTTGAACTGCCGCAATTCACGGGAACCGCCGCTCTCGCTTCCATTCCGGTATACATATCACATTCATACACGTTCTACACGCGCTACGGCGATCTCTTTGCCCGAAGCATGGTTGCTTTCCTTTGCCTCTGGGCTTCGGCGCTCCTCATCAAAGCTAAAGGAAAATGGCCGCGCCTGATTTTTATCCATGTTTCTGTATAGTTTTCAAGCCTGCTTTGTCCTATAATTTTAGTATTCGAATTTATATTCTGAAAGGAGGTATTCATGAGCATCACCGAATATCTTGAATCTCCCCCCTTCTTCGAAATAGAGCGCTATCATGATCACAGCGCGATGGATGCCGTTTCCTTTATCGGAACCTTGCGCAAGCATCCTTATGACCCGGAAAAATGTCTGCTTCTGACGGACAGGCAGGATAGTCTGAAATGGATCGAAGCCGGTGTCATCATCGAGTTCCGCATCACTGATGTTTTGGCCGCCGATGAACTTCCTTCTCTTGTTGATGAAATGGGGACTGCGCGCCAGCTGGTCAGAATCTGGGTGCGGCGAGGGGCTATCGCCCTTCGCTACGAGCCTTTCGAGGTCAATGAAAAATCTTCCGGTCCACGTGATTCAGAGCATCTGCGCGAACGTTTCAACGCCTTCTTCCATGCTAAAACTGGCGGAAAGTAGCATTGCGCGATTTCAGTCTCATCAAGAACATTCGGTAAAGCGTGGCATTCATGAAACCTGATTTGACTGAAGAACCAAGGCAAGCTCAAGCGGCCTTTTTTCAAGTTCTCGATGACAGCCGGGTTCAATGCGTGCTGTGTCATCATGCCTGCGTACTGAAACCAGGACAATGGGGAATATGCAAGGTCAGAACCAATAAGGCAGGGACGCTGTCCATACCGCTGTATGGACACATTTCATCCCTTGCCATCGATCCTGTTGAAAAAAAGCCATTGCTTTATTTTATGCATGGAAGCTATACCTTTTCTGCGGGATTCTGGCATTGCAACATGAAATGCCCCTTTTGTCAGAACTGGAGTATTTCTCACCCAAACCCCGGAATTGCAAAAAGAACAGCAGTATTGCCGCCTGAAGCGCTGGTTCAAAAAGCGCTTGATTCCGGTTGTCCGTCAGTCAGCCTAACGTATTCCGAACCGACCATCCATATCGAATACGCTCTTGAAACATTCAAGATAGCCAAAGCTGCGAATCTTGCGACAATCCTGGTGACAAATGGATCAATTTGCGCAGAACCTGCTCAATCGCTGCTCAAGCTGACTGATGCGGTGAATGTGGATATAAAAACAGCGTCTGAAGAACGATATAGAAGCATCTTGGGCGGAGATCTTCAGACTGTTAAAAATTTCATACAAATTGCATATCAATACTCTCATCTTGAGGTGACCAGCCTCCTGGTTCCCGGAATTCTGGATCAGCCGGATGAAATCAGGATTATTGCGGAATTTCTTGCATCTATTTCGCCACAAATTCCCTTCCATATCACTCCATACCATCCTGATTTCAACTACACGCAAGCCCCGCTGACCTACCGGCAGATGCAGGAAATCGCAAAACCCGCGTATGAACTTCTTGAATGTGTGCATCTGTACCGACCGTGGCAGGATCGTTAGTTTTTTTTCCATTTTTTAATTTTTCCACTTGACACACAACAGAGTTTTTCGGCATTGTATCTCCTGCCGATTGCACGGTGGGTGTAGCTCAGGTGGTAGAGTGCCAGACTGTGGATCTGGTTGTCGTGGGTTCGAACCCCATCACCCACCCTGAGCCCGAATCCTACTTCCGTGCTGGAATTGGGCCTGTAGAGAACTTGGAGGCGTTCGTAGCTCAGCTGGATAGAGCGACGGACTTCGAATCCGTAGGTCGCAGGTTCGACTCCTGCCGGACGCACGAGCGATTTTTACCATGGGCCGCTAGCTCAGCTGGCAGAGCAGCAGACTCTTAATCTGCGGGTCGCAGGTTCGATGCCTGCGCGGCTCACTAGTCTGGAGGAAAGTAAAAAGCCATAGCAGGCTCAAGACTTTGCTCTTGACAAAAATGCGGCTATTCCGCTACGATGCGCGGCAAAATGCGCGAGAGTGGTGGAATGGCAGACACGCTAGACTTAGGATCTAGTGCCTTTCGGCGTAAGGGTTCAAGTCCCTTCTCTCGCAGGTTGTGCTTCTGCTCTGCCAGGTAAGTACAATAGGCAACCGGAAGGGTGCTTCAATGTGCGGGAATAGCTCAGTGGTAGAGCGCCACCTTGCCAAGGTGGATGTCGCGGGTCCGACTCCCGTTTCCCGCTTGAACAATGTGGCGATTCGGAACCTGGCCGAATCGCCTTTTTTTTTGCGCAGAAAAGACATATACTAGTTTGAAAGTCTTTTCGGTTCCAGCCGGCCTTAGTGGCCCAGGCATACTTTTCCTTCCGAGAGGATCCAATGGTTATCACCGACACAAAATTCGAGAAACTTGAAAAATCACGAGTGCGGCTTACCCTCACCGTCCCTGCTGCCGAAGTTCGTAAAGAATATGACAGCATGATGAAAGAGTATATCAATTCAGTAAAAATCGATGGATTCAGAAAGGGGCATGTGCCGGCATCCGTCCTCGAACGCAAATTTGGAGAGAGCCTCAGACTTGATGCCATGGGCCGCGTACTTGAAAAGGCTGTGGAAGAAGGTCTGAAAACCAGCGAGGAAAAGCCTCTGATGTACGATTCTCCGGAACTCGACGGAAAGCCTGAATTTGCAGTGGACAAGGATTTTACCTTCAGCGTTCTCTATGATGTGTATCCCAAAGTCGAAGCGCCAGCCATCGACGGCATTGAAATCACCCTGCCTAAGGTCGAAATTTCCGAAGCGGATATAGCACGCGAACTTGAACAGATCCGCCAGCGAAATGCCATCGTGGTTGAAAAAACCGGTCCGGCAGCCAAAGGCGACATTGCAACTGTCAACTTCTTCGAACTCGATGAGGACGAAGCTCCCATATCCGGTTCAGCCCGGGAAGATTTCACCTTTGAAGTTGGGAGCGGCATGAACCTCTATAAATTCGATGAAGATGTCGAAGGCATGGCTGCCGGCGATGAAAAGACCATCACAAAGACCTACCCTGCTGACTCCGAGTACCCCGAACTGGCGGGACGAACTGTCAAACTCAATCTGAAAGTCACCAAAGTCAAGCAGAAGGATTTGCCGGAACTCGATGATGAACTTGCGCAGGATGTTTCGGAAAAGTTCAAAACCCTCGACGACCTCAAACAGGATCTGAAAAAGCAACTGCAAACCAGCCTTGATGAGAGACTGCGGAATCTCAAAGAGCAGGCGATTGTCGAACAGCTTCTTGCAAGGACCAAAATCGAGGTTCCTGAAACCATGATTGCCGCAGAGCTTTCCATGCGCTGGGACGCGCTGAAACGCGATATGGGCATCGACAGTGATGAAAAAATGGAAAAAATCGCGGCTTACTCAGGCAAAACCCGTGAATCCCTCTACCAGGACTGGAGACCAGCGGTTGATAAAGCCATTGCAGGCAGGCTCCTGCTTGATGCACTGATTGAAAAGAGCGGATTTACCGTCAGCGACGAAGACGTCCAGGCTGAGTACGCCCGCATTGCTGAAGGCACCGCGCTTTCCGCTGAAGAAGTCAAAGCCGAATATGAAAAGCAGAATTATGTTGAGCATCTGAAAAACGACCTTCTCGAAAGGAAATTTTTCGACTCAGTGCTCGCCAATGCCGTTATTAAGGATGGGGAAACGGTTCCATTTGTAGACTTCATGAGCAAAAATCAGTAAATTTCACGCATGCTATCAGAATAATGATAAAACCAGACAATGCCTGACCGCGTTGTTTGGTTTTATGTTTTTTGATGGATGATACCTACACAAGAAGGATATTTCACGATGAATGAGCAAATGAATAACCTGGTTCCGATTGTCATAGAGCAGACAGGAATAGGCGAGCGATCGTACGATATTTACTCGAGGCTTCTGAAAGATCGAATCGTCTTCATCGACGGCGAGATTCAGGACCTCACCGCAGATTTGATTGTCGCACAGCTCCTGTTTCTCGAATCCCAGGACCCATCGCGGGATATTTCGATTTATATCAACAGCCCCGGCGGCTCGGTGACCGCCGGCCTTGCGATCTATGACACCATGCAATACCTGAAACCTGACATTCAAACCATTTGTCTTGGACAGGCTTCCTCCATGGCCGCGCTCCTTTTGGCTGCAGGGACTTCAGGAAAGCGATTTGCTCTTCCATCATCTCGAGTTCTCATTCATCAACCATGGGGAAACGCCTCCGGACAGGCCAGCGATATCAGCCTGCAAGCTCGCGAGATTGTCAGATTGAAAAAGCTGACCATCGAATACTTTGCCCGTCACACCGGAAAAACGCTGGAACAGGTATCCAAGGACATGGAGCGCGACTTCTTCATGAGCGCTCAGGAAGCGGTGGAATACGGTCTTGCCGACAAAATAATGGAGCCGAGAAAGAATGTCCAAACCCAGAAGTAATCCCCCGGGCAAAGAAGAGTTCTGCTCGTTCTGCGGCAAAAGCGCCAGCTTTGCAAAACAAATGATAGCCGGTCCTGGCGTCAATATCTGCGATGAGTGTGTCCGCGTCTGTGAACAGATTCTGGACCAGGAAGAACAGCATGTTTCAAACGCTTTCCTCGGTGAAGTTCCGAAGCCGAAGGAAATCAAAGCCTATCTCGACGAGTACATCATCGGTCAGGATTATGCGAAAAAAGTGCTCTCAGTAGCGGTTTACAACCATTATAAACGCATTCATCACAGACATAGCGCGGACTCCGATGTTGAAATCGAAAAAGCAAACGTCCTTCTTCTCGGACCGACCGGCAGCGGCAAAACCCTGCTCGCCAAAACGCTCGCAAAAAAGCTGAAGGTGCCATTTGCCATCGCTGATGCCACAACCCTCACTGAAGCCGGCTATGTCGGCGAAGATGTGGAAAACATCCTTTTAAAACTCATTCAGGCAGCAGGCGGCAATATCGAAGCAGCGGAACGAGGCATCATCTATATCGATGAAATCGACAAGATTGCCAGGAAAAGCGAAAATCCATCAATAACCCGCGATGTGTCAGGCGAAGGGGTTCAGCAGGCGCTTTTGAAAATCATCGAAGGAACCATAGCGAATGTACCCCCGCAAGGCGGCCGTAAACATCCGAACCAGGAATACCTTCGTATCGATACAACCAATATTCTTTTTATCTGCGGCGGGGCCTTTGTCGGGCTGGACCGAATCATCGAATCCAGGGTTTCGAGCCACCCGCTCGGCTTTGGCGCTGATATCAAGACCAGGGCTGAAAAAAATCTTCGGGAGCTTTTCAATCAGCTTCACCCAGACGATCTCATCAAATTCGGCCTGATTCCTGAATTTATCGGCCGCCTCCCGATTCATGTCGCGCTGGATGATCTGACCAGAGATGATCTGAAGCGAATCATTACCGAACCGAAGAATGCTGTCATCAAGCAGTATCAGGCATCGCTGAAATTGGACTCTGTAGAGCTGGTATTTGACGATGACGCCATTGACGCGATCGCTGAAAAGGCGATTTCCCAGAAAACAGGAGCGCGCGGTTTGCGATCCATTGTAGAAAAGCTGATGACTGATATAATGTATGAAGTGCCGGGCGCCAAAGGCGCGATTAAAGTGCGCGTGACGAGAGATGCCGTCGAGGGCAGAGAGCCATGCAGAATCGAGCCAAATAAAAAAACAGCCTGACATAATCAATTTTGAAACACCGGGGTGACCGGAAGCTGTTCGTTGAGCGGCGTTCGGCCTGAGAAAAGACCCGATGAACCTGATCCGGGTAATACCGGCGGAGGGAGATATGTGCAAAGTTCTATTTCTTCAAGGAGGACGGAAGAAACCGTTCTCGTTCACAGCTTGTCAGCTTTTTCTGATGACCGTTATGCTTGCCGTTCCAATCATGCTGACAATATCCTGTCAGGCCCAAGCCAAAACTAAAAGCCTCACCGTTTGGACGTATGACTCGTTTGTCTCCGAATGGGGGCCAGGCGGGAGCCTGGCCAAGCTGTACAAGGAAAAAACCGGTACAGATGTTACCTTCGTTTCCAAAGGAGATGGAGGTGCTCTGCTCGCCGCACTTTTGGCAGAAGGGAATGCATCGCAGGCTGATGCGGCAATCGGGCTTGACAACAACCTGGCCGACAAAGCGCTTTCCAGCGGACTCTTTTCGCCTTTGAACCTTAAAAACCTTGCATCCGTTGATAAAAATCTGCTTATCGATGATAAAAATCGCCTCATCCCTTATGATTACGGCACATTCGCGATAATCTGGGACTCCAAGACATCTATCACGCCGCCGAAGAGTCTTGAAGACCTGACTCGTCCGGAATATCGGAAAAGCCTTATTCTGATGGACCCGCGGACTTCCACACCCGGGCTAGGCTTTCTTGCCTGGACCGAAGCGGTCTATAAAGATGCATGGCAGGACTATTGGACGCGGCTTGCTCCTTCCGTGCTGGCAATGACACCAGGCTGGGACACGGGATACGGACTTTTCACGAAAGGCGAAGCACCCCTTGTTATCAGCTACAGCACGAGTCCCGCATACCACAAAGCGTATGAAAACACCGAGCGTTACAAGGCACTCGCCTTTTCGGACGGGCATCCCATGCAGGTTGAATTTGCGGGTATCCTGACATCCTCAAAACAAAAAAAGGAGGCAGAAAAATTCCTCGATTTTTTACTCTCACCTGAAGCGCAAGCGATTCTGCCTGAAACTCAGTGGATGTATCCAGCAAATATGACCGTTAACCTTCCCGACTCTTTTTCTGTCATTCCCCAAGGGATAACAACAATCAAAGCAGAGGTAAAGAACCTGGAAAAAGATCCTGAAATCGCAGCGGCCATACTTTCCGGGCAGAAATAAACTCTGGCGAATGGTATGGATGAAAAAAACAGACAGAGCGCCAGCAGTTTTCTGACAGCTTTTGTCATGCTGTTGACGCTCATTCCGGTCTTCTCCTTCATTGTTTTCGCACTCAGCAAATCGGTAAAATCAGGCACCGCCGGATTTTCTGTTTTTATCACCGCAAACCAAATACTTACAAAAGCCAACCTGCGGGCTCTAACGTTCAGTCTGCAGCAAGCAGCACTAAGCACCATCAGCGCTGTTGCTATCGGGCTTCCAGGTGCCTATTTTGTAGCCCGATATCGATTTAGGACACGGCGGCTTTTCTTTTCTCTGGCTGCCGTTCCTTTCTGCATGCCTCCTCTCTTGGTAATTCTTTCCTTTATTCTGTATTTTGGAAAATCAGGATTTCTTGCTGCCGCTTTTTCGCGGGCCGGCCTGCCCTTTCTGAAGTCATCCAGTTTTCTGTACAGCATGACGGGACTTGTCTTTATCCATGCGTTCTATAATTTTCCCATTGTCATACAGACTGTCGGCGCGCTTTGGTCGCAGCTACCGGATTCTCGGGAAGAGGCAGCTCGAACGCTGGGTGCAGGACGAGCTAAAGCCTTTCTTGTCGGCACCCTGCCCTATCTCCTCCCCTCTTTGTTTCAGGCGGCCAGCCTAATTTTTCTTTTCTGTTTTTTCAGTTTTACCATTGTGCTGGTTTTCGGCGGGCTTTCAGGATCGACGCTTGAGGTGGAAATCTATCGGGCGACACGCTTTTCCGGAGATTATTCGAGGGCGCTGTTTCTCGGCTTCATCCAAACCGCTATGGCAATGCTGGTGGTTTCGATTTTTGTTCATTTCGACAATAAAACTACGCAGATTGCCAAAGGCTTTGGCGCCGGCCGAACTCGATTGGAACCCCGCGGTCAAGCTCAGATAGCTCTATTCTTGTATCAGCTGATGATTGCTATGTTTTTTATCGGACCTCTGGTTGCCCTTGTTCTTGAAGGCTTTACAGTTCGCCCATCTTTAGCGGGAAATACGCATTTTGGTATTACGAATTTTACAAAGCTTTTCAGAGATGGGGGAAAACCCTTGTTGCCCGCGCTTCTCAATAGCTTGATCATTGGAAGTGTTGTGGCAGCTATTGCAACACTGATTGGACTTGGGATCTCAGCTTCAGACCATTATGGCAGGCGAAAAACCAGCATCTGGACCGCGCTTCCGCTTGCTCTGTCGCCTGCCATTGTCGCGCTTGGCTGGGCTACCCTCCTGCAGTCCAGCTCTATTGCTGCCATTATCGCGGGTCAGTCGGTCATGGCTTGGCCTTTTGTTTCGAGGAATCTGGGTGCTTCTTTCAAATCGATCGACCGGAACAAATATGAAGCGGCTCGGGTGTTGGGAGCGCGCCGAATTCAGGCGTTTTGGCGTGTTGACATGCCGATGCTTCTTCCTTCCATCGCCAGTGCCGGAGCCTTTGCCTTTTCCATTGCGTTGGGCGACGCGAATATTCCTATTATTCTAGGGAGCGGAAAATATGAAACCCTGCCTTTGCTTCTATACCGCCTGGTTTCAGCCTACCGTTTCAGTGAAGCCTGCGCGGTTGGTATTGTGCTCGCGATTGTCGCAGGTATCGCGTTTTATCTGAAAGAGAAGACCAGTGAGTTACTGTAATATTGAATCCCTGCGATTTGTCCGCAGAGGCTTTGCGGTGAATGTCTCATTCGATCTCGAAAAGGGAAAGACCGCGGTTATTCTTGGACCTTCCGGATCCGGAAAAACGACGCTGCTGCGGTGTATCGCTGGCTTGGAACATCCTGCCAGCGGCGGAATTTTCCTGAATGGCAAAAATATCATATCTCTGCCGCCCGAGAAGCGGAATATCGGCTTTGTCTTTCAGGATTTTGCGCTCTTTGACCACCTTACTGGACGGCAGAATATCGCTTTTGGCTTGAAACTGCGAAGCATACCTGCCGGCGAGATTGAAAGAATAATTGACAGGCTTGCCCGGAAATTCCAGATAGCGCATCTTATGGATCGAAAACCGCATACCATGTCAGGTGGAGAAAAACAGCGCCTTGCGTTTGCCCGCTCACTGGCGATTCAGCCCGATCTCCTTTTGCTCGACGAACCGCTTTCTTCGCTCGACGCGCCGCTGAGAAAAGAGTTGCGCAGCTTTATACGAGAAAAACTTAGTTCCGAAGGGCTGACCGCGATCCATGTAACCCATGACGTCCAGGAAGCTTTTGAGCTTGCAGATATCGTTTTTCTTATGGATAAAGGAGTTATTCGACATGCTGGCACACCGGCGGCTCTGCATGAAACCCCTCCCGATGCGTGGACAGCACGTTTTCTCGGACTGGGAAATCTGATTCCTGCTGTACCGCTTGAGATTCGCGATGCCACTGCAGATGTCATGACCGCTATTGGTACGGTTCGCCAGGTAAATAAACCGCAAGGACGGTCTCCTTCAGATAGCCATCATAGCGAAGATTTGTTTCTCTTCATTCCGGATTCCGCCTTCATTATCCATGATCGAGGGGTTTCAGCTGCAGCTCGCCACGACCTTCAGCTTCACGGCAAGGTCAGCAAAAACATCCTTGAAGGCAGCAGCATGCGCGCAGAAGTCATGATTGAAACGGACTCAAAAGAAAAAGCGATAAAGCTTGAACTGCCAGTCAGCAGCGGCAGTCTTGCTGCGGGAGATATTGTCGAAATCGGCATTAATCCCGATCGCTGCATTGTTCTGCCTGAGCAATCCATTGATTATGAATGAGCTTGGCGCAATCCTCCGCATTCATGCCCTCATTCCAGATGAGGCGAAAATGAGCTGTTTCTTCGTAGAGCGAACCGCGCTGAGCGCTGAGTTTCTTGATTCGCGTTTTAAGGTCGCCTTCGGCAATAAGCGGCCGGTTTGAACGTTCTGCGGTAAGACGCCGCTGCAATTCATGGATAGGAACATCAAGCCAGACGATAAAACTGCGTGCTCTCAGCATGGTGCGATTTTCTTTTCGAAGGATAATTCCGCCGCCGCAGGAAAGAACCAATCGCTGCCTGTTATTGGCAAGTATGTCCGCAAGCGCCGCAGACTCGATATCTCTGAACCCCGCTTCACCATGCTGCGCAAAAATCCTTGGGATATCGCAATGCGCTGTTTTTTCGATCTCAGTGTCCAGATCAACATACGGACACTCCAGGATGCAGGCAAGGGATCGCCCCGTCATGGATTTTCCGCTTCCCATCATGCCGATGAGGCTGATAATTGGACTCATTGCAAGATTTCCCGGATAACACGCTCCCAGTTGCCTCCGGCAATTTTTTCCACATCAGATGTTGTATAGCCGCGCTGCAAAAGGGCTTCCAAAAGCTTTGGGTATTCTGAAGCGTCCGATAGAACCCTTTTTTCCGGTTCATCTTTGAAACCATCAAAATCCGAGCCAAGAGCTGCGCACGCAATGCCGCCAACCTTGACAATATGATTGATATGGTCAATCAAGCGATCAAAATACGAAACTCCAGACTCGCCCGAAATAAAATTGGGCACAAAAACAACGCCGACAGCGCCGCCTGAATCCGCGATTGCCCTTATCTGCGTATCGCTAAGGTTCCTGGGATGGTTATACACAGCCCGGGCATTGGAATGGGATGCGATAAAAGGGCGGCGGGCTTGCTGGGCAAGATCCGAAAACGCTTCATCGGACAGGTGTGAAGCATCGATGATAAGTTGCATGGCTTCCAGTTGTTCAACTAACCGATGCCCGGCTTCGGTCAGCCCGCCTTCGCCCTCGCCTCTGACACCGCGCGCGAACGCATTGCTCCTGTTCCAGGTTAAACCTACCGCTCTGATCCCTCGAGAATACAATTCAGGCAAGTGCTCCGCATTCGGTCCCAGAGCTTCAGCTCCCTCAATGGAAAGAAGGGTTCCAACTTTGTCACCCGGAACCGCGCAGTCCAGATCTTTAGCGGAAAGCACCGGAAAGAATCGCCCGCTGGAACCTGAACAGAGCTTTTCAAAAATGTCTATGAGCGCCAGGGTATGCTCATAGGCCGAGTCAAGATAGGCGTCATCGCAGAAAAGCGCCATGAACTGGCATCGGACATGCCCTGCAAGGAGCTTTGGCAAATCCAGATGTGCATGTTCATTGTTTCGGAAGAAATCTCGGGGCGGAGTTCCGCGTTCGGACTCGTAGCCGATGCCTGCAATCTCAAGCAGAGTATCACAGTGCGCGTCGATAACCGCACAGCTGTCTGTTAACTGAGTTTCATGCATCACTGCCATCCTTAATTCGCTGGATTTCATCACGTATCAGCGCTGCTTCTTCAAATTCGAGATTTTTTGCGTGTTCAAGCATCCTCGCTTCAAGCGCCTTAAGCAGGGCTTTTTTCTGCTCCGGCACCAGCAGGGAATGTGATTTTTTCAGCAGACCGATTTCACCCAGCGTTATATCAACCTTTTCTTCATGGTGCCGTTCGAGAATATCCTGAACCGTTTTCTTTATAGTGACCGGCGTTATGCCATGTTCCCGATTGTAGGCAAGCTGAATTGCCCGGCGCCGGTTTGTCTCCTCAATTGCGGTTTTCATGGCTTCGCTTTCCCGGTCCGCATACATGACGACAAGCCCTGCCGCGTTGCGCGCCGCTCGCCCGATAATCTGGATCAGGCTGGTCGCCGAACGGAGAAAACCGATTTTATCAGCATCAAGAATGGCAATGAAAGATACTTCAGGAAGATCGATGCCTTCCCTGAGCAAATTGATTCCAACGAGCACGTCAAAAAGCCCTTCCCTGAGTTGTTTCAGGATTTCCACGCGCTCAATGGTTTCAACTTCGGAATGGATATACCGAACCTTCAGCCCAAGCCCAGTGAGATACTCCGTCAGTTCTTCTGCCATTTTCTTGGTCAAGGTAATGATCAAGCTCCGCTCGCCTTTCTGGCTTCTTTCACGGACGCGCTGGTAAATATCCTCCATCTGCCCTTCGGTCGGCATGACCTGAATTTCTGGATCGATAAGGCCAGTCGGGCGGATTAATTGTTCAGCGATGACAGCTGACCTTTCCAGTTCCTTCGGCGAGGGTGTTGCGGATACATAAATAACCTTGTCGACAATTGTTTCGAATTCATCAATGGTCAGCGGCCGATTGTCCAGCGCACAGGGCAGACGAAACCCATAGTCGACCAGCGATGTTTTGCGGCTTCTGTCTCCGGCATACATGGCGCCGATCTGCGGCAGCGTGACGTGCGATTCATCAATGAAGGTAATAAAGTCCTTGGGGAAATAATCCAGCAGAACCCCAGGCCGCTCTCCCGGCTTGCGTCCGGAAAGCGGCGCAGAATAGTTTTCAATCCCTGAGCAATACCCCATCTCCTCGAGCATTTCGATATCGTATTCCGTGCGGGATTTAATTCTTTCTGCTTCAAGCGGTTTGTTATTATCTAAGAAATACGCATATTGCATTTCGAGTTCGTCCTTGATCCGCTGGACAGCCCGCTGGACCATATCCTCGGGCATGACGAAATGCTTTGCAGGATAAATGATTGCTTCATCCAGATCATCGCCTGCCTTTCCCGTCAGCGGGTCGATTTTTCGGATTCTCCGTACCGTGTCGAATTCAAGCTCAATCCGGTAGGCGTCTTCGGCATAGGCTGGATAAATTTCGAGGATATCCCCGCGGACCCGGAATCGGCCCCGATCGAGAACCATATCATTCCGTTCGTATTGAAGATTGATGAGATTTCTTTTTACCGTATCAAGATCGATAACCTTTCCGCGATCTATGTAAATCCGCATTTCCTTGTAAAGGTCGGGCGAACCCAAGCCATAGATGCAGGAAACAGTGGCTACGATGATGACATCACGGCGTTCCATCAAAGCGGCTGTCGCGGCTAGGCGCATCCGGTCTATTTCATCATTGATGCTCGAATCTTTTTCGATATACAGGTCTTTGGACGGGACATAGGCTTCTGGCTGGTAATAATCATAGTAAGAAACAAAATACTCGACAGCATTTTCAGGGAAGAAGCCTTTGAACTCCCGGTACAGCTGAGCGGAAAGCGTCTTATTGTGCGAAATAACCAGCGTCGGCTGTTGAAGCGCCTCTATAACCTTTGCCATTGTAAAGGTTTTTCCGGAGCCAGTAACCCCTTTCAAGGTCATGTATCGCTTGCCGCTTCGGGCAGCTTCCACCAGCGCGGCAATCGCGGTTCCCTGGTCTCCCGCCGGTTCGAACGGCGCCACAACTTTGAATGGTTTCATTTCGTCTGCGTCCGTTCGGTCAGAGTAATCTGAACACTGTTTTTCTGGTTGCCTCGATAAAATTCAACCCAGACTTTTTCACCGGGCTTATTGTCTTCAAGCGCGGTGTATAGGTCGGCCACTGATGCAATCTCATGGTTGTCGACCGAGGTTATGATATCTCCGCCGATGTTGAAAACGGAACTCCCGTAGCGCACCGCTTTGGTGCCGCCGCGAAGCCCTGCTTTTTCGGCATTGCTGCCAGAGCGAACCTGCGACACCAGAAGGCCTTTTTCCACCGGCACGGGATAACCGGCTTTTCGCATGTATTCGACTAGATCAGGTACGAGGATGAAGGCATCCATATCTATCCATCCCCGCCTGACTTTTCCTTCTTTAATGAGCTCCGGAACGATTCGCACTGCGGTATCGACCGGAATGGCGAAACCGATACCCACGGAGCCGCCCGAGGGAGAATAAATCATGGTATTGATGCCGATCATTTCACCCCGTGCATTCAAGAGCGGCCCTCCTGAATTGCCAGGATTGATCGAAGCGTCAGTCTGAATCATGTTTTGCAGGATGGTACTGCTGTCTTTCTGAATCGGGCGGCCGAGACCCGAGATGATGCCTTTGGTAAGCGTGCGCTCAAGGCCGAAAGGATTGCCGATAGCCAGCACCTTCTGGCCGACTTTGAGGTTTTTCGATGTGCCAAAGGGAATCGGTTTGAGTCGGGTTCCCGCCAGCGGTGAAAATTTGATGACAGCGAGGTCGTTCTGCGGGTCGGTGCCGACAACCGTCGCCTCATGGCGGCTTCCGTCCGCAAGGTTGACATAGAGCTTGTAAGCATCCTTGACGACATGATTATTGGTCAGGACATATCCTTTTTCATCGATTATGGATCCTGACCCCGAGCCGCCGCTTTGTGGGACAGGATCAAGAAACCAATTGAGCGCCATGACTTCCGTGGTGATATTGACCACTGACTCATTGTAACGCTCATAGATCGAAATATTTTCCATCTCATCAAGGGTATATCCTGAATCGGACAGCGCGGTCTCCGTAATCTGACCGGATACAGGCTGGGTTATGCTCGTTGTCGGGCTAGGCCCTGTGTCTATTGATCTGCTGCTCCAGATTCCGCTTCGCACAATTATTAACGATGACACCGCTATGAGTGCCGCCGCAGAAAGAAAAGACACAATTGCAATGCTAAGAACAGCTTTTTTCGAGTAAAGTTTCATAATTCAGCCCCACTCAAGCAAACGTCAGTTTTCCAGCGGAAGCTTCTTCAAGCCTCGCGAGCATGAAGATGTAATCAGACAGTCGATTCAGGAAACGGGTCAAATCAGGGGAAACCGCTTCTCTGCGGGCTAGGGTTATGACTCTTCGCTCAGCTCGTCTCGCAATGGTCCGCGCAAGATCAAGCGCGGCTGAACCTGCGGTCATGCCGGGGATGACAAATCCTGTAAGAACAACCCGTTCTTCAATTGAGAGCGTTTTTTCAGCGATTCGTTCTTCATCCTTTTCGGTAATCGGCCTGTCGAAAGGGATTCCCACCGAAGCCAGCTCTCCCGCTGCACGAAACAGAAGCCGCTGGATTTCATCAATCGCGTAAAGTACTTCATCCTGAAAACAGAGATGACGGGCCATACCGAGCGCTGATGACAGTTCATCTATGGTTCCGTATGCTTCAACCCGAATGTCATCCTTGCTGATTCGTTCTCCCGACCAGAGTCCGGTTTCGCCCTCATCGCCTGTTCTTGTTATTATGCTCATATTCAATAAAATACTGTCAAAACCTTTGCTCCTGCAAGCTGGAACAGGAAAAATCTTCCATGATGTTCATTCACTCGATATACTGATATGTATGGACAGGAAGATTTCCCGCCTCACGACAGCATGTCCCTATTTGCCGGATCGAAAAGCCTGCATGCTGTTCATGGAAACAGCATGGGATGAAGCGGATTATTTCGTTTATGAAAATCTTCTTGTACAAGGATGGAGAAGGTCCGGGCATCTTCTTTACTGCTATCAATGCCCTGGATGCAATCGCTGCCTACCAATCAGAATCCCCATCAACCGTTTTGTTCCTTCAAAATCATTAAGCAGAATTATTAGAAAGAATAGAGATATTTCAGTGAGACTTCAGAACGCTTCATATTCAGATGAGCGCTTCCGTTTGTATGAAAAATATGTCACTGCCCGGCATTTTGAATCAGCAGCACGAGATGCGGACTTGGAACATCGTTTGGCATTTTTGGATATGACCGCTGGATTGAAGGCACAAATCATTGAATACCGAGACCAGGCAGGGATTTTGCTTGCTGAAGGTTTTGCGGACATTCTGCCTGAAGGAATTTCTTCTGTTTATTTCGCATTCGCCCCAGATTCAGGCTGGCGCAGCCTGGGACGCTTTTCAGTCCATGCTGAAATCCAGATCGCACGTCAGCTTCAAAAATCTTTCTATTATCTTGGATTCTGGGTTCCCGGTTCAGGGAAAATGGATTATAAGGCAGATTTCGCTCCATTCGAGCTCGCAGTAGACGACCAGAAATCGCAAACTGCCGATTTTTCGCGCGATCCGCTGATGAATTTACACGAAAAAGCCTGGCGCACGTTTTCTTCAAAAGAAGAAGCGCTCAGCTGGCTCGAAGCCGCGGGTTATCTGGATCGTTGACATGGATTGCCCAGCGTGATAACGTAGCCTGCAGCACTATTTATACTGATTCCTAGAAGGATTATTATGGCATCGCAGATTAACAAGAGCGAAACGCAGGAAACAAAAAAGACTGAGGAAAAGAAAGCGCCAAAACGAGGAGTCAAAAACCCCTTTGTCTATGGCGGCACCATCGTCATCCTCATCATCACCATCATTGCGTTTGTTTTTATCCCCTCCATAAGTTCGGGATTTTCCAGCGGTTCAGCACCTAGTTTTGGCTCATGGAAAGGGAAACCAATAACATATGAAGCTGATTCCTATTTCGCGAACCAGGTAGCGCAGATCAATGACTATCTGCGCCAGCAAGGAATGTCAGACCAAAATTTCCAATATTATGCCTACCAGGTCTGGCAAATGGCATTCCAGAGCACCGCCGTCAGGACTGCTTTAATAGACATAGTAAAGCAGAGCGGTTTCCGGGTTACCGAAAAGGGGCTCGACGAGGCGGTTGCGACAAACGCAGCCTACCAGCAGGATGGAAAGTTCTCAGTAGAAAAGTTCAACAAAACCCCATTGGCAACGAAGCTTTCAATCCGCAACACAACCAAGGAAGACCTTTTTGTCAGGCGTTATTATGAAGATATCTATACAATAGCGCCCAGCACCGCGGAAATCGCTTTTGTCGCCTCGATGGCAAAGCCTCAGCGCAGTATTGAATATACCGCCATCTCTCTCGCTGATTATCCTGATGAGGAAGCAGCCGCATGGGGAGCGAAAAACGCAGATCTTTTCAAGACAGTAGGACTTTCCCGCATTACCATAACGACTTCGGAAGCTGACGCGAAAAAGGTCCTCGCACAAGTCAAAGAGAATAAGCTTTCCTTTGAGGATGCTGCAAAAAGCCACTCCAAGGATTCCTACGCCGACAAAGGCGGTGACGCTGGAGCAGTTCTTTTTTATGTTTTCGAAAATGATTTTACAAACAAAGATGACGCAAAAAAGATAGCTTCACTGCCCAAGGGTGAGGTGTCGGATGTCTATAAGCTCGGTGACAAGGTTTGGGCATTTTTCAAGATTAACTCCGAACTGGTGCCAGCTGATTTCACGAAAAAAGCTGTGCTCGACGAAGTGAAAGCCTACCTTTATGAGAAAGAGCGTGGAACGCTTGAATCCTGGGCAATTGCAAAAGCGAACAGCAGCCTCGATCTGACTAATGCAGCTGCATTTGCCGCATCTGCCAAAAAAGCCAAGCTAGCGTTGAAAAAAGCCGGCCCCTTCATCATCAATATTGGAAGTCCCACATTCTATGCCTATGGCCAGCAGATTCCCCTTCTGCAAGGCCCATATGCGAACAATGATCCAGCGCTCGATGGTGCCGAACAGGATGAAGCCTTCATGACTGAGTTGTTTGCGGCTCCAAAAGGCAAGGTGTCCAAACCTGTGGTTCTCGGAGATTCAGTAGTCGTCTTCAGTGTAACTGATGACACCCCCGCCAGCGATGACGAAACAGCCCTGGTCAAATTTGCGTTCCCCTACTTCCACCAGCAGGTTGTGGATAATCAGACACGCAGCACGATTCTGAAGAGCAAGAATTTCAAGGATGAATTCAACAAAATGTTCTTCAAGATCTACAGCACACAGGCTTCTGCGAAATAATTCTTCATATAGAAATATAATTGAAATAAAAGGCTGTCCGGCAAGCGGACAGCCTTTTTACTATGCTTGTGCACTCTTCGCTCAGTTCTAGCGTTCTTCGTCGTCATCAGTCCGCAGCACCGCCAAGAAAGCGTCCTGCCCCAGTTCGACATTGCCGACCATTTTCATGCGTTTCTTACCCTCTTTTTGTTTTTCCAAGAGCTTGCGCTTTCTCGTAATATCGCCGCCGTAGCATTTGGCGAGAACATCCTTCCTGACCGGATTGACCGTTTCCCGGGCGATAATTGTAGCACCGATCGCTCCCTGAATGGCAATTTTGAATTGCTGCCTGGGAATATTGCGCTGAAGCCGTTCACAGACCTTTCGGGCCCGCTCATAAGCACCTGGTTTGTAAACCAGCATGGAAAGCGCGTCCACAGGTTCGCCGTTAATCAGGAAGTCAAGCTTGGCCAGTTCTGTCGGCCGATACCCGATCACTTCATAGTCAAAGCTGGCATACCCTCGGCTTGTGGATTTCAACTTGTCATAAAAATCGAATAAAACTTCGGCAAGCGGCATTTCAAAAACAAGCTCGACACGTTTTTCATCGAGGTGGATAAAAGATTTCTGTTCTCCTCGCTTATTGACGCAGAGCGTGATCAGGTTTCCGATATAGGGAACGGGCGTGATAATTTCGGCTTTAATATAGGGCTCTTCCGCACTTTCAATTCGGGAAGGATCCGGGTATTCGCTCGGATTATCGATGAAAATTGTTTCGCCGTTATGAAGATGCAGTTTGTAGCGGACGGAAGGCGAAGTCATGATGATTGCTTGGCCGAATTCCCGCTCAAGCCGCTCCTGGACAACTTCAAGGTGCAAGAGCCCTAAAAATCCGCAGCGGAAACCAAATCCGAGCGCCAGCGAGTTATCCTTTTCAAAAACCAATGAGGCGTCGTTCAGTGTAAGCTTTTCAAGACTATCCTTCAGCTCGTCGTAATCCGCTGAATCAATTGGATAGATTGAGCTGAAAACAACTGGCTTGATCTCTTTAAAACCCGGCAGAGGTGCTAAACAAGGATTGTCATCCCCCGTGACAGTATCGCCGACTCTGACATCCCGGACTGTCTTGATTCCCGCGATGCAAAACCCTACCTCCCCGGCTGAAAGCATATCAGTGCTGGTTGGAATAATCTTGAATAAACCGACATCTTCAACTTCATGGACAGCCTGGCTGGACATGAATCTGATTTTCATGCCTTTTTCGAGTTTGCCTGCAAAAACACGCACGTGGATGACGACCCCGCGGTAAGCGTCATAATGGGAATCAAAAATGAGCGCCTGCAGAGGTTCATCAGGGCTGCCCTCGGGGCTTGGTATTCTTTCGACAATGGCTTCAAAAAGCTCATCGATTCCTATCCCCATTTTGGCTGAAACCGCGAGCGCGGAAGAGCCGTCGAGGCCAAGGTCCTTGTCAATCTGCGCGCGCACGCCTTCGACATCAGCAGCAGGCATATCGATTTTATTGATAACCGGGAGAATTTCCAGGTTATGCTCGAGTGCCATGTACATGTTTGAAAGCGTTTGTGCTTCAACGCCCTGTGTCGCGTCGACAACGAGAATCGCTCCCTCGCAGGACGAGATGGCACGCGATACTTCATAGGAAAAATCCACATGTCCCGGCGTATCGACGAGATTGAGGGTATACGTTTTCCCGTCGCGGGCAGTATACGGCAGTGTTACCGCCTGGCTTTTAATGGTAATGCCGCGTTCCCGCTCGATATCCATATTATCCAGCATCTGATTCTGCATTTTGCGCTGATCGATTATATGGGCTTTTTCGATAAAGCGGTCGGCAAGCGTCGATTTGCCATGGTCGATATGGGCAATGATGCAAAAATTCCGGATAAGTTCTTTCTCGTGCATTGTCTTACTGTACAGGAAATCATTGTTTTTGGCAACGCTTGAAGGTGTCACGAACCTTGTATATAGTACCTGCACCATGATAGCCCTAAAACATCTGCCCCGGAACGCCAGCGCCAGTATCAAGCTTGAACCGCTCTGGGCGCTTTTCGGACCGCTTGTAACCTATTTCATGCCGCTCTATCAAAAAGAACTGGGCCTGAGTGAAGTCCAGATGGGCATCATCAATTCGATTGCCATTGCGACCGGTTTTGTGTTTTACGCGCTTGCCTCGCCAATTACCAATAAACTTGGGAGACGCTATACCAGCATCATTTTTGACACCGTAGCATGGAGCATTGCCATGCTGGTATGGGCATTTTCACGCAGCTTTGCCTGGTTTCTTATCGCCCAGATTCTTAATTCGGTTGTTAGAATTGTTGTTGTTTCCTGGAACCTTCTCATCACAGAAGATGCGACAGATCAGGAACGGGCTGCCATATATGGTTGGATTTATGTCATTGGCGCTTTCGGCGGTCTTTCCACCTTTCTTGGAGGCATTATAATCCAGAAATTTGGCCTGGTACCTTCGATGCGAATTATTTTTATTCTCGGCTCAATCAGCATGTCCGCCATGTTTGTTCTCAGATTTATCTGGACAAGAGAAACGGCTCCGGGCCAGTACCTGAAAGAGAAATTGAAAAAGGAACCCTTTGTAAAACTGGTATTGCAGCAGATTCCTTCAGCCCGAGATGCATTGAAGGATGGCAATTTTCTGCTGATGACTGGCATCTACATCCTGGCAAGCGCTGTACTTTCAATAGATTTTTTCCGGATACTGTATCTGGCTGAAAAAAAGCTCATTCCTTCCTGGACAATCTCAATGATTCCAGCGACAGGAGCAATCAGCTGCATGGCGGTCTTCTTTATCGTTCTTCCGCGGAGGAAGCATATTCCTCATATAAAAAGCTTGAAAAGCGGGTTTTTATTAAGCTTTTTGTTCCAGACTGCTTTCCTCCTTATTCCAGTTCGGTCTGCTGCCCTGGCAATTCTCATTGTCTCGGGACTTCAAACCTCCTATTTTCTCATTCAGACATTTCGGGATACCGTGTTCATGAATACCGTCCGAAGCGATCAAAAAAGCGAGCTTTTCAGCCTTGTGCAAGCTCTCATGCTTTTCTTTACCATTCCCATGGGTTGGCTTGCCGGCTGGTTGTTTGAATTTTCCAATAATTTGCCATTCATCCTTGCCATAATCCTCTATGGTTTGGGATTTTTGCTTTCGACCAATCTGGAAAAACAAAATTCAGCGCAAGAGACTGGAAGTTCAGTCTGAAGAGAAGTATTATTGATTAAAATTATTGAAGGAGCTGTCATGAACCTTGTTGATCTTCCATATATCACCAAAGAAGGATTTCGAAACGACCATTCTATTGTTGTCTATGCGCTTTCAACCTGTGGTTTCTGCAAACGGGCCCTCGCCTTTCTTGATCAGCATGGGTTTTCCTATAAATACATCCATGTTGACCAAATACCCCTGGAAACAAAGACCGAAGTCAAGAAAATTCTGAAAGAAAGGTTCAATGAAAATGTCGCCTTCCCCTTTGCCGTTATTGACGAGGATAAGCATCTGGTTGGATTTATCGAGCCAGACTGGGTGCTGACGCTTGGAGTTACCGAGGGAGAATAAAGAAACCATGAATCAGAAAACGCTCGACCAAACGCGCCTTTTTACCAGAATGGTAGCTGAAAAACAAGGCTGGACACTCAATCCCGATACCGAATTCTATGAATCACTCGTAGAAGGCCTTACTGCCAATTACAATCGATACGGGTATTACCTTTGCCCTTGCAGAGATTCGGATGGTTCGCGCGAAGTCGACAAAGATGCCATCTGCCCCTGTGTATGGTCGCGAAAAGACATCCCTGAATTCGGTCACTGCTACTGCGCGCTCTATCTTTCCAAGGAATTTTCCGAGTCCCGGGCGCCCTGCAGAGCGATTGCAGACCGGCGCTATGAAGCATGATTTATCTTGATTGGGCAGCTACATCAAAACCCGATGAAGGGATACTGTCGGAATCGCTCGCGGAAACGCTTCAAATATTCGGCAATCCATCCAGCCAGCACGAACTGGGCAGAAAAGCCCGTGAACTCCTCGAATCTTCCCGATTAAGGATGCTTGCAGCCATTAATAACGTTCAAGGCAAGGCCTCAACCAAGAGCCAGCCAGGATATCCGAAGCTTATTTTTACTGCATCAGGCACCGAAGCGGATCAGATACCGCTTCTCTCCCTCTTGAATAAAAAAAACATCTCAAAACTGGCAGAGGAGAAAGCAAATCGTCCTCATCTGGTTATCTCGGCAATTGAACATGCCGCTATTCATTCCCAGACCTTGCAGTTGCAGAATCTTGGTTTTGAAGTCAGCTTTATCAGACCTGATCCCGAGGGATTCATTCAGCCTAAAGCCGTGACAAAGGCAATCCGCCCTTCTACTGTTCTGATCGCGGTCATGCTCGTCAACAATGAAACCGGGGCAGTCCAGGATATCCCGGGCATCGGACGTGCCATTGAAGAATCATCAATCGCTCTGCGGATGAAAGCGCCCTGGTTCCATGTCGATTGCGTGCAGGCGCTCGGCAAAATTCCTTTTTCTCTGCCGCAGAATGTTTCAAGCGCTGCTTTTTCTGCTCATAAAATTGGCGGCCCTAAAGGAATCGGCGCACTTTTGCTTTTTAAAGAACTGATTCCGCTGGCTCAGGGCGGCGGGCAGGAATCGGGTTATCGCTCTGGGACGGAAAATCTGGCGGGTATCGATGCTTTCAGCCGCTGTGTTCAAAAAAGCCTTGCCGGTCTAAATAAAAATCTAGAGCATGTGCGTCAATTGGAACAACTCCTTCTCAGCGGACTTTCAGCAATACCCGGATGCCAGATAATCCCTGCTTCACGGCGCCCCGGAGACAGCCGCTTCAGCCCCTGGATTATCAGCGCCAGCTTTCCTGGCCTTTCCGGTGAAGTATTCCAGCGGGCGCTTTCTGAACAGGGCATCTGTGTTTCCACTGGTTCAGCATGCGCGAGTTCGCATGGCGCAAAGGCAAAAGGCCGCAGGATCCTTGATGCAATGGGCATGACTTCGGAAGCATCTTTCTGCTCCATAAGAATTTCCTTGGGCAGTGATTCAGCTGAAGATGAAATTCTAACCTTCATCGAAACGGCACACCGCTTGTATAGTTCCTTGAAAACCTGATAGCCTACGCGTCTATGAGCGCAATTTTTCTTATCAAAACTGGTGAAGTACTCTTGAAGCTGGGCAATCAGCGTGAATTTGTCCATCAAATGAAATCGCAAATCAGGAACAGGCTTGGCGCTATCCCTCATAAAATCGAAGAATACCCTGGCAGGTTTTTTTTGGAAGTGAGCGATGAAAATGCCCCAGTCGCGGAATTTGTGCTTTCTCACTGCCCCGGAGTCAATGGATACGCGCCTGTGACGGTATGCGCCAAAACGACTGAAGCCATCCTGGCCGCCAGCGTCGTGGCAGCAAACCATGAAGCGGAGATATCCGGGAAACGGACATTTAAAGTTGAAACCCGAAGATCCGATAAAAGCTTTCCCCTCGATTCATATTCGATGTCATCGCTCGCCGGCGAGACAATCCTGAGCCGGGTACAAGGCTCGCAGGTGGATGTGCATTCTCCAGATTATGTCATTACAATTGAAATTCGTGAAAGGGCCTATGTTTACGGACCGACCCTTCCCGGTCCGCGCGGTCTGCCTTCAGGCGTCAGCGGCAAGGGCATTCTTCTGCTTTCAGGCGGCATTGATTCTCCGGTCGCAGGCTACATGATGGCGCGCCGCGGGCTCGCGCTGGAAGCAGCCTATTTCCACACCTATCCCTACACTTCGATTGAAGCACAGAAAAAAGTTGAAGCGCTGGCTGTTAAAATTGCGGCCTTCTGCGGCGGCATCAGACTCTGGGTTGTCCCCTTCACCGATGTACAGATGAAAATAAAAAAGCTCGCTAATCCGGAGGCGACTACCATCATGCTTCGGTCTGCCATGATGGAGGCCGCGCACGCGCTGGCTCTCAAGGTTGGAGCAAGCTGTATCATAACTGGCGAAAGCCTCGGGCAGGTTGCCAGCCAGACTGCTGAAAATATGCGCGTAACCCAGGCGCCCACGACATTTCCGGTTTTGCGCCCCCTTATCGGTACCGATAAGGAAGATACAATCGCTATAGCTCGAAAAATCGGCACATTCGATATTTCCATTCTTCCTTATGAAGATTGCTGTGTGCTGTTTTCCCCGGAACATCCTATCCTTAAACCCAACTTCCGCGAAGCTGTTAATGCATACAAGGAAATCGATTTGTCAGCAGAGATTGCCGCAAGCGTTAAAAATGCCGAGGCTTTAAGGTTTTATTACAGCGATGTTCTAAAAGAGCAGTTTGGGAACTGAAAGCGAAAAACCATTTATCGGCTGAGGCTTTCTCAGTAGCCGCCTTAAATGTCAGACGACTTTTGAAAAAGGTTGCAGCAAGCCTGGTTACTCAGGCAGTATGCACAGCAAAAAAAATAGCTGGCTCCTCTCGGAACCAGCTATATCCCCAAGGGGAATCGAACCCCTGTTGGCGGGATGAAAACCCGCTGTCCTGACCGCTAGACGATGGGGACAACGCTCGGCCATAACCGCGGCGCTTGTGCCTTGCGGTATCAGGCGCATGGGCAAACTACCAAAAACAGGCACTTTTGTCAAGAGAAAATAAAAAAAAACACGCAACTTACACTGCCCTGAGTCTGTATTTTAAAAATCAGTTTGGGAGATTCTATCCTTTATCTGATTTAAAAGATGTCGGGCAAGGGCATTGTCAGGTTCAATTCTGAGCGCTATCTCGCAATCTGCAAGCGCCTGCGCTGAATCGCCTAGCTTCCAGTACGAAAGTGCTCTCCGATACCGTGAAAAAAAGTGGTACGGATGAATCTTGAGAGCGCTTGAAAAATCGTCAATCGCGCTGGAATGGTCTTCCAGAATACTTTTAACGACGCCGCGGTAATAGAGAGCCTTGTAGCACTCCGGGTCAAGAATGAGGCAGGCGCTAAAATCCCTGAGTGCCTCCTTGTACCGTGATTGGGCGAAATATGCCATTCCGCGATGCTTGTAGACAACTGCGAGAATCTCCTTCTCTGGTTTTTTCAGGATTATTTCAGAGTAAATCTGCTCGGCTTTATCGAAGTCGGCATTATTGTGCGCCTCGAGTGCGGCAAGCAGCAGACCGTCCATCCCGAATGACTTGAAATTTTCCAGCTCGAATTTGCTTTCCGAACTTTGGTTCGCGCGCTGAGTTTCTTCTTCCAGTTCCTTTTGCGCGGTTTTCTTTTCGCCGCCTGCCAGCTCTGGTTCGGAGACTTCTTCAATTTTATGATAGAATGCCTGACGGCGCTTTGCCAGCTCGGTGTTCAAACGCTTCTGGTATTCAAGAATTTCCTGAAAAATAATGTCGGAAAGCGTAAGGTTGGCGTTGAGCGCGGCAAGCTTTCGTTTCATCGGCTCATCGAATGGCGTAAATTCTGCTTTGTATACCAGTTCATGCTCCACTTCTGCCCAGGCTTCTTGCAGAATTGTTCTGAGCTGGACTTCTATCACAGCCCGATCCAGATGTTTGCAAAGCGGCTCCAACCCTTCAGGGATTTTGACAAGAACATGAATCGATTCATAGCCGAATTCCCGAAAAGACCGCTCTGCCCCCTTCCGCTCGATTTCCTCGATCGTGAAGGCTTCTTTGATGGCGTTTTCCGCGACTGCGAGGTCTCCCAGAAAGGGACAAACTACCCGTACAGCGAGCATGTCATTGACAGGGCTTGCTATTCCCGACTCCATCCACGCATTTTTCAGAAGGCGCAGGCGTTTGGAGTAATATGATTCAAATTGCTTCACCCGTGATTTTATCGTCGGACGAAGTCCGGCCTGGTTTAGAAGCCTGCTGAGATCTTCTACAAAAACGGAAAGCGCCTTTTCATAATCTTGAACCGAAGCTGCATAGATTTCTGCCAGTTTTGATTTATCGGGAATGACAAGAACGGATTTCTCTCTGGTCATGACTACAGTATACCACAGAACAGGGATTTTGACATTGCAAAGCTATTTGCTAGTCTCAATCCCATTGATGAAAAGCTTGATAGAACCGCTTCCCGGCACTGATGTTTTCAGGCTTTTTTCAATAGCTTCTTTTATCAGAGGAAAACGAATCTTCGAGTCAGCCAGGTTTGCTAATTCAATATCGACATACAAGGTGCCTGAACGCTGCATAACCAAGCGTATTTGAGCTCCATTCGGAAGCAGAGGCTGAAGCTTGTGATTCATGGGACCAAGCGCAAGCTCGTCCAGCACTCGTCTGGAACGTTCTTCCGGGTTTCCGATAGGACTTAGGACGCGCCTCTCCCTTACCAGGTTAGTCGCATGCTGATCCGGGAAATAAAGCGTGCAGGAACTTGAGGAAAGTGTCAGCCCATACGCTATGACACCGGCCGCAAGCAAAATCGGCAAAATGATCAGCGCTCCATGCGCATGCTGCTTGGTCTGCATTGGCATTACCTTTCGAAATGATCGATAAAATCGACAATCCCATTGTAAATTGCATCGGCAATTTTCCTCAAGTAGCCCGAATCGGCGAGCAGAAGTCCTTCTTCCGGATGCGTGATAAAGCCCATTTCAATAAGAATAGAAGGCATCTTGGCATTCCTGACTACAAACCATTCTTCAGCGCGGATACCCCGGCCCGGGCTTGCATCGCCTATCATGGAACCCAATCGGTCATAGACTTTTCGAGCCAAAATGATGCTTTCGGTCGTAAACTCTTCCTCAAGCATCGCATTGAGAATCGGCGCGATATCCTTTCCTTTTTCCTGTACCGTCACCGCGTCGACAACCGTCCGGCGGTATTCAGGATTGAGGTACCACACTTCAAATCCTTTGGCGTTTTTATTGAAAGAAGCGTTAGCATGAATGGAAACATAGATCACAGCCTGAGAAGGTTTGAGCGGTATGGAATTTGCCATTTCAACACGCTGATCAAGGGTTGGGTAGCTGTCACCTTCCCGGGTTGTCAGAATTTTGCGGTTCGGATATCGCTCTGAAAGCAGTTCGACAACACGCTTCGATACTTCAAGGGTCAGATTCTTTTCCAACAGCCTTGTTGAACCAAATTCAGCAATGGCTCCGGTGTCTTTGCCGCCATGTCCTGGATCTATGAGAATAGCAGCTACCGAGTATTTGCCGTCTGTCTCTTTCTGCATTGCGCTGTAGTAATTTTCGATGACACGCTTCGTATCGGGAGGAAACATTAAAACCCCTTCCTTGTTGTAGGGAGCGCTTACTTTTGCAATCTGTTTGAAATCCAGAGCAAGATAGGGCTGGTCTGTGGCAAAGGACAGATACTTGCCTTCTCTGACAAAATACCCGGTTTTGAGCAGCGGATCATAAAACAACTGAACTGACAACGATGTCTGCAAGTCCTGAGCGCTTGCTGCCGCATCAGCCTGCTGACCGAATACAAAGGGAAGGCTTATAAAAAGCACAATGACAAGCGCGAGAAGGTTGATCCGATTCCTCAGAAACATAGGCATATAGTGCTTCAAATTGCCAGAATAGTACAGTCTTGGGTTGAAGAATTTTTTTCATTTTTTTTTGTTTTTCCCTTGCGCCAAACAGACAATTGGATTATACCTTATCGAGGAAGACGGTACCACTACATATAGTAGTATAACGATTCACTTATACATATAGATTGTATATTGTTTTCAATTGTTTTTGGAGGAACGATGAAATTCGAGCGGCGTTTTACAAAAAAAGGAAAGGGTCCCTACGCGGGCATAACATGGGAAAAAAGAATCAGCGAGATACGAAATCCCAACGGGAAACTTGTCTTCCACATGGATTCTGTCATTGTACCTTCTTTCTGGAGCCAGATTGCCACTGACATTATCGCGCAGAAATATTTCAGAAAAGCCGGAATTCCCGCGGACAAGGCTCGCGCATGGGAAGCCTTTATTCCGGAATCCCAGCGCCAGCTCGCTGGAGACAGTCCGATTCCCGGGTCAGAGCATGACGCACGGCAGGTTTTTCACCGCCTCGCCTATACCTGGTGCGCCTGGGGTAGAAAAGCAGGCTATTTCGATTCAGAGGAAGATGAAAAAGCATTTTATGACGAACTGCTCTACATGCTTGCCCATCAAATGGCCGCTCCAAACAGCCCCCAGTGGTTCAATACCGGGCTTCACAGCGTGTATGATATTGAAGGACCGGCGCAGGGACATTTCTATGTCGATCCTGAGACGAATGAAGTGGTTAAGTCTCAGTCGGCCTATGAACGCCCCCAACCCCATGCGTGCTTCATTCTGGACATTCAGGATGACCTCGTCAATGAAGGCGGCATCATGGATCTGGTTACCCGCGAAGCGCGTCTTTTCAAATATGGCTCAGGGACCGGCTCGAATTTTTCTAAAGTTCGAGCTCGAAATGAAAACCTTTCCGGAGGCGGCGTTTCCTCCGGTTTACTGTCTTTCTTGAAGATAGCAGATCGTTCCGCTTCGGCAATCAAATCTGGCGGAACGACACGGCGAGCTGCAAAGATGGTCATTCTAGATGCCGACCACCCTGATATCGAACAATACATCAACTGGAAAACCGAAGAAGAATACAAGGTCGCTTGTCTTGCTGCAGGAAGCGCAGCGCTCAACCGCTACGCAAAAGACATGAAGCTTGCGATCGACTCGTTCGGCCCTGACAGAGAAAGTGCTTTCTCACTTGCAGAAAACAAGCCGCTGCGCGCAGCTGTGCGAGGAGCGATCAAGGCCGGCATTCCTGCAGCATGGATACATCAGGTCCTGACGCTTTACTATCAATCAGGCGAACTCATCACAACACCGCAGTATGACACAGGCTGGGAGTCTGAAGCCTACAATACCGTATCAGGACAATCATCCAACAATTCGGTGCGTGTGACCAATGCCTTCATGAACGCGGTGCTCAGCGATGGCGATTGGGACCTCATTGCCAGAACGACTGGCAAGAAAATGAGTTCGGTCAAGGCTCGAAAGATCTGGGACGAAATCGCGCAGGCAGCCTGGCGTTGTGCCGATCCAGGCATTCAGTTCCATACGACGGTCAATGAGTGGCATACCTGCTTGAACGACGGCGAAATCCGGGCTTCCAATCCTTGCTCTGAATACATGTTTCTGGATGATACGGCATGCAACCTTGCCTCGCTCAACCTGCTGTCGTTCTATGACCAGAAAGAAGAAACATTTGATGATGAAGCATACCGGCACGCAATCCGCATTTGGACGACAGTCCTCGAGATTTCTGTTGTCATGGCCCAATTCCCCAGCAAGGAAATTGCCCGAAAGAGCTACGATTACCGCACGCTCGGCTTGGGCTATGCCAATATCGGCAGCCTCCTTATGGTCATGGGGCTTGCCTATGACTCGGACGAAGGCCGGGCCGTCGCGGCAGCGCTGTCAGCGATCCTTTCCGGCGAAGCCTATGCGCAATCAGCACGAATGGCAAAGGAATGGGGGACCTTTTCGCGGTATCCCGCCAATGCCGATGTCATGCTTCGGGTTGTGAGGAACCACCGCAGGGCAGCCTATGACGCGAAATCAGAAGAGTACGAACAGCTCTCAATCATACCTCAGGGCTTGAAAGAATGGGCGTGCCCCGGGAATCTGATAGCCGCAGCTCGTGAATCCTGGGATGACGCGCTGTCGCTGGGACAGCAGCACGGGTTCAGAAATGCTCAAGTTACAGCAATGGCGCCCACTGGGACTATCGGTCTTCTCATGGATTGCGACACAACCGGAATCGAGCCTGATTTTGCCCTGGTCAAATTCAAAAAACTTGCTGGCGGCGGCTATTTCAAGATTATCAATTCAAGCGTGCCTCCCGCCCTGAAAGCGCTGGGGTATTCAGAAGAGGAATCGCAGAAGATTCTCGAATACGCGCTGGGCACTGAAACACTCGAGGGAGCTCCTGCCATCTCGATTGAAATATTGAAAGAAAAGGGTTTTGATGACGCATCCATTGCAAAGATAGAAACTTCGCTGAAAAGCGCCTTTTCTCTGGAAAGCTGCTTCTCCGTCCATACGCTTGGACCAGACCTCATGTCGCGTCTTGGAATCAGTGAAACAACCTATTCATCTCCTGACTTCAGCCTGCTTGAGCATCTCGGTTTCAGCGATTCGGAAATTGAAGCTGCTGAGCTGTATGCTTGCGGTACAATGGGTTTGGAAGGCGCACCGATTCTTAAACCGGAGGATCTCCCGGTTTTCGATACCGCTACCCCTTCCGGCAAGCGCGGCACCCGCAGTATCGATTGGAGAGCCCATATCGCCATGATGGCTGCCGTTCAGCCATTCATCACCGGCGCGATTTCCAAAACCATCAACATGCCCAACACCGCAACGCTCGATGACGTAAAAAATGCATATATGCTCGCCTGGAAATCCATGCTGAAATCCATTGCCTTGTATCGGGACGGCTCAAAGCTTTCCCAGCCGCTTTCCGCGCTTGCTCCGGGCTCTGACCTGATTGCTGATTCCATCGTAGCCCTCCAGTCAGGCGAGATGGAAGATGAAGCCTTCAATGAACAACCTGTTTCCAAAGAAACCGGTGTATCTGAAACAGTCCGAGCTCCGGAACTCCCCGGTATGCCCGTTTCACCGCGCGGCGTCCGACGCTCTCTTCCAAACCGGAGAACCGGATATACCCAGAAAGCGAAAATTGCAGGGCACTCCGTTTTTCTGCGGACAGGAGAATACGAAGACGGAACCCTTGGAGAAATTTTCCTTGACATGCACAAGGAAGGTGCCGCATTCCGAAGTATCCTTAATTCCTTTGCTATCGCAGTTTCACTGGGTCTTCAGTATGGGGTTCCGCTGGAAGAATATATCGATGCTTTTACATTTACCCGTTTCGAGCCGAACGGCGTTGTGCAGGGCCATGATTATATCAAGATGGGGACCAGCGTTCTGGACTACATCTTCAGAGACCTTGCTATTTCATATCTCAACCGGCACGATCTGGGTCAGATAAAACCAGAGGACCTGGTCGCAACATCAACGCAAAGCAAGGATGGCAATCGGACTGGAGAAAGGAGAACTGCCTTTGAAAACGGAATGTCATCCCACCCATCCAGACCGGTTCAAACCAATTCCAACACTGTTTCCCAGCTGCCAAATGTTGGAGCTGAAAAAGGAGTTCCGACAAAAAAAGGAAATCCAACGCTGGACTCGAACACAAAATTTATTCGCGCGGCCAGGCAAAAAGGATACGAAGGTGACCCCTGCCCCGTCTGCGGCAATATGACATTGGTAAGAAACGGCACCTGTCTCAAATGCGAAACCTGCGGTTCAACAACAGGATGCAGCTAATTCGCTTCTGCATGTTCACCAAATAATACAAAAGCCCGCTTTTAGCGGGCTTTTGCAGCTTTGGTGCACTTTATTATAAATCCTCTCGTTCAATCGGAAAGGTCATACAGCGAGCCCCTCCTCCTCCCCTGGCCAATTCAATCCCTTCAAAGGTAACGGCCAGACGCTCATGATTGGCAGGATTATCTTTTCCTGCAATAAAATCTTTAGACGGCACTACAGAAAAACCAGCATTGGAAAGAGCTTCCAGCGTATAAAGGTTGCTGGCGTACATAAGAATCTTTCCAGGCGCGAAGGCGAACGAATTAGCCCCGGACCACCACTGCTCGCGTTCCTGATAAATGCGATGACCATTGCCGCAAAGAACCGGCTTCAGCTGAATTCCGACCTTTTCAAGACCGGAGAGCAGCGAATGCTCCTCATGATAGGAGAGTTTCCCGCCTTTTTTCGCGTCAATTCTGAAAACCCTGCTTCTCTGCGGTCCAAGAATGACTGGTTCAAACACAAGCGCCATTTCACGGTCAATCATGGTAAAGGTCATATCGAGATGAATGGTGGCCCTGGATTTTGGCAAATCGACTGCGAAAATCGTTACATCGGTTTCAGACGCTCTTGCAGCGTTCTGGGCGATCCGCTCGACAGCGAAACTTGTCGTGCGCTCAGACATGCCGATAGCAAGAACTGTAGGGCTGAGAACCATGATATCCCCACCCTCAGCGGTCAGATAGCGGTTTCGTTCGGAAGGACCGTCAAAAAGCAAAGTCCGGGCTAAAAAATCCGGGTGGTGTGTTAAAATAAATCGAGTGATGATCGCTTCTACCATGCGGACATCATAGGCAGTCGCCGCCGAAATGGCACAGTTGCCGATAACAGCCGCGCTGTCCCTCATAAAATATGTATTGGGAAGCGGACGCGAGATAAAGCTATGCTCGCTCAGTCTTGATGACAGGCTAAGCTTTGGCGATGGAATTCCCTGAATGATTGCCTGCGAAAGTTCCCTGGCTGGCATCGCCATCAATGTTTCCATCACGCTGCGAATGGGAAAGCATCGCGATAGATCGGTAAGAAACTCGAACTTGTCACCGGTATCCTCGAGGCTTTCAGCCAAAATATCGGAAAGCTCATAAACACGCGCCACCTGAGAAAGAAATTCTTTCAGAGATGTGTATTCTTGAAGAACCGCCTGCAGAGGGATGATATCATTATAAAGATCCTGTTCCGCTTCTCGCGGCGTCATGGCTTCAATTTCAGCGCCGGGCGTATGCAGCATGACTCGCTTGAGGACGCCGATTTCACTCGTGATCGATAATCGTTCCATAAGCAGGGATTATGCTATAAAAAGGAAAAAAAATCTTCACCTTTTTTACGTGGCTGTTTTTACATAACTATAAGCCTTAAGCCAGCATTTTTTGCATCCAGTCATCATAAAGGAAAATTTTCTGCGTATTCTTATGCAAAATCAACGTTTTTCAAGAAAATATTTATTTTTTTCGCATCCTTGACAGATACTGAAAGTGGTTCAATCCTATTACATGGGAGCTTAATCCCGAATTTCGCTAAAAAAAGGAAGGCAAGATATGGCAAAACGAAGAATTGTCATCATCGGAGCGGCGGGCAGAGACTTTCACAATTTCAACACGAGGTTCAGAAATGATCCATCATGTGAAGTTGTTGCCTTCACCGCGGCACAAATCCCGGACATCGCCGGCCGGAAATACCCGGCAGAATTGGCTGGCCCCCTCTATCCGCACGGCATCCCCATTCTGCTCGAAAGCGAGCTGCCGAATATCATCAAGTCCATGAATGTGGATGAATGTGTCTTTGCATATTCAGATGTTCCATACAACCATGTCATGAGCCTCTCAGCACTTGTCAACGCTGCCGGCGCTTCATTCACCTTGCTTGGGCCCAAAGACACGCAGATTAAATCAACCAAGCCTGTCATCTCAGTCTGCGCGGTCCGTACTGGTTCAGGCAAAAGCCAGACTTCCCGAAAAATCGTTCAGATGCTCATGAAGCGCGGCTTGAAAGTTGTCGCGATTCGGCATCCCATGCCCTATGGCGACCTTGTAAAGCAGAAAGTCCAGCGATTCGCGAAGGTTGAAGACCTCGCATATCACAAATGCACCATCGAAGAGATGGAAGAATATGAACCACATATCGTCCGCGGCAATGTCATCTACGCCGGCGTTGACTATGAAGCGATTCTGCGCGAAGCTGAAAAAGAAGCCGATGTCATCCTCTGGGATGGAGGCAACAACGATTTCCCCTTCTATGTCAGTGATTTACTGATCACCGTCGCCGACCCGCACCGCGCTGGAAATGAAGTTTCCTTCTACCCCGGCGAAGCTTCACTCCGCATGGCCAACGTGATTGTCATCAACAAAATGGATACTGCGAGCCCCGAGAACATTCAGACGGTTCGAGAAAACATCACCCGGGTCAACCCCAATGCCATGGTTATCGACGCAGCTAGTCCTATCACTGTTGACAAGCCTGAGCTGATCAAGGGCAAGCGTGTCCTGTGCGTTGAAGACGGCCCCACCCTCACCCACGGTATGATGAAAATCGGCGCTGGCGTTGTCGCCGCACGGAAATTCCAGGCAGCTGAGATTATCGATCCGCGCCCCTATGTCACCGGCAAGCTGGCTGAAACCTTCAGAATCTATCCGAATATCGGGACTCTCCTGCCCGCGATGGGCTATGGAGATGAGCAGATTCGGGATCTAGAAGAAACCATCAATAGAACAGACTGCGACTCTGTGGTCATCGCAACACCAATCGATCTCAACCGCGTTGTAAAAATCAAGAAACCCACGGTAAAAGTCGGCTATGATCTTCAGGAAATTGGAAAACCCGATCTTGAAGAAGTTTTGGACGACTTCTGCACAGCCCACAAACTGTAAAATCAACAACTGTGAGATAAAAAAAGGCGGCCTTCAGCGGGCCGCCTTTTTTATGAAAGAGAGTGTCATCAGCCAGCGATGATTGCTTCAGTCGGGCAGACAGAAGCGCAAGCGCCGCAATCCACACATTTGTCTGGATCGATCCAGCGGGTATCATTCTTTTCGCTGATAGCGTTGGATGGGCACTCGCTTTCGCAGGCGCCGCAATTTACACAGGCATCGGTAATTTTGTAGGCCATTGTTCTCTCCTCGATTGGAAGTTGAGCCAGTTTTAAAAGCAACCAGCTTTAGGAATCGGCTTTGCTGTTCCAAGCCATAGCCTGCGTTTTGCATGATATGCCTCGAAACACCAAAATTATACCACGGGCGGCTTTTTATGGGAAGTATCCGATCAATGCCAGATTTCTCGAAAAAGCGCCTTCTCCCGACACTTGTGTGTTTTGACGCCGGAAGGAACCAAAATCGGAGGAACAGCAGGTGCACTCGCCGACGACGCTGACCGATGCGATGGATAGTTCCCGGGCTAGCTTTTTATTGGCGGCAACGAGGTCCAGTGAATATTCAGGTTCTCCGCTTCCATGCTGTTTTACAATAACAGATCCCGGGCCGAACTCCTTTTGGAACTGAAAAGCGCGATCGGCTTGCACTCGATAACAACACGAACCTATGGCTGGGCCAAGGATGACATGGACATTTTCAGGTCTTGTACTGAAAGCTTTGCCCATGACTGAAAGCGCTTGCCGAAGGATTCCCGTCCCCTTCCAGCCGGAATGGAGAAGCCCGAAAGCCTGTGTCTCGGCATCGTATAGATAGATTGGCATGCAATCAGCCACCGTCAGACCGAGGATACAGCCTGGATCCTGCGTTACAAGCCCATCTGCGCCGCCCGAGGCGAAGGCCCGCGCATTCAGATCTCCCAGCGACTCCGCACGCGATGTAACGAGAACTTCCCGTGTGTGGAGAAGCTCCAGAGAACGGACTGACTCAGGCTGTATCCCCATGAGGTTGAAAAACCTTTGCCTTTTGGGATTTTCTTCTTCAATTCGAAATTTCATATCCCCAGCCAACAAGGTGGTCATGATGGCACGCGGCGGAGTGCCTCGATTGCTGCCTGTTTCTGAAAAATTGAATTCCTTGCATAGATCCGAGGTCATATCAGCTCATGCTCCGGATAGAGTTCGATTCTTTGCGGTTTCCCCTCTTCCGAAGGAATCGTCATGGCGAAGGATTCCAGAAATAGCCGCCGGGACGGCTGGCCGCCATATTCGGCATCCCCCATGATTGGATGCCCTGTCCAGGCGCTGTGGGCTCGAATCTGATGGCGAAAGCCGCGCGTTATAACTGCTTTTGCGAGAATTGTCCTTTCAGGCTTTGCACCTGCATATCGGTCTCGCCATTCTTTTTCAAGCATTTCAAATTGAGTTTCATACAGCTCGCGGCTCAGCTTTTTACCGGCTTGCACCGAGGAAACGAACTCTGGGGCGATACAAGCTACCCTGCATCCTTTTTCTCCCCATGAGCGGAAATACCCGGAAATCTTCGTTTTCTGCAGCTCATCAAACGGAAAACCTGGAATTACGAGCGGTTTTGAACCCCGAACTCCGTTTCCGCCCGGGGTACAGACAAGCAAATACTCTTTGCTGAGCAAGCCGAATCCTCTTGCAATCCCGTTCTCAAGGGCGCTTCCGGCAGCTATACGCAAAAACCGCAGTATTCCTTCGGGATTTTTCGCAAAGGCGACAAGCCCGGATGTTTGATAATCGAGCCGGGAGAGCATGCCGAATTCAGAAAAAAGGCGGGTTTTCAAAGCATCTGAAATTCGATTTTTTTCTGAATACTCCAGACATGATTGCTGAAAGGCAGTGGCCCATTCCAGACAGTTTTCTCGATACCAGGCCGCGAGCGAAGGCTCATCAGCGGAGCGTAAAGAAACCGAATGGAAGAATGGTGGCTTATAAAGAAAAACGTAATCAGCGCTTTCCTGCACCACAAAGGGCTGGGCGGTTTCTGAAAACGGCACAATCTTCATTGTAGCAACATCCGCGGTCAGACATCCCTTCCGCTGTTCTGCAGAAGGTAGAGATTGTAATACAAACCCTTATTTGCGATAAGTTCATCATGAGTACCGGTTTCCGCGATTTTGCCCTGCGCCAGAACGATTATTCGATCCGCACGGCGAATGGTTGAAAGCCGATGCGCGATGACAATGCTCGTTCGCCCCGAGAGCAATCCTTCGATGCCGCGCTGGATAATCTGTTCGGTTTCCGTATCGACCGAACTGGTAGCTTCGTCCAGAATGATGATGGAGGGGTCGTGAGCGAGAACCCGCGCAAAAGATAAAAGCTGACGCTGGCCCTGGGAGAGATTGCTTCCGCCTTCAGAAAGGATTGTTGTATAGCCATTCGGCAGCGCTTCGATAAATTCGTCAGCATGAACAGCCTTGCAGGCAAGCTTCATTCGATCCTCAGTAATCTGGGTGCCGAGCCTGATATTATCTTCGATTGTCCCTGAAAAAATAAAAACATCCTGCGGAACCGGCTGGATGGCTCTCCTGAGCCCGTGCAGCGGCAAATCTCGGATTGGGCTGCCATCGAGCCGAATTTCACCTTTCTGGATATCCCAGAACCGCGTAATGAGGTTGGCGATGGTCGTTTTACCCGCTCCGGTATAACCGACAATGGCAACCATCTGGCCCGGTTCCACATTGAACGATAAATCCTTGAGGACCCATTCTTCTTCTTTATAGGCAAACCAGACCGAATCGAATTCGATGTGGCCCCGGACACGCGAGGGCATCGGCAATTTCGGCATATCCGGGATTGTATCGTCAGCGTCCAAGAGGGCGAAAATGCGCTCACCACCGGCCATCGCACTCTGCAGGAGAATGTATTTTTCCGCCATATCCTTGATAGGCGAATAGAACATGTTGATGAGATTGATGAAGGCTATCAGAGTTCCTAGGGAAATGGCGTGTGCAAGATAGAAACCTGCGCCGACCGCGATGACAACAGCGCTGGTCATAGTCGCGAAAAAGTCGACTGCGGGGCGGAAGGTTGCGAATACATACATTTCACCAAGATTGGCTTTCTTCAGGGCTTCGTCGATGCCCATGAAGGTTTTCCTGGTTTTATCTTCCTGCACGAAAAGCTTGACTACCTCGATGCCCGAAAGGTTTTCAGCGATATAGGAATTTACTTTGCTGGTCCATTTGCGCTGGTTCCGGAAAGCATCGCGGGCTTTTTTTCGTGCGATATTGGAAACTGTGAGGACAAATGGCAAAGTAGCGGTGACAACAAGAGCCAGCCGGACGTCGAAAAAGAAAAGGACAGCCAGTGCGCCCAGCATGATGGTCGCGTCCTTGATAAACGCTGAGAGAACATCGGTGAAAAACTGGTTGATCGTCTCAACGTCGCTGGTCATGCGGGTGACCAGGCGGCCAACCGGCTGCCGAGAGAGATACGCCATGGAGCGGGTCAGGACATGGCTGTAAATCTGCATCCGCAAATCTTTCATCACCTTGAGGCCGAGAAGGTTCGAAAAATAGACCATCAGAAAGGTGGAAACGAGGACGGTTGCAAGGATGCCAAGGAGGAGAAGGACATAGGAAGCGATCTGAGCGGAATCCGCCTGGCGCAAGGCCGCCGCGTCAGCGGCGGCCAGCGCCCTGAGCTTTTCCATGGGGATGACGCCGTACGGGCCGTCCATGGCCGCGAAAAGCTCAGGGCGCGCGGCGCGGAGCGCCGCTTGCGCCTCGCTTGCCGGATCAACCGTAAAAACATACATCTCGCGCGTATCGAAAAGCCCTTTCGCTTCAAGATCCTTTTTCTCTGCCGTACTGAGCCCTGATAGCCGGGAAGTCCGCACATATATTTTCCCGCCGATAAAGGGGTCCTTATCCGAAAGCTTGAGTTCCCGGTTGGCTTCTGTCAGCCTGGTTTCCGGCAAAAACCCATACCAGGTTTTCATCAGGGCGTCATCGATGGCCCTCCTGATGATTACCGGACTTAATAGTTCGCCAGCGGTGCTCAGCGCAAGCGCAAGCAGTGTAATTGCGACAATCAGCCGATACGGCCTGATATACGTCAGAATCCGGCGGGTTATCTGTGAATCGTAGCCTTTTGTCACATCATCGGTTTCAAAAAAATCCGCCATCTCAAACCTCTTTGCTTCCGGAAACCGCCGCGGCTTCCAATTCCTGCAGACGCGCGATTTCCGCGTAAAAACCCTCTGTCTCTGCCATCAGCGCTTCATGGGTACCCAGCTGCACTACATGCCCTCCATCCAGCACGAGAATGAGGTCAGCGTTCCGCAAGGTGGATACACGGTGGGAAACGATAATATTCGTCTTCCCTTGTCGCTCAACCAGAAGGTTGGCCAGTATTTTTTCTTCGGTTTCGGCATCGACCGCCGATAGCGCATCATCCATGATCAGAATGGGCGGATCGAGTGCAAGCGCCCGCGCGATGGCGATTCTCTGCTTCTGTCCGCCCGAAAGCGTCAGGCCTTTTTCTCCGACAACGGTATCCCATCCAGCGGGAAAAAGTTTGACATCTCGCTCAAGCGAGGCAATCCTTGCAAGCTCATGGAAGCGCTCCTCCGTAATATCCGGCTTTCCGTAACAGATGTTCGCGCGAACCGAATCGGAAAAAAGGAAGGATTCCTGCGGCACATACCCGAACATGGATCTGAGCGATTTCAATTCAAACTCGCAAATATCGATGCCGCCAATAAAAACACTGCCTTTTTCTGTATCCACCAGCCGCGGCAGGGTTTTCAGCAAGGTTGACTTCCCCGACCCTACCCGGCCGAGAATCCCAAGCGTCCTGCCGTCTTCCAGCCTTAAGGAAATTCCGCTGAGCGCTTTTCTGGAAGAATCAGGATAGGAAAAATTCAAATTTCGAATTTCAATGCCGGTTCCTTCAGGCTGTGCAACCGTATTCGAAGCCGAGGCGATTTCTGGTTTTTCGTTCATGATCTCGTTGAGGCGCTTCAGACTTGCTGCACCCCGCTGAATAATGTTCACAGTAAAACCGGCACCCATCAACGGCCAGACCAGCATTTCGAGATAGGAGATCATCGCGATGATGCCGCCGGGGCTCATTCGATTTTTAATTACCGCGCTGCCGCCGACCGACAGCAGAATAACCGTGCTGATACCGGAAAGAAAGGAAATCAGCGGGAAGAAGAAGCCGAAAGTCTTGACCAGATCCATCACTGCATCGCGGTAATGATCGTTTTCGCTCGAAAATTGATCCGAAAAATGTTTTTCCTTGACAAAGGCCTTGACCACCCGCATGCCTGCCAAGGTTTCCTGTGCGATATCCGACAATTTCGAATAAACTTCCTGCACCTTCTTGAACTGCCCGCCCACCAAACGTCCGAAGAAAAATATCAGAACCGTAATCAGCGGGAGCGGTATGATGGTATAGAGTGCAACGGCTGGATTGTCCGATATCATCGCGATAAGAATCATCGATGACATGAAGACACCATCGACAAAGGCGACAAATCCCATGCCCAGCGCCTGCCGGACAGCGTTCATATCGTTGGTTGCGCGAGCCATCAAATCGCCGGTCTTGTTTTTCTGATAAAATGAAGCGGACATATCGAGTAGATGGCTGAAAAGCGCATCACGCATCTCGGTCTCGATCTGCCGGGAAGCTCCGATGATAAAAAGCCGCCAGAGGAATCTTCCTATTGAAATGACAAGGGCGACAGCCAGCATTGAAAGCACCGGTTTCCAGATTTCCTGAATCGAAAATGTCCCCAGAGCGATGATATCGATTGCCTGCTTGACAAATCTCGGTATCAGAACCTGCGCCGCATCCACCAGCATTAGAAACAGAATGCCCGCGATATATCGGAATTTGTATTTTGAAAGGTAAGGGAAAATGGTTTTGAACTCTTTGAGCATGATCATAAAGTGTATCGGCAGGAAGCTAATTGGGCAAGACAAATCCAGGGATTATTCAGATTTTTGCTGAATTTATGTTGCGCTAGCACTTTGCCTTTTTGCCTTTATCTCGAATTTTTATTATCTTGCATCCAATATGGTTTGGAGGAACTCATGAAATTCTGTGTTAAAAAGTTGCTTGCCTTTTCTCTGGTTATATCCTTTTCCCTGGCTCCCGCATTTCTTTTCGCGCAAAATACCGCTTTTTCTGTCAGCCTTGAAGCTGAAACCGGTACGGTCAAGGTTTTTTCCCATACCTATCGGGTTGGTCCGGCTCCTGCGAATACTAACTTCGATTTTGTCACCATGGGCGGACAGGAAATTCTTTTCCCCTTCTCCCGTTTGAGCGCTGAACTGCTTATTGCGAACCGCCACTCTGTCCGGTTCCTCTATCAGCCTCTGGAAATCGCGACCCAGTCAGTTGCCCGAACCGCATTCACGATAGATTCAATTACCTTTGCGAAAGACAGCCCAATCGATATTATCTATTCATTTCCTTTCTATAGAACAACTTATCTTTATGACCTTTTAAAAGGTGAAAACTTCCTCGGAGTCGGCGCGGCTATCCAGCTCAGAAATGCCTCCATCCGCTTCAGCGGTTTTGACGGAAGCAGAAATGAAGTTCGGACCGTCTCGCAGAATCTCGGGATTGTTCCCGCGCTCGCGGTAGCAGGTAAGTTCAGCCCTCCCGGCAATTTTTACGCTGGCTTTGAAGCCACGGGTATCTACGCGTCAAGCGCGCTTTTCAATGGCGCGACTTTCCAGTTTGAAGGTTCTATCCTGGATGCATCGGTTCGCGTCGGCAAAAGCTTTTCCAACGGTGTAGAGGCTTTTCTCAATGCCCGCTTTCTCGGCGGTTCTGCTGCAGGGGTTTCCCAGTATCCCGACCTCTACTGGACCGAATCGCAGGACGATGAAACTGCCAATTATCTTGCTACGGGAAGCTTGACGCTGGGTGCCCGACTCACGCTCTAGGCGCACGACGTTTTTCAAAAGCTCGATTCTTTTTGGGCAAACCTTGGCTAGCATTTTCTCGGTTTTGCTGGCATAGTAGCTGTCGATGGACGAAATAATCATTTACACCGATGGCGGCTGTTCCGGCAATCCGGGGCCGGGTGCCTGGGCCTATGTCATGAGGTACCGCGAACGGCTTCGCGAGGATTCCGGCTTTTCGCCTGAAACCACCAACAACCGTATGGAGCTTGAAGCAGTTATCCAGGCGCTCAGCTTTGTCCGCCAACGCCGCCATGCAATCGCAGCACAATCGGCTCGCCATCCTTCATGGCTCCTTTCGCCAATCAAAATTCACACCGACTCGCAATATGTAAAAAACGGCATCACAGCCTGGATTGCAGGATGGAAGGCCCGTGGCTGGAAAACAAGCGCGCGCCAGCCTGTTAAGAACCAAGAGCTCTGGATGCGCCTCGACGAGCTTGTCACCGAGCTTCAGCCTGAATTCCTCTGGGTCGAGGGCCATGCGGGCATCCCCGACAACGAGCGCTGTGATTTTCTCGTCAGAGAGACCATGGAAAAACATTCGCAATCTTCACCCTGACCATTGACGCGCCGCCGACTCCTTTTTATGCTTTTTATATTTTGGGGAGGTCTTTTTGAAAATCACTGTTGAATATCTGGGATTTCTGGAAATCGACTCGATAAAATCCGGCTCCGCCATGGAACTGCCCGACGGCACAACTGCGGGAGAAGTCTTTTCCCGCCTCGGCCTCAAAGGCTCCTACCTCAAATACGTCCTTCCCATCATCAACGGCACGCGCGCCGGTCACGACCAGCCGCTGAAAGATGGGGACAAGCTTTTTATCTATTTGCCGGTCGGCGGAGGCTGATTGGACTTCAGTATGTAAAAATAATTCATTATCTCCCGAGTCCAGTAACAAAAATCAAGTAACAGAGAGGTTTTACAAGGAATACTATCATGTAATTCATTATGGGACCAGCCCGACTCGAACGGGCGACCTACTGCTTAGAAGGCAGTTGCTCTATCCAGTTGAGCTATGATCCCGCGATAACAGAAGAATGCAAGAGGGAGCTGTCAGCCGGATTTCTCTCGCATCCCGTTTTTCGGGACGAGAGGATTTGAACCTCCGATCTTCTGCTCCCAAAGCAGACGCCTTAGCCCCTAGGCTACGTCCCGGTTAGACAAACGGTACGCTAGACTGAAATAATGTGCCTTGTCAATACATTTTTCCAAGATTCGACTGTTGACAGCTGGTATTTTTAGTCTATAATACTTCGGTTTCCTTGTGAAAAAATAGGAATCTACCTTATTTATCCACCCTGTAAGGAGTACGTATGCCGTTCTCAACAGAACAGATCAGAAATCTTGCCATAGCCGGGCATGGCGGCACCGGAAAGACAACCTTGCTTGAGCACATCCTCTTTCAGGGCGGAGTGATATCCAAGCCGGAGACTGTCGAATCTGGAAAGACGGTCAGTGATTATGGTGAAGATGAAATCGCTCGGAAGATATCAGTTCGCTCTAGTCTTACCCACTGTACCTATAAAGACACCAAGATAAATTTTCTGGACACTCCGGGATCTTCGGATTTTGTCGGTGAAGTAATTCTTTCTTTCAGAGCCTGCGAAAGCGCACTTCTGCTGGTTGACGCACGGACCGGTGTTCAGATTGAAACAATCAAATTGTGGCGCAATCTTGATTCGAGGACCAAGCCGCGCATGGTATTCATAGCAAAGATGGATGAAGATCGTGCTTCATTCCAGAATGCCCTTGACGATATAAAAGCCAAATTCCGCATGGCTCCGGTTCCCGTATCCATTCCGATGGGAGAAGGCCTTGATTTCAATGGTGTTATCGATGTCATCAATGCCAAGGCGTATGTAAAACCGACTTCCCATGACCAGAAAGAAGTCGCTTCTGAAATTCCGAGTGAATACAAAGACGCTTTCGAAGCTGCGCGGGCTCAGCTCTTTGAAGCGGCTGCTGAAGGCGATGATGATTTAATGGAAAAATATCTGAACGAAGGTGAACTGAGCCATGAGGAGATGCTCACCGGTCTGAAAAAAGCTCTTGCGCTTGCCAAGATTGTTCCTGCTTTCGCCGGCGCGGGAAGCAGGAATTCCGGCATAACCCCTCTGCTCGATTTCATTGTCGCGTCAGGCCCAAGCCCGAAGGATCTTGCTCCCGAAGAAGTTGTAGATGCTGATGGCAATATCACGCAGGTTTCTGTGGATGCCGCAAAACCGGCTTCAGCCATGGTCATCAAAACCCAGATTGATCAGTTCTCAGGCAGACTTTCGTTTGTCAAAGTGATAACCGGAGCCCTCGTGCCGGAACTCGATGTTGTCAACGTCCGGGATTTGCGAAAAGAACGGATTTCCAAGCTTTACACCGCACAGGGAAAGAAGCTTGAGGAAGTATCAAGCCTGCCTGCAGGTGATATCGGTATTATCGCCAAGTCTGCATCCCTGAAGACGAACGATACAATTTCAGCCTGGGATAAACCATTTGCCTACAAACCTCTCAAGCTGCCGACGCCGGTTCATATGCTTGCCATTTCCGCGCTCAACAAGAAAGAAGAAGACAAGCTCAACGAGCTTCTGCTGAAGGCGGCTGAAGAAGACTTGACCTTCCAGGTTAATTACAACACTGAAACAAAGGAAACCGTCATAGCCGGCATGGGTGAGCTTCAGATCAACATGATTCTGGACAAGATAAAGGCGCAGTCAAAAATTGCCGCTGAAACCCGCATTCCGCGTGTCGCCTATCGCGAGACTATTACCAAAAAGGCCAATGCCGAATACACACATAAAAAGCAGTCAGGCGGCCACGGCCAGTATGGAAGAGTTGTTTTCGATGTCGAGCCGCTGGAACGCGGCAAGGGTTATGAGTTTGAAAACAAGGTCTTTGGAGGTGCGGTTTCCAAGGGATTCATGCCTGGAATCGAAAAAGGCATCCATCAGGCTATGGAAGCTGGTGTTGTCGCGGGATACCCGGTTGTCGATGTCAAGACTTCCATTATCGATGGAAAGGAACATCCGGTTGACTCCTCGGAAATGGCATTCAAACTGGCGGCGCGAGGCGCTTTCCGGGAAGCCATGAGGCAGGCCAACCCGGTACTGCTTGAGCCTATAATGAATCTTACCGTTTATGTCGAAGAAAAAAATCTCGGCGATGTAATGTCGGATCTTTCCGGACGGCGAGGCAAGATTTCCGGTCAGAACCCCATAGGAGGCGGAATAGTCCAGGTTGATGCGCAGGTTCCGCAGGCTGAACTGCTGCGCTACGCAATCGACCTGCGATCGATGACATCCGGCACCGGTTCTTACGAAGTGGAATTCTCGCATTACTCGCCTATTACCGGCAAAATTGCTGACGACGTCATTAAAGCCGCTCAGGCATTCAAAACCGCTGAAGCAGAAGAAGAATGAGCATTGTCACATAACAATAAAAATGGCGCCTTTCCGGGCGCCATTTTTTTACTGATCCTGCTTGTTTTTTTCGAGCAATTCGATTTCCCGCATGAACTCGTCGGGCGTCTCATATTTTCGATATACAGAAGCAAATCGGATATAGGCGACCTTGTCCAGCCTATACAGTTTGCTGAGAACCAGATTGCCGATAAGTTCCGAAGAAACTTCGTTGGTCGCTTTCGCCGCCTGCGCTGACTCATCTTCGATCTCATTGATGAGATTCTCTATGGACATCTGTGAAACTGGGCGTTTTTCTAGCGCCCGGATAAGGCCGCGTTCAATTTTAGAACGCTCAAAAGGTTCCCGCCTCCCATCGCGTTTTATCACCAGAAGCTGTTTTTCTTCGATTCGCTCATAACTGGTAAAGCGAAGCCCGCAGGAAAGGCATTCGCGCCTGCGCCTGATAGCTTCACCGTTCGCGAGACTCCGCGAATCAATCACTTTATCGTCAAGACTTCCGCAGTGAGGACAGCGCATGTTCTTAGGGCTCCTTCTTTTCAGCAGAAAAATATTTGAGGATTTCCATGGGCAACGGGAAAATGATAGTAGAATTCTTTTCAACCGCGATTTCTGAAAGTGTCTGCAGATACCGGAGCTGAAGGCTTGACGGCGCAGCGGACATTACAGTCGCTGCCTGCGCAAGTTTTTCGCTGGCTTGCAGTTCGCCTTCCGCCGCGATGACCTTGGCCCTTCGCTCGCGCTCAGCCTCAGCCTGCCGTGCCATGGCACGTTTCATCGTTTCAGCCAGTTCGACCGCTTTTATCTCAACAGCGGTCACCTTGATACCCCAGGGATCAGTCGCTTCGTCCAGGAGCTCTTTCAGAATCTGACCCAACTCAGCACGCTTGGCAAGCATTTCATCCAGCTCGTGCTGCCCCAGAACTGAGCGCAAGATAGTCTGTGCCAGGAGGCTGGTGCTCTTGGTATAATCGGCAACCTTGTTGACCGCAAGCGTTGGATCAAAGACATTGAAATACACGACAGCGTCAACGATGACCGGTACATTATCACGCGTGATGACTTCCTGTTTTGACACATCGATGGTAAAAGTTCGCATGTCCACCGTTCTCATGACATCAAGGCCAAATGGAAGGATAAGATTGAAACCGGGGCCGACAACAGCCATCATGCGGCCCAGCCTGAACAGAACGCCGCGCTGGTACTCGTTGATGATGCGCATCATGGGGAGCATGATGACAACAGGGACGAGAAAGAACGGGAAAACGGCGAGGCTTTCATATGCAAAAGCGAGAATCAGCTCTGCAGCGCCCCAGACAAGACCAGCTGCAAGTAAAAAGATATAGACAGGCTTTTGCTTTCTGACAAAAGCTATCAGTGCGAAGCTCAGCCACCATGCAATACAAAGCGAAAATCCAAGGATAAACCACAGCATGCCTTTCCCTCCTCTCTAAAAACCTTTACCTTTTAATATAGCGAGGCTATAGTGAATTGTCACGCACAATCATCGAGTGTGGCAAAAACCGCTCACCATAACAGGGAGGTTCCCATGGATTTTTCAGAGAAAGTCAAATCATTCATTGAAAAGAGCATTGATTCTTCAAAAGATTTTATTGCAAAGGCCGGCAGTCAGGCGCAGGTCTGGTCAGCCATGGGCAAGCTGAAGTTCGAAATCATCCAGCTTCGCTCGCAGGCACAGCACCTCATGACCCAGCTGGGGACCGAGACCTATCGGCTGCTGGTGGAAAAAAACGAACCCATGATTGGTTCGAGTACGCAGGAAATCAGTCCGCTTCTGACACAGCTTCAGAAGATCGAGCGAGAAATTGCAGAAAAGGAAGAAGCTTTTAAAGCGGCAGGCGGCAAAGATGCCGATCTTGATGGCGACGGGAAACCGGATTGATTGGAAGAGCGAAGCGTGAGAAAAAACGAAGTACGCGCTTTTCTTTTCGATCTTGATGGAACTCTGGCCGACACCCTTGATGACATTGCATTCTCAGTTAATCAGGTTTTAAAGCGGCATGGCTTTCCAATTTATCCTGCCAGCGCTTACCGGATGATGGTAGGCGATGGCTTTGCGAGGCTGATGGAACGTGTCCTCCCAGCTGAAGCTCAAGCAAATATGTCATTTTTCGAAAGTCTCAAAGAAGAAGCCGCAGCGAGCTATAAGGATAATGTGATGCGGTCAACGAAAGTCTTTCCCGGGATTCATGCGGTTCTGCAGGAGTTTACCCAGAAAGGTGTACCTTTCGCAGTCCTGACCAACAAGCCTGACCATCTTGCAAAATTGCTGATTGGAGAGCTTTTTCCGGATTTCAAGTTTCTCGCCATAGCCGGCGATCTGCCCGGCAAACTACGGAAACCTGATCCCACACGGGCACTGGAAATATCCGGTATTTCAGGAATTCCTGCTTCTGATTGGGCAATGGTTGGAGACTCCGGAGTTGACATGGAGATGGCTGTACGAGCCGGTATGCTGCCGTGCGGCTGTCTTTGGGGGTATCGATCTGAGTCCGAATTGCGAAAATCCGGAGCCAGGCATCTGCTGAGCAAACCTTGGGATCTTCTTACTCTGGTTTGATTGATGCTTTTGAAAAAGTCATTTATACTGAGCAAATATAATTAGCCAGTTTCAACCGGTGGTGAATGCACACTCATCATGGAAAAGGAGTTTTTATGGAAAAGGCCCAATTGCTTGCCCGCGCGCAGGAATACATGCACCAGGAATCAGATCGGGCGTTTGCACAGGAAGTTGAAAAACTCATCGCATCCGATGATTTCAAGGAACTTGAAGACCGATTTTACCGTGACCTCGAGTTTGGAACCGGAGGGCTTCGCGGGATTATCGGAGGCGGAACGAACCGGATGAATACCCTGGTGGTCACCAAGGCTACGCAAGGCTTGTGCGACTACCTGAAAGAGCAGTATCCGACAAAATCCCTTTCCGCCTGCATCGCCTATGATTCCCGCCGCCGTTCCTCGGACTTTGCACTCGCAACCGCGCTGGTCTTTGCCGCTAACGGAATCAAGGCATATATGTTCACATCCCTGCGTCCCACACCTGAGCTTTCTTTCGCAATCCGCGAGCTTGGTGCCGATACTGGCGTTGTCGTGACAGCCAGCCACAATCCTCCGCAATACAATGGATATAAAGCTTATTGGAACGATGGCTCCCAGGTTGTTCCCCCGCATGATGTCGGCATTATCGAAAAAGTCATGGCAGTTAAAACACCAAAGACTATCGACAAGGAAAGCGCGATTAAGCAGGGTTTGCTTGTCTATCTCGATGACAGCATCGACAATCGCTATGTTGCCATGGTCAAGTCCAAACTACTCCGCCCTGTGCTCATCAAGCAGGAAGCTTCTAAAGTCAAAGTTGTGTACACACCACTCCATGGAACCGGCGCCATGCTGTTTGAAAGGATAATGGGCGAGCTGGGGCTCAATGTTATGACCGTTCCCGAGCAGAGAAATCCTGATGGAGAATTCCCAACGGTATCCTACCCCAACCCTGAAGAGCCAGCTGCCCTGAAATTGGCGATAGGGCTGGGAGAAAAAGTCCACGCCGATGTCGTTATGGCGACGGATCCCGACGCGGATCGCCTTGGCGTCGCCGTACCTGACAAGAAAGGCATTTTTCAGCTCATTTCAGGCAACCAGCTGGGGAGCCTGCATCTTGATTATCTTCTGCATTCCCTGTCGGAGCTTGGGAAAATGCCGCCAAAGCCAGCCTGCATCAAAAGCATCGTAACCACTGAACTTCAAGCCTATATCGCAGCCAAATACCAGGTTGAATGCCTGGACTGCCTTACCGGCTTCAAATGGATTGCCGATGTCATGCGCCAGCTCGAAAAAGAAGGCAAAACATTCATCTATGGGACCGAAGAAAGCTATGGCCACCTGATAGAAACAGAAGTCCGGGACAAGGACGGCATCTCCGCTGCAGCGCTGACAGCGGAGATGACTCTGTATTGGAGATCCAAAGGGAAGAGCCTGCTTGACCGACTTGATGAAATCTATCTGGAACATGGGTTCTTCCAGGAAAAAGGTATCAACAAATATTTTGAAGGTCCGCGCGGCATGACTATCATGTCAGGAATCATGGAAACCTATCGATCAAATCAGCCCATCGCCCTCGGCGGTATTCCCGTTGTTCATATCAGAGACATCAAAACCGGTCTTGCATGGGATGTCGGCAGTTCTGTGACCAAGAAGCTGGATCTTCCGGCGAGCGATGTCATCCAATGGAAACTGCGCGATGGCACCATGGTTACTGTACGCCCTTCAGGCACTGAACCGAAGATTAAGTATTACATCCTTTGCAGGACGGAAGCCTCTATCGGGCTCGAAGAAGCGAAAAAGCAGTCTGCGCTCAAAATTGCTGCGATTGAAGCGGACATCCGCAAAGTCATAGATTCGGCAAAGTAACCAGGCATGGGCGATTCCAGTTACGGAGAACCAATCTGGGCGTGGCTCATGAAGCCAGGTCCCTCGGATTTGGACACGCTTTCACGGCAGGCATGGGTATCTGCTGAACCCGTACAGCCCGCCGTGGAAGGATGTCCGCTTCCTGAGGACTGGGATCGCCTATCCTACGCCGCCTTCGATGTCGAAACAACCGGTCTCTACCCAGGAAAAGACAGAATCCTGGAAGTCGGTATCGTTCTTTTTTCATTTGATCAAGAAGGCGCAATCACCGAAGAACAAAGCTATGCTTCCCTGGTCAATCCCGGTATACCGGTTCCCGCCTCATCATCAGCCATCCATGGCATTACCGACCTTGATGTTGCATCGGCGCCCCTCTTCCACGAGATTGCCGCCGAGGTTGCCAGGTTGCTTGCCGGCAGAGTATTTGTGGCTCACAACGCTGGATTCGATTTCGGTTTTTTAAAACAGGAATTCAATCGAATCATTACCCAGCCGCAGGAAGCCACCTTGTGGACCGGCGATGAGCAGACACCGGAGATACTATCTTTCACCCAATCGCTCACAACCATGACCCTGGCAGACACCCTCTCACTGCTCAAGCTGGCCAATCCAGCCCTGCTTTCCTACAATCTCGGTAAAGCCGCCTTCGTTCTCGGAATTGAAACCGGGACTTCCCATCGCGCTCTGGATGATGCCAGAACCTGCATGAATATTTTTGCCTATGCGGCCCGAAAGCTGACAGGAAAATGCCCTTGATGAACCGCGCTTTTAGACAGGGATTTCTTTTACTCGCCATTCTGCCGCTGGCTATGCTATTGTTCGGTTTTATATCTTCATGGCAAAAACTGGCTGTTGAAGATGGCTTAATCCTTTTCAGCGCAGCTTTTGATGCCCGTTCTCTTTCCAGTGATGATATCGAATCGTTTTCATCCAGAGAAGCCAGTCTCTATCTTCAGCCAAGCATTTTGCCTATGCTGTCAGAGCGATCAATCCGGCTGCTGGCGGTTCAGCTGACAGAAAAAGCGCTGAAAAGCGGAAAGGCTCCACGGCAGGCAGTCGCTTCAATTCTGCCAGAGCCAGCGAAAATCATCGCAATGCTGGCTCGAACCAGAGATATTGATGACTTTGAGGATTTCACCACGATAGAAGGCTCGGCTGGAAAATACTACGCAGCAGTGACCAGCGCCGCTCCTGTAATGAAACCCCTCAGGAAAAGCTACGAAATCATATTTGAAGCCGCCTTCGCTGAAATGAAAAAACTTGGCCAGGTTCGGAATGCTATTCAAGATTATGCTTTGACTGCAGAGTACCGTTCCGGCATTACCTTGACAGGCTTATCCAGCCGCCCCTTGAAAAGTCAGTATGACCTCGCTCACACCTTCGCGCTGGACATATTTCTTCAGGATGTTGAAGTTAATCCGGTTAATGGTTTGCAGAAAGGACCGATGATTTTTTCTCTCAGCGATGGACTTGTTATAGCAGCCGAGAAAAATTGGCGCGGCGGCGAAACCCTGGAAGAGTATGGTTCAGGCGGCATTTCTCCCAAGGCCGGCAATGGAGTAATCATCTACGATCCCTCACAGCGAAAATACTTTTCTTATTTTCATTTGCACGATGTTCTGGTAGAGCCGGGCGACGCCATTCAGAAGGGTCAACCTTTGGGATACGGCGGCAACACGGGCACAAATGCAAGAAAAAAAGGCCATGGCGAACATGTGCATGTCGAAATTTTTGATGCCGTTTTGGGAAAAAATCTGAGAAATTCAGAAATAGCGGCTGTTATTTTTTCGAGATGAGCGATGCATGATCCTGCCTCAAGCTGGTTTTAACACCTGTGTTTCCAAACTTGTGCTTTTCATTTTTGTGCTAAAAAGGTATCATGGTGAGCCATGAAACCGAATACAGACTCGTACGTCTTTCTTGCAGGCGATATCGGGGGTACCAATTCCAACCTCGCACTGGTACGCTATAAGCAAGGTGCTTTTACACTTGAATATTTTCAGCGATATGCTACCCAGCAGGAAAATTCCTTGCTCGATCCCCTTGCACGTTTTCTGGACAGCGCAAAAAAAGCCGGCTTCAATGCTCCCCTGAGCGCTTGCTGTGTATCAGGCGCTGGTCCGGTTGTCAATGGCGAGATTCAGCTGACCAATGCGCCATGGACGATCAGGCAATCTGAAATCCAGAATTTACTGGGTATTCCGACATTCCTCATCAACGATTTTACCGCTGTCTCCTATGCGGCAGTTCTTCTAAATACCCAGGACAAGCAAGCGGTGACTGTCATGCCGCATTCTGATGGTTCTCAGCCGCAGCCTGGCATTGGCATAGCCCTGGTTGTCGGCGCGGGAACGGGTCTCGGTACCGGGTTCATTCAAAAGAATGTAGATGGAAGCTATATGGCATTCGCTTCAGAAGGCGGACATTCCGAACTGCCCTGCTATGATGATTTGAGCCGCGCCTTTCATTCCTGGATGACCGATAAGCTTGGCACAGCTCCGGGCGTAGAACTTGCGGTTTCTGGTCAGGGCATCGGCAATATTTTTTCCTTCATCTGCTCATCTGCCTTTTCGAAATCGCTGATTGGCGAGCGGTATAGCCTTGCATACCAGGCGCTGAATATGGAACTGAGTCAGACAGTGTCCTCCATTCTTGCCAAACCCGAGGCCGAGCGGCCTGCCCTCATTGCTGCCAACAAGACTAACGACTGGCGATGCGCGCTCACCATGGAAGTGTTCGTCAATTTCTACGCCAGGAAAGTGTCGGGGCTTGCGTCTATTTTCCTTCCCTCTGGAGGTATTTATCTGGCAGGCGGAATTTCATCGAAAAACGAAGCCTTCCTGCTCGAAAATCATCGCTTCATGCGCATATTTGAAGAAAATTATGCGCCGCATATCCGATCATTCCTGAAAGGCGCATCGGTTATGCTGGTTCGGGATTATTCGATTTCTCTTTTGGGAGCTGCAAACGCAGCGCTCCAGCTTTCAAGAAACTGAAATTTCCAGGGGGGAAAAATGACGCCGATTTCTGAAGCGCTTAGGCAAGATATGGCCGCGAAGGGTATCGATATCGACCTCACCCTCTCAATCCTGAATGATTTTAACAACGGTCTCTATGATTCCCTTAAGCCGGTCAAAGCAGTCAGTGTGCCGAAAATTGACGGCTCGACTGTCATCGATACCAGGCTTTTTGCGGCCGGCAAAGCAAGTGTCTATCGGACCGATCGAGATACCGCTTCGAGAGCGCTTGCAGATGCCGGCATACCCATGCCGAAAACTGCCATATCCGAAAAAAGTGTGGATGGCAAAGACATTCTTGCATTCCCGACTGAAGCTTTGCTGGACATTGGGTACAGCCTCTTGCCGAAAACCGCCTTTGGCGTTCTGAATGGCGGCTCCGCCACCAGTTATGCTGACACTAAAAAGAATAAGGCGCTCGGAGATCAGGTTTTTTCCATTCTTGAAGCTAAATTCCATGAACTGGCGCCATCGTGCAAGGATGTCCCCAAAGGGATAACGCCAGCCTATACAAACCCTGACGGAAGTCCAGGCTATAGTTTTCTCGAATTGAAGATGCGGGCGAGGCTCGCGCTGGCGAAACGCTGCATAAAACGGATGGGAGTCGGCACGGTGTGCAAGCGGCAAGGTCTGGAATTTCTGCCCCTTTTTCAGATGTCGAGTTCATTGAACGATGAACAGCTCAAAGCTCATTATGATGCTGTGCAGAGTTCCCCCCTGCTTGCCGGACTTGCGAAGGAAACTGGCTTGGAGCCGGCTCAATGGCATACTGGCATTCAGCCAATGATTGCTGCGTACAGTCACTCATCCTGCGGCCGGCCGAAAACAATTTTCGATACAGCTTGGGGAAAGCCAGACTCGACCCTGCCCCTCCCCGGCGGCCATGGTCAGTTTTTCCGAATCCTCGCCCCGGTGCTCAAAGCCTTCCATGCTCAGGGCATTCGCTTTGCCTGCCTCGGGAATGTCGACAATATCGGATATATGCCGGACCCCGTCGAACTTGCCATACTCCTGCTCTCCGGCAAGAGCGCCGCGTTCGATTTTTCGTTCAGAACAGAATTGGATGTCAAGGGCGGCATTCTGGTCGAGACTGATACTGGAAGCCGCACGATCGCCGATATTGGGCCGGCGATTTCTGTGGAAGAAGTCGCCCGGATTGAACAGGCGGGGTATTCGATTCTCTTCAACTGCGCTTCCGGGATTTTTGATCTGGATTATCTGGTTCCGCGAATCGACCATTTAGCACGCGAGCTTCCGGTTCGCTTTTCGGATCAGGACAAGGATGCTGGCAAATATTCGCAAGCTGAGCAGGTAACCTGGGAAATTACAAGCCTTCTGCCCTCTTTCCTGGCTTTTGCCGTCGAGAAAAACGAGCGCTTTTTAGCCGCAAAACTCCTTGTGGAAAACCTACTAACCAGCGGCATCGGGCTTGGAGATCCTGGGATGCCCCCGGCAATTCGTGCTGCCTCCGAAAAGCTTCATGCTGGACTCGAACGGCTTTTAACCGAGCAATATGGACTTATCTTAAAAAACGGCCGGTATCTGCCTGATTTGCCTGTTTAAGCTTTCAGATTGATGAGTCAATTCACGCGGCTCACCGATACCGGAACACCATGCATGACGCAGGAACAGCTTTCCGCGGTGCCCGCTGTTGAGGTAAGCAGATTGGGCGAAGGCGATACCGCATCACAGCAATCTTGGGTATCGGTCTTTTCCTCAAACCAGGTGCCTTCATGCAGGGAAACAACCGATTCCCGTATCTCATCTGAAATATGGACATGTGCAAGTAGCCATCCTGTTTCGCTCGACACCTTGACGCAATCGCCTTCTTTTATACCGAGCCGCCTTGCATCATTGCTGTTGACTTGAAGCGGATTGTTCTTGAGGAGTTCAGCAAAATCGCCGCCTTGCGAATGCACAAAATTGTGCCGTTTTGGTGTCACCAGGGAAAATTCGCTGTGCTTTGGCGCGTCAAACCGCGCCCTGTCACCGGTAAACTCCAATTTGCCTGAGCGGGTGCCAAGCGGATTGCCCTGAGGATTAAATAAAAACTTTTCCATGTATGAAATATCATACCTATCCCCAAACCAAATCCCCTTTTTCATGAATGATTCGGCATCGGAAACTTCGCTCGCTTGAAGAAACTGCGCTATCCACTCGTGTTCGCTCCTGCCTTTAGAAAATTCAGCTTCAACACGCATCATCGATGCCAGCATGCTGAAAATTTCGTAATCAGATTTTTCTTTGCCGCGCACCTTAAGAATTTGCGGCTTGTAAAGCAGATAATTTCCCGCCCATGGAATGCCAATATCCTCTTTCTGCAAAGGTCCCTTGACCGGCAATATGACATCGCTGCAGCGGGCGGTCGGCGTCATGAACATCTCATGGCTGACCACAAAATCAGCCTTCATGAAAGCACGAATGTTTTTCCGGATATCGGCTCCCTGATTCAGGAAATTTCCGCCCGCAGAGTAAAGGACGTGAATATCTGGATATCGGGGCTGGCCTTCAAGAACCGCGTCGGGCCACCTGAGAATCGGAACTGATTGATTGTTGCCGCGTCCTAGGTCATCCATTTTACCCACGTTCAGTCCGGGGAGTTTATTGTTCAATGAACCTGTTGAGCCACCAAAAACGCCAAAATTGCGAGTTGCCAGCTGAAGCAGGACGGCCAGACGCATTGCTTCTTCGCCAAACTGCGTCCGCTGTATCGAATAGCCTGGGAAGAGAAGAACAGGGTGATTCGAAATATAGATTTGAGCAATTTTTCGTATCGTCATGGCAGGAATTCCGGTCTGCTGCTCTGCCCAGTCCGCATCCTTTTTTATACCGTCGGTTTTTCCATCGATATATGAAAAGATTTCTTCCGCGCCTTCCGCCCGTTCTGCAAGCCATGCATGATCGATGCGGCTATCAGCTTCCAGGCGCTGAAGAATTGCATAGAGCAAAGCGCTGTCGGTGCCGGGGAGAATGGGAACCCATTCGGCACCTTCAAGCGATGCGGTTTTTGTTTTCCGCGGGTCAATGGCGATGATTTTTTTCCCTGCCTTTGCTGCCTCTTCCAAATACTCAGCATAAGCAGCCCCCAAGCGGGCCTCCAGGATATTCGCTCCAAGCAGGATAATCGTTTCAGCGCCAAGCAGGGATTCAGGGGGAAAACCTGAATATCCGTATGAAGTACCAAACAGCTTTCCCAGCGCATAATTGGCAGCGTTGCTGGAATAATTGCCGGAAAGGCTCGTATGGCCGCCCAGGCAATTGAGAAACCGCTTGGTCAAGGTTTCCGTATTATGAAGCGCTCCTGTGCTGCCAGCGCTCGCCAGCGATAGTATGGACTGCGGACCGTACCGCTCGATGGTATTTTCCAGCTTTTCTTTAACCAGGCTCAGCGCTTCCTTCCAAGATACCGCTCTGAATTGCCCGGAACCGCGGCTTCCTGTGCGTACAAGCGGTTCCAGAAGCCTTTCCGAAGAATAATGCTGATGCGGCAGGAGAAAGCCTTTGGGACAGGCTTTCATGATTCTCCCCTCGGGGTTGTGCTGAATGCGGATCACACCGCCATTTTCAACCACCGCAATGAGGGGACAGGCATCACCGCCACAATCGCGGCCACAAAAAACCGGCACCATTTCCATAGTGCCGGTCAGTATATCACAGGTTAAATGCCAATTCGATTACTTCTTCCATCCTCTGGACTGGATGAAAGGTTATACCTTTTTTTATATGCTCGGGTATTTCATCGAGGTCATTCTGATTGGCGGCAGGGATAATGATGTCTTTAATCTTATTCCGTCTCGCGGCGACGGTTTTTTCCTTGAGCCCGCCAATCGGCAGAACCTGCCCGGTCAGGGATAGCTCGCCCGTCATTGCCAAGCGGTCCTTGATTTTTTTCTTGGTAACGAGTGACAGCAGAGCAGTCGCCATGGTTATGCCGGCAGAAGGTCCGTCTTTCGGTGTTGCACCTTCCGGAATATGCAGATGAATCTGCCTGCTTTCAAAATAGTCTGCGCCAATACCAAACTTCTGCGCTGCGATACTGCGGATAAAGGTGTAGGCAATGCTCGCCGACTCCTGCATCACGGAGCCCATCTGCCCCGTCAGCTTGAACCCTTCTTTCCCAGGATTGGCTACAGCCTCGATAATCAAGGTGTCACCACCCATGCTTGTCCATGCCAGGCCCACCGCCATGCCCGGGCGTGTCGCTTTCTTGATGTCATCATCACGGAAAATCGGTTTGCCGAGATATTTCTGGACCGCGGCCTTGTCGATGACAGCTTTCTTTTCTTTGGTTTCTTCAAGCACGATGGATTTCGCGATTTTTCGATGTATCTTATCGAGATATTTTTCGAAATTCCGCACACCCGCCTCCCGCGCGTAAGATTCAGCGATAAACACCAGCGCATCCCGGGTGTAGCGGACATCGGCTTTCTTGAGACCATTCTTTTCAAGGCTCTTAGGAATCAGATAATGCCGGGCTATTTCCAGCTTTTCGGAATCGACATAGCCCGGTATCTGGATGATTTCCATGCGATCGAGCAAGGGTCTCGGGATGGTGTCCAGGGTGTTTGCGGTTACAATGAAGAATATGTTTGAAATATCAAAAGGCAAATCGAGGTAATGATCCCTGAAACTGAAGTTCTGTTCAGGATCGAGCGCTTCCAAAAGCGCGCTTGATGGATCGCCCTGATAGGAAACGCCCATTTTATCTATTTCGTCAATCATGAAAACGGGATCACGCTTTTTAACAATTTTGAGCCCCTGGATGATCTTGCCGGGCAAGGCGCCGACATAAGTCCGCCGGTGTCCCTTGATTTCTGCCTCATCGCGCATTCCGCCAACGGTAAATCGGAAAAACTCCTTACCCATCGCCCTGGCGATCGATCTGCCGACTGATGTTTTTCCTACTCCAGGCGGCCCTACCAGGCATAAAATCGAGCCTTTTGAATCTTTCTTGAGCTTTCGCACCGCTAGATATTCGATGATGCGTTCTTTGACATCCTTGAGCCCATAATGATCAGCCTCAAGAATCTCCTGAGCGGCTTTCATGTCAAAATCATTGGATAGCGGGCTGTTCCAGGGCAGCGAACAGACCAGTTCCAGCCAGTTTCTGGTTACCATGTACTCGCTTGAGGAGGGATCCATGAGGCTGAACTTTTCCAGCTCCTGCTCCACAAGCTCTTTCGTTTCACCCTCAAATTGGAAGCTATCTATTTTCGCCCTGAATTTCTGGACATCGGAGCTTTTCGCGTCGGATGGAAGTCCCAACTCCTGCTTGATTGCTTTTAATTCTTCTTTGAGGAAGTACTCCCGCTGACTTTTTTCAATCTTTTCATTGATTTCAGCCTGAACCTTTTTCTGAATCCTGAGCAGTTCCTGCTCTTTCTTGATGAAAATGAGCACACGCTCCATCCGCTCATGGACATCGAGGGTTTCCAGGACTTTCTGCTGTTCTTTTTTATCGATATTGAGAATGCTCGCGATGAAGTCCGCGATTTTTCCGGGGTGATCGATATTGATCATGTTGAGCCGCATCTCTTCTGAAAACAGAGGGTTGTTTTCGGAAATCTGCTTCATCTCCCCGAGCAGCGCGCGGGTCAGTGCCTTTATTTCGTCCGAATCATCGTTATAGTCATCCAGATAGGCGACAGCAGCCACAATCGGGACCTCTTTGGAGAGGAATTTTTTGATTTTAAAACGTTTGAGTGTCGAAATAAAAATATTGATGCCGCCATCAGGCAGATTGATGCGTTTGACAATTTTGGCGACCGTTCCAACCTGATAAAGGTTGGCTGAATCGAGCGGAGCGTTTTCATCCTGCGCAAGCACAAGCCCGACCATGCCGTCAGCAGACATCGCCTGTTCCACGACCAGAATGTCCGGTTGATTGGCGATCATAATCGGGGTAAAGATTCCAGGGAAAATCGGCCTGCCAATGAGCGTAATAATCGGCAGTTTATTGGGGAGAACCTGATCTATCGGAATTATTTCATTTTCAGCCATGATGACTCCACATTGGTTTTAGTGATTGATTGGCGATAATCGCAGTATAAAATCTAAGAATTTTTAGCAGAACAGGCAAGTACAGATGAAAAGCAACCCAGAGATACTTCAGAAAAGGAGACGTTCAAGCGCTGTCATCAGGGTTTTTCGCATGGCGGTTTGGTCAAAAAGGCTGCCACAGCTCATCACAGCCAGCTTCCCCGCGCTGTTGCCCAAGCTGAGGCAATGTCTGACGGGCAGACCCATCATGAGTCCATAGAGAAAACCTCCGGCAAAGGCATCGCCCGCGCAGGTTTCATCAACAATCTTCGTGACACTATAGCTGCTTGCATGTTCCACCCTGTTTTGAAAAATTGCCGTGGCACCTTTCGGACCGCGCTTCACGATCCAATAAACTTTTGACGAAGCCAGTTGTTGACTTGTCAATTTCAGCACCGAATATTCCCTTTCATTCGCAAACACGTATCTGCAATATTTTTCAGCGAAGCTGATAATAATGTTCCGGTTGTAGCGAGCATTATCGACGGTAGAAATATCCATGGCAAGAATCAGGCCATGGCGCACCGCTGAATCCGCGATAGCCGCAAGCCATTGGACATCATCGATCAAAAGACCATCTATGTAGAGAATCTCATTGTTTGACCATAGTTTTTCATCTATCACCATACCGCGGACATCCCGCGCAGCTTCGGGGCTGACAACAAGCCACTTTGCATTGCTCTCTGTCTGCATGGAACAAAAAACACCTGTAGCTTTTAGGGAAGTCCCTAACTCATATAAAATCCCATATTGATCCAAGGCATGTCGAAGGAATTCAGCATCTTCATCGGCTCCGACGCTTCCCAGCAGCGTTGTCCTGATTCCCAGCGAGGCAAGGGTTTTTGCGCAAATTGCAACCCCTCCGCCAAGGCTTTTCGTATGGCTTTTCAGCATCTCTGCCGGTGCATTTTGAAGAGCTGTCAGAATTTTTCGCAGTTCTGCTGAATTGGTGTGGTACACCGGCCGCTCAAGGCCAAGGTTTTCGATGAATTTGGTCTGAACCAGCGTAATGTGGTCTATGAGCAGGTGCCCGAGTGTAACGATTCCGCCTTTTTGTTTTTCCAAAACTCTTGACCCCCACGCTGAAAATATGCTAGGTTCTGTTCGCTCTTCACAATTCGCTCAAGCGGGCGCTTGGCTCAGTTGGTCAGAGCGGCTGGTTTACACCCAGTAGGTCGCAGGTTCGACTCCTGCAGCGCCCATAGATTCCATTTTGATTTTCTAACTATAATTCATCAACACTCTTTATGCAAATTTTTGCATTAATCGACAATTTTTCTTTCAAGCAGCGTATTTCGATGCTTTATAACATACAAAAGATTTATGCTTTGATGAGGTATGCAAAATATACAATCTTCGTGACAGCACTCAATATTTTGGCATGCCGAGCAGTTGAGAATAAGGGCGCGGCTCGATGTCAGACGCCGACAGTCCGCATCGCTCAATTATCTCAATAAGGTTTTTCTTTACAGATTCAGGTTTTACCTTGCTTCCGTCCTCAAACAGCATTTCGACCTCAAGGAAATTGCCAAGGCCTTCAACTGCAACCAGTTCAGCGAGAAGATTGCCCTCACCTTTCCACTGCTTGCCTTTTTTCTGCTTGGAATAGAGATGCCTTGCTGACATTTTTTCGATGAATTTGCGGAAAGCAGCTTCATTTTGCACGCCGAATTCGACTTCGCGATTTACTTCGATAGTGTTGGTATAGGTTTTTTCCTTGAATGTAATGAGCGTATTTTCAGCTTCATGCCGAATGCGGAAGCGGAAACCGGTTGTCAGCACCATTGAAGAGAGTACTGGAATTGACCAGTACTCATCGTGTTTATCAACAGTGCCGACAAACGACAAAAAAGAATTGATTCGAGCTTCAACCGCGGCTGGGTCGCTGACCCGTGCCTTAAGCTCGATTTCGATCATGCCTGGTTGTCCTTGCTGAGGTGGATCATCCGCACTATCGATGTGTCATAGTCTTCCGGCGGCACAAATCCGAGCAGGTTGATGCAGGTCGCCCCGAGGCTGGAAATTCCAAGTCCCGAAACAAGTCGAGTATCGTATTCGCCCTGGAACCCTGGGTCGTAGATGACGCAGGGAACAGGGTTCAGTGAGTGGCTGGTCTTGGCTTTGGGCTGGCCGTCTTTATCGAACAGAACTGCCTTGGTTTTCTTGTCATGCTCGAACATGTCGTCAGAATTGCCATGGTCTGCGGTAAGAATGAGGATACCGCCAGCCTTTTCAACCGCTTTGGCAAGGCGGCCGATCTGCAGGTCCATCGCTTCCATGCCGCAGATGACTGCCTGATAAACACCGGTATGGCCGACCATGTCGCCATTTGGGAAATTTAGCCTGATAAACTGATAAGTACCCGATTCGATTGCGCTGATTACTTTATCGGTAATTTCAGCGCATTTCATCCATGGCCGCTCTTCAAAAGGAACACGGTCGCTCTTTATTTCGATATAATCTTCCAGTTCTTCGGAGAATTTATCTGTCCTGTTGCCATTGAAAAAATAGGTGACATGACCGAATTTCTGGGTTTCGGAAATTGCGAGGGATTTTACACCTGAGTTTGCTAAAAACTCTCCGACTGTTCTGTCTATAGCGGGCGGAGACACCAGGTATTTGGCGGGGATTCCGAGATCCCCATCATACTGCATCATGCCGGCGTAGTAGATATCCGGCTTTTTCCCTCGGTCGAAGAACGTGAAGTTTTCTTCTTCAAAGGCTCTGGTGATTTCAAGCGCCCTGTCTCCCCTGAAATTGAAAAATATCAGCGCATCGCCGTCATTGATTGTGCCCACCGGCCCATTATCGTTATGAATGACAAACTCGCGGATATCCTGGTCGATAACCTGAGGGTTTTCTTTCCGATAGGTCAGAACAGCCTCTTCAGCACTTGAGAATTTTCTGCCTATGCCGCACACATGGCAGTCCCAGCCTCGCTTCACCATCTCCCAATTGGCGCCATATCGATCCATGGTAATATACTGGCGGCCGCCTCCGGAAGCGATTTGATAGTCAAAGCCATCCGTACTCAAACCTTTGAGAAATTCTTCAAAGGGATGAATGTAATCGAGAGCGCTTTGCGAACCGACATCCCGTCCATCGAGAAGGATGTGAATTCTGGCTTTTTTAACACCTTCATCCCGCGCTCTCTTGAGCATGGCTTTGAGATGGTCGATATGCGAATGAACATTGCCATCCGAAAAGAGTCCCAGAAAATGAAGGCTGCTGTCACGATTTTTAACCTGCGCGATTATGTCCTTCCAGACGGGTCCCTGAAACATCGCTCCTGTTTCAATTGAGGCCGATACGAGTTTCGCGCCCTGCGCGAAAACTCTGCCGCAGCCAATGGCGTTATGCCCGACTTCGGAATTGCCCATGTCTTCATCAGAAGGAAGCCCCACCGCCGTTCCATGAGCTTTCAGTTTGGTTGTCGGACAAGAAGCCTCCAATGAGCGGAAGTGGCGCATATCGGCATTTGCCACTGCATCGCCTTCTTTATACTGGCCATAGCCGACTCCATCCATGATAACAAGGACCAGCGGGCCTTTCCGTCCTTTCCAGCCTGGATTTTTTTTCAATGCGGATACCATTATTACTCCTTGCGATAGTTCAGACTGCGAACAAACGCTTATTCTCCAAAATACTCAATAAGCGTATCAACGGAAACATCCTGAATGGTTTGCTGATAATTTAGAAAGGGAAGTCCTATGACGGAGAAAGCGCGGACCGGAACAGCACCGCAGCGTTTGATCATCGAGCAGGTGGCATTGATGGTTCCGCCCGTTGCGATAAGGTCATCGACAATCAGAAAGCGCATTCCCGGTTTGATGTCGTCAATGTGCATTTCCAATTCTGCCGAACCATATTCGAGGTCATAGGATTGGGAGATGGTTTTACCGGGAAGCTTGCCTTTTTTCCGGACAAGCAAAAGAGGCAAGCCAAGTTTCTGGCAAAACGGGGCTGCAAAAACAAAACCGCGCGATTCAATTGCTGCAACAGCGTCGATGTTTTCATGCCGGTATAATTTGAGCATCGATTCAATGCAATAGTTGAAGGCTGGAGGATTGGCCAGTACACTGGTTATATCGTAAAAAAGAATACCTGGCTTTGGAAAATCCTGAACCTTTCTGATGGCATCATCAAGATTGAATCCCTCAGTTGCCTCGATCTCTTGTGTCATTGTTAGCCTCGAAGTATTTGATGATAAATATTAGACAGAGCGGCTTGCATTGTCAATAACACGGCTATTTCCTCTGAGGAGCCGGGAACACCGCGTCCAAAACTGCGATCGCAAGTGATACGGAAGAAGCTATGCCGATCCGCAACAGCTGTTCTGAAATAGGAAGCGAAGAAAATCGATTTTGAACGGGCCATGGCGCATATTGCAGGTCGAATCCAGATGCCGCGAACTCTGTCACGTCAAAAGCCAGGTTCGTATAAAAAAACATAAAAGGAAAAGCACCAAAACTGATTGTTATAAAGCGTCCCAACGCAGATCCCTTTGAAAGTTTTGGAGACTGATTCACTGTCTGACCGCTCGTATCGCTCAGGCGGGTCAGAGGAATTGGCGTTCCCGCAGGTTGAGTAATCATTAATATTGAATCGGTCCCTGCCGCTCGTCCCTGTTGGGCGAATGCAGAGCCAAGCGGCAGTATAAAAAGGACACAGAGCAGAAATAGACCGCGGTACCAGCATTTCAGCTTCATGTCCGCTCTCCAAAAAGCGCTGTACCTATTCTGACAATGGTTGCGCCTTCCTCAATAGCAATTTTATAATCATTGCTCATGCCCATAGAAAGCTCAGTGCAGTCAGGCAGATTGAAGTGTTCACGAAGTGTCTTGAGCGCTGAAGCCAGTTTTCTGAATGAAACTCTGATGTTCTGACTGTCAGCAGTAAATGGAGCCATGGTCATGAGCCCCCTGATGTTTACTGAAGCTGCATCCATCTTCAAACTTGATTCAACAGCGCGCAGCATGGCATCGATGTCTGGAAAACCAGCTTTTGAGGCTTCACCGGTATGCAGTTCCAGCATGACTTCCAGCATTTTATCTCTTTCAGTCGCTTTCCTGGTCAGTGACATCAGAAGTTCCTCTGAATCGACAGACTGGATGCAGTGAAAAAGCCCAATTGCCTTGTTGATTTTATTGCTTTGCAGCGTGCCAATAAGGTGGAGTTTTGCGTCAGGAATAATCGTCTTGAAGGATTCGTCGAATTTCAGCATGGCTTCCTGAACACGGTTTTCTCCGAAGAAACGAATACCGGCTGCATATGCCGCCAGCACCGCTTCCTGCGGATGAAACTTGGTGACTGCGAGCAAAGTAACCGAAGAAGGTTCCCGCCCAGCTCGCCGCAATGCAGCGTCAATGTTTTCCAATACGCTCCGCACATTATCCTGAACAAATCCGTAGTTTTCTGTCATATCCGCATGGTACCTCATTCCACCGTCAGTCTCAATTGCACAGAAGCCGCGTTGCCGGAAAAGTCCGCTGCCATGATATCAAGAACGTGGATTCCCCGCACCAGATCCAATTCACCGATGATGAGTCTTCCATGAGCATCCAAACTGTTTTTTGAAGGCGGCTTGTTGTTAAATGGAGCATAGCCATCAGCGGAAACCCAAATAGTGTCCAGTTTTTTTTCAAGCACTGTCACGCCATCCATGAGAATTCGAAATGAATGAACACCTGAAAAACTGCCGCCTTTCTGGGTTCGATCCTGGATTTCCATTCCAAGCCGATATTTCCCCTGTTTTACCTGCATTGTCGGTTTCAGCTTTTTGTCATATGCATATTCATGAGAAGAATCAACCCCATGAAAAGCTATGGATATAAACTGAGGAGCCGCGGTATCCGCAAAGGTTATCGTGTTGAATAAAAGCGGATTGACCCAGGTTGCATTGTTTGTGTCAAAGACGGACATCTGCCATGAAGCCTGTGCCAATGCCGGGTTTTCTGATTCAACCGTGATTTTTGAACCCTTTTCATACCAGCTGGTGGGAGGTGTTACAATGTTGCCAGCTGAATTTTGATATATCCCTATGAAACCATCATCCTGTCCGACCGCGATGAAGCTTGCGGCCCGCGGCAGGCTGGTTGTTTTTCCTCCTCCCCGCAATTGCCGGTAGATAATCGGTCCTGAAAACGCTGATTCAAGCTGGGGCACGGCGCCTTTGGAAAGTGCGATTGCAAGATTCATAGCTGCAACGCTGGATCCATTGTCATGCGATGTGTTTTGAAAAGCAGTTCCAAATGATGTGATGCTGCCGAATAAGCCAAGAACTTTCCGCGGTTCCGAATTCTCGGTTTCGCCTTCTGCCATAAGGCTCCCCCCGCTGGAACTCAAAAAAAAGATGACAAAAATGAAGATTAAGCCGCCCATCAGAATCCGCATGGAGCATTTTTTTATCATTATTTCACCCCATACCGTGTCAGTTTGCTCTGCAACTCCGATTCTTCAGTCAGAATCAGCGAATTAAACCCATCAACGATATCATAGGCTGATTCCTCAACCGGCAGGGCGTAGGCCTCTGCACCCTTATCATAGATCTCGAGTCTTTCTCCATTCGAATCTCGAACCAGCACTATGATCTGTGATTGCCCGAACGGAGTCATGGCCCGAACAGTGCTTTTCCGTTCCTGATGCAGGTATCTTCCAGTTTTTGTATGCAGCATTGCAACACCATCAGGCAGTGCAGCCATAAGCCAGCTGCCGTCATTTGAAAAGACCATAGGAATTTCGCTATCAGCCTTTCCTTCGAGTTTGATGGATTTTGCCACTTTAAATCCCGCTCCATCTTTTATAAAAAGACTCATCATGAGCGGTTTATAGCCTGCAATAACGGCAAAAGCCTTCTGGTCTTTGGATATGGCAATTGCATAGACACATTGAAAGGCAGAAGCGCTCCAGGGCAGGTTGCTGCCGATGTCGATAAGTATCCCCGTATCATCCAGCAAAAGAAGCGTGCCGTTCAAATCTCCCCATGCGCTCAGGGTGCTTTGCGCTGAAAAGGCTGTAACAGGTGTGCCGAATTCACGTGTCCATCGCGCTGCGCCTTGCTTGTCCAGCTCCAAAGCTCCCATTTGGTCCGGCCTGAGAATGAAAATTCGACCTGCTCTGCTGAACGGAAACCCATAATACGGCAGCTCCATTCGGTTTCCGCTGAATAAATCATCAAGTACCAGCTTTTTCTGCTCAGGAAATGCTTCAGCGTAAAAACCAGGGCCAAGCACATTCTTCCCATTTTTTGCTGTGAGCGCCACAGTCGTATTCGAGGAATTCATCAAACCCATCCTGTCTGATGTCTCAAACTGAATAAGCGTTTGCGTTTGGAGCAGTTTTGGAAGCACTGCGGTTTGCGGCAGCCTGATTGCTTCCGTCCGCATGAGGATTGGGTACTCGGAGGCACGTCTGGAGGAAATAAAAATATAAATTACGGCGAGCAGCGCGAAAAGCGGCAAAATCAGTTTTTTCTTGCGCCGGGGATAGCTGATCACGGCATGCTCCATGGTTCAGAATTAGACAATTCAACAGCAATTGAGGCAATTGTACCATGCCATGCAGATGGTATATAGTATCTTTGACTCGTGTCAACAAGAAAGGCTGAAAACCAATGGACAAGAACATCCGTGAATCGCTGTTTGAAAAGGCGCTCGAAGCAGCAAATAATTCATATTCGCCGTATTCCAAATTCAGGGTGGGAGCCGCTATTCTGTGCAAAGATGGCACTGTTTTTACTGGAACGAATGTTGAAAACCGCTCATTCGGTCTCACCATCTGCGCCGAGCGGAGTGCCCTGACTTCGGCCATCAGCGCCGGCAAAGCCGAGTTTGAAGCTGTTGTTATCGCCACGCCGGACGCGGATTACCCTGTCAGCCCCTGCGGAGCCTGCAGGCAGGTGCTTTCAGAGTTTTTGGACAGAGACGCCGAAATCGATTTCGGGTCTTCCGCGGATGCCCTGCAGAAAACAACCATGGGCGAACTCTTCCCCTTTGACGCATTGCATGAGCTTGGACAACGAAGTTAACCTGAACTGAACCTTATCGTTTTCAGAAGAATATCGCAATGCTGACACCTTCGCTCATATCCCCTTACAATCCAAGGCTGTTCTGCTCATTTCTAAGAAGCGCAGCGGCGTGCGCACGCGAGTAATCGCCAGCGCTGTCGCCTGACAGCATTCTCGCAATTTCTTCTTCACGTTCCTTGCCAATAAGAAGACCGATCCTGGTGAGTGTTCTTCCTTCCAAAACTTCCTTTTCCACTTTGAAGTGGGTATCTGCCTTCGCGGCTATGCTGGCAAGATGAGTGACACACAAAACCTGCCTACGTTCGGCGAGCGCCTTCAGGTACTTGCTGACCGCCACCGCGACCTCCCCGCCAATGCCGGTATCGATTTCATCAAATATCAGGGTTTCTATCGCGTCGCCAGCGGTAAGGACGCTTTTCAGCGCCAGAGCTATTCTCGAAAGCTCGCCGCCTGAGGCGATTTTTGCAAGCGGTTTTTCGCTTTCCCCCGGGTTTGGCGCAATCATGAATTCCACGGCGTCAAAACCTGTCGGGGTCAAAACGGGCTTCCCTTGCTCTGACAGCATTTTTTCGACCGCTATGGTAAGGCGAGCCTGCGGCATTCCGAGTTCTGCCAGGATTAGTTCAACCTTATTTGAAAGGACAGCTCCCTGTTTTTTCCTTTTTTCCGATAGTGTTTCAGCCGCAGCAAGCACCCTGGGTTTCAGTTCGGAAATAGCTTTTTCCAGCCTGGCCTTATCATTCTCCCAGCTTTCAAATCCTTCCAGGCGTTTTCTATTGTTTTCAAGGCGAAGCAGAACATCCTGCAAGGTAGGCCCATATTTCTTTTTCAGTTTTTTCAATTCCGAAAGGCGATTTTCCACTTCTTCAAGGCGGTGGGGGTCGAATCGAATGGTATCGAGATAGGCTGACAAGCCCTGCGAAATGTCTTCCATTTCGTAATACGTGTTTTCAAGCCGATCATGATATTCCTTGAGACGCGGATCGATCTGAACCGCACCAAGCAGTTCGCCCAAAGCTTTCCGGATCGAAGGCAGCAGCGCACTGCTATCCGATGTGGCGAGCAGTTCCGACGCTCCTTTGATAGCAGCGAAAAGCTTCTCAAACTGTGACAGTATTTTTTCCTCGGCAAGCAGATCATCATCTTCATTCTGCTTTATGCGCGCCTGCCTGATTTCCTGAATCTCGAAATTGAGCATTTCCGTGTCGCGCGCACGTTTCTCGGCATCGGCGAGGCGCTGACGATAGGTTTTCACCAAGGACACGTAGGAATCATACAGAGATCGGTATTCAGCGAGTTCCTCACCAGTCAGTGCGAAATTGTCCAGAATGCTCCGATGATTTTCAGGTTCTAGCAGACTTTGGTGTTCGTGCTGTCCGTGCATGTCCGCAAGGAGAGCGGTAAACTCGCTCAAATCGGCCCGCGTAACTGCCTGGTTCTGAATATACGCGTAGCTGCGGCCCGATGCTTTCAATCCTCGTCTGATGACAACGGTGTCCTCTTCAGCTTCCATATCTCTGGCTTTAAGCCAGGACTTGGCCGCTGCATTATTCGAAATTGAGATGACTCCGCTGACTGAGCATTCACTTGCGCCTTCGCGAATAACCTGGGTATCTGCGCGGCTTCCAAACAGGAATCCTATGGCACCAACCATCAGCGATTTTCCAGCTCCGGTTTCACCCGAAAAAACGACAAAACCCGGCGTAAAGTCCACTTCCGCCGTATCGATGAGGGCAAAATCCCGAACCGAAAGATGCTCAAGCATGACTGTCTCCCGACCATCCGAGTTTTGATCTAAGCGCGGTAAAAAAGCCGTTCTCAGGCGGAACAACGAGGACTGTATCGTTTTCAGCTCTTTGGAATCGAACTTCATCACCTTGCTGAAGGTTGAGTGTTTCCTGTCCGTCGACGGTCAGCATCGCGCCAGACCTTCGGGTCTCAGAAATCTCCACCAGGACTGAGGCGCTTGATGGCAAAACCAGCGGGCGTGAAGCGAGGGTAAACGGGCAGATAGGATTGATGACCATCGCCGGCATTTCAGGGTGCAGTGCCGGTCCGCCGGCTGCCAGGTTATACGCTGTCGAGCCGGTCGGTGTTGCGATAATGAGGCCGTCAGCGCGGTAAAAACCGAAACAATCATTGTTGACTGTCAGGCAAAGCCTTATCATTTTTGAAATTCCCTGCGATGATACAACACCGTCATTCAATGCAGTATAGCGCCCCAAGAGTGTGCCGTGGCGAAGTGCTGTGATTTCAAGCATGGTTCTTCGCGACGGTTGGAGCGTCCCCTCATGCCATTTTTTAAAGGTGTCAAACCAGGAAAACCGTGTATTGGCGGCTATAAAACCCAGGGTGCCAAGATTGACCGGCAATATGGGAATATCGAGCTTGTTCACGATTCTGGATATATAGAGAAGTGTGCCGTCACCACCCAGACTGATGATCAAATCGAATTCAGCAAGATCTGGAAGGCCGACAGGCACGCCTTCAAACGAAAATACCGAAGATTGCACTCCCATCCCGACTAAAAGCTTCTGGGCGTTTCTCGCCTCTCCTTCCGCGTCGTCCTTCGATTTATTGGCAAATAATAGAACCTTGTTTACGTGGGCCACAATCACGCCTCCTTAGGGCATGGTAGCGATGACTTTCGCTATCGTCTGAGCGTCTTTTTGAGAAATTTTCTGATGCAGGGGAAGCAGGAGGGTTCGAATGAGCAAGGTGTGAGCTGCCGGGCAGGTCTCAACCGGAAAACTCTCCAGTGCGACAATGCTCTTTTCAAATGCAGGGGCTGTCTCAACCCCATTCTTTTTTGCATGGATAATGGCGTCTTTCATACCTGTTTCCAGGAGAACCGGAAAGGCAAACTTCCCGCTTTCTCCCTCATCTATGTATTTGAATGTCTTATGTCTGGTTCGTGCCAGTTCCATTTGAAAGCTTTTTTCGAATTCGCTTCTTTTTTGAAAAGCCGACAGCGCTTCTCTGAGTTTTGCATAACCGAGCGCCGCATTAAAATCTGTCAGCCGTTTTTCTTCAACACAGTTCTCGGAGATTGCCCTGATAATTGGGGCATTCTTTTTTTTCGAAGTAAAGAGCAGAGCTCCGCCGGCGGCAGTAACGATGGATGCCTCTTCCATCCCGAAAATGCAGAAATCACCGACAGTACCTGCCTTTGTTTCTTTGCGAAAAGCGCCAAAACTTTGCGATATGTCTTCGATAATAGGAATTGACAGATCTTTGATTTGTTCGGGATCGGGGAGCATGCCGAATGGTTCGTACAGAATAAGGGCAGCGCTTGATGTTTTAAGAATTTCAGAGACATTCATGGAGCAATCTTCAAGATTGTGGTCAATATATTCTGGAATACAGCCGCTATCTTCGACAGCCTGCTTTTGATAATAGGGCGCAAGGGGACTCATTGCAATTTTTGCTTTATCCGGAAGCCCGAGCCTTTTCAGGATTTCAGTCAGGGCAAAATATGGGCTTCGAAATGCGATTCCTGCATCAAATCCAAACAATTCTCTTGCTGATTTTATAAATTTATCTGAATATTCACCTGGCCCAACAGAGTCGGAGACAAGGCAATTGAGGACGCTGTCCATGTCCTTTCTTTTGATGTAAGAAGAGTATAGAGGTATCATTGGACGCATAGTATCACTGTTTGGGTAGTTCAGACAATAATCAGAAGAAAAGTTTTGCTGAGTTGAATCATCAAGATAAAAAAAAGCCTGGCGACGACCTACTCTCCCACCGTAAGGCAGTACCATCGGCGTTGGAGGGCTTAACTTCCGTGTTCGGAATGGGAACGGGTGTGGCCCCTCCACGATAATCACCAGGCAAAATCA